>Ga0207655_1000030_pt1 | contig 413221 bp, 376 predicted proteins | sample KBSM44metaG_FD_184398 | JGI IMG/M metagenome (GOLD analysis project Ga0207655, IMG submission 184398) | Miscanthus rhizosphere microbial communities from Kellogg Biological Station, Michigan, USA - KBS M4-4 metaG (SPAdes) (version 2) | ecosystem: Host-associated > Plants > Roots > Rhizosphere... | reverse complement strand
TGCAGATTAATACCCGTAGGGGTCGCATTCATGCGACCCTGGGTTCGGTGCGTGACGCGGCCAGGGCGGCATGAATGCCGCCCCTACAGGGTTCGGCGCGTGGCGCAGCCTGGGCGGCATAAATGCCGCCCCTACAGGGTTCGGTGCGTGCCGCACCTGCAGATTAATACCCGTAGGGGTCGCATTCATGCGACCCTGGGTTCGGTGCGTGACGCGGCCAGGGCGGCATGAATGCCGCCCCTACAGGGTTCGGCGCGTGGCGCAGCCTGGGCGGCATAAATGCCGCCCCTACAGGGTTCGGTGCGTGCCGCACCTGCAGATTATTGCCCGCAGGGGTCGCATTCATGCGACCCTGGTTTCGGTGCGTGCCGCGGCCAGGGCGGCATGAATGCCGCCCCTACAGGGGTCGGCGCGTGGCGCAGCCTGGGCGACATGAATGCCGCCCCTACAGGGTTCGGTGCGTGACGTAACCAGGGCGGCATAAATGCCGCCCCTACAGGGTTCGGTGCGTGCCGCCCCTGCGAAATTAATCACCTATTTCACTGGCGGGTTGATCTGGCGCAAGATCCCGGCGTACAACTGCTGTCAACGTATCTCCTGCAGGCTTTCCGCCCTTACGATCACAGGAGCATACAATGACAGGTAAAATGGGGTTAACCGGACTTTTACTGGTGTGGCTGGTTTATATTGTCTGGATGGTAAGCTACTACTCAGGCACCTTCTCACTCTTTTCACACTGATAAACGGCCCGTACGCCGGGCTTTTTCATGCTTAATCAGAAAGTGTTAAAGGTGAGTCAAGCGACGGCAACCTGGTATTGAACAGGGCGGGTGGCAAAAAGCTGTCTGGAAAACTCCCGGGCGGTGGTCGCAGCACGCGCTATCAAATCAAAGCTTAATCCCCGACAGCAAAACGCCGTCACAAAGACGGCGCCGGGGTGCATCACAACAATCAGGCCGCTTTAACCGCGCGCACTTTTTTTTCAGGGGCAGATTCCGCCTCTTTCACGTCAGGTTTAGCATCTTTGTCTGCAGCTGCGTCAGGCAGTTTGCTGGTACGCAGAATATGCTGCACCGCGTCTTTTTGCTCTGCCAGCAGCATGCCCCAGGTTTCCGCTTCTGCATCCGCCAGCTCTGGCTTGATCTGCTGCAGCCAGTCGGTAAAGGCATCTGCCATATCGAGCATTTTATCCCAGGCATCGGCATCTTTTTTACTGGCAAACGTCATCTTCTCTTCACCTTTTCTGACTACAACGTATTTGGTTTCGACTGCCATGATGCACCTCATTAACTGTATTTATATACAGTATATTCTGTTATGCAGCGATGAGCAAGCCTGCCTGTGGTTCAGGCGAGTAATTCCTCCAGAAAGGCTGCCAGCGCTTTTCGCGGATCGTCCTCTTCTGACACAATCATCTCAATTCCCCACTGGCCGAGTACCTCTTTGGCCACCGGATTATTGCGATTGGTAAAAAGATACGATTTAGGCCGGGCGGTAGCGAGACCGGTGCGTCCCCACATTTTCGTCAGCCGGTAGAACAGCAGACGGATATTAAAATCGCTGATGCTGTAGCCAACAAACAGCACAGAGTTGCCCATCACGTCGTGCGTCAGTTTGATATCCAGCGGAGAATCAAAATAGAGGCGCTCAAAGTAGCTGCTCTCATCCAGCACAATCGACGTATCGTCGTCAAAATCACCGTGAAGTTTAATGATATGGCGCTTATCTTCGGTCAGTGAGACGAGATCGGCGGCGTTAGCCACTTTGCTATAAGGTACGTTGTGGGCTTCATGAGCCATTTCCAGCCAGCGATCGTAATTGGTGGTATAGATGCGCGAAAAATTACCCTGGGTGATCATGGTATGAATTTCGGAGCTGCGCACGTCGATATCGGGGCGGTGCCACTCGCGATCCATCCAGCTGCGCAGCGGCCCCAGTGAGCCTTTGCGCTGTTTGTAATATTCCGCCAGTGACAGATGCGTGCCGTAGGTGTTGAATATTTTAGGATCGTAGCCCAGCTCTTTTGCCAGATGAGCAATTAACTCATGCCACTCCGGCAGACCGAAATTGCGGGAGATGCCGGCGCCGGCAAACAGGATCAGTTTGCCGGCATCATAGGCGCGTTTAAGTTCCGGCTTCATACATACCCCCGCGCGGTTTTGAGAAACGCGGCAAAGCGATCCAGTGCCAGCCGTCGATTGGAGATCTCATTTTTTAAATCCCCCATTTCGGCAAAGGTCTGTGTATGCCCTTCCGGGATAAACACGCAGTCCCACTGAAACTCCTGCGGCCCGGCCGGTTCTGGCGCAATGCGACCACGCAGCTGTCCCTCAAACTGATACATCTTACGGCCATCGCAATACCCCAGTATGGTTTTTGCCGTCACGCAGGGGGTATCAAGGCCGCGCACCAGTTTGGTAAAGCGGTCGGCATTGAGCCGGCTCCAGAAGATGCGCGTCAGTCCGGCTGGCAGACCGTTAAGCCCGTCCAGAAACAGGCCGGTATGCTCGACAAACAGCGGCCGCCCGATAATGGAAAACGCTTTGGTCAGCTTATCGCGTACCAGTTCAACCTCATTTTCCGTCTGAATCTCTTCAATTCGCCGGGCGATAGGCACCACTTCCACCCCTACCGGTTCAAGGATGGTACGCACTTCAGAGAGTTTGAGCTCGTTAGCCGATAAGAAACGAATTTTCATTGCAACCAGTAATATTAAGTAGGGTTAAACTGCATTAGTAAGGTGATCCGGCTGTTTTTCGCCTGTTGTTATGTTTAGCACATCAAGCTGTGCCCTGAATGATTCTACTCCGTGACCGGGAGAAGGGACAACCGCGCGCGCAATTAAGCGCAGGCAGTTAGCGGTTCGCTTCCGTGAAAAGTTGCGTGATAACCCCCCGCCACGCATAAATATCATCTCCAATGTCAAATCTCCGGAGCAGATCAACGCGCAGAAAAAGCGCTATGATAGCCGTCTCGCTTAGCGCTAAGATAGCGTTCCTGAATACAATAAAACTAATCAATTACAGAGCAGAGTGATGATCGCGTTTTTGACTGCGGGCTATTCGCGCGTACGTAATTTGCCCTTTAGCCTGAAGGGAGAGAGCGCAGAAAAGAAGCTGCGCTTTACGCTGCTGATTGCGGGGGTGGCCAGCACTACCTCAGGCCTCTATATGGCGCTGCTTAACGCCCATAGCCGTTCGCCAGCAATACCGTCGCTCTACTATCTGGGCGTGGCGCTGGGCCTCTATATCTGCGCCGTTGCCTTTCACGGCAAACTGCAGCGGCATCTGGCGATCGTCACGCATGCGCTGCTGTTTATCATTACAGCTCTGCTGCTGCTGGACAATGACCATCCTGCCGTTAAACCCTCGGCCTGCAATTATCTGATCGCGCTGACCATTGGCTCAGCACTCGTCCTGCGGCAACAGCCGCGCTATCTCAGCAAAATATTTCCGCTAATCTGCCTCGCCTGTTACCTCATTTTTACCCTGACCGGCCTGACCTGGCAGCAGGGATCGTTTCATTTTACGCTGCCGGCGGAAGCCAGTTTCTACATCGTTAACTGTATTGTTCCCATGATCTCTCTGCTGCTGACCGCCCTGACCTTTCGCGGTGATTACTCTGAAACTGACCTGATAAAACGCGAACTCTCCGCCGCCATCGCTCAGGAGCAGCTGGAGCTCTATTTTCAGCCGCAAGTGGATGCCGGTAAGCACCTGACCGGATTTGAAGCGCTGCTGCGCTGGAAACATCCGGTTAAAGGGTTTATTTCACCGGACGTTTTTATCCCGGTAGCGGAAAAAAGTGGCCTGATGATTGAGATTGGTCACTGGGTCATGGAGCGCACGCTGCAGCACATCGCGGCCTGGGAGCGCCTCCGGCACGCCGGCGAACTGGTGTTTTCTGTTAATATCAGTCCACTGCAGCTGATGCATCGCGACTTCACCGCGGAAACCCTGCTGCTGCTCTCGCGTTACAGGATCCAGCCACAGCGGCTTAAATTTGAGATCACCGAAAGCACGTTTATCTACGATCAGCAGCATATCGGCGACGTTATCGCGCATTTCAGCCAGCTCGGCGTAAAATGGGCGATTGATGATTTTGGCGTCGGTTACTCATCGCTGAAATCGCTTAGCGATTTTTCGATTGACGATATCAAAATTGATAAGTCCCTGATTATGCATATTTTTGACAATGAATCAGCCGCTATTGTGGTACATAAAACGATTGAGCTGACGCGCGAAATGGGATTAAACGTGCTGGCTGAAGGCGTTGAAAGCGAAGAGATGTTTCACTACCTGCGCAGCCGGGGATGCCAGTTTTTTCAGGGCTATCACTTTGCCCGGCCTCTGCCGGCGGCAGAGGTGGTAAGCTGGGTGAAAAAATATCAGGGCGAGAAACGGGGCCGCGGTGCGACCCGTCCCTACTGATAAACAATGCCCGGCGGGTTGATCTGCGACTGCGCTACCGCTTCATCCTGCTCTCCCCAGCGTGTCAGCACCTGCTGATACTGCCCGCTGGCAATGGCATGATTGACCGCCTGCTGCAGCGCCGGAGCCAGCCCGTTGCCCTTTTTGGTGGTGACCGCTACCCATGCCCGGTACGGACCGTGGCCAACAACCTCCGTTTGCCCGCGTGATGCCGCTTTCCACGCTGCCACCGCCTGTGGGCCAAAGGTGGCATCCGCGCGTCCGGACAACAGCGCGAGCGTGGCAGAGGCGTCATCATTAAGATAAACAGGCTGCACCGGTGCTAATCCCTCATGGCGGTTTTTCGCATCCCAGCCCAGCAGGATCTTCTCCTGGTTAGTACCGGATCCGACAATAATGCGCCGGCCTGCAACATCCTGCCGTCCGGTAATCGCAGTGATATCACTCCCTTTCCGGACGGCAAAGGCGTGGTTGTCAGCCCGGTAAGTAGCAAAATCAAATTTGCGCTTACGCTCTTCGGTTACGGCGATATTAAACATGGCCACATCATAACGTCCCGCGCTGATGCCCAGCGGCCACTCCTCCCACGACGCAGGAACCAGTCTGAGCCTGAGACCCAGGCTTTCAGCCATCAGCCGCGCCAGATCGGGATCGCTGCCAATCAGCGTTTTGTTATCTGACGCCCACAATCCAATGGGCGGTGAGTTAGTGGCGCTGGTCGCGACCGTCAGAAAGCCAGGATGAACAAACGCATAGTTTGCCGGAATTCTGGCTATCGCCTGCGGATCGGCGGCAATATGAATCGCCGTTTCATTATCAGCCGCATCCAGCGCCGCGCCCTGCGCGGCTGAAAACAGCAGGCCGGATACCACCAGCATTAGTATGAACCGCGTCATCACAGCACCCGCGCCAGAAAACGTCGGGTGCGCTCGTGACGCGGCTGATTCAGCACCTGCACGCTGCTGCCCTGCTCAACCACGCGTCCGTCAACCATAAACACCACGTTATCTGCTACTTCACGTGCAAAGCCAATCTCATGCGTCACGATGACCAGCGTGGTACCGGAGCGCGCCAGCTTTTTAATGACGTCCAGCACCTCACCCACCAGCTCCGGATCCAGTGCCGACGTCGGCTCATCAAACAGCATCACGCGCGGATTGAGCATCAGCGCGCGCGCAATCGCGATACGCTGCTGCTGGCCACCCGAGAGATGGCGCGGCCAGGCGTCGGCTTTATGCCGCAGCCCTACCGTGTCCAGCAGCTCACCGGCGCGTTCAATGGCCGCGCGCCGCGAAAGCTGTCGATGCGCGATCGGCGCTTCTGTCAGATTCTCCAGCACGGTGAGGTGCGGGAAAAGGTTGAAGTTCTGAAAAACATAGCCGACATTTACCCGCTGACGCAGTATCGCCCGCTCTTTAAGTTCATAGAGTTTATCGCCGCGACGCTGATAGCCGATGTAGTCATCATCGATCTGAATAAAGCCCTCATCGACCCGCTCCAGATGATTGATGGTGCGCAGCAGCGTGGACTTGCCGGAGCCGGATGGCCCGAGAATAACCGTCACGGATCCCGGTGCCAGCGACAGCGACACGGCATCCAGCGCTTTGTGTTTTCCAAACGACTTACTGACGCCGGTGATTGTGACAGCCCCGGCAGTACAGGACGGGCGGTAATCAATGGCTTCGGACATGAGTGCGCTCCTCAATAACAGCAGGGGTTGAGTAACGGTTACGCCACTGCCGCCAGCGCGATGGCGGCGCCTCGCGGGTTACGCTGCGCGCCAGTGAGCGCTCAACGCTGTGCTGCAGCAGCGACAGCACCGTGGTGATAATCAGATACCAGGCCGCGCCCACCATCAGCAGCGGGATCACCTGTTGCGTGCGGTTGTAGATCATCTGAATGGTGTAAAACAGCTCGGGCATTGCCAGCACGTAAACCATTGACGTGCCTTTGGCCAGGCTGATGATTTCATTAAAGGTGGTAGGAATGATCGCGCGCAGCGCCTGCGGCAGAATGATACGAAAAGTCCGGCGCGAAGAAGAGAGCCCCAGCGCTGATGCAGCCTCGAACTGCCCCTGATCCACACCGAGAAACCCGCCGCGGATAATCTCTGCACTATAGGCGCTCTGCACCAGCGTCAGGCCAATCACCGCCGCCGGAAACTGGCCCAGCACATTGATCGTCTGAAAGTGACCCCACGACCAGGGCGTAAACGGAATACCCAGCGATAAGGTGTCGTAGAGATAGGAGAAGTTATAGAGAATGATCAGTACCACAATCAGCGGCAGCGAGCGGAACAGCCAGATATAGCCAAACGCCAGCGTGCTCAGCAGCCATGAGGAGGAGAGCCGCGCCAGCGCCAGCAGCCCCCCGAAAATCAGGCTCAGTACGGTGCCCGCCAGCGTCAGCAGCAGCGTCTGCCCCAGCCCGTTCAGGATCACCGGGTCGAAAAACCAGCGCGCAAATACGCCCCACTCCCAGCGCGGATTGAATGCGATGGAATCTACCACCGCCGCCAGAATAAACAGCGCTGCCACCGCGCCCAGGCTGCGCGCCGGATAACGTGCCGGTACCACGGTCAGTTTTTGCGTTTCGCTCATTTTTTACTCCTCAGCTCGCCTGCGCCGCAGCGTGGACATCCATTATCTTCAGAAAGCGCAGGCGGCCATCGTGCGGCGGCAGACCATAAACCTCCATATCTTCCAGCAGGGCAAACTGTGGCTGGTAGCCGTAACCAATATAAAGGCGTACCGCCTCGGGCTGACGGAAACCGGTGGTCAGGTAAACACGCTGATAGCCGGCGCGCAGCGCACGGCGCTCCAGCTCCTGCAGGATCAGCAAGGCCAGCCCCTGCCGGCGCAGATCGGCACGCGTCCAGATGCGCTTCAGCTCCGCCGTCTGTGCGTCATAGCGCTTGTAGGCGCCCATGGCGATAATTTCGCCCTCCCGCTCCAGTACAATGAACAGGCCCCCCTGCGCAGGTAAAAACCACTCATCCCGCTCCACTTCATTCTGGCTGCTGAAAAAATCGCCGTAGCGGGCAGCATATTCACCAAACAGACCAGCGATAATCGGCTGCAGCTCTGCCGCTGCGGGTGAAACGTCACGAAAAAAATGCATATTGTCCCCTTAGTCACCCAGGCCCGGTGGATTGATTTCCGAACGGTCAAGTCGCTCGATTCCTTCGCCCCAGCGATTCAGCACCTTGTCGTAGTCGCCGTTTTGCATTACGCCGTTCAGTGCCGTATTGACTGGCTGCACCAGCCCGCTCTCTTTTTTCACCGTCACCGCGATGTGTGCCGCTTTTGGCCAGCCGCCATCCACGCTGCCCGCCAGCCTGGTCTGCCCGTTCAGCGCCGCTTTCCAGGCCCCGATAACGTTGGGGCCAAAGTAAGCGTCCGCGCGTCCGGCCTGCAGTGAGAGCGTCTGCGCAGCGTCATCTTTGGTATAAACCGGGATAAACGGCTTCAGGCCTTTTGCGCGATTCTGCTGATCCCACGCCAGCAGGATCGCTTCCTGATTGGTCCCGGAGCCGACAATAATGCGCAGGCCGGCGATATCTTCCGCTTTGCTGAGCGAAACAATCGGGCTGCTCTTTTTCACATAAAAGCCAAGCGAGTCTTTACGGTAGGTGGCAAAATCAAAACGCTCTTTGCGCGCTTTTGTGACGGTTACGTTGGTGATCGCCGCGTCATATTTGCCGGACGCCACGCCGAGCGGCCAGTCTTCCCAGGAGGTCGGCACGACGTTGAGCTTCAGGCCAAGGCTGTCCGCCACCAGACGCGCTATATCCACTTCGCTGCCCAGCAGCGTTTTGTTGTCGTCGCTGAACACGGTAAGCGGAGGGGAATTAAGGGCGGCCACCGCCACGGTAAACGCGCCAGGTACAGCAAACCGGTGTCCGGCCGGGATCTGCGCGATCGCCGCTGCATTTTTAGCGGTATTAATGGGCGTCTTATTCGCCTCCACGCTGACCTGCTGCCCGTTGACGGCTACGTTTTCTGCCACGGCTGCGCTGCTCAGCCCCACTAACAGCAGTGCTATCCATGATTTTCTCTGCATCGTATGCATCCTGATCATTCTTATGATGTGAACTGATTAACGGGGGTCTGCAGCCCCAGACTGGCGCGCAGCGTGGTGCCCGGATAGTCGCGCCGGCTTAGCCCGCGCGCCTGCAACAGCGGAATAACCCGATCGACAAAACGTTCAAACGTGTCGGGCGTACCGCCCTGGATAATGAAACCATCGGCGGCTTCATGCTCAAACCAGTGCTGCAGGCCATCGGCAACCTGTTCTGGCGTGCCGTGAAACAGCGGACGCGGCGTGGCCGCTTCCAGCGCAACCTGGCGCAGCGTCTGACCACGCACGCGTGCATTGCGTTTTATTTCATCGGTGGTGCTGCGGAAGCTGTTCTGGCCAATATCACCCAGCTCGGGGAAAGGTTTATCCAGCGGATAGCGTGAGAAATCATGGTGGTCAAAGAACCGCCCCAGATAATTAAGCGCATCCGGCACTGAGACCAGCTGCGCGGTAGCCTGATACTGCTGCTCAACATCAGCGGCATCATCGCCAACGATCACGCTGACGCCCTGAAAGATATGCAGGTCTTCCGCAGCGCGTCCGTTATCAGCCAGCTGCTGTTTAACATCCCGGTAAAACGCCTGCGCCTCGTCCAGATTTGCATGATGCGTGAAGATCGCATCCGCATGGCGTGCGGCGAGCCGGCGCCCGTCACCCGAGGCGCCGGCCTGGAAAATCACCGGCCGCCCCTGCGGCGTACGCTCAATATTCAGCGGCCCCTGCACCTGAAAGAAATCGCCGCGGTGATCGGGCGTATGCAGCTTTGCCGGATCGAAAAACTGACCGCTGCGCTTGTCGCGCACAAAGGCCCCCTCTTCCCAGGAGTCCCACAGGCCTTTCACCACCTGCAGATACTCATCCGCAATCCGGTAACGCAGCGCGTGTTCCGGATGCTGCTGCCGTGAGAAATTTTTTGCCGATCCTTCCAGCGGAGAGGTCACTACGTTCCAGCCGGCACGACCGCCGCTGAGGTGATCGAGGCTGGCAAACTGCCGGGCAATGGTGAAAGGCTCGCTATAAGAGGTAGAGACGGTGCCAACCAGCCCAAGATGCTTCGTCACGGCCGCCAGCGCTGACAGCAGCGTTAGCGGTTCAAAGCGATTGAGAAAGTGCGGGATCGATTTTTCATTAATATAAAGACCGTCAGCAACAAACAGCAAATCAAGCCTGCCCGCTTCCGCCTTGCGCGCAATTTTTCTGGCGTAGTCAAAACTGATGCTGGCGTCCGCCTGCGCAGCCGGATGACGCCACGCGGACATATTACCCGACGCGCCGTGCAGCATTGTACCGAGGCGTAATTCTCTTTTACTCATTATAAACTCCTGACAAAGCAGAGCCGTCGGCAGCGCGAAGGATGCCGGGCGAAAAAAAGTTAAAGGGTGTTATGCAGACAGAATCAGCGCTGTGCCGGGCAACATCGCTCACGCAAATGCCGGAAAGAGAAGCGGATAAGAAAAGCGGAGCGGATCATTACGCTCTCCTTAAACCGTAGCCATACGCGCATTGGCCAGCAGCTCCAGTGATTTAAACCGGGCAGCTTCATCGGCGAGTGGCGTATCGATAATAAATTCGTCAATGCCATAACGGTGGTGCATCGACTCCAGCTGAGCATGTACCTGCGCAGCAGTTCCTTTTAGCAGTGACGGTGTGCGCGGTTCTATCACGTAATCTGTGTATTCACCCTGACGCACATAACGCTCAGCCTGCTCCAGACTGGCAACGGTCACCGCCGGGCCATTTTTAATACTGACGTGATAAAGCCGCAGCGCATCGGTAAGCAGTTCAGCCTCTGCCGGCGAATCCGCAACGACAACCTGAACCGCGACCAGCGCACGACCGCTGCGACTGCGTTCATGGTAGTGCTGCAGGACGCGCGCCATCTGCAGCGGATCGCCGTTATGGTGTGCAGCAAAAACCAGCTGCCAGCCCATCTCTGCGGCCAGCTCTGCGCTCGCGTCGCTGGCACCCAGCAAAAAACGGCTGGCGGGACGCGGCGGCTGGGGCGTGGCGCGCAGCGTCTCTTCATCAGCAGAGGGTGATGCGGTCAGCCAGCTGTCGAGCAGTGCAAGCTGTTCAGCAAAGCTGCCTTTTTCACTCTGCTTTACCCCCAGCTGTAGCGCACGCGTTGAAAGCGGCAACCCGCCGGGCGCTTTGCCGACGCCGAGATCGATGCGATCCGGTACCAGCGATGCCAGCAGGTTGAAATTTTCTGCAACTTTATAGGGGCTATAGTGCTGCAGCATAACGCCGCCAGAGCCGACGCGAATGGTGCGCGTCTGCGCGGCAATCCAGGCGATAAGCAATTCAGGTGACGGACTGGCCAGCTGCTCGCTGTTATGATGTTCTGCAACCCAGAAGCGCTTATAGCCCCATTTCTCAGCCAGCTGCGCCAGTTTGAGCGAGCGCGCCAGGGCCTGTGTCGCATTTTCTCCTGCCGCAACCGGCGACTTATCGAGCACGCTTAATTGGTAAGACATACGCCCTGTCCTTGTCCTGATGAATATGGCGTTTAGTTTGCAGGCGATGATTCCATTACGTAAAACATCATATTGTTAGTTCTATTGCTGTTTTGCGCATATCACCCGGCTGACTGGAACAGAAATAAAAAAACTCCTGCAGGAAATGCAGGAGTCAGATTAAAGAAAGGTTAAAAGCTGGATGCAGATTAAGAGCGTTTGAGCGTGCCTGCCTCGCTGCGGTCAAATGAACTGCGCGTATCTTTTGCACCATAAATAGCCGAAAGCGCGCGGTTAAATTTATCCGGATCGTGATGCTGGCGGATCCTGTTTACGGCTGCTGCTGAATAATCGGCCACGCGCATCCTGTCTTCCAGAATCGCTTTAATATGCGCCTTGAGCTGCGACACGATTAATATGCGCAGCGCCATTTTCTCTGCCAGGGTGTCAACATTAAGTTCGAACATGTCGTTAAGCGGGCAGTTGATAAGCCACCCGCTCTGTGCCGGATTAATTTCCGGCAGTGCTCTGACGTTAGTGGTAATTACCGGACAGCCGCACGCCTGCATTTCCAGTACGGAAAAGCCGTAGGTATCCTGCCAGGTTGGCAGCAATCCGACATGCGTATTGCGCAGCAGCTGCATCACGGCATCATTCGGTAATCCCGTATGATGGGTGAACACCGAACGCTCTGCTATCAGGGTTTCAATCTGATGATGGAAATCGGCATCATCCTGCCATTCATGATGCGCAATATTATGCTGTTTTTTGATGTCACCGATCAGATTAACGCTGATCTGATCGGCTGATATCACGCCTTCATCCATCAGTTCGGAAAAAGCCATCACGACTTCTGCCCCGCCTTTACGATAGAACTCGTTGCCGACAAAGGTAAATACCATTTTATCGGCCGCAGGGGCTCGTCCGCCTTCATAGAGGACCGGCTGCGGCGGATGCAGCACATGCAGTTTGTCGGCAATCGCTTCCCGTTCGATGGGAAATGCATCCAGCAGTTTCAACTCAATTTTTCGCGTTGCTTCTGAAATAGCAATAATGCCGGCACAGTCCGGTGCTGCAACATGGCGCATGAGTTTTTTTAACAGTGGATTAGCGGTTTTGGCGACGCCCGGCACGGGTAATACCCGCGGCAGCTCTGTTTCAAATGTTGAAACCCAGCGTCCCCGGCTGGTGGCCACCTCGTTAAAAAGATGCACGACTTTTTTATCGTTTCCTGCAGACCATAGCGGAGCAGAAAAAATAAACAATTTATTGCGTTTAAGAATTTTCCCACGGAACGCGTTGATATACGTCCAGATATTTCTGGAGTGAAAATCGATATACGTTTTTTTAACATCCGTAACAATATTTCTTTTTTCGGGATATCCCTTGCCGCTAATGATGATTTTCATTTTATACTCCGGCCATAAACTTTAAGCACTACAAACCCGGCATTCAAAAAAGTTAAAATTGCAGATCGCCTGACGAGTATAATGCTTTATTAGCCTCCTCTTTTTTTATTCAGACTATTCCCCGAAAAACATTTCAGCGTGTTATTTTGTATTAGTTATTTTTACGACTACTTTTAAAGTTACCGTAATGATTGATAGCAAGCTAATTAAAATACTGCCGCTTAATTGCATAGAAAATGTTATCAATAAATTTTTACCCATCCTCCTTTAAAGGTTATTCCATTAACTTTGATAATATTATCAAAGCTGCTGTTGTCTGATAATGAGGGCAAAATCCTGTACTGAGTAAAGGGCAACGCTCTACTGTCTTTATTTTTATTATTCAGTTGCTTAGCTGGATTTGCAGATGAAATGACCGGGCTTTGGCAAAATGTACTGAAAAATAGCTGCTTTTGTTTTGCACAAAACGCACGGGTTAACCCATAACCGTGTTAAACAGTAAGGCGCGTTATTTTATCCGGGTACTACGCTATTTTTCCGGCGCGATTGCGCATTGCGGCCCGGCTCTTCGCGATTTCAATCAGGAAAAATCATTAATTGTGAGCGGAGAAAAGGCGCGCCTGAACGCGCCTGTTGGGATCAGAAGCGGTAACTTGCCGTCACCGAGTAGCTGCGCGGTTCGCCATAAACGATGCCGCTGCTGCCTACATTTTCATCATACTCTTTATCAAACAGGTTTTTCAGATTGGCCTGTAATGAGAGATTTTTTGTCACGTCGTAGCGGGCAAACAGGTCAACCAGCGCGTAGCTTCCCTGACGTACACGCCAGTTTCCGTTACCCTCAGGTCCGCCAATATCTTTCCAGGTCTTAGACTGCCAGTTAACGCCGCCGCCCAGCGTCAGTTTATCGAACTGAGGTATGCGATACTGCGTAAACAGATTGAAAGAGGTACGGGGCAGCTGTGAGTTGTAAGCCTCACCCTTACTGTCTTTCGCTATATAGGTCGTGCCGCCAAACGTCATCTGCCAGTTATCGGTCAGTGCGCCGTTGATTTCAAACTCAACGCCGCGGCTGACAACACCATCAGTGGTTTCATAAATAGCGCTCCCGCTGTCGCTGAAACGCCCGGTATCAACCGGCGCATTATCCAGCTCGGTGCGGAACACAGACAGCGTAGTGGTCAGACGGCTGTCAAACCAGTCTGATTTGACACCGGCTTCATAATTTTTACCGACAATCGGCGTCAGGAAGCTGCCGCCGGCGTCCAGGTTATCCTGCGGCTGGAAAACCGAGGTGTAGCTGGCAAACGCTGACCAGGCCTCATTGATATCCCAGATCAGACCGCCATAAGGCGTGGTATTGTTCTCTTCCAGTTCAGAGGTGATGCCCTGACGGTTCCAGTTGGTATAACGCGCCCCGAGGATCAGATGCAGCGGATCGGCGAGCGTCAGGCGCGTGGCCATATAGACCGATTTCTGCCGCACCAGCTGGCTGTCGGTCGCCGGTTCGCGCGGTGACCAGTCAGGCTCCGGATAGTTGCCGTTGAAGTTGTTGAAATTACCCAGTTCAGCAGCGGATATATTGGTCCAGGCGCTGTAATATTTATTATCCTGACGACTGTAGTTAACCCCCAGCATCAGCTGATGCTGGCGTCCCAGCAGCTCATACGGACCACTGGCAAAGGCATCTACGGCATCCACTTTGCGCTTACCGGTGTTATAACCGGTTCCCCCGACTACCGGGTAATTGGCGTAAGCGGAACTGCCCGTCCCGGTCACTTTATTGAAATACCCGTCAAGATAGATCTGCTTGCTATCAAGCAGCATTTCGTTATGCGTGCCGTTGAGCGTAATATTCCAGCCGTTATCAAAATTCTGCTGCAGGTTAACGAAAACCTTGCGGTTCTCTTTATCATTGTAAGCCCACTCCGGCGCGGTATTGTAGCCGCGACGCAGATGCGTCTGACTGCCATCGGTATACCAGCGTGGTGCCCCACCCCACATCGGCGAATCGGTATCGACCTGCGTAAATTCGTAGCCTGCCGAAAGCGTGGTGCTGTCAGTCAGATCGGCGTCTATCACGCCATAAATGAATTTTTTCTCAAAACCGTAGCGTTCGATGAAACTGTTTTTATCTTCATAGCCTGCCACCACGCGACCGCGTACGTTACCCTCTGGCGTTAACGGCGCAGAGAGATCGGCGACATAGCGCTGTTTATTCCAGCTGCCGTAGCTCGCTTCCAGCGATCCGGTGGGCGTTTTACTGTCAGCATGCTTACGAACCATATTGATTGACGCAGAAGGATTACCAGGCCCGGTGAGTAAACCGGTCGCGCCGCGCACCACCTCAACCCGCTCATAAAGCGCCATATCAGTCTGCGCATCGCCCAGGTTCCAGCGTGATGCGAATGCGGTGGGGATCCCGTCTACCATGTAGTTGTCAATGAGAAAGCCGCGTGAGTAGTAGCTGGTACGATCCATATCCGCAGAAACACCCCGGATACCGGTCGTATCGGACAGGACATCATTCAGCGACTGCAGCTGCTGATCGGCCATGCGTTGTTTACTGATGAGCGATACCGACTGAGGGATGTCGCGCGCCGTCAGCGCCATTTTTGTGCCGGCGCGCGTTACCGGTATGCTGTAATCCCGGGCGTTCTGATTTTCCCCATCAGACGCGCTGGTTTCTACCAGCAGGGTCTGTTCCGCCGCCTGCGCCACACCCGCTGCGACCAGCATCGCAAGTAATGACAATTTCAGCACAGGTTGTGCCTTAGCAGCCGCGGCCCGCACGCGCATCGGTTCAAAAGACATAGCAATCCTTAGTTCTCATTTTCGTTTATCTGTCAGAGCACCCTGCCGGTCATATCAGACAGGCCTCCTGACGGGAATGGTGCGCAACATAGGCCGGGCAGCAGCGAGTTTTCACCCGGGTATGTCTGCGACGGCGGCAGGCGCAGTTAAGAAAGCAAATGAGAAATATACTCATTAAGATTACTATTGCAAGAAATTGTTACGGCTTCTGCCCGCCTCCTTTCCAGTAAAAAGGATGGATTTTCAGCAAGTAAGGTTGTTTATCGGTGGGTTATCTCGACAACCTGCGCGGTTATCGGTGTAACGTATTACAAAACGCGACAGAAACACGCTGGCTGGCCCCGGGAAAAGCAGGTGACCCATCAACGCTTTGCACACGCCCGATGTCATCGCGTGAGGATTAATCTGCCCGTTGCGTGGCGTGAGCGCTTTATAGACTTTAATGTCTGTTAAATATTCAATTTGCAGAAGATGAATTTTCTAAGCGGGTGATAACTCAATGAGCCTGATAATTACGCGGAACAGCGGATTTCGCGCCTCAATGCATATTTTAATTTCAAAAAAATTATCGTAGAATGCGCGCTTTAAAATTTTCATATCAGTAATAAGGGTTATATTCATGAGCGATGCACTAAAGGCATTGAATAATCTTCGTACACTGCGTGCTCAGACGCGTGATATTGAAGTAGCGGTATTAAATGAGATGCTGGAAAAGCTCGCTGTGGTAGTTGCAGAGCGCCGTGAAGAAGCTGAAGCAGATAATGCTGCTCAGCGTGAAAAAGAAGAAAAGCTGGCGTTATACAAAGAGATGCTGATGAATGACGGCATTGATATTAGTGAACTTGCGAAATTAAACCAGTCAGAAACTAAACCCAAGGCTAAACGCGCGCCGCGTCCGGCCAAGTATAAATATACCGATGAAGACGGTAATGAAAAGCAGTGGACGGGTCAGGGCCGTACGCCTTCTCCGATTAAAAGTGCTGTCGATGCAGGCGCATCACTGGACGATTTTTTAATCTGATCGGCTGACAGTAATATTTTCCAGCCTCATTTCCCCGGGGCTGGTTTCGCCACTCTCTCCTCTGTTTCTAATAGTTCTGAGCTGTTAAGTCGCTGCAGTTATTCACTTATCACAATACCATTGCGGGTATTGAGATATAGCTACACCTCTCTCTGCTGTTACCTTCTCCGGATAATGTGTGCTGCACGCCGCGCAGCGTAATCGTGAGCAAGGAACAGGCTATGTCGTCAGAGTTAACCCCGTTAAATGAACAGCTGATTGCTTTCCGTCAGGAGCTGCACCGCTTCCCTGAACTATCAAACCAGGAATTTGCCACCACCGCGCGAATTCGTCAGCAGCTTGAGGCGCAGAATATCCGCATTCTGCCGGTAGCGCTGACAACCGGACTGGTCGCCGAAGTGGGTCCCGAAAACGGTCCACTGGTAGTACTGCGGGGCGACATCGATGCATTGCCTGTAGAAGAGCAGTCCGGAGTAGAATTCAGTTCAGAGCATCCCGGAATTATGCACGCCTGCGGTCACGATTTTCACAGCGCGGCAATACTCGGCGCAGCGATTTTGCTGAAATCACGCGAAGCGCAGCTGGCAGGCCGGGTGCGCTTTATTTTTCAGGCTGCAGAAGAGACCGGTAAAGGCGCACCTGCGGTGCTTGCCAGCGGTGCCCTGCAGGATGCTTTTGCCATTTTTGGGATCCATAACGATCCCACTTTGCCGGCAGGCGTCGCCGGCAGCCGGGCGGGCGCGCTGACTGCCGCCGTTGACCGCTTTGTCCTGCATATCAGCGGCACCGGCAGCCATGCCGCACATCCGCATCAGGGTAACGATCCTGTTGTGATTGCCGCGCAGATTGTCTCTGCAGCCCAGACGCTGATCAGCCGTAATACCCCTTCAGCAGAGAATGCTGTGCTCTCAATTACGCAGCTCCACAGCGGCAGCGCGTGGAATGTTATCCCGGAAAGCGCGTGGCTGGAGGGCACCGTCCGTACCTTTTCTGCTGGCACACGCGAGCGTATTGAACAACGCTTCCGTGAACTGGTTAACGGTATCAGCGCTGCTTTTGCGGCCGAAATAACGATCAGCTGGCAGGCGGGGCCGCCCGCCGTGATAAATGATAAGCACTGGACTGCGTTTGCCCTGCATCAGGCCACGCTCAACGGGCTGGACGCGCGTGAAATTCCCGCCACACCGATTGGCGAAGATTTCTCTTATTATCAGCAATATATACCTGGCGCATTTATCATGATTGGTACCGGTGAAGCCTGGCCTCTGCATCACCCTGCGTTTCGCATCAATGATGATGTGCTGTTACCTGCAGCACGCTACCTTGCCGCGCTGGCCGATACGGCTTTTGCTCAGCGACCGGTTTAATACGCCATGCAATTTTTTCTGATGCACAGTCGTTGCCGGAAACATTAAGTTAAAAAATACCACAGGTAAAAAATGGCAGGTGTAATTATTAAGTCATTCAACGTGTTGAAAACAGCAGCAGCTATTTCCCGGATTAAAAAACGGTAAGCGTGAATAAAAACCCTCTGCGAATTAATCATTCACTGCTGACACGTTGCCACATCAGCTGTTATCTGTACCCGTTGATAAATAAACTTATTCTCCGAATAAAAGGTTTTTTGCGGCTAATAAAGCAAAGCATTCGCTGCCGCTTTGCTTTTTTTCCAGCAACTTCACAGAGTTGCTGAAACCCGGTGCCTGACTATAATTTCTTCAAACAACTTTTAAAAAGTTTTACCGCTGCCCTGACTTTGTGATGTAACCCGCCGGCAGCCTTTTTATTTATCCAGTCACAGCCCTGATAAATTTTAATTAAAGCTGGCCCTGTAATTTACTTTGCAGGGCTGCTGTTTTGTCCTGTTTTTCCAGGAGAATTCAATGTTGCCATTTTCCAGCTTCTGGCAGGCCGGGTTTGAGGGTGCCGACCATATTAATCCCGCCGGGATTACACTTGATATGAATGCAATTAATGCGCACGACGTGCATATTGCAACTGATTATGCCGCGCTTGCTGCATTTGATATCCGTTCAGTGCGTGAAAGCGTCGGCTGGCGGCTGGCTGAAGCCGATCCTCAGCGCACGTTTGCCCGGCTTACCCGCTGCATGCAGGCGGCAGAAGAACACAACATTCAGGTGAACTGGACGCTGAGCCACTATGGCTGGCCTGCCGATCTCACCCTGTTTTCACCTGAATTTGTGCCGCGGTTTGCGCAATTCTGCCATCAGGTTGCGACCTGGCTGACCGGGTTTTACCGCGACGATCCCCCGGTTTACTCACCGATTAACGAGCTCTCTTTTTTCGCCTGGGGCATTTCAGTGGGATTGTTTGGTGACAGCGCCCATAGCGACCCCGATGCCATCAAGCGTCAGCTGGTGCGGGCTGCCCTGGCGGGCTGCGATGCCATCCTGGCCGTCGACCCGCGCGCGCGCTTTCTGCACTGCGATCCCATCATTCACGTGGTGGCGGATGATGACAGCGACCACGCGCAGCAGCACGCCGCCGCCCTGACGGATGCGCAGTATCAGGCGTGGGACATGCTGGCAGGGCTGCGTGAACCGGAGCTGGGCGGGTCACCGCGCTATCTGGATCTGATCGGAGCCAACTATTACCACGGTAATCAGTGGCTGGCGCAGACCGGCCAGCGGCTGGAGTGGCATCTGGATGATGCGCGGCGTAGTCCGTTATCCGACATGCTTGCCCGCCTCACGGCGCGCTATCAGCGCCCCCTGTTGCTGGCGGAAACCAGCCATGTCGGGAGCGGCCGCGCGGCGTGGCTGACCCATATCACCGGCCAGATCGCACAGGCGCAGCTGGCGGGCTGTGACATTCGCGGTATCTGTCTCTATCCCATTATTGATCGGCCTCTCTGGGAAAACATTACGCACTGGCCGCATAGCGGCCTGTGGGATGTCGATCCGCAGAAAGTCCGCTTACTTAACCACACTTACGCTGCCGCGCTGCGGCAATCACAACGCGCACTCGCGCGTTTTCAGGGGTTTCTCACACCGGCCGCTGGGCCAAAGGAGTTCGTCATGAATCAATCTGTACTGGTGGTATTTAGTCATCTGCGCTGGGGGTTTGTGTTTCAGCGGCCGCAGCATGTGCTCTCACGCCTTGCACAGCACCACCGGATTATTTTTATCGAAGAGCCGGTTTATCAGGGAGGTGAAGCCGGATTACGCACCTCGCAGCCTGCGGCTAATGTCACCGTGGTCGAGCCGCATACGCCGATACACGCCCCCGGTTTTCATGACGACCAGATTGCGTTACTGCAGCCGCTGCTCAGCAATCTGCTGGAGCCTGCCGCAGAACCGCTGGTGTGGTTCTACACGCCCATGGCGCTGCCGCTGCTTAGCGCGTTTAACAGCCGCGGGATCATTTATGACTGCATGGATGAGCTGTCCGCTTTTGATCAGGCGCCGCGTCAGCTGCAGCAGCGCGAATCAGCCCTTCTGAGCCGCGCCGACCTGGTTTTCACCGGCGGACGCAGCCTGTATGAAGCAAAAAAAGATCGTCATCCGCGCGTTCACTGTTTTCCCAGCAGCGTGGATGCCGGGCATTTTGCGCAGGCGCTCGATCGCAGCAACGGCCATCCGCTACAGCAGTTTCTGCCTAAACCGCGTCTCGGTTATTACGGCGTCATTGACGAGCGCATGGATCTGCCGCTGGTCACCGCCCTGGCTGACGCACACCCTGACTGGCAGATCATCATGGTGGGGCCGGTGGTAAAGATCGATCCTGCGACGCTGCCGCAGCGTAAAAATCTGCACTGGTTCGGCCAGCAGTCTTATGCCGCTCTGCCGCAGTTTCTGGCCGGCTGGGATGTCTGTCTGATGCCGTTCGCGCTGAACGCGTCAACGCGCTATATCAGCCCGACGAAGGTACTGGAGTACATGGCGGCGCAGCTGCCGATTGTCAGTACTGCAATCGCTGATGTAGCCCGTCACTATGCGGACATTGTAACCATCGCAGATTCACCGGAAGCGTTTATTCAGGGCTGCGAACACGCCCTGCGTCTGACCGCTGAACGGCGTCATATGCAGGATGAAGCAATGGCTGCCATAGTGGCTGCAACGTCGTGGGATAATACAGTGGCGCAGATGCAGCAGCACCTTAGCGCCATCAAACGCCGGCCAGCGCAGCCAGCGGCTCAGCCCGCTGTACACGCTGAACGCACGCAGCCGGCCACGCTGCATCCGGTTGAATGCCTCATCCTCGGCGCAGGCCCTACCGGTCTCAGTGCCGGTTATCATTATGGCAAAGGTGCCGTCGTACTTGAGAAAAACGAATCACCGGGTGGCTGGTGCCGCTCAATAGAAGATAAAGGTTTTACCTTCGACTATGCCGGCCACATCATGTTCTCTAACGATCCCTACGTGCTGGAACTGTATGACCTGCTGCTGGGGGAAAATCAGCACTGGCAGATGCGTGAAGCCTGGGTCTACAGCCACGATGTCTATACGCGTTATCCGTTCCAGTCAGCGCTGCACGGCCTGCCTGCGGAGGTGATCGGTGAGTGTGTGCTGGGCGCAATTGAAGCGCGCTACGGCGCAGCTGAAAACGAGACCGCCGTGCTGCCTGCCGTGGACGCATCGCGCGACTGCTGCGCCGACGGAGTGATAGCCGATGAGAGCTGCATTACTGAACAGCATAACAACGAAGATTTTGAACACTTTATCTATCGCGTCTGGGGCAAAGGCATCGCCCGTCATTTTGCCGTTCCCTATAACCGTAAACTGTGGAAAACGCCGCTGGCCAGTATGGAGACCTCATGGCTGGGCGGTCGCGTACCGTTGCCCGATCTGGCGCAGATTGTTAGCGGTGCACTCGCGCCGCTGGATAAACCGGTTGGGCCTAACGCACGCTTCGGCTATCCGCTGCGCGGCGGTTTTCAGGCGCTGATGAACGGCTTTCTGCCCCATCTTACCTGTACGCTGGAAACCGGCACGGCGGTAGCAGAGATTCAGCCACAATCGCGCAGCGTCACGCTCAGCGATGGCCGGCATCTGCAGTATGACCAGCTTATCAGCACGCTGCCCCTGCCGGAACTGGTGCGCCTGATGGGCGCACGCGCGCCGCAGGCGGTACAGCAGGCGGCCTCTCAGCTGCGCCATACCTCAGTCTGCTGCGTTAACCTCGGCATCGGACGGCCGGCCATCAGTGAAAAGCACTGGATCTACTATCCGGGTGACACGCTGTTCCACCGTATTTTTCTGCAGGGTAACGCCAGCCCGCACTGTAACCCGCCGGGCGGATTTGGCCTGACCTGTGAAATTACCTGGCGTGACGACCAGCCATTGCCCTGTGAGGGTGAGGCGCTGATCCAGCGCTGCATCGATGACTGTATCCGGGTGGGCATTATTAATCAGGATGATGAGATCCTTACCAGCAGCATCGTGAATATGCCTTACGCCTATGTAGTTTATGACCATGCGCGCAGTGCCAATGTTGCGCTGATCCGCAGCTGGCTGGCTACGCAGAGTATTCATCTGGCCGGCCGTTACAGTGAATGGGAGTATTACAACTCCGATCACGCTTTTCTGGCGGGTAAGCGGGTGGCGGAGAGCGTAAAAGATCTGCTCAGTAATCGTAAAACCATCGCCTGATGCGGCACGCCAGGCCTGAAAGCCTGGCGTGCTTTACTGACGGGCCAGCCGCTTGCGGATGGGCTCAAACTCTTTAGTGGCGCTGCGCGGCAGGGGATCAGGCAGGTTTTTTTCTGCCGCCTGCCAGTAGCGCCACGGGACCTTCTGACGTCCCAGTTCATAATCCATGCCGTCCCAGCTATCTTCACGAAAGCTATAGAACGCCCAGTGTGCGTGATAGCTGTCCAGCACCGTCAGAACATCCTCCAGGTACTGTGTACACCCGGCCAGCGTGCGCACGCAGCCCAATTCGCCGATCACCAGCTGCTGCTTACCGATCCCATTACGCGCGGCCCAGTTAAAGGGCCGGGCCAGATAGTCCGCGATGCGCGCTGCATCCCACTGCTGCATTCCGCCGCCAAACGGCACATAGCCCGGATAGGGCCAGGGTTGTTTACGCCGGGCGTTAGGCGCGCTGGTCGCAGCATAGGGTTCATACATGTGCACACTATAAAGTATGCGTTTATCGCTCAGCGCCCCAGGCCAGTAATCAAACGCATCAGCGGCCGCATACCAGCCGCTGTCGACCATAATGGGTGTGACCGCATCCACTTCACGGATAGCGGCAATTACCCTGGTATAGAACCCCGGCAGATCGCGGCTTCCGCCGCGCTGCTGCTGGTACCAGCGCGCCATAGCCTCGCTGCTGGCGTGTTCCGCAAGCCCGCCATTTTTTTCCGGCGCGGGTTCATTGATCAGGTTATAGGCCGCAATAGCCGGATGATCGCGCAGAGCGGCAGCCAGATCGTGCCAGTAGCGCACGCTGGTTTCCCACCAGACCGTATCCTGCCAGAGCCGATCGTCAAATTTGCCCCCATTATTCTGCGCCCAGCGCATGCCGGGCAGAGAGAGAGGCGTAATAACCACGTGCAGGCCCGCCGCCCAGGCGCGGTCAAGTGTGCGGATGAGCGTCTGCAGATCGCCGTCATCCAGCCCGCGATAATCGTCTGCGTTACCCAGTAAAAAGTCGCGCTGCTGCGTGGGCCATTTATCCCAGGAGAGCCGTACCCAGCTGGCACCATAGCCGCGCAGGGCTGTAAAATACGCGCTGTCCGGTGGCAGCCGGTTAAAGCTGTTAGCCCCCTGCCGGGGTGCTGACCAGAACGCCATCGCGTCTGCCGCCGTGGCGTTCCGACCGGACAGGATGAGTATCGAAAACAGAGTGATAATTGCTATACATGCACGCACAAAAACACCTTCTTTTTTGGCTGCATTTATAGCGATAAAACCGCGCTGGCTGGTGTTATTTTTTGTGAATGTTTCGCCTGCCAGACACTCACAATCCTTTCACGCCTGGCTGGTGCAACGTGTTCAGCCCGCCTCCGCTCAGACGCCTCTGCCGTGCAGTTAAACCTGCTCTGTTCTGGCCAGTGACAGCGTGTCATAGCCGGTTAACGGCTTGTCTGACTCTCCCTGCCCCGGCAGATCGGGGGCAATAATCCAGTAACGATCGGCAAGCGCTGCCTGCACAGGGTGCCTTGCCGCATTTATCTGCTGCGGCAGATGGCTTCTGTATCAGGCATTAAAATAAGGAAATGAACGATTCCAAAATTAGCAGACTCTTCTGTCATGCACAATTGCGTTTACTGAGGTTTAGCCGGCTGTGCCAGTGCATTGCACACCGGCACGCTGCAGGAAATCAGGCTTATACCTGTGCCGGCAGATCAGCCATATACATCAGTGGTGTGGCCGGCGTTTGAATACCCAAAAGGACCAGCTGTGGTAGAGCAGCGTCAGCGGCAGGAAAATCAGCATACCGGTCAGCACCATGCCCTGCGTTACCGGCGATGACGCTTCTTCCTGTATCTGCAGCTGAAACGGCAGTAGCCAGGGATAGAGCCCGAACGCCAGAGCAGTGACCACTGCGCCGATAAGCAGCAACGTTATCATCAGCAGTGCTACCATCGCTTCGCGCCAGAGTAATATGGCCTGAAGCACAATCAGAAGCGGGATAGCCATCAGGATCAGCTGGCCTGGTTCGCGCTGCCAGCTCAGCTGCCATAGCGTCGGCTCCAGCAATATGACTCCTGTCAGACAGATTACCGTGCAGGTCCATGCCAGCACGGCAAATGACCGGGCGCGTTCTCCTGCCGTCTCACCCAGACGCCAGCAAATCCAGCAGCAGCCCAGCAGCAAATCTACCGCCACCACGCCAGCACCACACAGCAGCGGTGCCAGTGAAAGATCGATGACAATTCCGGCGGGGGGACGCGAAACCAGGATTAGCCCGCTTATCCAGCCGGGCAGAAAGGCCGCCGCCAGCGAACTGATTATCATCAGACGATCGAGCCAGACGCGCCAGGCAGCGCTGACCTGCGCGCGATACGCCAGTGCCAGCGCACGCAGAAACAGTGCCAGTAGCAGCAGAAATACCGGCACCATCAGCGTCTGCAGCAGCAGGCTATAGAGCGCAGGAAAGAGGGCCAGCATGCCACCTGCCATCAGGACCAGCCAGGTTTCATTGGCATCCCAGAGCGGCAACAAACTGTGCGCCATCCACTGCCGCTGCTGTGGCGTATCAAACGCGTAAAACAGCATGCCCACGCCAAGATCGGTGCCATCCAGCGCCAGATACATCAGCAGCGAAAAGATCAGCACGGCTGCAGAAAGGTCGGCAAGCATCATTATCTCCTCAGGCCGGCGTTTCAACGCGCTCGGCCAGCACCTCTGGGTCATCAGACAGCGGGGCGTTAATCTGGCGCACTAAATAGATCAGACCAAGCGCAAAACCCAGCGTATAGACCAGCACGATCGCGACAAAAATCGCCAGCGTACTGCTGAGCGACAGCGGTGAAAGGCTATCAGCAGTGCGTATCACACCATAAACCGTCCAGGGTTGACGTCCCATTTCAGTGACCACCCATCCGGCCAGCAGCGCCATAAACCCGGCAGGCGACATCAGCGTCAGCAGACGCAACAGGCGCGGTGAATGGTATAAGCGGCCGCGCCAGCGCTGCAGGTTTGCCGTCAGACTGACCACCAGCATCAGCAGTCCACACCCCACCATCAGGCGAAACGCAAAAAATACCGGTAGCACCGGCGGCTGCGCTTCTGCCGGAAAATCACTCAGACTTCTAATGTGCCCGGTGAGATTGTGGCGCAGATAGAGCGAGCCGATTGCCGGGATCGCCAGTTCAGCGTGGTTGCGCTGCGCGTGCTGATCCGGGATGGCAAACAGCCGCAGCGGCTCTCCCTCACCTGGCGGCGGCGCGTGCCAGCTTCCCTCCATTGCCGCCAGCTTTGCCGGCTGCCAGGTGCGCGTATTCTCACCGTGTAAATCCCCCACCACAATCTGTGCCGGTAGCGCCAGCAGCGTTATCGTCAGCGCACTGCGCAGCATCAGACGACTTGCTGCTTCATCAGGCCGGCGACGTAAGCGCCACGCGGCTACGCCGCCGAGCAGAAAGCTGACGCTTATTATGGAGGCAAGCAGCATATGGGCAAAACGCCAGCCAAAAGAGGGAGCAGCGAGCAGGGTCCACGCGCTGTCGGGGAGCAGACGACCATCATCGGCCAGATGAAAGGCAGCGGGCGTCTGCATCCAGGAGTTAGCCGCGAGGATCCAGAACGCGCTCAGCACTGCGCCAAGTGCAACAAAGCAGGTCACGGTAAAATGAACGCCGGGCTTAACCCGATCAAAGCCAAACAGCATGACGCCGGTCAGGGCTGATTCAAGAAAAAACGCAATCAGCACTTCATAAAGCATCAGCGGGCCGAGCACGCCGCCCGCCCGCGACGCCAGTCCGGACCAGTGCGTACCAAACTGGAACTCCATCACCACGCCAGAGACCGTGCCGATAGCCACGGTCAGGGCAAATATTTTTATCCAGAACTGCAGCGCCTGCCGCGCCTCAGGACGTTTTCCCCACAGCCAGCGCGCTTCAAACCAGACCAGGAAGGGCGCTAGGCCCAGCGTCAGCGCCGCCAGCGTAATGTGCATGCCCATGGTCAGCGCAAACTGACCGCGGGCAATCAGCAGCACCCACTCCTGGCTACTCACGGGTCGGCTTACCGCTGTAGCGGGTAATCGGGGTCTCCTCTTCTTTCTGCATCTCGTGCGAAAAGGCCTCCAGTGCCGATAGCAGCGGGCGCACCCCCTGCCACAGCTTTTCATCATTCAGCAGTTTCATCACCCCTCTGATGCCGGGCGCCGCTTTCTCCTGCTGCACAGACTCCGTCGCCGGTTTCATCGCCACCAGGGCGTCACGCACCGCCAGCAGCACATGATTAAACCGCTCGGGCGGGATAGTACTCAGCATCATAAACAGCAGCGACATGTTCTGGATCGCGTTCTGAGTACCAGGACGATTCAGTCCCCCGGCGAGGATCTTGCCAATATCGTTGTTCGCTTTAACCACATCATTAGCGAGACGCAGAAAACCGTGCTGATGAAGATTTTCCAGCAGCGTGTTGAGCGACTCCTGCGCGGTGGGTTCTGTGCGCGCAGGTTCAGGCTGGTAGTCCAGCGGTTCGGCCATTAGCTTTTCTCCGGGTGCGAAACATGTTCAGGGGGTAAACGGTATTCCGGCTGCTGCCATTTCACCTCAATCGGCAGGTGATCAAGCGGCGTGCGCTGTCCGTGACGGAAGTTGTGCAGCGGCAATGGGTGCGGCTGGGGCTGACGCGCCAGCTTACGCAGGCTGACCGCAATCTCTTTATACGCCGGCGTATTGACATCCGGGTCATGATGATTGCCGGTGAGACCGTTGACGCCAGGTTTGCCGTAGTGAATCGGAATAAACAGCACATTGCCTGCTGCACGATCGGTAACAACCACCGGCACCTCCAGCACGCCGCGCCGTGAACGGATTTCAACCCAGTCCCCCTCCTGTAGCTGCCTTTCTTTCGCCAGCTGTGGTGAAATCTCCACAAACCAGTTAGGCGACAGCGACATGATGCGTCCACCCTGTCCTGTCTGATTTGTCGACTGAAAATGCTCCAGCATGCGGCCATTGTTTAGCAGCAGATCGTACTCTGTGTCTGGCTGCTCTGCCGGTGGCTGCCATTCAAGTGCATAGAGACGCGCTTTACCATCCGGAAACGCAAACGCGTCGGTGTAGAGCAGCGGCGTACTGCTGCCATCTGCTTTAACCGGCCAGAGCTGCGACTGCCAGCCCACCAGCTGTTCATAGCTGACGCCGGCAAACAGATCCGCAATGCCTGCTGCCTCAGCCATAATGGCGCCCGGATTCGGATAGTCCCAGCGATGACCAAGACGTGCCGCAAGGTCAGTCAGGATCTGCCAGTCGGGCCGGCTCTCACCCAGCGGAGCAAACGCCGGCGAGAAGTGCTGGATACGGCGCTCGGTATTAACGAAAGTGCCCTCTTTCTCCAGACTCGGGCAGCCGGGCAAGACCACATCGGCATAGCGCGCGGTTTTGCTCATGAAAATATCCTGCACTACCATAAAATCGAGCTGGCTGAATGCTTCATCCACTTTCGTGGAATTCGCATCTGAAAAAGCGGTATCTTCGCCGATAATGTACATGGCGCGCAGCCGCTTATCGTGAGCGTGCTCAATCATCAGGAAGTTATCCAGCCCTTCTTCATCAGAGAGCGCGTCCGGCGCAACCTGCCACGCCTGCGCCCACTTCTCCCGCACCGCATCGTCCGTTACGCTTTCGTAGCCGGGGTAAACATTGCTCAGACAGCCAAAGTCGCTGGCGCCCTGCACATTATTATGTCCGCGCATCGGATAGCCGCCGGTGCCAGGCCGGCCGTAGTTACCGGTGACCAGCAGCAGATTAGAGAGCGCCGTGCTGGCATCCGCACCGTGGCTGTGCTGCGTGATACCCATTGCCCAGAGAATACAGGCGCTGTTAGCCTGACCGATCATCTCTGCTGCCTCTGTCAGCGCGTCCACGCTCAGACCGGTTATTTCACTCGCCATGTCGAGCGTAAACGGCGCGAGCGAGGCGCGGTAAGCGTCAACATCATTTACCCGTTCAGCCAGAAATGCATCGTCCGCATAGTGATGATCGAACATGTATTTCGCCATCGCTGACGCCCATACCATATCGGTACCGGGCCGGATACGCAGATAACAGTCGGCGCGTTCCGCCATCTCATGTTTACGCGGATCCACTACCAGCAGCTTCTGTCCGCGATGTTTATGGCTCTGCTTGATATGTGAGGCGAATACCGGATGATTTTCTGCCAGATTACTGCCCACGGTAATGATGAGATCGGTCTGCTGGAGATCGCGCAGCGTACCGGCATCGCCGCCATAACCCACGGTACGGAATAGCCCCTGAGTAGCCGGGTTCTGACAGTAACGTGAAGAGTTATCGACATTGTTGGTGCCAAAAATCAGGCGCGCAATCTTTTGGGTCAGATAGGCTTCTTCATTGCTGGCTTTACTGGAGCCAATGAAACCAATCGCTGCGCCGCCATGCTGATGCGCAACGGCGCGCAGCCCTTCAGCTACCCGATTCAGTGCCTCTTCCCAGGTGGCAGGCCGGAATGCTCCATTTTCGCGAATAAGTGGCGTGGTCAGACGGTTCGGACTGTTAACAAAGTCCCAGCCAAACTTGCCTTTCACGCAGGTAGAGATGCCATTTACCGGCGCCTCAGCGACCGGCTGGACTTTCAGGATATGGCGATCGCGCGTCCAGACTTCAAAGCTGCAGCCAACGCCGCAGTAAGTACAGACCGTTTTGGTTTTTTTGATTTCAGTTTTGCGTAAAGCGTCATCGATCAGGGAAATGCCGGTTATCGGCTCCATGCCGATGCTTTTCTCCATTTTTTTGATGGCATCAATAAATGGTCGCTTCAGATCCTCATCCATGCGGGTAAACGGACCGGCATCGGGCTGCATGGTTTTCTCCAGCAGCGCATTGCAGGGACAAACAGTGACGCAGTGACCGCAGCTGACGCAGCTTGAGCCGGCAATCTCCGTCCCGCCATCCCACAATACGCGCGGGTGCTCTGCACTGTAGTCGATGGAAAGGGTCTCATTTACCTCTACGTTCTGGCACGCTTCCACGCAGCGGCCACAGAGAATGCACTGATCGGGATCGTAGGTATAAAACGGATTGCTGTGATCTTTGTTATAGGGTTTGCGTTCATAGGGATAGAACTGAATGGGCATGTGCATATCGGCTACCGCATTATGCAGCGTACAGTCGCCGGTATTGTGCTCACAAACGGTACAGTAGAGTTCATGACGATTCAGGATCCGATCCATGCCTTCCTGCTGTGCGGCAGCCAGTTCTGCACCTTCACTCACCACCTGTAAGCCTTCATATGTACGTAAGGTACAGCCACGTACCTGTTCTCCATCAGCTCTGACCCAGCAGACGTCACAGCTTTGCAGCGGCGGCAGCGCCGGGTGATAGCAGACATGCGGCAGTTTTTTTCCCTGCTGTTGCAGAAAATCGATCAGCGGTTGATCCGCTGCGCCACTCAGCCGTTCCCCGTTATAAATAATGGTACAGTGTGCTTCGCTCATTTTCGCCTCGTTGACGACAGTGCTCATTATGTTAATCCCGGCAAAAGCCCGGATATTTATTAGAATTATTCAATGAGCTTAGAGCTAAATTTCTGCTCTGCAATGTTACCGACTCGCTTATTTTATAAAAGTGGACTAAGAGGCAATAAATAATCATTACGTTAGTGAAATTGTAAGGAAAAATAACTTTCTCCGCTGCGTGGTTATTGCACAAATAAAATTCATTCGCGGTTTTTTACGTGACAAATATCACATCTCTGCCAGGCTTATTTCTACACGTTCACTGTACAAGGAGCCCGTTATGAATTCGTTCACTAACAAAACGCTAATCACCAATGAATATCCGCAGCCACCGTTCAACACGCCGTCGCAGGATTTTCCAGGCTTAGCCAGCAAGATGGATCCGCTTCCCGATCACGGTGAAAAAAGCTATCGCGGCTCAGGCCGTCTGACCGGACGTAAGGCGCTGATCACTGGCGGCGATTCAGGCATCGGCCGCGCCGTGGCTATCGCTTACGCTCGTGAAGGCGCAGACGTTGCCATTAACTATCTGCCAGCTGAAGAGTCAGATGCGCAGGAAGTGGTAAAGCTGATTGAAGCTGAAGGACGTAAAGCCATCGCTATTCCGGGCGATATCCGTTCAGAATCATTTTGTCAGCAGCTGGTAAAAGAAGCCGCTGAAAAACTGGATGGTCTGGATATTCTGGTTAATAACGCCGGACGCCAGCAATTTAATGAGTCAATCCGTACGCTCTCTACGGAAGATTTTGATGCAACCTTTAAGACCAACGTTTATGCGATGTTCTGGATCACTAAAGCCGCGCTGGAATATCTGCCACAGGGTGCGTCTATTATAAATACGTCTTCTGTTCAGGCGTATGAACCAAGCGCAATTCTGCTTGATTATGCGCAGACCAAGGCCTCCATTGCTGCCTTTACTAAAGCGCTGGCCAAACAGCTGGCGGAACAGAAAATCCGCGTTAACGCTGTCGCGCCCGGTCCTTACTGGACCCCGCTTCAGGCGTGTGGCGGTCAGCCTGAAGAGAAACTGCAGCAGTTTGGTTCCGGCGCACCGATGGGCCGTCCAGGCCAGCCGGTGGAAATCGCCCCGCTGTATGTGACATTTGCTGAAAATCTCAATGGCTTCACCTCAGGCCAGGTATGGTGCTCAGACGGCGGTACCGGCACGCTGTAATTGCACATTCTGCCCGATACCAGCGTGGCTGCCCCTGTGGCAGCCACGCTGTCGTTTCAGCTGACAGGGAAGCATGATGAATAACCAGATTTTGCAGTCGCCGATGCGCGAAAAAGGGTTTGCGCGCCTCGGAGATTACGCGGCCATTGGTGAAGGCCGTTCCGTTGCGCTTATCGCACCGGATGGCGCTATCGACTGGTGGTGTGCACCTAATCTTGACTCCGCTCCGCTATTTGACCGCCTGCTCGATCCGGAGATTGGTGGCTTTTTCCAGATTGTGCCCGCTGCTCCTTTCCGCACCGAGCGCGCTTATCGTGCTGACAGCAACGTGCTGGAAACGACGTTTATTACCGCAGAGGGTTCAGTCCTGCTGACTGAATCATTAAACAGTACGCTGGCCGGTCGTCTGCCGTGGAGTGAGCTGGCGCGGCGCGTCGAAGGCGTTGAGGGTCACGTTGAGCTGACGCTGACGTTACGCTTTGGTACGCTGGCTGAAACCTGCTCGCCGTGGCGTGACTGCACTGAACAGGGCGACGTTTATCATATTGCTGATCTGATGGCGATGCTGCGCACCAGCGACGCGTGGCAAGTGACGGAACGGGGCGATGAACGTATCACCGCCACGCTTAAAACCTCGCCCGGCAGCCATGCGCTGGTTGCCCTGCTGGTCACCGAGCGCGAGCCGCTGGCGGTGCCGGATTTAAGCGCTATCGATACCCGTATAGAAACCAGCCACACTGCATGGTGCGACTGGACGCGCAGCCTGAGTTATCAGGGACGCTATGAACAGCACGTACGGCGTTCGGCGCTGTCGCTGAAATTCCTCTGGTACTCTCCCACCGGTGCCCTGGCGGCAGCAGCCACAACGTCCCTGCCGGAAGGTATCGGCGGCGAAAAAAATTATGACTATCGCTACGCATGGGTGCGCGACGCCTGCCTGATCATCAAATCCTTTGTTTTTCTGGGTGCGCTGGAAGATTGTAAGGCGGCGTTCTCATGGCTATCAAAAACGATTATTCGTCACGGTACCGCGCTGCGCGCCTGCTATACCCTTGAAGGGGATGAAGTACCGGCTGAATCTTATCCGCCGCTGCGCGGTTACCACCATTCACAGCCGGTGCGCATCGGCAATAACGCGCACGATCAGCTCCAGCTCAGTATGTATGGCGACATGCTTGCCACCGCCGATCTGTTTATACAGGCTGGTCACGTGCTCGATCTCTCGACCTCGCGCATGCTGGGTGAGCTGGCAAACCACTGCGCTGATTCATGGCGTCAGAAAGATTGCGGGATCTGGGAGCTGCCCGATGAGCATCACTATACCCATTCCAAGATGGCCTGCTGGCTGGCGCTGGATCGTGCCGTAGCGCTGGCGAAAGCGAAACATATTGAGCCGACCTGGCTCGAGCGCTGGCAGCGCGAGCGCGATCGCATCAGTGAGTGGGTGGAGGCGCACTGCTGGAGCGAAACCAGACAGGCTTATCTGTTCTATCCCGACAGCGAAGATAAACTGGATGCGGCGCTGGCGCTGATGCACCGTTATGGCAACCAGGTTAACCCGGACCGCATGCGCGCCACCTATCGCGCGATCCGTCAGGATCTCGGACATAACAGCGCAATGGTGTATCGCTACTCCGGCGTGGAACAGGAAGAGAGCACCTTTATTGCCTGCTCTTTCTGGCTGGTGGAAGCGCTGGCCGCGCTGGGTGATATTCCACAGGCAGAGCAGGCGATGGAAGAGATCCTCGACAAACTTTGTCAGCGTGGCAACGTTGAAACCTTTAATGAGATGTTTGATGTCCGCACCGATGAGTGGCGCGGTAACATGCCGCAGGGGCTGAGCCATCTGGCGCTGATTTGCGCGGCGCAGTCGCTGACGGATCACGGCTGAGAAAAGGCTAACGCCGCAGGCATGAGGGCGGGAACGGAGTCCCCCCTGATGCTGCTTAGTGACTCAGGCTATACTGTACCGTGAGTTCACCCTTTTTCTCTTTCACTTTGCCAATCACAATGTCACCAATATCTCCGGTATGCAGCACATGCGTGCCGCCGCAGGCATAAGGGGTCAGTTCGCCCCAGCTCACCATTCGTTTACCCCCCTCTTCGCCCAGCAGGCGGGGATAGTTACCCGCCACCAGCGCCGCTGCGTGCTGTGTCAGCGCCTCTGCTGTGACCGGTTCAGCCTGCTCCAGCGCGGTAAACACAATGCGCCCTTCGCCCGGCCGGTGGTTTGCTTTATAGCCGCGCCAGCCAAACACCTCTCCGGCATAAGCAATCACATGCCCCGCTGAGTGATAACGTGAGTGCAGCGCCCGCAGTTCGCCATCCACCACCAGCTCCGCCTCGCCCGGCTCAACTGCCCGATCGGTATAGTGTGCAATATCATCGCCCTCCTGCAGTGCCTGCAGCATGGCTGCACCGGCAAGGGTGCCGCGATCGGAGGGCTGGCCGCCGCCCTGCGGGTGAAACAGCGTTTCAGTGAGGAGGATACGAAACCGGCCATCATCCTGAGGTTCACAGCACAATACCCGGGTGGTAAGCGTCAGCTGGTCGCTGGTGAAATAACGTTTGAGCGTCATAATGCGTCTGGTTCCTTACAGCAGAGAAAAGCGATCTCTCTTTTTTAACCTGGTTTGGGTGCAACAGGCGAAAAAAATCCGCAGTGCGAACGCTGCGGATGTGCTTAACGGCGATCAGTGCGCCTGATGTACACGCTGGCAGTTATCTGCGCCTGCGGCCACCGGATGCGCGTCAAGATCGGCGCGCGCCGCGCGAATTTTCTGTGTGTCCACGCCAAAGCGCCGATCGCGATCGTGCAGCAGCGCCGGGTTCATCTGTCCGTCGGCGGTGAATCCCATCATCAGCGCCGGTTCACCCAGCGGCAGCGTTTTGTCGCGGTCAGTATGCCAGGTATGCCAGGTTTTCCCGTAGGTATTTACAATTTTACCCATCAGCGCATGTTCAGCGGCATCCGGAATGCCCGGTGCAATCAGAGAGCCTGATTTCACTTCATAACGGTGGCTGTGCCAGTATTTCTTCTCACCCGCCGGAAGCTGCTTAAACAGCCGCTCGCTGATGATATATTCAACGCCCATCAGCTTGGCGTCTTTTTTGTTGCCGTCAAAAATTACCGCCTGCATCACATCATCGTTCAGAATAGTGACATAGTGATGCGCTTCCATCTGCCCCTGTTTATCGCCACAGTAGTAGTGGAATCCATCCAGATAGGTATTAATCGCATCAATCGGTGGACGGGATTGCAGTGCCGCCGCACCGCTCTCCAGCAGGGCTGTTTTACCCGCTACGGGCGCACCGGGCGCGTTGACCGGTGACGCACTGTTATTTGCGCCGCATCCTGACAGCAATAATACGGTGAATCCACTCAAAATAAGATTACGCATAGATCATCCTTTTATTCTTTGAGTGATAACCATAGTTAATATGAATCAGGATGCCAGCGCAGCGGCGAGAACAATTACGTCACTGAATTGCCCGATAAAAACAGAAGCCGTAACAGAGCTGTAATAAGAGATCCGTTTTACCGCGCTTTATGCGGTTAACTGCACGGGCGTGAACAATACTTATCACTCCTCTTCTTCTGCCATCAGCAGAATATCAGCGTAAACCGGAGTTTCATTTATGTCAGATTATCCCTCTGTTGCACTGCTCGGCCCTGGCGCTATCGGCACCACCATCGCTGCTGCCCTGTATGAAGCCGGGCGTCTGCCGCTGCTATGTGGCCGTACGCCGCACGCCCACCTGACGCTGCGGCATGACGAAGGCGAAATCCGGGTGCCCGGCCCGGTACTGATCGATCCTGCCGCCATCAGCCGACCCGTTGCGCTGCTGTTTGTTGCGGTAAAAACCACCCAGGTAACGCAGAGCGCGGGCTGGCTGCAGAGGTTATGTGATGAGAATACCGTGGTGTGCGCGCTGCAAAATGGGATTGAGCAGCAGGCGCAGCTGCAGCCACTGGTAAACGGTGCTCAGGTTATGCCTTCGGTGATCTGGTTTCCGGCGCAGCGCGAAGCGGACGCTTCTGTATGGCTGCGTGCCCGGCCACGCCTGACGCTGCCCGATACGCCAGCTGCAGCCAGCATCGCGGCTGCTCTGTCGGGTACGCGCTGCAGTACCGACCTCAGCGCTGATTTTCACTCAGTGGCGTGGCGCAAGCTGTTACAGAATGCGGTAGCGGGACTGATGGTGCTGACAAATCGCCGGGCAGGCATGTTTAGCCGCCAGGACATTGCTGAACTGGCGCTGGCTTATCTCAATGAAGCATTGGGCGTTGCGCGCGCCTGCGGAGCAACCCTAAGTGACAGTGTCACGCATGATATTCTGGCGGGTTTGCAGAGCGCGCCTGCCGATCTCAGCACCTCTATTCTTGCCGATCGGCAAGCCGGACGCCCGCTGGAATGGGAGTGCCGCAACGGCGTAATACAGCGGTATGGACGCCGCAAAGGTGTGCCTACGCCGCTGAGTGACATTATTGTGCCACTGCTGGCGGCAGCAAGCGAAGGGCCAGGATAATTATCCTGACATTAGCTGACAGCAATTGACGCAGCTGTCAATCAATGACGCTTTTTTGTCCACCGGTATATTACAGAGTAATATCTCTGGTTTACGATATTTCTGCCCAGACAGGCTTGGTGACCAGCATAATATCGCGTCTTATCTCTCTGTAATCTCAATTAACGCGATAACCTGTTATCCCGCCGTCGCGCTTTTTGACAGTTCTTTACTTCAGCGCTACGCTTATTGCCAGTGATATACATCACAAAGTTGCGTAAAGAAAAATTATCTCCTAAGGTGTCCGCCTTTCGGCCTCTTATAGCTTTCTTTTCCACCCTGCAATAACCGGCTGCGAAAGCTATAAGATCGCTTTTATTTCATTGTCAAAGGAAGCCTATGAGCACTGAAACAGTAAATAAACCCGATCTCACTGTTGATGATATTACCGTCATCGATAACAAACTGTTAAAACGCGCCGTCGGCGCTGCCGCTCTTGGTAATACCATGGAGTGGTTCGATTTTGGGGTATACAGCTATCTGGCCGTGATTATTGGCCAGGTCTTCTTTCCTGATGCCAGTAACACCGCACAGCTCATCGCGTCATTTGGTACCTTTGCCGCTGCGTTTCTGGTACGTCCGATTGGCGGTATGGTGTTCGGGCCGCTGGGCGATCGCTTCGGCCGGCAGAAAGTTCTCGCCTTTACCATGGTGATGATGTCCATTGGCACGTTCTGCATTGGCCTGATCCCGAGCTATGCCAGTATCGGTATCGCGGCACCGATTCTGCTGCTGGTGGCCCGTCTGGTTCAGGGGTTCTCAACCGGCGGTGAATATGGCGGTGCGGCGACTTTTATTGCCGAGTACTCAACCGACAAGCGACGCGGTTTTATGGGCAGCTTTCTGGAGTTCGGTACGCTGGCGGGCTATCTGCTGGGGGCCAGCCTGGTGACCGGAATGATTGCGTATCTGCCACATGACGAGATGATGTCGTGGGGCTGGCGTATTCCGTTCTTTCTGGCTGCACCGCTCGGCCTGTTTGGTCTCTACATTCGCCTGAAACTGGAAGAGACGCCGGCATTTAAAGATCATATGGATCAGCGCGAAGAGATGGAGCATAACAAGCCGCCGCTGACGCTGTGGCAGATGCTACGCACCCAGAGCAAACCGTTACTGAAATGTATCGGGCTGGTGCTGCTGTTCAACGTTTCCAACTATATGCTGACGGCGTATATGCCAAGTTACCTCACCGGTATCCTTGGTCTGAGTGAACTCTCCGGCCTGCTGCTGGTCATGGTTGTGATGTTTATCATGATGCCACTGACGCTGATGTGGGGTTACTTTACCGATCGTCTCGGCCGCAAACCTGTTATTGGCTTTGGCGCGCTGGGCCTGATTGTGCTGGCCATCCCTGCCTATATGCTGCTGGGCACCGGTAATATGTACTGGGTATTTGCCGGCCTGGCGATTCTGGGTCTGCTGCACACCTGCTTCAGCGGTACCATGCCTGCTACCCTGCCGGCGCTGTTTGTGACCGATATCCGTTACAGCGCGCTGGCGATCGGTTTCAATCTCTCCGTGTCACTGTTTGGCGGTACCACGCCGCTGATTACCGCCTGGCTGGTGGATACCACGCACAACAAAATGATGCCGGCCTACTATATGATGGGCGCCGGGGTTATCGGCCTGCTGACGGTACTGACGCTGAGCGAAACGGCGCGTAAGCCGCTGAAAGGATCCTCGCCTGCGGTTGCAACCAGAGCGGAAGCGCATCGCCTGATTGATAAGCTGCGCCGGCAGCGCAAACATAAAAAACAGCAAAAACCTGCCTGATACGCTGGCCACCTTCGGGTGGCCTTTTTTTGTCCGCTCTTCCGTGTGCCTCACAGACATCGCTTTGAGATGTATGCCTTAATGCCGCTCTGTTGCTTCCTCTATTTTATCTTTTATAAGGAAATGCTATGCCTGCAGCTGCACACATGGCGTCCGCACATCGACGTATCTTAATCGCCGGTTCGGTTGGCAATTTTATTGAATGGTACGAGTTTGCCGTTTATGGCTTTATGGCTTCAATTATTGCCAGACACTTTTTTCAGCTGCCGGATGAGAACGCAGACACCAGCGTGATCCTGACCTGGGCCGCCTTTGCCGTAGCGTTCTTTTTTCGTCCGCTCGGGGCGATTATTTTTGGCCGGCTTGGCGATCGTCACGGGCGTAAGCCGGTGCTTATTGGTGTACTGGTCATGATGACGCTGGTAACAACCGCTATCGGGCTGGTGCCGGACTATGCTGCTATCGGCATCGCCGCGCCATTACTGCTGACATTGCTGCGTATTCTGCAGGGCCTGTTTGCTGGCGGAGAGTATGGTGGCGCGGTGTCACTGATGACGGAAGCCGCACCGCCGGGCAAACGGGGGCTGTATGGTGCCTGGCAGTCGCTGACGGTGGCGTGTGGCCTGCTTGCAGGTGCCGCTACCGTCGCGTTACTCCCGCTGCTCATTGGCGAAGATGCGATGTTTGACTGGGGCTGGCGGCTGCCGTTTCTGCTGGCGCTGCCGCTGGGCGCTGTAGCGCTGTGGCTGCGGACCGGACTCGATGAATCACCGCAGTTCAGCGCTGTCCGTCAGCAGGCAGAGCAGGAACGCGCTTCTTTTATTGCCACGCTGCGCGCCATTACGCTTGCCATCAGCCGCCTGATGGTCTGGTCAGCTGCTGGCTACACCTATCTGGTGATCATGCCAACCTATCTGCAAACCACGCTGCATACCGGTTTTAATCAGGCGCTGCTTATTGCCGTGATCTCAAACCTCGGTTTTGCCGCCACGATTCTGCCCGCCGGCTGGCTGAGCGATCGCATTGGCAGGCGCACCATTATGCTCATTGCCACCTTTATGCTGCTGATCTTCGCCCTTCCTCTGCTTAGCGTGCTGCAAAATCCGGCCTCCGGATTGCTGACCAAAGCGCTGAGCGTCTTTGTAGCCGGTGCGCTGGTGGGAATGCTGGCCGGGCCGGGACCTGCCATGCTGGCAGAGATGTTTCCCACGCGGGTGCGTTATACCGGCCTGGGTTTTGCCTATGCCTTATCCAACGCCTTATTTTCCGGCTGCGCCGGCTTAATTATTTCGGGTCTGATTAAACAGACCGGCAACCCGGATATTCCGGCGTGGTATGTAATGATGACCGCGCTGATTAGTTTTATCGCGCTGCTGAGTTTAAATAAAGACGATCACAGGCGCTCATTATAAGAGGGGCAAATCAGTACCAGCGTGAAAAATATCGAAGGAGCTGCGTTGGCAGACAGGAAATCAGGCAGGGCTGAAACAAAATATCCCGGCACGGGCGTGCCGGGAAGCTGAAACTTACCAGTGATATTTGTTGCTATCTTCCCAGTCTTTCAGCTCTTTTTCTGCCTGATCTTTACCGTAGCCATAACGTTCCTGAATGCGGCCCAGCAGCTGATCGCGTTTGCCATCGGCAACGTCCATATCGTCGTCAGTCAGCTGACCCCATTTCTCTTTCACTTTTCCTTTGAACTGCTTCCAGTTTCCACTGATGCGATCTTCGTTCATAAGTGCTCTCCTGTTTGACGGTGAAAGCCGTCTGGCTTTATTTGCGCATCGCTTACATGCGTAACCATAACCGTAGCCTATGACGGCAAAAAATAAATGTTCTGCCGCACAAATAGGAAAATTTACTTCTGCAGCGACTTTAAAGCGTGCCCGGCCTTATATTTCTAAATATAGGCTATGATTTTCAGGGTACTCAGCACTTTACCTGAGACCTTTCTTCATTACCGGGGTGATTAGTCTTTTATTTCATAGAGTAAATGATTTCGGGAATGCAAATCGCTTGATGTCGTCCATTGCCCCGCGCGGGGCTTAACGAGGCAATAGAATGGAATCCACAACGTTGGAAAAATCCTGGGGTGCTGAAATCCTTGCTGACGGCACCGTGCGTTTTCGTCTCTGGGCGCCTGGTCAGCAGCAGGTAGTCCTGCGCCTGAACGGCACTGATTATCCTATGCAGGCGGAAAAAGATGGCTGGTACTCTCTGTCGCAGACGGGAGTCAAGCCAGGTGCAGAATATCACTATGTGCTGGCCGATGGCAGCGTGGTACCGGACCCGGCTGCGCGGGCGCAAAAAGCAGAGGTAAACGGCCCGTCACTGGTGATTGATCCGCAAAGCTACCGCTGGCAGCAGACTGAGTGGCGGGGCCGACCGTGGCACGAAACGGTGGTATATGAGCTGCATATCGGCACCTTTACGCCCGAAGGAACCTTCCGTGCAGCCATTGAAAAACTGCCGCTGCTGGCTGAGCTGGGGATCACCATGATTGAGGTGCTGCCGGTGTCGCAGTTTGGCGGTAATCGCGGCTGGGGGTATGACGGCGTCCTGCTCTATGCGCCACATACTGCTTACGGTAGCCCGGATGACTTCAAAGCGTTTGTTGATGCGGCCCATGCCCTTAATCTCTCCGTAGTGCTGGACATTGTGCTGAATCACTTTGGTCCTGAAGGCAACTATCTGCCGCTGCTGGCTCCGCAGTTTTTCCATGAAGAGCGCCAGACCCCCTGGGGTGCCGGGATCGCCTACGATGTGGATGCGGCTCGCCGCTACATCTCAGAGGCACCGCTCTACTGGCTGAAAGAGTATCACCTTGACGGTCTGCGTTTTGACGCCATCGATCAGATTGAAGACAGTTCAGATAAACATGTGCTGATTGATATTGCAGAGCGCATCCGCCGTGAAATCCCGGATCGTCCGGCACACCTCACTACAGAAGACTCGCGTAACGTGATTTTCCTGCATCCGCGCGATGAACAGGGCAATACTCCGCTCTTCAGCGGGGAATGGAACGACGATTTTCACAACGCTATTCATGTGCTGGCAACCGGTGAAACTCACGCCTACTACCAGGATTTTGCCGATGCGCCGGAGAAAAAGGTGGCGCGTATTCTGACCGAAGGATTTGCCTATCAGGGCGAGGTTTCGGCCCAGAGCGGAGAGACGCGCGGCGTACCAAGCGCCGGTCAGCCCCCTGTGGCGTTTGTTGATTTTATCCAGAACCACGATCAGGTGGGCAACCGCGCACAGGGCGATCGCCTGATCTCTCTGGCCGGAGAGGCGCGCACCAAAGTGCTCTATTCGGCTCTGCTGCTGTCACCGCATATCCCGCTGCTGTTCATGGGCGAAGAGTATGGCGAAACCAATCCATTTCTGTTTTTTACCGACTTTCACGGCGATCTCGCGAAAGCGGTGCGTGAAGGACGCGCACGTGAGTTTACCGGCCATGCCGGACATGACGACGACGTGCCGGATCCCAACGCGGAGGAGACATTCCAGCGTTCAAAGCTGGACTGGACGAAAACCACCAGCAGCGAGGGGAAAGCCTGGCTGACGCTGACGCGCACGCTGCTCTCCCTGCGTCAGCAGCATCTGGTGCCGCTTTTGGCGACGGCAGGCGGTCATAGCGGTCAGGTGCTGGCGACCGGTGACGGCTACGTTGCCGTGCAGTGGCGTTTCCCGCAGGGCACGCTCTCTATGGCCTTTAATCTGGGCAACACCGCTCAGGCACTTCCTGATATGCCAGGCGACACCCTGTTTGCCTGGCCGCAGGAGCACCACGAACTCGCACAAAACGCCATCATTGTCCGTCTGGCACCAGGAGCAGCAGCATGACTATCCCGACCTCCACTTATCGCATTCAGTTTCGCAACGGCATGACGTTTGATCGTGCAACGGAACTGGTGCCTTACCTGCAGAAGCTGGGTATCAGCCATCTGTATGCTTCCCCTATTTTTACCGCGACGAAAGAATCAACGCACGGGTACGACGTAACCGACGCCAACGAAATTGATCCGGCTATCGGCGGCAGAGCGGGCTTTGATCGACTAAGTGCTGCGCTGCAGAGCGCCGGCATGGAGCTGATCCTCGATATTGTGCCTAACCATATGGCGGCTTCGCTGGAGAATGCCTGGTGGCGCGATGTGATTGAACATGGACAGGAGAGCCAGTACGCGCGCTATTTTGATATTGACTGGTCGCGCAAGCTGACGCTGCCGTTCCTCGGTGATGATTTTGACCGGGTGCTGGAAAAAGGTGATATCACGATTAAAGCCGATCCGCAGAGCGGTAAACCGGCGCTGGCGTATTTCGACAGCTACTATCCCCTGACGCCTGCGAGCTGGCAGGGGCGTGAAGCAGAGCTGCTGGCGCTGACGGATCCCGCCGCCATTGCTCAGCTGCACGAGGAGCAGCCGTGGCAGCTCATGAACTGGCGTGAAGCGCGCAGCGCACTCTCCTACCGCCGCTTTTTCGAGATCACCGGTCTGGCAGGCGTGCGCGTTGAAGACCCGGTGGTCTTTGAAGATTCACACCGGCTTATCCTGTCGCTGGTGCGCAGCGGCGCGGTCAGCGGTCTGCGTGTCGATCACGTGGATGGCCTCGCCGATCCACTGGGTTATCTGCAGCAGCTCCGCACGGCTGCCGGCGACGAATGCTACATCACCGTAGAAAAGATCCTTGCCGACGGCGAACAGCTGCCGGAAGAGTGGCCCATCTCCGGTACAACCGGTTATGAGTTTATTGCGGCGCTGTCACACGTCCTGATTGATGATACGCACATCGATACCCTTCGTCTGGCCTATGAGTCAGCCACGCGCGAGCGCAATGATGTTGAAGCCGGCCTGCGCGCGGCACGCGAGCTAATGGTGGACCGTAACTTTGCGGGCGAATTCAGCCGGCTGCTCTCGCTGGCAACCGATGCCGCCGGGCTGGAGCACCGCAATTTTGGTGAAGCGGAGCTGCACGTGGCGCTGCGCGAGCTGCTTATCGCCTTCCCGGTCTACCGCACTTATGGTCAGGCAGCAGGTATGCCGCTGGCGGGCGAAGAGCGTCTGCTGAGCGTGCTTGAGGGCGTAAAGCATAGCGCGTCCCCTGCTACCCTGAGTTTCCTGCAGGCGCTGCTGCTGGGTGCGGTCAGCGAAGAGGGTGAAGCGCTGGCGGCAGAGTTCCGCGCCCGCTTCCAGCAGCTCACCGGACCGCTGATGGCGAAATCGGTTGAAGATACGCTGTTTTTCCGTAATCACGTGGCGCTTGCGATTAATGAAGTGGGCGCAGAACCGCTGCCGCATGCCTTTTCACTGGCGCATTTTCATCAGGAGATGCAGACCCGTCTGCAGCACCAGCCTGATGCTATCTCAAGCACCTCGACGCACGATACTAAGCGTGGCGAGGATGCGCGCGCGCGTCTCTATACCCTGAGCGAAGCGCCTGATGAGTGGGCAGAGAACGTAACGCGCTGGCAGCAGCTCAATCAGGACCACGTACAGCAGCTGGCAGACGGTCCGGCCCCGGAGCCTGCCGTTGAGTGGATGCTCTATCAGGCGCTGGCCGGTGTCTGGCCTGCGACGCTGCAGCCGGACGATCGCGCTGGTCTTGACGCGCTGTGCGAACGTTTTATTCCGTTTGTGGAAAAGGCGCTGCGCGAAGCGAAGCTGCGCACCGACTGGGCAGACAGTAATGAAGCCTATGAAAACGCCGTACTGGATTACGTGCGTCATCTGTTCGCTGCAGAAAACGCTGCATTTCTCACGGATTTTGCCCAGGCGCTGCAGCCGTTTATCCGCGCCGGTCTGGTGAACAGCTTTACCCAGACGGTGATCAAACTCACGGCACCCGGCGTGCCTGATATCTATCAGGGCTGCGAAGCGCTGGATTTCAGCCTGGTCGATCCGGATAACCGCCGCGAACCCGATTTTGAAACGCTGGTCAGCCAGCTTGATGCTGACGCCTTCCCTGACTTTACCAGTCAGCAGGGCTGGCTGAGCGGCAGCCTGAAACAGCAGATGGTTATGCGCCTGCTTCATCTGCGCCGCGACCACGCTGCGCTCTTTCGTTTTGGCGACTATGAAGCGCTGCAGGCCAGCGGCGAACATGCAGAAAAAGTGGTGGCCTATTCCCGTCAGTCTGAAACAGGTGCACTGATTGTAATTGCTCCGCGCCTGATCTTTGCTGATGCCCAGTGGGCAGACGTCTCGGTTGCGCTCAGTGAAACGCTGGCGCACCGCAAGTGGCTAAACGTTCTGAATGGAGAAACCTACGCTATCACCGACAGCATCGCGCTGGAAAACCTGAACTACAGCGCACCGCTGGTCCTGCTCAGCAGCTAACCCTGACTGATGGAACTGAAGTTATGCCTGCATATCTGTTCACTGAATGGAGAGGATTAAATGTCAAACGGTAAGCCTGTTGAGATTACGGCTGGTACAGGGTATCAGCTCGGCGCTAACTTTGATGGGGAAGGCGTTAACTTCGCCCTGTTCTCCGCACACGCTGAGCGGGTTGAACTCTGCCTGTATGATCCGAGCGGTCAGCATGAGATTGCCCGCTTTGATCTGCCGGAATATACGCATGAAGTATGGCACGGCTATGTGCCAGGCCTGCAGCCGGGTGCGCTGTATGGCTATCGCGTGCACGGACCTTATGATCCGGAAAACGGTCATCGCTTTAACCCGAATAAACTGCTGATCGATCCGTATGCGCGGGAACTGCAGGGCGATATCGACTGGAACGAAGCGCATTTTGCTTACGAACTGTTGCATGAAGATAAAGATCTGACGTTTGACAGCCGCGACAGCGGTCCGTTTACGCCTAAATGCCGGGTGGTAAACCCGAATGAGTTTGACTGGCAGGATCAGAACCGGCCTTCCATTCCCTGGTCTCAGACGCTGATCTATGAAACCCACGTTAAGGGCTTCACACAGCTCAACCCGCTAATCCCGGAAAACATGCGCGGCACCTACGATGGCATGGGTAATAAAGCCACGGTGGATTACATCAAAAGCCTGGGTATCACGTCAGTAGAACTGCTGCCGGTACACTGGTTCCCGGACGATCAGCATCTGCTGGACAGAGGCCTGAAAAACTTCTGGGGCTACAATTCGCTGGCGTTTTTTGCACCCGCTACCCGTTATTTTGGTCCGCGCGGCATTCAGGGCTTTCGCGATATGGTGCGCAGCTTCCATGATGCCGGCATCGAAGTGATCCTTGATGTGGTCTACAACCATACCGCTGAAGGTAACGAGCTTGGCCCGACGCTCTCCTTTAAGGGTATCGATAACTTCTCTTACTATCGCACCCTGCCGGACCAGCATCGTTACTATATTAATGACACCGGTACCGGGAACACGGTAAATACCTCGCATCCGCGGGTACTGCAGCTGGTGACTGACTCGCTGCGTTACTGGGCGGAGTCAATGCATATTGACGGTTTCCGTTTCGATCTCGGCACCATCCTGGGCCGCGAGCCGGAGGGCTTCGATCAGCGCGGTGGTTTCTTTGATGCGGTGACGCAGGATCCGGTGCTGTCTAAACTCAAGCTGATCGGTGAGCCGTGGGATATCGGTCCCGGTGGCTATCAGGTTGGCGGCTTCCCGCCGGGCTGGGCAGAGTGGAACGATAAATATCGCGATACGGTGCGTGAATACTGGAAAGGCGACAACGTCTCTACCGATTTCGCCGCACGCCTGCTCGGCTCCGGCGATCTTTACGATCAGCGCGGTCGTCGCCCGTGGGCCAGCGTCAACTTCATCACCGCCCATGACGGGTTTACGCTGAATGACCTGGTTTCCTACAACGAGAAACACAATGACGACAACGGCGAGGATAATAACGACGGTCATAACGATAACCGCTCTTATAACTACGGTGCTGAAGGCGTAACCGAAGATGAGGGAATTATCGCGGTGCGCGAGCGTCAGAAACGCAACTTCCTCGCCACGCTGCTGTTCTCTCACGGTACGCCGATGCTGCTGGCGGGCGATGAGTTTGGCCGCAGTCAGATGGGCAATAATAATGGCTACTGCCAGGATAGCGATATCTCCTGGCTGCACTGGGAAAACCTGCCGCCGTCGGCTGATGCGCTGCGTGAATTTACCAGACGCGTTATTGCCCTGCGTGCTAAGCAGCCGCTGCTGCGCCGTGAAAGCTGGCGCGACGGTATGGACATCAAATGGTTTAACGCCGGCGGTGGTTTTCAGCAGTCGGAGCAGTGGGAGGAAGGCTCCACGCTGGGCGTCTACATCGGCCGTCCTGATTTGCAGCCGGAAGACGGTATCTGGCATGACGTGCTGATGCTGTTTAACCCGTTTGAAGGTAACGTACCGTTCCGCATTCCGCAGTTTGGTGAAGGCGGCTGGGTACTGGAGCTGACCACTTCTGAGACCGCCAACGAAGGGCTGGTCATCACTCAGGAGCAGGATTTCGAACTGGAAGGCCGTAGTCTGGCACTGTTCCGTCGTCCGTAATGCACTTTCTGCGGAGCTGATCGTCAGCTCCGCGCTTTTACCTGCCCGTTGTGATCCCTGTTCACACCGTCACGAAAAAACGCTTAACTATTTTATCCTGCTGCCGATGAACCTTCATCGACCCTGTACTTTGTAGGCCTTTCCGCCGGGGTGTATGCTATCAAGGATAATAATATGACTATCTCGCAACGCCTGTTGCTTACCTTCTCTATGCTGTTCGGCGCGATTATATTACAGGCTACTCTGGCCATCTCGCTGCTCTCCGGCTTTCAGGATCGCTTTGAATTCGTGCAGGACAATGCCATCCCTTCGATAAAAAATCTCAGTGAGCTGGTGGATCAGAGCAACCAGCTGGCGCTGCTGCTGTATAAACATCAGTCTCAGCCTGATGAGCGCGCACAGCCGGCAGTGGAAAGCAGCATTCATAAACAGCTCGGGCTGCTGAAAACGCAAACCGATGATTATCTGGCGCATGACATATCGGGCGAAGAGGATAAGCGTCTCACCGAAGTCGCTTATGCCAGCCTGCAGCGTGTAAACGAGAGTCTGCCCGCCTTTCTCAGCGCGTCACGTCAGCATCAGAATGCGGTCAGCCTGGCGTTGATTGAGGGCGAACAGGGGATCGGTGCCGCTATCCGGCAGCTTATCAGCGGCTATCAGCAGCAGCTGGAACTGAACATCAGTATCAGCAACGCGCTGCGCGCCGCCAACCGCACAACGTTCCATAATGTCCTGTGGGCCACTCTCGCCGGCGTGATTGCAACGGTCATTGTCTTTGGTATTTTCGCTACCCTGACAGTCCTGCGCATTCGTCGCAGCCTGAGCAACGCGGGCCGGATTATGCTGCGCGCCAGTGACACGCTCGACCTGACGCTGAGCGCTGACGCCACGCGCCGCGATGAAGTGGGGAATATGGCCCAGGCGTTTAACACTCTGATAGGTAACGTGGCAACCTCGCTGGCAGCCGTGCAGTACGCCTCACGTTCAGTCAGCGGAGCCGCGGCAGAAATTAGCGCCGGTAATCAGGATCTCTCGGCGCGTTCAGAAGAGCAGGCGGCCTCGCTGGAGCAGACCGCAGCCAGCATGACCGAGCTGGGGGAAACCGTACGTCAGACGGCCGACAATACCCGTCAGGCCAGCAGCCTGGCAGAACATGCCAGTACGCTGTCAGAGCAAAGCAGCCAGTCACTCAGCACCATGCTGACCACCATGGATGATATCCGCAGCAGCTCGCGTAAAGTCACCGATATCGTCTCGCTGATTGAAGGAATTGCTTTTCAGACAAATATTCTGGCGCTGAACGCAGCTGTCGAAGCCGCACGCGCCGGCGAACATGGCAAAGGCTTTGCTGTTGTGGCAGGCGAAGTACGTAACCTGTCGCAGCGCTCAACCTCTGCGGCACGGGAAATTAAAGTGCTGATTGATGACGCGCATCGTCTGACTGAGGCCGGCGCCACACAGGCCAGCCACGTCAGCCAGAATATGCAGGTAATGAACGAGACCATTCATCAGGTCAGTACCCTGATGAGCGAGATTGCCGCCGCCGCCGTTGAGCAGAGTCAGGGCATCATGCAGGTTCAGCAGGCTGTCAATCAGATGGATGACGTGACGCAGCAGAACGCGGCGCTGGTAGAGCAGGCTTCTGCCGCCTCGCAGTCGCTGCAGGATCAGGCGGAGATGCTCAGCCAGCTGGCGGCGAAGTTTGTCCTTGCCGCCGCGCCCGAAATCACGCCGGTTTCGGCCAGTGTTTCGCCCGTCGCCCCGGCATTCGCATTCTCGTAATGGATCGTTTCGGACAAAGAATAATCTTAAAGTTAGCTTAAGACTTAAGCAGTAATCTGTTCAGCGCGCACTGTACACAGGATGCATGCGCGTATGAAGATGGTAAATACTGGAATAGTTAACCCGCCTCGTGCGGGTTCTTTTTAAGTCAAATCCGCCCTTATCCCGGGTAAAGTCACCAGGCTTTATTGCCCATCAGTACCAGTCAAAACCAGAGGTAGCGATAACAGCTGTAATCATCACGCCCCCGCTCTTGTTTTACCTTCAAAAACAGTACCTTTACGCATCGAAGAGATAGCCTATGCTGGCTGCATAATAAAATTCCACGTCAGAGGGAGCTGTTATGTTTATTGTGCCCGTACCCTGTACTACAGAAGCCCTGCCGGTTCATCATGAAGTCATTGATACCGTTAACCTGAACGGCATACGCTGCCACGTTATTTATAACAGTATGGCCCCTGGTGCCAGCGTGATTAAGATGGACAGCGAGCAGGCAGAACACGAGACGCGCTACCGCACCCTGGCAGCGCTGGAGCTTGAGCGCGTGGGCGGAATTAACACCGTGCTTCGCATCAAGTCGTTTTGGGCTGAGCCGGACGACGCGCTATCAGGCGTCGGCTTTGTTGAGCCGTGTTGTCTGGCAACGGCACTTTATAAGGCACTTGCGACAAAGAAACGGATCACGCTGGTAGGCTTATAGGCAGATAGCTTATGCTGAATTAGCCCGTCAGGCGCGGGTAATAAGGAGCGACTTATGACCCTGATCCCCTTCTCCTACAGTCCCGATACGATAGCGCGCTGTTTTAAACGGGTTGCCTCGTTTAACGCAGCCGGCACGCCCTGCCATGTTATTTATGATGTAAGAACACGACGCATTGCGCTAATGGAAGCCAGAACGTCAAATGTTGAAGGGTTTATGCGGCATAAGGTTATCGCAACGGTGCAGGTAGAGCGCATAAGAGACCAGAATGATCGGTATCACGTAACATCGTTCTGGACTCATCCGGCACAGCCTGAAAGCCTGAAAGCGGCCTTTCGCGCTGCGCTTGGTGATATTGAGGAATTTAAGCTGGTGTGGATATAGCGCAAAAGCGCCCGCAGAATGCGGGCTCTCCAAATCAGTCGGTATGAGCGGATGCAGCTTCCAGCGCATTGACTTTTTCCAGATAAGAATCAGCCTCGGCCTTATCCATAATCACCTGTGCACAGGCTATACAATGGCTGCCTTTTACATCAGGTACGATATCATCCGGATTACCCGTATTAAGCGGTACGTCTCGCGTGTCGTAAACAAAAGCTTCAGATCCACATGCCGGACATTTCATGTCATGACTCCCTTTTTAAACCGGTGAGATAAGCATAGCCGACAGAGATGAACCCGGCTGGCAACCGCTGACCAGATTATGCGGCATTAGCATCAACACTGTGTGACAGAGCCATAAAATTACGTAATTTCAGAAATTTCATACTCCCGTGTAATTGCCTGCGTCTCCCTGCCCCAGCGTGACGCACGGGTTCTGATCTGATGAGCATCAAATGCAGCCTGACTTGTAAACCGCTCTTCAACATTCCAGATGTGCGGGTCGGCCGTTTCTGTGACCTCAAAAGAGACGCACCCGGTTTCCTGTCGCGTCAGTTCCTGATGTTCAGGCAGGTACTGGCGAACCTGCGCTATCTCTTCCGCATTTTTGCATACCAGACGTCCGGTGAGCTTAATCATCATTACCCCGCCTCTTTTCATTACGTTTTGACTGTGTCGGTCAGAAGACCTTACAGGCATCCAGCGTGCAAAGCCGCTGTTTTGCCGCTTTTTTTAATAAAAAAGAACAGCAACCTGCAGACCAGCAGATACCCTGGTCTGCATATGATTCGTTCAGTTTATGCAACAGTTTGTCGCCCGGGAGGCTGTTTATCCCTGTGCTGCGCACGGATAGAGTGTGTGGTGTCAGCACACGGCCTCAGAGGCCCGATACAACTCAGGAGCAGCAAAATGAACATTGCATTGATTGGCGCATCCGGACAGGCGGGTTCACGCATCCTTAATGAACTGATCGCACGCGGCCACACCGTAACGGCTATCGCGCGCAACGCAGACAAGATTGCCCCGGCAAAAGGCGTTATCCCGGCCACTGGTGATATCGATGATCCGGATACCCTGGCTGGTGTCCTTGCCGGACACGATGTCGCGATCAGCTCGGTGCACTTCTCCGCCAGCGATCCCGATAAACTGATTAACGCGGTAAAAGCGTCAGGTGTAAAACGTTATTACGTGGTTGGCGGCGCAGGCAGCCTGGAAGTTGCACCGGGCGTGAAACTGATCGATACCCCGACCTTTCCGGAGATCTACAAAACGGAAGCAGAGGCAGGCGTACGCTTTCTGGAGAAGCTCCGCACACAGCATGATCTTACCTGGACTTTTCTTTCACCTTCAGCGCTATTCACGGCTGGCGAACGCACCGGCAGATTTCGTCTGGGTAAAGATACGCTGCTGACCAATGAGCAGGGCAGCAGCATTTCGTTTGAAGATTATGCTGTTGCGATGGCTGATGAGATTGAAACACCGGCGCACGTTAATCAGCGTTTTACCGTGGGTTATTAATAGCCGCTCAAAAAACAAACGCACCTCAGGGCAGCCTGAGGTGCTTTACCAGATAGTCAATCAGTACGCGCTGCGCCTGCGGCATCTTTTTCTGCGTCAGATAAACGGCACTGACTGTCAGCCGATCGGGTTCATATTCCGGCAGCAGTCTGAGTAGCCTGCCCGCTGCAATCTCTTCCTGCACCGCAAACAGCGGGAGCACAGCCACTCCGCCTCCCATTTTTACCGCTTTCAGCAATATCGCTGCTTCATTGGTGCTGATACTGCCTGTTACGGGCAAATCGATCACCTCATTTTCATGATGAAACCGCCATGCATGACCAAAATAGGTGTAGGTCAGACAGTTATGATCCTGCAACTCGCGCAGGCTGCCGGGCGTGCCATGCTTATCCAGATAGGTTTTACTGGCGCACAGTACCGAAGAGCAATACCCAAGGTGTCGGGCGTAAAGCGTTGGGGCAAGCGTGCCGGCGATACGGATAGCGAGATCGATACCCTCCTCTGCCAGATCGAGTGTCCTGCCCACAATCTGTAAATCAACCTGTATTTCCGGGTAAATCTGCAGAAAATCGATCAGCATGCCCGTCAGGCAACACTCGGCTAACAGGGCGTCAGCGGTAACTTTCAGTTTGCCTCCCGGAACGGCACTGATACCCGGGCCCATCGCTGTCAGTGCGTCTGCCAGCGTCCTGATTTCCTGACACAGCAGCAGCGCCTGCTCACCGGCAACGGTCAGGCTGAGTTTACGCGTTGTCCGGTGCATCAGGCGCGAACCTGTCCACTCCTCCATGAGCGTAATGTAGCGTGATGCCATGGCCCGTGACAGGCCCAGATGCTCTGCTGCTGCCGTAATGCTCCCGCGCTTTGCCGTCTCAGCAAATACAATAAGCGCTGTGATTCTGTCCATTCACTCACCTCATGCAACACTGCGCCTGAAGTATGCCTGTTTTCAGAGTGTAACGTCTGATTATCATCAACCAGCTATGATCCATGCAGGATGTTGATGATATCATCGAAGAATATGTTCAGATCTGAGGGAACCAGCATGACCGCTTTTTATCAATTTTCGGCCACCCGCCTGCAGGGGCAGCCGGTTTCAATGGCTGACTACGCGGGCAAGCTGGTTCTGGTAGTGAATACCGCCAGCCACTGCGGATTTACGCGCCAGTATGCCGGTCTTGAAGCACTCTGGCGACAATACGCGGCGCAGGGGCTGGTGATACTGGGGTTTCCCTGTAACCAGTTTGGTAAGCAGGAGCCCGGCAGTGCCGATGACATCGCGCAGACCTGCCATATCAATTACGGGGTAAGCTTCCCGATGTTTGAAAAAATTGATGTTAACGGAGCCGCAGCCCATCCGCTGTTTCAGTATCTGAAAACGGAATTGCCCGGCATGCCGGGCGGACGAATCAAATGGAATTTTACCAAATTTCTTATCGGCCGTGACGGCCAGCCACTCAGACGTTTTGCCCCCATCACCCCACCGGCGAAGATGGAGGCGGCCATCCTTGCGGCTTTGTAAAACAACGCGGCTGCTTATTCAGCCCGTCACACTCATTGGTCTGATTTGCGTAACCGCAGGTATTTCATTTTGTGATTTTCTGTCTTCTTTGCCAGATAACGTACACGGAAAATATCATGGCGGGTGATCACGCCTGTTACCTGTCCGGTCTCCGCGACTGTGACCACGACCATTCCCGTTTCCTCATTGAAAAAATGGTCGGCAATCTGACTGCATAAGGTGTCAGGACGGGCGCTGATTTGCGGCTTTTCGCCCATTAGCATCTGCAGCGTGGTGTCGCTGTCTTGCTGCTGCCAGTGCAGCATCTCTTTGCGCGATACCACGGCGATAAACCTGCCCTGCGCATCAACCACCGGATAATGATGATGGGCACGCAGATCGCTCATCATCGCGATGGCCTGACTCAGCGGCATTGAAGCAGGTAAAGTGACGGGCGTGTCGGTCATAATTTGTCGCGCTCTGGTTGTTTCCAGCAGGTCGGTACCATACTCCTGCACAATATGGTGTCCCCGGCGCGCCAGACGTTCGGTGAAGATAGAGCGTGGCATCATCAAAACGCTCACCGCATAAGAAGCCACGGCGGCCGCTAATGCCACCGGCAGCAGATCAAAATGCCCTGTGACTTCAGCCGCAAACAGCGTGCCCGTCAGCGGTGCACGCATTGCGCCGCTCAGGATCCCGGCCATGCCTGCCATTGCCAGCATTCCGCCGTAGCCAGGCAGCAGATGAGCCACCAGGGCACCCGTCGCACCACCCATGATCAGCAGCGGCGCTACCACGCCGCCAGAGGTGCCCGAAGCCAGAGATATCAGCCAGACAATACTCTTTACCAGCAGCAGTGAAACCATAATGTTGAGCGCCAGGGAACCATCCAGCAGATTTTGAATACTGCCGTATCCTGCACCTAATACCCGTGGCTGAATTATGCCGCCGGCACCAACAGCCACTGCGCCCAGCGCGGGCCACCACATCCAGTGAACGGGCAGCCGATGAAACCACTCTTCAAGACGGTACAGGCTCTTCGACAGCGCCACCGCGATTGTTCCCGTGAGTATGCCAGTGCCCGCCGCCACGATAAGTTGCAGGGGTTGCAGTGGCGATGACCACGCAAAAGGAAAAATGGCGCCGGTGCCAGTCAGCGCATCGCGCCAGCACCAGGAGACCAGTACTGCAGTAACCACCGGTATAAAACTGCGCGGCTTCCACTCAAACAGCAACACCTCCAGCGCCAGCAATACTGCCGCAGCGGGCGCGTTAAAGATGGCGGTCATGCCCGCCGCTGCCCCTGCTACCAGCAACGTTTTACGCTCAGCTGCACTGAGGTGAAATAACTGAGCGAATAAAGAACCGATTGCGCCGCCGGTCATAATGATAGGCCCTTCCGCACCAAACGGACCGCCGCTGCCAATCGATATGGCCGAAGAGAGCGGCTTGAGCACGGCTACCCTGGGCGACATCCGGCTTTCACTGTACAGAATGGCTTCAATGGCTTCCGGAATGCCGTGACCACGGATTTTTTCTGAGCCAAAACGCGCCATAATCCCGATAATCAGGCTGCCCAGTACTGGCGCCGCAAGAATATGAAGCGTTCCGGCGCTGCCCGGCATGACGTTCTCGCTGAACGAAAACTGGTGATACCAGAACAGATTGCTCATCAGGGCGATCAGGTGCAGCAGCACAATGGCACCAAACGCGCCGCCGGTTCCTATCAGAATGGCCATTAGCGCGAGTATAATCACGCGCCTGGTGACGCTGTAGTCAGAAAGCGTGCGCCGATGTGGGGAACCAGACAACGTATCCCGCATCTTATTACTCCTCATTACATTTTCAAAAACGCGCAATTTACATCGCAATGCGATATAAATTCAATACAGAAAGGGTTTCAGCATGTCACACTCTAAAATGAAAGATGCCGATTACGCGCTGCTGGCTGATTTTCGCGCTACTCTGCGTTCGTTCATGGCATTCAGCGAAACTCAGGCACGTAACGCAGGATTGACGCCGCAACAACATCAGGCTCTGCTGACAATTCGGGGTAGCTCGCCGGGCAACGCCACCGTGGGATATGTGGCAGATCGTCTGATGTTGAAGCCGCACAGTGCGTCCGGCCTGCTGAGTCGCCTCGAAGAAGCAGGACTGGTGCTGCGCGAGCCGGATCAGGCCGATCAACGTAAAATGTTTTTGCGCCTGACGCCGGAGGCAGAGCAGCTGCTGGAGTCACTCTCGCTGGCGCATCTGGAGGAGTTGAGTAATTTAAAACCGATGCTGCTGTCGATGATAAATCAGTTCTGTTAGTAATGCAGAGGGGCGTGTGCGCCTCAGCCAGTGTATTTACCTCTGGCCCCTCAATCTTTTTGGCATCACTTTGCAGGATTGACAGCACCATCCTGTGATCCGTTAGCGATAAGTCAGTCAGGAATTAGCCTACTGCCACTGCCAGAAAGGATGAGGCCGTTCCGGCCGAGCCGTAAAAATTCACGACCTCTCAAAGAAAGCTGAAACGATTCTTTCTAAAATTGATGAAGGTGCGGGTGAGGATGATGTCATATGTGATTGCGAACGCAGTGAATCCGATCGACATTTCGCCATGTTCTTACCTGAAATATCAGAAGACACTGAACTGAATATACCCGACTGTGTGCCTGAAGCTGATATAAAGACGAGTACACGCGGCTGCGCTCTTAAATAAAGCAGGAAATTGTTTACGACTCCCTGATAAATAATGGGCTGTAAAACAGTTATCTTTCTCGCGGCAAACCATACCTCAGCACTAAAATAGCGGTAACCTGAAGATGGCTATAACAAAGCAGGACTGCTATGCAGCCCTGAAACCCTTTTTACAGCATAAAGTCATGAGGAATGAAAATAGCTCTACACAGCTCTGGTTGCAGGCGGAACCGTCCCGTCAATTTGTTCCTGCTGTGCACCTGAGCCCGGACGCGCTTTACCCAGCACTGGCTCATCTCCCAGAATATCCGGCTGCTCTTTAGCCGTGAACTGACCGTACCCATCATAAGCCGGGCCTTCACTCCAGCGACCTTTGGGAAGAGGCTTGTCCAGAGAGGTATTCAGACAATAATAAGCGTGCTCTTCTGCTTCATTGCCTCGCGGGAAGCTGTTTGGAATGGGAAGTGAAGCGTTCAGTCCCCCCATTTCTTCAATCACGGCCAGCCACTGTTGCTGATGCATCGTGTCGCGCGCAATCAGGAACGCAAGGAAATCTTTCATGCCTTTATCTTCGGTAAGATTGTACAGCCGGGTTGCAAGTACACGCCCGGTTGCTTCAGCGGTGACATTTGCCAGCATGTCGGCAGCCACATTACCGGAAGCGTAGATGTGACTCATATCAAAAGGCATCCCGTTGGCATTTACCGGCATCGCGGCCAGTCCGGAAGAGAGAACATGGCGGGGATTCATACCGCCCAGAATAGCGTTCATTACCGGATCTTTTGCTGTTTCTTCCTGATACGAAAGCGGCGCGCCTTCAAGGTTCAGAGCAACAGCATATCCCAGCATTTCAATATGGCTCAGCTCTTCTGTTGCAGTGGAAATCAGAAGATCCCTGATGCGTGCATCGCCCCGGGCACCCATGGCCTGGAAAAAATATTGCATTGCTACACGTATCTCCCCCTCTACGCCCCCTATCGCCTGCTGAAGCAGCATGGCAAATTCCGGATTTGGCTTTTCTACGCGTACAGGGAACTGCATTTTGGATGAATGATGGAACATGGCTTTCTCCTGGTCGGTTTAGAAACGTTAGGCAGCAAAAAAGCCTGGCTGGAGAAAGCAGATAAATAAAGCGTAACGAGACACATTTCCGTTTGTAAGAGTGGTTGCAAAACTCGTTTACCGCGTATGCGGGTTATAAACCCGCATCAAAACTTGCGTCTGGCACGCCTGCTGTCCCGTGTCGTTTCGCATGATTTTGTTGTAAATCATTGTATGGAACTGGTCTGCATACACCCGGGAATCATGATCTCAGTGCACAGGCATGTATGCACGACAAAATCATCAGGGCTGAGCACGTCTGCAGGTGCGGGCGTATTATCATGTTAACGCTGAACGCCGGCAGAGGTTCGTGAAAAACGGCAGGAGTGCTACGCAATATACTGGCTGAAACGCAGAAGGTATCCATCCGGATCCTGCACAAGAAATTCTCTCTGACAGGCGGTTGTTTCGCCAGTACTGTAGTGGTTATCGGTGAGACCCCGATATAACGTTACGCTGTGGGTATTTACACGAGCGATTATCTGGTCAACGTCATCCACTTCTATCTGGAAATTTACACCGCGTCCCAGCGGTCTGACGAGTTCTGCCGTATTCCATCCGTCCGGATGATATTGCTCAAGCATTAGCTGCGCCTCGCCAAGAGCGATATAGGCAAAATCTGGCTCCATGCGTCTGATGATGATGCTAAAGCCAACCACTTCGATATAAAATTTCAGGGACGCGGACAGATCTGTTACGGTCAGCTCGGGAACCATTCGGTTCCAGTAAGGTTTGTTTGATTCAGTCATTTCTTGATCCTTTTTTGACTATAGCAGCATACACCCGATGGCTTTCACAGAATTCGTTGCCAGAATGCCAGGGTAAGCCAACATAAAAGAAGGTATTTATGGTATTGCAGCATATGAGGATAGCCAGACCTGTCACCGCACTCAGCAAAAGCTGTGAAATGTACTGTAACGGTCTTGGGTTAGAAAAAATCGGTGATTTCACAAACCACGATGGATTCAGCGGATACATGTTAGGACTGAAGGGGTTATCCTGGCACCTTGAGTTTACCCAGTGCCATGATCATCCGGTGCTGCCTTCACCCTCACATGAAGATCTCCTGATTCTGTACATTCCCGGGCAAGATAGCTGGCAAACCACCTGTATAAATATGGATGAGGCTGGCTTCATCAGAGTTAAATCATTTAATCCTTACTGGGATCGCAATGGCGTTACCTTTGAAGATAGAGATCGATACAGAGTTGTTATCCAGAATATGCACTGGGGCAAAGGCTGAGAGAAAGTCGTGGCCGGAAGGTTATATTTGATGTGGCAGAAAAACCCTGTCGTCACCATTTTGCCATCGGCTTTTCTCGCTGCGCGGACGATAAGTAAGCCTGTTGAGGTAAGCTGGCCGTTGCCATCAGTATCTGAATAAGGAAGACATTGCTGATTTACCGGCTTAATCCTGTAAGCTCAGGCGGTCGCAGGCGCTGCGGCAAAATTCCGGGCAAGCAGAATGCTATGCCCGATGGCAGGATACTCCGGAAAAAATCAGGACCACTCCTGTGAGGATAAGCTGCGGGTGCTGCTGATCCTCAACCCCTGTTGTCACACGCTTCCGCGTTCTTCATTGAAAACGATCCCCAGCTGTCCTCTCACCTTATCCATCGCTGTAAGGGTCATGAGTGATGTGGATAAAGGCCGAACCGGGGAGTCGTTTAATCCCTGCCCCACACACCAGGAAAAATGCTGGATCTCATGATACAGCTGCGTGTAGCGGTTGGCAGGTTCTTCCCAGAACAGTGAATGATTGCCCTGGCTTGAGGTGAGTACAAAACCACCGGGCGCGTAAAATTGTCCCGCCAGAACCAGGGTAGCATCGCGCCCGGCAATCACTGCACCGCCTGGAGTATTGCTGAACAAGGTTGTGTTCAGAACGGAATGCATGCCGCTGGCATGTTCAAACAGCATCGAAGCCTGTCCGTTAACATTGCCTTGTGCCGGCTGTCCACTGGATTGAACGCGAACCGGCGCGCCTGCCACCATTACGCTCAGCGAAACCAGATAACTACCCAGATCCAGCATTGGTCCGCCGGCCAGATCGGCGTTAAAAATGCGGTGATCCTGCGTAAAAAACTCACCATGATCGGCGGTCAGAGTATGAACGTCGCCTAATACGCCATCTGTTAATAGCTGACGCAGAACATCATATTTTGGCGTAAAGTCACACCACATACCTTCCATGCAGAGCAGGCTTTTTTCCCGGGCCAGTGCCTGCAGGGCCGCTCCCTCTATGGCATTCAGAGCCAGAGGCTTCTCAATCAGTACATGTTTGCCTGCACTGAGCACTTTCATGCCATCCGGAAAGTGATGGTTATGCGGTGTGGCGATGTAGATCGCATCCAGATCGTCCACTGCCAGCATTTCATCGGGATTGCTGAAAACTGATGGTATTGCCCAGCGTTCAGCAAATGCCTGGGCTTTTACTCTGTTTCTTCCTGATACTGCAACCAGATGCTGCCCGGTATGTTCTTTCAGTGCGCGGGCAAAATGTTCAGCAATCCAGCCGGGGCCAATAATGCCCCAGCGCAGTACGGGTACAGACGTTTGAGAAGGTATTCGCGGAACGGGTAAAAAAGAGGGGAACATAGTGACTCCTTTTCAGCGCTGATTTAGCGATTATCTGCCACAGCAACCCACTGACGGGATGCAATGGACTGCTCGATAGCGGTCAGGATCTGCTGATTTTGCAGGCCAAAGGCAAAGTTCGGATAGCAATCGTCTTTACTGCAAATTCCCTGTACCAGGTCGTGGACTTCAATGACTTTCACATCAAAATAACCGAGCCCGCCGCCACCAAAATCAAAGCCGAAGAAGCCTGCATAAGCCGGGATCTGACTGCCTGCATACAAGGTTTTGAAGCCGCGATCGTTTTTGTCATCACTGAAGCGATACACCTGCAGCTCATTGAAACGTTCACCATCCATATAAATAGTGCCCTCGGTTCCGGAAACTTCCCAGAACACACCAAAAATGCGTCCGGCGGACAGGCGTGAAGACTCAACAACGCCGCTGGCACCGCTTTCAAAGCTCACCAGGCACTGAACCTGGTCATCATTCTCAACCTCGCGCCATTCTGCCTGCTCATCAATGCGGCTGGCATAACCGGCATCCGTCCGGGGAACCGGGCGCTGACGTAAATAAGTTTGTGCGCTGGCTGTCACCTCGCTGATATCCCCAATCAAAAACTGCGCGACCGAAAGGGTGTGGGCGCCCAGATCGCCCAGTGAGCCGCTGCCACCCAGCTTTTTAGAGCAGCGCCAGGACCAGGGGAGTTGCGGATCGTTATAAAAGCCCTGATCAAAGGTGCCCCGAAAGCGGATCGGTATACCGATATCGCCATTCTCAATAAGCTGTTTTGCAAGCAGGGCTGCCGGGGTTTTAATGTTGTTAAATGCTACCATCGTTTTGACGCCCGCCTTTTCTGCTGCCAGCGTCATCTGCAGCGCCTCTTCGGTGCTGACGGCCAGCGGCTTTTCACAATACACGTGCTTGCCGGCCGCGATCGCGGCCAGCGCCATCTCATAGTGCAGATAATTCGGCGAGGTAATATCCACTACATCTACCTGTGGATCGTTGATCAAATCCCGCCAGTCTCCATATGCTTTTTCTGCACCGAAGCGCGTGGCATTTGCGTCAGCCAGCGCCTGATTTTGATCGGCCAGTGCATACAGATGAGGACGTTTTGGCAGATCGGGATAGATCATTGCCGCACGGCGGTAAGCATCAGCATGCGCCTGCCCCATGAAACCCGATCCGATTAAACCAATATTGAGTTTTTCTTTCATTGTGCGATTTCCTCTGCTGGCAGGGACAGTAGAAAGGTGTTTTGTGTCCAGCGAAATGCCCGGGAGACGGCAGCAAACGGCTCTTCTTTTTGCGGATCCTGTTCGGCTTCGACAATCAGCCAGCCCCGATAGTCTGAATGCGTAACAAAATCAATTAGCGAAGAATAATCAATGCAGCCTTCACCCGGCACAGTGAAGAGTCCGGCACGTACCGCATCATTGAAGCTGAGATCTTCCTTCTGCACCCGATGAAGAATATCCGCACGGATATCCTTCAGATGTATATGCACTACGCGGTGGCCAAACCGCGTTGTTATCTGTTTCAGATCGACCCCAGCGGCGATAGCGTGCCCCGAATCCAGAACCAGACCGACGCTCTCGGAGGTTTTTGTCAGAAATTCATCCAGTTCATGATGCTGTTCAACCAGCATCATCAGGTGATGATGATAAGCCAGTTTCAGGCCGTACCGGCTAAGCAGAATGTCGGCAAACTCGCTGACCTTGCGGGCATAATCATCAACATTCAGACAGCGTAAGGCCGGAGAAAAAGACAGGGGTTTGTCCAGCGGATGAGCGCCTGGCATTCTGCCGCATTCGCCATAAACCATGACGTTGGCACCCGACGCTTTCAGTAGCTCTGCATGTGAATGTACGGCCGCGATTTCCTCAGCAACGCTGCGATCGGCAAGAAAACCGCTGTGCCAGCCTGAAGCGAGCTGAAGACCGGCCTCATGCAGTAACGGGGCCAATGCAGCGTGCGTCCGGGGGAATTTCCTGCCCAGTTCAATACCCTGATAGCCAGCAGACGCGGCCTGTTTGAGGCAGATTTCAAGGGAAATAGTGTCGCCCAGATCGGGCAAAACATCATTGGTCCAGCTTAACGGGCTGACACCTAACTGAATACGTGAATTCATCAGGATATCCCTCCTTACAGGTCAATGTGAGAGCACTATAAGGAGAGCATCAGCGTAACCGTTATCGGTTCAATGAGGTAAAACCATCATTTATATGAAGGGCTGATGCTAAATAATCAAAGTGTGACCGCTATAAGATTACCCAGAGCAGTCACCTGTTATTCGATAAGATTCAGAATAACGGCTCCCTCATTGAAATTAACTGTAACCGCCAGCCCGAAGATTTGGTGCTATATGCGCTCTGTTCCGGCAGAAAATACCTGCAGATAAAAGTAAAGGCGTTTCTGGAACATCTGCAACAGGCTATTGCTCCACTGGATATACACAGTAAGAAAGAACCATGATTGACCTGGCAATTCACTCTTCTGGCTGAAATGAAAAAACTGCGACAAAAGGGTTTGAAGGGGGCGTTTTTTTGTAGAGATCTCTCAGGCTGGCCTGTTCTCCTTTATCCCGGACCTCTCAATCTGTATGTGATGAAACCAGTGCAAAGGTAATCAGAGCAGCAAATTTGTTGATGCTTTTCATAATGATTTCAACAAAGTGTACTCTATAAATGAAACGATTTATCACGATGGGATGTACAGCAAACAGCTATTCACGTGGTGAAAATCCCATACTTACCCTGAGCTAAGCTTAAAAAAAACGCTTATTTTTTGTGCGCGCGCCCTCTTTCTGACAAGGAAAGATGAACCGGTATTGTCCACTAAAATGATAATCTATTTATTTTTTTGCAGCATTTACGGCTTTTTATGTTTACGTTAATTTTACTCCATCGAAGCGAATACGCGTTTTACTGAACACTTCTGGAGAAGACCATCATGATCGAACAACGTCTGTCAGATTCCCGCGGTCTGGGTGACCACGGCTGGTTACATTCACGTCACACCTTTTCATTTGCAAATTACTGGGATCCGAAACAAACCGGTTTTTCCGATCTGCTGGTTATTAATGATGACCAGGTTGCTGGTGGGCGTGGCTTTGGCGCTCACCCACATAGCAACATGGAAATCATCTCCTATGTGCTGGACGGTGCACTGGCGCATAAGGACTCTATGGGCACGGGCTCCGTCATCGTTCCCGGGGATGTCCAGCTGATGAGTGCAGGATCCGGCGTCACCCACAGTGAATTTAACCACTCACCACAGGCGGGCGTGCATTTCCTGCAGATCTGGGTTATTCCTGCTGAAAAAAACACGGCCCCGAAGTATCAGCAGGTTAGCTTTGCGGAAGAGGATAAGCGTGGGCAGTTCAGGCTCATCATCTCTCCGAACGGAGCTGATTCTTCCCTGAAAATTAAGCAGGATATTCGCATCTATGCCGGGTTGTTTAATGAGGGTGAGGAGCAAACCGTTACATTACCGGAAAATCGTTATGCCTATATTCACGTTGCGCGGGGCAATATTACCGTCAACGGCGTCTCTTTCAGTGAAGGTGACGGTGCGCGTGTACGCAATGAGACTGAGCTTACGTTTTCCGATGGGCATAATGCTGAAGTGCTGCTGTTTGATTTGCGCCCGGTAGAGGTTAATCATCCGACGCGTTAAGTAAAAAAACGGCTGGGAAGCCGATTAAGCCCTCCGCCCTTTGTATTAGATGAAACAGCCCGGCAGTGATGTCGGGCTGTTTTTTATGCGGTCTCCGCTGACCGGATGTGTATGCTTAAGTTAGCTATTTTTAAAGCGACTTCAGGAATGCCAGCAGGTCCGCATTAAGCTGATCGGAATGCGTAACCGCAAAACCATGCGGCGCATTGTCATACACTTTCAACTGCGCGCCCTCAATCATTTCTGCTGCCAGTTTGCCGGTTGATTCAAACGGAACAATCTGATCGTTACTGCCATGAATAACCAGTGCCGGCACGTCAACTTTAGCCATATCCGGACGGAAGTCCGTCGTGGCAAATGCCGTTACGCAGTCCAGCGTCCCTTTCAGAGAAGCCAGCAGCGCGATATTTAACGTCTGCGTCAGCACGCCTTCAGACACCGTCTGCCCGGCATTGATACCGTAGAAAGGGGCAGCGAAATCACTGATAAACTGCGCGCGGTCCTTACGCAGACCGGCCTGGATGCCGGCAAACACGGAGTGATCAACACCCTGCGGGAAATCATCTGCTTTACCAAAGATAGGCGTGACGGCGCCCAGCAGTACCAGGCCGTCAACACGTGCGGTGCCGTAGTTGTTGATATAACGTGTTACATCACCGCCCCCCATTGAGAAACCAACCAGCGTCACGTCCTGCAGGTCCAGGCAGGTGATCAGATCGTTGATGTCGGAGGCGAATGTATTGTAATCGTAGCCGGTCCACGGCTGCTCAGAACGGCCAAAGCCACGGCGGTCAAACGCGATGACGCGATAACCCTTCTCAGCCAGAAAATTCAGCTGACTGTCCCACATGTCGCCATCCAGTGGCCAGCCGTGGCTGAACAGCACCGGTTTTCCTTTGCCCCAGTCCTTGTAATAAATCCGGGTACCATCTGCAGTCTTGATTGTACTCATTATTTATCCTTACCTTTAAGTAAACACCATTGAGAAACGCGCTTTTTATACCGGCGCAACCAGATAGCGGGCCTGCGGCATCTTTTCACCCTGATGGAAGGCATAGACCCTCGTCTGAATTTTCTGGTCGTTCATGGTGTAGCGCTCCAGCTGGCGCAGATGTTCCATCCACGAACCGACCACAAAAGTTTCAACAAAGATGCCAGGCTGTAAAATGTCTTCATATACTGCCCAGTTATCAGCCCCGCCACGGCGACGAACGCGGCGCATATCCTGTATGCAGAGAGTAAAGTCACGCGCATCCTCTGTGCGGATCAGATACTCGTAACTGACGCGCACCGGGCCACGATCGTGATGAATATCCAGCGCCGGCACAGTCTCACTGATATTGCTGACGTCCAGGTTGAGATCGGGGTCCTGATCCAGCCGCCAGCGCAGTACGGTGAGACAGCCCAGCACCATGCCCAGCGTGGCAACGCAGAGTGAAAGCGGTATACCAAAATGGGATGCCAGCTGGCCCCAGATAGTGCTGCCCACGGTCATCGAACCAAAAAACACCGTGAGATAAACCGCCAGCGCACGCGCCTTCACCCATTTTGCGGCGCTGCGTTGCGCGCCGACGTTGAGCGTTGAGAGCACCGCAATCCACGCAAAACCGGTAAAAAACTCACATGCGTTCAGCAGCCAGAAGTGACGCACGAACGCCAGCGCCAGCATGGTGGCAGCAAACATCAGGCTGGCCAGCACCATGAGCCGGTCCGGATTAAGGTGCTTACGCAGGCGCGGCAGCAGGACGGCACCGCAAATCGCGCCGACGCCAATGAAGGCCAGCAGGATGCCGTACCCGCCAGAGCCTAAGCCCAGCTCGCGGCGCGCGACCAGCGGCAGCAGTGCCCAGCCAGCGCTACCAAACAGAAAAAACGCTACGGTACGCATCAGCACGTTGCGCAGTACCGGCGCCGCGTGCACGTAGCGTATGCCCGCCTTAACGGCAGAGAAAAAGTGTTCCGGCGGCAGGCGCTGCACGCCGGGCGCTTCTTTCCAGCGGTACAGCACCCACGCCACGCCCAGCACCGACAGAGCGTTGAGCATGAACACCATCCACGGGCCGGCAAACGACAGAATCAATCCACCCAGCGCCGGGCCGATGGCGCGACTGATATTGATCCCCAGCGAGTTAAGCGCGATGGCCGGGCTGAGCTCATGTTTTTCAACCAGGTCCGGCACAATGGCCTGAAACGGCGGTGAACTCATCGCCGCGCCGGCGCTCATCAGAAAGGCGGCAATCAGCAGCACCAGCGGCGTCACGTGTCCGGTAAAGGAGAGCACGGTCAGGCCGGCTGCGGCGATGAATACCCAGAGCTGCGAAAACAGCAGATATTTACGCCGGTCAATAATGTCCGCCAGTACGCCGGATGGCAGGGCAAACAGGAACATTGGCAGGCTGGCCGCCGCCTGCACCAGCGCCACGCTCAGCGGATCGGCGCTGAGCGTCAGCATGGTCCAGTTGACGCCCACATCGTTCATCCATGACCCCACGTTGGACACCACGGTAGCAATCCACAGCATGCGGAACACCGGCTGGCGCAGCGGCTGCCACGGCGAAGCCGCCTCAACCGCAACCGGCTCTGATTCCGGCGTGACCGCGTGAATATCGTTAACCTGCGTCATGACGTACTCCTTTTTGCATATCAGCACCCGGGCGCCACTTGCCCGGCCCGGTGATGGCCAGTGTGGCGAAGATGATCAGCAGCAGCCAGCCAAACTGGCCTTCCGCGATGCTCCAGTCCGGATGCACAAACACCATCGCCACCAGAAGCACGCCGATGATGGGCAGGCAGGCAAGCCGGGCAAACACGCCAGTCAGAATGAAAATCGGGCAAATCACTTCGGCAAAAATAGCTGGCAGCAGGCTCATAGAGGGACCGAGTCCAAACGGATCCTCTATGCGCGTCAGTTCTTCACTGAAATGAAACACCTTCGGCAGACCGTGCACATGCAGCAGCAGCAGGCAGCCTGCCAGCCGCAGAAAGAACAGCCCGGCATCAATGCGGGGCGGCTGCGAAAATAGACGATTCATGATGCTCAGAACGCAAAGCAGCTGCATCCGAGCGCGCCCCAGAAGGCGTTCTCTTCGGATACAGGCATGTTTGCGCCGCGCGCAATATCATGCGAGTGGCTGTGGACACCGCAGGGACCGCTGCACTGGTGCGGCATTTGCTGCATACCCACGCGGGTATGCGCGGTTGGCGGCGCGCTGCGGTAGTGTCCCGGTACCCTGACCACGGGCGACCACTCCGGCAGCACCGGAATAGATGGCGGAGCTTCACTGCTAAAGGTGCCGGCGGCATAGACGATGTTGCCGTCTACGATGGTCAGCACCGATTCGATGCCCTTGATCTCCTCTTCTGGCACGCTGAAGTAATCGTTGCTTAGCACCGCCAGATCGGCCAGCTGACCCGCTTTAATCTGGCCTTTCTTACCCTGCTCACTGGAGAACCAGGCGCTGCCCTGCGTCCACAGCATCAGTGCGGTATCGCGAGCCAAACGGGCGTTAACGTCATACATCTGCATACCGCCCACCGTGCGACCGGACACCAGCCAGTAGAGTGCAGTCCAGGGGTTGTAGCTGGCGACGCGCGTGGCGTCAGTGCCAAGGCCCACTGGCACACCGGTTTCCAGCATGCGTGCCACCGGCGGTGTGTGACGGGTAGCTTCAATGCCGTAACGCCCGGCAAAGTATTCGCCCTGGAACGCCATACGGTGCTGCACCGCGATGCCGCCGCCCAGCTCTTTGATGCGATCAATATTACGCTGCGTCACGGTTTCAGCGTGGTCGAAGAACCAGTGCAGGCCGTTAAACGGAATGTCGCGGTTGACCTTTTCAAACACGTCGAGCATGCGGCTGATGGATTCATCGTAGGTGGCGTGCAGGCGGAATGGCCAGCGGTGCTCAACCAGATGACGGACCACGCGCTCCAGCTCATCTTCCATGCCTGGCGCGAGGTCAGGACGCGGCTCAAGAAAATCTTCGAAGTCGGCTGCCGAGAATACCAGCATCTCGCCCGCGCCATTGTGACGGAAATAGTCGCTGCCCTGACCAGGCGTCAGCATGTCCGTCCACTTCTCAAAATCTTCAAGTTCATGACCAGGACGCTGGGTAAAGAGGTTGTAGGCGATGCGAATGGTCATCTGCTTTTTCTGATGCAGCTCGGCAATCACCTCGTAATCTTCCGGATAATTCTGGAAACCACCGCCGGCATCAATGGCGCTGGTCAGGCCGAGACGATTCAACTCACGCATGAACTGGCGGGTGGAGTTCACCTGCTGCTCAAGCGGCAGCTTCGGCCCTTTGGCCAGCGTGGAATAGAGGATCATGGCATTCGGGCGCGCAATCAGCATGCCGGTCGGATTACCGTTGCTGTCACGCTGGATTTCGCCGCCCGGCGGATTTGGCGTGTCTTTGGTGTAACCAACCACTTTCAGCGCGGCGCGATTAAGCAGAGCGCGATCGTAAAGGTGCAGGACAAACACGGGCGTATCCGGCGCGGCTTCGTTGATCTCATCCAGCGTCGGCATGCGGCGCTCGGCAAACTGGAATTCAGTCCAGCCACCTACCACGCGTACCCACTGCGGTGAGGGAGTACGCAGCGCCTGCTCTTTTAGCATGCGCAGCGCATCGAATACAGACGGTACGCCTTCCCAGCGCAGTTCCAGGTTGTAGTTAAGGCCACCGCGGATCAGGTGCAGGTGCGAGTCGTTCAGACCCGGGATCACTGTGTGTCCTTTCAGATCGACCACGTTAGTCCCTGCACAATGGTGCTGCATTATTTCTTCCTGCGTACCAACCGCCAGAAATTTGCCGTCACGAATCGCAACCGCATCGGCGATCGGATTGCCGCGATCAACGGTATGAAAGCGGCCATTAGTCAGAATGGTGTCGGCTTTGCCAAGGGTAACCATAGGATCTCCTGAAATGAGTTGTCCGGAACGGAATAAGGTCTGCGGACACGGAATTGCCCTGCCCGGTAAGCAGGATATGGGATGGCGGAATTATGATCAGGAGGTCTGGAGAACGTCTAGTTATACAAAGGGATAGTATACGTTCGTATAGTTATACCTAAAGATAATAGTTTGAAAATAAAAAGGTTCCTACACTGCGTTCAGACAGTAACCCACCGGAACGGCGAAAAGTGATGACGCCATTCAGCTGACAGGGATGCTGCAAATTAACGCCGTTAAAACGTTTTACGGGACTTAGCAACATTAACCTCAATGGGCACAATATGACCAATCGTAAGCTTGAAGTACTGACGCCGCAGAACTGCCAGATCATCTTTATTGACCAGCAACCACAGATGGCGTTTGGCGTGCAGTCAATTGACCGCCAGGTACTGAAAAACAACGTCGTAGCACTGGCTAAAGCGGCTAAAGTTTTCAACATCCCGACTGTACTGACCACCGTTGAGACCGAAAGCTTCTCCGGTAATACTTTTCCTGAACTGCTGGACGTGTTTCCGGGCCAGGACATTCTTGAGCGCACGTCAATGAACTCATGGGATGATCAGAAAGTCCGTGATGCGCTGGCAGCTAACGGCAAGAAAAAAGTGGTGGTTTCAGGCCTGTGGACCGAAGTGTGTAATAACACTTTCGCACTGTGCGCCATGCTGGAAGGCGATTATGAAATTTATATGGTTGCTGATGCGTCAGGCGGCACCACGAAAGAAGCTCACGACTATGCCATGCAGCGCATGATTCAGGCTGGCGTGATCCCGGTAACCTGGCAGCAGGTCATGCTGGAGTGGCAGCGAGACTGGGCGCACAAAGAGACTTACAACGCCGTTATGGATATCGCTAAGGAGCACTCTGGTGCTTACGGTATCGGCGTTGACTACGCATACACCATGGTTCACAAAGCGCCTTCACGTCAAAAAACTGAGCACCGTACCCTGGCGCCAGTTCCGGCAAACGTTCGCTAATGTAGCCTCTCCTTCCGGCCAGCTCCTCTCCGGGCTGGCCTGCTTTTTCAATAAGGAGGACCCATGAGTCCTTTATTAATATCTCTGGGAGCCGGGGCGCTTATTGGCCTCGTTTATGCCGTGATCAGAGTTCAGTCACCGGCGCCGCCGGCGGTTGCGCTGGTCGGGCTGCTGGGTATGGTCATCGGCAGCTCATTGGGTGGAAAGCTTCTGCACCATGAATCGTCGGCCTTGCTGCCTGCGGGCAATCATAGTCCGATCGCCACACACATACCTTCGGCGACTCATCAGCCAGAGTGAAACAGGCAGGGTAATTATGCTTAAAAAGTATTCAGTTTCATTTGCAGCAGGCATACTGGCTGGTGTTATTTACACGGTACTGGACGTCAATTCACCGGCGCCGCCCATCATTGCGCTGGCAGGCCTGCTGGGGATGCAGATTGGCGAGCACCTGATCCCGCTGGTTAAAAGGTGGAAAACCGGTCAGCCGGTTAACCTGCTCTGGTTTCGTCATGAGTATCACCATAAAATCGGCGATAATCCGCCGCCCTCAGGTGATAAAACCTCCTAAGGAAGTGCCTTCCGGGGCCTGAGTTTTATAAAGGAAAACAGCATGCAGCTGTCGCAGCGCATTGTCGTCGTCGATGATGAACGTTCTGTCCGCAATGGTCTTACAAACCTGCTCCAGTCTGAAGGCTATCTGACGTACGCTTTTGAATCAGCAGAGTCTCTTCTCTGTAATGAAGCAGCTATAGCGGACGCCGCGCTTTTTATCATTGATGTGCAGCTAAAAGGCATGAATGGTTTCGAGCTGTTCATCAATCTTACCCGGCGACTTAGAAAACCGCCGGGTATTATTATTTCTGGCAATGGCGATGAGAACACGTTGCGGTATGCCATTAACCTGGGCGCCATCGCTTTTTTGCCTAAGCCCATTGATATCGATACATTGTTTGTATATATCCGTCAGGAACTCTCTTCGCAGGCCTCCCGTCCATGAATACAAACCTGCAGGCGTTAAACTCAATAGACAATCAGGAAATGATTCTATCAGAGTACATGGCCTATACGCCTCTGGCGCAGGAGGGCAATATAGACTGGTTGCTGTGCCGGCATACGATCACCGGTGAGTCTTTTGTGCTGGCAACCGCAGGTAACGAAGAATCGCTTTTGCATGTTACGCAACGGCTGAAAAATGAGTTTGCCCTGCGTGCCAGGCTATCGGAAAGCTGGGCGCTGAAACCCCTGCGGTATACGCATTACCAGGGCCGGTATGCGCTCATGTACCGGCCTTTCAACTACAAAACACTTGCGGATGTGCTGTGTATCCCGCCGGGCAGCATTGATGAATTTTTGACTACGGCAATTATGCTCTGCAGTACGCTTGGGATCCTGCATCAGAACGGGTTGGTACACGGCGATATTAAACCTGCAAATTTCATTTATACGGATGATGGCGCTGTGCATCTTGCCGGCTTTGGTCTGTCATTCGTGCATAAAGATAGCCTGCAACAGTCACGTTTACCGGTTGCGGGCGGCACTCTTGCTTACATGTCCCCGGAACACACGTCTCGATCTGCTTGTCAGATCAGCCGGGTAAGTGATTTATACAGTCTGGGGATTGTTCTTTATCAGCTACTGACCGGCAAGTTACCTTATGGCACTGTAGAAGGGAGTCATATTGAATGGGTACACCACCATATTGCCTCTGAAGCCCTGGCCCCTCATGTGCTGCGTCAGGATGTCCCCGCTGTACTCTCCGCCATCGTGCTTAAACTGATGGCGAAATCGCCTGAATACCGTTACCACAGCGCGGAAGGGTTACTTGCCGATCTTCGCCGCTGTGCGGCTAACTTTAAGCCGGACGGAATGATTGAACCTTTTCCTCTGGGACTGCAGGATTTACCGGTCACAGTATTATCCCATGACGTGCTTTTCGCCGATCATTCTCAGGCTATAGAGATTCTGGCGGCGTTTGAGGAGGTCAGCAAAAGCGGCAAACATACTCTGGTAGCGATAAGAGGCGTTCCAGGTTCTGGTAAGTCTTCACTGATAGCCTCGTCGCTCAGGATGCTGCGCGGGAAAAAAATGCTGCTAACGTTGGTAAAGGCTGAACAGCATTCCCCGGTGTTACCGTATGCGGTATTCACATCTGCTTTCCGGACGCTGGTCCTGCATATTCTTGGGCTACCGGCAGAGGAAATGACGCGCTGGAAGGCGCATATTACCCAAGAATTAGGAAATTATACCGGCCTGGCGATTAACATGGTGCCGGAGCTGGGAATACTGCTGGGCCAGAAGGCCGCGATTCCGGGGCACTCACATTCTCTTGATGCCCGGGATCGTTTCAATCTTGTTGCGTGCAGTCTGGTAAAAGCATTTACGGCACCCGGCCGTCCGCTGGTTATACTGATTGATGATGTACACTGGGCCGATCAGGCCACGCTGATTTTATTGCAGAATTTGCTCAGCCAAAGCGAAGATATTCCTCTGCTGCTGGTAATGACGCATCGTGACAGCGAATCTTTACCCTGTCCGATGATTGCCGGCAACCTGGATCGTATCCGGGCCAATGCAGCCCGCATCAAAGATCTTGCGCCTCAGCCTCTGACTGAGAAAAACATTGCCAGCTGGCTTGCCGGCCAGTTCCATACCCGCAGTTCAGCAACAGCAGAACTGGCCCGGATTATTCACGAAAAAACCGGTGGTAATCCTCTCGCTACCCATGAATTCTTCAGACAGGCCGTGCACGACGGATTGATCACGCACAACGCCCCGTTCAGGTGGGCCTGCGATACACATGCGCTTAAAAACCGACCCTACACGGCAAACGTTGCGGCCAGCGTGCTACAGCATTTAACGTCATTGCCGCCTGAGACGTGCCAGCTTCTGGGACGTCTGGCCATCCTGGGATGTGCCGGAGAGCTGAGCACTGTTATCACGATGATGAACATTGCAGCGTCTGAAATTGCGCTGACGCTGCTACCGGCCATAAAAGTCAGGCTCATTTCGCTCAGCGGATCAGAGTACGCTTTTATGCATAACAGTATGCATGAAGCAGCGCTGAAGCTGTTGCCGGACGAAGATAAGGATGTGGTTAATTATGCCGCCGCGCTGTATTACATGCATGCATCGAGCCGTGATATCACCGATGCCTTACTTTTCAGGGCCGCGCATCATCTGCTCTCTATAAAAAATGTCGCATTGCTGATCCCAGACGCCGACAGGTTCAGCAACCTGCTGCTGAGAGCCAGCCGTCGTGCAAAAGCAACGGGCGATTATGCTTCTGCTCTGCGTTATCTGCAAACTACCCGTTCGCTCAGCGGCGAGCCCAGCCCGGTTGAAAATCATGATTTTCTGCTTGAAGAGGCCGAGTGTGAGTTTCTGAACGGCAACCTGCCCGTTGCCCTGGCATTAAGCTCACGCATTCATGCCTCACCGGGTAAGGTAACAGATAAAGCGGAAGCTGCCTGTCTGATAGCGGAAATTCATATGCGACAGTCGGACAGCAAACTGGCGCTCGAAACAGCTCTTGCGTGGCTTGCGGTGTTTGGCATTCAGCTCAACCAAAATCCAACCCGCGAAGAGTGCGATGAAGCAAGGATTGTGCTGAAAGAAGACGTGGGCAAAAATCCTTACGCCCGCTTCCGCTCACTGCCACAGGTAAATTGTAAAAATACTGAGGCCGTCATGAACCTGCTGGCAAGCGCCAGCACGTTTGCCGTCTTCATTAACCCCCGCCTTCATTTTATGATTCTGTGCAGGCTGCTCCATCTCTCTATGGCGCACGGACTGTCGGGGGCCTCCACGCTTGCGCTGTCATGGTATGGCGTCGTGTGCGGCGATCAGTATGATGAGTACAGTCGCGGCTTTGCCAGTACGCTACTGGCGCGCGAGCTGATTTATAAGCATGATTTTGTCAGCTTTAAGGCACGTACCCTTCTGCCTCTCGATCAGGTCAGCGTCTGGACTATGCCGCTGACCTACGCTATCGAACGGGCAAAGGCCGCTTTTGATGCAGGTGTTGAAACAGGGGATCGAACGTCAGCATGTCTGGCGCTGCGCCATATCATTATGAATTACCTGGCCCGTGGCGATCATCTTGATGCAGTGCATACCGCCATCACGCGCGGCATGTTATTTGTGAAAAAGGTACAGTATCGCGATGTCGAGATTATTCTGGGCATGCAGCTTGATTACGTCATGTTCCTGCGAAAATCGCGGGGAGTGACCTTCAGCGGCGCAGATTTTTCACCCCCTGTTATCGAGGAGATGAAACCTGAAGATGCCGCTGAGCCAATGTATCTGATGCAGTTCTGGGCACGGCTTTATCAGGGTATGGCGCATTTTTTTGCCAATGAATACCCTGCAGCTAACCAGTGCTTTCAGAACGCAGCGCTATTGACTGCGCGTATTCCGGGTAATGTGCATATGATTGATTTTCATCTTTACAGCGCCCTGAGTCTGACTGCTCCGCTTCCTGCAGGAACCATCACCAGGGCGTTACGTCAGCAGCTCAAACCCCACCTCGACAAGCTTGTTACCTGGTCAAATGAGAACGCGAAAACGTTCGCTGATAAAGAAGCGTTACTTCGCGCTGAAATATTTCGCCTTGAAGGGGAAATGGCTCTGGCTGCAGAACAGTTTGAAAGGGCTATCGCCCTGTCACGTGAAGAACAGTTTCATCATATCAACGGACTTGCCTGCGAGCTGGCCGCGCGGATGGCCTACGACAGAAATATGTCTTTTGCCGGTGATGCTTATATCAAGGGTGCCATGGTGGCCTGGGATCGATGGGGAGCCAGTGCAAAAGTCCGCCAGCTGGAGACAGCCTATCCAGCCCTCTCCAGTCATCATAGTCATACGGCCCTCAGCACGATGCCATTTGAACACAGCCCGGTCATCAGCGATCTGCAGAGTATGGTAACGGTCATGCGTGCGCTGACGGAAGAGATCAATCTCGATCGGCTTATTCATATTCTTATGATGATGCTGGTTGAGCGTGCCGGTGCACAGCACTGTATGCTGATCCGCTTAACTGACGGTAACATCCCGGAGATTCAGGCCAGGGCCAGCACCACAGCTGAGGGTGTTAAGGTTAAAATCGTTCAGGAAATACCGGTTGAAACCGATCTTCCTCTTTCCATTCTCTCTGCGGTTATCCGAACCGGACAGGAGATACGAACCGGTAAGCCTGAGGTTTTCACCCCATTCAGTCAGGATAATTATCTGGTTACGTCGGGAGCCGCAGTGATGTGCGTGCCCATGTTCCGTCAGGCGCAAATGGTCGGCGTGCTTTATCTGGAAAACCGCCTGATGCCCGATGTATTTACGGCTGAGCACTCCAGAATAGTCTCTATGCTGGGCGCGCAGGCAGCCGTTTCTCTGGAAACCGCACGTCTTTATGCAGAGCTGGTCGAAGAAAACATCCAGCGCCGCAAAATTGAAAAGCAGCTGCGCGCCAGCCAGACTTCACTGATGCTGGGTGAGAAAATCAGCCATACCGGCACATGGCACTGGCTGATTCAACCGGATATCCAGTACATCTCAGATGAGTACAAACGCATCATGGGGCTGCCCGATGAGCAGGTCACAACTTCCATGGCAGAGTTCCAGAGCCGCGTACATCCGGACGATCTTCCCTGCCTCAGGGAACAGATAGAAAACTGGGTCATCACGGGTGAAGTGATGCAGGCCGAGTTTCGCATCATTCGCGATGATGGCGAGTGTCGATATATTAAAGGGATTGGCGAGCCTAATGAAAACTGGCCAGAAATCGCCGAGTATTTTGGCACACTGACCGATATCACTGACCAGCGTCAGGCCGAGGATGCTGTCAGAATCGCACAGGCAGAACTCGCCCGCGTTGCGCGCGCGACCACTGTCGGGCAGCTGACCTCATCCATTGCTCATGAGATAAACCAGCCACTGATGTCAATTGTCTCTAATGCCGGTGCCAGCCAGCGCTGGCTCAAACGCGATCCGGCAAACCTGGAAAACGTCAGTCGCGGGCTTGATGAGATCATCCGTGAAGGGCAACGGGCAGGAGATATTATTCGCGGACTGCAGGCGCTGACGCGTAACCAGATAGCGGAGTTTGCTCCAGCAAGATTACACGCTATTGCGCGGGATATTATTGTGTTATCCCGCCTCGAACTTGAGCGTCGATCTGTCTTACTGGAACTGGATTTAACGGCGAAGAATGATAGGGTTTTCTGCGAGAGCGTGCAAATTCAACAGGTGATGCTCAACCTGGTTATCAATGCGATTGAAGCCATAGCGGATAACCCCGGCGTGAGAATATTGCGACTCTCTTCATCACATCCAGCCAGCAATGTTATCCGGTTTGACGTTGCAGATAATGGCACCGGACTTTCTGATGAGGTTATCGGCAAGATCTTCGACTCATTCTATACCACTAAGCCGGAAGGAATGGGAATGGGGCTGACCATCAGTAATGAGATCGTAAAGCGGCATGGCGGCACATTACATGCTGAAAACCGCACTGAGGGCGGCAGCCTGTTCTGGTTTACATTACCCCTTGAATGCTGAAGTAAACCTGGGCTCCTCGCGTCTTAACCAGCGGGAGGAGCCTCACGGAAAGCCTTCATCATGCATGACCGGGCGATTAATTATCCTGAATCAAATTCAGCCGTTCAGCCATCCGGACAATTTCAGAAACAGATCGCACCATCATCTTTTCCAGAACCCTGCGCTTGTGAACTTTTGCCGTAATTTCACTGATGCCCATTTCTGCTGCAATCTGCTTATTCAGCAAACCTCTGACGATATATTTCATGAGCTCTTTTTCACGCGGAGTGAGCGAATTATAGCGGGCGGTCACTAAGCGTTTTTCCTGAGATAGCGTGGCACTTTTTTCTGACAGTGCCAGCGCATCTTCAACAACCTTTATAAGATCGTCGGGCATGACGGGTTTGGTCAGAAACTCAAACGCACCGGCTTTCATCGCCCTTACGGTGATAGGTATGGTACCAAAGCCCGTCAGGAAAATAGTGGGAATAGAATATCCCCGTTCAGTCAGCTGTTCTGAAACATCAAAGCCGTCAAATCCAGGCATGTTTAAGTCGGTGATGAGGCAGCCTGGCGTTTTATAATCTGCCTCGCTGAGAAAGTCGGATGAAGAGGTAAACGCTGAAATAGCGTACCCTTCAGCTTCAAGCAGGTTTTGCAGCGAAGCGATGACGGATTCTTCGTCATCAACAATATAAACAGTTTTACTCATGACGACTCATTTGACCCTTACAGGTTCTGCTCTTACAGGAAACCCAATATAACGCTTAACCATTGGGGAGCAAATCTGCATTTTTTACATTATATAAAGATTATTATCTTTATGTGCGGTTTTGACGTTTAGGCAGAATCGTTTGGTATGTAAACCGGAAATCAAGCAACAAAGTTAACCAGTTGATTTACTTGCACTCTACTTTTATGTTAGTTGAAATATTTTTTATTTCAGATTTATGTGATAGCAATAATTAATTAACAGGATGTGGCTGATCAAATAAAAGACAAATCAGACAATATATTTCTTACCCTATTTCGTCTTGTATCTGAAGGTCGATCGTCAGCACGCATAAAACGCTATCAGTATGCGTATCCAGACGATATGATTTTCCGGCACTGCAGATGCCAGTAGCATTCCGGATAGCAGAGTTTCGTGAGAAAAAAATCATCCAATATAGGATTTCATTCATCATCGGTACGGTACACAGGATGCCACCCACCAGCTCGCTGTCCGCTTTTGCCGCTGCAACACAGTCTCCTGATGAAGTCGTTATTGCTGCTGGCAAATATTACATCGGTACCGTTCTTGGCCAACATGACTATGCAGTACACGCTAACCTCACGGTGAATGCTTTCAGGATCATGCGTACTGAAGTCACCTACCGTTTTTATTCAGATGTTTACGCGTGGGCTGTTGAGCGTGATTATGCATTTGGTATCGGATGTAATGGAGCCGCTTACGAGGACTGCCGGCCGGCGGATACAGATCACGGCGCACACCCGGTTACCAGTGTTGAATGGTCAGATGCGGTGATTTTTGCAAATGCCCTGAGTGAAAAGGCGGGGCTGAGACCGGTCTATCTCAATAATAAGGGCGTACCGGCACGTGACAGTTCCCGTTACGGATTTACACAGGATACCCGGGCTAATGGTTACCGTTTACCCACGGCCGAGGAATGGCAGGTTGCTGCCCGTGGAGGACAGGCTGGACTGGAAAATGGCTCGTATGGTTTCAGATTTGCTGGCAGCAACAATGCAAATGCTGTCGCCTGGTTCCCTGACTTCAACGATCTGCATTTCGGTACTGTCCGTGTGAAAAGCCTGCGGCCCAACGCGCTCGGTCTGTATGACATGAGCGGTAACGTTTCGGAATGGGTTGATGCTTTCGACACCCTTTCCGGTATGAAAATGTACTATTTTTGTGGCGGCAGCTTCTTGTTGCATACGGGCAATCTGACCAGCTGCGACACGCACAGTGCCGGCTACGCCCTGCCGGACACTGGCTTCAGACTGGTGCGGAAATTTTGAACCTGAAAATGCCTTTTATAATACTGACAGCCATTCTGATAAGCCTTCCGGCTTCATTACAGGCAGACACCCATATTTACCTGAAAAAAGGGCTGAACAGCATTGATTTGAATGGTGATGGCATACCAGATGCCGTCTTTTCCGCGACTTATGACAATAAGACTTCTCATCCCAGTGAAACTCTTAACATTTTTATCAGCCAGGAAAAAAGCTGGCTTATCGTACCGGTCCCGGATGACGATGGCTTTACCTGGACCGATTTAAGGCTATCAGCATCTACCCTTAAGATAAGCGGCACAGAACTTCACCGCTATGAAGGGCGGTTTTACCTTATCAGGGCGACCAAATATGTCGGCAGCGATGGCGACGGAGATCTTACCGATAAATCGCGAGTAAGGTTTTCGCGATTCCGACTGGAGCAAAATAACGACGATCCCGGGACGTCTGTTTTTTTACTGGGATCCAGCAGGGATTTATCTTACTGAACAAACTTTTGATGACGTGAATGAAGCTTTTCAGATTCTGGATATGGAGAAATTTCGTTGAAATGTATCACAGGGATTTTGCTTTTTTTCCTGTCGTTCTGCTGTTATGCGGGATACAAAAGTCAGTATCGTGAGCTTATACAGCAGTCACTTAATCGGCAGTCTCTTTGTCTGGGTGAAAAGCAGTGGCCGGTTTCAATAAGAACAGGTACTGACCGCTGGATTAATGCAAAAATGGAGGCGCTTGTCGATGCCGGCCTTATCACTGCTCATGTGAAAGCAGGCAGTAAAATCTGGCAGCTAACCCCGTACGGCCAGGCTTCATTCACGAAATATCATGATTTCTGCTATGGAACCATGCGCGTCAGAAGCATAAAGGCTGTCTCGACAGATAACAACGGCATGACTGATGTGATATTTACCTATTATATTCATGCCCTGCCAGACTGGGCGAAAAATCGCTCAGTACGCGTTGCCAATACTGATCTCGATAATCTGGTCATGGGTATTGATTCAGTGCGCTACCAGGCCCTGTTTAATACGGATAACCAGGGAAACCTCCGTCTTATCAGTGAACCTGAACAGCTTGATTTACTGTATTAGCAGACGGGCCTGAAAATTTTTTTGGGGCTTAAAGCTTCGCAACCCACTTCTTTTAACAGCATAAAGACTGACGCTCCAGCAATAAGCTCTCACGCCGGGGCCGTCTGTTCTTAACAGCTTCAGCATCGGATATGTTCACAAAGCCAGTGTCTGCTGTTAGCTAAGGGTAAACCGCACGCTCCTGGTCGTCTGGCGCCAAAAGCAGACTTACCTCACATCACCATACGTCGGTCAACCGGCTAGCTCACCAGCATTTCTCAGGAATAGACTTCAGAGTAATCATTCCATTCTTTTGTCAGCCCGCTATCTCTTCCGGCGTGATCGATGCCCCGCCGCAAACAATGACCAGTACATTGTCGGCAGGAGTGAACCTGATTTTGTTGTCATACAGGAGTGACAATGATACTCCGCATGCCGGCTCAGTGAGTACGCGATGATCATCGAGAAAGCGCCGGCAGGCATGCAGCGCTTCCGCATCAGAAACCAGCATACTTCTTACATCCAGTCGGCTGGCCACGTTAAAAGCATTTTCGCACACCTGGCTTGCGGCCAGCGTTGTGGCTATGCCGCTGACCTTATCAAGACGCATCAGCTTATTGGCATTCAGCGAGGCATTAAGCGAGGCCGTACCGTGTGTTTCAACGGCATAAACCGGAATGTGGCCAAGCTGATGTTTTTCCAGTCCCAGCGCTATGCCGGACAGCATGCTTCCGCCGCCGACGGACAGAATAACGGCATCAGGTTTTACACCCTCACTGATGACTTCATCCACGATTATGCTGATGCCTTCCCACAAAAGCGGGTTATCAAAGGGATGGACATAGATGATGTCCTCTGTCGCCAGTGACAGGGCGTAATCGTTAGCCTCACTCCATACTTTCCCGTGCACAATGAGGCAGGCACCTTCCTGCTCAATAAGCTGTCTTGCTCTGGCTGACGTGGTTTCCGGCACAACCACAGTTACCGGCAGCCCCAGTCTGCGACCGCTGTGTGCCACCGCAATTCCGGCATTTCCACCGGATGAACTGACAAATGCTGTAGCGCCCTTACTGGCATAATAGCAACAGGCATGTCCCGCGCTGCGGAGCTTAAAAGAGCCGGTGGGCTGGGAAGACTCCATCTTCAGCCAGACACGACATCCGCTGTGCTGGCTTAAAGGGAGAGAATGTATGAGAGGGGTACGGATACCTATTTCCATTAATCTAAATCCTATGAATGTATCTCACAGCATAGTTGCTGTTCTGTCCGAAGCCTGTCCAGGATGACATCATAAGGTTTATCAGCAGAACGCAGTAGATACACATCTGAATGGTTGTGCTGGTTACAGACTGCCACGTCGGGTACGGAGCGAAATATGATATGGATTTCCCTAAAATGCATATTATCTCGTTGCCAACGCCTTTCTGGCCGGGCAAGAAAATTGATGATGATGCGATGATCGCAACCCTGCAACAGGGTATTTCAGAACTCGTCAGGGCAAAAGTGAGTCTGATCGCTGTTCCCTGTAACCTTGCACACTGCTATTTTGCTGAAATGAAAGCAGCGAGTGCTGGTATTCCACTTCTGCATATTGCAGACACCGCACTTAAGTCACTGCCTGCAGAAGTCACCAGGATAACCGAAAATACTTTCAGCTTTGTCATCGTGGATACAGCAGCCAGCCTTTCCAGCGCGACCATTAAAAACTACGGGAGACTGTCCGGGAAAACTACAGGCGAAACCCCTATTACCGGCTAACCTGAGGTCAGCTTCAATGGCCCTGAATAGAGCGGCTTTGTGCCAGAAACATGTGTTGTAAGTACTCAGGTAGGGCAATACACAGTACGTTGGCCTTGCGTTAAGACAAACCGTAGCCGTTGTTCATAAGTCGTTAGCAGGATGAAGGGAGGTCAGAACGATCTCCTCGCGTCGTCGGATGTGAAATTACAATAAATTCTACGGAAGACCCTGTGTCGTTTCTGGCTTGATGCTTTGTTCCCGGTGGAATTTCCAGCCCCTGAAGGGCTTTGATATTATGCAATTTACCTTCTAACTCCATCGAAAGAACGCCATTGAGAACAAAGAAAAACTGTCTGGAAACGGAGTGAAAGTGTCGCTTTTCATAAGTGCCGGCAGGCATTTTCTCATGAATAACCAGCATGTCCTGACGGTTTACCAGATACCAACCATCGCAATCTTCGCCCCAGAAATAATGCTCTGCATTTTCCTTTGAAATCATCATCCGTCTCCTGTTTACATGCGCCCATTTATAAAGACCTTAAGAAAGTTATACCGGGAAATGCTGTCGATTCGCAACAGGCTATGATTTGATTATTTACCTAAAGACGTGAACTGCATCGTTCAACATATCTGGTAGTTATCAATGTATTGGGATAGCAGAATTTTATCTGGCCATAATGTCCGCTTTTCGCTCTTTGCGGACGTTAAGGTAGGCAGTGGGCTGAGCAATCAGGACGGGGCTCAGAACAGTAAGCACATTTGCTTAAGACATATCTCAATTGCCCGTTATTTGTTCAGGAACACCTATAATTTAAGATATCTTAAATTATACATCTGTCAGGTATCGCTATGGCCAGTTATACAGTCCGCATTGAGCTAAAGGAGCAGACCGAAAAAGCGCACATTGAGATGATGTTTGCCATGCTTGAGAACGGTTTTTCACGAAGCGTCGTCTGCAGGCGGGGGTTCACGTATGCCCTGCCGACGGACGAGTTCGTCTACGTGGGTTCTGAAAAGATTACGGATTTAATGAGCCGGGTATGCACCCTGCTGAGCAGCTTCAGTGAGGCGCTCGTCGTGCTGATAACCGGTGCCGGAGAGCGGTGCTGGTCAGGCCTGCGCGTGATTAACCTTGAATAGTCCAGCCCTGTTCAGCAGCTCCGGCCGTCGCGCTGCAGAATGATGCCTGACCCGGTGACCGCCTGCATGTGCGTCATACCAGTACGCGGCGGTCCCGGCTGCCGGACCGGACTTATATCAGGCCGGGGCCGCGGAAGGTCCGCCGCCACTCGCTGGGGCTGACGTTAAAGCGGGTCCTGAAGCTCTGCCGGAACGAGACCGGCGACCGGTAGCCCGCCAGCGACGCCACGGTTTCGATGCTGTGATCGGTGGTCTCCAGCAGCTCCTGGCTGCGCTGCAGGCGCTGGGCGCTGAGCCAGTCCCCCACCGTCATGCCAGTGGCCTTGATGAAGTGCCGCGTCAGCGTGCGCCGGCTCATGCCGGAGAACCCCGCAATGGAGTCAAGATCGTGCCGCTTGTCCAGATTGCGGCGCAGGTAGTCGATAAGGTCGTTTATCTGCTCGTCGCGCGTCGTCTCTGGCACCGCATGCTCAATAAACTGCGCCTGCCCGCCCTCCCGGTACGGAGGGATCACCATCCGCCGGGCGACGCGGTTGGCCAGCGCACTTCCGCAGTGTTCGCGCACAATGTTCAGGCAGCAGTCGATGCCCGCCGCCGTCCCGGCCGACGTAACCAGCCGCTCGTCGCTGGTATAGAGCGCGTTGCTGTCAAGGCGCACCTGCGGAAAGCGTGCGGCAAAATCCCGCTCAAACTCCCAGTGCGTGGACGCCCGGCGATTATCAAGCAGTCCGGCGTAGGCAAGCACGTACGCCCCGAGGCACAGCCCCACAACTTCGGCCCCGCGCTGCCAGGCGCTGCGCAGCGCCTCCAGCAGCGCCGCATCAGGGCGCTTTTCGGGATGCTCCCAGAACGGCACAACGATGATGTCCGCTGCATCGAGCCGCTCCAGCCCGTGTTCCACATTCATTGAGATACCGATATCGGACGCCACGACGCCGGGCTGCTCTGCACAGATATCCACGCTGAACAGACCCGGCTCGGGCATCGCCTTGTCGAAGACCATGGACGGCACGGAAAAGTGAAACGGGCTGAAGCCCGGCGTGGCGATAACAACAACGTGCAGCGTGGACATCATTCTCTACCCTTACTGATGTAAACCGCGATAATTACCTGCTTTTTTCGGCCTGGCAGGCGGCAGGCCGGAGCCTGCCGCCCGGGCGTGCTTTTGCGTCAGAAGTTCAGCGTCTCGCCATCTTCCGGCACCCGCACCCGATCCTGAATGCCGTTTTCCGCGGCAAAGGCGCGCAGCTCGTCCCGGCTCAGCAGGCAGTGGTTGACGGCCTCCATGTGCGACGCCACTACCGTGGCCGACGGCAGCACCTCCAGCGTGCGCAGCGCGTCTTGCTTACCCATGATGATGGCACCTATTCCGTCTACCGTCGCCAGGCCCATGTTCAGCACCACCACGTCAGGCGCGTGTTTTTCCAGGCTCTCTGCGTACGACGGGACCCAGATGGTGTCACCGGCCACGTACAGCGTCTTTTCACCTGCCAGCGAAAACACCAGGCCACACGCGTCGCCCAGGCGTTCGGCAACCTCGGGAATGGCATACGCCTCGTCGCTGCCATGCTGGCCGTCGGTTTTTGCGATGTTGATGCCCGCAATGACGTTGATGTCCGCCAGCACACTGACCGCCGTGAATCCCTGCGAGCGCAGCAGCGTCGCGTCGCTCTCATTCTGCGTGTAAATCACCTGGTCCTTCGGGATCAGCTGCTGCGCCGCCTCGTCCCAGTGATCCTGATGCGTGTGCGTCACGATAATCACGTCCACGTCCAGCAAATCGTCCACGGCCAGCGGCAGCGCGACCATGGGGTTGCGCAGGTGCGAACGCGCGGTACCGGGAAAGCCGGGCCAGGCGTCTTTGTCAGACAGCATCGGATCGATAAGGAAGCGAACGCCGGCATAGTCGAGCTTCAGCGTGGCGTTACGTATTTGAGTGAGTTGCATTCTTTCCTCCGTCAGAGAAACCGCAGCCGTGCGGTCTGTACATTGAGCGGACAGTATAAAAAAGGCGCCGTACCGGGCGTGAGTTGCGCTGAGGTCAATATTCGATGGAATAGGGCCAAAGATAACTCTCCGGCTGATCCTGCGTTTCCCTTCTTATGCTTTCTTTTGTACTGACTGCAGCGTTTACAGCCAGCCGGTGCCGGCAGATGCCGTAAGACCTTGTGCTGTGTTCCACATATCTTTCCGTGCGACGTCAATTTGACCCGAAACCATCGCATTTTGACATTTCTGCTTCTCACAGAGCGCACCGCACGCTCTTTATACTTTTGTGACTGTTAACACACGAGGAATGAAGAATGTCTTACGCAACTACTGACGACGGCATCGAAATCTACTTTGACGCAAAAGGCCGCGGCATGCCGGTTGTTTTCGTTGCCGGGTACTTTGGCATCAGTGATATCTGGCAGGCGCAGACGGATGCGCTGTCTGAAACATTCTATACGGTCGCGTATGACAGCCGCGGCTACGGGCGCTCGGCCAAACCGCTGCAGCCTGAGGCTTACAGCATTCCCCGCCACGCTGAGGACTTAAAAGCCGTGATTGATGCCGCCGGCATCAGCGGCCCGGTCGTGCTCGTGTCTCACTCCATCGGCTGCAACATCATTTCCACGTTTGCGGTGAAGTATCCGCAGCAGGTTGCCGGACTGGTATATACCGCCTGCTACGTGGACGGTAAGCAGATGCGTGACGCGGGCATGACGGTCGACATGGTCTGTGAGGCGGTATCAACGCCCTCCGGTGCCGTGGCGTTTTATCAGCCGTTTGGCGTGACCGAAAACGTCGGCGCAGAGGCGGCAAAATGGCCGGCCCACGCGATGCAGGCCAATGCCGCGGCGTTTCTGAATCACGAAATGGCCGATCAGTATGGTGCAATTACCGCGCCAGCACTTATTCTGCAGGGCGAAAATGACGCGCCAAACCCGCTTCCGTTTGCAACGGCGCTGCAGCAGGTGCTGGGCGGCGGCGCGGAGCTGAAAATCCTGAACGGTGTGAACCACTTCCCGCCGCTGGAAGCGCCGGAAACCGTTACGGCGCTCGTGGAAGAGCATGCGAGGAAGTGCTTTGCTGACTAACCCTTTATAACGTAAAGGTTCACCGGACAGGCCACCCGACAAGGTGGCCCTTCTATTTAAAAGTGGTGACGTTCGTCGCTAAGAGCGGCCGGCCTTCTCAGGAAAAATCTGCCTCCGTGGTTCAAGGCCAGCTGTTTTTGCCTCTCCTGCTCTGTTGGCGGAATGCCAGGGTGTCAGTGGCTGATACGGTTTCCGTACTCATCGATAATCTGTTCACCATCTTCTTTCATCAATGCCCCTTTCTGTGGATCAGGCAGAATATCCAGAACGGCTTCAGACGGACGACAGAGCGCTGTACCGAGCGGCGTTACCACCACCGGACGGTTAATCAGAATGGGGTGAGCCAGCATAGCATCCAGCAGTTCGTCATCGCTGAACCGATCCTCTGCCAGACCCAGCTGCTCAAACGGTTCCGTATTTTTGCGCAGCAGTGCGCGCACGCTGATTCCCATATCTGCAATCAGCGTCTGCAGCTCAGCGCGTGTCGGCGGCGTCTCCAGATATAAAACCACTGCTGGCTCCACCCCACTATTGCGGATAAGCGCCAGGGTGTTACGGGACGTGCCGCAGGCCGGGTTGTGGTAAATAGTAATGTCAGTCATCAGTCATACTCCATACAGGCGCTGTATGCACGCAGCCCGGATCACGTTTAAACAGACAGGCGCAGGGCCAGCGCGGCCAGCGTCACAAAAAGCACCGGCAGGGTCATCACGATGCCAACACGAAAGTAATAGCCCCAGCTAACAGTGATATTTTTTTGCGCCAGAACGTGCAGCCACAGCAGGGTTGCCAGGCTGCCAATCGGGGTAATTTTCGGGCCGAGGTCGCAGCCAATGATGTTCGCGTAAATCATCGCCTCTTTTACCGTGCCCTGAGCAGTACTGCCGTCAATAGAGAGCGCCCCGACCAGCACGGTGGGCATGTTGTTCATGACCGATGACAGAAAGGCCGTCAGAAAGCCCGTACCCAGCGTTGCCCCCCAGACGCCGTGCTCTGCAAAGCGGTTCAGAATGGCTGAGAGGTCATCCGTCAGGCCGGCATTACGCAGACCATATACCACCAGATACATGCCCAGCGAGAAGATAACGATTTGCCAGGGTGCACCTTTCAGCACCTTACGGGTATCGATAACGTGTCCTTTGCGTGCGACCAGCCAGAGAATGAAGGCGGCCGCTGCCGCAACCAGACTGACCGGTACGCCAAGCGGCTCCAGCGCAAGAAAACCGGCCAGCAGCAGAATCAGCACCAGCCAGCCGGTTTTGAAGGTCCGCCTGTCACGGATAGCGTCACGGGGCATTTTTAGCTTTGTCAGGTCATAACCTGCCGGAATATCTTTGCGGAAAAACAGGTGCAGTATTACCAGCGTAGCCACTACGGAAGCCATATTCACCGGCACCATAACGGACGCATATTCGCTAAAGCCCAGCGTAAAGAAATCCGCCGTTACGATGTTGACCAGGTTCGATACGATGAGCGGCAGGCTGGACGTGTCCGCGATAAACCCAGCCGCCATCACAAATGCCAGCGTGGCAGCCGGGCTGAAGCCCAGCGCCAGCAGCATGGCGATGACAATCGGCGTGAGGATAAGCGCCGCGCCGTCATTGGCGAACAGCGCCGCCACCGCCGCGCCCAGCAGAACGATATAGGTGAACAGCAGCCGGCCTCTGCCGCCTCCCCAGCGGGAAACGTGCAGTGCCGCCCACTCAAAAAAGCCGGATGCATCCAGCAGCAGGCTGATGATGATAACCGCAATAAACGTGGCCGTGGCGTTCCAGACAATCTGCCAGACCGCCGGAATATCCCCGATATGCACCACGCCCGTCAGCAGCGCCAGCGCAGCCCCGATAACAGCACTCCAGCCAATACTGAGTCCTTTCGGCTGCCAGATAACCAGCACCAGCGTCAGAACAAAAATTGCACCTGCCAGAAACATAGTCCCTCCTTCACTACTGCACCTCACAGAATAAGCACAGCGCAACCAGAAACGTTAAATATGGAAAAGCATATATGTATAGGTAAATTTTTAAATGCAGACAGGTTTGCCATTGGTCGTAGCGTTGTCCCGCTCAGCCTGCCGGCTAAGATGCTGGATGTCATCCTGCTGACACAGATAAGCCTGTTCAATCACGGCTGCAGCCCAGGCGGGCATGTGAGGGGACAGCCGGTAATGGATCCATTTACCGTCACGCCTGTCGATAAGCAGGCCGCTGTCTCTGAGTAGCGCAAGATGCCGGGATACTTTGGGCTGGCTCTCTTTCAGTATCAGCGTCAGCTCGCATACACAGAGCTCACCTTTTTCACGCAGAAGCAGGACAAGCTTTAAACGCGTTTCGTCAGACAGCCCCTTGAAAAGCTGAAGAGGAAAAAGCTGAGGCATGATAACTCCGGGTAGCTGGCGTAAAAAGCCAGTGTGACTTTACGCGCAAATGCCGTCAACACATATGCATAAATTCATATATAAATACCAGGCTGATTCCATGTATGTTTCTGCGGTGACATGCGCAGACAGGGTTAATATACACGCTGGTACCGCTGTTCGCAGCCCTGTTCCGCTTGCTGAAACGTTGACCTCTCACCGTTTTTGTTTATAGTTTAGTGCCTGTCCTGAGAGGGACAGGCTTCGCCGTCAGCGCCCCGCCCCGGGTTTCGCTGGCTTATTGCAGTCCTGAAGGCATCCTTTTGCCGTAAAGGAGAACTCAAAAATCATGCGTCTTACGCCACCCTGAGTCGTCACCCTTTCCTGTCGCACTGAGTAGTTTCAGTCGCGCACTCAAAAACATCCCGTCTGCGGATGTGCTTTTTCGTCCCTGAATTTTTTGCCCTCACGGGCTGACTGTATCTAAAATCTGAGAAATTACTATGCTGCTGTCCTCGACGCGTAAGGACTGGCTGGGCAACGTCCGTGGTGACGTGCTCGCCGGTATTGTCGTCGCGCTCGCGCTCATTCCTGAAGCGATCGCGTTTTCCATCATTGCCGGGGTTGACCCGCAGGTCGGCCTCTACTCGGCCTTCTGTATTCCCGTGGTTATGGCCATCTTTGGCGGACGTCCCGCCATGATTTCATCGGCTACCGGCGCCATGGCGCTGCTGATGATAACGCTGGTGAAAGATCACGGCCTGCAGTATCTGCTGGCGGCATCAGTGCTAACCGGCCTGCTGCAGCTGGCTGCCGGCTACCTGAGGCTTGGCAGTCTGATGCGCTACGTGTCGCGCTCGGTCGTGACGGGCTTCGTCAATGCGCTGGCTATTCTGATATTCATGGCGCAGCTGCCGGAGCTGACCAACGTGACCTGGCACGTTTATGCGCTTACCGCCGCCGGCCTGGCCATCATCTATCTTTTTCCATACATCAATAAAACCATTCCCTCCCCGCTGGTCTGCATCGTGGTGCTGACGGCCATCTCCATGTGGCTGCACCTGGATGTGCGTACCGTGGGCGACATGGGCAAACTGCCCGACAGCCTGCCGGTGTTCCTCATTCCGGACATTCCGCTGAACCTGGATACGCTGCTGATTATCCTGCCTTACTCTGCCGGTCTCGCCGTGGTGGGACTGCTGGAGTCAATGATGACCGCCACTATCGTAGATGACATGACCGATACCCCGAGCGATAAAAACCGCGAGTGCAAGGCGCAGGGCATCGCCAACGTCTGCACGGCGTTTATCGGCGGCATGGCGGGCTGCGCCATGATTGGTCAGTCGGTGATTAACGTAAAATCCGGCGGGCGCGGGCGCCTCTCCACTCTGACGGCCGGGCTGGTGCTGCTCTGTCTGATTATTTTCCTCCGCGATCAGGTGTCGCAGATCCCGATGGCGGCGCTGGTCGCGGTGATGATCATGGTCTCCATCGGCACCTTCTCCTGGCGATCCATCACCGACCTGCGCCGCCATCCGCTCTCGACCAGCGTGGTCATGCTGGCAACCGTGGTCGTGGTGGTGGCCACCGACAACCTGGCCTTTGGCGTGCTGACCGGAGTGCTGATTGCTTCGCTGAACTTTGCCACTAAGGTAGCGCGCTTTATGACGGTCAGATCGTCACGGGAGGGTGAGACACGGATCTATACCGTGACCGGCCAGGTCTTTTTTGCCTCCGCCGATCGCTTTATGAGCCAGTTTGACTTCAGGGAAGCGGCAGAGCGCGTGGTCATTGACGTCACGCACGCCCACTTCTGGGACATCACCGCCGTTAGCGCACTGGACAGGGCGGTAATTAAGTTCCGCCGCGAAGGCGCTGAGGTAGAAATACCGGGCATGAACGACGCCACCCGTACCCTCGTTGACCGCTTCGGCGTGCATGACAAGCCGGAAGAAGCGGAAAAACTAATGGGCGGTCACTAACTGACAGGAGTTACAGCTATGAACAATACCGTTGTGGCCTGCGTGGATGGTTCGCCGTTAACCGGGCCGGTCTGTAACTACGCGGCGTGGGCCGCCGCCGGCCTTTCCGCGCCGCTGGCAAAGGTGCGCTCGGCTGTTGAGGCGGGTACCGTGCTTGCCAGTGGTGCCTCTCCGGTCATCATGGGCATTCTGATTGATAACCATATTGCCCTTCGGGTGCAGGCGCTGTTATGCCTCGTCTTTATACTCGCGGCCAGTCTGGTGGCAACCCGTGTCAGAGCTGGCGTACCGGAAAATGAAACTGATATTTCTGGCTAATCGGAACACGATACGTGAGGCAGGAAACACTGTCCGCTTTGTGCCAGAAGCGGACGTTCAATACTTCTTCTTTCAGGTGTTATTTAACACGAGTCTTTACTATTGCACCGCCATCGCCAGTCGAACCCCAACTGCACCAAAGGCCAGTGCTACGCCCAAACGAATGCCGATCATCACTCTGTGATTTCCTAATACATAATGACTAACAGACGAAGCAAAAGCGCCATACAGAGCAAATACAGCAAAAGTCATGGCCGCAAAAATAGCTGAGAGAATCAACATGCTCTGTGTGGGATGTGCATCCCCGGTAGCGATAAACTGCGGAAGGAATGCTAAGAAAAATAGCGAAAGTTTGGGATTGAGAATATTGGCAACTACCGCCTGGATTATCAGGGCTCTATGAGATAAATCCGGCCTGGAAGACTCTGCAGATAAAAGTGTCTTATCCCGTAGCGTTTGCCACGCCATAAAGAGCAGGTAAGCCACGCCGGTATACTTCACAATGGAAAATAGTATCGGACTGGCATGTAGCAGGGTAGCAAGGCCTGTAATTGCAGCCAGCATATGAGGCAACACACCGAGAGTGCATCCGGCAGCAGCCACTATTGCGCTACGCTTTCCCTGCCTGAGGCCGGCAGAAAGCGTAATGATGGCACCAGTACCGGGTGATATAACAATCAGCAGAGATGTCATTAGAAAATCATTATAAAGCATCAAAATTTTACCTCTCATCGGCAGCTGAACTAATTGCTGCAGTATTTGATTAAGAGGTTTTTTCTGTCTTGAATAAAATTGCAACGCAGAGGCGGCTAAATTTTCGGATTTTGTTGCGCGTAGAGGCCCGGCGTATAGCCATAACTGCGAACAAACAGACGGGTCATGTGGCTTTGATCCGCAAACCCGCCCGCAATGGCGGCATCAACAAGGTTCATGCCGCCCCTGATAAGCTTTCGAACCAGTGACAGGCGTCGCTGCAAAAGATAGGCATGCGGGGTCATTCCACAGTAACGCGCAAAAGCGCGTAAAAACGTAAACTGCCCGAGTCCGGCAATTGACGCCAGCTCAGTAAGAGATATGGCACTCCCCGGCGCGTCATCCATTTTTTCCTTCGCGTACAGCACGCCTTTTATGGGCATTTTCATCTGAGACCGGGGCATTTGGGCCAATGCGTTAGTCAGAATTAACAATGCTTCATCCGCAGCCAGCTTTTTTATATCGCCATTACCACTGATAATTGCCTGATATAATTGATTAAAAATTTTTGCTATGCCGGCATTCGTTGATACAGGCAGCGCAAATTCGCCGCTGGCAAATTTACCTTCGGAAATATCGATAAAGCATCGATTAATTAGCTCAGTGTCAAAATAAAGCATCCGCCAGGCTCGCGAGCCATCGAGAGGCGCCCCATCATGAACTTCTCCCGGGTTAACAGTGATGACATCTCCCGCATTCGACTCGACATATCCGCGCCCACTCAAGGATTTTTGCCCGCCGCTGTCCATCAAACCAATACCGAACTGGTCGTGAGTATGCCGCCCGAATGAGATATCGCTGTTAGCGTTTATAGCCTCAACACCCGCTACAGTTATGGGTAGAAGCTCAATGGAATGTTGACGCATGATGTCAGCCTTTCTCCTGTCGTAATTGGTCGTGTTGATCGAGTTCATAATCGATGAACGCACCGATCATAGCCCGGTAGACCTTTTCGATAATTACTGTGGGAAGTCCTGCTTCAGTCGCCTGTTTACTTACCTTATCTATGACCTGCTGAACGCGGTCTGGAGCACGCACGGCTGAATGGTCACTTTTGAAAGCAGCTGCAGCTTTAACACAATGACTGCGTTGCGCAATCATTTTAACCAATTCGCTGTCAATCTGATCAATACGACTCCTGACTTCCTCAATTGACGAAAAACTCATTTTAAACCACCTGACTAGTACATGGGTACGACAGATTACATAACTATTCGGTTTAAAACAGGTTTAAATTTGTAAAGTCTGACTGAAAGACAATAAATCAAAGACTTCAATCGAGAATAAGCGGTTATGGAGAGTGCGATAAAAAGGATAGGGGCGAATGTCCGCTTCTCGCTCTTTGCGGACGTTAAGGTACGCAGCGGGCTGAGTTCTCCCGTAGTTGATCAGGACGGGGCTCAGAACAGTAAGCGCATTTGCTTAGGACATATCTCAATTGCCCGTTATTTGTTCAGGAACACCTATAGTTTAAGATATCTTAAATTATACATCTGTCAGGTATCGCTATGGCCAGTTATACAGTCCGGATTGAGCTAAAGGAGCAGACCGAAAAAGCGCACATTGAGATGATGTTTGCCATGCTTGAGAACGGTTTTTCACGAAGCGTCGTCTGCAGGCGGGGGTTCACGTATGCCCTGCCGACGGACGAGTTCGTCTACGTGGGTTCTGAAAAGATTACGGATTTAATGAGCCGGGTATGCACCCTGCTGAGCAGCTTCAGTGAGGCGCCCGTCGTGCTGATAACCGGTGCCGGAGAGCGGTGCTGGTCAGGCCTGCGCGTGATTAACCTTGAATAGCCCAGCCCTGTTCAGCAGCTCCGGCCGTCGCGCTGCAGAATGATGCCTGACCCGGTGACCGCCTGCATGTGCGTCATACCAGTACGCGGTGACACGATGTGGACTTTATTGACCCTGCTCCATCAACTCTAGCGTCTGTCCATCGGGGCTTTGTAAATAGATTACTCTGGTTCCCTGCATGGGGCCTGATAAGATTGTCTGAGGTTTACCTGGTGTCTTCCAGCCATACTCAGATGCTTTACTCAAGAGCGTATCAATATCCTCAACTATAAATGCAAGGTGAGCATAGCCAGGGATATAAGGTACTGAAGGTTCTTCTGGCTGTTTGATGTTATCGTATTGCAGTAATTCAATTTTGATGCCAGCCAGTTCAAGCAACGCCATTCGCACATCAGCGCCCCTTGCGCCTGTCACTTCATCAATGATAGGCCCAGACATTTTTCCTTCGCGTAATAACTTTCCGCCAAGAATATCAGTCCAGAAAAATAATGACGCTTCAATGCTTCTGACTGAAAATCCGACGTGATCTGCTTTTTTTATCATACAATTACCTGCTGTGCGCGACTGCATCGTAAACCAATATCAATTATAGAAAACCTGAATGTTCGCTGTGAGCAAACATATCTGAATGGCTTAATTGAACATACTACTGTCCGGACCCGGGTACTGCTGTTGCAGTCAGAAAAGATTCTATTCCTGTATGCTTAGACCCCCTGGACGACATGCTCCGGAGAACAGAAAAACCGTTGAGCTGATTTCTATGTCAGAACTACGCGGTCACGGCCCGGCGTTGGGTAGAGCAGCTCTCACCGGTCCGGCCGTAAAAATGACGATGCAGGTTATCTTTGTGGTTGCGGATTCTGAGCGTGCATATGCAGGTATGGCGCGTGCTAAGACATCAGGAAGGTGATCCTGACGTAGAGAGCATATGTGTTTCTTAACATTCAGAAGGGACAGAAAGCATACATGTCTCCAGACAAGCAGCACAACGATTGATAGTATAATTTTCGATCAAAACGAAACGACTCATTTCCAATGTCTGAATAGGCCAGATGTGCCCTTTCCATATTTACTTACTGAAGCCTGTAGCTCCTTGCGTTCCAGTAACCACTACCCTGACAACGATATTCTTTGAAACCCAACGACCTCAGTTCCCTTGCAATTAGCCGATTCATTACTCCATGTCCCATAAGCAACACGGGGCCGTCAGATATTTTTGCAAACGCTGCAAGGATACCCGCAGCCTGAATAGCACGTTTCTTTGCTATTCCGACGCGCTCTACGTCACGGGATATGCCGCATAACCACATGACGCGGAAAAAAACAGCCCATACGGTCGGGGATAGCCTGAAACCGGGCATAGGAAATACCGGCAGATCTGCTTCCCTGAAAACCTCATCAATGACATCCGGTTCAAGGTCTAATGCTTTCAGGGAAGAAAGTGCTCTGGGAAGAGGGCTACTCAGGATTTGCGATGCGCTGAACGCCAATGATTTACTGGACTCAGGCGGTATATCTTCTCCTGTATCAGAACGATCATAATCTGCAATCCAGTTGGACATTTCACGGCTCGTTACTTTCGCAGAGCCTGTAAAAGCGGGCTTTCCATGACGCATTAAAATAATTTCCATACAACGCTTCTTGCTTGTAGTCCTTCCAGGCGGTCAGACTAACGCGATAAACATATGACGCACCACTACTTTGTCCAGGATTGACACTGATCGATGAGATGATATGTCAGGTGAGAATCACTGTATGAAAAAGTAAATACCTTAATACACACGTCACACCGTCATGATGTCCGCTTAGCGCCACAACCGGACGGTTTACGTCGCTTCCCGGTTTGCCGCAAGACGAAACCGGGGTCTGCCCGCTGCCTTCGTGACCCTGTTCACACTCTGCTCAAATAAAAAGCATGGCCGCTACCAGACTGATGATAAAAACACCGCCGACGGCCTGTTAAGTTAATTTATTGTTAATAAATTACTTAATAAATGTTAACAAAAAGCAGATTTTTAGCCCCGTAAAATAGTAACCTGGCTCAAAACAGATTTTTATAACTTATTTTTTACATAAAAAACCATTTAATTTAACAAATGTGGGCATTGCTCACATTTCGCTCAAGGGCGAGCGAAAAGCGATATCCCCTTACGTTAATCTCAGAACGTGGATGTGAAAGCTGTCGCCTGTCCCCTTTATCAGAACCTCATAAGAAAGGTACCGAAATGAAATTTAACCTCGCATTAGTCAGTGCATGTGTGGTTTCAGCATGCATGTTATTTACAACACCTTCATTTGCCGCCAAACCTTACGATATCGCCGTCGTTGCCAAAGTTACGGGCATTCCCTGGTTTACCCGTATGGAGGTCGGCGTAAAGGAAGCCGCGCAGAAACTGGATGTCAACGCATACCAGGTCGGTGCGTCTACCCCGGATCCGGCCCAGCAGGTCAAGGTTATTGAAGATTTGATCGCTAAAAAAGTTAACGCAATCATTGTGGTACCCAATGACGCTAAAGTGCTGGAACCGGTGCTGAAAAAAGCCCGCGATCAGGGCATCGTGGTATTAACGCATGAATCGCCCGATCAGCAAATTGGCCAGTGGGATGTCGAAACCATCGACAGCCAGAAATATGCTCAGGCCAACATGGATGAGCTGGCAAAAGATATGGGTGGCAAAGGGGGTTACGCCATTTATGTCGGCTCTCTGACCGTGCCATTGCACAATGCGTGGGCGGATGCTGCGATTAAATATCAGAAAGAGAAGTATCCGGACATGCATGAAGTGACTTCACGTCTGCCAGTGGCCGAAAATATTGATAAGTCATACTCCACCACGCTGGATTTAATGAAAACCTACCCTGACCTGAAGGGGATTATCGGTTTCGGCTCGCTCGGTCCTATCGGTGCCGGTCAGGCTGTTCAGCAGAAACGTGCAAAAAACAAAATTGCAGTTGTCGGTATCGCTATGCCAGGCCAGGCGGCTCCTTACCTGATGCGCGGTGATATTAAGAAAGTTCTGCTGTGGGATCCGAAAGATGCCGGTTACGCCCTGGTGACAGTTGCCGATCAGCTGCTTCAGGGTAAAGAAGTGACTAAAGAGCTGAGTATTGAAAAATTGGGCAAAGCCGATGTAGATATGGATAAAAAAGTGATCCGCTTTAATAAAATTCTTGAAGTCACACCAGAGAATGCGAAATCACTTGGCTTCTGATGGGTCATTTTAATTATTTTATTTTCCGGAGATATATTATCTCCCGCGCTACACCAGGCAAATAGAAACAGATACGGCGTTGTATGCTGTGCTGTATCTGAATTTCTACTGAGAGATTGAAAACCTATATCCTAAATAACCCGGATTGGGTGTGCATGAATTCCTGCGATCACATCCGTCAGTGATCCGCAGGAGTAAGTGCAGCCAAAGCCCCAGCCCGAATATAACCGGTATGCTTAAGGATCTATGATGGATACGCTCAACACGCCCCCTGCCCCTGCTGAAACCTTTATCAGCCTTGAGAAAATCAGTAAAAAGTTTCCCGGCGTATTAGCACTGGATAATGTCAGCCTGACGCTCAATAAAGGCGAAGTGCATTGTCTGGCCGGTCAGAATGGCTGTGGCAAAAGCACGATAATTAAAGTTATTTCCGGCGTCTACCAGCCGGAAAAAGGCGCGGCGATTACGCTGGATGGAAAACTATTTCATACCCTGACGCCGCAGCTCTCTTCCTGGTACGGTATTCAGGTTATTTATCAGGATCTGTCTCTCTTCCCAAATCTGTCGGTAGCCGAAAATATTGCCATTAATCGTTATCTTCCGGGCGGTGATTTTTGGGTACATCGTGAGTCAATGCGCAAAAAGGCTGTGGCGGCGATGCAACGGGTCGGCGTTTCTCTGGATCCGGATCGTAAAGTAGAAAAGCTTTCAATCGCCGACCGTCAGTTAGTGGCAATATGCCGCGCAATCGCCGCTGATGCCACGCTGGTGATCATGGATGAACCCACGGCATCACTGACCCGCACTGAGGTCAATGGCCTGCTGCGGGTAGTAAGTGAGCTGAAAGCCGCCGGTATCTGCGTGGTGTTTGTCAGCCATCGTCTGGATGAAGTAATGGAAGTGGCCGACCGTATCAGCGTGATGCGCGACGGCAAACTGGTCGGCACCTGGCCGGCGAGCGAACTCGACAGCAACGAGCTGGCGTTCCTGATGACCGGGCAGCGCTTTACCTACAGCCACCTGCCGCACCGGGCACCCGCCGGGGTGACGCCGCTGCTGGAGGTCCGCCATCTGAGCCGCAAGAGCCAGTATCATGATATTTCGCTGTCACTGCGTCAGGGCGAGATCACATCGATTATTGGCCTGCTCGGTTCCGGGCGTACGGAACTCTGCCTCAGCCTGTTCGGCATGAGTCAACCGGACAGCGGCGAGATCCGTATTAACGGTAATGCAGTGAAATTCCACTCTAACCGTGACGCTATCCGGCACGGTATTGCCTATGTGTCAGAAGACCGTCTGACGCAGGGGCTAATCATGGAGCAATCCATTTACGACAACACGCTGGTATCCATTTTTGACAAGCTGCACACCCGCGCCGGATTGATGGATCACCACAAAGCCGCCCTGGTGGTGAAAGAGCTGATTCGTGACCTGAACATTAAAGTTTCGGACAGCAGCTTGCCCGTGAAAACGCTTTCCGGCGGTAATGCACAGCGTATCGCCATCGCCAAATGGGTAGCGACGCGGCCACATATCCTGATCCTCGATTCGCCGACTGTCGGCGTGGATATTGCCAACAAAGAGGGAATTTACCGCATCGCACGCGATCTGGCAGAGTCCGGCATGGCGGTGCTGATGATTTGCGATGAGATCCCGGAAGCGTATTACAACAGCCATCGCGTGCTGGTGATGCGCAAAGGTGAACTGGTAGCGGAGTTTGCGCCGCATCAGAGCAGCGAAGCGCAGATTGCGGAGGTGATCAATGGGTAATAAATCGCTCTCGAAACTGTTTTCACAGCACGAATTCTGGCTGGGATTGCTGGTTCTGCTGTTGGTGATTGGTCTGAGCGTCCGCACCAGCGAGTTTATGACGCTGGGTAACCTGACGGACGTCGCCACCAGCTACGCCATTCTCGGCATCCTGGCCTGCGGTCTGTTTGTGGTGCTGATCGCCGGAGGTATCGACATCTCCTTCCCGGCCGTAACCTCCATCGGCCAATATGTGATGGCGAGTTACATCATCCATCACGGTGGCAGCTTCCCACTGGCATTTGCTATGTCGATGGGTACCGGTTTGCTACTTGGGCTGGTCAACGGTTTTCTGGTTTACTGGCTGCGCGTACCGGCCATCATTATCACCATCGCCACGCTGAACCTGTTCTACGGTTTGCTGGTGTATCTCACTAACGGCACCTGGCTGTACGGTTTCCCCGACTGGTTTATGAACGGCATTAACTGGTTCTCCTTTACCGCCGCCGACGGTTACGACTATGGGCTCACCCTGCCGCTTCTCAGCCTGCTGGGGGTGATCATCGCTACCGGTGTACTGATGAACCGGACCCGCGTGGGTCGTCAGATTTACGCTATGGGCAGCAATCGTGATGCCGCTTCGCGTCTTGGTCTGAATATTTTGCGGCTGCATTTCTACGTCTACGGTTTTATGGGTTTGCTGGCGGGCATTGCTGCCGTGGTGCAGGCGCAGATCACTCAGTCGGTCGCGCCCAACTCCCTGCTCGGTTATGAGCTGACGGTCCTGGCAGCTGTAGTTTTAGGCGGGACCAGCATGACCGGCGGGCGTGGCTCGCTGACCGGCACCATTCTGGGCGTAATGCTGCTGGCCTTCCTGCAGAATGGTTTGACCTTACTCAGCATTTCATCTTACTGGCATCAGGTATTCAGCGGCGTGATCATTCTGGTCAGCATCAGCAGCACCGCGTGGAATGAAAAACGCAAACTGGCAAAGGGAATGTGACATGACAACCTTAAACCGGCTCTTCCCCGGCGACCGCATCATCCGTCTGCAGTTGCTGATTATCGTCGCCGTTGCCGTGCTGTTCTCGTTCACGCTGGGCGGCAGCTTCTACAGCGTCGGCAATTTCCAGTCGATCGCTTCACAGTTACCGATTCTGGGCATGCTGGCGCTGGGAATGGGGATCACCATGCTTACCGGCGGTATCAACCTTTCGATCATCGCCGGTGCCAATGCCTGTTCGCTGGTGATGGCGACCATTCTGGTGGCGCACCCTAACCAGCCGCTATATTTCGCGCTGGCGCTGCTCGCCGGACTGGCCGTAGCGGTAGCCATTGGCGTGCTCAATGGTGCGCTGATCGCGTATATCGGCGTTTCGCCGATCCTGGCGACGCTCGGTACCATGACGCTGATCGCCGGGCTGAATATTCTGCTGACCAACGGCGCAGTGCTTTCCGGTTTTCCGGCGGCCATCCAGTATCTCAGTAATGGCAGCCTGATGGGCATTCCGGTTGCCCTGCTGTTATTCCTGCTGGTAGCGCTGCTGCTGTGGGTCCTGCTGGAACATACCACGCTGGGGCGCAGCCTGTATCTGATGGGCTCCAACGAACAGGCTACGCGCTTTAGCGGTGTTAACACGCACAAAGTCACCATCGCAGTGTACGTGCTTTCTGCGCTGCTCGGATGGGGTGCAGCACTGCTGATGATGTCCAAATTTAACTCGGCGAAAGCGGGCTACGGCGACGCCTATTTACTGGTGACCATTCTGGCCTCTGTGCTCGGCGGAATTAATCCCGACGGCGGTTTTGGCCGGGTTATCGGGCTGGTACTGGCGCTCATCGTCCTGCAAATGCTGGAGAGTGGCCTGAATCTGATGGGCGTCAGCAGTTACCTGACTATGGCGCTGTGGGGTTGCGTCCTGATCCTGTTTATCGCACTGCAAAACAGAAAATCATAAGCGAAAGCTTTCTAAGAAAGGAAAGAACATGGCGAGTTATTTTATTGGCGTAGACGTAGGAACCGGCAGCGCCCGCGCGGGTGTTTTCGATATGACTGGCCGTATGCTCGGTCAGGCCAGCCGTGAAATCACGTTATACCGCCCGAAAGCTGATTTTGTTGAGCAGTCTTCCGACGAGATCTGGCAGTCCGTCTGTAACGCGGTGAGAGACGTAATCAGCCAGGCCGATATCAATCCGATTCAGGTGAAAGGCATCGGTTTTGACGCGACCTGTTCGCTGGTGGTGCTGGATAAAGAGGGCAAACCCCTGACTGTCAGTCCGTCCGGACGCAGTGAGCAAAACATCATTGTGTGGATGGATCATCGCGCCATCACTCAGGCAGAACGTATCAATGCCACCGGCCATCGCGTGCTGGAGTTCGTTGGTGGAATTATCTCGCCGGAGATGCAGACGCCCAAACTGCTCTGGCTGAAACAGCACATGCCGACCACCTGGAACAACGTCGGGCATCTGTTCGACCTGCCTGATTTTCTTACCTGGCGCGCCACGCAGGACCCCACGCGCTCGTTATGTTCCACCGTCTGCAAATGGACCTATATCGGTCATGAAGACCGCTGGGATCCAGGCTATTTTCGTCAGATCGGTCTGGAAGATTTGCTGGAAAACAACGCATCAAAAATCGGCAGCGAAGTAAAAGCTATGGGTGAGCCGCTGGGGCATGGGCTGACACAGCGCGCTGCCGCAGAAATGGGACTGATAGCGGGTACCGCAGTCAGCGTCTCGATTATTGATGCTCACGCAGGCAGTCTTGGCATTCTTGGCGCCAGCGGTGCATCCGGCGAATCAGCGGATTTTGACAACCGCATCGCACTCATTGGCGGCACATCTACGGCGCATATGGCGATGTCGCGTAGCGCGCGCTATATCGGCGGCATCTGGGGGCCCTATTATTCGGCGATCCTGCCAGATTACTGGCTGAATGAAGGCGGACAATCCACTACCGGCGCGCTGATTGACCATGTGATTCAGTCGCACCCCTGCTATCAGGATCTGCTTAAACAGGGCAAAGACAGCGGTAAAAACATTTATGAGGTCCTCAACGGCATTCTGCGCAACATGGCGGGCGAATCTGAGAATATTGCGTTTCTGACTAAAGATATTCATATGCTGCCCTATTTTCACGGCAATCGCTCACCGCGCGCCAACCCGACACTGACTGGCACGCTGACGGGCCTGAAATTGTCACGCACGCCGGAAGACATGGCGCTGCATTATCTCGCCACCATACAGGCGCTGGCGCTCGGCACTCGCCACATTATTGAAACCATGAACCAGAATGGTTACTGCATTGATACGATGATGGCGTGTGGCGGCGGCATCAAAAACCCAATCTTTGTGCAGGAGCACTCCAACGCAACGGGCTGCGCGATGCTGTTGCCGGAAGAGAGTGAAGCGATGCTGCTTGGCAGCGCTATGATGGGCACCGTCGCGGCGGGCGCTTATGACTCGTTGCCAGAAGCGATGGCCGCCATGAGCCGTATCGGTAAGACCATCACGCCACAGACAAACAAAATCAAAGAGTATTACGATCGTAAGTACCGCGTCTTCCATGAGATGTATCATGACAGTATGAAATACCGGCATCTGATGCAGGGGGAATCGCAATGACTGCGGATGAAGAATTTGCCCTGGCGTGTCAGGGCTGGCAGACCTACAGCCAGGAGTTACTGGCGCTGCAGCGTCATCTCAATGCCGCGACCTGGCAGCAGCTGCTGATGCTGGTCACCGGCTGCCAGGGAAAAATTGCCGTGACGGGCGTTGGTACCTCGGGCATTGCTGCCCGAAAAATCGCCCACATGCTGGCATGCGTCGAGCAGCCGGCGGTGTATCTCAGCGCTACCGATGCGGCCCATGGCGATCTGGGCTTCATGCGCAGCAACGACCTGATGATCCTGATATCACGGGGCGGGAACTCTGAAGAGCTGACGCGCCTGTTGCCGACGCTTAAAACCAAAGGCGTGACGATTATTAGCGTGACGGAGAATCCGGACTCAGCCATTGCCCGCGCTGCCACGCTGGTGGTGAAAACGCATGTTCAGCGTGAAATCGACCCGCTTAATATGTTAGCCACTACCTCTATTGTGCTGGTGCTGGCGGTATTTGATGCGCTGTGCGGCAACATTATGCTGCGTAACGGCTTCGATCAGAAGCGGCTGCTGAACGTTCATCCGGGCGGCAACGTCGGTAAAACGCTGCGCGAACAGGATTAAACAGGAGAGCCCGATGCTGACAGTATGGGGAAGGAAAACATCATCGAATGTGCAGGCGCTGATGTGGTGCATAGGCGAAATGGGTCTGCCGTATAAACGTCACGATGCAGGGCATCAGTATGGCGGCACAGACTCTGAGGCGTTTTACGCCCTTAATCCCAATCGTACTGTACCGGTATTGCAGGATGACGCGAATCCCCCTCTGTGGGAAACAGGCGCGATATTGCGTTATCTCGCTCATCGTTATGGGAGTGAAAGCTTCTGGCCTGCTGAGCTGTTAGCTAAAACCGACGTTGATCGATGGGCTGAGTGGTCAAAGCTTAATATTGCGCAAGCATTCACTGCGCCCGTTTTCTGGCGGGTGGTGCGCACGCCTGAAGACAAACGGGACGCTGAGGCTATTCAGTCAGCCGTAGCGTATTTTGAAACCAGGCTTCAGATTGCAGAGGAGCGCCTGGCAAAACACCCCTTTTTAGCCGGAGACGCCCTCACACTGGCAGACATTCAGTTTGGTCACGTATTGTACCGTTATTATGATATCGATATTGAGCGAAGCCCCCTTCCCTATGTGCGGGCATATTATATGCGCCTGACTTCCCGTCAGGCTTTCCGTGAACATGTCATGGTTTCTTATGATGAGCTCAGGGCGTAGTCTTGAACAGAAACCGGAGTAGACCACCCGCCTCTGGCTCATAACGGACCTTGCCACCCGGCATCAGTCCGCTCTGTGTCAGAAACGGTATCACTTTTAGAGTATCACCGGCTGCGCTTTGTATCCGGCATGAACAGCGTAGCGAAGCCCAGCAAAGGCAGGAAAGCACACAGGCTGTAAACCCACTCAATGCCATAGACATCCGCCATTTTTCCAAGACCCGCAGCGGCGAGCCCGCTGATACCAAACATCGTGCCAAACATGATCCCGGCTACCATTCCTGCACGACCGGGAACGATTTCCTGAGCGTAAACCACCAGCGCAGAGAATGCCGATGAGAGGATCAGGCCGATAAAAATGGTGAACACAATGGTCCATACCAGACCTACATGGGGCAGTAACAGCGAAAAAGGGATAACGCCTAAAAATGAAATCCACACCACCGCCTTACGACCAATGCGATCGCCGATCGGTCCGCCGGCAAAAGTGCCGACCGCCACGGCTGCAAGAAATGCAAACAGGCAGAACTGCGCGTGCTCCAGCGGCATGCTGAAGCGGTGCACGAGGTAAAACGTAAAATAGTTACTCAGTGAGGCGATATAGGTAAATTTAGCGAACATCAGAACGCTGACCACAGCCAGCGCCTGAAAAATTTTTGCCCGGGAAAATGTCTGCAGCGCGGCGCTGCTGTGGCGCTTCATGTGCGCCTGACCGTGGCGGGCGGACCACTGGCTAAGTCGGGTCAGAATGACAATGGCGACCAGCGCACACAGCATTAGCCAGGCCACAGAAAGCTGGCCATGAGGAATAATCAGTAGTGCGGCCAGCAGAGGACCAAACGCCGATCCCGCATTCCCGCCGACCTGAAAAGCGGACTGCGCGGTACCAAAGCGTCCTCCCGACGCCATCCGGGCGATGCGTGAGGCTTCCGGATGGAAAACGGACGAGCCAACGCCAATCATCGCCGCGGCAAGTAAAATCATCATGAAATTCCCGGCAACCGCGAGCAACCCGATCCCCATGAGGGTGACGCCCATGCCCGCAGGGAGCAGAAAAGGTCTGGGGTGTTTATCGGTGTAAAGGCCTACCCAGGGCTGAAGCAGAGACGCCGTTATCTGGTATACAAAAGATATCAGGCCAATCTGCGCGTACGTGAGCGTAAAGCTTGCCTTAAGCATGGGATAGATTGAGGGCAATACGGCCTGAATCATGTCATTACAGCCGTGCGCGAGCGCTGTAGCCCCTATGATGCTGGCAAGGAACCCCTGAGCGGAGCCGGCGGTTTCTGAGGAAGGGATCGCCGGAGAATGTTCGGGTTCTGTAGAATGCGAAGCCATATTCATGTCTCTTTGCAGATGAAAGTAAGTCGGTTTTAAAGGTCTGATGCCGGGACCGTTAATGCTGCAGAATCCGTGCCTGTCCCGGGTGGCATCGATTAGCTGATAAACCCGCACCGGATAACAGCAGTGAGTGACCTGGCAGATCTGGCGACCATGTCAGGCATGATGTTCTCCCGATTTTTATACAGGATACAGGATCAATTGTCAGAAACAGGATGCATCAGTGCCCGGCTGCATCTTGCTGCACCCTGTTGAGCTAAATATACGCGTGATTGATAAAGACTTACGTCGTCTGTATCTTTCCGCTTTGTGTGAGAGCGGAGCCTGGGCATGGTGACGCTGTAGCTGTGCGAACATCGGCTGCGGATCTATTCTGGCGAACAACCCGTAAAGTGAGTGTCAGCTTGCGACAGCGTCCAGGCGGACGTTGTGCGGCTTCTTTAGGTGTAAAAACCGCGCATGTTCTTTAATGCTGACACTCACAACGTTTTTACTGCAACGCTTTATATTTACATCTCAGGAGCCTGTAAGGTAGTTATTTACCGGCTTGCGACATCTCCTGGGCAGACTTCAGATGTTCCTCGACAACCGGCGTATGCGCGTCAGCCAGCGCTTTGACGTCAGGGTCCTTGATCTTTTTTGCGTCACTCTGCAGGGTCGACAGCACCATCTTGTGATCCTGAGTGCCGGCGTTTGTCATATACATCTTGTCAAATTCAGCGCCGCTCTGTTTTTCTAGTTTAGCGGCCATAGTTTTGTGCTTAGCGTCTGGCTCAGTTGGCAGCGTTACGCCTTTTTGTTCGGCGACTGTCTGAACTTTAGTCAGAGCGGCGCTGTGATCGTCTACCATTTTCTGCGCATACGCTTTTACGTCGCTACTTTCCGCTTTGTTCAGCGCGATTTTGCCGGCGGCGACTTCATTGATATTGGCCTGCGCCATATCCTTCAGCGCTTTTTCATCGCCGTTACTCAGTTTGCCGCCCGACATACTCTGGCTGGCAGCGCCATTCTGTGCTGCGCTGGCTGGCGTCTGAGCATACACGCCAGCCGTGCTAAACATTGCTACTACTGCCGACAGAGCCAGCACGCGTTTCAGGGTTTTATTCTTATGCATATTGTTCTCCGGAATATTTATACGATGGCTGACGTCAGGCTATTAACCCCGGACAGCCTTGCAGGGAAATCAGAAGTGCATTAGTCAGTATAGACAGGGAAAAAGAGAGGCATGAGCCGGACTTGCCTGCCGTGCTATATCCCGGAAGATCTGCATATGACAGGTCAGAATGAGATCGTTAAAAGCGAGTCGCGAAAAATCTGCGCGCTTTCAAAAAAACGAAACGATTCTTTCTGAGAGTGATCAATGCAATATGCAGGTTGTACATTCTAAACCTTCACTGAATTTCGGGGGAGTTTCTTCCTGAACAAGCGCCAGCAATTTTGACGTTGCCGGAGGCCGGATAACCCGCCCGGCAAAAACGCTAACTGAGGCATCTGAGATAAGGTTGAAACAGGCGTTCAGGATAAAAGATAATTAACCGGGCCCCTTAAAGATTTCATTAACCAGCATTGAAAATAACGCCGGCTTATGCCGGAAGGTGATGCTGTTTACTGCGTAATAGGTTATTTTTTTGAAATCGGGGCACAAGGTTAACATCGCCGCATAAAAAGGAGTGTTAAATGGAAATAGCAACTGCGCGCTTACAGCTCGAACCTTTTAATGACTCTCACTATCAGGGGCTCAGGGCGATGGATAATGATGCCAGCGTGATGCGTTATATCAACAAAGGTGTAGTTAAAACCCCGGAAGAGACCATGGAAAGTATCAGGCGTGTGCAGGCCCGCTGGGATAAATACGGGTTTTCATGGTGGGCGATCAAACATAAGCGTTCCGGCGTGTTCATTGGTGCAGCCTGCCTCCAGCGCCTGGCAAATGTTGAGGATGCCCCCTTAGAGATTGGCTGGCGGCTTGTTCCTGAACAGAATGGTAAAGGCTATGCGACGGAGGCCGCTAAAGCGATTATAGATTTCGCGGTAACGCAGGCGGGCGCAACGTACCTGGTGGCTGTCGCCGACCCTGACAACATCCCCTCTCATAGAGTAATGCAGCGATTAGGCATGACTTACAAAGCAAAAGAACAGCATTACAATGAGATCTGCGTTGTTTACGAACTTCACGCCGGTTAACCGTAATGCAGTTCTGATACAAGGTCCGCTTTAAGTCAGAAGCGGACGCTGGCAACGCTATCAGAATGTATATTTTGACGAACACGCCACAGAAGACTTTGCAGCCTCCTGGGACTTAATATATTCAAAAATTCCCTTTATTGATGCTTTGTCCGGATATTTTACTTCACTCAAATGAATGGATAAGGGTATGACTGTTCGCTCTTAGCGCAGATCTGTGTATATATTGTGCGCTTTAAAACCCACCGGACGTTTAGGGTAAATAACACCGGTACCTGATGTTGTTCTAATCGATGCGGAAGAGGTCGGGTCGCTTATAGAAACGATCGGTCTGTTTAGCAACCCGGCGAACCCAGCGCAGATCAATGAGTCAATAACGCAAGCGGAGCGCGGTGAATTTGCCGAAGTGAACTATTACGTTTACAAAAAAGTTGCGGCTCCGGATGATTGTGATCATGCTGGCGAAGAGCAGATGATGTGCTTTCATTGCTGATATACCTTTATCCCGTAAAGTAATGCACAAACGCTTATCAGTGCGCCTGCGCAGCAGACTGCATGCCACCCCCATATCGCATACAGATGCGTTGCTGTGATGGCACCCAGCGCACTACCCAGTGAGTAAAAACACATGTTGGCACCAACCAGCCGGCTTGCCGTTTCAGGCCGGGCGGCAAGAATAGCGCTTTGATTGATCACATGAACCGCCTGAACCGCAAAATCCAGCATCATAATGCCCGCGAGTAAAAGCCACCAGGATCTCTCAAGACCTGCCAGCGGCAGCCAGCACAGAGCCAGCAGCAGCAGCGCAATAGCGCTTATGTGGGCACCTTTCCCCCTGTCAGCCCAGACCCCGGCCCTTGAAGCTGCCAGTGCACCGGCCACGCCAGCCAGACCAAACAGACCGGTTTGGGTAAGCGAGGCGGACAGGGCGGCGAGGGGTAATACCATGGAGGTCCACATCAGGCTAAAAGCGGTGAAAATCAGGAAAGTCATGATTCCACGTTGACGCAGTCGGGAGTCGGTGATGAAAAGCGCAAACATGGACTGCACAAGCGAAAGATATGAGGCACGCAACCGCGGTAAACCCGGGGCTGGTATCAGCACCGCCAGCGTAACAGTCAGCATCAGCAACAAGCCTGCGGCCGTGAAATAGACTGCCCGCCAGCCTGCAATATCCGCAATCATGCCGGAAGCAACCCGGGCAAGCAGTATGCCCAGTACAATACCGCTAGTGATGCTGCCAACCACACGGCCGCGCTGTGACGGCGCGGCGGCGGTAGCCGCCCACGCTACAATAACCTGTGCGACAACGGCCATCACCCCCACCAGCAGCAACGCGCAGAGCAGCATAATAAAACGGGTTGCCAGCGCCGCCACGGTTAAAGCCACCGCAGAAAGCAGTAGCTGAATGATCACCAGTTTTTTCCGATCGCACCTGTCTCCCAGCGGCACCAGTAACAGCAGGCCCAGCGCATATCCCGTTTGCGTGATGGCGACAACGCTTCCCAGGGAGCCCGGGGCCACATGCAGGCTTTTAGCGATCGCTTCCAGCAGGGGCTGCACCATATAGACATTTCCGACAGCAAGCGCGCTCGTCAACGAAAACAGCAGGACTGCCCGGGAGGAAAGCGTGTGGTTGTCTTCTGCTGGTATGCCTTTTTTGCCGTCTGCTGCCCCGCCTGGTATCTCAGCCATATTGCCCTCAGGTTTTAATTTGAAACCACTTTTTATAACTACCTGTATAGGTTTCTTTTTGCAACTTCTTTTCAGGCTGGATATGCTGACAGGCGTAAAACCACATAAGGACGACGCAATGGCAAAACAGAAATCGCTTCAGACCAGTGAGTGTCCTGTTGCCCGGGCCGTGGAGTCGATTGGTGAGCGCTGGTGCTTCATGATCCTTCGTGAAGCGTTTGACGATGTGCGCAGATTCAGTGAGTTCCGGAAAAACCTGGGGCTGGCAAAAAACATACTGGCAACACGTTTAAAACATTTGATTGAGATAGGTGTACTTGAGATCAGCCCTGCTTCCGATGGCAGTGCCTATAAAGAATATATTCTGACCGACATGGGTCGATCTGCCTTTCCCGTTGTGGTTGCCATGCGGCAATGGGGTGAGCGTTACCTGTATAAACAAGGTGAAATGCATTCGGTGTTGCTGGATAACGTTAACGGCGAGCCGCTGTTGACACTGGAAGTTCGTGCCTCAAATGGTCGCGTCCTTGGGCCCGCTGATTGTTACCGTAACAGCGTTATTACCGCTAAAAAAGATGAACACGACTGTTAACCCCTGTTCTTAAAACCGTATGCGTTGCCGGGGCAGGCATTTTATTTATGCCGGAACTACAGTTAACGGTGAGGTTGTCATTGACGCGTATCAGGAGGTGTATTCAGTGTTTGAACACGACGATCAGGAGAAACCTGTCATCGGAGAGGCAGCACTCAACCTTGCACTGGCGGGACAGGACATTAACCAGCAAACTTTAACAGAGGAGCTGGATTTGATGGCTGGTAACGCCGCTAACGCGGTCAGAGCGGAGAAAATCAGAAAAGCCAAACACTGGCTTAATGGTTTTTCTCAAACTGATATGCGTGAACAGGCTGGGTTGCACTTAACGATGAGAGCAGACCCGGACGACGACGGAAAACACCACTAACCGTTGCCCGGCTCCGGCCGGAAAACGACGAAGATAAGCCAGCCTCATAACGGGCGCGTCCGACGCGTACCGGCCGGAGAAGCTGTCAGGGATGACACCCGGTTGTTTATTCAGGCAAAACCTGCAGGAACGGATAAAAGGCACATAACCTGCCCTCACCCCATCATCAACGTCTTATCCTGGCCTCAGTCAGAAACCCGAGCTGCCCCGCTTTATAGTGACCCGCCAGGATCATCCTGTCATTAATGACGGTCAGAACGCGTGGCGAAAAAGACCACTGCAGCTCCGAGAGCAACAACAAGCGTATATTCAATCAGGCCACTTCTGGTCTGCCCGATATCTGCTATGGCTTTTTTGCGTGCTGCGAGCGTGGCATAAGCCAGTGGCACAGCGGCAGAAATAGCTATCGCGGCCCCGGTTTTTTCCTCTCCCCTGGGCGCCAGCGCGGCCCCGGCAATCCCGGCACTGGCCACGCGCGCAGACAGACCCGGAAATACAGTGCGGTCCGGCGCTGACTGCATTTTGTCACCAAACAGTTCCCCTATCCCCATCGCTAACGCACCATATTTAAATAGCGGCCGGTCCAGCAGCAGCAGCGTGCCAGAGGTATCGCGCTTCGCAAGGCGTGCCACAGCAAGCGCTGCCATCGGCGTCATTGAACGGCAGCTGGCGACAACGCCAATCAGGGCAGAATAAACAAAATGCGTTATTTTCATTCGTGATCTTCCGGATAGTGAGAAATTTATTTGTTCTTACGTTCTGCCGGGATATAAGGCAGGAACGCGCTATGTAATAAACACATTCACACGGCCACATTATCAAAACGCTTTTTACCTGCGTGCCGGGCTTTAGATTGCCGGCAGAATGCCGGTGCAGGTCCGGCTGGAATAGTCAGTATAGATGAGCGGCCTGAGCGTGCAGAAAGGAGACAAGCGTGCGGGTAATACCGGAAGCATTCAGGCATGTCAGTGTGTTGCATGCCTGAATGCGGATATTGAGTGTTGCGCAGTCAGAATTGCCAGGAGACGCTGACGTTCACATTTCGTGGCTCACCATATACGTAACTGTTCATATAGCTGTAATAGTGGCGATCAAAAAGATTATCGAGGTTGGCCTGCACGGCAACCTGCTTATTCACCTGATAGCGGGCAAACAGCGAAGCCAGCGGATAGCTGCCCTGATACACCCGTACGCTCTCACCGCTGGCGTTGGTCACATCCTTAAATACCCGATTCTGCCAGTTAACGCCGCCGCCAATGGTCAGATCAGGAATGGCAGCCAGCTGATAACGGGTAAAAAGCTTAAAGGAAGTCTGCGGCTGGTAGCTGTTAAAGCGGCCACGTTTGTCACGCGCAACGTAGCGGGTGGCACCAAACGTCAGTTGCAGATTGTCAGTCAGTGCGCCATTAAGTTCAAACTCTGCGCCTTTACTCACGGCACCTTTAGCGGCGACATAAGCCTGCTCGCTGCCACTCAGGTAGACCCCATCAAGCGCCTGACCGACATCATCCTCTTCGATACGGAATATCGCCACGGTGGCAGTGAGCAGGCCATCGTTCCAGGCAGATTTCAGCCCGGTTTCATAGCTTTTCCCGGTTACGGGTGACAGGTAACCGCCACGGGTATCGCGATAGGTCTGCGGCAGGAAAATAGCGGTGTAACTGCCATAAGCGGACCAGGTTTCATTGATGTCATACACCAGCCCTGCATAAGGCGTGGTGTTATTCTTGGTCATTTCTCCGCTGCTGCCGGTGGTGCTCCACTGGGTATAGCGCGCGCCAACAATCAGTGACAGCGGATCGGCCAGCGACAGACGTGCTGCGCTGTAAACGGATTTCTGCCGGACCGTGTCATTGGCGTTGCGATACCAGCCCTGCCACGCCGGCTCCGCTACATTACCGCGCCAGTGGTTATCAAAAATACCCATATCTGCAGCAGTGATCTCACGTGCTTCTGCATCGCTGAAACCATCCTGACTGTAAGTGGCATTGTGCTGCCGACTGTAACTGGCACCCGCCATTAACAGATGCTGACGACCAGCCAGCTCAAAGGGGCCGCTGGCGAAGCCATCAACAGAGTCCAGTTTACGCTTGCCGCGATCCATGCTGCCGTAGCCGGTCGTCCCCTCACCGCTCTCCCGATCGGGATTCCCCATCACATAGAGCAGCTTATCGCTGAACCTGTTTTCGGCATGCGTGCCGTTGATATGCATATTCCAGCCGTTATCAAAGTGATGCTCAATATCTGCAAAGACTTTACGGGAGTGGGTATTGTAGCGCGCCCAGCTGGCTGCTGAATTCAGGCTGCGATCGTAATGCGTGGTGGCATTGTTGCTGTAAAACATCGGCAAACCACCCCAGGTCGGATTGCCGGTGTTGTTATCTTCGTAGTCATACCCCAGCGACACGGTGGTGCTTTCGGAAAGATCGGCATCTATGACACCGTAAATAAACTTTTTAGTCTTCTGATAGCGATCCAGCCAGCTCTGCTGGTCAGTGTAGCCGCTCACAACGCGGCCACGCAGGCTGCCATCCCCGTTCAGCGGAGAAGAGAGATCCGCCACATAACGCTGCTTATGCCAGCTGCCATAGCTGGCACTTAGCGTCCCGGTAGCGATTTTGCTGTCGGCATGTTTGCGCACCATGTTGATTGAAGCAGCCGGGCTGCCCGCGCCGGTCATCAGGCCGGTTGCACCGCGCACGATCTCAATGCGGTCATAAATGGCGGAGTCAGATGCTGCATCACCGTAATTCCATGCGTCGTTGACTAACGCCGGAATACCATCAAACGTAAAGTTGCTGACTTTGAAGCCGCGTGAATAGTACTCAGAGCGTTCACTGTCGATAAGATTAGTGGATATGCCGGTAACGTTGGTTAATACATCATTAACCGACTGCAAATCCTGATCCTGCATGCGCTGCTGTGTCACGACGCTAAGAGACTGCGGTACATCGCGCGGTGTCAGCATTAATTTCGTGCCTGCGCGGGTGGTCTGCACCGCATAGTTCTGGTTACTGAGCGCACTGTTATCGGCCGGATTAGTGCTGACAATCATCTCCTGTGCATCCTCCTCAGCTGCCCGGGCAGGAGCAAGAAGAGTATGTACGGTCAGTGCCAGTAATGAGATGCTGAAGAAGTTGTTGAGCCCTGATTCCCTGCTATAAAAAGCCATAAATTTTCCATTGCGCGTGGGTATAAGGTTAAGCCGTTCTGTGCTGGTTATCGTCGTTATCCGTGCAACACAGGCAGGCTGAAGCCAGCTTTATTATGCGAATGGCAATGATAATCATTTGCTTTAGCAATTCTCTAAGAGATTCCAGCGAAAATGTAACTTTTTGTAAAAAACACAGGAATCATATGGATAGAAACGGAAACCTGTCAATGACCGGGGTTTAAATTGTGTCGATTCAGGAAAAGGTGAGGCAGGCAGCAGGTATCAGCGATGATAACAGGGAGGTCTGGCGGAGCAAGTCAGGCAGGCCATCCATAGCCTGCCGCTGGTATATAACAGGCCCGCTTTTACTTGTACACGGTAGCGGTAGCTGACATCTTTGAACCTTCTTTTGCAGAGGTAATCACGTAGTATTTACCGCCCATTTCATCTGCCTTTTTAGACAGGTCAGCTTTGGCATCTGAAGGTGCAGTCTGCTCTTTCATTGAGCTTATCTTGCCCACTTCCTGATACTGGCTGGCCTGTTCTTTAGTGATCTCCTGCGCGGCTAAAACGGAGCCAGAGGCAAGTGTTCCCAGAAACAGAGCAGCAGCGACCATTATTTTACGTTTCATACATTAGTCCTCGTGGAATAAAAATTAACCGGATGTCCCTATAAACAGATAGTTCAGAATAGAAATAAAGCAACGTTATTTCAGGAGATTTTTTAATTATGCGGGCAGCCCGCTTTAACCTGCAGCCTTCTGCCCTGTCGGGTAATACATTGGCGATGCCGTAGCTGTCACTTTCTTCCTGAATACAATAGCCTGCCTGGCCGTTTCCGGCAGCATGTGCTCCGCCCGCGGCAGGAATAGCCGGGCGTTAATATATTTACTGGCTGCAAACCTTTGCCTCTTTTATTTTATTATCACTGACAACGTTTTAATTTTTTTATCACAGCAGATCGCGGTGTCGGATATTTATTTCTGTATGACGGGCCATTACCAGGGCGATGATTATTTTCCCGGGTCGGGTAAGCAGCAGTGCGTTTTGCGCTCTGGCGGTAATTGAGCGTTCATCGCGAACGCTATATGCTGTAGATCGCCCGCTGGCCGGGAAGATGATGCTGCACACGCCTGCTGCTTAGCAGCCCGGGAGCAGAGAAAACCTGTTGCCTTAAGGAGATAAATGATGACCATGATAGATGCGCTGCTGGCATTCAGCGTTGCCGCGCTGTTACTGACTCTGACGCCGGGCCTGGATACCGCGCTGGTCCTGAGAACGGCAACGGTTGAGGGAAGAAAACAGGCGGTTCACGCGGCGCTGGGTATCAGCACCGGCTGTCTGGTCTGGGGAGCCGCCGTTGCGTTCGGGCTGGGCGCACTCATCGCAGTGTCAGAACTGGCTTATGACATGCTGAAATATTGTGGCGCTCTTTACCTGAGCTGGCTGGGCATTAACATGCTGCTGCGCCCGAGAAAGCAGCTGGCACTGGCTGACCATACCGCTAAAAATAGCGCAAACTGGTTTTTGAAAGGCGTACTCGGAAACGCACTCAACCCTAAGATTGGCATTTTCTATGTCTCTTTTTTGCCGCAGTTTATTCCGCAGGGCCACTCACCGGTACTCTGGACCTTTATTCTGGTCGGTATCCATATAGCGATCGGGACGTGCTGGTCGATGATACTGATAAGCGCCACGCGCCCGCTGGCGACAATACTGCGAAAAGAGCAGGTTATTCGCTGGATGGATCGTACCACCGGCGCCATTTTCCTGGCCTTTGCAGCCCGTCTGGCCCTGAGCCGTCGCTGAACACACTCTCAGTGGCAAATCTGCCGCAGCCGGCCTGAAGTGCTGCTCAGGCCGACTAATATCCCCGCTTAAAACGACCAGCGCACACCGGCATTGTAGTGCCAGCCGCGCGCACCGTTACCATCAATCTCTTTGCGATAATCGGTTTCAGCATAGAGGGAGACATCCCGGGTTAGCGTCGCGGTGCCGCCAAGGCCGGCATTCCACATCTGCCCGAACTTACCGCTGTCAAAACGCTGGCTGTCCGTACCGTCAGCCGTACCTGCCCGGGTCTTTGCCGTTCCGCCCCAGCCGTGATAGTAATTGACGCGCAGATAAGGCGTGTACTGCCGCAGGCTCTCATCCTGCCACGTACGGTCCAGGCGCGCGCCGAGCCGGCCAACGGTCTGCTGGTAACGATCCCAGGAGACACGCGTCTGATCCCGATCGGTCAGGCTGTCCATATCCAGACGCTGCCAGGTCAGCTGCGCCTGGGGTTCAATACGCCATCCCCGGGTCAGCTCTATGGCGTAGCCTGACTCCAGTGACGCCGCCCAGCCGCTGCCTTCTGGCGAAGCCACCGCTTTTTGCCGCATGATGTCTGTTTCACCACGATAGCGGTTCCATGACAGCGAGCTGTCAACATAGAGGCCGCTGTTATGCTGCCACGTGCCATACAGCGCCACGCTGTCGCTGTCGAATGCAGTTGAGCTGTAGCCATCTGCCGCATGCGGACGAATACGCGTGTTGCCACGCGTCCAGGCGATACCCCCGCGCAGGCTATCGTCTGCGCCATCCAGACGGATGAGGTTGCCGCCGAGCTGTACCGCACTGTAATCAAGGTCAGCATCATAGCCGTAATTGCTCAGGCCCCGGCTACTCTGATAATGCATGTTTGCTCCCAGATAGCGAACAAACATCTCTCCGTCCGCTGCATCAGGATCGTGCTGCTGGCGCAGTTCGCCCAGCCGCTTATGCAGATCGTCAGTGATCGCCAGCGTGTACCAGGCCAGGCCAACGGGAGCAGAGATATAGGACGGGATCTGCGGCGTCACCGCCCTGCGCAGGCCGGTTTTGCCATTGCCTGACTGCGGCTGGCAGAGCACGCCGTCTGCGCAGACAAATGCGTTAGCCAGACGGTAATCGCTGAAATCATCGCCGCTGCCGCTGAGCTGACGCTGACTGGCGGCGCTGCTGCCTGGCGCAAAACTATATAAGCGATATTGCCACGGGCCTGAAGCCACATACCCCTGTTTCAGTGCAAAGCTCTGCGGAGCGGCTCTGCCTGACACCTGCGCCAGCGAAACACCCTCTGTCGCCCCGATAATTCCGTCACGGTTGCGATCCATCAGCGGCGCGCCGCGCAGTTCATCATCAATCAGCGTCGTGCCGCTGACGTTACCGTTAACGCGTAAGATATCGCTGCGGGTGGCCGCAGAGTTAAGCCGCAGCGTGCCGTTTACTGAAGTCAGGTCGCCGTTGATCGTCAGCGAGTTACCGGCCTGGCTGCTGCCGTTTGTCAGGTCCAGTGTACCGGCGTTATTCACCTGCAGCGAGGTAGCGCTGCCGCCCTGAAGCAGCGGCTGAATACCATTTCCCGCCTGCAGGGTCGAATTCGCATCAATATTGATGGTGCTGTGCGCCAGGCGAAGGTTATCCGTGAGCATCCAGCGGGTGCCGGAAAAATTCAGCGTGCTCCAGCCGGCGCCGATATTGGTTCCTTTTTTCGGATCGTCGCTGGCAAAGGAACCGCCGCGCGCCGTCAGGTCGTGCAGATTGAGCGTGCTGCCTGCACCACCGGCCGTAGTAATGTGCCGGGTGTCCTGCAGGCTGATGTTTTGAACGGTGGCGCGGTTGTTTGCACCGCTGCCCATGGTCAGGCTGCCCTTCAGCGTGCCGCCGGTAACGATCAGCGTATCTTCACCGTTACCGGTATGCACATCGCCGGTGACTCTGCCGCCCAGCAGCGCAACCACATCCCGGGACGCCCCCCCGGCCACCACCACGGTGTGTGGATTGGGTGCGGTTACGGTGCCTTCGTTGATAAAGACAGACGCACCGCCGCGCAAATCAATGATAGGCGCAACGAGACTTTGCGACGTGATATTACCCTGATTGATGACCCGTCTGGCGGTACGGGTTACCACGGCGGATCCCCCGTTAGCAGACTCAATAGCAATGGACCCCGCAGTGACAACGTCCCCTGTCGTATTCGCCCGTATGGCGGTGCCTTTACCGGGAACCGTGATGGAATAGCCCTGGCCGATAAACAGATCGTTACGCGTCGCTGAACCATCTTCATTCGCAAACAGATAGCCGGTCCCGCCTTCGCCCACGATAATCTGCGCGTAGCCTTCACCGTCAAAAGAGACCGCTGACCGGATACCGGTTCCACGCCCGGTCTCCAGCCGCACATTTTGCAGCGAGATAGCCGTTAACCCGGCACGGTTATTGATAACGCTGCCACGGCCATAGGCGCCCAGCGTAATATCACTGGCCTGAAACCACTGCGCCCCGTTATCCAGCAGCACGCCATCGGCACGCCCGCTGGCCGTGATTGTGCTGTAGCCCTGGCCATCGCCCTGAACCGCCAGACCGCCACTGTTTCCGACCCGCAGCGCGGCAATCCCGTCATCTACCTGCAGGCGGCTGCTCTCGCGCGGATAGTAGTAACCATACCCGCTGCTGGCATCAATGCCGGTGCCTGAAGCGATACGCACGCTGCCAAAGTTAAGAAACGACGCGTTGTCGTGCACGCGCGCGCCCGTGCTCTCAGGGCCGGTTAAATTCACCACGCCCTGATACTGATTGAATATCGCCGAATAGTAGCCTGCGTCGAAGGCGGTGATCTGACGACCGCGACCGGTAATGTCAGAAGCAGCATAGACGGTTGCCTGGTCACCGGCGGTTATTACGCCACTGGTGTTATTGCCGTTGAGTGCGATGGGACTGGTGACGATCCCTTCACCCCGCTCATAGACGCGCAGCGCCGCAGCGCCCCTGCCATTGACGTTATACCTGTCGGTGCGGTAGGCGTATGACGTACTGCCCGAGACCGACACACCGGTCGTATTGGCTCCGCTCAGCGTGATCGTGCCAGGTTCACGTGCATACACATCGCCGCCATTGCTGACCTGATAAAGCGTCGAGCCGGCTGTGCTGACGTCAGTGCTGCCACCACTGCTGAAAATAATGCTGTCCACATCGGTGGCCTGATAGCCGATCTGGTTGTCATGATGAAACACCACGCGGCTTGTCGCGCCGCTGTTGATGATGGCGTTCTTTTCAGCGCGGGCACCGACCACATTGGCGCCATACAGATTAATGAGGCCGTTCTGGTTCAGAACGGCCTGCTCACCGCTGGCGACCGCGCCCAGGGTTGTCTGCCGGTTGCCCGATCCGCCATAGACATTTAATGCGCCGCGGGTGGTTATTTCTGTGGTCGCGGTGCTCTCCTCCGGCGTGGCGAAACCGCCAGCGTATAAGCCGGTAGCGCCGCGCAGCACGCTGATATCCCCCCGATTGACAACCTTTGCGCCAAAGCGGGCGAGGATCCCCACTGAACCTTCTCCCCCTGAGGTGATATGACCGGTATTGATCAGCTGCGCCTGGTTTAATGCCACCAGCCCGGACTGCCCATCCGCCAGCCCGCGGATAGCCGCATGACTGGTCAGCAGCGTGCGGCTATCCGGCAGGAAATCGGCGCTGATAATGCGACCGCTCAGATCATATTTATACCCGTCAACTGTCGCAGCGCTGGCACCTTTGCCGGTCAGACGCAGCCGGGTTTCAGCGTTGAGGGTGCCCTGCGCGCCGCCTTCAATCCGCACGGCGCTGGCATACGCTCCCGCATTGAACACGGCGTTACGCGTTACGATATCGCTGCCCCGGCCGCTGCCCACGATGCCGGTGGCGCCCGGTGCATTCAGCGAGAGAGTGGTACCGCTGGCGTTAAAGTCTGCGCCGTCCGCCAGGCGGAACAGCGTCCCGTTGGGGCTGGAAGTGGCGTAGCGGCCGCTGGCGGGCAGCCGGATCCGGGCGTCCGGGCCCTGGATAAGGAAACTGATCTGATTCCGGCCTTCGCCGGCGCGCGGCACTGCGCTGGCGGCGATATCCACCTGTGCGTTGCCATCTGCACGCACGCCGATAGCCGCATCACCCTGTAAATTGATCCGTCCACGCAGCATGGCGCGCGCCTGACCGCCCTGCTCGCCGGTTACCCGGACGGCCGTGTTATGCGTGCCGCCAGGCAAGTCCGCATCACCCTTTACATTGATAGTGCCGGCGGACCAGGCGCTGGCGCTATGGTTCTTCGTGGCGAGAATGCGCAGGCCGGTGCTGTTATCACCGTTAACATTGATTGTTCCTGCGTTGCCCACCCGCCCGTACTGCCCGGCATTGAGCACCAGCATGCCGATGTTTTCCTGCGGCTGAGGCTGTGCCCGTCCGTTGATATCGATAACGCCGTTATTCAGCGTCAGCGCATAAGGTGCATTTTCCACGCGCATACCTGCGGCGTTCTGCACGCGGGAGCCGATGACAATACGGCCATTATTGATCACACTGCTGTTACCACTTTGCTGAATACCGCTGACGCCGCCGCCCAGATTAACCGCAACCTCCTGCGTCCTGTCCGTTTTGCGATTTTGCGGCGACCGTCCGATGGCGATCGTGCCTTTTTCCGCGTTAATAAAGTGCCCTGCAGCGCTTAATGTGACCCCTGCCGCTGAGCTGTTATTAACCACGTCCGTGACGCCGACATTGATGCTGCCGCGATTAACCGCACTGCCCTGATCGATCCAGATTGCGCTGCTTTCCCGGCTTTCAGATCCATTGCCGGGAGCAAGATTAATCACGCCATTATTCATGAAGCGACTGCCACTTTTTACCGCAACGGCTTTACCGATATCGCCCAGCGTCCTGCTGTCAACGCCTGTGCCGCTGGCGTTATTCAGAAAGCCCGCGTTCAGCGTGCCGTTATTTATTCCGGTGCTGCCTGAAAGCAGTGCCAGCGCCCGGCTCGCTGTACTCCCCGAGCCGGTAACCGCGAGCTTGCCATCAATAATGGCCGTAGCGCCATTGCTGGCCTGCATCGCCGTGCTGGCGTTGATAACCTCAAGCGTACGCTGTGCAGAAATTTTCACGCTGGCGCCAGGACCGTTCGCACTTAACACCGCCCGTTCGCCCACCGGCAGCCTGACTTCATCACGGCTGTTGGCGGCACCGGTGCGATAAAGCACGCGACCTGCATTAAGCGAAAACGCTTTATTAAACGCGTGGCCATACGCTTCCTGCGTAATATTGTCGTTCAGGAGCTGATTAATCAGCCAGTCATTATAATTACGCAATTCTGCAAGCGACGTTACCGTGAACGTTGTGACCCCGCCATCTCGCGTATTGACGGTAAACGTCCCGGTATAATTCACCACGCTATCTCTGCTGAGCGTCAGTTGATTATTAGCGGAAGGTGCCTCAACGGCGGTGAAAATAATACGGTTATTACTGTTCCAGTTGAGATGACCGCGCTGCACCGTGGTAAAAAGCTGGCTTTGTCTGGCCGCCATTGACCAGCGGTTTGTGGCCGAACCTGCATTTCTGTCAGGTCGCCCGATATTTATATTAAGCGTGCCGCGTGTAACTGAGGCGACGCGGGCATCAATATATTGCCGATCGTTTACAGCATAAAAGTCCTCTGCCTGTGTCTCTGTATTAATCCCCGGTAAATCTGTAAAGGCCAGGCTGTCATAAACGTGGAAGGATTTATAGCTGTTGTTCGCGGGATCGGGAATAACGATATTCAGATTTTGCTGCCCGACGTTAATACGGGGTTGCCCCGTTAGCGTATCAGTAACGATCCGGCCCGCACGCTGTAGCTCACCCAGCGTTGTGCGGGTTACGCCACTCTCGCCCGGCGTAAACTGCGGCAGCCCGGTCAGCGTCTGAACTGAACCATCACGCAAATAAAATGCACCCGCTTTATAATCATTATTTTCAGGCGTATAGGGTTTTAAGATCTCCGCCGATGCATTTAAAACCGGAAACATCATACCTTGTGCTGTAATAAGGGCCAGAAGTACAGGATTTAATTTAAACACGATATTTTCCTCAGCTGAGAAAAAAGCAAAGCCTGAAAACACAACATGGCTTTCAGGCATCGGCAGAGCGTATTTATTTTGAAAATGGCAGGAAAAGTAATCGATGCGCAGACAATAACATCACGTTACTAATGCATTGTCCAGCCTGGCTTACGCTTCGTTAGCGCATAAATCAGAAATTAAGATAAAAGCCTTACGTATTAATGTATTTCACTGGAGCTAAAAAAAATAATAACTTATTAGTTATTAAATAAAATAGAAGAAATTAATGTACCGTTTTTTAACACCGCTTTTTAAGCGACCACTCAGAAAAATCACAGCCATACCGATTAACTAAATGCATAAACGCGTGAAAACTGCGCTGTGCTGTGTCATGCGCACAACCCGCGTCAGGTATCACATCAGGGATTAACAGAACGCCGCGCATGACAGCCAGGCCGGGGCCGGTTACAGATGCGAGGGCAAGCAGAAAAACTGGTATGAGACATCGCGCCGTGCTTTAGCCTGGTACATGGCGGTATCGGCCTGCTGAAGCAGTAGCTTAGCGGATGAAGTAGCAGGTCGCGCCTGGCTTACGCCGATTGCGGCTCCGATGCTTACTGCGCTGTTGCTGATGCTGATGCTGAAAGGTAGATTCAGACTGGCAATCAGACGCTCTGCAATGGCAGAAGCGGCTTTGCGATCGGGGCATCGGGCTGCCACCACAAACTCATCGCCGCCAAGCCGTGTGACTGACTCATCCGGTGCCATACAGCTTTGCAGCCGTTCACCTATCTGCTGCAGCAGACTGTCGCCTGCCGCATGGCCCATTGAATCATTAACGGCTTTAAATCCGTTTAAATCGAGAAACAGCACCGTCACATAGCGCGGGTCCTGATGCTGTGCAAGCATGCCGTCGACCTGCTTAAAAAACCAGGCCCGGTTAGGCAGACCGGTCAGCGCGTCGCGCATCGCCTGCTGCTCCAGCTGCAGCATTTTCTCTTTGTCGCGGGTGATATCCCGCGACACCAGCACAGCACCGATATTCTTGCCTGTTGAGGGATCGGTTACGCCGCAGGCTTTTGTGCCAAGCGTAATGTAGTGGCCGTTGCGATGCATCTTGTGCACTTCCACTACGTCCGGCTGTTCACCGCCGGTGAAAATAGTGTGCAGCACCGCAGCGGCGGGCGCGCGATCGTCAGGATGCAAAAAGTCGGTGACCTGCTGACCCAGCATCTCTTCAGCTGACCAGCCGATCATTTCGCTGTATGAGGGCGAAATAGAGACATAACGCCCTTCGGCATCGCAGTGAGCAATGAGATCCGTGCTGTTTTCAATCAGCAGACGATACTCAGCCGCCGTGCGCAGCGCATCTTCCAGCGCCTTACGCTGTCCGGTGACATCCAGCACGAAGCCACTGTACTGCAGGTGTGAACCCTCTGACCGATCGCCCGGCAGCCCTGACATAATAACGTGGCGCAGGGTGCCATCCAGACAATTAATGGGCACTTCAATATGAAAAGGCAACACGCGATCCAGCGCCGCAGTGAGCAGCAGCGCAATGTTTGCATCTTCATCAGCCTGGGCGATGCTGAGCCATTCGCGTAGCGTAACGCCTTTCAATGCGGGCATCAGGCCGGCGGGGCTTTCCTGACTGGCAATACAGATCCCCAGGGTGTTGGTGGACCAAACGGCGGATAAAATAGGTTTGATCGTTGTGCTCATGATAGCTGGACCTGATTTATTCTGACGATACGAAAGAAACATATAACTGATTGTGGCAGATATCCCGCTCGCCCTGCTTGCTATCCTGCACGCGCCTAAGAGAACGATAACAGTCAGAGAATAATTTTACGCCTGCCCGATTCGGCAAAACGTCGTTGTTCCTCTGACCCGATACAAAAACTGACGCAGCACAGAAGCGTTATCGGCTGACCCGCCTGCAATCTTTAATCGCTACAGAATGATCCCGGCTTACGGGCCTTGATAATCTCGCTTTACTGTACGCCGGCAGGCGCAGACGCGGGGAGGCATGACGCGCTAAAACAGACTTAGAGAAAAAACTGATGCAATCAATTATGCAATCAAGTTACACCTTGATTATGACTGTGATATATCTGTCTGCGTAATGTCCTGAGCAGGATTTATGATGATTACGCCGCTTTTCACACGCTGGGCAACCCTGCTACAGCAGTCTACACAACGTCCGGCCTATCTGCGCATCGCAGATTTCATTGCAGAGGGCATCAGTACAGGCGAGTTGCCTTCACGCTATCGTCTGCCGCCGCTGCGTGAACTGGCGGAAACGCTGGGCCTGAATTACACCACGGTAACGCGCGGTTATGCGGAAGCGCGGCGCAGAGGATTAATTGACTCACGCCCAGGACTCGGCAGTTTTATTCGTGCGCGGGCGTCAGCCTCTTCAGCTCTGCCTGCAAGCACTTACGAAATGACCATGAATGCGCCGGCAGAGCCTGCCGGTGCAGCCGTTGAGGAAGCGCTGCGCGCAGGGGCCATCAACCTGTTTAACCAGACCGACATGCTGAGTCTGCTGCGCTATCAGGATTTTGGCGGCACGGCAGAGGATAAAGCGGCAGCGATGCGCTGGATCGGGCGCAAACTTCACGTAGAGAGCGAAGCGGACGTGCTGGTTTGTCCGGGCATTCACAGCGCCCTGATGGGCATCATGACATTGCTGAAGCGCAAAAAGGGCGCGGTCTGTGTCAGCAGCCTGATTTATCCTGGCATGAAGGCGATTGCCAGCCATCTGGGCGTGCGGCTGCAGCCGGTACTCTGTGACGCGCAGGGGCCCGATCCGCTGGCGTTTGAAGCGCTCTGTCGCAGCGGGGAGATCGGCGCACTCTATATCAATCCGACGCTGCAAAACCCGACCACGATAACGGTTCCGGAGGCGCGCCGGCGGGCACTGGCTGAGTGCTGCCAGCGGTATAACATTACGGTCATTGAAGATGACGCTTACGCTGCGCTCAGTGATGCGCCGGTACCTGCTTTTGCGGAGCTGATACCGGAACTGACCTGGTATCTTACCGGCCTGTCGAAGTGCTTTGGCCCCGGGTTGCGTATCGCGTTTGTGAAAGGCCCGGACAGACAGATGACGCAGCTGCTTTCCGGCGTGCTGCGGGCGCTGACGGTGATGTCCAGCCCGCTTACCAATGCGCTGGCGCGGCAGTGGATCAATGACGGGACCGCAGAACGTATGCTGATGGCTATCAGGCAGGAAGCGGGTGTCCGCCAGCAGATTGCGGCCACCTGCCTGAGCGGATACCCGTTTCAGGCTGACAGCGCAGGTTATCACCTGTGGCTGCCGCTGCCGGGGCTGGTCAACGCTAACGCCTCTGACATTGCGGCAAAACTGCGTGAAAAAGGGATCAGCGCCGTCTCCGGCGCAGCATTTTGCACCGGTAATGTGCCTGCCGATGCGCTGCGTATCTGCCTCGGCGGTTCACAGTCACGTCAGCAGTGCGAAGAAAGCCTGAAAATTCTGGCGGCGATGCTGGCAGATCCGATTCACTTTTCCGGTATGGCGATTTAGCCGCGCGCCGCGGCCGCTAAAAACACACAGTAAAATTTTAACTCCATCATCATGGGCAGATAAGGTCTAAAACATGAGCAATCAACTTAATGCGCTTCTGCAGCAGGAGCTGGACAGCATCAACCGCGCGGAAAAACGCAACGATCGTCCCTATTTCGACGTGTCGTTTATCCGTCAGTATCCGGGGCTGTATGGCCTGATGTGTTTTCTGTTTGTGCTGACCATGGCACTGTTACTCTATTCCGACTCCTTCGGCATGATCGAATATGTCGTCTGCTGTGCCATTTTCGCAGTTTGTAACTTCTTTTTCTTTTTTCACGTGAACCCGTCTTATCGGGTGAAAGATATCGACAAGGGCGCGTGGAAGAACTGCTATACCGGCGACTGGTACATGGAAGTCTATGTCAGGGAGGCGTTTATTCATGACCTGCTCAATGGAGATGTCCTGACTGAAAGCGAAAAAGCCACCCTGCAGGCGCAGTATGCCCGTAAAGGTCATCTCTACTTCGCTGATATCTACCGTCTGAGAACCCGGTAGTCTGCGGAACTGAAAACAGCCTGCTGGCAGGCTGTACAGTGCACGTTGCTGTTGCGGCCTCAGGCCGGGTTAATAGAGCGTCTCTTTCAGGCGACCAGGTAACGCCGCATCGTAGGCGTTCGCATCAATATCCTGCGAAATGCTGTGCAGTATGGAACCGGTGCTCGGCAGCGCATCTCGCGTGATGTGCGCAGCCGGATCCCAGAGCCTGGAACGGATAATTGCCCGGCTGCACTGAAAGAAAACGCTCTCAACCGTGATGGTCAGAACCGTTTTCGGTAGCTGATTATTCACCGCAAAACGGTTAAGCAAGGCGGGATCGATGCTGATAACGGCGGTGCCGTTCACGCGCAGGGTCTCTCCGATGCCCGGGATCAGGAAAAGCAGTGCCACCCGATTGTCATGCAGAATATTGCGCAGGCTATCAATACGGTTGTTGCCGCGCCTGTCGGGCAGCCAGAGCGTGCGCTCATCCTCAATGTGTACAAATCCTGCCGGATCGCCTCTGGGTGAAACGTCCAGTCCGTCCGGCCCGCAGGTGGCCAGCGCGACAAACGGTGACGCAGCGATAAAAGGACGATAGGCGGCGTGAATATGATCGGTAACTTTGGTCAGCGAAGGTTTAGCCACGGGGCCGTAGCACGCTTCAAGCGCGCTTAAATCGGTGATCGTACTGCTGTCATCTGCCATGCCGGGTTCCTGTATTTTACAAACCTGCGGCTAAAGTAAGGGATGTTTTGCGCCGGAAGCAATGTGCGCATGACATATTGCTGCGCTGCAGCACAGTTATTTTCAGCGCCTGCGTATAAATCTATTTGTTTATCTGATAAGCCGCCTGGCCGGGATAGCCGCAAAAGTGTATAGCGCGGTTAAGAATGATAAAAAAAGGGCCGACGTCAGACGTCAGCCCTGATACATCCTTAAACGTATTACTGGCCCAGCAGTTCACGGCGCACAATGTCAGCACCGGCGCTCAGCGCATCCAGCTTGCCGCGAGCAACCTGACGCGACAGCGGCGTCATACCGCAGTTGGTGCAGGGATAGAGCTTATCCGCATCGACAAACTGCAGCGCTTTACGCAGCGTTTCCGCTACCTGCTCCGGCGTTTCAACCGTGTTGGTCGCCACATCAATGGCACCGACCATCACTTTTTTACCGCGGATCAGTTCAATCAGCTCCATCGGCACGCGGGAGTTCTGACACTCCAGCGATACGATGTCGATGTTCGATTGCTGCAGACGCGGAAAGATTTCTTCATACTGGCGCCATTCAGAACCCAGCGTTTTCTTCCAGTCAGTATTGGCTTTGATGCCGTAGCCATAGCAGATATGTACAGCGGTTTCGCACTGTAATCCCTCAATGGCACGCTCCAGCGCGGCAATGCCCCAGTCATTGACCTCGTCAAAGAAGACGTTGAACGCAGGCTCATCAAACTGAATAATATCCACGCCAGCGGCTTCCAGCTCTTTCGCTTCCTGATTGAGAATTTTAGCAAACTCCCAGGCGAGTTTTTCGCGACTCTTATAGTGCCCGTCATACAGCGTGTCGATCATGGTCATTGGACCGGGCAGCGCCCATTTGATCGGCTGGGTGGTTTGCTGACGCAGAAATTTTGCATCATCAACAAATACCGGTTTAGTACGTGAAACTTCACCTACCACCGAAGGAACGCTGGCATCGTAGCGATTCCGGATCCGCACCGTTTCGCGCTTTTCAAAATCCACGCCGTTAAGATGCTCAATAAACGTCGTCACAAAATGCTGACGCGTCTGCTCACCATCGCTGACGATATCAATACCGGCCCGCAGCTGGTCATCGAGGCAGAGACGCAGCGCATCGCGCTTGGCATCGGCCAGATCGTCACCCGCCGGTTTCCACGGGGACCATAATGTTTCCGGCTGCGCCAGCCAGGAAGGTTTAGGTAAACTGCCAGACGTCGATGTCGGTAATAACTTTTTCACTATAGATAACCTTTTTCCATTAATCAGTGCGCAAACTCAGCAGACCATTGCTCCAGACGAGTCTGGTAAGGCTTGATAAAATGCTGTTCGGTAAATTTACCCTGCTCAACCGCCAGATGCGTGCGCTCTTCACGGTCATATACGATGCGTGTCAGTGAATAATCCTTGTGTGACAGGCTCGGCTGATACTCCTGTCCGGCCGCTGAGTTCGCGTTGTAGATCTCCGGACGATAGATTTTCTGAAACGTTTCCATCGTGCTGATGGTGCTGATGAGATCCAGATCGCTGTAATCGCGCAGCAGATCGCCGGCAAAATAGAAAGCCAGCGGCGCAACGCTGCCCTGCGGCATAAAGTAGCGTGCCTGCAGGCCCATTTTGGCAAAGTAGTGATCGGTCAGCGAATCCGCGTCCTGCCGATATTCAATCCCCAGAACCGGATGATGGTTACCGGTACGATAATAGGTATTTTTACTTGAGACGCTCAGGCAAATGATCGGACGCTTGCTGAAGCTGGCTTTATAGATATCTGAGCTGACAAACCCTTTGAAGATATTGCCGTGCAGGTCACCAAAGTTTGCCGGGGTGCTGAAACCGGACTGGTTTTTATTATGCTCAGACAACACCACGCTGAAATCGTAATCGCGTACCCAGGAGGAGAAATTGTTCCCGACGACGCCTTCAATGCGCTGACCGGTTTTTTTATCCACGATGCCTGTTTTCAGGACTTCGATGACCGGGAACGGCTTTTCATTTCCAGCCGGATCGATATTCAGCTCAACGGAGATGATATCAAGCTCAACGGCATAGCGGTCAGCTTTCGGATTGTCCCAGTGCGCAAGTGAGTTAAAGCGGTTATCAATCATCTTCAGTGCGTTGCGCAGGTTTTCCTGACGCATTTCACCCCTTGCCAGGTTAGCAAAGTTAGTGGTGATACGCGTGTTTGCAGAAGGATTATAGTTTTCGTCAAAACGAAGGCTTTTAATTGAAAAGGTAAATTCTTTGTTCATCGTAATTTCTCACCTCAATTTCTGATGTAAACCTGCTTCTCTGTCTGCCTGTAAAACCGACGCTGAATGCTGATTTGATATAACCATTTCCTCAATGGGCTGACTCTTTTATGCCTTACTCCCCTGCTGAAAAAAAGTGATTAAATTTCACCGAACCTGAAGCTTTTTCATGTTGCAACGCCTGAACGCGTCAGTCAGTGCCGCCGGGGTTCAGCGTGATGAAAGTTGCGAATCGCTCTGTTTTCAACACGCTGTTTTTTATAAATAATTTGTATTCACTCAACGCTGTCAGGATGAATAAATCTCAACATCGACTTTTTCACTTAGCTGAAAATATTTGTGGCATCAGTGCGAAGGGTAAAAGCAAAGGGGTGATACAACGCAGGCGCAGGAGCCTGCAAATGCCAGAGATGAACTTTCTGCAGCGTTATCGATCACAAATCCGCATCCGGGCCACGGTTAATCTGTGAGCTGAACCGCAATCCCACTATCCTGCACAAGACGCACGCGGAGAGTCTGATAGTTTATTTTGTACAACCGGGTTTTATAGAGTGAAACAACAGCGATGTTATCTAATCTGAACTCTGCGAGGACACAATGACTCAATCTCTACTTAACCAGGCGCCTGTGACCGCGCTGGAGCGTGAAACGATGCGCCGGGTGATCTGGCGGATTCTGCCCTTCCTCGTCGTCAGTTATCTGGTTTCCATTATTGACCGCGGAAACATCGGCATGGCGGCTTTGCAGATGAACGAGGATTTAGGTCTGACAAAAGCGGCGTTTGGCTTTGCCAGCAGCCTCTATTTTGTGGCCTATTTTCTGTTTGAGGTTCCGAGCAATCTCGCCATGCAGAAAGTGGGAGCGCGGCTCTGGATCCCGCGCATTATGATCAGCTGGGGGATCGTAAGTATGTGTATGGCGCTGGTTGAGACCTCAACCTCGCTCTACGTGCTGCGTTTTTTACTGGGTGCAGCAGAAGCGGGCTTTTTTCCCGGCGTAGTACTGTATCTGACCTGGTGGATCCCTTCCCGCTACCGTGCACGCATCATCGCCTCGTTCATGGTGGCGATCCCGCTGGCCAATTTTATCGGCTCTCCGCTGTCGGGACTGATCCTGACGCTGGATGGCTGGTTCGGCCTGCGCGGCTGGCACTTACTGTTTATTATCGAAGGGCTGCCCGCTGTATTGCTGGGCATCGCGGCTTACTTTGTCCTGAGTAATCGCCCGCATGAGGCGCGCTGGCTGAACCCTGAGCAGAAGCAGTGGCTGGAAGAGACGCTGGAGAAAGAGCGCAGTGAACGTAAAAATATTGGTCACATCTCTACCTGGCAGCTGCTGAAACATCGTCAGATCTGGCTTTTTGCCCTGATCTACTCCGGTGCGTCAGCAGCCGGTACAACGCTCAGCGTCTGGTCACCGCAGCTACTGAAGTCTTTCCAGCTGGATAACCTCACTACCGGCCTGCTTAATGCCATTCCTTATGGCCTGGCTTCCGTGTTGATGATTGTCTGGGGCCGTAACTCCGATCGCACCGGCGAACGGCGCTGGCACACTGCGCTGACGCTATTCATGATTGCAGGCGGTATTGCCGCTGCCTTTATTAACCTCTCTCTGCCGGCGACGATTATTATTCTGAGTCTGATTCTGGTAGGCGCTTACTCAATGAAAGGTCCGTTCTGGGCGCTGGCGTCCGGGTGGATGAGTAGCTCTTCAGCAGCGGCCGGGCTGGCAGCCATTGGCGCTATTGCTAATCTGATTGGCGGCGGCCTGATGGTAAACGTGTACGGCATTATTAATCAGAAAACCGGCAGCCATACGCTGGCGCTTCTGCCGCTTGCTGTACTCTGCCTGGCAGGAGGCATCGCTGTTGTGATCATGGGCAGAAAGATGGCGCGCCACACAGAAAATAAAGCGCGCGCGACAACACACTAACAGCGGGCCACGCTGAGGGAGCCGGTGCTGCAGGCCGGCTCCCTGTTATTCGCCAGCGGCTGCTATCCCCTCGCCATAACGGGCAGTGCAAAACTGCGGCGAAGCCCCCAGCCGCACCGAGAGCCGCGCGGCAGCATGGTACATTGCACTGGCTACACCTTCTTTTCGGCGCGCTTCTGTGAGCCGCGAGGAGGGACCGGTCAGCGCCAGCGCGGCGACCAGCTTGTCGCTCACACCAAATACCGGCAGAGCATAGGCTGCCGTGTGCGGATCGCGGGCTCCGGAGGTATAGAGAGGCAGCAGTGGCTCTTCACTAAACAGGGGCTCATTCAGTCCCCAGTAGCGTAAAACCTGACCAATAGCAGAGTGATCCAGCGGATAGGTTGTTCCCGGCAGCCGGCTGTGGCGCAAACCCTCTGTTGCTTCCGCACGGAACAGACAGAGCCGCTGCCCGCCCTCAATGACATACCAGCTGGCGCTCTCGCCAGTCTCCTGTGCCAGCTGATGCAATTCCGGCTGCACGACGCTTGCAAGATGAAATGACTGCTCATAAAGCTTTCCGAGATACAGCAGGCGCGGTCCAAGTCCATAGGTCCCGTCGTCATGTCGCACGGCGTAGTGCATGCGTTCCAGCGAATTCATCAGGCGGTATACCGTGGTTTTGTGGTAGCCCGATGCCTGCGCCAGCGCCGTCAGCGTCAGGCTGTTATCGCCCGGACGGAAACAGTCAAGCAGCGCCAGCGCCTTTTCAACTGCAATAACGCCTTCATTACCCATTGTTTTCTCCTTTTATGACGACTGCGAGTGTACCTGAATATTTGTGAGTCACCTCGTATTTACGTCACAAACTGCCGTCCGGCGCTGGCTAATCTTCCAACAAGCTCGCTATAGTAGTTTTATATTGTACATATCAATTTCACCTGGTAAAACAGCGAGGCAGTATGACTTCTCCGACACTTCCGATGATCAATCGCAATATCACCCGCGTATCTGATGCAGATACGCGCCAGGCCGCAGAGTATCAGGCGGCTATCCTTGCTGATGTTGCCGGCCGCCGTGGCACGTTGCATGGCAGAATTAAACCCCTTGCGGCGCACATGAAAGTAGCGGGTCCGGCGATTACCGTTGAGGTCAGACCGGGTGACAATCTGGCTATCCATGCTGCGCTCGCTATTGCCCGGCCTGGTGACGTCATCATTGTGGATGGCAAGGGTGATATCAGTTGCGCACTGCTGGGAGAAATTATGGCCACGCAGGCGAAAGCCTCAGGCATTGCCGGTATCGTTATTGATGGAGCGGTACGTGATGCGGACGCGCTCGCCAGCCAGTCCTACCCGGTTTTCGCTGCTGGTCTGAATCCCAGCGGACCCACAAAACTGATCCCGGGTCGTGTTAATCACCCCATCTCTGTAGCAGGAGCGCAGGTGCAGGCCGGTGACCTGATTGTGGGTGATGTTGACGGCGTAGTGGTGATCCCGCGAGAGGAGGTAAAAACGGTCATTGCGCTGGCGAAAAAGAAGCTGGCGGCCGAAACCCAGCGTATTGCGGCTATCGCAGCGGGCGACACGCGTGCGCCGTGGCTGGAGCAGGCGCTGCGCCAGGCTGGCATGCTTGCTGCGGAGGAGACGCTATGAGCGAAGCACGCAGCGTTATTCTGGTAACCGGCTGCGATCTGGCGGAGGAGGCCCTGCAGCTTCTGACCGGCTATGACGTTATTTTTGCCGGCAAACAGCCCACGGAGACGCAACTTATCGATCTCTGCCACCAGCATAACCCGGTCGCTATCCTGGTACGGTATGGAAAAATTACCGCAGCGATCATGGACGCCGCCCCGGCCTTACGGGTGATCTCCAAACACGGCAGCGGGATTGATGTCATCGATCAAAAAGCAGCGGCGAAAAGGAACATACGCGTCTGCTCAGCGCCAGGCGCCAACGCTGCAGCGGTCGCAGAACATACGTGGGCGCTGCTGCTGGCCTGCGCAAAATCTGTTGTGCCACTCGACGCGCGTATGCGCGCCGGGCACTGGGACAAATCGGTGCATAAATCTCTTGAACTGGAAGGCCGTACGCTGGGGCTGGTCGGGCTGGGCGAAATCGGTCGCCGGGTCGCAAGAGCTGGCTACGCGTTTGGCATGCGCGTGCTGGCTTACGATCCTTACGCTACTTTCGTGCCTGAAGGATGCGAGCAGGTAAACACGCTGGAAGCACTTTATCAACAGGCTGACGTAGTATCCCTGCACTGCCCGCTGACTGAGGATAACCGCGCAATGATCAATGACGCCGCGCTACGCCATTTCAGACGCGACGCCATTTTTATTAACACTGCCCGCGGCGGCCTGGTCGATGAGCCAGCGCTTGCCGCAGCGCTCGCTGACGGCAGACTGCGTGCCGCCGCACTCGACAGCTTTTGCGCAGAGCCGCTGACCGTGCCTCACTGCTGGCAGTCGCTGCCGAACGTTATTCTTTCACCGCATATTGGTGGTGTCAGCGACGCCTCTTACATCAAGATGGGCACAGTTTCCGCTGCAAATATTGTCAGCGTACTGAGTGAAACAAAACAGCGAACTCTGGCCTGACAGCTTTTTAGCCCGATCAGCCGGGCTATCTAGTCAAATACACCGTTGAGTACCGCCGTGACTACGGCGGTACTTAGTGCAATCAGGACCAGGTTATCCCCCACGGCCCGCCATTCATAGCCAGGATAGTAAGGCAGCTCTTTTACCAGCGCAGCCGGTAACGTTTTCTTTGCGATCCCGGGCGGCAGTGGCTTACCCCGTGCAACATTTTTAGCAATGCCTGGCGGCAGAGCCCGATAGCCTGTGACGCCATAGCGCTCTGCCAGCGCGCGTGCCGTTGCATAGCTCAGCGCTGATCCCGCCTGTTCCGCGCTGCTTTGGCCCTGATGGGAGTGCTTGTCAGCATGCGGATTTCCTTTACCGGCATGTTTTTCACCTGCTCCGTGTGGTCCCTGACCATGGCCCTTCCCCGGATCCGCTGCTGCTGGTCCGGCTATCAGACTTAATGCAAATAGGGCTGCCAGCGTAGCCGCTGGAGTGAAAGATTTGCTCATCGCCTCTGCTCTCAGGTTAAAAATGTTGAACATAATTATAGTAAATCTGGATCTTTTTTCTGCCGGAACCTGATCCTGTGGTTTGCGCGGCTGAGAGAGTAACTAAGGTGCCAGCCACCGCCCCGCCCATCCGTGCGCCTGCAGTAAGAACTCACAGCGTTGATGCGGATCGGCACTGACATCAAGCAGCTCTATACGCTTCACCATGATGCGTATCAGCGCAAAATTTTCCGGAGGATCAGTTAACGAGGCAGAAGCGTGTCCGGCACATGCCGCCTCCGGAGCGTCAAGGATCGTGCCGGGTGAATCAGGTGAGTGAAAAAGCTGCTGCGCAGAGGGCCGCAGCGTTTGCCAGATAGCATGGCGCAACTCGCGCTCATCAACGCGACACGCTTCACCTTCCAGTCGCAGCTGGAGGCTGTTCTCTGCATCCCAGCCCAGCAGCGAGACATGCGGATTAGCCCTCATCTCCTGCACTTTTGCGCTGCGTGCGTCAGTGGTAAACAGTAATGAGGCTGGCGCAGGACTGAAATCGCGCAGCACGATTGTTCTGAGTTTAGGCTGCGCGTTTCCTGTTACGCTCGCCAGCTGCATCAGGGTAAAAGGTGAGCGCGTGCTCACCGCATGCGTTAACTTCTGCCAGATTGCCTGCAGATGCGCATCCAGTGAAAGTGCCATAGCCTCTCCTTACTGCTGAATGGGTTAAGGTGTAATAAGCGCGTCTATCGCTTCTGTAACGGGTCTCTCTCCCGCCGTCAGCTCAATGATGACGCGGGACACGGCAGGCTGATGGACCAGCGCCGCCAGCGTGGCGGCAACATCTGCACGTCCGATAGTGCCATAGGCGATTGCCGGCCCTGCGCTGATTCTGCCGGTTGCCGGCTCATCGGTTAACGTGCCGGGGCGCACAATCACCCAGTCAAGCGCGCTTGCGGCAAGGATCACGTCGGCCTGTTTTTTTACGCGCATATAGTTTTCAAAAGTGTCAGAAAGCTGCCTGCCGCGTCCGGCTTCAGGAAAAGCAGAGACCAGAATAAAGCGTTTTATCCCGGCGCGCTGCGCGGCGGCAACGGACTTAATCAGCCCCTCACCATCAACGGCGTTAGTCATCTCCTCTCCGCCTTTCCCTCCGGCGCCCGCCGTGAAAACCACCAGCCCGCATCCCTGCATCAGCCCGGTAAGTTGCTGTTCATCCAGGGCAACCAGATCTCCCCTGACAGTCTGAATACCCTGTTGCTGCAAGCTGGCTTCCTGTTCAGCGGTGCGGCACAATGCACGTGCCGTCACACCGTCCTGGCTCAGCTGCTGACCCAATTGACGTCCGATATTTCCTGCACCACCCACAATAAAGACGTCTTTCATGCTGTTCCCCTGCTGCAAAGACTGAAATATTTATCACAATACGATGTAATTTAACCACTTAACTCTAGCGTAAATCTCCGGCGTTGACCGGTTCAGGCGCAAACGGGATACTTTGGAAACAATCGCTTCAGAAGGGCTGTGAATGCCAACAGTAAAATCTTCTGCCGCTGCTCCCCGTGAACGCGGCAGACCGCGCAATTTTGATATCGATGTTGCGCTTGATAATGCCATGATCGTTTTTCGCCAGAAAGGGTTCCACGCCGCCTCTATTGCCGACCTTGGTGAAGCCATGCAGCTTACTGCAGGTAGCATCTACAAAGCTTTTCAGGACAAGCGCTCGCTTTTTTTGCGCGTGTTTGAGCGCTATATTGCAATTCGAAATACCGATTTGCGCGAACGTCTGAGCGCATACGCTACTGGCCGCGAGCGGGTTGCTGAGCTGCTTCAGTTCTATCTCGATTCCGCCAGCGAAATTGAGGGACGGCGCGGCTGTCTGGTTGTAGGCAGCACCGTTGAACTGCAGACGCTTGATGAAGAGTTATCTCATCTGGTGCGCCAGGCCGTGCTGCGCAACCGGGCTTTTCTTATATCGCTGATTCAGCAGGGTCAGGATGATGGCTCAATAGCCAGCCACCTGGATGCCGATACCACTGCTGGCTTGCTACTCTGTATTGCATTTGGTATGCGTGTAGTGGGTAAAATTCAGGATGTGACTAATGGCGAAGAAACTATTAAGATGGCGCTGCGCCTGCTGGATTAATGCTGCTGCGCTATTAGGAAATACGCATTTCCTAATTAAGTTATTTTACTGTTGTCGCGACTTTACGTTACAGGCGTCTCTGACATATTAAAAACGTTAAGCAATTTAAAAATGGATGAGGGTTATGTGCGGCAAGATGATTCAGAAGATGCAGAAGCGATGCACGCGTTACTGGGTGACGTCATTACGCAAATATTAAAACCAGGCGAAGCGCTTTCTTTGCAGGAGATTATTGGTGCGTTATACCGTACCGGTTTGCGGAGTGACAGCCCTGAAGTACAGCAGGCGTGTGAAAAGGTTATTCGGTCGCTGGCAAAGAAAATGAACTAATAGTGCCCGGTGAAGGTTGATTAAGCCTGTTAAATTAAGAAGAGAGAGTTATGTGCCAGAATCCATATTTTCCTGCAGCGGATAAAATCAGCGCAGAAGAGCAGACCAGAATACAGCAATCTGCAGAATTCAAATTACTCGGTGAAATGGTTAAAGAGATTTTAAGTTCTGATAAAACGCTCAACCGTAAGGCCTTGTGTATTTCTTTGCTTTCGCGGCTTGATCACTGTACCGATCCAGCAGAAAAAATGCATTACGATAATCTTTTTAGCTTGCTGTTAGGGCGGATTCAGGCAGCCTGACGTTAGTCATTGCCCTCGCCGATCATCACTTACCGAATCTTCTTTTTTGCACCCACACTGATACATCTGTATGGCGTGATACCGCTTTCGCTAAAGATGTTTTCACGTATTTCGATCGTTTTCTTTCGATATGTCTGCGTTTATCTGTTTCTCAGGCATTAACGGCCTGATGCCAAACCGCGCGCTTTGGCAGAACACAGGCTTCTGCTTTTCGCCGCATTAATTGCACAAAAAAATCATCAAGGTCAGACCACTCCCGGAAATTATGGACTATGCTCCTCTTATAACGTGTCCAGAAATAGGGAAATATGATGAAAAAAATGGTTGTTGCTGCTGCAGTCCTGACTTCACTTTTAGCCGTAACCGGCTGCTCGTCTAACCAGGCGATTAAAACGACTGATGGCCGCACCATTATTACCAGTGGCAAACCACAGGTAGACAGCGATACCGGACTGGTATCGTATGAGAACGCGCAAACCGGCAAAACTGAGCAGATCAATCGTGATCAGATCACGAACATGAGCGAACTGAATAACTGATCCATCTATCAAGGAGAGCACAATGAAGAAAGTTATTTTACTTCCTGTAGCAGCGGTTATTGCCCTGTCCGCCCTTACCGGCTGTACCCGTACCAGCTACGCTATTCATACCAATGATGGTCGTACAATTGTCAGCGACGGCAAACCGAAAGAAGCAGAGTCAGGACTGCTGGGCTATGTTGATGCTAACGGCGTTAAACAACAAATTAACAAAGCTGATGTGAAAGAAGTTTCCGAGATCCCACGCTCATAATTCGCGTGATATTACCGATAAGCCCGCGCAACTGCCGCGGGCTTTTTTTATTGCTATCAGGCTTGTTTTGGCTGACCGTTTGATGCCGTTAAACCGCCATCAACCGGCAGGTTAGCGCCCGTTATATAGCGGGCATCATCGCTGGCAATAAAGGCAATTGCGCTCGCAATGTCATCAGCTTCTCCTGCACGACGCAGTGGAATACGATCGTAGAAGCGCGCCAGTAACGCTTCATCCTGTTTTGCATTTTCAGTTAAATCGGTGAATGTAAAACCGGGACAGATAGCATTGACTCTTACGCCGTCTGAACCGTAATCCATTGCCAGCGCGCGCGTAAAGTTGGTTACGGCGCCTTTAGCCGCGTTATATACACTCATACCCCAGTCTCCGCCAAGTCCGGAAACGGAAGAGATGTTAACGACGTTGCCTTTAGTTTTCAGCAGGGCTGGCATAAAGTAGTGCGTACAGTAGTAGACGCCATCCAGATCGGTGCCCATGAGCGTCTTCCAGTCTTCAGGCGAAACTTCGTGGATCTTACCCTGAACAATACTGCCCGCATTGTTTACCAGTACATCCGCACGCCCGTAGTGCTGGCTAACCTTTTCACTCAGCTGCCTGACCTGCTCTGCATCTGAGACATCGCATGGAACAACAAGATGTTTGCCAGCAGGTAAAGCCTCTTTGACTTTTTGCAGCTTCTCTTCTGTTCTTCCCACCAGTACAACTGACGCGCCCTCAGCAGCAAAACGTTGTGCTGACGCAGCGCCAATACCTGATCCTGCACCAGTGATAACGACAACTTTATCTGCAAACCGTGACATGATTTCTCCTTATCTGATGGAAATGACCTTCCTAAGCCTGGCAAGCTCTCGTCAGTCATCAAGCAAAACCTACGTTTTAGGATGACTCTCAACGGAGAAAGCACGAAAAACAGACAAAACTTATAACAATGCCAACAGTGAGATGGAGCGACATTTGAACAATCAGCAGAGTACATTTCACCTGGCACAGAAAAACGATAGTGCAGAAATCAGCCAGCTCTTACAGCAAAACAGCGCGTTATTACAGGGAACATTTAGTCAGGAAAGGGTGTGCGAGCTGCTCAGTAATAGTGCAACCTGGGTGCTGCTGGTAAGGCAAAAATCACGACTGCAGGGCGTATTGTTTACTCAGGAAAATGCAGCAAATACGCCTGACATTATCACTGCCATGCTTAGCGCCTGGCCTGCAGGCAGACATTGCTGGATTTACGGTCCGATCTGTATCGCTACGCAGTCTCGCGGAAAAGGCCTTTCAGAAGCGCTTTTCGCGCGCGCATGTCGTCGCTATGGTTCGCGTAAGCCCGTGCTTTTTGTCAGGCATGACAATATCGCCTCTCTTAAAGCGCACATACGCCTTGGCCTGCAGCCGGTAGCGCAATTTAGTTATGACAATCAACAGTTCATTGTTCTGAGCCAGGTTGATAAGGCATCTGCAACAATGAAGATCACCTGAAAAATATGATTAAAAAAAGTGATGTAAACAGGAAATGTAAATATAAGCCAATTCTTAGGAAACGATTTCATACCTTAAAAAACACTCATAATTCAACATCTTAAATAATTAGCGAGCTAACTATATACCTGGCATGTAAATTTTTTTACTAAGCGAGCCGGAAAAAAATGACAAATTTCTCTATCATTAATATGTTCAGTGAGAAATCCAACTACGCACTGAGCTGAGTAACTCCTACCTTGCCTCCTCGCGGAGGCATTTTTTTTGCCTGTTAAGGCGCACGCCTCCCCCGCCTCTGGCCAGGTAATACAATTCTGTAAATCGCTTAAACACGGCACAGTTGGTTTACCACACTATTTTATGCTGGTCCGATGAGCATGGCAGTTTTTCATCGTGTTTCGCGCTGAAACCCGTTTTCCGCTGACTTGTCATCTATAATTTATGAGCCAGCTTATTCTGGCAAACAACACACAGGATGCGTTTTCAGCGAGAGAAATCCTATTCAACATTTTGTTAGCCCGCCCTGCGCGGGTTTTTTTTTGCAGCATGTGAGAGTCAGCCTGGCGGCAATAGTCTGCAGAATTTTCATTGGCTAAAAAGCATTCGATCAAAAAATTCTGCTACCTGATTTGGAAAATTTCAAAATATATCCGGCAAATTCTGCCGTTACGCCTACAGTAAGTGTTGAGGTTATCCCGCAATCGTAAAGGAGGTTTGTTTGTCTATTCAACACGACGAGATAGGTCATGTCATTACCGGCGAAGCGGCACTCAGCCTTGCGTTGAGCGAAAAAAAGATCAGCGTTCATTCACTGATTAATGAGCTCGAATTGATGGCGAATGCGGGTGGCAGCGATGCCCGTCTTATTGAGATCTCAGAGGCCAGAAGCTGGCTGAGAAGTTTTGATAAACCTGAGCACGCTGTACCGTACGTGCCCTATTTGCAGACACTGACAAGCCTGAACGACGAAAAGAACTGACGCCTATGGACGTAGTCCGGCTCCGGCTGGAAGACGACGATAAAGATAACCTTATCGGTTACGCGCAAGCGTTTTCCGGCCGGAGAAATTGTCAGGGACGACACCTCCGCTCTGCTACCCTGCATATAGGCAGGCGCATACAGCATCATTTCCGGTTACACGCTTTCCTGCTGTGCCAGCTTATCATTCTTCGCTAATTTATCATCACACCCACTCCGGTTTTCAGGGAGGTCTTTTGGAACGAAATACAGCGGATAACCTTATGCCCATCACCCTGCCTGATACGCACTTTAACCAGATTCTGAGTCGTGAAGCGCCAAATCGGGATGATACCAGCGCTTTTCTGGCAGACGATCCCCGTGCATTCACGCTGCCAGGCTTTATTGTGCCGTTTGGTTATGCTCTGTATGTCTGTCCGGAAGATAAACAATACCGGCTGGTTACGCAGGAAAAGAGACCTGAAACGGTTTATGCGGTAAGGCTGGAAGAAACCAGGGATTATACTTCTCCTCTGCGCGCCTGCATTCAGATTATGGTCTGGCGCACGCGTCAGCCTCAACATGAACAGGCCGTGCATGGACTGGCACGCCGTTTTTTTTGTTATTTCCTGCATACACGTTCAATTATTATCACTGACAGTGCCCAGACTAATGCGGCAAAGGTTATGTGGGAAAGCATGATTGCCTGGGCATTGCGCGATCGGGATCATTATGTCTATGTATGGGATGGCACCCGCCACGACAGGCTGCTGGTACCCGTCTCTGACTGGCAGGAATTTTGCGAACACTGGGTAACATTTTGCTGGGGCAGCCAGCCTGACAGCCATTTACAGCGCAGAATTATCATCAGCACGGTTCCCCTCGCTCCAGAAGACCCCGAACAGTAACTTCCCTTCTCTGTGAGCCGCGTAAAATTTTGCCTGCTAATGCAGAGCGGGTATGTCGTAAGCGTGCCATGCTTAACATGGGTATAAATCGCAGCAGCGATATACAGGTACTTTTAGCGTGGCCGTGCAGCAAAGTCTATCCCGGCACTGCCCGATACGGGCCGCAAAAGTGAAATCCTCAGCTGATGTAATTCTGGCTCAGATTATTACCTTACGGAAAAGCGGCGATAACGATCAGTATTCAGAGAGTTAATACAATGCTCAGGCCCGATCAAAAAAGGCGCATAGTCTTAAAAGCGAGTTTGTGTTAACCGTGTTTGGTTTTTTATCACGCTGACCAGCGTGTAATGATGACCGATCGATCTATTCCGGAAATAGCGTGCAACGCGTGAGCCGCTGCAAAAGTTGAACAAGAAGAAAATAAATAACATTAATTTTTTTTAAGATTAATCTGCCTTCAGTCAGTTTACACTGCGGCATTAGAATGATGTTGCACGCTATCAGTGCGTTACAAACCTGCATTTCATGGTCATTAAATATGTTTCGCCCCTGAGCTTAGCTGATTATTTATAACGTATTGTAGAAATATTGCTGCTCATTACACTTTAAAACCATTACAAACCATGATGAGGAGAGATGAAGTGTTGTTTCATGAAAAGGTAATAGGTCATGTCATTATTGGCGAAGCGACGTTGAATCTGGCACTGGGCGATGGGGATATCAGCGTTCAGGCTCTGATCGCTGAACTGGGTCGTATGGCAGAGACAGAAGAGAATGATGAGCGTCTGGCACAAATTGCAGATGCCAGAAGCTGGCTAAAAAATTTTGTACAGCCTGAGCGACTACACAAAACGCATACACAATGGCAGCTTCAGGCAAAGCGTCATGAGCAAACAACCTTGCCAGCTAAACCGACGCCTTTCACCACGGGCGACGATGACGACAATTAACACATTTTATCGGAACAACCTTATACAGACCCATACGCTGAACCTGTACAAAGATAGAGTGAGATTTTTGTTCTGGCAGGAACCGGTTCAAACCATTGATTTGTAACAGAAAAAACAAATATCGTGGTAAAGCTGACAAAAGAAGAGCAGAAAAAGCTGTACAAGTAAAAGTTAGTTGTATAACTTTACCCCTGTCAGCACAACTTACTTATCTCAAAGAGGCTAACTATGCGTCAGAATATGGTACAGCACCCATCATCCGCTAGTGACATCGCTAACTATTTTAGTAAAGCATCCACTCTGAGCCAGCAGGAAACACTGGGACAACTGGTTGTTGAAATTCTGACCTCAGGTAAAAACCTCAATCGCAAAGCGCTATGTACAAAGCTGCTTGGTCGTCTTGAAGCAGCAACCAGCGCTGAAGAAGAGCAGCATTATCAGGCACTGATTGGATTGTTGTTTGATCGTTAATATTGCGTAAATATGAGTTAGTGCATCTGGCGGGCAAGCATGATTACAGCTTTGCGGCAGGCCTCACGAACATCCTGCCCTGTCGCTGTCTCACCCATCTGATGCAGCGCAGTAGTAATATCATGCAGAGTCAGATGCTCATCCGGCTTAAGAAGGCGCGCTACGACCGTTCCGATAACGGCGTAGATATCTTCGGCGGTTGCGTCATTTTTCACATGACCTCCGTCCGTAGGTGGATAAGCATACAGTTTAACAGAAATTGTTCCCGGGGAACAATTTAGCGTCAGACTATGGGAAATCTTTGATTGTGGTCAATTTTAATGCATTTTGCCACGCGCAGGTCGTCTGTCAGATTCAGTGATAATCGCTTTTTCGGATGCCCTTACCTGCATTTCACGTCTGACTTCATCGATAGCACGCAATGCGGCACGGATGCGATCCTCATCGGTCTCTTTATCCAGGCCAACACGCAGGCGATCAAGTAAAGCAGTCCATGAAATAGCCGCATTGGCATCAAGTAAATCAGTCACGGCCTCACCGATTAAAATTTCAGTCAGTTTTTCTTCAAATTCTTTTTTCATGATGTGTCCGCCTGCAGGTTCGGGGTCGCAAAGTTTAACACAGAATTTTCGTGTGTAACCCTGTACCGCAATGAGCCTGAGCGTTTCGTATAAATTTCACTGATTTACCGTATTCATGATGCCAGAAAACGCCCTTAATGGCGGAGATGAAAATCTGACCGAAAGAAGCCTGGCTAAAAAAAATGACCGGCTGCATTGATGATGCGCCGGTCGGTCAGAGTGATGCAGATGCAGAGAATGGCGCTACATCGCTTCGCGATATTCCGGCCACGACACGGATGTACCCTGTGGCGTAAAGAGCGACCCCTGGAAATCGATGACGCCTGCAGCCTCAAGCCACATCCACTCTTCAGGCTGTTCAATGCCAGATGCAATGACATTAATTTCAAGGGCTGAACAGCATTTGATAATAGCCTGCACGACGGCCTGCTTAGGACCGCTACGGTGTACATCACGAATAATCCCGGATGCAATACGCACGCGATCGGGCTGTACATGTGTCAGCAGTGAAAGTCCGGCAGAGCCATCACCGAAATTATCAATCGACAGGCTGATGCCCGCCTGCTTGAGCTGCTTGACCGCTTCGGTAAAGTCGTTCAGGCCCGGGATAACTTCTGTTTCACTGACGCCCAAAATAATCTGCTCTGGCACCAGCCCGGCGCTTTTGATCGCATCCGTAATGGTATCGACCGCGTTTGGCACTGCAACCAGCGTCATCGGCAGAATACTTAAATAGAGCGTCATGCCATCCGGACAGGCTTTACCCGCTTTCATCAGCGCCATACGCACAGCGTTCAGATTTGCACTGTATTTATCTTCATCTTCACCTGCACTCTCCTGACTGTCGGAGATGGCCTCCAGCGCGGTGATTTCACGGCCAAGTGGATCGACCACCGGGCGGAAATGGATGCCGTGCTCTTCCTGAAGCGACCCTGTCATATCGGGGATAAAGTCCCACAGATCGGCTGGCAGCACTTCAAAATAGTTCTCTTTTTCCCGCGATTCCACAAAGGTGCGCAGGAACTGCAGGCCCCGGTCATCATAGGTCAGCTGGAAGCGGGACGTACCGCGATCCAGTACCGCCTGAAGTACGGTTGACTGGTCATGTTCGCGCAGGTCAAACAGTTCCATTCCGGAATTACCGAAACGGCGATAAGGTGAGTAGTCACGCATAAGTTCAACCACATTGTGATGACGGCGGTCAGCACAGATGCGATTGTAGATCGTCATAACACCCTCTTCAGGTCCCTCAAGGATCTGAAAGAAATGCGTACCGTTAAAGAGCAAAATACCGGTAATCTGGTGCGACGCATTCAGGAGACTCGCCTTCTCAACCATACCCGGCAAAATTTTGACAGGCACATCAGCGGAGATGTGACTACGGTAAATGATTGTGGTTAGCATTAAATACTCCAGTTTACGTGAGTGTACCTGTCTACTTTATCAGCCGGCGGCAGCTACGTATAATGCTGTCTGAAATTATCTGGCTGAATTACTGTAAATATTAAATCCATGATTCCAGAAAAAACCAGCAGAGAATGCACAAAATTGCCTCTTTTCAGAATCATAGAGAAGCATAGTAAATAAGCGAAACGGGGTGGAATTGTAGTCTGCTGCCGGAAATTTTTTTGGCAAATGGTGTTGGTTCACGACGTTTGTTTGCGTTTTTTTCTCTGTAAACAGATGCGGGGCGCGCCCGCATCCTTGAAAAGATCAGACCGTATGGAAAACAGCCACCAGCTGACGTAAACGTGAGGCTCGTTCTGCAAGGTCGCCAGCCGAAGAAGCTGACTCCTCAACCAGCGCTGCGTTTTGCTGTGTAACCTGATCCATCTGGTTTACTGCAATATTAATTTGCGAAATCCCGCTGCTCTGCTCCTGAGAAGAGGCAGAGATATCCCGGATGAGCTGCGCTGTCTGACCGATGGCCTCTACGCTCTGTTTCACCTTGTCACCTGCATCTCTGGCCATCACTATCCCCTCTTCAGCGTGACCAACAGATTGCGCAATCAGTTCTTTAATCTCTTTCGCAGCAGAAGCAGAACGCTGTGCCAGCGAACGCACTTCAGATGCGACGACGGCAAACCCTTTGCCCGATTCACCCGCTCTGGCTGCTTCTACTGCGGCATTCAGCGCCAGAATATTTGTCTGAAAAGCAATGCTGTCAATGACGCTGGTTATCTCTTCAATTTTTGCCGAGCTGCCCCGGATACGTCCCATGGTTTCCATTACCGAGGACATCGCCTGTCCGCTGAGTGATGAAGCCTGCGTTGCTGCTTCAGCCATAGTTGTAGCGTGGTGAGTATTTTCAGCGTTCTGGCTGATAATGGATGCCATCTGTTCCATACTGGCAGCGGTTTCTGCCAGGGATGCGGCCTGCTCTTCAGTGCGGGCAGAAAGGTTTCCATTACCGTTTGCGATCTCTTCAGACGATGACGCTATAGTCAGCGCACTCTCCTTGATATCTGATACCAGCCCGGCAAGATGCTGTTGCATATGCTGCAATGATTGCAGCAGTTGCCCCATCTCATTGCTGCCAGTGACATGAATCGGACAGGTCAGGTCGCCGGCTGCAACATGGCGGGCAGCGTTAACCGCCTCCTCCACCGGACGCGTCACCGAGCGGGATATCATAACGGCGACCCAGACAGCCAGTAACGCCACCGCGAAAAGTACCCCCAGCAGGCTGTATTGCGCATTACGGCGCGCATCAATTTGCTGATTCAGCATGATCGACAGCTGATCGGCGCTCTGTTTTCCCAGCGTGGAAAAGTTATTGATCGCCTCAGTGAATACCCGGACATACTCTGCCGGCGTGACGGTTTTGGTTTTGGATACAAAAATGGCATTGGCCAGCGCCAGTGCATCCTGTGCCTGCTGCACGGCGGTTGTATCCGCGCTGGCAAACAGCTGTTTTAATGCTGGTTCAATAGCAAAAACTTTATCCATATTATTGCTAAATTGCTCCAGCGCTACATTGCCATTTTGCAGCCGGAAATCCATCTGACTGAGCGCGACCTCTGATGTACCCGTGCCTGACGCAATCAGGGATGTGCCACTTGCCCTGATCTGCCCAAGGGTTTCTGTTAATAACGGCAACCGGTTGAAAATGCTGATAATCAGCTGATAGGTATTTAAGTCACTGTCCAGTGATAAGCCGTAAAAATCCAGGATGTCCTGGTTTGCTATTAACAATGTCTGGATCAGACTGGCATGACGGCTGAGGCTCTCTTCCAGTGAAAGGTGTTTATCACCAATCTCTGTCTGCAGTTTTTTCCACTCCCCGTCGGCTTTATTCAAACGCGCCAGCGGCTGTGCAGCCTCCGCGTTTTGGCCGAGTTCAGTGACAACACTGCTATAGAGCGAATCGATCTCCTCTGCCAGCGCCACACGCGAAGCACGAACTGAATCGTTGCTGGCAATAGCGATAGCACTTTCTGCCCGATGACGCTGGACCAGGTTAACCAGTGATAGCATCTTTTTTTCAACCGGTATGCCCGTAAGCTCAATTTTTTTAGCATCGATCGCCTGATTCCCGCTTTGAATAAACAGGCCGGTAGGAAATATAAATAATCCGAGCGCAAACAACCCCAGCAAAATAAACTTCGCTGGCAGATTGATCGTGTTTAGTATCTTTTTCATGCACTATTCCTGGGTGAGCCTAAAGAGATAAATTCCGAACGAAATATTTTTTATTAAACGCTTCAATTTAACCACCCATGCGTTATCAACGTTGCATCCGGGGCTGCAAGGTATTACCGCAATGCGTGAACTCAAAAATTATAGATTGCTAACGGTTATTTTACAGAGGATATATTGACGATATATTCTTGCGTAACACCCAAAGTCAAATAAGTTAAAAACTATAAAAAACATAATCTTATAAAATAATCACAGGTTCCATAAAAAGTCAAAACCCCGTTATCTATCGAAAAAACTTATCTCAGAATAAAGCGTTAAAGTTTTAGCTACCTGCGCCGATAATCAGCGATTTCTTCTTCGGCAGGGAAAGTGGCGCACTCTGCCCTCAATTAAAATGGCGTCTCATTAAAATACCAGCCCTGACAAACAGAGCCGTCAGGACTGGAAATTACAGGTGTGTTAACCGTATGCCTTTAGCAACGTTTCTGCAGCGAGTTTGCCTAATGCATTCGCGGCATAAGGGCTGTCGCCAGTTATGACATTGCGATCGCGATGTACCGTACCCTTGATATCTTCATTGATAATATAAATACCCATAGCGCGCAGCTTTTCACCAAAGTACCAGGCAAGATGACCTGGCATATACCCTATTTCCGGCGTCTGCTTGTCAATCGCATCAGGGAAAGCACAGATTTCATAGCCCGTCAGCGGATTATCGGACTCTGTTAATGAAAGAAATGCCGCCGGGCCGTGACAGAGCGAGATCAGATAACGGTCATTTTCCAGCGTCCAGCGTAATAACGACGCCACCTCTTGACTCTCCGGTAAGCCAATCAGCGCACCGTGCCCGCCCGGTATAAAAACAGCCGCGTAGTCGCTATGGGGCGAGAGGGTCGCCAACACATCGGCTAACCTGAGTGGGGAGCGAAAGGCTGGCTGGTAGCGCTGATAAAATTGTATTACCGCTTCATCCTGCTCCGGCATGGCCCAGTGTTCAAACTTTGCCATCTGACCAGAGAGCGTTGCAATGTCGAGGCCAAAGCCCGCCTGGTGCAGGTGATACATTGGCAGTAGCGTTTCTACCGGATGATTGCCGGTTGAAAACAGCGTATCGTTAGCCAAAGACAGATAACGTTCATCAGTACACAGGACCAGAATTTTTTTGCTTCCGTCACCGGGCACCGGATAGTCAGCGCCGTCCAGATCGGATACCGGGCTGGTAAATTGATTGCGCGAGTAGTCTGAGGGGAAAAATGCGTCTGCCTCGGCACGATCGGCAACGGGTTTCCGGCTGAGTTCGTTCGTCATTTATGCTTCCTCTGTAAGTAAATACAGAGAAAAGCGTAGGTGAAAAACCGGCCTGGCTCACTGAGCCAATTCTGAATGCCGCTGCGCCTGTTATGATGCAGAGCACACCCGCACGCATAACTTATTGCGTCACAGCGGCAGGCACTTCCTCAACTAATACCAGCGGGCACCGCCGCACCCGGCAGGCCTGAGAATAGGCCAGCGCGCAGACTGCGCACAGGTCGCATACGTCGGATTCATACTCATACTCCATATAGTATCGAAAGCGACTGGTGTGAGTAGCAGTACGCCAGAAACGCTGCGGCTCCAGCAGTTCATCAAGTTGCCTGAAAGTCAGGGCTGACGGGTTGTGGTACCCGACTCTTACGCGATAAGTTGTCATGCTTCGATTATTGAATGACTTACCGCTGGCTGCAACCGGACACCGGTTTTCATTTCGATAGCTAAAATGTATCAGTCGCTACTTTTCCGGCTCGATCTCTTCAATTAACTCAGCATCCTGCTGACGTACGCTGCCTACCCGCGTGGTCACCGCATGCCAGCAAAAGGCGTCTTCGGGTTCAGCGGCTTCATGCGCGATCTCCTGGGCACGACGTGCGGATGTGCTGTTGCTCAGCCATTCATCAACGCCTTCTGCAGTCAGGACCAGCGGGCGGCGATCGTGAATATCGACCATGCCTTTATTGCTGGAAGCCGTCACTATGACAAAACCTTCGTGCCCCTGAGCGTGATTAAACGGTGCTTTGCCGATGGCAGCAAAAAACAGCGGCGTTTTGCGCTGGTGATAGATGAAAAACGGCTGCTTTTTCCCTTTCTCTCTTTTCCACTCGAACCAGCCATCAGCCGGTACTATCGCCCGCCCCTGTTCCCAGAGAGGTTTAAACATCCGCCCGCTGGCAGCGGTTTCGCTGCGGGCATTAATCAGAGGCTGCTTATGCCACCATTCCGGCCCGTATCCCCAGTAGACGGGATCCAGCCGCAGCGCCTCTTCGCGCTCGCTGAGCAGTAATACGCGGGTACCTGGCGCGACATTGTAGCGCCCGATAGGCAATGGATCGTACTGGATCTCATCCGGCGCAATACCGAGCGCCATAAAATAGTCATCTCTGCTGCTGTACTGCGCGAATCGTCCACACATATTGACCTCCGGCTGTAAGCATAGGCCAGTTTGTCACACCCGCGACAGCTACTGCGATTGCGCCAAGTTACATTGACATCAATTTAATTTGGTTCAATACTTGTCGCTGTCCGGGCGCAGCATGCGCTTTCCCTGTCGGCCAGCATCAGTCAAATGGATCGTGAATGTGTACTGATATAAATGATCAAAGCGGTAACAACGAGCGTCCGCTGTCTGACGCACCGGTAACCGTCGACCAGTTCCTCTGTTTTGCGCTCTACTCTGCATCACTCGCCATGACCAAGCTTTATCAGTCCCGGCTTAAACCGCTTGGACTTACTTATCCCCAGTATCTGGTATTACTGGCGCTGTGGGAAAAAGATGAGGTGACCGTCTCGGAGGTAGGTGCACGCGTGCGGCTCGATTCCGGCACGCTCAGCCAGTTATTGAAAAGACTTGAAGCAGCCGGTCTTATTGTGCGTAAACGCGATTCAGGCGGCGATGAACGCCGGGTACTTATTTTCCTGACTGATGAAGGGCAGCAGCTTAAAAGCAAAGCTGCCGGGGTGCCCGCCGATATGATTTCGGTGATGGATACCCCTTATGAAGAACTGCATGATCTTACCGTAAGGGTTGCAGCCCTGCGGGAAAAACTGCATCAGGCACTGCCCTGAACGCCTGACCCGACCCCGTCTGCTCAGGCCAAAACGTGTGCAGGTCGTATAATGGCAGCCATAAATACCCGATTAATATGCAGAGGGATACCGCGTGAAACTCAGCGTTTTGGATAACAACAGTGCCATTCATGCCGCCATCGGGCGTACCGTGTCGTTTTTACGCAAATCCGGACAGCCTTTAAGTATTGACAACATTCTTGTGCATTTGCGGCAGCAGGAAAGTGAGGCGCTTGATGGGATGAAAGAGACCTATGCAAGCGCTGTACGCGCTCTGACAGCCAGAGAGCAATAAGCCATTACAATGTGCTATGTGCCTCGACACTCAGTGTAACGTCTGATCATGAGAGGCCGCATCGATTATCGGGCAGTCTGCCCCCTGGATTTCCCGGATGGCAAAGTAGAGCGAACGGATTTTTGCTTCACTCTTTTCCGTTGCCAGCATCTCCTGCAGTCTGCTGAGCAGAGCATCATAAGAAACAGGTAACGCCTCTTCAAACAGCGCCATTACCGCCTCGCCTATTACTCTATCCACCCATTCATCATCATCTGCTTTGTTCATTCTGCGGTCGCCGGGTCAGTGTACATCTGGAAAAAAAGCTTTTAATACCGCTAAAAAGATACTACAAAATTTATGTCCATTCAGAAACAATCCGCAAGCAACGTCGGGCCAGGCCTGTATATTCCATTTAACCTGCTGATTAATATCCAGTTAACCTGATACGTGAAATATTTTACTGCATGTTAAACAGGTTCGTTTCAGGATAAAGCGTAAGCGATCATCGCACCCGGTTTGCGTTTAACTCTGCACCATTACTGATTTTATCGCAGGCAACCTTGTATCTCCCTTCATTACAGGTAGTATATGAACCATATACACAACATATAAGGCACAGCCATGGGCATTGTGAAAATCTCCGATCTGATGCATGAAAATCTGCGTATCGCCAGCGGAGCATTGAGCCGCTCAGTTAATGCTCAGGCGGAGCACTGGATGAAGATGGGCATGCTGGCAGAACTTTATCCCGACAAAGACCATCAGGCGCTGGTCCGGCTGCTGATGCGCGTTGAACGCGACGGAGGGAGTGACCTGGCAGCACTCTTAAATCATCCTGCATTTCTGACTCAGGAGAAGGCATCATGAATATTACGTTCCATAATGCCGCGGAAATTGAACAGGCGCGCGCCGCGGGTAATGCTGCTGCTGCCGTGCTGGCCATGATTGGACCTTATATAAAGCCAGGTATCAGCACCGACGAGCTGGATCGTCTCTGTCACGATTACATCGTTGATGTCCTGAAAATCACGCCGGCAAATATTGGCTATCATGGCTATACCCGTACGCTCTGCACGTCAGTCAATCACGTAGTCTGCCACGGTATCCCGGGTCCGAAACGACTTAAAGAGGGCGATATCATTAATATTGATGTCGCGGTTATCAAAGAGGGCTGGTATGGCGATACCAGTCGCATGTACTTTGTCGGCCAGCCTTCAGTTCGCGCCAGGCGACTGGTGGATATCACTTACGATGCAATGATGGCGGGTATCAGCGTGGTGAAACCCGGTGCCCGGCTGGGCGATATCGGCGCAGCCATCCAGCGGGTAGCTGAAGGCGCAGAGTTCTCTGTCGTACGCGAATACTGCGGTCATGGCATCGGACGGATCTATCATGATGAACCACAGGTGCTTCATTATGGTACGCCCGGTAAAGGCCTGATGCTGGAACCGGGCATGATCTTTACTATTGAACCGATGATCAATGCCGGCAAAGCAGCGACCAGCGTATTGAATGACGGCTGGACGGTGGTAACAAGAGATCGCTCACTCTCTGCGCAGTGGGAACATACCGTTGCCGTCACAGATAACGGCTTTGATCTCCTCACGCCGTGGCCGGATGGCACCGGCAGCGACTCTTCGGTTCAGCGCTGAAGAAGGTTCATCGACTCAATCACCTCCGTCATCTGCTGAATCAGCATCTGTGCCGCGCGCGAAAGCTGCCGCGACGGTGCAGTGCATAATGCCAGCGTCAGAGGGCGCATGACGTTGTGCCGGAGCGGCACAAAGCTCAACTCCCCTTTTTCAACCTCAGTCATTACATCCAGCAGGCTCAGCACGCAGATCCCGCTGTTCTGCGCCACCAGCGTATGGATAAGACGAATATCATTACAGCCAATCACATTGTCAGGGCGGAATCCCTGCCGGTGGTAGAGCGCAGCGACCCGCTCATGAACAACCAGTGAGTCCCCCGGCAGAATATGTCGCTCATGACTCAGTTCACTGAGTGAAATAGCATCACGGGTTCTGAGCGGATGCTGGTTATTCATGACCACGCCCATTTCCAGTTCAGCAAAAGCCAGCACATCAAGGCCGCTCTGGCCAGCCGGGTCGAGGATAAGACCAAAATCGATTTCAGATTGTCTGATCAGCTGGCTGATACGATGGCTGTTATCGACGGTAAGCGTCAGATTCAGCCAGAGATGCGTCTGCGCCATGACCGCTATCCGTTCGGCTATCCGGCCCCGGGTCAGAGACTGCACCATTCCCAGGGTAACAGTGCCGCGTTTTAGCCCCTGAATTTCATCGAACCGCTGGCGCGTAACGCGAAATTCACGCTGCCAGCGAGTGAGATCGCTGTAGAGCAATTCGCCGGCAGTGGTCATGCGCAGCCCTTCCGGCAGACGCTCAAACAGCGGCGTATTAAAGGAGGCTTCTGCCTGTAAAATTTGCCGGTTGATCGCAGACGCCGACACGTGCAGCTTTTCTGCCGCCTTACGCAGACTGCCGCTGCGGACGACCTCAGTAAAATAGAGTGCAAAACGGGAAAATGGGCTCATCGTGTACCTGTACACTTTTTTGCAACAGCAGACTGTAATCTTAGCGATGGATCGTAACACAGAAGCGTAATAACAATGTCCTGAAAAAGAGTACGTTTATCACGGTCTGTGAACTGATTATCAGGAGATGACTATGCCCGGCCCGACACCGCCTGCCCACTGCACTTTTGACCCTGAAGACTGGCTGCGCCTGGCGCGCCACTGGCATCCTGTTGCGCGCAGTGGTGATATCAGCAGCGCCCCGGTAAAAGCGACGCTGCTGGATGAACAGCTGGTGCTGTACCGGATCAAAGGAAACATTGTAGCCGCCCGTGATATCTGTCCACATCGTGGCGTACCGCTGACGCTGGGTTTTCACGATGAAGAGGGCATTATCTGTCCTTATCACGGCCTGCGCTTTGGGGAAAATGGCCGGTGTAACCGCATTCCGTCGAGTCCGGACCAGCCGGTACCTGCCAAACTGCACCTTACCTCGTATGCCGTTGCAGAACGTTTTGGCTTGATCTGGGTTTGTCTTGCACCTGACAGTGAACAGCCTGCAGCACTGCCGACGATGCCGCACTGGGATGAGAGCGGATTCCAGCAAATCAACTGTCCCGGGTTCGACGTCGCAGGATTTGCTGGCCGGCAGGTAGAAGGCTTTCTGGACGTCGCGCACTTTGCCTGGGTACATACGGATACGTTTGCCGATCCGGCCAACCAGCTGGTGCCCGCTTATAATCCGGTTGAAACCGACTACGGCTTTAGCGTCGATTACTGGAGCTCCGTGAGCAATTTCGCTGCCGACAGCCCCTGCCAGGCGCCCGCTGGCTTTGAATGGCTGCGGCGCTTTGAGATGCATCTGCCCTTTACGGCCACATTAACGATTTTTTTCCCAGACGATGCCCGCCTGGTGATCATGAATGCGGCTTCTCCGGTTTCAGCCCGTCAGACGCGCATGTTTGCGCCTATAGCACGCAACTTTGATCTGCATATTCCTCCGGAAGAGGTGCACGCCTTTAACCTGCGCGTGTTTGAAGAGGATCGGCTGATGGTGGAGACCCAGCGCCCTGAACGCCTGCCGCTGGATCTTACGCTCGAGGCGCATATTCCGGCCGATCGCAGCTCGGTCGCGTACCGGCGTGGTCTGAAGCGCATGGGATTTGGTGAATTTTTTCTGGTCTGAGGGTCTGCGATGAACAAACTGATTACTGTGATCACGGACGGCATCTGGCGTCAGGGCCGCCGCAATCTTGGCGTCAGGCTAATGACGGCAGATGGGCAATTGCTGCCCGCATGGCAGGCAGGGGCGCACATCGATGTGCACCTGCCGTCGGGAATAATCCGGCAATATTCACTGACCGGACCGGAAAACAGACGCGACTGCTATGAAATTTGTGTAGCACTTGACGCAGATTCACGGGGAGGTTCGCGCTATGTACATGAAACGCTCCGCCCGGGTATGCAGCTTGCTATTTCTGCACCACGTAATCTTTTCCCGCTGGTTGCAGCAAAGAAAGTCATCTTGCTGGCCTCAGGCATCGGCATCACCCCCCTCTCAGCGATGGCGCAGGCGCTGGAAGCAACAGGCATCGCTTTTGAACTGCACTATTATCTCAGACAGCGGGGCGATGAGGCGCTTGCAGCAACGCTGAGCCAGAAATTTGCGCATGGCGTTTGTCATTTCTGGTACAGCAGTGAGGGAGTCAGCGCACGCAATCATCTGCCTGCCGGTGTCGCACATTATCAGCCCGACGCACATATCTATCTGTGTGGTCCGCTGCCTTTCATGTCACATCTGCGGCTTCAGGCTGAAGCCTGTGGCTGGCCCTCCGGAGCGATTCATACAGAGGCATTTAAAGCTGCTGCACCACAGCAGGTTACCGGGCGGGGCGCAGCGTTCACGATAACGCTGGCGCGCTCGGGCAGAAGCTGGCTGGTTCCGCCAGATCGGTCAATTGCAGCCGTGCTGACTGAGCAGGGCGTGGAAGTTGCACTGTCGTGTGAAATGGGCATGTGCGGCGCCTGTCTGACACCCGTTATTGAAGGTCAGCCAGACCATCGCGACACGGTTCAGTCTGACAACGAAAAAGCGTCGTCTGCCCAGTGTGTCGCCCTCTGCTGCTCCCGCAGTCATACCGCCAGCCTGATCATCGATCTCTGAATAGCCTGCTGCTGACCCGGCCAGCAGCCAGGCCTCCCCTGCCCGGGTAAAATCACCTGCGATAACCCGACATTTTCAGTCCTTATTTCTGTTCTGCCCATTCATACCAGGACTGAAAAAAATAAACGAAGCGTAATAGTACGCCTGCACTCTTTTATTGCGCGATGTCATGCTGTGCATGGCTAATTGTCACAACTTTTCATCAAACCTTTTCAGGACGCAAAGAACGCTTTCCTTTATCGGAGTAAAATGCTAACTATTCTCCTGCGTAAGATTAAGATAACAGGATCGTTTAAAATCGATTCTTACTTAAACAAACGACCCGTCGTAAATTAAAAGTCAGGATAAATTCTGGCTTGAATATGGTAAAAACAGCGCTACATTTATTTTTGCCACAAGTCAGCATGAACAGAGAGGAAAAAATGCAGGATTCCAGCAATAACCCGGAAGAAGCTGAAAAAACCAAACCACGCCGCGGTGGTGCAGGTAACTTTGCTGCTAACAAAGAACGTGCTGCTGAGGCAGGCCGTAAGGGCGGTCAGGTCAGCGGCGGCAACTTCAGAAACAATCCTGAACGGGCTATTGAAGCGGGCAGAAAAGGAGGAAAAATTAGTCGTCGTAAGTAAACTTATACAGCATCTGATACCCCCTGCACTTCATTTAATCCTATAAATGACACTCTCCTGACATCGTTTACGCTTCGCTTAAGCGAAAGAATCGACCTGTCAGGAGAGTTATTTTTCATCCGGAGAAAAATTTTCGATTAAAAGTTGATCGATGGAATTTCTTTACCGCTTCGCTTTATTAACAAAACAAACACCCTATATTTCCTGGCTGATTTGGAAATGGCTTTTTTATTAGCCAGCAACATGACTGAATATATTTGTACAACGAACACCCCTTTGTACACTTTTATTAAAGATATAAATTCATACTTCAACGTATTTAAAATAAGAAACGACATAACTCTATATTTAATAAAGAAAAATTGCATATTTGATGCATCTTATCGTTACCTGCGCGAATGGCGGGTATTTCGTTTGAGGAAGCAGCAATGAGGTATGAGTGCAACCGCACGCAAAGTGTGACGTGCGCATTGCTGCTGACTATAGTTAATGTTCAGCGATGATAAGGGGGACTTTATGGCTGGTGGCTGGTCCGAAGATGGCGCAGTCCAGAAACAGATTGATGCAACGGTAGATGATGCTATTGCCCGGGCACGAAGTCATCTGAAGCAGGGTGAAAGTGCCCGCTTCTGCGATGAGTGCGGAGAACCCATACCCGAAGCGCGTCGCGCGGCACTGCCCGGCGTACGCTACTGTATTCAGTGTCAGTCTGAACTGGATAAGAAAGAGGCCAGCAGTAGCGGGTATAATCGCCGGGGCAGTAAAGATAGCCAGCTACGTTAGCTGGCTGAGGATGTTGTGACTCAGCTCCAGAGCAGGACGTTGTTACGCCCTGCCCGCTTGACCTGATAAAGCGCTTCATCCGCATGGCGTAGCCAGTCGCGCAGAGAATCAGCACTGCTTGCCGGAGCGATACCGATGCTCACCGTGCAGTGATAATCGGGAGCGGCCGGTAAAACCACCTGCGCGATTTTTTCACGGAGTCGCATCGCCAGAGCCACTACGGTGTCATCACTGGCATGGTGAACGATAACGCTAAGTTCATCACCGCCCAGGCGCGCAGGAATATCCTGAATACCAACATAATTACGCAGCAGAGCCGAGATCTCAGCCAGCAGAAAATCGCCTGCTTCATGTCCCCATGTGTCATTAACGGCCTTGAAATGATCCAGATCCAGCAGCAGCAGATAGCCGTTACTGTCACCACGCCGCGTACTTAAAAACTCACTCTCCAGACGTCGCTCAAACAGCCGTCGGTTAGGGATCTGCAGGCCCGGATCCATCAGGGCCACGCGCTCCAGTTCACGATTACGCTTGCGCAGTTGCCAGGTGAGATTATAGGAGGCAATACTCAGCGCCAGCATATAGCAGCTGGCCAGCGGCAGCGTCAGCCACACTGTTTGCATGGTAAATGCACTCTCTGCCCGTGCGCCATCAAGTATCCATACCGGTAAAAAAGAAACGATAAATGCTTTAACGGCTGATATCAGCAACGTGCTGCCGCCCGCCGCATAGCGATCGGAAGCCAGCACTGCCATGATAATGACGGAAGGCACCGGACTGAGCGACATCAGCGCCACCCAGATCCCGCCAAAAGCGGCGTCTAGCGTAAGATTGCTACGTTCAGCACTGGTCGGGTCTTCAGCGCGCAATGCACGCTGGCAGGCGAGCCATGGCCAGGCAAACGCATTAATGAACAGCAAACCGCTGTAAAACAGCTCACGCTGCATATCGAGCAGCACAGAAAGAACAGGGAAAAAACAGAGCACAGTGCCGAGCTGCCGCATAAAAAACATGCGCCGGACAAAACGTCTCGACCGTTTTTTCAGATGATCATCATCAGGGGTATAATAGTTCATTCTAAGAAAAGTCTGATCAACAGGAACCGCAGTTTATCGGGAAATAAGCGCAGGCAGCCAATTATTTTGACGCTGGGACTTTGTCGATTGAAGTTACTGCGCTTATGTAATTACGCCTGTACCTTGCTGCGTATTTTAGTATCACTATTTTATCAAAAAAATAGTGATAATTATCAGAGGCATAAATATGGCAAATCTGTATACGTGCGATAAACATTGCAGTGTTCAGGCCGCCAGTACAGCCTGGCTTAAGAAAGCTCTTTTTTTCAGATGGCGCGGTTACCACGCTATCTGAACAGTACCTGTTGGCGATTTCAGGCTGAAATCGCCGTTAATCATAGACTTACCACTGAGTCGCCTGCATATCAATGACGAAACGATAATGCACATCGCCGCGCAGCATACGCGCAAATGCCTGTTCTATGTCGCGTCCTGTAATGATCTCAATATCCGCCACGATATTATGCTGACCGCAAAAATCGAGCATTTCCTGCGTTTCCTGTACGCTACCTATCGAAGAGCCAGTGATGCTCAGCCTGCGGAAAACCATTGGCGTTATATCAGGTGAGGTATGAGGCCGATCCGGAATGCCTACCAGCACCATGCGTCCATTGGTTTTCAGCGTGGCGAGATAAGGATTAAGATCGTGTGGCGCTGCCACGCAATTGATAATGATATCCAGTGAAGTCTGACAGGCCGCCATCTCCTCCGCATCCCGTGATACCACTACCCGACTGGCCCCCAGACGCAGTGCGTCGTCGCGCTTGGCTGCAGAGGTAGTAAACAGCGTGACATCTGCTCCCATTGCACAGGCCAGCTTAACCGCCATGTGTCCAAGTCCGCCCAGTCCGACCACGCCCACGCGGTCTCCTGCTTTGACATTAAAGTGGCGCAATGGCGACCAGACCGTAACACCAGCGCAAAGGAGCGGTGCAACGCCTGCTGGTGACAGGTTTTGCGGAACAGCGACCACGAAGTGTTGATCGACAATTACGCTTTCAGCATACCCTCCCCATGTGGTACCGCCGGTATATTTGTCGGTTCCGTTATAGGTCGCAGTAAAACCTGCTTCGCAGTATTGCTCTTCATGCTGCTGGCAGAAATGACAGGTCCGGCAGGAATCGACCATTACGCCAACGCCAACCAGATCGCCGGGCCTGAATTTGCTGACGTCATTGCCGGTCTCTATTACCCGGCCAACGATCTCATGGCCCGGTACCAGCGGATACTGGCTGACGCCCCATTCATTGCGCGCCATATGCAAATCAGAATGGCAAACGCCGCAATAAAGCACCTCGATTTTCACATCCTGGTGTTGTAACGGACGCAGAGCAACATTGTCAGATGTCAGGGGAGCGGTTGCATTATGCGCAACCAGTGCATTGATTTTCATTGTGCCTCCGGCAAAGATGGCTTAATAAGTTAAGAGGCGGCAGACTATAGTGAATGCGAAAAAAAATTAACAGTAGGCACCAAACGGTGACCTTATAAGGAGTCAGGTAATGCCAGCCTGGGAAGAGGGTAAACTGGTCTTTTATGCGGATTCACCCCCGCGCAGACTGCTGGAACTGTTCTCTGTCAAATGGAGCACAATGGTGCTGCATGCGCTTTATCACTGGCCGGATCACTGTGCCAGAACCGGCGAATTGCAGCGCAGTCTGCAGGGCATATCGAAAAAAATGCTGTTTCAGACGCTAAAGGCGCTGGAACAGCGCGGGCTGGTTGAACGACGGGAATATGCGGTTACGCCAGCTAAAGTCGACTACCGGCTTACCCCGCTGGGAATGACCTTTGCCCGACCGGTAGAGGAGATGTACGCGTGGGGGCTTGAGAACCAGGCCGCGCTGGACAGTATGGAAGCCAATCTGCACGCAGCACGGCTTAACGCAGAGTCAGAGGAGTAACAGAGTCGCTGCCGGCGACTCTGTCTGACAGAGTTAGTTAAACGGCGCTTCCCGGGCCAGCAGGCGCGCAATGACGTTAAGCGCGCCCTCTTCATTATTATTCTGCGTACGATAACGTGCGACTGCCGAAACCGACGGGGCGGCGTTATCCATGGCAAAGCTGTAGCAGGCCTGCCGCAACATCTCTATATCGTTTGCACTGTCGCCTATCGCCAGCACTTCACAATCATCAATGCCCCACTTTTGCTGCAGCATTGCAATGCCATGCGCTTTATGACAGCCCGGAATGATCAGATCAATAAAGCCAAATCCGCTGGAGACCGGATGCATGATGTTCTCAATTGCACTCAGCTCGTGATGCAAACGCGTCATCAGCGCCTCAACACCTTCATGCTCCAGATTCAGTGAGAATTTAAATATGGTGTCATCGATGCTGCTCAGATCGTCGCGCTTTTCCAGCCGGCGATAATGATTGCTGAGCTTATTGACGATATGTTCAGGCATCGAAGTATGCACATAGGCGCTGTTACGACCGCAGACCACGACGCTGATATCAGGCTCTTTTGCCAGAATAGTGAGGATCTGCTCTACCCGCTCAGGCGCCAGCTCTCCGCAAAACAGCTCTTCATTGCAGTCTGAAACCCAGGCCCCGTTTTCCGCGACGAAAGCGATCTCATCCTTGATGTCAGGAAAATAGTGCTGCAGCTGATAATACTGATTGCCGCTGGCCACAACAAAGCGGATCCCTTTCTCTTTAAGCAGTGCATACTGGCGGGCAAAACGCTGCTGATTATAGTGCTTGTTGTCATCAAGGAAGGTGCCATCCATATCTACTGCAATCATCTTAACTGCCATTATTCTCTCCCGTATTGAATCTGTCGTCAGCGCGTCCGGCCTGTCATAAAGTATAAGCTTACTCGCGACATGGATTAATGAGAATGTTAATAGTGACGATGTTCACTGCTTTCAGAGATTTCTCGCTGGTCAAAGTGGAGTACCTTCACCCTTTACTGATTACAGTGAATGAGACGAGTGATGCAGCAGTGCGAGACAGGCAGAAAAGGATGCCGGCGGCGCGTTACGGCCGCCGGACTGAATCAGTGATTATCAGGATAGCTTAGCGTAATTGCATCATCAGGCAGATGCGTAAAGGTCTTAACCAGCTGATGGTAATCGGCTACCGGATTAAGCGCTGCAAACTGTTGTGGATAGAGATCCTTCGCCAGAATTTCCATGCCGATGATATTCCAGGGGTGATTGTAGAAATGGTGATAGATGCCATAAACCCGGTCCTGCTTAACCGGTTCAATCTGTGCCACGCCGGTACGGTGCGTCAGCGTCTGGAAGGTCGCGGTAACGTCCTGAGGCTTAACATCGTAGCCAAACGGCAGGACATTATTGTTCGGCCGCTTTGAGCCAGTCATGATATAGACGTCTGGCTTCATCGCGATGATTTTTTCCAGCGAGACAAATCCTGAATTACCCGGTAAAAGTGCAGAGCCAATGTTTTTGCCCCCTACTGCTTCAATCAGGCCGCCCCAGCCATTATGACTGTGCGTAAAACAGCAGTTGTCACTGTTACCGGCAATGGGCTCAATAAACACGGTCGGTTTTGTTTCAACGCTTTTTACAGTGTTTGTGATGGCCGACATTTTTTGCTGATAGAAGGTTGTATAGTCACGGGCTTCATCTTCACGATTGAGGATCTCTCCAAGCAGTGAGACGCTTTTGGCCGTGTTCTGTGCCGGATGGAGTTCATAGTCAACAAACACAACCGGTATATGCAGGTTTTCGAGCGTCCTGATCACGCCAGACTGAATCAACGCCGGTTTTGCACGTAACTGTGCAATCATGACATCAGGGTGCTGTGCCAGCACGCTTTCAAGATTAACCTGTCCCTGATCGTTGAATCCCATATCAACAATTTTTTCCGCCTGCGGCCAGCGTGCCTTCAGCATTTGCCAGGTTTGCGTGTCCTGCTTTTTAGGCAGGTTATTCCAGGCCACAACGCGTTCAAAAGGATTGTCACGATCGAGCAGGGCAAGCGTCAGTACATCACGCCCATCCTGTAAAATAATATGCCGGGGCTCTTTAGAAAACGTATGTTGCTGTCCATCCAAATCGGTGATGGTCAATGGATAGGTGGTGGCTGACGCTGATACTGCTACACCCAGAGTCAACACCATGCCGCACAGAACTTTCATTTGAACTCCCTTCTTTACTGAATAGTAATTATTATCATCTAATTTATCATAACTCTGAAGGCTCAGGCAGGTTACGTATGGCTGCGGTTGTAACGGAATGCGTCATCTTCCGGTATCTCTGTTTGCCTTCTTGCGCATAAAGGGGAGATCAGAAGAATGAATCAGGACGTTGATTGATGAGAAGGGTTCATAAATCTGTAAATCCGCAATGCGCGCTGGCAGAGTTTACTATCGTATAACCTGAAACAGTGGCGATTTCAGGCTGAAATTCTTAGCATAACTCTAGACGGGACAATGACTTAGACATGAAATTGCAGTGGCGAACGTTAAAAGCCGCCCGCAGGCGGCATGGTTACTGCTCCAGGTATTTAGCAAGCGTGCTGCTGATCACCTTGTCCAGTTCATCCTGAAGCTCTTTAGGCTGGCGACTGAATTCATAACTGAAGGTTCGCCCTTTGGATTTTTTCCGGGCATACCGATCTTTATCGGCAAAGTTCCAGAGCGGCGTCGTGACGATTTTCTCTTTTCCAGGCGCCTCAAGCAGGGCGTTACTGCCATTGCGCACCAGACGTAGAATCGCATTCTTGACTTCATCCTCAGCCAGTCCCTCTTCAGAGGCAACATCATCAATATCTGCACTGATCGTCTCAACCAGCGTTGTTATGCTCTGTTGTTTCTCCTGCAGCTTTTCATACGCCTGAAGCAGCAGCTTATAGTCCGGATAGGCGAGTTCAGCATGGTTAGGAAACAGCATAATCAGTTCAGCTGGCACGCTCGCTGCCTGTAAAGCGCGTGTCACTTTCGCTTGTGACAGCCCCTGTTGTTCAGCAATCTCTTTTTGCGACAGACCACTCTGCTTTAATGCAAGCAGACGCAGGCCGACTTCGCGCAGATTGTGCTCACGCGCGGTCTGAATATCCTGAGCCAGACGACGCGCCTCTTCGGCAGAGATATCTTCATCAGTCACCAGTATGCTCAGGCCCGTTTTGCATAAAAGCGCGGCTGCACGACGGCGCGATCCATCAAGCACCTCGATACGGTCACCGCGCTTTACCCCAATAGCGGGAAAAAACTGCTGCAGTTTAATTGTACGAATAATGTCACGCAGTGATTCTGGCGTCAGGCCCGACTGGTCACGCCCATTCGTCTCCTGCACAACAAATGTCTTTGTTTCCACATCACGGGCAGAAACGTGCTGAAGTGAGAACAACGCACGCTTGCCGGTATTCAGCACAAACGTTTGCGTATGTTCTGCAGCCTTATCTTCATTTTGCAGAGGTGACTGGCTGAAAGTACGGCCAATAGTAATGCGTTTTGCGCTCATCTTAACCTCAGTTCAAACGAATAAATTCAATACGGTCAAATACGGCTTTGGCAAAATCCTCCGCAGCTGAACGGGCGTTTTTCAGGGCCTCACTGCTGCCTACATAGGTAGAAGGATTCGCTGAAATGACCGTATCAAACGACTCACCACAGCGCTCAAACCCATCAAGCCGCGGCAGGGCGGCATCCAGCATATCACCGCCGAAAATCTCTTTAGCCAGGCTGTGGCACATCTTATGATCGGCTTTATTGGAGAGCTTTGACATAAAACCAATATTGCCCTGCAGCCGGCACTCAGCCCCTGAGGCTTCAATAATCCCGACCAGCTCAGGCAGTCGGGTGAGATATTTGAGCGTTGAATGAAAATCGACCTGTGCCGGGGGAACGGGCGTCATCAGCAAATCAGAGGCAGCAATCGCATTTTTGAGAAAGGCATCCAGATGCGGACCACTGTCGATAAAAATAAAGTCATAATCTTTTTTCAGCTTCGCTACAACGTTTTGATACAGCACGGCGTGCACGTTCTGACCAGGCAGATGCTCGTGACAGAGCTCCTCCCAGCGTGAAGCAATAAACGCATCATCAATGGAGGCCGGCAGCACATCTACGCCCGGGATGATAGAAGGCACGATAAAATCGCTTTTCAGCTCTTTTCCGCTGACATTCTGTAGCATCGCCTGCGCGGCGGTAGCCTCAACCAGTCCAACAGAACGTTCATGATTCAAAAACATGGTGGCAGAGGATTGCGGATCGAGATCGATGACCAGAATGCGTAAATCTTCAAACAGCAGGTGCGGATGGGCCCGCAACGCATGCGCCAGGGAGACGGTTGAAACCGTTTTAGAGACGCCGCCTTTCAGATTGCCTACGAAGAGGGTATACGCTTCAGCGTGACGATCGCGATATTTAGGCACGCCCCGGTGATGGTAGATATCGACAATATTTTCAATCGACATTGCGTATTTGGTGGAACTGCCGGCAGCGCGTTTATCAAACACATAGCCGTTTTCTTCCATCTCATTGACCGCGTAATCAACGCTGGCGCGCGTCAGCTTAGGCAGTTTGGCCAGTGCGGCTTTCGCATAGACCTGATAAAACGTGTTTTCTTTGAGTTCTTCTTTTTGCGCCTGAATCTGTTCGGTGAGACTCATCAGCATTCGTTCTGAACGTTGAGCAACCTTCAGAATCTGCTTCTCATCATTAGCCATACCTGCTCCACACATGTAGGATTTATGACTTTATACTTAAATCCTGCACATAAGGCAATTACTTATCCTGTAAACCAGATTGCTCAATTATAGGTACAGAGTGAGTTGCTCATAGCATTCACTGTGATCAGTAACCGCTATCCGTACGGGCAATAGCGTTCACTGTAATCAGTAAAAGCAGGGCTGCAGCCAGTCCGGGCGGGAAGCACACGCCTGAACATTCACTGTAATCAGTAAATGGCGATGCTGGCGTTCACTGTAATCAGTAAAAGAGCCGATAACGGTTTGCCTCGCATACCGTATGCAAGAGAGGAGAGCGTTGTGCGTCAGCGTAGTAAGCCTGAATAATCCGGCATGTTCACTATAATCAGCAGCTGACTGCAGGAAGAGAAGAGCCTTTTCTTCAGCATTCACTGTAGTCAGCCGATCCCGACGAGGTAATCCTTCAGGCAAAAACGTTCACTGTAATCGGGAGAACGCGATGCCGCTTCCGGTAAAACCAGAGACATCTTAACCGCATACCGTCAGCACATTCACTGTAGTCAGTAGCCGGGCGGTCAGTTTTGCCATAAAGGAGTGACTATTCACTGTAATCAGTAACGGCACACTATCCTTCTGCTATCAGCATTCACTGTAATCAGGAGACTGGCCAGAATCCGCCCCGGGCGACCTGCGTGACAGCAGTATACCGGGCTTTATGCCCTGTTATGTTTGGATACCGTAGCCGTTCTTGCTCTCGTACTGATTACAGTGAACAGCAGCATTGCACTCTTTTCACTGGTGCGGGCAGGGCAGGGGGTATGGTTAGACATTCACTGTAATCAGCAGCTGCGATCGAAAGACGCTGCCCAAGGATGTATGTTAGTACTTACTATCAATATAGCCCGCAGCAAACGCAAAACGTAACCGGCTGTTTAGCCAGATCAACATAAATCTACTGCTTATAGTGAACGTTACTGACTACAGTGAACAGGCGAGGACAATGCAGAGTTGAGACACTGATTAGCGCTGCACGGCGGGCGCAGCGCAGCAGCGGGAAGACGTTTTACTGATTACAGTGAATGCCACCACTATTCATCAAAATCTATCTCGTCCAGCACATCGATGCTCTCCAGATTTCCGATACCATCCAGCTTGGGCGTCCTGCTGTGGATGATGAAAAACACCGAACGTCCGCGCTTAACCTCAGAGTAATCAAGATAGCCTATCTCTTTCAGCTGCTCCATGGCACGACGCACCACATGGTTCTGCGTGGTGGTCTTTGAACCCAGATTAAGACGCATACGCAGTCGCGCCAGCGAAATAGGCGCCGGATTAACAGGAAGGCTTTCCAGATAGGTATAAAGCGCCTGCGCAGACTCTTTACGTTTCAGACGCGAAATGGCCCGCAGCTGAAGCAGAACTTTGTGATCAAAGTTATATAACTCAAACAGCTTCGGATCGGCCTGAATACGAACCAGATCCTTTTCCCGATCGTAATAGGCAGATTGCACAAGGTGCGTGTGATAAGCCTTGCCGTTGCCTTCAAAGGAGAGCGTATTGGTTGCAATGCGCCGTAAAGAGGCATCCAGGCGCCTGCGCAAAGCTGCAGAAGAGTTAGCTGACGGAATACCACACATCTTAACAAAATCGATAAAAGGCAGCGTAACCGTGTCGCCTTTCGTCGGATAGCGTGAGAAAGACTGAATAATACCTGCCCAGGTTTTAAAATCGTTGTCCATATCCAGCCTCGCGCCGGTTATAGTGATCTTTTCATATCCTTCGGCTTTCACCAGTGACAGGTTTTTCAGCTCTTTTGTCGCATCAGTAGACGCCATAGCCCCTGATTTGCCACGAGCAGTGGATTTAAGAGTAGGAACAAACAATCCCAGACGCATCAGTGCCACAGGCTGAACCGTATTATTCTTGTTAGGATGAAGCTGGATAACTTCACCGCTGTTTTTTGTCACCGACAGAAAAGGTTCCAGTAACGCCTTGTTTTTACTCTCGTTGTCTGCCATGGCATGAGATCTTCATTTTGTGGATGAAAGGGATCGTTTTCTGACTACAGTGAACATTAGCACTGATTATAGTGAACATTCCACAGAGTATAGTGAATATAGTACTGATTACAGTGAATGCTTTACTGATTATAGTGAACAGCATCACCCTTTGAAGCCTTGTGTGGCGCGGCCTGCGGCGATCGGGGATCTCTTAGGATCTATCTTTGATCTCTTTATGATCTCTTATTAGGATCTGGTTTATGTATAAGTGGATAACTCAGGATCCGGCGATACATCGTCTCTGTGCAGTTGCTTTCAATAAAAGAATAACTTGCTCAATATTATTCATTTTATATCAATAGTAATCGGGCGTATCGTGATACACATAATCAACAGCAATGTACTGAGGAATTCTGATGACTGACCATGTGATTTCACGCAATCCTGCAACGGGTGCCATTCTCGCAACGTATCCGCTTCAGACCCCCGGGGAACTTGATCACTCCCTTGCACAGAGTGCTAAGGCTGCTGAGCTGTGGCGTAATACACCGATTGAACAGCGTGTAAAGGTACTGCGCCAGTTGGGTGAACAGCTGCGTCAGCGTCAGGATGAGCTGGCAACCATGGCCACACAGGAGATGGGAAAACCGATCGCTCAGGTACGGGCAGAAGTGCTGAAATGTGCCAGCTTATGTGACTGGTATGCTGAAAATGGTCCGGCCATGATTGCCGACAAATTGGCTCCGGTAGAAGGTGAGCAGGCGTGGCAGTCATTCAGACCCCTGGGCGTCATACTGGCTGTTATGCCGTGGAATTTTCCTTACTGGCAGGTTCTTCGTGGCGCTGTCAGCATGCTTCTTGCCGGCAATACTTATCTGTTAAAACATGCACCGAGCGTAATGGGGTCAGCTTATCTGATGGCTGAACTGTTTGAGGCAACAGAGCTGCCGCACGGTGCTTTCACCGTTATTAATACGGACAATGAAGGCGTTTCTGCGGCGATAAACGATCCGCGCGTTGCCGCCGTTGCAGTCACCGGGAGCGTACGCGCAGGCGCCGCTATCGCAGCACAGGCCGGCGCAGTACTTAAGAAAACAGTGCTGGAGCTGGGAGGGGCCGATCCCTTCATTGTACTGGCCGACGCCGATCTTGACGCTGCCGTCGCTTCAGCCGTTATCGGCCGTTATCAGAATACCGGACAGGTCTGCATGGCAGCGAAGCGCTTTATTATCGAAGAGAGTATCGCGGCTGAGTTTGAAGCACGCTTCAGCCAGGCTGTAGCCGCGCTGAAGATAGGCGATCCGCTTGATGAGCAGACCTTTATCGGTCCGATGGCACGTTACGATCTGCGCGATGAGCTGGATGCACAGGTGCAGCAAACGCTTAAAGAGGGCGCCCGCCTGGTACAGGGTGGCCATAAAATTGATGGTGAAGGGAATTACTATGCCCCTACCATTCTGGCTGACGTCACGCCGGAGATGACAGCTTTTCAGCAGGAAATTTTTGGCCCGGTAGCGGCAATTACCACGGCACGTAATGCTGAACACGCGCTTGCCCTGGCTAACAACAGCGATTTTGGCCTGAGTGCCACGGTCTGGAGCCGCAATGAAACAGTGACCGGCTGGCTGGCAGAACGCCTGGAAACGGGAGCAGTGTTTATCAACGGTAACGGCGCATCCGATCCGCGCGTCGCAATTGGCGGCGTAAAAAAGAGTGGTTATGGCCGTGAGCTTTCCAGTTTTGGCGTGCATGAGTTCTGCAATATCCAGACAGTATGGAAAAACCGTCGCTAACTGCCCTGAGGCGCGCAATACTGTGCGCCTCACGATTTTCGGGCAGCCACTAATATGAAGAGTCCGGGCATTATTATCCTTGCAGCAGGGCGGGGAACTCGTTTTCAGCAGGCGGGAGGAAAGGGCAACAAGCTGCTTGCCATCTGTCCTGACAACACCGGTGCACTTCATCCTCTGCTCAGTATGACGCTGCGTGCAGCGCAGCGCAGCGGCCTGCCGCTTCTGCTGGTAACACGACCTGAATATACCGCAATACAGGCGCTGGCTGCGGCGCAGGCGATACCGGTGCTGTGTGTCAGCAGTGCAGGCAGCGGTGAGACTATTGCTGCTGCCGTTCACGCCACTCCGCACTGGTCTGGCTGGCTGATCCAGCCTGGCGATATGGGCTGGGTCACTGCAGACGATCATCAGCGTATCGCCAGCGCGCTCTCTGAAGGCGCCTGCCAGGTCCGTCTTTGCTGGCAGGACAAGCCCGGCCATCCGGTCGGCTTTGCAGCAGAATATGGCCCGGCACTGGGTCAGTTAAAAGGGGACAGCGGCGCCCGCTCGCTGCTTGATCCCGCCCGCCTGTTACGTTTGCCGGCGCACGCTGGCGTTGTCCGCGATGCCGATCTCCCCGTTACCGGTACTCCGTTCGCCCCCCACAGGAAATAGTGGCGCAGGGTAATAATTACCGCTACTCTCGCGCGGTCATATTTATGCGATCGGGTAACATAAACCCGGTTGACAGTTCCTGTTCAGAGTCATGATATGCGGAGAGAGTGATGAGCGCAGTATCCGATCCTTCAGTAATTCAGTCGCGGCGGGAGAGTGCCGCTATCTATCGAAAAATAACGTTAAAACTGATCCCCTTTCTCTGCCTGTGTTATCTGGCAGCTTATCTTGATCGCATCAATATTGGCTTTGCCAAACTGCAGATGGCAAGCGACTTAACGCTAAGCGAAACAGCGTTTGGCCTGGGGGCGGGGCTGTTTTTTGTGGGTTACATTCTGTTTGAAGTGCCGAGCAACCTGTTCCTGCAACGCACCGGTGCCCGGATCTGGATCGCGCGGATCATGATCAGCTGGGGAGTGCTCTCCGCGTTAACCCTGCTGGTGAAAACGCCGGGCCAGTTCTATACGATCCGCTTTTTACTGGGGGTGGCAGAAGCAGGGTTTCTGCCGGGCGTGCTGTTTTATCTGACCCGCTGGTTTCCCTCATGGCGGCGTGGCCGCATTATTGCGCTGTTTATGCTGGGACTGCCACTTTCCAGCATCATTGGCGGGCCGCTTTCTGGCTGGATCATGACGCACTTCGACACACTGCACGGGCTGCATGGCTGGCAGTGGCTGTTTCTGCTGGAGGGCCTGCCGAGCATCTTGCTGGGGCTGATGACGCTGCGCATGCTGCCGGATGGCCCGGTGCAGGCATCCTGGCTGAGCACGCATGAAAAGCAGGTCATTGCTGATGAGCTCCGCAATGATGCGGGCGAAGCGGCTGAAGCGAAACACCGGTTACGGGATGGCCTGCTTAATCTGCGGGTGGTGATGCTGGGCGGGATTGATTTTTCCATACTGCTCAGCGCTTACGCCATGGGCTTCTGGTTACCCACGCTGCTGAAAAAAGCAGGCTCAACCGATCTCACCACGATTGGGTATCTCACGGCGATACCAAGTCTGGCCGCACTGGCTGGCATGCTGCTGATTGGTGCCAGCTCAGATCGGCTGCGTGAACGCCGCTGGCATATCATTGTCCCTTTTATCATCGGTGCAGCCGCAATGGCCTGCAGCCCGTTCTGGAGCAGCAATGTGGCTGTGACGGTGCTGCTGTTTTCTATTGCACAGGCGATGATCATTGGTGCCGTGCCGGTTTTTTTCAGCCTGCCTGCGACTTTCCTGACCGGTACTGCCGCCGCCGCTGGTTTTGCGCTCGCCTGCTCCATTGCCAATATCGCGGGCCTGGTCAGTAATTCCGTTATGGGGATTGCGCTGGATATGACCGGCAGCAGCGACGGGGCGTTGTGGCTGTTTGCTGCCTGTTTATTGCTAAGCTGTCTGCTGGTGCTGGCTCTGCCGGCAAAACTGGTTAACCGGTAATCGCCTTTAAGCGCGCCTGTTGCGGGCGCGCTTTACTGATTACAGTGAACGTTGCTCACACAGTTAGTCAGGCTCAGGTGAGAATCAGTTCTGCTCGGAAAGTTGCACCGCCATGGTGTCAGCTTCCAGAGCTTCAAACACGTGGGGTTCATCAGCGGGATAGCAGATGTAATCGCCCGGATTCAGCTCTACCGGCGCATCGCTGGGCCCTACGCGGGCACGTCCGCGGGCAATAATAACGTGTTCAACCGAACCCGGCGGATGCGGCTTTGAAGCGCGTGGCGCGCCTGGCTGACTGGTCACCAGATAGAGATCGCGTCGCCCGCCAGGCGGGCAGCTGGCCAGCAGGGCCGCCTGGTAATCAGCCAGTTCAGCAGAGACAATCATCCCTTCACCCTTACGAATAACCTGCAGGCGTTGCACCTCTGGCTCCAGCAGGCGAGCAAAGGGAATATTTAACGCCACACAGAGCGCCCAGAGGGTTTCAATGCTGGGATTACCGTTGCCCGCCTCCAGCTGAGAGAGCGTTGATTTTGCCACCCCTGCGCGGCGAGCCACTTCGGTCAGTGAAAGTCCGGCACGCTGCCGCTCGCGGATCAGCCCGGCGGCAATAATATCAATCGGTGGTGTCACAGCGGCTCCTGTTCGTTTTATCGAACGTTTGTTCATCTTGTAAAACATCTCCTGCGCGTTCATTATACTGTCTTTATTGTTCGATATGAGATCAATATGTGATGCGTGCAGGGATTAACGTGCTTGATCGCGGCGTAATAAAAGCGATTGTTCTGGTCTGTCTGGCTGACGGTATTGTCGGCCTTTCCTATGGCTCACTGGCGGCTGCGCAGGGCTTTCCGCTGTGGGTGCCGATAGCGCTCTCAACCCTGGTGCTGGCGGGGGCATCAGAGTTTCTGTTTATCGGCATTGTGGCCGGTGGAGGAAGCCCGCTCACTGCCGCAGCGGCAGGGCTGCTGGTCAATGCGCGTCATCTGCCGTTTGGTATTGCGGTAAAAGATCTGGTGGGTCAGGGAGCCCGCAGCCTGCTTGGCTGCCACATCATGAACGATGAAAGCGTGGTATTTGGTATCTCTCAACCAGCGTTACAGCAGCGCCGGGTGGCCTACTGGCTGTGCGGGCTGGGTATTTTTGCAGTCTGGCCGCTCACCGTTATCGGCGGCGCCTTGATTGGCCGCTTTATTCCTGATGTTTCCGCAATCGGACTGGATGCCGTTTTCCCGGCAATTTTGATTGCGCTGATTTTTCCGGCGCTGCGCAAGCGGCGAACACGCATTCCGGCGCTGGCGGGGACAGCGCTCTCGGTGGCGGTCACGCCTTTTGTGCCGGCAGGAATGCCGGTGCTGTTTTCACTGCTTGGGCTGCTGAGCTGGCGGGAGCGTAAAGATGGACAATAGTCTGGTCATTGCGGGTATCGTACTGCTGGCCGTCGGAACGTACGCTATTCGTTTTGCCGGATACCGCCTGGGCAGCCGGCTGCCGATGTCAGAAAAAACGCGCAATATGCTGTCAGATGCTGCCACGGTGCTGCTGCTGGCGGTGGCGGTAACAACTGCCCTGTTTGAAGGAACACATTTTGCCGGTATCGCCCGGGTAGCAGGCGTACTGTTTGCCGTTTTTCTGGCGTGGCGACGTGCGCCGCTGATTCTGGTCATAGTCGGTGCTGCAGTAATGACAGGATTACTGCGCTATCTGGGCGTATCGTAACGATTTCTCTGGCTGGCAATATCCGCTCTTCACGACTTTTGCTACCTTAACACTATAAAGCGTCGCTCCCGAACCCTTGTCACAGAGCGGCAGAGTAAGCCAGAGCAGGATTGAGGCAAAGATGGAAAACCAGGAACAAAACAGCAATCACGCCGATGAGATCGTCAACTGCGTGGTGTACCGTCATGGCGAGCGGGAAGAGCATGTCAATGTTGCAGAGATCAGCGATATCCTGAAAGAAGATAAATCGTTCGTCTGGCTTGGGCTGTATCAGCCCGAACCTGCATTCATGCAAAAACTGCAGGAAGAGTTCGGACTGCACGAGCTGGCGATTGAGGATGCTCTGCTGGCGCATCAGCGTCCCAAGATTGAACAGTATGGCGAATCCGTATTCATTGTGGTTAAGACAGCGTATATGCAGGCGCAGCAGCACATCACGTTTGGCGAGACGCACTTCTTCCTGGGCAAAAATTTTCTCATCACTGTACGCCACGGTTCGCGCGAAGGATATGCTGCTATCCGGGAAAAAGCGGAAAAGAATCATGCCATGCTGTGCCAGGGGCCTGGCTATGCGCTCTACTGTATTCTCGATTTTATCGTGGACAACTACAGTAAAATTACGCAAACGCTCAGCGAGCGCATCGGTAATCTCGAAGATAACATGTTCTCCACGCGCTTTGATAACCACGCGCTGGAGCAGGTTTATCATCTGCGACGTCAGCTGCTGGCGCTGCGCAATGCCGCGATGCCGGTCACTGAAATCTGCCCGCAGCTGGTTCGCTTTCATGAAGATATTATTCCAAAGAACCTGCGAGCCTACCTGCGCGATGTGCAGGATCATGCGCATCACGTCATGATTGATGCAGAAGATATGCGCGAAACGCTGGCCAGTGCTATGCAGGTCAATCTGGCGCTGGTTTCTGTACAGCAGAGTGAAGTGAATAAAAAGCTGGCTGGCTGGGGCGCTATTTTGATTGTGCCGACCATAGTGTTCAGTATGTATGGCATGAACTTCTCCGATATGCCGGAGCTGCACAGTCATTTTGGTTATCCGGTTGCGCTGGGATCAACGCTGCTTATCTGCTGCATTATGTGGTGGCGACTGAAACGCGCGGGCTGGCTGTAACGGCGCCCGCGCGCGGATACCTGAAATTTCAGCCTGAAATCGCCAGGATTTTTATGGCTTAAAACGGGCTGGCAGTAGGGCGCAGCGTGATTTCACTGACGTCAACTTCGCCAGGCTGGTCGATCGCCCAACCGACCGCCTGCGCTATCGATTCCGGTTTAAGGGCAATAGCCCGAAAGCTGCGCATCGCTTCCTGTGCCACTTCATCGGTGATGCTGTCAGCCAGCTCAGACTCCACGACGCCCGGATTGATAACGGTGACGCGCAGAGCGGGTGACTCCTGCCGCAGCCCTTCAGACACCGCGCGCACTGCAAATTTCGTGGCGCAGTAAACCGCCGCGGTGGGTGATACCGTAAGCGCACCAATAGAGGCGATATTGATAATATGCCCTGCCTGCTGCTGTTCCATAGCCGGCAGAACCGCAGCAATGCCATACAGCACGCCGCGTACATTGACATCCAGCATCTGGTCCCACTCCTCAACTTTCAGGGAACGCATGGGAGAGAGTGGCATTACGCCTGCATTGTTGATCATGACATCGATCCGCCCATATTTGTCCAGGGCCAGACGCGCTAATGCCTGAGTATCCGCACGCTGTGTCACATCTGTGGTCAGGTAATCTATCCGGGCACCCTGCTGCTGCAGCTCATCACACAACGATGCCAGCCGTGTAGCCCGACGAGCCCCCAGGATCAGCCTGTGACCCTGTCTGGCCAGGTAGCGGGCGATGGCTTCCCCAATCCCGCTGCTCGCACCGGTCAGGATAATTACTTTCGCTTTTGCATCAGTCATCTTTTTTTCCTCATGTAAAGTCGCCCTGCTATTGTTGGAAAATACCGCAACCGTCAACAGACCTATTCACGGCGCATCTTTGCCCAATCCTCTCGCGTGAGGGGCGGGCGCTGCGTCTCATGACGATGCTGAGTCTTAACTATCCGGGAGAACGTGTGATGAATGACGTGCAGCAGCAAATTTGCACCTTGCTGAACCAGCTGGCGCGACAGGAGGGATATACAACCTCTCTGCTGGATAGCGTGTTATTTATGCGCGCTAATCAGCAGTGGGCCCGCACACCGGTGCTCTATGAACCGGGCATCATCATTATTTGTCAGGGAGCCAAGCGTGCCTTTCTGGCGGATAACGTCTATCGCTATGATGCCCAACACTATCTGGTGTTATCGGTGCCTTTGCCTTTCTCAGCGGAAACGGAAGCAACGTCTGCTGAACCGCTACTGGGTCTGGCTATTCGTTTTGACGTAAATGTCCTGGCGAAACTCATTGCGCAGGTGCCGGAAAAGCCCGCGGGTGAAGAAAAGGCAGCCGCCGCGATTATCTCTACGCCGCTGGATAGCGCACTGTTACAGAGCACGCTGGCGCTGCTTCAGGTATTACGGGATCCACTCGAAGCCCGGATACTGGGGCCGGGCCGTGTGGAAGAGATCTGCTTTCGTATCCTGATGGGGCAGCAGGGTGCTGCTGTACGCGCGGCGCTGGCTTATCAGGGCCATTTTGGCCGCATTGCCCGCGCCCTGCAGCAACTTCATGACAACTGGCAGCAGCCCATAAACGTCACGCAACTTGCCCGGGAGGCGGGGATGAGCGTGCCGCGCTTTCACCTGCATTTCAAAACCGTTACGCACACTTCACCTATTCAATATCTTAAATCCCTGCGCTTACATCGCGCCCGACTGATGCTGATCCAGCAGAACATGACGGCTGCCGGAGCGGCGGCACGCACAGGCTACGAGAGTGATTCACAGTTCAGCCGCGAATTTAAGCGCCTGTTTGGCCGTAGCCCGGCAGAAGAGGCGCGCATAATGAAACAGGCATTCCGGCTGCAGTCAGCAGGGTCCGGTGAGCTTTTCTGATCTGACAGCATTGAAGGCTTTCAACACCTTGCCCATAATGCTGACCCGTCACGGGCAGCGGCTTACTGGCGTTTTATTTCGTTCAGCGTCTGCCACAGGCGCAGCACCTCTTTCTCACTGAGATTAGGCTGCTTTACCGTCTGTATAAAGGTGTCACGATCGGGCAACTTTTTATGCTGCAGATTTTCATTAATATCCCTCAGAATCGTTGTGTTGAGCTGGCTCAGCCGTGTCCTGATGACATCAAGTGGCTGAGGCTGCCATCCGGCTTCAGGCGCTGTCAGCCAGTCTGCGCGATAACGGTACTGAATCGCTTTCGCCGCATCCATCTGTGCCTGAATAAAGGGTCTGACAGAATGGCCATCCAGCCCCAGCTTTTCCGCTTCCGCTACGGACTTCGCCAGCACGTTCGCCTCCTGCTGTAAATCCTCTATGGGCAAATGCCTGACAGCTTTATAACCGGCAACATCTTTCATCCAGCTGAGTCGCTGATTAACGTTTTCTGCTACGTCAGTGGCAGATGCCATTATGCTGCCGGAAAAACAGATCCCGGCAAAAAGCAGGGCAAAATGCAATTTCTTATGGAGCATCGTTACACCTCTTTATACGTTATTCCGCCTGCGGCATGAGTTTAGAGTGGTACTGCAGGCTGCGCTATCCAGACTACTGCTGATAGTGTTCTGAAAACGATTGTGGAAAGATCACACCCGGTAAACGCTGAATAATTCAGTGTCTTAACAAAGCACTATGCCGCAGATGCATTGCCTGTGAAAGATAAGCGATTATTTTTGCTGACTATTGTTGATTCTGTTCACACTATGCCGATGGTTTGCAGGAGAGTAGCAGGCCTGACAGACGTATCCTGTGCAGCAGGCCGGATATCACGTTTATGGCATCGAGCTGAACAGCGGGATCCGCTGCGGCAGGCAGCGAACTTTTCTGAAAATACGCGCATGCAGGGGTGGCGACTGCTCATAAATCAGTACCAGATGTTTGTTCGGAGCAGAGCGGACATCAGCATCGCACAGCGTGCGCGGACAGGACTGAACGATAACAACAGGGCTTTCCTGCTGACAGCCCGACTGAAGCCTGTACGTCATTTTGTTGCTTTCTTCCGGACAGTTCCGGGCCGGGCAAGCGCTGATAGCAACCCTGGTTTTGCGCACGAGCGCCCGGCGGCAACGGGTAAACAGCGCCACATATGGCGCAGAGATAACGTTAATTTTTCCGGCAGCGGAGTAATGGAATGAGCGCGAAAGTGTGGTTAGTGGATGATGATTTGTCAGTAAGGGAGTCGCTGGGATTTCTGCTGAAAACTGTGGATTATGAGGTGGCCGATTTCGGCGAGCTGGCTGCGTTTGATGCCGCGGCCACTGCAGAACCGCTGCCGCTGCGCGGCTGTTTGCTGGTGGATGTCCGGCTATCCGGCATCAGTGGGCTGGAGTGGCTGACAGCACAGCGCGCCCGTCATCCTCTGCTGCCGGTCATTCTTATGACCGGATATGGCACCCTTGATACCTGCCGCAGTACGTTTCAGGAGGGTGTATTTGACGTTTTTACCAAGCCGCTGGATATTGAACCGCTGCTTGATACCCTGCACCGCGCGATGAACGAGAGCGAACAGCGCGCACTACAGCAGAACTGATCCTGTCTGTTACGTCGTCCGGCCAGCCGGTGAGTTCTCTGGATCCCCACACAACGCTTTGCGCAAGCCAGAGCGCCTCTGACAGCTCAACAGAGGCGTTCCGGTTTTAGCTGACTTTCTGCTGCTTAAATCCGGCGATGACCTTTTTAGCGTTCAGCAGAGAGAGCATCGGGGCACCTGCCATGACAGCAAAAAGCAGCCAGGCCGCAGAGGAGGCGCCAGCGATCCCCCCCGGCGCGGACAGGCCACCGGCGTTGGCAAGCATACCGGCTATGGCGGAGCCCAGTGCGGTAGCAAACAGCTGAACCGTGGTGATAGACGTTGCGGCAGCGTCCTGATCGTCTGCGGGAGCCACCTGCAGGATGCGCGTCAGTAGATGGGGCCAGCCCAGCCCGATACCAAAACCAATCAGCGCCAGTCCTGTCCCGATCAGCACAAGTATCTGTCCGTCGCTGCTGGCTGAGCGCGGAGTCACAATAGCCAGCAGCACCATGCCCGCCAGAACCAGCGCCGGCCCTGCGGCAATTGCGCGCTTAATGCCCCGCGTCTGCCAGCCGGAGCTCCAGATCTCCGATACCGTCCAGCCTGCGGCCATCAGCGCCGCCACATAGCCCGAGATCAGCGGCGTCTGCCCATGCAGGATTTGAAGAAAATAGGGTACAAAGGTTTCGCTGGTCATACCGATGATGAGCAGCGCCATGGTGATATAGAGCGCCAGCAGAGGCGAGCTGAGGCGCAGCGCATTACGCGGTAACAGGCGTGTTTCACTGATAAACTCCTGGCGAATTAACAGCAGCAGCAGAACAACCGCTGCAGATATCCCGGCTATATTCACCGCAATGTCAGAGGACATGCTCGCTGCGCTCACGGTCATAACGGCCGCAACCAGTAACAGCAGCTGCATCCAGGGGAGCTTTCCGGTGTGGGAAGTATCGGTACGATTATGAGCAGGGAAAATCAACCACACCAGCAGCATATAACTCAGCGTGACGGGGAACAGTATGCCAAACGCCATGCGCCAGGCGTCCATTTCAGCAAATATTCCTCCGGCCGCCGGGCCCAGAAGCGTCGCCACGCCCCACATGCCGGAGATCAGCGCCATCGCGCGCGGCCAGAGCTTTTCCTCAAAAACGGCATAGATCATGGCATAGCAGAGCGCGAACAGAAAACCACCGCCCAGCCCCTGTAGCGCCCGACCTGCCAGCATTACCGGCATAGCGGGCGCCAGTGCGCAGACCAGACTACCCGCGATAAAAAGCAGCGCCGCCAGCAGATAGGCCTGTCGCGCGCCCGTCACCGCCAGCAGACGCGCGGTCAGCGCTGAGCCCAGTATTGAGGCGACGACAAACAGCGTTGTGTTCCATGCATAGAGGTGGAGTCCGCCTATCTCCCTGATGACGGAGGGAAGCACCGTAGTGGCGATGTAAACATTAATGGCGTGCAGTGCAACGCCGCCTGAAAGCGCAATAGCAAAAAACAGGTTTTTGCCTCCCAGTAATTCACTCCAGCTTCCTTCCTGTCCTGACGACATATAAGCCTCCCGGCATGCGTTGCGTCATATGCCCCGTTGCTGAGCGCAGCGGGATCCATTACATTAATAAAACAAGACAACGCTTGGATTATTAAAGAGGGTAAAATATTTTGTCAAGCAATCGCTTGTTAAACTCGGGCGATAGAGCACAGGCAACACCAGAGCGCCTGCTTTATCTGCTGAAAACGCGCGGGCCACTGCAGTCTGCTGAGGCGGGAGAGACGCTGGGCATGACGGCTGAAGCGGCACGCCAGCAACTCAGCAAACTTGCCTCATCAGGGCTGGTAGAGTCGTTCTCCCGCAGCAAAGGTGTTGGACGTCCGGGGCAGTTCTGGACGCTGACGCAGGCGGGCCACGGCCGGTTTCCGGATTCCCATGCGACGCTGACGGTGCAGCTGCTGGATACGGTACGGCACGCTTTTGGTGAACAGGCGATCGATCACCTGATAGATTTGCGCGAACAGAGCAGCCGCGCCGCTTACCAGCGTGAGCTACAGGATGCTGTCGATCTGCGGGATCGGGTGGCGCGGCTGGCGGCACTGCGGTCGCTGGAGGGCTATATGGCAGAGTACGAGGAGCAGGATGACGGAACGCTCTTGCTGATTGAGAATCACTGTCCTGTCTGCGCCGCTGCCGCCGCCTGTCAGGGATTCTGCCGCGCTGAACTGATGCTGTTCAGCGAGGTGCTGGAGGCGAAAGTCGAGCGCGTTGAACATATTCTGCAGCAGGCGCGACGCTGCGCTTACCGCATTACGCCGTTCACAGAGCACGCTGCAGAGTAAGGTTTGATGCGCAGGAGCAGACTGACTCGCCGGAGGCGACAGCCTGCTATCGGATCACAGGGATATCAGCCAGGCGAGTGGTATAGCGGGGTGAGAGCATGTTGCGTTTCATCTGCCACGCCTGGTTTCCTGTCGTCTGGCTGGCGAAACCGATTTTGCCTTTCCCTGAACGGTTTATGGCGTCGAGAGCGGTCATCAGCGCATCCGCATTGGCACGCGGCTGCTGCTGGCTGAACATATCAAACTGCGTGCTGCCTGACTGCCAGAAGTCGCTCAGCATTACGCCCGCTTTGGCATAGCGAAAGCCGTCGCGCCAGATAGCGTTCAGCCCCTGCAGAGCAAAGGCGACGATGTCACGCGTGTCCGCCGTTGGATATTGCCAGCTGACGGGCGCGGTAGCAGAGTACCTGGGATCGTCGCCATAGCGGCCGGTCGTCACAGAGACGGTGAGATGACGGCAGCGGGAGCCCTGCTGGCGCAGCTTTTCAGCAGCCCGGGTCGCATAGGCCATAACCGCCTGCTGCATATCATCCAGCGTCGTGATGCGCTGCCCGAAAGAGCGTGAATTAACAATCTGCTGTTTTGGCGGCGGCGCATCCTCCAGTGCCAGACAGGATTCGCCGCGCAGCTCGCGTGCAATGCGCTCAACAATCACATCAAATTTTTTGCGGATCGTACTGGTATCACTTTCTGCCAGATGCAGCCCGGTGGTGATCCCCATCTCTTCCAGACGCTGAGCGATTCGCCAGCCAATACCCCAGATATCGCCAATGCGCGTCAGCTGCAGCAATTTTTGCTGGCGCAGGGGATCGGAGAGATCGACCACGCCGTTTGTTTTCGTCCACTGCTTGGCCGCCTGATTCGCCAGCTTGGCCAGCGTTTTGGTCGGGCCAAAGCCTACGCCTATGGTCAGGCCGGTTTCCTGGCGGACGCGCTCGCGCATCTGCTGACCAAAGCGCTCCAGCGGCATATAACTGCTAATGCCCGTGACATCAAGAAAGCTTTCATCGATAGAGTAAACTTCCTGCCCGGCAGCCATCTCATCGAGTATTGCCATCATCCGCGCCGACATATCGCCATAAAGCTCATAGTTAGAACTGAAAACGTGTACGCCATTGTCACGAAAATAGCGTTCATGCTTAAACCAGGGGGCGGCCATCTTTATACCCATGCGCTTTGCTTCAGCTGAACGAGCAATCACGCAGCCATCATTATTTGATACCACGCAAACGGGTTTGCCGCGCAGATCGGGCCTGAAAATGGTTTCACAGGAGGCGTAAAAATTGTTGGCATCAGCAAGCGCAAACATACCTATTCTCCTGCAGGCCCGGTGAAACCCTGGCCCGCGATATCATTGAGCGCATAAGCCACCACGCCCCACACCGGCAGCAGCTGGTTCTCGTCGAGCAGAACGATAGCATCGGACCTCTCCAGCGACTGCAGCGCCGGAACGGGTTTCAGCAGCAACCTGCGCAGCACCAGTTCACCCTCAAATTCCGCCACAATAATCTGACCGTGCCGCGGCGTCAGTGCCCGATCAACTGCCAGCACTGAGCCTTTGACGATACCCGCCTCCGGGCAGGCTGTATCACTGCGCATCAGGTAGGTGGACCAGGGCGACAGCGAGACGATATCACCCAGGTTCAGGCGCGCTTCGATAAAGTTTTGAGCCGGATTCTGAAATGCCATATGCCTGTTTCGCTGAGGATAAAAAGGGTGGGCAAGTGTCCGGCTATTATACCCGATCTGCTTAAAAATAGCGCGGTTTACGCCGTGATCCTGCTCTGCCAGCGTGACGATACTATGAGCGTAATTATTTCTCTTTCGCCGCGGTTTCCTGCAGCCAGCGGATAAAGGTTTCTGTTTTTGGCCAGCGTCTGTCGGCGCGGGTAGCGATGTAATACCGTTCGCTGCACAGCAGCGCCAGGCGCGGGAAAGGCGTTATCAGTTCGCCAGAGGCGATACGCTGTTTCACCAGCGCCTTACGTCCTATCGCGATGCCGGCATGGTTTATCGCTGCAGCAACCGCAAGCTCTGCCTGATCGAATTCGGCACGGCGCGCTGCCGTAATATCCACGTCAAAATGCGCTGCCCACAACCGCCACTCATTTTCTCCGGAATCGATACTCCACGCCTGACGATCGTGCAGCAGGCGACAGCTCCGGAGATTCTCCGGGCAGTCCGTCAGCCTGAATTGTGCAGCGTAGCGCGGGCTGCAAACCGGAATAATATGTTCATCCATCAGCGGGTCCAGGTGAAATCTGTCCGGCACGTCAGCATCAAAACAGATGGCCAGATCGGCACCCATTTTATGCAGGTCGACCGGTTCGTTTCCGGTATTAATAACGAGATCGATAGCGGGGTTTTGCTCCAGAAAAGAGGCCACCGCCGGTGCAAGCCAGGCGTGCGCAAACGACGGGCGACTGTAAACCGTAAGCCTTCCGCTGGATCCCTGATTTCTGATGCCCTGAATTTCCCGGTTGAGGTAGTCGAGTGAGGTACTCATGGCATTGAAGATCCGCTCACCCTCTTCGGTCAGCAGCACCCTGCGGTGTAAACGGGTGAACAGCGAGATACCGAGCTCTCTTTCCAGCTGGCTGATACGGTGGCTGACAGCGCTGGGCGTCAGTGCCAGCGCCGCCGCCGCTCCGGCAAACGAGCCGTGGCGGGCAGCGGCTTCAAAGGTGAAAAGACGTCCCAGCTGGCCACCCTCTATTTCACGCATCTCAGAGAACACATTTTTCACCTTTACTGTTTAAGCTGCTGATTTAGCGATTAGTTATTTAACCGGCGTGGACGTTGCAGATAAAAATGCACAATGCGTGCTCGCCTGTTGAGTTAGCTGAGCTCATGTTAAGTTGAAAAACCATCGTTTGTCACCGCGCAGCCGCGTGCATATAAATAACGCTCTGTTTTCTTTTGATGCGTCGGGCTGAATGAGAGTAACCATGACTGATTTAACTGAAAAACTCCGGTCTGTACCGGCGGTAAGCGATCTGAGGGCGCTACGTGAAACCATCTGGTTTAACGATCAGGTGACGACGGCAGAGAGGGGGCTCCTGCATACGGGACTGACGCGTGAAGAGGCTGAAGATGCCGAAGCCCGCCTGCGCCGTTTCGCTCCGCTGATCGCCGCCGCCTTTCCGGAAACGGCTGAAAGCGGCGGTATTATTGAGTCAGATATGGTACCTCTACCCGCGATGCAGGCGCGGCTGGCGCAGCGTGCGCCGCTGCCAGGCAGACTCTGGCTGAAAAAAGATAGCCATCTGCCCGTTTCAGGTTCCATCAAAGCGCGCGGCGGCATTTACGAAGTTCTCGCGCACGCAGAGAAGCTGGCGCTGGAGGCGGGGCTTATCACGCCAGCCGATGACTACAGCCAGCTGCTTTCTCCGGCGCACCGTCAGTTTTTCAGCCAGCATAAAATAGCAGTAGGTTCAACGGGCAACCTGGGCCTTTCGATCGGCATAATGAGTGCCCGCCTCGGGTTTCACGTTACCGTTCATATGTCGGCAGATGCGCGTCAGTGGAAGAAAGCGCTGCTGCGCAGGCGTGGAGCGCACGTGATTGAGTATGAGCAGGATTACGGCGTCGCCGTGGAGCAGGGCCGCAAAGCGGCGGAGTCCGATCCCGACTGCTTCTTTATTGATGATGAAAATTCACGCACGCTGTTTCTGGGCTATGCCGTTGCCGGCCTGCGCCTGCCAGAGCAGCTGAAGGAGAAAGGCATTACTGTGGATGCCTCCCATCCGCTTTTTGTGTATCTGCCCTGTGGCGTGGGTGGCGGCCCGGGAGGCGTCGCCTTTGGCCTGAAGCTGGCTTTTGGCGATAACGTTCACTGCTTTTTTGCGGAGCCAACCCATTCACCCTGTATGCTGCTGGGAATGAGCACCGGCCTGCACGATGGTATTGCGGTGCAGGATATCGGTATCGACAATAAAACCGCTGCGGATGGACTGGCGGTGGGCCGCGCCTCCGGCTTTGTCGGCCGGGCGATGGCGCAGCTGATCGACGGCTGCTATACGCTCAGCGATCGCACCCTGTTTACGCTGCTTGCCATGCTGGATGAAACGGAAGGTATTCAGCTGGAACCTTCCGCGCTGGCGGGCATGCAGGGGCCGCAGCGCATCGCGGCAAGCCCCGCTTATCTGGCACAGCAGGGTATCACTCCGCAGCAGCTGCAGCAGGCCACGCAGCTTGTCTGGGCGACAGGTGGCGGCATGGTTCCTGCTGATGAAATGCAGCGCTACCTCGCTAAAGCCAGCTGCTGATAAACCCATGCAGCAGGGCAGTCACGCGAGCTGCCCTGCCGCCGTTACAACCCCAGCGCAGTCAGCCCCGGATGATCGTCCGGACGACGTCCCAGCGGCCAGAAAAATTTGCGTTCGCTCTCTTTAATAGGCATATCGTTGATACAGGCAAAACGGCGCTTCATCAGGCCATCGCCTTCAAACTCCCAGTTTTCATTGCCGTAAGAGCGGAACCAGTTACCTGAATCATCGCGCCATTCATAGGCGTAGCGGACAGCAATGCGGTTGCCATCAAACGCCCAGAGCTCCTTGATAAGACGATACTCAAGCTCTTTTTTCCATTTACGGGCCAGAAACGCTTCGGCTTCTTCACGGTTATGAGCAAACTCGGTGCGGTTGCGCCATTGTGTGTCCGCTGAGTAAGCCAGTGCGACTTTAGCCGCATCGCGGCTGTTCCAGCCATCTTCAGCCAGGCGCACCTTTTCGATGGCCGTTTCGCGGGTGAAAGGAGGAAGCGGCGGGCGTTGGTATGAATCAGACATGGTAAAACTCCTGTTAATTCAAATTTGATGAGTACGCAGGCTTCAGGAAACCTGCTCCAGCAGCATTTTCGCAATATCCCGTGCGTCGTCGGCCGCGCTCCCGCTCCCCATAACATAGGACGCGGTAATGGCGCCCTCTATCAGAATCAGCAGCTGTCTGGCCAGCGCCTCGGGATGTGCAACATTCATCTCTTTGCTGAGCTCCAGGGCGTAATCCAGTAACTTCTGCTTGTGGGTTTTCGCTATCTGGCGAACGGTATCGTCAGGGTTGCCTGTCTCACCGGCGGTGTTGATAAATGCGCAGCCGCGGAAACCCTCTGACTCAAACCAGCTTTTCAGCGCGGTAAACATATTCAGAATGCGATCCTGCGGCGTATTGCCTTGATCGGACGCGCTTCTGAACCACGCCATCCACTGCTCATCGCGCACGCTCAGCGCGGCTGATGCCACCTCCTCTTTACTGGCGAAGTGATGATAAATACTTTTTCTGGCGACGCCTGAGGTTTTGACCAGAAGATCCATGCCCATGGCGTGGATACCGTTCTGATAAATCAGCTGCTCAGCGCTCTTGAGAATTTTTTCCCGGGTACTGCCTGATGTTTTGTTCATGGCCTTAAGGTAGAACGATCGTTCTACCTCGTCAACGTTTTTTTAGCAGGAGGGTATCACCGGGGCGACAGACAGCTATGCAATGCTGACTGAGCGGATCAAAAAGGGAGAGCCGTAAGCTGGCTCTCCCTGATATTGCTCTGCAACGTTTTTATGCCTGAGACTCAGGAATGCGGGCGATAACCTTTATCTCAAAATCAAACCCTGCCAGCCAGTTAACGCCCACGGCGGTCCAGTTGGGGTAGGGCGGCGCCGGGAAAAGAGTCTGTTTCACCTGCATGATGGTTGAAAACTGGTTTTCCGGGTCGGTATGAAAAGTAGTCACATCAATCATATCTTTGAACGTACATCCTGCCACAGCGAGCGTGGCTCTGAGATTCTCAAAGGCAAGCTGTACCTGGGTTGCAAAGTCCGGCTCCGGGGTGCCGTCGTCGCGGCTACCCACCTGCCCGGAAACAAATAATAAATCGCCAGAGCGGATTGCTGCAGAATAACCATGCTGTTCATAAAGAGCGTGGCGATGAGCAGGAAAAACGGGTGTTGGCTGGGTCACAGGGACTCCTTTGTGGGAGAACAACAGGGGATGCGCAGCATAAATAAAACAATTAATATACGCGGCGTATGTAAAATTAATCACACATACGCTGCGTATGTCAAATGGCATGCGCGGCGTTAGCAGCAGGAGAAGTATATGGTTACCAGACGCCGCACAGAAACGATGGAAGAAAACCGAAATAAGTTGATTGCAGCTGCGCGCAAAGCGTTCGCTGAAAAGGGATTTGCAGCTGCATCAATGGACGATTTGACTGCCAGTGTCGGTCTGACGCGCGGGGCGCTTTACCATAACTTTGGGGATAAAAAAGGCTTGCTCGCCGCGGTAGTGACGCAGATCGATTCTGAAATGGCGCAACGCGCTAAACGTGAAGCGGTTCACTCCGATAACGACCAGCAAACGCTCCTGGCTGAAGGGATAGCCTATATCAGGATGGCGCTGGATGAAGAGGTCCGGCGCATTGTGCTGCTTGATGGTCCCGCTTTTCTTGGCGATCCTGCAAAATGGCCGAGTCAGAATAACTGCCTCAGTGCTACGCGTGAGAGTATTACCGATCTGATTGAACGTCGCGTAATCAAATCAGTCGATGCGGATGCGGCTGCGTGGCTGTTAAATGGCGCGGCACTGAATGCCGCGCTATGGGTCGCTGCCAGCGGTAATCCACAACAGGCATTACCAAAAGCTATTCAGGCGTTTACTCTGCTCTTCGGCGGTCTGCTGGAAAGTGTTGCGCAGCCATAACGCCGCTTTAATTGGTCTGGATACCACAGCTTATCAACGAATATTGCAAAATCCTGCCTGCCTCAACCGGGAGGCAGTGCCTGCAAAATACGCTGCGCATCCTGTTTGCTCAGCGGATAATCGTAAAATGTCCGGTAAAATTCCTGAGTGGCGTCAATCAAATCGCGCGTTGCAAACAGCGCCGGATGCAGTTTTTTGGCAGCCCACTGGATTTGCAGTGCGACTTCAGTGCCGTAGCGATCCCAGGGAAAGACACCCGATGGATTCTGCCACACCTGCTGCTGCTTCACGGCTTTTACGCTGGCGAACAGCGATTTGTAGTCAGAGTCAGCCAGGGTTCCCGCGCCGGCACCGATAATAATCACATCCGGATCCCAGCGTATCACCTCCTCCGGTGAAACAGGGCGCATATTGCCATCCACGGAGGCGGCGACGTTCCGGCCACCCGTAAGCCTGATCCAGGTATCAATCAGGGTATTCCGGCCATCTACCTTCAGCGGATGCAGCGACTGAATATGCAGCACGCGCGGGCGTTCACTCTCCGCAAGCGCGGCCGTTTTGGTCTGAATAGCAGCGATTTGCGTATCCAGATAGCGATTATAAGCCCGGGCTCGCGCGGCCGCTGCCGGTGTGCCGACCACCTGAGCCGTGGTAGTGAGTGAGCGTTTCATCGAGTCAAAATCATCAAAATTCATTGCCAGTACGGGAATACCGGCCAGACGATAAGACTCTGCATCGGGATCGTTAGCGGGTACAAAAATCGCATCAACGTTGCGTGCCACCAGCGCTTCACTGTTAAAGGTTTTACCGTGTGCCTGGAGCGCCTGATTTAACGATGGCTGTACCTTAAACATCCACGGCCGGTCCGCCGGATGGTTTACGGTTGCCACAATCCGATCGCCGGCACCCAGCGTCATAAGCAGAGAGTGGTGGGCAAACCAGGCATCGGCTATGTGCAGCACCGGCTGGCTCAATTCAATCTTATTCCCGCTGTCGTCAGTGACTGTCTGAGCCGACGCCAGAGCGCTTACGACCAGAAGCGGTAGTGCCCATTGCAGGCTTTTCATCAGTAAATATCCCTGTCAGAAGCTGAGTTGCATGGAAACCTCTACCCGGCGCGGTTCACCCACAGAGGCGCTGGCATAACCGGCCCCGTTGTAACCGTTCAGGCTGCCGGGCACGATATTGGTCCAGTAGCGACGATTCGTCAGATTAGTGACATCAAGACGGAATGTTGTAGCGGTATTAAACAGCCGGGTTTTATAGGCCGCCCCGGCATCCAGCGTGGTGTAGCCGCTTACCTGGCCTTTGTTTTGATTGTCGGTCATGCGCTGTCCCATATAATGAATGCCGCCATGAATATCGGTGCCGCTGAGCACCGGTAAGTCATAGGCCGCGAACAGGCTGGCCGTATAGCGTGGCAAACCCACAATCTGTTTACCCGTTGTTTGACGGCTGGCTGTTTTCACTAAGCGCGGATCAAGCCATGTCATGCCGCCAAAAAGGTGCAGGCGATCGGTTACGTCTCCATCAGCGAGCAGCTCCAGACCGCGGTTGCGCTGCTCACCCTCTATCCCATACTCTCCGCTGGCGTTGGTATAGGCGAACGGACGTTTGATCTGAAACAGTGCGGCAGTCAATAACAGCCGGTTAATAGCCAGTTTACTGCCCGCTTCAATCTGGCGACTGCGATAGGGTGTCAGTATTGTCCCGGCATTATTCGCGGTGGCGGGGGCAGTATCACCCTGCTGCAGGCTGTCGGCATAGGTCACATAAAGCGTCAGCGGATCGACCGGTTTATAGATTACGCTGGCAGACCCGCTAAAGCCGCTATCTGATGAGTGACTGCTTCGGCGGCCCGTTTTAGCATAGCCGGATGAGCTGAGCAGGCTTTCACTGCCCGCTAACAGTGTGCTCCATTGCGGAGAAAACTGCAGGGTATCGCTCAGCAGAAATGCGTGCTGAGTGGCTGTCGCAGAATGATAACGCCGGGTGAAATCGGGATAGTCAGGCTCACTAAATGTCTGTGGGTTATCCAGTGAGGCACTGCCCAGCGTTAAGGTTCCACCCTTACGCGGATTGTAATTTTTCCAGACAAACCCCCGCACGCCGGTGGCTATCTGATGATGGATACGGCCAGTTTCGATTTCACCCTCTAAGTTCGCCATATAACTGTTGATAGTGAAACGACTGGCTGTCGCTGATGAAGTCGTTGTCGTGTAATCGCCACGTTTATTCGTAAACGTATTGGTGACAGCAGTGGACTCCCGATCGGCTATCTGACGCAGCACGCCAGCTTCACCGAGCCAGTTGCCGTCAAAATCATGCTTCAGATGGATGCCGGCGGTCAGCGTATGGTTATCATTTCCCGCAAAGGATTGTCCCAGATGAGCCGTTTTTGGATTGGGAGCTGCGGGCAATGTCAGGCCGTTACCCAGCGCAAATTTCCCCGGCAACCCTTTTTCATAAAAATGGTAATAGCTGAAATTAGTTTCCAGCAGGGTCCGATCGCTCAGGCTGGCATCCAGGGCCAGGCTGAAAAGCTGACGTCGTTTTCTGCTGCCGCTGACGTAGCCACTGCCCCTGTCATCCAGCATATTCAGCCGATAGCGCAGCCGATCGTTGCTATCCACCGGACCACTGAAATCACCGGCTATCTGATGACCCGGGCCACTACCTCCTCCCAGAGTAACGCTTCGCTGCGGTGTATCACTGGCGCGCTTACTGACAAAATTAAATAATCCTGCCGGATTAGCCGGACCATACAGTGACCCGGCGAGGCCATTAAGCACCTCAATATGGTCGAACTGTTCAGCGGCATAGTCCGTGGTTGACACGACATTCAGGCCGTCAATCATGCTGTTCTGGACGACACTTCCCTGCATGCCGCGCGTCTGCGGACGCGCACCCTCTCCCTGAACCGAGGGCAGGTAGCGGTAGAGATCGCTTACGCTCTTAAGCTGCTGACGTTTCATCAGACGGGGAGACACCGTCTGAACCGACCAGGGAGCGTCACGTATTTCTCTGGCACCCAGGCTGCCCAGGTTAGCTTTCTTATCGGTTGCAGAAGGCGCGTCGTCTGGTGAAGCATTAACGACCATCGCAGGTTGTTCATTTACGGCATATACCGGCATAGCAGACAATAACATTGCGCTGGTGAACGTTGTCTTCACCAGGATCAAACGTTTAACAAACATGAAATTTCCAACATCTGTCGAAAGGGCAGGCATCATTACTTACCGCTATATCAGTGAGTATATAACGACTTATATGAGTTAATCGACTTAAATCAAAACCTGCCCGGTAACATTAAATTATATCGAATGTGATTAAACCAGCGGTGCTTTCACAGTGCTAATGATAGCTCCAGGAGTGGATCGCATTGCCTAAATCAATACTCTAAAATGTGCCCTGAACCAAATATCTACGGAGAGAATTGAGGTGAAATATTTTGATGAACTATTAATGGAAGCTATGGAGGCCGATACAGAGGGCTGGGGGTTTGACTGGCTGGACGGGAAAGCGACAGAGGAAAGTTCCTCCTGGGGTTACGCGAGGTTAATCGGAGAACGCTTAAGCCGGGTAACGTCAGCACTGGACATTGATACCGGTGGAGGAGAAGTATTAAATGAAGTTCCCGAGTTTCCTGCATATATGGCCGCAACAGAAGCGTGGCCCCCGAACCTGAAAAAAGCCCGGCAGCACCTTTCACCCCGGGGGTAAATATTGTTGATACTTCCATCACCAAAAAGCTTCCTTTTAGCGAACAATTTTTTGACCTGGTCACATCCAGGCATCCGGTAGCACCGGACTGGTCAGAAATATATCGGGTTCTTGAACCCGGAGGAAGCTATCTGGCACAGCATGTTGGACCTGCATCTGCATTTGAATTAATCGAGTATTTTTTAGGACCACTTCCCAAAGAGAGAACGTACAGAGATCCTGGCAAAGAAAAAGAGGATGCGGAGATGGCGGGTCTGAAGGTCATTGAATTAAGCACAGCACGCTGCCGGATGACGTTTTTTGATATCAGTGCCGTTGTCTGGATTTTGCGAAAATGCGTCTGGTGGGTTCCCGGCTTCTCCGTAGAGAAATACTATAAAGAATTGCAGGCGATGGATCAGAAAATGCGCCTGAGTCAGCCATTTGTTGCGTATTCCACCCGACATTTGATCGAAGCAAAACGTTAACGCTGATCGCTTTGCGGTTGACGTCTGCTTTGTGCCAGAAGCAGATCAAATGCTTCAGGGGGTGTTCATGTCAGGCATTTTCTTCATCCTTTTTAACTGCTGCAGCATACACCAGATGGCTTATGCGGGGTTCGTAGCCAGGATGCTATGTCTGATGTGGCAGAACTTTCCGGTCGCCCTCTTTTTGACGTCCGCCTCTCTCATCGCGGACCTTAACTCTGCGTCAGTCCGCTTTGTGTCAGGAGCGGACAGTTACAAAATCTCTGTAAGTTCAAATTCCTCAAAGACAAGCTCCATTTCTTCAGAATAAGTGCCTTCACGCTCAAAATAACGCTTATGGCCTTCATTCCAGTACTCCAGACTTAAATCACCTTCACCTTCCTTACTGGCGAGTTCACTCGTCACTTGATTGAAGCGGATAATCTGCATCCTGAGCGTTCTGATCACGCACATTGGCTGCCCGGTTCCGTTAAGAATGATATTATAACTTCCTACGCAGGGAGCTTCGCCTCGTTCATGTTCATGCTGAAAAGATGCTATCGAAGAGCATGTCGCTGTTTTACTGCCACTTAAAACCAGTTGTACGAGTTCATCAGCAAGTTCCGGGCTGTCGCCAAATTGCCATGCCAGTGCACCGGGATAAATGTTTTTTAATTCTTCGAGCTTTGTCATTTTTAGCCTTTGTTAATTTAATACGCTTAAGGAAGTAACCCATTTCCGTTCAATATGAATTACCTGATTCAAATATTCATCATTGTTGCACTGCTGCGAAATCCCGCTTTTCGCTCATAGCTAACGTCGATCTGTGCGCAAGTCCGCTTCGCGCCAGAAGCGGATATTGCGATCCTCATCGTGCGCGAATGAGTAAAAGCAGGTTAACCTTGTTATCTCGTGACGATAAAAATTGTGCAAGCTTTTAGCCGAACCATCTCAAGTAAGGACACAGTTTATATGAAGGTTATTGAAAGTGGCATTCGTGACGTAAAACTAGGCGAAAATGTGAAAGTCATCACGCCGGTAAACATCTATAAGTGTGAACTGGGCGATGATGTTTTTGTAGGGCCATTTGTAGAGATACAAAAGGGATGCGTTATAGGCGACAGAACCCGAGTACAGTCACACACTTTTATCTGTGAGAACGTTACCCTGGGTAAGGATTGTTTTATAGGCCATGGCGTAACCTTTGCCAACGACTTGTTTAAGAATGGCGCTCCTGATGCTTCAGCAGAAAGCTGGATACATATCGTATTAGGTAACGCGGTAACCGTGGGGAGCGGGGCAACTATCTTAACCATGGACATTTGCAGTGGTGCGGTGATTGGTGCCGGTAGCGTGGTTACAAAGCCTGTGCTGGTAAAAGGCGTGTATGCGGGTAATCCCGCCAGACTTTTGAGAAAGCTCTAATCAGATACTCTGCAAGTTGCCAGCCTGAAATCCTGGCAATCTGGGGCCGTTAAAGTCCGCTTTTCGCTCATAGCGGACTATAGGCCAACTACAGGGCTGTTTGCCATCAGATCCAGCCGGAATCCTCTGGCGACGCTTGTGACGTCTGGCGGAGCTTACTGATTCTGCCGGTTAGTGCATCAGGGTTGATGACCTGGCCCTACCGGGGAGCCGGAAGGTACCATCAGGATGTTTATGCTTTTGACCATCAGAGGAAGAAAAGCGGAGGAGGAGCTGTCACACAGCAGCATTAAGTGAAGAAAGCAGACCGCGAGACAGCGCGTCGCAGAGAGGAAGCGCAAGCGAAGGGAAATAACCGGTACGTCAGTCGCATTTTTTCCGGGTAACACCGTAAACGGCCAGACTTACGGGTGCAGTTAAAGTGTGAAATCGACATGCTCGCCGCCGGGCATATTGACACCGATAGTTAGCTGGCCGCCGAGCGCTTCAACATATCGTTTGAGCGTCGCGATTTTCAGATCCTCGCCGCGCCCTTCGATAGCCGCCACGGAAGGTTGCGCGATCCCCATAGCTTCTGCCTGCTGCTTCTGCGTTTTAGCCAGCGCCTCGCGAAGTTTATACAGCTGAGAATCAAGTCGCATTTCTGCAACTTTATCATTCACCTGAGTCAGTTCCTCGGGTGTCAAATCAGCCATTAGATCATCCAGCGTTTTCATTTTCCACTCCGTTTCAGTTGGTCCAGGTGTCGGTGATACTCGCTTTCAGCCGTTTTAATCATGGTCTTGTAGAAACGCTTTTCATCAGCGCCTTCTTTGTTACCCGCGCAAAGGATGATGGCTTTGCGAAGAGGATCGAATACAAAGAATCCTCTTACAGGCCGGCCGTTGCTCTGTACTCTGAGCTCTTTCATATTGGGGATTTTCGAGCCGTACAGCGTATCGACATGCGGCCGCCCAAGGTGTGGACCTTCCTGCTTCAGAAGGTTCAGCGCGGCAATTATGTCTAACTGCATTGCTCTGTCCTGCTCTTTCAGCCATTCAGCGAACAAATCCGTGGTTTCAACAATCCACACAGGCCCACCTTTATAAATTACAATCTATATAGCATATATATTAGAGTCTATATTTTCAACGCTGTTCTGTATCTGTTTGGGCATGTGATGGTGGGCTTTACTGCTGGCGGGTTCTGTTACAAATTCTGGACAGACCGGAGCCGCCTCACTACTCGGGCCTTTAGTGTAAACCTGCAGCGTCATTACCGGCCCAGCCCTCAGCGGCTAAATCTTTCTATGGTCTGAACGCGCTGCTGCTGGCCCGCTACAGGGGTTGATCTAAAGTGCGCCATCTGGGCCGGCAAAACCGGAAAATTGGGAGCCTTAGAATTTTGATGCTAATGTCCGCTTAGTGCCAGAAGTTAATATTTACCGCAGAGCAGTAAACACCGCAAACTGCCTGCATAATAATAAGCCATCAGACGCTAATAAAAATGCTCCTGCATATAGAGCATAAAGGTCACTTTGCTGCTGGTATATTCCTCAGGTGTTTCACCACGTTCATCTCAAGAGTCACTGTTTTCATCAGGGTTCCTGCTGAGGTATTTCCCTCAAAACATGCATTTCTCAGGATAGGCGGGCAGGCTAAGTTGGCAACGTCTTTATCGCTGAACGTAGACCTTCAGACAGGAAATCACCATGACGCAGAAAAAACGCTTTGCCCTGATTGGCTGTGGTTTTATCGGACAGGTACATGCTGCAAATCTCGCGGCTCATCCGGAGGTTGAGCTGGCGATGCTGGCCGACATTGATACGGAGCGGGCCGCCGCACTGGCCGGGCAGATGAAGTGCATGGCGGGCGAAGTCAGCGCCGCCATCAACAGTGACAATATAGATGCCGTGCTGATTGCCAGCGCAACGCCGTCACACGCTGAACTGCTTGAAGCGGCTGCGCGGGCAGGTAAGGCCGTCTATTGTGAAAAGCCGATCGATTTGTCGCTGGCAAGAGCGATCCGCGTTGCTGAAAACGTGCTGCCTCTGAAGACAAAAATCACGATAGGCTTCAATCGCCGTTTTGACAGCAGCCATCAGCAGTTAAAGCGTCAGCTGGAACAGGGAACTGTCGGACGTCCTGAGTTAATTCAGATGGTCTGTCGTGCGTCAGAGCTTCCGCCGCTCAGCTATCTCAGGTCTTCCGGCGGCCAGATGCGTGACCAGGCAATCCATTTTTTCGATCTGCTGCGCTGGCTGACAGCCGATGACGTTATTTCAGTAGGTGCGATGGGTGCAGCACTGGCCATGCCGGCCATTAGCGAGTTTGACGATGTGGATACGTCGGTGCTGATTATGCAGATGCAGCAGGGATCATTTGCGCAGCTCGATAATACGCGTCGCACGGGCTACGGTTATGACGAAAGGATCAGCGTTATGGGTGCAAAAGGACTGGCAGAGTCAGGTTCGCAGAGCCCGCCGGGTATGACGCTTTTCCAGGGAAAGGCGATTATCAGGCAGGGACTTTATGCAGACTGGTTCAGTCGTGTGCAGGGCACCTATTATCAGCATCTTGACGCTTTTGTCCGCTATCTGAACGGGGAAGAGGTGACTGATTTACCAGGGCTGCTGGATGGGATCCGGGCGCAGGCGGTCGCAGAAGCCGCGACGAAATCTCTGGCAACCGGGATGTTCTGCCCGGTCGATAACGTATTCTGACAACGGTCCGGGGCCAGTCCCGTGAGGATATGGCCCCGGAAGCTACGGATACTCAGGTCCTTCTTTCACAGATATTAACGCTCTTCGTTGAAAACGATACCCAGCTGCTCCCTTACCGTATCCATCGCGGTCAGAGTCATAAGTACGGCGGACAAAGGGCGGACAGGGGAGTCGTTTAATCCCTGTCCCACGCACCATGCAAAATGCCGGATCTCATGATAGAGCTGCGTGTAGCGGTTGGCGGGTTCCTCCCAGCACAGCGTATGACCGCCCTGGCTCGAGGTCAGTACAAAGCCGCCGGGCGCATAAAACTGTCCCGCCAGAACCAGAGTGGCATCGCGGCCGGCAATCACCGCACTGCCGGGGGTATTACTGAACAGAGTCGTGTTCAGTACTGAATGCATGCCGCTGGCATGTTCGAACAACATAGAAGCCTGTCCGTTAACATTTCCTTCTGCCGGCTGTCCGCTGGACTGAATGCGCACAGGTGCACCTGCCACCATCACGCTCAGCGAAACCAGATAGCTGCCCAGATCCAGCATCGGACCGCCGGCCAGATCGGCATTGAAGATGCGGTGATCCTGCGTAAAAAACTCACCGTGATCGGCAGTCAGGGTATGAAGATCGCCCAGAATGCCGTCGGTTAAAAGCTGACGCAGCACATCATATTTTGGCGCGAAATCGCACCACATGCCCTCCATACACAGCAGGCCTTTTTGACGGGCGCGCGTCTGCAGGGCTTCTGCTTCCCTTACATTCAGCGCCAGGGGTTTCTCAATCAGCACATGTTTGCCTGCATTAAGTGCTTTCATGCCATCCGGATAGTGATGGTTATGTGGGGTGGCGATATAGATGGCGTCCAGATCATTCATTGCCAGCATTTCATCTGCACTGCTGAAGGCCGCCGGAATGGCCCAGCGATCGGCGAATGCCTGTGCTTTAGCTCTGTTTCTTGCTGCTACAGCAACCAGCTGCTGTCCGGTGTGCTCCTTCAGCGCGCGGGCAAAGTGTTCAGCGATCCAGCCAGGGCCAATGATGCCCCAGCGCAATACGGGTATCGACTTTTCAGAGGGCAGTCGCGGAGCGGGCAGGGAAGAGGGAAACATAATGATTCCTTTTTAAGTACGGTCCTGGCGGTTGCCTGCTACAGCAACCCACTGACGGGATAGGATAGATTGCTCAATGGCGGTCAGAACCTGCTGATTCTGCAGGCCAAATGCAAAGTTCGGGTAACAGTCGCCGTCGCCGCAGATCCCCTGCACCAGGTCATGAACCTCAATCACTTTGACATCAAAATAGCCGAGCCCGCCGCCGCCAAAATCGAATCCGAAAAAGCCTGAATAGGCCGGGATCTGGCTGCCGGCATAGAGGGTCTTAAAGCCCCTGTCATTTTTGTCATCGCTGAAGCGATAAACCTGCAGCTCATTGAAACGTTCGCCATCCATATAAAGGGTGCCCTCTGTACCGGAGACTTCCCAGAACACCCCAAAAATGCGACCAGCAGCGAGGCGTGAAGCTTCGATCACGCCGCTGGCCCCGCTTTCAAAGCTGACGAGGCACTGAACCTGGTCGTCATTTTCCACCTCACGCCATTCTGCCTGCTCATCGATGCGACTGGCATAACCGGCGTCCACCTGCGGAACCGGGCGCTGCCGCAGCCAGGTCTGGGCGCTGGCCGTTACCTCGCTGATCTCACCCATGAGAAACTGCGCGACGGAAAGGGTATGGGCCCCCAGATCGCCCAGCGAACCGCTGCCGCCCAGCTTTTTAGAGCAGCGCCAGGACCAGGGCAGTTCCGGGTCATTATAAAAACCCTGATCAAAGGTGCCACGAAAGCGGATTGGCGTGCCGATATCGCCGCGCTCAATAATCTGTTTTGCCAGCAGCGCCGCGGGCGTTTTGATATTATTGAAGGCCACCATCGTTTTGACGCCCGCCTGTTCTGCTGCCAGAGTCATCTGCAGCGCCTCTTCCGTGCTGACGGCCAGTGGTTTTTCACAGTAAACGTGCTTACCTGCCGCAATCGCGGCCAGCGCCATCTCATAGTGCAGATGATTGGGGGAGGTGATATCGACCACGTCAACCTGCGGATCGTTAATCAGATCGTGCCAGTCTCCGTAAGCCTTATCAGCCCCAAAGCGCACCGCATTCGCATCGGCTAAAGTCTGGTTTTGATCGGCCAGTGCATAGAGATGAGGGCGCTTTGGCAGGCCGGGATAGATCATTGCCGCACGGCGGTAAGCATCAGCATGCGCCTGCCCCATGAAGCCCGAGCCGATTAAACCAATGTTGAGTTTGTCTTTCATTGAGCAACTTCCTCTGTTGAGAGGGACTGTGAAAAAGTGCTTTTTACCCAGTGAAACGCCCGGGAAACGGCAGCAAACGGCTCTTCTTTTTGCGGGTCCTGTTCGGCTTCTACTATCAGCCAGCCCTGATAATCTGAGCGCGCAATAAAATCAGTCAGCGGAGAATAATCAATGCATCCCTCGCCCGGCACCGTGAAGAGTCCCGCGCGTACTGCGTCATTGAAGCTCAGGTCGTTTTCCCGGACGCGATGTAGCACCTCAGCGCGGACATCCTTCAGGTGGATATGCACGATACGATGACCAAACTTTTCTGTTATCTGAGCCAGATCAACACCCGCGGCAAAAGCGTGCCCGGAGTCCAGAACCAGTCCGACACTCTCAGCGGTTTTAGTCAGAAACTCTTCCAGTTCATGGTGCTGCTCAACCAGCATCATCAGATGATGATGGTAGGCCAGTTTCAGGCCGAACCTCTCCATCAGAATATCGGCAAACTCGCTGACTTTGCGGGCATATTTATCAGCATCCAGGCTGTACAGGGCCGGAGAAAGAGAAAGAGGCTCGTCCAGCGGATAGCTGCCAGGCATACAGCCGCATTCGCCGTAAACCATAACGTCTGCTCCTGATGCTTTGAGAAGCCCGGCGTGTGGTTCCACGGCCGCGATTTCATCAGCAACGCTGCGTTCGGCAAGGAAACCGCTGTGCCAGCCCGAAGCGAGCTGAAGCCCCGCTTTATGCAGTAGCGGGGCTAACTCCGTGTGGGTTCGGGGAAATTTTCTGCCCAGCTCAATCCCCTGATAACCGGCAGAGGCAGCCTGTGTCAGGCAGGTTTCAAGTGAAATAGTGTCGCCCAGATCGGGCAGAACGTCATTGGTCCAGCTTAACGGGCTTACACCTAATCGAATACGTGAACTCATCAGGACACACCTCCTTACAGGTCAGTCTGTAAGCACTATAAGGAAGGCGTAAGCAGAACCGATATCGGTTCAATGAGGTAAAACCCTCAACTGAAGAAAATAGTGAATCTCTCTGTTTCAGCGTGTTATTGCCAGGATTAACTTTATAAATAACCCATTCTGCGGGTTAATTTTCAGACTGACAGATCCGGCACATCAAACACTCCAGAGATGACAGGCGATGCTCAAGACTTGTTCGGAAGCTGGCCGCAATAACAGTTAATGGCGCGCGCATAATCCGGAATATGCCTTTCATTGACCCTGCTCCATCAACTCCAGCGTCTGCCCATCGGGGCTTTGTAGATATACTACTCTGGTTCCCTGCAAGGGGCCTGATAAGATTGTCTGCGGTTTACCGGGTGTCTTCCAGCCATACGCCGATACTTTGCTGAGAAGCGAATCAAGGTCCTCGATTATAAATGCAAGGTGAGCATAACCAGGGATATAGGGGGCTGAAGATTCTTCTGGCTGTTTGATGTTATCGTATTGCAGTAATTCAATTTTGATGCCAGCCAGTTCAAGCAACGCCATTCGCACATCAGCGCCCCTTGCGCCTGTCACTTCATCAATGATTGGCCCGGACATTTTCCCTTCGCACAGTAACTCTCCTCCAAGAATCTGAGTCCAGAAAAATAATGATTCTTCAATATTTCTGACTGAAAAACCGACGTGATCCGCTCTTTTTATCATGAAGTTACCTGCTGGGTTTTAGGAAATAAGCACTAAACTATCTGAAATTTCTGCTTTAGTATCTCACGATATGTGCGGAGATAATTTATCTATCAGAATATATTGTTAATCTTCGTCAGAGATATATTGATAATCATTCACCGCGAGAGCTATATACATTAGCTAATCACTATTGAAAAATGCGCGACTGCATCGCAAAACAATATCAATTATATAAAACCTGCAATAGTCCGCTCATAGCAGACCCTGACGCTTTCTTTGTCTGCTTTGTGCCAGAAGCGGACATTGCAAATATCACTGTTTTAATAAAAGGGTAAGTGTTTTTATGTCTACAGAGCTTCCTTAACTTCACGTTGTCATGGCACCAGGTAAGGGCGCCACGATGGTGTTGTGATAAAATGTCGTGATTTTTGCAGGTTTTATAGTGGTCAGCAATCTATCCCTAATCACCCTCTTATCTTAAGGCATCACTGATATGGTCACCTGTTTTCTAAAGTACGTCATAGATCCCTATAAACTGGACGAGTTTGAGTCTTACGCGCGGGCATGGATCCCTATTGTGAATCGTATGGGGGGAAGTCATCACGGTTATTACCTGCCTCACGAGGGAGCTAACAATCTGGCCTATGCTCTTTTTAGTTTTCCCAGCCTTGCGGCATATGAAGCATATCGTGAAGAAATGAAGAGAGATCCTGAATGCCTTTCTGTCTTTGCAACTGAACAGGTTAATCGAAGCATCATAAGTTATGAACGAAGCTTCATGCGGCCAGTCACTCAGGGATAGGAAACCGTGATAAACAGTGGCACGAATGCACTTTAATGCTGAAAGAGAGTGTCCGCAGGATCACGTGAGGATGGGCAGAATGGGTAAGGGAAAGCGCAGATTGCGTGAATGCAGCCTTTACGGCAACAGGCGCATCGATCGTGAGTGACCTGACCTGCTGCCTGCAAATGAATATACGACCTCATTAGCAAACACTTCGCCACTATCGGATAACCAAGAACATTCGCTCCTCACTCAAAGCGGCCCTTCAACTCAGTCAGTTTGTCCGCTTAGTGCCAGAAGTGGACATTGCATGGCATCATTCGACGGCCATCAAAGAACTAAATAAGGCTACCGCAATTCTTGACCACTCATTCCATAATTGCTGATGTGATTTATGTCTTTATTATGGGAGAGCGTGATGGCAGGCAGACCGAGAGAATTTGATGATCAATTCGTTATTCAGGCGGCTATGGATGCGTTCTGGCGAAACGGCTTTGAAGCGACCTCCGCTCAGGAACTTGTTGAGAGTACAGGGCTTGGCCGTGGAAGTCTGTATGCGGCTTTTGGTAATAAAGAGAATCTCTACCATGAAGCCCTGCGCCGTTATCATAACTCAAGCATTGAGTTTCACGAGGCCGTATTCAGTCAGGCCGGTAGCGTTAAGGATCGGTTACGCATTCTGCTGGAAAAAGGTATTGAACTGGATTTCAGCAACATCGAGCGAAACGGCTGCATGGCAATTTTCTCTCCCCTGGAAAGATCAGCGAAAGATAAAACCGTTGAAGATCTGAGCCGCAGTTATATCAAAAAGCTTGAGGCAATGTTCACCAGGCTTTTCGCCGCCGGAATTGCTGCCGGGGAGTTTAAGGCCGAACGGCAACCTGAAGTCATTGCTAAGGCATTCATGTGCGCCTATTTCGGTTTCCGGGTATTCGGCAGGATTGTGCATGAGCCTGAATATCAACGGGACGCGATCAAAGCGTTAATTATGAACATTTAGTTCAAAGGCCATCAGGCCTTTTTATTTACTCAATTCTTGAATGAACATTACAGTATTCTCAGGAGAACGATAATGTCTGAAGATTTAAACAATGAGCAGCTGCTAACTGCCCGTTACGGTGAAAAAGATCGACCAGAAAATATTATCTGGAATGCGCAGATAGAAGGGCTGCTCAGCCATCGTTCCGTCAGGAATTTTTCACAGCAAGCTCTGCCGAAATACTGGTTTAAGACGCTTGTAGCGGCCGCTCAGTCAGCTTCAACATCCTCAAATCTTCAGCAATGGAGCATGGTGGCAGTTACAGATCCTGCGCTTAAGGCGCAGGTCAGAAAGCTCTCCGCGGGAGATAAAGGTCTGGCAAACGGATATATCGAAGAGGCTCCTGCGATACTTCTCTGGATTGCAGACCTGTCGCGAAACCACGATATGACTGTCTCAGATGGCCTTACTCCTGGTGTGCATGAATTCCTTGATTCATTTGTAATGGCGACAGTTGATGCTGCACTGGCTTCACAGAATGCAGCGGTGGCAGCAGAGTCAATCGGGCTGGGTACGGTTTATATAGGTGCAACCCGCAACAAGGCTAAAGAACTGGCTGAGCTTATCCAGCTTCCGGCCCACAGCTACGTCGTATGCGGCCTGGTCGTCGGATGGCCTGCAACTGACAGCGATGCAGCTATCCGTCCGCGCCTGCCTCAAAGCGTGGTGGCACAGCATAATTTTTACAGCGCTTGTCACCTTGACGCTCACGTCAGAAGTTATGAAGAGGCATTCCATGCATTCCGGGAAGGCCTGGGAATGAAAGATAAAACCTGGAAACAGGCAGTTCAGGGTGCAGCGACCAGCCTCGACTACATGGATGGGCGCCAGAATCTCCGCGAGACACTTGAAGAGCGAGGGTTCGGTTTCAGGTAAGGTCGTTAAGACGGCTGAGTATGCATGCTCAGCCGCTAAGTCATCCGATTCTCGTCTCACAGCTTTATGTTGTAAAACGTCCGTTTTTCGCTCTTTGCGGACATTAGCTTGGCGTTAGTCCGCTTTGTGCCAGAAGCGGACGTTACTACCAGTAGTCTGAGTGATTTAACGGAGCGTCAGTCATCATGTATTTTTAGGACAAAGATGCCCGCGGAACCAGTTAACAATCCTATTTATGACAACGGGTTGATACCAGTGATCATCACCATGTTCAGCACCTTCGATGAGTACATAGTCCGCTTTGTTTCCCGACTCCAAAAGTGCCTTGTAAAGCGTTACGCTCTGATTAGGTGATACTAACGTATCTTTACTTCCATGCATTATCAGGAACGGAGGTTTACATCCCTTAATATGTCCTATGGGGCTTGCATTAATCGCTTTTTCAGGTGTGGAGCTGATAGAAGTACCTTCAAAATCCCTGAAAGCCACACCATTAACTAGTAATGACTCTGTTACTGCAGGAGACTGATGCACCTTTTGACGATGCTCAGGAAAGCCGTCACCTATGTTACGCAGATCTGATATTCCATAAAGCGTGGTCACAGCCTGCACATCAGCGGACTGGCTGAGGAAATTGCCGTGATCGAATGATTTATCGCCATTAGTGGTACCGAGCATCTGAGCCAGCCATCCTCCAGCAGAATCACCTAATACACCAATTCGCGAGGAGTCAATTCCATAATCGGGGGCATGTTGACGAAGGTACCTTACTGCTGATTTAGCATCTATTAATGGCGCAGGGAAAATATCCGGGATTGTCCTGTATTCTGCAGCTGCAACAACAAAGCCAGCTTCAGCTAAGGCCATGCGCATTTCCAGAAATTTATTGTGCTCAGCTGTCATAAATCCTCCCCCAGGAAAATAGATGATGGCTGGTTTCAAATCACTTGTGCGAGGAACCAGAAATGACATATGCAATTGCCTGACCGAGCGAGTCTTTTTTACTGTCTCGTATACCACATCACTGATATTGTCTATAGGGGTTCGATTCAAAGTGACTTGAATGATTTCCGCTCCATAAATATTGCCTGGAATATTTTTCAAACCCTCATGGTTTTCATTGTTTTTTTTAGAGCACATAAAAAACACCATTCTAAAAACATCATTTACCCGCCCCACCCGTTGTTAATCGGCGAACGGACCTGTTAAGTAACATTCAATCCAGAATTAATCATGAAGCAGATAAATTTTTAACACACTTAAAATACACATAGACTGCTATCTTTAGCAGTAATCATAGAAATATAAACCTATGCGGCCACAAAACCAGCGGATAAACGCAGTAAAATCAATCTTGTCTCCAGATGACTACTGTAAGCATATTTAACCGAAGAATTATTGATTAAAAAATTATCATACTCTTCATGAACGGATAGAAAGTGATTTTTTAAATTCATGGACAGTCAATTACATTGTGTTACTGTTGTTTTTTTCATATCTCAACCGGTCTTCACGAAAGCGCTCAGCATTATCGACAATCCAGGTCCACAGCGGGATCATTCGCACAAGTAACTCCATACCTGTATCGGACAGCTCGTATTCGACTCGTGGCGGGATTTCACTGAAATCATGGCGAATAACCAGTCCGTCGCGCTCAAGCTGTCGTAATGTACGTGTCAGCATGCGCTGAGTCACTCCGTGCATACGCCTGCCAATTTCGGCGTGACGTAGTCTGCCATAAACGCCAAGCGTGTTGACGATACCCAGTGACCATCGACTGCCTGCATGAGCCAGTACCTCCCGCCGCAAGCCATCATCATCGTCTCTCAGACCCTTACAAACAGCCTGCGAATACTGAAGAATTTCGTCCCGATCCATTTCACAGATTCCCGGTATCATACGTGTACCTTCTTTTTTAGCCTGTTATGAATTGCTAGAGTGGCGCAACAATTCATGTAAGGCCAGATTATGAACAAAACTGATCTTAACGCTACGTCTGAGAAAATCCTCGTGCTCGGTGCCGGTGAGCTGGGCCTCCCCGTTCTGCGAAATCTTGCCCTTCGGGCAAAAGATGTGGAGGGAACGAAAATCAGCGTACTGCTGCGCGAAAGTACCGTAACGTCAGATGAACCTGTAAAAAAATTAGTTATCACGGAAATCAGAAACCTCGGTATTAATATAGTCACGGGCGATCTCGTCATGAGTTCTGTCGACGATTTGGCCAGCCTCTTTGCGCAATTTGACACAGTCGTTGGCTGCACGGGGTACGCGGCCGGAATAAATACACCAATGAAACTGGCGCAGGCGGCCCTGCAGGCGCGAATTCCACGCTATTTTCCATGGCAGTTTGGTGCCGATTTTGATGCCATCGGACGTGGCAGTCCACAAGACATCTTCGACGCGCAGATTGACGTGCGTGATTTACTACGCAGCCAGCATGAAACTGAGTGGGTCATCATTTCGACCGGCATCTTCATGAGCTATTTGTTCGAACCAGACTTCGGTGTGGTCGATCTGCAGAACGATACTGTTCACGCACTCGGCAGCATTGACAACACCATGACGCTGACAACACCTGATGATATCGGGGTGCTGACGGCAGCGATCGTATTTACAACTCCTCGCATCCGTAATGAAATTGTGTATATCGCCGGTGATACACTGACCTACGCAGAGGTTGCAGATAAGCTGCAATCAGCGCTTGGCCGCCCTTTCGACTGCACGGTATGGAGCGAAGAATATCTGATAGATAAACTGGCGCTCAACCCACAAGACATGATGTCTAAGTATCGTGCCGTTTTTGCGCAGGGGCGGGGAGTTGCATGGGATAAAAAGCAGACATTCAATGAACGCCATAACATTCGGGTCACCGATGTGGCAGCCTGGATTAATGCAAACCTGGCCCCGGGCAGCTCGCTATAAACGTATTTAAGCTGCTGTAATAAATACCAGAGTCTTTCTCCTGCCTATCCGAATACGGTGATGAGAAAGACTCTGTTCCCCCTGTTGGCACTGATAGCAAAGCGGTTATGCTGTGTGCGCTGAAAACCGGCTCTCCGGTAAACCGGGGAATACGGCTGATTTCGCTCTCAGCAGCGCTCCATCATGCCTTGACGGCACAGAAAGACCCACGCTGGCACTGGTACAATACAGCGTTGTGAATGCTTCTCCCGCGAGTGTCGGACAAGTGCTCTGAATTCCTGGAGAGGGCAGTATACGGTCCGTCGTTCCGTCCGGACGATAACGTACAACACGGCTTCCTCCCCATTCGGCATTCCAGATATAGCCCATTGCGTCCACGCAGGAGCCGTCAGGCGCCCCCTTTCCTTCTGTTACAGTGAACACGCGCTGGTTATTCATAGAGGGGTAATCACAGCACATTATACGGCCCTGCATCGAGTCACAGTAATACATCGTGCTGCCGTCCGGACTGAAGCAGATGCTGTTCGGGATGGCCACCTCAGGCAGGGGTAGAGTCTCAATGCTGAGTGTCGCTGCATTTAGCCTGTGAAATCTTCCTATGACTTTCGCGGGGTACCCGTCATCCATGGTCCCGAAGACGAAATTACCCTCACGGTCGCACCGACCATCCCCTGTCCGTGTTCCCGGTCCTCCTGGTGACGCCACTATCGGCATAAAGGTACCTGTATTCAGATCGCAGAAGGCGAATCTGGATGCCAGCCCCATCAGTAAAACGTCAGGATTTTCAGTAAGTGCAAACGAACCGAGGCGCTCCGGCAGGGACCAGCGCATCACAACACTGGTGTCTTCTTCAAGGGCAAGCAGTTCGCTGCCTTCAATGTCAGTCCAGTAAATCCTGCGTGTCCTCTCGCACCAGATTGGGCACTCTCCCAGCAAATTTCTGGCATCAGCAGCCACTGAAAACATGTTATTTCTCCCGCATATAAAAGTTTCGCATCGCCTGACCAAAAACTTACGGCCATCTGCACTATGGCAGAGCGCCGTAAGGAGTAATTCTCACCCTGTCAGGGCAAAAAACGCGCTGAAAGTTTGTCACCAAAAAGCATGATGGCGAGACCTGCCAGCATGACCAGCATGCCCCCCAGTTTGAGCAGCGAAACCGGTCGCCTAACAGCACCCAGCAGACCGAAATGGTCAATCATTTGCGACGAGAGTAATTGCCCAACGATTGCCAGCCCTAGCAGAGCTGAAAAACCGATTTTCGGTGCCAGCACCACGTAGCTGAACAACGCACAGGCACCGATCAGGCCGCCCGCCAGACTCCACGCAGGCTGCGAAGGAATAGCAGCGAGAGAGGTAAATAACCCTCCACGTAGCAGCGAGTAAATCCCGAGGCTCAACGCCCCGGCCGTAAAGGAAAAGAACGCGGCGGTGACCGGATCTCCGCCGAGCCCTTTTGCGAGCTGACTGTTCAGGGTCGTCTGAAGGGTAATACCCAGGCCCGCTGCAAAAGCTATTACGTAATAAATCGCGCTCATGCTGTTATTCCCTGTCAGTTTGCCTGGACCAGCGGCAGGAATTTTTCCGCAAAGATGTCTGGCTCATACCCTGCTGCCGCAAATAGATGCTCGCGTGACTCATCAATGGCGGCGCGAAGGCGCTCACTGTCCACACCCAGCACTTTGCCGTTCTGCTTGACGATGCGCCCGCCGATCATCACGGTATCGATGTTGCTGCGTTCAGCTGCATGTACCACCGTTCCGAATGCATTTCCGTTCGGGTAAAGGTTGAGGTCAGCCGCGTTAATCAGGATCAGATCGGCCTGTTTGCCCGGCGTCAGGCTGCCTACTTTATCCTGCAGACCGGCACAAAATGCACCATCGACCGTTGCCGATTTAAGCAGCTGCGCTGCCGGGATCGTTGTCAAAGAATGATCTGAATCACAGCAGTGCTGCTTATGCATACCCATTACGCGCTGCAGATAAAACGCCACGCGCATTTCCATAAACATGTCGGTGCTGTAAGACGTTTCGTTATCCACGCTCAGACCCGGTGTAATGCCATGACGCTGCGCAGCCTCAATAGCAAACATCCCGCTTTCAATACCGTAGTGCGAATCTGAGCGCGGGCAGACGTTTACCCGCACGCCGGCTTCACGCAGGATTTTCCAGCCCTCATCAGGCAGCGCGGTACAGTGGTTAAAGATATTGTCCGGACCCAACAGGCCCTGCTGATGCAGCGATTCAAGCTCGGAGGCCATCTCAGCACCAAAGAACTCGGTCACGATTGGCAGCCCCAGCCTGCGGGCCTCGGCCCACAATTCCGGCTCCAGCTGGGCCATGACGCCGAGCGTCACAAGACTATCAGGATTATCCCTGAAATATTTTTCCTGCAGACGCTGCCAGTTGCCAGGCCAGTGCGCTTTATCCCATTCGCCTGCTACCGGCGCACCGGACGCATGAATAGCGCGAATACCGGCATCAAGCAGGGCTTCAACGGCGGCGTCTGAATGCGCTGCGGTACGGCTGTTGTGTGAGTTATCGATCATGGTAGTGATACCCGCATCAATCGCGCCCAGCGCCGTCAGCAGGTTGCCAACATAGATATCGGCAGGCCGGTAATATTTCGCGAACGAGAAATGCGTGGCATTGCTGTAGTCGTCCAGACAGGTGGCGTTGGGGTTGATGCGGCGCAGCTGACCTTCCCAGGCGTGACGATGAGAATCGACCATCCCCGGCATGGCAATCATATTTGTGGCATCAATGACTTGAGCACCCTCGGCGTTCAGGTCCTTGCCGATTGCGGTGATGGTTGAACCTGTGACAAGAATATCGCCACGTTCATGGTTACCAACATTCTCATCCATACTCAGTATGGTTGCACCGCGGATCAGGGTTACCGGCGCATTTTCCGTCTGATTATTAACAATATTTCTGATGTAATCGGTCATTTTAAGTGTCTCTTTCAGGTTCAGAATGGAAACAATACGCCTCCTTTTTAAACTGAAAAAGATGACTAACTTGTTTTCATCATTCAGAATTTACGAATAATGAGCATTATCACCGTTACATGCTATTCAGGAGTGCAGTCAGGTGGATCGTATTCAGGCTATGCAGGTTTTTATAAGGGTGGCTGAGGCCGGAAGCTTCGTCCGGGCCGCGGAAACACTTTCCCTGCCTTCTTCTACTGTTACCAGCACCATCAAAAACCTGGAGAAATATCTGCAGGTGCGTCTGCTGAACCGGACCACAAGACGTGTCAGCCTTACTCCGGAAGGTCTGCAGTATCTGGCGCAGTGCCGGGAAATTCTGGCCTTAGTTGAACATACGGAAGCCAGTCTGGCCGATTTGAACAGGCGCCCCCGTGGCCGTTTACGCGTTGATATGCCCGGCGGTATAGCGCACTTCATCGTCATGCCAAACCTGAAAGAGTTCTACAGCCGTTATCCTGACATTTACCTGATGACCGGCGTCAGCGACCGGCAGGTTGACCTGGTTCAGGAGGGTGTAGACTGCGTGATCAGAACCGGAGAGTTACTTAACTCCACGCTTGTAGCTCGTCCGCTCGGAGAATTTCGCTGGATAACCTGCGCCTCTCCCGACTATCTCAGGGAGTACGGTATTCCGCAGTCACCTGAAGATCTGTCTCATCATCGGGCTATTCATTATTTTTCCGGACAAAGCCGGCGTACAGACGAATTGCGTTTTGTAAAGGGAACAGAAACGCTGTCCGTATCCGTCAGTGGGCAGGCAGCCGTCAACGAGACGGGGCTTTATATAAAAATGTGCCTTGAAGGGTTCGGACTGGCGCAGCTTGCTGAAAATGTTGTAGCAGAACACCTGGAGAAAGGAACGTTGGTTGAAGTTCTGGCCGACTGGCAGCCGCCGTCTGTTCCTGTCACGCTACTTTATCCTCATCAACGTTTTCTTTCCCCTGCTGTACGTGCATTTGCAGACTGGATAGGTGAAATATTCAGTTGATACGCCTGTCACAGCTCCCCGTTGCACATTAAAAGTCGCCAGTATTCAGGGCCCCTGAACGAGCGGCAGACTTTGTTTCTGCGGGTAAGATCCTCCCGGAGCAGCGACTTCCCGGAGAAAGGCACTACTCAATAATTCACATCTCCGATTTATGGAGGATGCCAGCTAAGAGCGCCAGCAATATCCGGGCCCGCTTTCAACTGAAGTGTCTGAGTAAAATACTTTCAAGGATGTGAAAAACGGTCCTGATGCGCTGCGGTACCAGGGTCTGATAGGGCCTGTAAAGATAAAGCTGCCAGGTTTCCAGTTTCAGTTCGGGCAGGACATTGACCAGCCTGCCGTCTTCAAGGTATTCCCTGCAGGCCAGATTACTCGACTGAATGACAGCTTTACCGGCTAACGCAGCCTGGATCTCCGACTGGGAGTCGGTGGTAAAAAACTCCAGATGGCGCGGTACAAAAGTATCAACGCCATCGAGCATATATTCGAATACTTTTCCGGTTTCAGGATTCAGCAGGCCACTGAAAGGGTAGCGCTGGCGCAGATCGTCGAAATTTTTCGGCGCGCCCAGCTTCTCAATGAGCCCGGGTGATGTCATCAGCGCGTGATGAACCAGCGTAATGGGCCTGACGATAAAATTCGGGTTTGGCTCCCGCTCTATACGGATCCCCATGTCAATGCGGTTCTGAACAGTATCCAGCTTCATCATGTCTAACCGCCAGTCTATAAACAGCTCAGGATAAGGATCGAGGGAGGTAAGAAGCTCATATAACACCTGCTCGTGGCCGGGAAACCGGAATAACGTGATCCTCACAACGCCCTTCATGTCATTGTCATCTCGGGCCGTCTGAAAAAGGGCCTCTGAATCTTCAAGTAGCCGCATGGCCTTCGGCAGGAAAAGCTCACCAAAGCTGGTCAGCACAATTGATCGGGTATTCCGCTTAAAAAGTGGCTCGCCGAGCTGATTTTCCAGTTCGGCAATAGTCCGCGTCACCACTGAAGGGGAAATGGCCAGTCTGACTGCTGCTTCACGAAAGTTCATCGTTTCTGCAGCGGCAACAAAAAATTTCAGCGCATCAAGTTTATTCATCATTATTGTGATTTTAGCAATTCTGATTTTCTAAATTAACAATTTTTGAGCAACAAAGCCAGCCGTATACTTAACGCCTCAGAATCATAAATGCTTTAAAAAAGGGTTAAATAATCATGAAAATGAGAAGGTTAGGCAGCCAGGGACTTCATGTCTCGGAAATGGGGCTGGGGTGCATGGGCATGGACCATGGCTATGGCTATTCAGTTGAAATCCGTGAGCGAACAAAGCTGATAGACAAGGCTGTAGAACTGGGCTGCAACCTTTTCGACACTGCCCCCATTTACGGATTTGAAAACGAAGAACTGCTGGGTGTTGCGCTCAGCAAACATAGGGACAACGTTGTCATCGCGACCAAATTTGGCGTGACCGGCATGGAAAACATTGATGGACAGCTGGTGCCGGTATTAGACAGCCGTCCGGCGTCTGTCAGAGAGCAACTGGAAGGTTCACTCAGTCGCCTGCAAACCGACCATATCGACCTGTTTTATCAGCATCGTGTCGATCCAAAAGTTGAGCCGGAAGTGGTGGCAGGATTAATGAAAGAGCTGATCGCGGAGGGAAAAATAAAGTACTGGGGCTTATCCAATGCGCCTGTATCTTACATACGCCGGGCTCATGCCATCTGCCCGGTCACTGCGGTTGAAGACCAGTATTCAATGATGTGGCGTAAACCTGAGCAGGATTTGTTTAAAGTCTGCGATGAACTTGATATTGGCTTTATGGCCTACAGCCCGCTGGGTAATGGATTCCTGAGTGGTCAGGTGACCGCTGATACAATCTACGGGGAAGGCGATTACCGGGGCATGATGGGGCGCTTCAAGCCTGAAGTAATGGAAAATAACCAGGCGCTACTGGATTTGATTGCTCAAATCGCGAAAAAAAACAACGCAACTTCAGCGCAGATTGTTCTTGCCTGGGAGCTGGCTCAGAAGCCTTACATCGTACCGATCCCGGGAACAACGAAATTACATCGGCTCGAAGAGAATTTTCACGCCGCAAATGTTCAGCTCAGTGACGCTGAATTAAATGATATCAATGAAGCTTTATCCCGGCTTGAAATTGACGAAACATTTTTCTGAAAAATAAGAGATTGACATGAAAACAACTGTATTTGTTACCCACCCCAACATTAATCAGTCACAGGTAAACTCAGCCCTGGCAAAAGGTGCAGCATCACTGGCCGACGTTGAAGTGCGTTATCTGTATGACCTGTATCCGGATGGCAAAATCGACGTGGCCGCTGAACAGGCTGCACTGGAAAAGACGGATCGTATCGTGCTGCAGTTTCCTATGCAGTGGTACAGCACGCCGCCACTTCTTAAACAGTGGCTTGACGATGTACTGACGTACGGCTGGTCACATGGTGGAGAAACACAGGCGCTGCGCGACAAGCAACTCATGCTGGCCGTTTCGCTTGGTGGTGCAGAGTCTGCCTATCAGCCTGATGGCGCTGCCGGACATACGGTAGGCGAGTACCTGCTGTCTTTTGAAACCATCTCCGGGTATCTGGGTATGAACTACATCAAGCCGTTTATTACAGGCGGAAGCGCGACGATAACTGACGAAGAAATCGCCGCTCAGGTCGAACAATATAAAACGGTATTAGCCTGATTACTTTCGGGCGACCATCAGTGTTTTAAAACGTCCTCAAATGTGCCGTTGCCGTTAACGGCACATTTTTTATCTGTGGGAAGGAGAAATCCTGTATCTTTACAGCCAGTTGAACTGAATAAAGCATACCGATTATTGAAAGTCGGCCCAACTACAATGATTTCCGCTAAACATAATGGTAATGCCAATGTAATGGCCGCCGCATGGGTGAGCTTGGTGGGGATCAATAAAGTTATGGCGTATATCAGTCCGCAGGCTTACCCCCGTGGATTGGTGGAAGAAAGTGTTTTTTTGCCGTACAGATACCCGTAGTCAACCAGATGGAAACCGTTTTGTACGCAGGTGAGCATAGCTACCGTGACAGGCCTGACAAGAATAATAAAATACCGATGTTCTGCATGAAAGAGTTCGATATTCCGCTGGTACAGGGCTGTGCTGGCTGGCTTGTATGTAAGGTAATGCCAAACGCGGAATACGAGCTAAAATATAATCTGTTCATGGGAGAAATTGCCGGCGCGTGGAGTGACGATCGGGTTTTTCGCAATGGGCACTGGATATTTGATGAAGCACCAGACGAATTACGAACCATACACTATGTCGCCGGGGGGCAGTTTTATGCCATCGGCAAAGGAACCCGCTTTGACCATGGTCCGGGCAAAGACTGATACACAAGTGCTTTTTGTACTGGTACAACAAACTGCAGGGGCTGGTTGTTAAAATACCTTTCTTTTACCTCATGACCAGCAGCAGGCGATGTTGCCGCTGAGCCGGAAGGGGAAGCCGCTTTTCGACGCCTGCAGCCTGCCTTCCTATATGCTCCTGTCAGCCCGCAGCACTCATAAATGAACAATGGCATATCAAAGAGAAGGATCTGTGTCTTTAACCAGAAAGTGACAGTTTTGTTCTACCCACCGGTTGAGTTCATTTGCTGCCTGCCAGAGGGACGTTCCCAGCTCCGTGAGTGCATATTCGACTTTGGGCGGTACTTCACGAAAGACAGTGCGCGTAACAAGATGCCTGCTTTCGAGTTCCTTAAGATTCTGTGACAGCACTTTTTCTGATATGCCCTGAATTTTTCTTCGCAAATCACCCGGCCTCGATGCACCGTTAGAAAGGGCATGAATAATGAGCAATGTCCATTTGCTGATCAGAACCTCCAGAACTTCCCGTGCAGGACAAGCTTCTTTTAATACATCACCGGGATTTCTGTTATCGAGCGTAAAACAGGGGGTGTATTTTTCCATACTTACCTTTAGGTGGGTACTTGAAGATAAGTTAGTCTAAATCTACTATAGCGCTGAAATCAAGAGATTTGCATATGCCTTGCTGCTGCGGCTTAACCATCGTAATTATCGAAATAACCAGATAATGAGTTGGTAATGCTAAGTTTGTGACACGATGACGTCAAACGTTACGGACACTGATAGCCATTAACCGCCAGCACGAAAAAATAATTTTTTGTGTAATAACGGTAGTTTTATCAAATAAGCTGGCTTGCTATATAAGCGCCTGCGCTAATAAAAATCAATCCTTATGACTCGGGATATATCAATGAAATATCATGTACTTTCTGCTTCACTGTTAGTTTCACTTCTTTTTACTACTGCTGCACAGGCGAAAACAGCGAGTTATAAGCTAGATGAATCGCATACGTCTGTGGTTATCAGCTGGAACCACCTAGGTTTTTCGAACCCGACGGCATCTGTCCATCACGTGGATGGCACAGTTAAGTTCGATCCGGCAACAAAAGTTTTATCACTGGTTGATATCAACATTCCTGTAGCCAGTATTGATACTGGCGTTCCAGCACTGAATAAAGAGTTTGGCCAGCCAGATTATTTTGATGCGGAGAAGTATCCGGTCGCAAATTTCAAAAGCACCAGTATAAAAAGTAATGGCGATAAGTATGATGTGTACGGCAATCTAACCATTAAATCCATAACCCGACCGGTTATTCTTCATGCAATCCTGAATAAAGCAGGTTTCCAGGCTATGGAGAAGAAAAACGCAGTAGGGTTTAATGTCACTGGTATGATTAAGAGATCCGAATTTAAAATTGATAAATACGTTCCATATGTAAGCGACAACGTCACACTGACCGTGTCTTCGGAGGCATATTCAGAATAATAAGATATTGAGTCGTTAACGCTTCAGAAGCGTGAGCTGATAAAGCATGTTTATTTACAGTTTAAGTTTTTGCCAATTTTGCATCCTGTGCTCAATCCTTCGGAAAGTATGAACTAATGAGTCAGCGTGTATTACTGCATGCTGACCCTACCAGTCCGGTCAGAGGGCAAGACGGGAAAAATTATGATGTCAGACAATTCATCTGAGGGCTAATTCATGACAGGTAACTTTTTAGAACTTGCCAGAAAACGGCGCACCATTTATGTACTTGGAAAAAATATCTCTGTTCCGGATAACGAGCTGATAGGCACTGTCATTGAAGCAGTGAAGCAGGCTCCTTCTGCTTTTAACTCGCAAAGCTCAAGGCTTCTGATTTTACTGGGTGAGCAGCATGCTCGCTTCTGGGAACTCACGCGTGAGCAGTTACGAAAAATCGTCCCTGCTGAGAGTTTTTCCGCCACCTCCGAAAAAATAGACGGATTTGCAGCGGCTGCTGGCTCAATACTTTTTTTCGAGGATCAGGATGTTATTAAGTCACTTCAGGAGCAGTTTGCGGCCTATGCTGACAATTTTCCAGTATGGTCTGAGCACAGCACAGGTATTGCACAGTATGCTGTCTGGCTGGCGCTGGCTGAAAAAGGAGTCGGTGTCAACCTGCAACACTATAATCCTCTGATTGACGACGATGTTCGCACCGAGTGGAATGTTCCTTCATCCTGGAAACTCCGTGCGCATATGAATTTCGGTGCCATCCTTTCACCTGCTGCAGAAAAAGCCTTTATGAGCGACGAAAAGCGATACATCGTTGCAAGGTAGGCCGGAAGATTTGCTTCTCATCACATTTACAGCCAGCGACCGCCCCGAGTGCCGGGGTGGTCGCTTAGCTATCCTCGCCTTAAACGGCCCATCAGCGTAAAACTCGCTGTTTGGGATTAAGAACGGTCCCGATAGCAGTAAAATTATTCAGAGCGACAGTTGATAGTATTCGTAACACAAAACCGATCGCTCCCCTGCTCAGTCCGGCTGCTGTGCAGATTCCAGGTGAGCGTTTCGTCCGGCAGCCATTCCGGTGCAGGCACCTGCGACCGCGATTGCTACAGTCATCAGTAATGGTACCGTCCAGCCTCCGGACAGTTCCTGTACTTTGCCCAGTAACAGTGGCCCCACTGCCGCCATCAGATAACCGACACTCTGTGCCATGCCTGACAACGCGGCAGCATCACCGGCGTTTTTGGTACGCAGCCCGATGAATGTCAGACCCAGCATCATACTGGCACCTGAGCCGAAGCCGAGAAGCGCGGCCCACAGCATCGCCAGACCCGGCGAATACAGGATGCCGATAAAGGACATCGCGGTTAACAGGCTGACGCCAGCGGCAGCTAATTTCTGATCGTTAAGACGACGCAGCGTGGCGGCCAGAATCAGGCCAGGAATGGCGGTGGTCAGCTGAAGGATGCCGTGTACCTCACCAGCCTGAGCTGAACTGAGTCCACTGTCCGTCAGAATGGCTGGCAGCCAGCCGACCGCAACATAAAACGGCATCGCATTCAGGCCCATAAACAGGGTGACCTGCCAGGCCAGAGGCGAGCGCCAGACCGCAACGGTAGCCGCTTTTTTCTCCCCCACAGCTGGAAGTTGATGCTTTTCCTTCAACTGGGGCAACCATAAAAGCAGCGCCAGCAGAGGCGCAATCACCAGCATGGCTAACGCGATGTTCCAGCCCCAGCTCTGCGTCAGAGGAATAACAATGGCTGAACCAATAGCACCAGCCGCGCCCATGGTGATGGAATATGCCCCCGTCACGGAAGCCACGTTGCCGGAAAAATCACGCTTTATAAGGCCAGGCAGAAGAACATTGCCCAGGGCAATCCCGATACCTATCAATATGGTTCCGCCATAAAGCGCCCAGACACTGCCTGTGGAGCGAAGCAGAATGCCGGCTGAAATCACGGCGAGTGCACCAAAAAGGGTGCGTTCCAGACCGTACTTCCTTGAGATGGAGGCGCTCAGGGGTGAAAAAGCGGCAAAAGCCAGTAAAGGTAGTGAATTAAGCAACCCAACGGCAGTAACACTTAGCTCAAAATCATGGCGAATGGACGCTAAAACGGGTGCAACAGCGGTAAAAGGAACACGCAGATTAATGGCGATAAAGAGGATGCCGGTCACAAGTATGACAGAAGACCACTTGTTCGTAATACGGGACATAAATTCTGCTTTCTCTAAAAAAAGAGAGACTTTAAGGGACGTATAAGTTACAGAATATAGATAACCTGACAATTTATAGCTAAATTATGCCAGCTCATAAGAAACCGGTGACCTCGCCGGAAGAATTTACAGCCGATGCATTCAGTCAGGCTGCTATCGCACTGCATGTATCTTCGTCTGGCGAGTATGCCGGGCAGAGTCCGCACGCCCACCGTAAAGGCCAGCTTATTCTCTCTTTGCGCGGTGCAGTAAGCTGTGAAGTTGAGGATGCGCTGTGGCTTGTTCCACCGGGACATGCTGTCTGGATACCGGGTAAAATCCCTCACAGCTGTCGGGTCACAAAGAATGCGGATACCTGCTTTCTGTTTATCGAACCCGGCGCGGCAGCGATGCCGGAAACCTGCTGTACCCTGGCGATTAGTCCTCTGGTCCGCGAACTTGTTCTGTATCTGGCAGAGCAGGAACATGCTTATTTGCCTGACAGTAAAACCGCGAGGCTGGCAGCGGTGCTGCTGGAACATATACCGGACGTGCCGGTTAAAGCGCTTCACCTGCCTGTATCCGACCATCCCAAAATCCGGACTATGGCTGAGACATTTTTTAAGTATCCTGATGATCGTAGGACATTAAAAGAGTGGGCTGCACACCTGACAACCAGCGAGCGATCACTGGCCAGGCTGATAAAAAATGCCACAGGACTGAGCTTTGGTCGCTGGCGTCAGCAACTGCATTTAATGATTGCCCTGAGCCATCTGGCTGAGGGTCTGTCTGTACAACGCGTAGCCGGTATGCTGGGTTATGATTCGGTCAGCGCATTTATCACCATGTTCAAAAAAGCACTGGGAAAATCGCCGACACAATATTTTTCATATCTAAACTAATGCAAAAAAGCCACAACGGATATTCATAAACAACGCCAATGTCCGCTTATCACTCATAGCGGTCACTGACCGATAAATCGGATTGTTCTATACGTTGAGCGTAGTGTCTTCAGCCGCCCTGCGGGCGGCTACGGTTAATACTCATTTCCCGATAACGTTCCAGTCGGCCGCAGTAGATAGCGTAACAAACGGGCCAGCCAGCGTGACATTATGATGGCTGACGATCTCTTTAGCTGACAGGCAGCAGTTATCCATTGTTGTATGCGCATCTGAAATCAGCACGGTCCTGAATCCGCGTTCCGACGCTGCACGGCAGGTCGCGTCCACACAAAATTCTGTTTTCATCCCGGCGATAATCAGTTCCCTGATACCTCGCTGGCTGAGGTGATGCTGCAGGTCCGTATTCAGAAAACAGCTGGGATGCTTTTTAATAAACACGACATCACGCTCAGCGTGCACGTTCATTTCAGGTATAAGCCGGGTTAACGGCCCCTGCTCTGAGAAAGGGGAGTCATCAGGTCCGGTATGGCGCGCAAAAAAGATGGGTACCTGAGCCTGCCTGGCTTTTTCAATCAGCAGACAGATATTCGAGAGTACAGAAGCCGCGGAATAGGGGGAAACCGGGCCGCGAAAAAGCCCGTGCTGCATATCGATAATTAAAAGCGCATTTTCAGAAGTCATAATATATCTCCATTCGGTAAGTTATGAACGGAGAGATCGTTTTCCCCGTCCGGTCTGGCGGGGAGTCAGAGTCTGTTTTGTCAGGTGCCAGTCACAGATGCGCTCACGCCGCCGAAGGTGCCGGTGGTTGTGACGGTGGTTGTTGACTGAGCTGACTTAATCATCGCCTGGTTTTCGCTTATAAGCTGGTGACAGTAAGAGGAAACATAATAACTTAAAAAAGCTGAGTTCTGGTTTTAACACCATAACTCACCTGTTACAACAGATATGTCCGTTGACTGATACCGGTTTTTTCCTGTGACACCCAGGCCAGATAATGCACGGTAATATGACTTCCGTTTTTCGCATAAAGCCACCTGGTAATGTCTGATATCGCGTTACTGCATAAAAGGCGGGCTTTGCGTCAGAAGCAGACAGCGCGATCTGCAATGGCGCACCGTAACATTCACTGTATGTTTGCGGGTACGCGAATATATACTCTCTTTTTTGGATGGTGCTGACATGCCTCACATAACCCTTCATATTCTGAATGCCCAACAAAAACTGACCACTCACCGTGAATGGCTTCAGGCCAGCCTGACCGCTACCTATGAAAAAGCTCAGCGGCTGATGCCGGTTCCTTCGCTGGATGTGGTGGTTAAAGCCGGAAAGTTTGTGATCCCCGAAAAAGGGCATACGGGTTTTTGTCCTGAGCCAGGCGTTATCTATTTAACGGTCGATCCTGAAAACCCGGCATTCTGTAAAAATGAAGCGCACTCGCTTGAGCGAATGTTTGCTCATGAGCTGCACCATGCGGCAAGATGGGCAGGGCCCGGATACGGCTCAACGTTAGGGGAAGCTATCGTTTCTGAAGGACTTGCCGGGCACTTTTCTCTTGAGCTTCTAGGCGGTAAAACTGAACTCTGGGAAAGCCTCAACTCAGATATTATTCAATCCTTCGCCCGGCAACTGCATGACAGCTGGCATCGCACCGATTACGATCACAATGCCTGGTTTTACGGAACCGGCGATTTGCCAAAGTGGCTGGGATACACCGCAGGCTTTGAGCTGATTTCCCGGTATCTGGCAGCCTCTCCGCATCTGAAAGCTTCAGCGCTGGCAAACATAAATGCTGCGGAGCTGAGGGATTTTATAGACTCTTCGTTTCTCTGAAGCATTGTTCTGTTTATCAACGGAAGCTGGCGGGCGCGCTTCTTCAGGTCCGGGTCATTAATCTCTGCTAAATATATGACCACAAGCCGATGCTTAAATTATTGCCTGAAGGGTTGCTATGAACGCAATAAGTTTGCAAAACAGATATCACGCTGTGAATAACAATACTGCGGCGTTGTGGGCGGAAAATGCAGGTATCGGGAAGGTCAGAGAGGAAAACTACTACGATCCGACCCGGCTCGCGCTGGCAACGGGCATACGGCCCTCCGTGACCGCAGATATTTCACGCCTTATTGCGAAGTTAACTCAGCTCACCGCAGGTGACCGGCTTGCCGATACGTTGCCCGCCTGCGGTTTGCATTTTACTTTCTTACCCCTGACTCTGCCGCTCTATCACGCAGATGAGCCACTGCCAGCGAAAGTGGATCAGTTAATGGCTATCTGGCGTGAATTTGCAGCGGAAAAAGTTGTGATTACGCATCTGCGGCTGGTAGCGTTACCCGATCAGCTTTTGCTGGCGGGGATCCCGGCACATCCTGCGCTGGCGCTGCGCGAGCAGTTCTGTGCAAAGGTGCTCGATTCTCAGTGGAAAAATGAAATCCTGATGCGCCATGCCGGCAGAGCGTTGCCGGCTCCCTTCTGGCACAGCACGCTGCTGCGCTACGGGGCGGCGTTTTTACCTGAACCTGTGCGCGCGTTTTTCTTTAAGCATCAGGCCGCCACGTTCGGTGATGTAGCCGGGGAACTGACGCTGGTGAAAACTAACTATAACTGGACAGAGTGCTATCCCTTAAAATAGTCCAGGGCGAAAAGAGAAGAGGTTGCTATGAAATTGCCGGGAATGCCGGAAAATGAAGCTGCGCGGCTGAAGTCGCTCCACAAACTTGGCCTGCTGGATACGCAGGACGATGAGCGCTTTGAACGACTGACCCGCATTTCCCGCCGGCTGTTTCAGGTACCGATAGCGCTAATCAACCTTATCGATCGCGATCGTCAGTGGGCGCTGGCGTGTCAGGGGATCAACGGCCGCGAGATGAAACGCGACATCTCTCTGTGCGCGCATGCCATTATGCTGGATGAGCCTTTAATCATCACAGACGCGCGCGAAGATGCGCGGTTTTATGACAATCCGCTGGTGACCGGCACGCCGTTTATCCGTTTTTATGTGGGGTATCCGGTGCGGCTGCCCGACGGTGCCGTTGCCGGTACTCTGTGTCTGGCTAACAGCGAACCGCGCCGTTTTACCGACGACGACATTGCCGCAATGAAAGACGTGGCGGCGATTGTCGAAAATGAATTTCAGGTCACGCACATCGCAATGGTGGACAGCCTGACGGATATTCCCAACCGGCGCGGGTTTTATGCGATGGGAGAAAAGCGGTTTCAGCAACTGCAGCAGCAGGATCGCGACTTTGCCATCCTCTATTTTGACCTCGACAAATTCAAGCCTATCAATGACCTGTGGGGCCATGCAGAAGGCGACAACGTGCTGAAGATCTTCGCCGCGCTGCTCTATCAGCAGCTCGGACCGGATGACATTGCAGGCCGTCTCGGCGGCGATGAGTTTGCTGTATTGCTGGCCCGGCAAAGCGATGCTAAAGCCTACCTGTGCCGGCTGCGCGAGGCGCTGTCAGTATGGAATCAGCAGGCGGCTAAGCCCTACAACATTAATTACTCGTTTGGCATGATCGCCAGTGAGGCAGGCAAATATGCCTCGCTCGCGGAAATGATCGGCGAGAGCGACAGCGTGATGTATGCCGAAAAGCGTCGCAAAAAGCCGCGCTAAGCACGCGGCCAGCTGTGCAGGAGATTAGTGGCCGTGAACGGTTAGCGCCACCAGCCGGATAACCACCGGACGTACAAGCAGAATGCAGACAAAGGCAGCAGGCATCGCCACCTGATAAGCATTCATCACATTTGTCATATAATGCGGGCCTGGACCAGACTCTGCCAGCGTAATAACCAGGCTCATCAGAAACGCCATAATGGTCGCCATGTACAGAGAAAATATATAAGGGGTAACCCGATGTGGCAGCCGTAAGCGCACGCCAGCTGACGCAATTGCTTTAATCATAAGATCTCTCCTGACCGGTAAGTTAAGAAACAGCGGCTACCTTACGGGCCTGTGCCGGACAAAAAAAGCACAGCTGTGCTTTAATCATTGCTAAGCAACATTTACGAAAAGAGCGGGCCGCTGATGGATATGCTGGGGTTGATCGACAATTTTGTTCGCGTAGTGGAAAACGGCACTATTGCCGCTGCTGCCCGCTCCAGAGGAATGAGTGCTGCAGCCGTAAGCCAGAGCCTGGCCCGGCTCGAAACGCACCTCGGCGTGCGTCTGCTTTCACGCACCACCCGCAGTATGGTCCTGACGGAAAGCGGTCAGCGTTATTACGCCAAAGTCCGCCATATACCGTATGATATTGCGCTTGCTGCGCAGGCTGCCGCTGTGGAAACCGGACCGCAGGGTCCGCTGCGCATTGCCACCACCGCGGCGTTTGGCCGCTACGTGGTTGCCCCTCTTATGCCGGCTTTTAATGAAATGTTCCCCGGAATTGACATAGAACTGATCGCTACCGATCGTGATGTCGATCACCGGCTGGAAAATATCGATGTCAGCCTGCGCATTGAGGCGCAGCTGAACGATCGGCTGGTGGCGCGAAAAATCGCATCCCTGCCGTTTATTTTCTGTGCGGCACCCGCTTATCTCTCCCGTGCAGGTACTCCGCAACGCATTGACGAGCTGAGCGAGCACGCCTGTCTGGTGTTTCGTTATCCCACAGATGGCCGGTTTCTTCCCTGGAGCTTCAGCGCAGACGGGGAGGTCGTTACCGCCCGGCTGAATCCCCGTTTTATCAGTGACGATATCGATATTATTGCCAGAATTGCCGTCAGCGGTGGCGGAATTGCACGGCTGGCAAGCTTTATCGCCCGGCCGCTGATCGCCAGCGGTCAGCTAATCCCGCTGTTTACTGACGACAAACAGGCGATTCAGTCGCTGCCGATGATCATTTACGCCTGCGTCAGTGAGCGTTCCGCCCTGAGCGCAAAAGTCAGGGCGTTTATTGATTACATTGCGGCAGCGGTTGCCACAGATGAAAAGATGTCATCGGCGCCGGTCCGGGGTGATTAACGCGGAGTGCGCAGCCGCAGTATGAACAGGCTGCTGACGAGCATCACTGCTGCTGCCATCAGCACCATCTTCTGCAGGCCGATAAGCCCAGCCAGATGTCCTCCTGCCAGCGCACCGCTGCCGATGGCGGCATTAAATATCGCGACATAGAGCGCAGAAGCGGGCTGCGCGGCCGTACCGGCACTGCGCAGCAGCCAGGTCTGCAGCCCGACGAATATTACTGCGATCCCGGCGCTCCAGAGTGCCAGCAGCAGCGCGGTCAGGCCGTGCGGCAATGCGGCGATGCTGAGTGCGCCCAGCGCCAGCGCGCTCAGCAGCAGCGCTGAAAGAATCAGGCCCCTGAGATGCCGATCGATCAACTTCCCGGCAATCATATTGCCCGCTACGCCGGCGATGCCGGCCATCAGCAGCAGGGCGGAAACCGCAGCAGGGGCAATACCCTGCTTTAACGTCAGCAGCGGATCGATATAGGTAAACGCGGCAAAGTGCGCGGTGATGACGGCTGCCGTTGCGCCAAACAGCGTCAGCAGCGTGCGATGACGAAAAATAGCCAGATAGTCATTCAGTTTTAAGGGGGCAGGAGGCGTCAGAGCCGGAAGCGTGCGCCAGAGAACCACGGCGGCGGCCAGTGCAAGCAGCGCAATGGCACCGAACGCGCTGCGCCAGCCGGCAGCAGCAGCCATAAAGCTGGCAAGCGGTACGCCCAGTACGCTGGCGGCTGAGACGCCGCCAAATATCACTGATGTCGCCAGTCCCAGCCTGCTGGCCGGCACCAGCCGGGCGGCAACGGTGCCAATCAGCGCCCAGAATACGCCATGGGCCAGCGCACCGGTAATGCGGGCGGTCATTAGCGCGGGCAGAGCGTAAGCGCGCATCGCCATCAGACAGGAGCCCGCCAGAATCACCATTAATCCAACCAGCAGCGCCTTGCGCGGAGTGCGTGCTGGCAGCATGCCGGAGCAGAGTGCAGCCAGCGCAGCGACCCAGCCATAAGCGGTAACAATCAGTCCGGTGGTGGCAGCAGGCTGGTGCAGATCGTTTGCCAGGGCGTTCAGCATCCCTACCGGCGCCAGCTCGCTGGTGACAATAGTAAAAGCGCTGAGGCCGAGCGCGGCAATAGCAATCCAGTTACGCGCTGGCACAGCGTGCGTAGCGATAACAGTGTCATTCATGGTGCAGTCTCCTTATGTTCAGATTCCGGAATTCTCAACCGGTTTAACTTCCCGGGGATGCGCAGTATCATCTGATCGAAATCGGGAAAACAGTGCGGAGAATGGAAGGCTATTTTCCATAAATGGAAACTATGAAGAGTGAATTTTACTGGGATGACATCAGGATCTTTCTGGCAATCGCCCGCGCCGGAACGCTGAGCGGCGCGGCGAGTGCGCTGGAAACCGGCATCGCGACCGTCTCCAGAAAGCTGGACCGGCTGGAGCAGTCGCTGGGACTGCCGCTGTTCAGCCGGCATCAGAGCGGATACCGGCTAACGGATGATGGCGAAGCGCTGCTGGAGCGGGCGGAGGCGCTGGAAGAGGCGGGGCGGGCGGTGACAGAAAAAGCGCAGCTGCAGGGAGCGGTGGCCGGACTGGTACGGCTGGCAACGTCGGATAATCTGGCCACCCATTTTATTCTGCCTTCACTGCCGTCTCTGCTGCAGACGCATCCGGCGCTTCGGCTGGAGGTGCTGAGCGGGGTGCAGTCAGTCAATCTGCACCGCAGAGAGGCCGATCTGGCGATTCGTCTGGTTCGCCCTGAGGCGGGCAACCTGACCATCAGACGGCTGGGAACCCTGGGATTCGGTCTGTATATGGCGCCGTCATTACTGCACGCTTCAGCACCTTTTACCCTCAATGAAGCGCCCTGTATCGGCTGGTCTGAATCACACCAGCATCTGCCTGCCGCCCGCTGGATCAAGCGCGTGCTGCGCGGCAGGCCCTGCCGGCTGGAAGCCAACACGCTGACCGCGCAGGTTGCGGCGGTGACGGCCGGACTGGGCGTTGGCGTGTTGCCGCACTTTATGGCCAGAGCCAGCGGTTTGCATTGCCTGCAGCGCGACAGTAGTGCCGATCAGCCGCTGTGGCTGGTAATGCACGCCGATCTGGCAACGTCGGGTCGCGTACGCGCGGTGGCCGATCATCTTATCGGACTCTTCAGCGAATGCCGGGAGCAGCTTGAACGCTGAGCAAAATCCAGCGCGCGCGTCGGTAAGCGCAGCAATGTTCTACACTCCGGTAACGCGCAAAGTAACAGGAGAAAAGATGACGAACTCAAAAAACAGTGAAATCGTGCATGAACTGGTGTCAGAGAGCGGCACCGCATGGAACGGTCAGGCTTACGACTGCTATCCGTCAGGCAAGCCACAGATTTCCGTTATGCGCATGTCGCTGCCGCCCCACAGTGAACTGCCGTGGCATACGCATCCCATGCCTAACACGGCTTACGTGCTGTCGGGCCAGCTGATTATTGAAGATAAAGAGAGCGGCCGGCGCCAGCATTTTAATGCCGGTGAAGCGCTGAATGAGACGGTTAACAGTGCGCATCGCGGCTATACCGCTGAGCAGGCGACCGAGCTGATTATTTTTTATGCCGGGGCAGAGGGGCAGTCGCTCTCTGAGCCGCTGCCGGGTGAAGAGCCGGAGTTTTAGCGTTGAGCCGGGTGGAGAGTGACCGGAGGCGCAACAGCGCCGATCTGCACCCGGTTCGCTTTAACCCTTAATGCTTTTTGCGCCCCGCAGCGTTTTTGATCGGGCTGGTTGCCTGGTTGCTCGCCTCAATCATCACGGCGCCTCTGCTAAACTTGCCGGGTCGTAACTAAAAAAACAGAGGACTGGAATGAAAATCAAAAGCTATGCCGCGATGAAAGCGGGCGAAGCACTGGTGCCGCACGAATATGAAGCTGGTCCGCTGAACGCGGAAGAGGTGATGGTCGAAGTGGACTACTGCGGTGTCTGCCACTCCGATCTCTCTATGATCGACAATGAGTGGGGCATCTCCTCTTTCCCGGTCATTGCCGGGCATGAAGTTATCGGCCGCATCAGCGAGCTGGGAGCCGCAGCGCAAAACAAAGGGCTGAAAGTGGGCCAGCGCGTGGGCATCGGCTGGACGGCGAAAAGTTGTCAGCACTGCGATGCCTGTATTAACGGCGAGCAGGTAAACTGCGAAAAAGGCTCTGTCCCGACCATTATGAACAAAGGCGGCTTCGCCAGCCATCTGCGTGCCGACTGGCAGTGGGTGATCCCGCTACCGGAATCAATTGATATCACGTCAGCCGGCCCGCTGCTCTGCGGTGGTATTACCGTATTCAAACCGCTGCTGATGCACAACATCAACGTTAACAGCCGCGTCGGCGTCATCGGAATTGGCGGTCTGGGCCATATGGCCATCAAACTGCTGCGTGCCATGGGTGCAGAGGTGACCGCGTTTAGTTCAAACGCCAGCAAAACTGAATCTGTTAAAGCGATGGGCGCCGATCGCGTGGTCAACAGCCGCGATCCAAAAGCGCTGAAGGCGCTGGCGGGTCAGTTTGACCTGATTATCAGTACGGTTGCGGTCGATCTCGACTGGCAGCCCTATTTCCAGGCGCTGGCTCCGCACGGTAAGTTCCATACCGTCGGTGCAGTAATGAAGCCGTTCCCGGTTCCGGCATTTACCCTGATCATGGGCGATCGCGCGGTAACCGGCTCCTCTACCGGCTCGCCGGGCCAGCTGCGTACGCTGATGCGCCTCGCCGCGCGTACTGATATCGCGCCGCAGGTAGAAGAGTTCCCGATGTCAAAAATCAATGATGCGCTGGAGCATGTGCGCGCCGGTAAAGCGAACTACCGCGTTGTGCTGAAAGCTGATTTCTGATGCAGAGATGAAAAGAGGTGGCTTAGCCACCTCTTTTTTTTACCCTTTGTTTGCTGAATCGTCCTGCTCGCCGAGGAAGAAGTACCAGAGCGGAATCGACATCAGTCCGGTAAATACCAGCGTGTAGAGCGTAATCATAAAGCCCTGCGTCAGATACATGGTCAGCGACCAGTGGCTGAACGGAATACCATACTGATCGATCACGCCACCGATAATCGCATTACTCATCACCGTACCGACAATCAGCGCCAGAATGAACAGGCCGCGCAGAAAATAGCGCATCTCTTTACGTTTGACCGTAAAGCGGGCGCGAATAATGCCCAGCGGCGACTGCTGTGCAGCGAGGATCTCCGCTTCAGTCATTGGCGTACGCTGCTGTCTGCGCCAGCGCAGATAATCGATGGCTAAAAACAGCAGCAGGCTGACACCCATGACCGGCAGCGCATACCCCAGCGCTACGGCCAGCAGCAGGGAGAGCAGGCGCGCCGTGAGCGGCAGCGCCAGCCAGCTTGCCGTCAGCGTCTCAAGCGGGCTGGCGGCAGCCGAAGCGGGGCGGCGCAGCCACCACATGCGGTAGCCCAGCACAATCATGGTGCAGAGGCCGAGACCAAAGAGAGCCAGCAGCAGCTGATTGGGCAGACCAAACAGCACGCCCATATGAGCATCCACGCCCCAGCGGGTCAGTTTTGCCACCAGCGGAAAGCGGGCAAATTCAGCGCGATCCACGATCGCGAAACTGTGCGGATCCACCGACACCGCATCCACCTGCGTGGGCCAGCGGCGATCGATTTCCGTGACGGTCCAGGCGCTGCCGCTGTTTTTCGGCTGGCGCAGCTCCACTTTCGCTGCATCAATCCCGTTCGCGCGCGCGGCATTCAGCGCCTGGTCCCAGTCAGCATCGGGCATATTGGCGGGCGCCGGTTTCATCATGGGCATGCCGGGTTTGCGCATCGCCGCCATATCGGTCACTGACATACTGTGATGATCGGCGTGCGGATCGGCGGGGGCGACCGGTGCATCCGGATCGAGTACCGTTCTGACCTGCGGCGTCAGCCAGTTCAGCTCACTGCGCATTTTATCGATGTTCGCGCCTGCCCACTGTGACCAGGTGAGGCCGGTCGCAGAGAAGAACAGCAGCCCGAGCAGCAGCAGCAGTCCCAGGGTGGCGTGCCAGTGGCGGCTGAAAGCCAACCCGCTGCGTGCCGGTTTAAGCCGGCGCTTCGGCCGGGTCGCCAGCCACAACACCACGCCACCCAGCGCGGCTACCCAGAGCCAGCTTGCCGCCAGCTCGCTGTAGTTGCGTCCGGCATCGCCCAGCAGCAGGCTGCTGTGCAGCAGATCGAGCGTGGTGCGCAGTGGCAGTATGCCGCTGGTTCCGTAGACCGGCATATCTCCCTTTATCTGCAGGGTATAGGGATCGATAAACAGCGCGCGCGAGGTCGAGGCGCCCAGCGCCGGATCGCTGAACTGCACGCGGGTGGTCTCCTCTGCACCCGGTGCCGGTCGCACCGCGTAAATATGCGCATCTGCGCCAGCCCTGGCACGTGCCGCGCCGATCTGAGCCGACAGCGGCTGCGGTTCACCAGCGGGCGTTACCGTCAGTGCATCGTGATAGACCAGCTGTTCGAGCTGAGGCGTGAGCACATAGAGCGTGCCGCTCAGCGCAGCAACAAAGATAAACGGCGCAACGAACAGGCCGATATAAAAATGCAGGCGGCGAAGCAGATTGAGCACCGCGCCGCGCGGTGCTGCAGAATTAACAGCAGACAAAAGCGTCTTCCTTCTGAAAGTAAACAACCGGGGCGACGGGCAGCACGCTGCGCCCGCGCCACGTTAAAGCGGATTCAGTTAAGAAGCGGGGAAGGCGGTCCGCGCGGACGGGGTATGGCCACCCGCCTGCGCACTACGGGTGCCGCGCGCCGCGGCAGCGGTGGCGCACGGGAGTGAAGCAGCATCAGCCAGATAAAGGGAATAAACACCCAAATCATCAGCGGCACATGCACCAGCAGATCGCAGTAGCCGCAGGCAAGTTCGCCGTCGTCCGCGTCATGATGCATCATGCCCGGCATGGCGTGCTCCATCATCTGATGATGATCCATCTCCATCATGGCCGGGGCAGGCTGCGAAACGCGCTGCTGCTCAATCAGGCTTTTCGACACCACCGGCGCAACAAACAGCAGCAGCACCGCCAGAATGGCGAGGCAGGCAGTAAGGCGCTGGCGAAGTGCAGGTAAAACCGTCATAGCAGATAGCAGGTCACGTCAGAGAAGAGGCGGAATTGTAACGCGATTGCCGCTGCCGCGTTAAACAAACGCCGCCGGAGAGGGAAATAATTCGCATTTTTTGAAAAAGCTCACCCCGGACGCCGTTTTTGTTAACCTTAATGCAACCTGATGAGAACAGTGCAGAAACAATAAAGCGGAGCGAAGATGAAAATAGTGATGCTGGATGGTGATACGCTGCCCGAACGGCCGGCGCAGCCAGAATGGTGCAGTGCATGGGTCTGGCGCGGACAGACCGCACCCGCGGAGATTGTGTCTGCCCTGCAGGGGGCGACGATAGCCATGACAAATAAAGTCCCGCTGCGCGCCGACACGCTGCGGCAGCTGCCTGAACTGCGCTATATCTGCGTCACGGCTACCGGCTATGACTGTATCGACCTTGACGCCTGCCGGGCGCAGGGCATTGTGGTCAGCAATGTACCCGGCTACTCCACCCGCAGCGTGGCGGAGGGGGTAATCGCTGCGCTGTTCGCGCTGCGGCGACATCTGATGGATTACGCCATCAGCAGCCGCGACGCGTGGCCCGCCTCGCCGCACTTTTGTATCCATCGCGAGCCGCTGCAGGATATTCAGGGTGCGGTACTGGGCGTGGTCGGCAAAGGCGATATTGGCAGCGCAGCGGGTGAGATGGCGCAGGCGCTGGGTATGACGGTGCTCTATGCTGAACGGCCGGGGGCGGCAGCCGTCCGCGCCGGCTATACCGCCTTTGATGAGGTGCTGGCGCGCAGCGACGTACTGACGCTGCACTGCCCGCTGACGCCGCAGACGCAGCAGATGATCAACCGGCAGACGCTGGCCGCGATGAAACCGGGAGCGTTACTGATCAACACCGCGCGCGGCGGACTGATTGAAGAGGAGGATCTGGCGGCCGCGCTGCGTCAGGGAACCCTCGGCGGCGCGGCGCTGGACGTGCTGAGCAGCGAGCCGCCACCCGCTACGCATCCGCTGCTGCAACCCGACGTGCCCCGGCTGCTGCTGACGCCGCATATCGCCTGGGCAACCCGGCAGGGCGTGGCGAATCTGCTGCGCGGTATTGAAGCCAACCTGGAGGCGTTTGCGCAGGATAAACCGCGTAATCAGGTGAGCTAAGGGTCAGAATACCGAGCGGCCCAGGCGGTCGCTCAGCTTCTCCAGCAGCGCGGTGCCGGCCAGTGAATTGCCTGAGCGATCCAGCGCCGGAGACCAGACGGCAATGCTCATCTCCCCCGGGATCACCGCAATAATGCCGCCGCCCACGCCGGATTTGGCCGGCATGCCCACCCGCCAGGCAAATTCGCCGGCGCCATCATACATGCCGCTGGTCATCATCAGCGCATTCACCTGACGCGCCTGACGCGGCGAGATCACCGCCCGGCGATTATCCTGTGTGCGTCCCTGGTTGGCCAGATAGAGAAATGTACGCGCCAGTTCGTTGCAGCTCATGGCCAGCGAACAGTAGTGAAAATAGGTCTCCATCACCTTGCTGACATCGTTATTAAAATTGCCAAACGATTTCATCAGCCAGGCAATGGCAGCGTTCCGGGCGGAGTGCTCATACTCAGAGCGCGCAACGCCGCGGTCATACAGAATATCCTCCTGCTGCGCCAGTCCACGGACAAATTCCAGCATGCGCTGGCGCGGAGCCGTCAGGCGGCTCTCCAGCAAATCGCACATCACCAGCGCGCCGGCGTTAATAAAGGGGTTACGCGGTTTGCCCTGTTCCAGCTCCAGCTGGACCAGCGAATTAAACGCCTGTCCGGATGGCTCTTTACCCACGCGCTGCCAGATTTCAGCGTCTTCATACAGCGTCAGGGCCACCGTCAGCGACAGCACCTTAGAGATGGATTGCACTGAAAAGCGCGTAGCGGCATCACCTGCCTGATAGCACTCGCCGGACGGGGTACAGATTGCGATCCCCAGCTGGTCAGGCTCCACGTCCGCCAGCGCCGGAATATAATCCGCCACCTTTCCCTGCTGCGTCAGCGGCCGGACCTCGCTGATAATCTCTTCAAGCAATGCGTTACTGAGTTCTGACACATCCCGCTCCGATAGTAATGAATCTGGCCACAAGGGCGATGGCCAGGATGATGGTGATTTGCAGGCGCCGCGTCAATCCGCCAGCCGCAATTCTGTGACACATTCTGTTGTGCGTGATAGCAGCACTGTCTCAGGCCGGGGTCATTTAACCCCAGCGTAAAATTCTGTTGCGAATGACCAGGTTACGGGCTGTCCGCTTTTGGCTATGCTGAATCGGTGCAGCGCGCAGAGACGATGCACATGGATTTCTGACAAGGGGAAACTGATGTCTGTTACACCTTCTGGCGCTGAAGAGAATACGCGTCGTCCTGGCCGGTTTATGCGACTGCAAGCGCTGCTGCGCCGGGACACCACGCCGGTGAGACTGCTGCTGCTGGCGGCTCTGGTTGGCACGCTGACCGGATTCGCAGGGGTGGCATTTAACCGGGCGGTCAATCTGATGCTGCAGCTGCGTATCAGCACGCTCTCTGCGCAGCATACCGGTTTACTGACCGGGCTAATCTATGCTTTTGCCGCCTCCGCTATTATGGGGGGCGTGGGCTATTTTCTGGTACGCCGCTTTGCGCCTGAGGCGGGCGGATCGGGCATTCCGGAAATTGAAGGTGCGCTGGAAGAGCTGCGCCCGGTGCGCTGGTGGCGGGTACTGCCGGTAAAATTTTTTGGCGGCATGGGTGCGCTGGGATCAGGAATGGTGCTGGGCCGTGAAGGGCCTACGGTGCAGCTGGGCGGAAATATTGGCGGTATGTGCAGCGATCTTTTTCGCCTGCGCAGTGCTGAATCGCGGCATACGCTGCTGGCAACCGGCGCAGCAGCCGGTCTTTCAGCGGCCTTCAACGCACCGCTGGCGGGAATTCTGTTTATTATTGAAGAGATGCGTCCGCAGTTTCGCTACAGTCTGGTTTCAATCAAAGCGGTATTTGTTGGCGTCATTATGGCGAGCATTGTCTACCGGCTCTGCGAGGACAATGGCGCGATTATTGATATCGGCCAGCTCAGAGATGCGCCCACTGACACGCTGTGGCTCTATCTGCTGCTGGGGGTTCTGTTTGGCGCTGTCGGCGTCGCGTTTAACCGCCTGATCTTCGCAGCGCAGGATCGATTTCAGCGTCTGCATCGGGGGCGCACAATGGTATGGGTAGCATGGGGCAGCGTGCTGGCCGGACTTTGTGGTGTACTGAGTATGGCGCTGCCGCAGGCGGCGGGTGGAGGAATAACACTGATCCCGGCGTTCTCTGGTGGCGAATATAGCGCGCTTATGCTGTTCGGACTTTTTATTCTGCGCACGCTGGTGACCCTTTGCTGTTTTGCCTCCGGGGCACCGGGCGGAATTTTCGCGCCCATGCTGACGCTGGGGACGCTGCTGGGCACCTGTTTCGGCCAGATCTGTATAGCCTGGTTTCCGGCGTGGCATCTGGAAGCGGCAACTTTTGCAGTGGCAGGTATGGGCGCACTGTTTGCCGCATCGGTACGCGCGCCCCTGACAGGGATTGTGCTGGTGCTGGAGATGACAAATAACTATCAGCTGATCCTGCCGATGATCATCACCTGTCTGGGTGCCACGCTGGCAGCACAGTTTTTTGGCGGCAAGCCGCTTTACTCATCACTGCTGGCGCGTACGCTGGCGAAGACCCCGCTGAGTGAACCGCAATCCCGCCATGCTAACTGAGTCGTCTGTGGCCGGGATAAGCGTGACCCCCGCGCTTATTTCACCTATGCTGACTTGCGGCATCCTGTATCGCAGTCCACCTTTACTCTTTGACCTTTTAAAATGGACGCACCATGCTCTGGTTATGGAACACGCTTATTCTGCTGGCAACCGTTGCACTGATGGAAGCAGTGGCGGCGCTTTCGCACAAATATATTATGCACGGCTGGGGATGGGGCTGGCATCTCTCTCATCATGAACCGCATACCAGCCGGTTTGAACTCAATGACCTTTACGCCGTCGTGTTTGCCGTGCTCTCGGTCGGGCTAATCTACTATGGCGTGCAGGGCATGTGGCCCCTGCAGTGGATCGGTGCCGGTATGACCACCTACGGCGCGCTCTATTTTATGGTGCATGACGGGCTGGTGCATCAGCGCTGGCCGTTTCGCTATATTCCGCGTAAAGGTTATCTGAAGCGTTTGTATATGGCGCACCGGATGCACCATGCGGTGCGCGGGCGTGAGGGATGTGTCTCATTTGGCTTTCTCTATGCGCCGCCGCTGCATAAGCTGCAGGCCACGCTGCGCGAACGTCACGGCCGCAAACCTAACGCGGCCGCTGCCACAGACCAGCAGGACGCGGCTGCGGACGCGCCACGCGAGAAGTAAGCGCAATCCCCGCGCCTTTAAGCAGCAGCGCCAGCTTTTCTCCTTTGCTGGTGCGCTGCCGGGCATCCCAGGCGCGTATACCTGCATCCTGCACTTTTACCCCGATTTCGCGATACACCCCGTGAGCCGTAGCGATAGCCCATGCCGAGCGCAGCGGCAGATCGGGCAGCCCGCTGCGGGCTGAATGGTAGTAAGGCTCCGCTGCTGCTACCAGGCGTGCAGCCAGCGGCGCTATCGCCGCACGATAGTGTGGGTCGGCCAGCTGATCGGCACGTAACCCGGCTTCCGTAAGCCAGCTTTCCGGCAGATAACAGCGCCCGTTTTGGGCATCTTCAACAATATCACGAGCAATATTGGTCAGCTGAAACGCCAGCCCGAGATCGCAGGCGTGATCGAGTACGTTTTCATCGCGTACGCCCATCACGCGCGCCATCATCAGACCCACGACGCCCGCTACGTGATAGCAGTAACGCAGCGTGTCTTCAAACGTGATGTAGTGCTCTTCGCGCGCGTCCATAGCGAACCCTTCCAGATGATCAAATGCCAGCTGGGGCGGAAGCTCATGCGTCAGCGCCACTTCCTGAAACGCACGAAAAGCGAGTTCATCCATATGCGCACCGCTGTATGCGCGGCGGGTTTCAATCTGCAGATGCTGCATGCGCAGTTGTGCATCTGCCACCTGATGTTGCGTGCCACCTTCGCCCAATGTTTGTCCGTCAATCACGTCATCACAGTGACGGCACCAGGCGTAGAGCATCAGCGTGCTGCGTCGCGTAGCCGGATCGAAAAGCTTTGCTGCCGTGGCAAAACTTTTCGAGCCTGCGGCCATCGTCTGCGTGACCTGCTCAATCAGGGGAGGCTGATTCATCCGGCAAGATCCTCCACCATCAGCTGCGCGGTGGCTTTTGCTGAACCGATCACACCGGGCACGCCAGCGCCGGGATGCGTACCCGCACCGACCAGATAGAGGTTACTGATGTCGGCATCGCGGTTATGCGGCCGGAACCAGGCGCTCTGGGTAAGGATCGGCTCCAGCGAAAACGCTGAACCCTGATGTGCATGCAGCGTGTCGCGGAAATCTTCCGGCGTGAACATACGCTGTGTCACTATCTGATCGCGCAGGCCTGGCATGTAGTGCTCCTCAAGATAAGCAAAAATACGGTCGCGGAAGCGCGGCCCTTCCTGCTGCCAGTCAATTGCGGCAGTGCCGAGGTGCGGAACCGGCGCCAGCACATAAAAGCTGCCGCAGCCTGCCGGTGCCAGCGACGGATCGGTGGTGCAGGGTGCATGCAGGTAAAGCGAAAAATCGTCCGCCAGCTGATTGCTGTTAAATATCTCATTAATCAGTTCGCGATAACGCGGGCCGAAGCAGACCGTGTGGTGCGCCAGCTGAGCGTGCGGCTGATTGAGACCAAAATAGAGTACAAACAGCGAGTTACTCATGCGCTTGCGCTTCAGCGTGGCGGCGCGCTTACGGGCAGTTGCATGGTGCTGCAGCAGCCGGTCATAGGTATGCACAACGTCAGCATTGGAGGCCACTGCGGTGGCGTCAAAGCGACGGCCATCCTTTAACTGCACGCCGCTGATGCGGTTACCCTGCGTTTCCAGCTGGCTGACTTCGGCGTTGAGCAGCAGTTCACCCCCGAGGTCGCGAAACAGCCGCGCCATACCGTCGACCAGCGCGCCGGTCCCGCCACGCGGAAACCAGACGCCCCATTCACGTTCCAGCGCATGAATCAGAGTGTAGATAGAGGATGTTGCAAACGGATTACCGCCCACCAGTAAAGAATGGAACGAAAACGCCTGACGCAGATGATCGTCCTGAATAAATTTCGCTACCATATCGTACACGCTGCGCCACGCCTGCAGACGACCCAGCTGAGGGCCGGCGCGCAGCATATCGCGGAAATTCAGGAACGGCACCGTACCCAGCTTGAGATAACCCTCTTTAAACACCGCCTGTGAATAGGCAAGAAACCGGCGATAGCCTTCGACATCCTGCGGATTAAACGCGGCAATCTGCTGTTCGAGCAGAGTCTGATTATTGTCATAATCAAGCACCTTGCCATCTTCCCAGCAGAGACGATAAAAAGGCGTCACCGGCATCAGCTCAACGTAGTCGCTGAGTTTTTTTCCGGCCAGCGTAAAAAGCGCTTCAATCGCGCTGGGATCGGTGATGACTGTCGGACCGGCATCAAAGGTAAAGCCCTCATCCTGCCAGACGTAAGCACGCCCGCCGGGTTTATCGCGCTGCTCCAGCAGCGTAGTCGGAATACCGGCCGCCTGCAGACGAATAGCCAGAGCCAGGCCGCCAAAGCCTGCGCCAATCACATAAGTACGTTTCATTCTTTCTTCCCTGTTAGCGAAGGAGTCATCAACAGTGCACGCAGCGCTTCTCCCACCGGCACCGGTGGTTTGCCGCATAAAATACGTGCTTTATCCCTGAGAAAGAGTTCTCCGGCGTAAAAACGGCTGATAAGACCGGCATCAAGCCGGTAAAAGCGTTGCATAACCTGCCAGCGTTTTTCCGGTCGTCCGGCCAGAAACAGCATACGATTAAGCAGGCGAAAAAAATGCTGCTCGCGCCACTGACGCCGGGCAAACTGTTCAATACGCTGGCTGAGCTGTTCTGCCTCACAGGGCAGGGCAGCAGCAATTTCATCCGCCAGCGCAACGGCAGAGGGCAGTGAATAACCCGTGGTCGCATGGAATAATCCGGCGCGCAGCCCGCTGCAGGGCTGACCCTGCTGCTGCTGCCAGAAACGTCCGATATCGCCATCAAGCGTAATGGGCAGGGAACCCTGTTCTTCACGCAGTAAACGACTCAGCTGCCAGCCCTGCTGCTCTGCGTAGTGCAGGATGTTTTGTCGCGCCTGTACGCTATCAAGCGTGGCGTGATTGATATAGTGGGTATCTTCAATCAGCAGACGTTCAGCGCTGAGCGGCAGCGTATAGACAAAGCGATAGCCGCTGTGCTGATCCACCGTGGCATCCATCAGAACCGGCTGTTGCAGACCGTGCGGACGTGCCAGATGCCACTCCTGACCAACAAATGACTGATAACCAAGACGCAGATGCGGCGTAGGCTGCAGGCCGCGTCCGTCAATCACGGCCCGGGCATGCAGTACGTCGCCGTTTTCCAGCGTTACGCGCTGTGGCGCAACGTCGCGCACGGGCGAGGCGGTACGCAACCGATCTCCCAGCGTATCGCGCAGATGGCGGGCAAAATCCTGTGAAGCGATGGAGCAATACTCTCCGTGCAGATTACGCCGCAGCGCCGGAAAGCGGACCTGATAACCAGGCCAGCGTGCGGACAGCAGCGGCGCAAGCCAGGCAAACTGCGCGTCGCTGACATCGTCACGGTGAAATGACCAGGTGTGATTGCCCGCCGGCTGAGTGGCGCTCTCCAGTAGCAGAATGTCAGGTGCCGGCTGCAGCTGCATCAGCCGCAGGGCGATCAGCCCGTTTGCCAGCCCGGCCCCTACCAGAATAAGGTCTGCACACTTCTCTGACATCAGGTCGCCTCCGCCAGCACAATTTGTTGCTGGCACAGCGCCTGTTCAGCGATATCGGCCGCGCGCTGACAACCGCCGGCACGCTGCATCTGCGCCTGTATCGCTGACATGCGCAGGCGGTAATGAGAATCGGACAACAGCAGTTGCAAGTGGGTCTCCAGCTGATGAGTGCGGCTGAACCGTGAGGCGCGACGCCCTACGCCATGCCATTCGATGCGCGATGCTACTCCGGGCTGGTCAAACGCAATGGGCAGCGCCAGCATCGGAATGCCCTGAGCCAGCGCTTCCAGCGCGCTATTCAGCCCGGCGTGGGTAACAAAAACCTGGGCATGCTGCAGCGCAGCGTGCTGATCGAGAAAATCGGTTACCCATGCGGCGCCGGCCAGCTCCAGCTTACGTACCTGAGGCGCTGTCAGCCCGCCACAATGAGCAACGACCAGCGATAACCCGAGATTACGGCAGGCGCGCGCCAGCCGCAGAAACAGCCGGAAGCGGCGTCCCTGAAGCGTTCCCAGCGACGCGTAGACCACCGGCTGGCGCAGCGCCGGCCACGGTGGCGGCAGATGAGTAGTGATACTCTGCTGACGCAGCGGTCCAACGGCGTGATAGCAGGCGGGCAGCTGCTGGCGCGGAAAATCAAAGGCGGGTACCAGCTGACTGATCTGCGCCAGCGATGAGAGACAATCCTGCAGGCCTGAACGCGGTGACAAACCGAACGCGCGCGCATGGTAGGCGATAACCTGGCGATGACGGCGCATGATCCGGTCATACATGCGGCTGCTGGCAGCAAAACGCTTTAGTGCTTTCTCATCCTGACCATAGCGAAATGACATCACTGCCAGCGGGATACCCGCTTCGCGGTTCACCGGCAGCGCGCAGGCAACGGAAATAAACGGCAGGCCTGACGCCTCAGCCACCAGCCCGCCGGCCGCCTCCATTTGATCGGCAATGACACCATCCACCTGCAGCTTTCTCAAAATAGCCGGTAATTCGCGACACAGCATATCGGTGGTGCCGGCCATATCATTGATTACGCGGAACAGAGAAAAACCGCCCGGTGCAGCCAGCCGCTGCAGAGCCGAAGCCAGAGATCCGGCCGGATGGGTTCGCTCACCCACCGGATAGAAGGCGATGCGCTCATCCGTCAGCAACGTACGTGCGTCGGCCTGCTGTATAAAGGTAATGCGATGCCCGCGGCTGATAAGGGTCTGTGCCAGTGACTGCAGCGCGTGGAAATGGCTATAGAGTGGCGGCGCAATAACGGCAAAATGCCCCATAAGTGATCCGCGTTAGTTGAACATTGCCAGCTGCTGGTTAAACAGGGCATGCATATATTGACGGGTTGCAACGCCGCGATGGCAGGCGCAGGCAAGGTGTTCATCAGCGCTGCGCAGATGCTCACGCAAACGGCGCTCTGCGCTGTCAGCACCCAGCATCTGGACCAGCGTCGATTTACCCTGATCTTTATGAATATCCTTTCCGGTATGTTTACAGCCATCGGCAAGGTCATCCAGCAGCTGAAAAGCCTGACCCAGATCCTGTGCAAAGTCGCCGAGTTTCTGACGCATGACGGGTGCAGCATCGGTCACAATAGCTGCCATCTGCAGCGCGGCGCGAAACAGCACGCTGGTTTTAAGCTCGTTGGTCATGGCAATCGCTTCCGGACTGCGGCTCTGGCCACCATCATGCAGATCCTGAAACTGTCCCTGAACCAGCCCCTGCAGGCCCACGGCCGCAGAAAGTTCAGCAATGGCATCTGTTTTATGCTGGGCCGGCAAATCCGGCGCGAGCGCAATCACTTCATAAGCGCGACTAAGCAGGGCGACTGCCGCCAGGATAGCCACATTTTCGCCAAATTCGCGATGCACCGTTGGACGACCACGCCGCATCAGCGCATCGTCCATACAGGGGATATCATCCAGTATCAGTGAGGCCGCATGAACCATCTCAACCGCACAGGCGAGATCAAGGATACCGCGCTTTGTCAGGTCATAGCCCATGTCACGCGCAGCCAGCAACAGCAGCAAGGGGCGGATGCGTTTACCGCTGGCCAGCGTACCGGCACGCATCGCAGCCCGCACGCGATCGGAGGGCTGACCCGCTGGTAACAGCAGTTCAAGATTCTCCTGCAGAGCATGGCAAAGCTGGCGAAGATCGTTTTCCTGATTTGCTGCAATTTCGGCATGGGCGGTCATAGCGGCTATCCATGGTTAATAAACGTGGCGCTTTTTTTATTAACCGTAGACTGCGCAGGGAAAGAATGCCAGCAGTGACGACTCGTTAAGTCTCAGAAACCAATTATTTATATTAATTTACCGTTCCGGCTGGCGGGTATGGCAGCAGACTCTGTGAATCGGGATAGATTGCTGCCAGCCGTTTCAGAAACCGCAGCGCGTAAGCCCGTGCTGATGTGTGGGTGTGGTTATTTTTTGAACTAAAAAAACGAACTTACCGATCCTGATCAAATTTCAGAATGCAGCGTTGCCGGAAGATAGAGGGAATCAGGAAATAACCGGAGGCAGCAATGAGCAAATCACTGATGCGTTTATCGGATATGGCGCGTTATCTGGAGGTTCCCCCCGATGTGCTGATTCGCGCAATCTGTAACCGCGGCACGCTGGAGAAAGTGCCGCTCCCCCCGGCAATCGATGAAGAGCTGCCGCTTTCCCGCCGGTGCTGGTCACCGCAGGAAGTCAGGCAGTTTCGTCATCAGCTGCAGCGCCAGCGGCATCAGCATTGAGAAACAGGCAGAGCCGATATCTCTTTATCGGCCCTGCTGTATCAGGCTGCGACGCCCGCAGGATGAGAAGCCAGATGGCCTGCCCAGAGGCTGGCAACCCATTTCACGCCTTTAGCGGTAAAGCGGGCTTGTGAGAAAGCGTGCTGGTTTTCTCCGGTGCCGGTGCGGAAAGCAAAGTAGCCCGCCTGCACATGATGTTTTTGTGGTGCCAGCGTATTTTTCTCCCGGTACATAATATTGCGTTCAAGCAGAAACTGCCGGAAGTCCGTCTCTTTGACCTTCAGCATTTTACAGAGCTGACGAAAGCCCAGTGCCTCATCGACTTCAGTAAACCGGTCAAAAAATTCCGCTTTGGGCGCAGAGAGCGCCAGCTGCTGCTCTGCCCGCCGCCGCTGTTCAAATTGCTCTGCCCAGGCTCGGGCGGCTTCAGCCGGATTCGTAAAGTCAGGCAGCTGAGCGATCTTTTCCTTTTCCTGCCAGCGATCGAGCAGGTCAGCGGTAAAGCCGGGCGAAAGCCGTGCCACGGCGAGCAACGAGTCACGTTTATTGAGCAGAAACTCCTGACGGCTCTCACCTTCATGCTCGTAAAGACCGACCGTAACAGGCTGGGAAAGACGCTGTGCGGTTTCCAGGCTTTTAATCAGGCGCTTCACTTCGCCGTGCGTGATGCCAGTCAGCCTGGCAAGGTCACGGCTGCTCATCAGCAGGGACGCGGTTTGAGCAGCAAGAATTTCCGTTGAGATCATCATTCATATCACCTCTTAAAACGTCATTCAGTCTTCAGGACTGCTGGATAAGTATACAACTTACTGTGGTTATATCCAGTGTTTTTTTTAACCGATCGGGTTATTTATCCATTACTGTGTATCACGTTCCAGCGCGGCTGAAGCCGGTTGCATGGCGCGGCAAGAAGTGCCGATACGCTTGCCTAATCAGCGATCAATGCCATGCTCAACCGATTCGCCTTAAATAATGTCAGGCACTTGCTGCGCTTATTACTGAGGAGTTAAGAATGAAAGCGTTAACCTATCATGGCCCGCATAAAGTACGCGTTGAAACGGTTCCCGATCCAATATTGCAGGCGCCGGATGATATTATTCTGCGCGTCACCGCAACGGCTATTTGCGGATCTGATTTACATCTCTATCGCGGCAAGATCCCAAAAACCGAACATGGCGATATATTTGGTCATGAATTTATGGGGGAAGTGGTGGAAGCTGGCAGCGCCGTGACCAATGTGGCCGTAGGCGATCGTGTGGTAGTGCCGTTTGTCGTGGCCTGCGGTGACTGCTTTTTCTGCCATTTACACCAGTATGCTGCCTGTGAAACCACTAACCCCGGTCGCGGTGCGATACTCAACAAAAAAAATATTACGCCGCCTGCCGCCCTGTTTGGGTTCAGTCATCTTTACGGCGGAATACCTGGCGGACAGGCAGAATATGTCCGCGTGCCGAAAGCCAATACCGGCCCGTTTAAAGTGCCGCTGGCGCTGCCGGATGACAAAGTGCTTTTCCTGTCTGATATTCTTCCGACCGCCTGGCAGGCAGTGCAGAACGCCGGACTGGATAAAGGCTCCAGCGTGGCTATTTTCGGTGCCGGTCCGGTCGGTCTGCTCAGTGCCGCCTGTGCGAGACTGATGGGTGCCGAAGATATTTTCATGATTGATCACAACGCGTATCGTCTGGAGTTTGCCCGTCAGCGCTACGGCGTCACGCCGATAAATTTTGATGAGATTGACGATCCCGCAGCCTGGATCATTGACCATACCAAAGGGAACCGCGGCGTGGATGCAGTGATCGATGCGGTAGGTTTTGAAGCCAAAGGTAGCCTGACCGAAACCGTGCTCAGTAATCTGAAGCTTGAAGGCAGCAGCGGCAAAGCGCTACGACAGTGTATCGCAGCTGTGCGTCGTGGTGGGGTGGTCAGCGTACCGGGCGTCTATGCCGGATTTATCCATGGTTTCCTGTTTGGCGATGCGTTTGATAAAGGACTGACGTTCAAAATGGGCCAAACGCACGTGCATGCTTATTTGCCACGACTGCTGTCGCTGATTGAACAGGGATTATTAACGCCGGAAGAGATCGTTACGCATCATATGCCGCTGGAAGCCGCTGCAGAGGGCTATGAGATTTTTGATAAACGCAAAGAGGATTGCCGCAAAATTATTCTGGTGCCAGGAATGAAATCCACTACTGCCACCGCATAATGTCACGCAGGCTGCCGCGTGGCAGCCTGCAGGGCAGCACTTCAGCGGACGCTGCCTTCATCACGGTCGCTCAGTTCAGAAAGCGAAACTTCAACAAACGGCATGTTATCCAGCCTGTCGCCGTAATCTTCACTGACGTCTGGCAGACTGGTGAACTGACCATCCACAAACAGAAAGCTCAGGTGCCGCTCAACCTCTTCCAGCAGCTCATCCACCTCTTTTGCGGTTTCACCCTGAGCGTCCTTGCCATCCAGTTTCCAGCGAAAATGGTTACCTACAATTTCTGCGCTGCCAATATCAACCACTTTGGCATCAATATTTTCCAGTAACAAACGCTGGCGGGCAAAATAGAGCAGATATGGCATCTGGTCGCGATCAATTTCAGACATAAATTACTCCTGAATAATAATATTTTCAGTGCAGGAAATAGTGGCGTACAGCATAGACTGACCAGTAAACCGCATTCAGACCCAGCCATGCCCAGCAGCCCCAGTAAGCAACGGGTTCACGCCGGGTACGCAATTTAGGCAGAAATGCCAGCAAATAACCCGCCGCCGCAATAAGCGCAACGAAATAAAGAAATTTCATGCTTTCTCCTGATTATTTATCATGGAGTAAGCATAGTCAGATTAACGCGTTTGTGGAGCGCAGCGCCGGATATCCGGCTATGAGTTTTTGCAGTGCTTCTGCGCTTGTTTCGTCGGCCGGTACGTAAACCAGCAAGCGGTCGCCATTGCGTGACGCGGACCACCAGTTATTCTGACGCAGCGTAAATTCTCCTGTTTCTGCCCGCCAGAAGCGCTTGACCCGATTCTCAACTTTTCCCAGTTCATAACGCTGCCAGGTCTGTGCAAATTCATCAGAACTGTTAATCAGACGGGTAAGAAAACTCTCCCAGTGCGGATCGCCAATGTGCTCTCCCATCTGACCGCGAAACATCGCTACCATTTGCGGCATGACCTCATCCCAGTCGCGTATCATGCCGCGCCAGCCAGGGTGGTTAAACGCCAGCCAGATGCAGTTGCGATCCTCAGCGTCAACGTTCGCCAGATCGATGCCCATCAGCGCACACCATGAGTCGTTATAGCCAATGATGTCAAAACGTGGCGTCTCAATAATGGCCGGCAGCTGAATTGCATCCAGCATCTGCTGATTATGCTCAGCAAGTTTGCAGCAGGCGGCTACCTGAGGCGCGGGCAGTTTATGCCCGGCGAGTGAGAAAAGATGCTGCGTTTCAACGTCGTTGCACTGAAGTGCTGATGCAATCGCCGTCAGCGTTTTCAGCGACGCTTTGATATCACGGCCCTGTTCCAGCCAGGTGTACCACGTGACACCCACATCAGCCAGCTGGGCGACTTCTTCCCGGCGCAGTCCGGGCGTGCGCCGCTGACGCATACGCGGCAGCCCCAGCCTGACAGGATCCAGGTTTTCCCGTCGGGAACGCAAAAAGGCGCCCAGCAGTTTGCGATTAGTATGAACATCTTTTTCAGAAAGGTTTACAGCAGGTTGCATGAACATCAGCGGGATCTCTCCGGCAAGACGGGTGGTTTTAATACCATGATAATCAAAAACTGGTACCCGGTTATTTTTCAGCAGATGCTATGCCGCAATGAACACGAAAACAAGGTGAAACTGATGCACACTCCGCAACTCCGTCAGGCAGGGCTGATGGTACTGCTGGCCGGGCTGTTACTGCCCATGATCGACTTTTCTATCGTTAACGTCGCGCTGGATGCGATGGCGCATAGCCTGCAGGCGACGCCAACAGAGCTGGCGCTGATTGTTGCTGTCTATGGCATCGCTTTTGCCGTTTGTCTCGCGATGGGAGGGCGGCTCGGGGACAACTATGGCCGGCGCAGGGTTTTTATCAGCGGCGTCGGGATCTTTGGCCTCGCTTCCCTGTTGTGCGGTATGGCGGGCGGGACCGGGATGCTGATGTTTGCCCGCGCGCTGCAGGGGGTGGGCGCGGCATTTATCGTTCCGCAGATCCTGGCAACGCTGCATGTCACGTTACGGGGCAGGGAGCATGCGCGGGCAATCGGTCTCTATGGCGGGATGGGCGGGCTGGCGTTTGTGATTGGTCAGGTATTGGGCGGCTTTCTCATCAAAGCTGCCCCCGGTGGATATGGCTGGCGCAGCGTGTTTCTGATCAACCTGCCGATCTGCCTGGGCGTACTGATCGCGGCACGCCGGTTTATTCCGGAAACCCGTAACGCCAGCCGCATACCGGTTGATATCAGCGGTGCGCTGCTGCTGGGGGCGGCAACCGGCGCGCTGATGCTGAGCCTGGCGCTGGGACCGGTGCTGAACTGGCGCTGGCCCTGCGTGATGTTACTGCTGCTGGCCCCGCTGTTTTTGCTGCAGCTGCGACGGGTCTCTCTGCGTGCTGAAGCGGCAGGTCGTTTACCGCTGTTGCCCCCGTCGCTGCTGCGTTTGCCCGCTGTACGTTTCAGCCTTACGCTTGCCGTTATTTTTTTCTCCTGCTGGAGCGGGTTTATGTTTGTCATGGCTCTGACGCTGCAGTCCGGGCTTGGCTTCAGCGCCTTTGACTCCGGTAACGCTTTCATAGCGCTGGGGGTAGCCTATTTTATCGGTGCTATGCGTTCGACCGCACTGGTCACGCGTTTTGGCACGCGCACCATGCTGCTGGCTGGCTGTGTCATTCAGATCACCGGCCTGCTGGCACTGATGGCAACCTTGCAGCTCCGGTGGCCGCAGGCGGGTATTCTTGCGCTGGCGCCTGCCACGGCGCTCATCGGGTTTGGTCAGTCTTTTATCGTCAGTACCTTCTACCGTATTGGCATGCGCGATATTCCGCATCATCAGGCGGGTGCCGGCAGCGCCATGTTGTCGACCGTGCAGCAGTCGGCGATGGGGCTGGGACCGATGCTGCTGGGCGGCGTGTTCAGCCATTTCAGCCAGGCCGGATCCTGGCTAAGTGCCATCAGCGGTACGCTGGGGGCTGAGCTGCTCTCCATGCTGCTGCTGGTGGCGATCGCCTTAATGCAGCACGACAACGCGGCAACAACACCCGCAGAGGGATAACGTTCACGGTGAGGGCGGCGCTTCCTGCAGACGCTGGCCGCTCTGCGCATCGAACAGATGGATTTTTTCCATGCGCAGCGCAATAGTCAGCGGATCGCCGCTGCCGGCTGCGTGACGTCCTGATACCTGCATGTGCAGCGTGTGTCCATGCCATGTCAGATGCAGCAGCGTGGATTCTCCGGTGATCTCCGTAACGGCAACCTGCGCCAGACTGCCCTGCGTTGCAGGGATCAGATCGTGAGGGCGGATGCCAATCGTCAGCGCTGCCCCTTGCGGTGCCGCATGGTGCCAGCGCGGAGGAAGCGGCTGCCAGAGATCTTCACATTCGATGCCCGGCACGCCCTCCCGCGTCACCAGACGTGCCGGCAACAGATTCATCGGTGGCGATCCGATAAAGCGGGCCACAAACAGATCCGCCGGACGATCGTAAATGCTGAGCGGGGCACCCTGCTGGATAATCTGACCTTCACGCATCACCACAATCTGGTCAGCCAGCGTCATCGCCTCAACCTGATCGTGTGTGACGTAAATCATGGTGGTTTTAAACCGCTGGTGCAGCGCTTTGATTTCAGCCCGCAGCTCCATGCGCAGCTGAGCATCAAGATTAGAAAGCGGTTCATCAAACAGGAAAACCTGCGGATTTCGCACCATTGCCCGGCCCATCGCCACGCGCTGACGCTGCCCGCCGGAAAGGGCTCGCGGGTAGCGCTGCAGCAGTTTATCGATACCCAGAATGGCGGCAACGCGTGCAATTTTATTCTGCTGCTCCTCGCGTTTCACCTTTTTAACCTGCATATGAAAAGCGAGGTTTTCAGCCACGGTAAGGTGCGGATAGAGCGCGTAGCTCTGAAACACCATTGCCATGTCGCGATCGGCCGGATCGCGATCGCCAATCGGCGTGTTGTTCATCAGAATGGATCCCTCTGACAAACTATCCAGTCCGGCCAGCAGCCTCAGCAGCGTGGATTTACCGCAGCCGGACGGGCCAACCAGCACGGTAAAGCTGCCATCGGGTATGCTCAGATTCAGCGGGTGCAGTACCGTTTGTTTGCCGTAACGTCTGGCGACGCTGACGAGCTCAATACTGGCCATAAATTACTTCTCCTCTGCAGAAAATGGCAGCTGCTGCCAGCCGGGATAGCGGCGTGGCTGGGTGCTGATCGCCTGTGATGCCACGGCAATACCCCATTGCAGCGCGCGGCTTAGCGGCTGATGATGCAACAACGCGGTGAGAAAGCCGGCGTTGAAACTGTCACCGGCGCCTATGGTATCCATGACGGTGACGGCAGCGGCAGGCTGTTCCAGCCAGTGTGCTCCCTGCCAGCAGGCGGCACCTGCGGCACCGCGTTTCACCACACAACCGCCACGTCCGCTCAGCGCACCCGCCAGCTGCCGGGCGCTCTCCGGCAGCGTCACCGCCGCGCCAAGACCCTGCGTTTCGGCTTCATTCAGCAGCAGCCAGTCGCAGGAAGGCAGCCACCGGGCAACCTGCTGCCGTACTTCTGTACTCCAGCCCTGCGGAGGCCAGCCAGTGTCAACGGCGGTTATAAAGCCGCGCCGCTGCAGTTCTTCCAGCAGTGCGGCATAGTGCGAACTGAGTGCCAGGCAGAGAAAGGTACCGCACAGCAGAACAATATCTCCCGGTGCGGCACGCAGCGGAATTTGATCCAGTACGTCATCCGCGCTGAGTTGTGCCACGTGACCAAAATTGCTCAGAAATGAGCGCTCGTGATCGCTGTGCGTAATGCCAACGGTAATGGAGGTTTCGCAGGCGTAGCGTGTCCAGTGCGCCGCGCTGTGAGGAAAATAGCCCGCCAGCCAGGCGCTGAGGCCATCATCACCCTGATTGGCGACAGCGCGATGGCGGACCTGCATCGCCTCCAGCGCCAGCGCACAGTTGCCCGCTGATCCGCCCGGACGCAGTTCACTCTGAGGAAGCATGACTTCGGTCCCGCGCTGCGGCCAGCTATCCAGTGTGCCCATAATTAAATCGGCGTTAACGTTCCCGACGACGTAGAGCGTCGCGTTGCAGTCAGTTGTCATCCTTTACTCCCGCCGCTGGCCAGCCCGCTTACCAGCGTTTTCTGCAGCCAGACAGCAATTAACAGAGGGGGAACCGAAGCCAGAATGCCAACCGCGGCAATCAGGCCATCATCGGTTGCGCGTCCGGCAGTAAAGCCGGCAATGGTCACCGGCAGCGTTTGCGCCGTAATATTACTGGTGAAGAGCAGGGCGTAGAAAAACTCATCCCACGCCAGCAGCCAGCCAAACAGCGCCGCTGCGCCCAGAACCGGTTTTGCCAGCGGCAGTGTGATCCGCAGCAGCACCTGCCACACCCGCAGACCATCGAGCCGGGCAGCCTGTTCAATATCACGCGGCAGGGTGTCGAACTGGTTTTTGAGCATCCAGGTCAGAAACGGCAGGATCAGCGAGCAGTAAACAATCATCAGACCCGGGCGGGTGTTCAGCAGATCCAGCTGCTGCAGCAGAAAGTAGAGCGGCAGTACAAAGGCGACCGGCGGCACCATGTAGATCGCCAGCGCCGCAAACAGCCAGCCGTCGCGTCCGGGGTAGCGGGAAAAGCTAAAAGCGGCAGGGATCGCAAGCAGCAGACAGACCAGCGTTCCGCCCGTGGCAACCAGCAGGCTATTACCCAGCGCATGCAGAAACAGCGTGCCCGGTTCACCCGGTGCCAGTGACAGGAGCCGGTCATAGCGGCTGAAATCCCACTGGCGCGGTATCCACTCCAGCGGCACGCGCGTCAGGTCGCTGGTGGCGCTGACGCTCATCAGAAACAGCCAGCCCATCGGTGCCAGAACCGACAGCGCCACGGCAGCCGCCGCCACGTATTTAGCAACAGACATCACCTTATGCTTCATGAGCAGACCCCCGGCGCCGCTGCCGCCATAGCAGCAGCATATAGAGCGCGATCAGCACCGCACATAAAAGCGTCATCAGGATGGCGTAAGCCGCCCCGCTGCCGGCGCGCAGATAGCTGAAGGACTCCTGATAGACGTAGAAACTGAGCGTTTTGGTGCTATCTACCGGCCCGCCACGGGTCATGACATAGATGATGTCGAATATTTTGAATGCATCAATCGTGCGCAGCACCAGCGCCACGCTGAGCGCCCCGACAATGGCCGGAAAAGTGATGGCGCGAAACCGTCGCCAGGCAGAGGCGCCATCCAGACGCGCTGCCTCAAAGAGATCGTCCGGAATCGACTGCAGCGCTGCCAGCACCAGTAGCGTGACCAGCGGATAGTTTTTCCATACATCAGCAAACATCACAGCGTTAAGCGCTGAGTCGGGCGAACCCAGCCAGCTGCGATAGCCATCCAGGATCCCCAGCTGCGTCAGCAGCGCGTTCACGCTGCCGTAGTCCGGATTAAAATTCAGCCGCCACATCATCGCATTCACGATAGTCGGCAGCGCCCACGGCAGGATCACCAGCACACGCAGCACGTTGCGGCCGGCAAACCGCTGATTAAGCAGCAGCGCCACCAGCACGCCAATGACGCCTTCGAAAGCAACCGACACCAGCGTAAAATAGAGCGTGCGCCACAGTGAAAGCCGGAAATCGGGATCGCTTAAGGCGTACAGGTAGTTCTCCAGTCCTGTCCAGCCGGGCGCATCGCCGCTGCCGATCAGGGCTGCGTCGGTAAAACTCAGCCAGATCGTACGCATCAGTGGCCAGGCGGTAAGCAGCAGCATGACCACCAGCATGGGTGCCAGCAGCACCCATGCCTGCCGTCGCTCGCGTTGACGCAAACTCAGCATGCCTGTTCCTTAGCGCAGCCGCGCAGCACTTTTATCGACCGCCTGCATGGCCGCTTCCGGGGTCGCGCCGCCGGTCAGCACCTGCTGCAGCTGCTGCTGCAGCGTGCTGGACAGCCGCGAATAGTCCGCGGTTTCCGGACGTGACAGCATGACGCTCAGTGAGGTGTTCGCGGCTTTAATCAGGCTCTCCTGATCTTTCATCACCGCCGCATCCTGATAAGAGCTTTTCCAGATAGGCAGGCTCAGGCGCGCATAATTGTTCTGCACCGGCTGGGACGTCATGTAACGGATGTACTGCCACGCCTGATCGGCATGGGTGCTGCCGCTGGCGATACCGAGGCCCATTGAGCCATTAACCGCGCCCGCTTTGCCCGGTGCATCGCCGGGCGCAGGCATAATGCCGACCTGACCCGCAACGTTGCTCTGTTTTGCATCGTTGGCCATGTTGTACATATAAGTCCAGTTCAGCGCGAACGCAGCGTCACCGTTAGAGAACGCTTTGCGCACATCTTCTTCCAGATACTCACGTGAAGCGGGGTTAGTCAGTCCGTCATCAAGCGAGCTTTTCATCAGTTTTATCGCCTGCAGTGAAGCGGGGCTGGAGAAGCTAAGCTTACCGTTCTGATAGAACTGCCCGCCAAAGCCGGAGACCAGGGTGGTGTAGTCGCATACCAGCGCTTCCGCCTGAGACCAGCTCCACACCAGCGGATAGTTCACGATCTTTTTCTCTTTAATAATGCGCGCGTCATCCATTACCTGCTGCCAGGTTTGCGGCAGGTCGCGAATACCCGCTTTCTCCAGCATCGCTTTGTTGTAGTAAAGGTATTTGGTATCCAGAATCCACGGCATACCGAGTGTTTTGCCGTTGAACACCACGGTTTTCAGCGCGCCGGGGAAAATCTGCGCTTTGTCTTCGGCACTGATACGGCTGCTGACATCCTGCAGCAGGTTAAATTTTGTGAATTCCGCCGGCCAGATCGCATCAAACAGCACCACGTCGTAGCCGTTCCCGCCTGCGCCACGCGCCGCGACAATCTTGTCGTGCAACGCTTCATACGGCACAAACTCAAGGTTGACCTTTACGTCCGGATGCGCTTTTTCAAACGCCTGCGTCATGGCGCGAATATCGCTCTCGCTATAGGCCGCCTGAGTCATAAACAGCGCATTGAGTGAGGTCGCCGCCGTGGCGCTGGCAGCGCTGGCGAGCAGAAACAGTGCCAAACAACCGTGAACCGATTTTTTCATGATATGTCCGCCTGAAAGCTATGAGAGATTAATTAAATCAATTTGATTGATTTAATAACGCGCGCAAAATGAGTGCGTCAGTTGCCATGCCACAGAAAGGTAAGCAAGCGATGTGCCAGAAACGATCTGCTGCGGGTCCTGCTTCTACTTTGCACGTTTTCCCGCCGCTGTCAGGTAAACAGGTTGTAAAATGTGCCAGCGATCATAGATATTGTGGCGGTGGCAGAGCGGCCAGGCGCCAAAAGGAAAACAGCACGATGAGAACATCAGGGACTAACCTCGAACACGCACGGGCGCATAACCGACGCGTAATCATTGAGGCCATTCGCCTGCACGGTGAGCTGACACGTGCTGAACTGGCGCGGCTCACGGCGCTGACCGCGCAGACGGTGTCAAATATCGTCGCTGAACTTGAACAGGCGGAATTGCTGATAAGCCACGGACCGCGACGTCAGGGACGCGGGCAGCCTGCTATTCCGGTAACGCTTAATCCGGCCAGCGCGTTCTCAATCGGTATTCATCTTGATCACCAGACGCTGCTGATTGTGCTGGTGGATTTAACCGGCGAGACCCATTTTCGCCGTCTCATTATGGTGCAAAAGCCGGAGCCAGCTGCCACGTTAGCGCGCATTGCCACGGTGCTGGACGAGATTAAATCACAGCTGGGTAACCGCTGGCGCAAAGTGCTGGGTATCGGCGTGGTGATGCCAGGGCCCTTTGGCGTTGAGGGGCTCTCTTCACTGGGGCCTACTACGCTGCACGGCTGGGAAGATGTGGATATTGCAGGCGAGCTGGCAGCGCTCAGCCAGCTGCCGGTAACGCTGGAAAATGATGCCACGGTGGCGGCAATTGGTGAACGCTTTCACGGCGTGGCGCGTCATCTTAACTCGTTTATCTATCTCTACATTGGTACCGGGCTGGGCGCGGGCATTATTGTTGATGGTCACGTGTGTAGCGGTGATGCACACAACGCCGGCGAAGTGGGCCATATGGTGGTGGATCCAGGCGGGCGCGCCTGCTACTGCGGCAATCAGGGGTGTCTGGAGCGCTATGTCTCGCTGCAGGCGGCTTATGAATTCTGCGGGCTTGATCCCATGACCGCGCTGCCGGACGATTTGCTGGCGGTGCCGGCGGACACATTTGACGCGTGGATCGCTACTGCGCTGACGCCGCTGCGTCAGGCCATCAATATGCTGGAGTGCATCTTTGACGCGGAGAGCGTGATTATTGGCGGTATGATCCCTGCAGCCCTGCTGGAAAAGATTGTTGCGCGCCTGCCGCCGCTCTATCAGTCTGTGCGCGGGCGCTACCTGACCGGCACGCGCATACGTACCGGAATGAGCGGCAGTGATACCGCCGCGCTGGGTGCCGCGGCGCTGCCGCTGTTTGATGAGTTTAATCCGCAATTTCAGGTATTAATGAAATGAGTATGATGATGCGTCAGGCTGGCGTGGTGAATGTGCGCGCCGGACAGAATGTGACGGTGGTTGAGCCGGTTAATCTTTATGGATGCACGCTGGACGATGAGGTATTTGTCGGCCCGTTCACCGAAATACAGGCGCATACTACCGTCGGACGCGGCACGCGGGTGCAGTCGCACAGTTTTATTTGTGAATATGTCACGATCGGCGCGCGCTGCTTTATTGGTCATGGCGTCATGTTCGCCAATGATATGTTTCGCGAGGGCAAACCCGACGCCGATCGCGCCAGCTGGGGTCGTATTGTGCTGGGGGATGACGTCTCTGTAGGGAGTGGTGCCACTATTCTGGCGGTCACCATCTGCAGCGGCGCGGTGATCGGCGCCGGTAGCGTGGTCACACGCGATTTTACTGAAAAAGGCGTTTACGCCGGTAATCCTGCGCGGCTGCTGCGCACGCTTTAGCCTTAGATTGCGCCGATGCGAAAAAATCTGTCCGGCCCGTTTCCTGTCGGCGTTATTTTATTTACATTGCCAGCACCTTTTTGCTGACTCAGCGGACTCTGCAATGACCAGCTCTTCCTTACCGGTAATCTGCCTCGATCTTGGCGGTTCATTTATCAAACTCGGCGTGATGACACAGCCTGAGCAAATTCAGCTGCTCGATCAGCAGCCGATGCCCGCCCGGTCATGGGAAACGTTTTGCGCCGCCGTCAGCGATACGATCGCCAGACATCAGGCTCATTTCAGCGCGCACTCCCCGGTCGCGGTGTCCACCGCCGGGATCGTAGCGCCGCTGAGTGGCGAAATGTTTGCCAGTAACATACCCGCTTTTCACGGGCGGCACATGGCGCAGGAACTTGGCGTACATCTGCAGCGTCCGGTCACGGTCCATAACGATGCTGACTGCTTTGCCGTTGCGGAGGCGCTGGTCGGGGCCGGACAGGGGCATAAAGTGGTGCTGGGCGCTATTCTGGGCTCAGGCGTGGGCGGCGGGCTGGTCGCTGATGGCCGGTTGATCACCGGACAGAATGGCTTAACCGGTGAATGGGGACATGGCCCGATCACCCTGCGTGAGGTTGATATTGACGGCAAAACGGTCGCCATACCGCGGCAGCCGTGCCCGTGCGGTCAGATCGGTTGTCTTGATACCTATGGCGGCGCGCGCGGTCTGGAAACCCTGCATCGCGTACTGCATGATGAAGCGCTCAGCAGCAAAGCGATCGTTTCGCGCTGGCAGGCAGACGAAAAACAGGCGCAGCAGACGCTACAGGCGTGGCTCCAGCTCGTGAGTGAACCGCTGGCCTATACCGTTAATATCACCGGAGCCAGCTGCGTCGCCGTGGGGGGCGGACTCGCCTCCACTGAACCGCTGATAGCCGCCCTTAACGAGGCGGTACAGCAGCGGGTACTGCGACGTACGCCGCAGCCGCTGGTGATCCCCGGCCGGCATGCCCATCAGGGAGGCATGCTGGGCGCAGCGCTGCTGGCGCTGGCTCACTGAGCCGCCATTTTTTGCTGCAAAAACGCAATAAACTGCCGGTGGATCTCGCTGCGCTGGCGATGCTGTGGATAGAGCGCATTAAGATGCAGTGAGGCGGGCTGCCACGCATCCAGCACGCGAATTAATTCACCGCTGGCCAGCGCCGGCGCCACAATGAATTCCGGCAGCAGGATCAGCCCAAGCCCGGCAATTGCTGCGTCGCGCAGCATCTCACCATTGTTGCTGGCCATGGGCCCCTGTACTGCAATGACGCTGCGCTGCCCGTCTCTGAACAGCTCCCAGCCCTGCTGACTTTCGCGGCCGTAGCGCAGACAGCGGTGCTGCGGCAGCTCCGAAGGCGTCTCCGGCGCACCGGCGCCCTGAATATAGGCGGGACTGCCGCAGATCACCCGCCGGAACTCTCCCAGCCGGCGTGCAATCAGGCTGGAGTCGGGCAGGGTGCCAATACGAATGGCCATATCAAATCCTTCTCCCACCATATCCACATAGCGGTCGGCCAGCTCGACCTGAAATTGCAGCCCCGGATGCAGCGTGAGAAATTCGGCAATATAAGGGGACAGATGCGTGATGCCGAATGACATCGGCACGCTCAGGCGAAAGCTGCCCTGCAAAGCCTGATGACGACCGGATACCGCCAGTTCTGCCTCCTGCACATCATCCAGTATGCGCTGAGCATGACGCGCAAACAGCAGACCATTTTCTGTCACCGAAAGCTTGCGGGTATTGCGGTTAAGCAGGCGGGTGCCCAGCGCCGCTTCCAGCGCCGCCATGCGCCGGCTGACATACTGCTTGGAAAGCATCAGCTGTTCAGCTGCTGCACTAAAGTTGCCGGTATTGATAACAGCAACGTAAATCCGGAGATCGTCTATCTGCATAATGTCCACTAAATCGTGACAGTGATTGTCATTTCAGCACATTGTTGAGCAAATCAGTTTACGTATACTGAATCCCATCAGGAAGCAAAATCGCTTTTCCTTACTTATTCAGGAGCAGATCATGATTGAACAACGCCTCTCACATCAGCGCGGCACCGGCGATCACGGCTGGCTGCATTCCCGTCATACGTTTTCGTTTGCCGGTTACCGCGACCCGCAGCAGGTGGGTTTCTCCGACCTGCTGGTGATCAACGATGACCGCGTTGCGCCCGGGCGCGGCTTTGGTGCTCACCCGCACAACAATATGGAGATCATCTCTTATGTACTGGAAGGCGCCCTGGAGCACAAAGATTCAATGGGCACCGGTTCCGTTATCGTACCGGGTGACGTGCAGCTGATGAGCGCCGGCAGCGGCGTGACGCACAGCGAGTTTAACCACTCGAAAAATGACAACGTGCATTTTCTGCAGATCTGGATTGTTCCGGCAGAGCGTAACACCCCGCCCGGCTATCAGCAGGTTTCGGTGGCGGAAGAGGAAAAACGCGGCAAACTGCGTCTGATTGTCTCTCCGCAGGGTGACGCCGGTTCGCTGCAGGTGCGTCAGGACATGCGCATCTATGCCGGTTTGTTCACGGGTGATGAGCAGCAAACGCTGAGGCTGGCAGCCGATCGCTACGCCTATATTCACGTGGCGCGCGGCAGTATCAACGTTAATGGTGTGAGCTTCAACGCAGGCGACGGCGCGCGGGTGCGTAATGAAACGGCGCTGACCTTTGCGCAGGGTAATGATGCAGAGGTGCTGGTGTTCGATCTGCGCCCGCTTGAAGTCAATCATCCTCAGCGTTAATAGTAAAAAAGGGTAGCGTGCCGCAGCGGGCTACCCTTTATTCAGAACTGTTCTCCATTATTTCCTCACGGTTGACTGTTTTCTCAGCGCTCAATTCTGAACCCGTACAGGGCCACGCTAAAATAAGAATTTTTACCTTCCTTTAATTTTAGTCACGCTTTAAATTTGCATCCTGAGACCCATGCTATCTTTTAGCAAAGGGCGATCAAATAACAAACAACATTAACCTGATTGCATTCCATTTTTTAAATGGTAATGAGGATTTTGATGACTTTAAAACGCAGCTTTAATATTGTTGCCGTGCTGGTGCTGGCTTTTTCTGTTACCGCATGCAGCGGCATGTCACACCGTGGTAAAAATACCGCAATTGGCGCTGGCGTCGGCGCACTGGGCGGTGCCGTGCTGACCGGTGGCAGTACCTTCGGTACGCTGGGCGGGGCGGCTATTGGCGGATTGATTGGCCATGAAGCAAGTCGTTAAACAGTAAATATGACAGGACGCGCATGATGATATTATTGCGCGTCCTGTAAATAAGCTTATTTCTGCATTGCACGCCATTATTAAACAGGCGGAACAAACGTAATGCTTTATCAGCCTTAATCAATATTAAGCTGATGAATAGCCAGCACGGCTCGCGCAGCTTCTTTTCCCTTCTTAATAAAATGTTCGGTATAAAAAGATTCCAGTTCATTGACCGGCTGAAAATTATGTGGCGTCAGTGAAACGGAAAATACCGGTACGTTGGTACTGAGCTGCACGCTCATCAGACCATCAACCACCGCCTGCGCAACAAAATCGTGACGGTAAATTCCGCCATCTACAACCAGTGCTGCACAAACGATAGCGTCAAAACGTCCGGTTTCGGCCAGGCGCTTTGCCAGCAGCGGCATCTCAAAAGCGCCGGGCACATCATAGGTTTTGAGCACGCTGTCGACGCCCTGCTCATTGAATTCACTGACAAAACCCGCCAGCGCATTGTTCACAATATCTTTATGCCAGCCAGCCTTGATAAAGGCGATTTTAATCTGTTCCATAAGTCTTCCGTCATTGGCTAAAGTAGAGTAGGCGGATAATTATCCGTAAATTTTCATCATTTTCATTAACATGAGTGTGTATAACATAGCCTGGTGGTGCGATCCACTGCAGTACGTTGCCATCAGACGTATTGTTACGCTTCTTTTAAACGATTCGTGAGAAAGGAGGCCAAAAAATTTGGCCGGGCGTGAGATAGAAGGAGAAATTGATGGAAACCCCGCCTAAGCGGGGGAATCTTTACTGCTTAATGGACAACATGATTAGCATAAGCATTGAAGATTTTTGAAACTTACTTTTGGCCGTGAACCATGTCATAAGCATACTGAATACCGATACCGAACGCGCCAGCGTGTTTCTGGCTGATCTCACTGGTCAGGCCGTAAGTCTCTTTGCGTTCCCAATCGCGCTGTAGTTCGAGCAGGTAGTTAACAGCAGTGATAGGACGAGCGCCGGATTGGATCATACGCTGGATTGCCATTTGATGCGCTTCTTCGGTCATATCACCGCTTGCATCGGTAATAATGTAAACCTCGAAACCTTGCTCTAACGCACTCTGAACAGGTCCGTTCAGGCAAACAGAGGTCCACAGACCCGCAAACACCAGACGATTACGGTGGAGCTCGTTCACGCCATCAATAAAGTTTTGATCCTCCCATGCATTAGAGGTGGTGCGGTTAATGTATGGTTTTTCTGATTCAGGGAATACCGAGGAAATTTCAGGGAAAACCGGACCCGCAAAATCACTGCGAGAAATGGTAGAAATCAGAGTCGGTATTTTAAAGCCTTTAGCGGTTTCAGCCAGAATAGCAACATTTGCACGCAAATCACCGATGCCGATATTTTTAGTATTAAATGCCATTTGTGCCTGATGGTCCAACAGTATCAAACCGTGGTTGTGCGGGTTTAACAGATTTTTACCTTCGGCTGCGACAGCTTTAATGGTCATGCTTTTAATCCTCAAATAATTTTGATTAAACGTATCGTTTTTAGCGGCGACAGGAACTATAAAAAATAATTTTCATTGCGTCCGTGCGTATTTGGAAAGCTGACTTTGCATAAACAAAAGTTGCGAATGTTGAGGATTTATCACATATTCATGTATGCAATTTAGAAGCGCATTGTCTGTAAATTAAAAGGTAAACTGTCTGTCCTGGAAGAAGAAGTTGGTATTTTTACAGGCTTGAATTCTCTCGGTAGACTTTCAGGAGAAACAGAGCCTGACCCTGGAGCAGGCCTGAAAATGATGAGGGTTTTTATTTGCCTGCCTGGTCTGGCAGGGCTAACGTATTAACGCAATTGATTTGAGAAGCTGATCATCATGGACTAAGGAATTATACCAAATATGTTTTCTCGCTCGTCTGTTAAATGCTGGATGCAGTGATTCATGAATTCACGAACTTTTGCCGATTTCCTGACATCAGGATGCGCAAGAAACCATAAATCTTCTTTTATTTCGGCAAATACAGGCGTTATTCGAACAAGATTATCGTTCTCATCGCCATGCATACACGGTAAAAGCCCGATACCAATTCCACCAGACACAGCAGCTGCAACGCTTAAAACTGAATTGCCACGAAAGCGAATTTTCTCTTTCGGTATGTTTGCATCAATCCACATAAATGCTTTTAGCTTTGATAAGCTATGGCTGAATGAGGACCACTCCAGCTTGCAGAGTTGCTCATAATCGATTTGTCTGCCTTCCCAGGCCTTGCGGTTGCCATAAACAGCCCAGGTTGCTGAACCTATTTTTCGGCCTGATAGATGCTCCGGTACGTTATACGTAGCGCGAAAAGCGATATCAGCCTGCCCCTCGGAAAGATTGGCTGATTCATTACCAATTGATACAGCAAATGAAATTTTTGGATTTTTAGCCGTAAATGAAGCGATTAATGGAACCAGATAATCGTAGAGCAACGCATCGGATGTTGTAATGCGAATTTCACCAGAAAGTCCGCGGACTTCTTCTGTGATGCTACGGAGCACATGGTTAACATCATCTTCAACACGGTGAGCCAGTAAAATGAGCTCCGCGCCTGCCGCTGTGGGCACATACTGAGAGCGACGCCGCAGGAAAAGTGACAGACCCAGAACATTTTCAATTGCACCCAGGCGCCTGAATAAGGTGGAGTGATTCATGTCAAGAGCATCAGAGGCGCGTGATAAGTTACCATGCTCGCCTACTGCCAGAACAACTTTTAAATCGTCGTAGGAAAAGCGGTTTAGAATATTATGCATGGCTACTGCCTTGAATGATCATCACGCTGTTACGCTGTTGTATTGTTACCATCTTTATTACTCCATTCGATGCTAAATTAACCCGGGATTCTGCATAAATCTGACTTAATATCGTGGCCTTTAGGGCGATTTAACAAAATTCATTTGCTACAGGGAGGTGTACAAGTAATGATTAATATGGCTTTTTTTTGTTCAGCTTAACGTCAGGAATAGCAGTCACAGTATTCACATAAATCATCAGGCGCTTTTATAAATCTTTCAATTCATACGGCAGTTCTTAAATACGGATACAATTTCTCCCGTTCTGGCAAGAGCTGAGATGACAGAAAATCTAGCATATTCTTTTTGGTCTTTAAAGCCTGTCATTTTTTGCTGTATTACCTTCAGGGCATAGATGTTACTGCTTTCGTTGTTGCTATGACTTTTGTTGAATAATGCGTCTGTTATCACTTTCTCATTCTATAATAGCCTCATGCATAAGCGAGCGCTTCTTAAAAAGCATGGATTTTTTTCAGCCTGAAATGTGAGCGTTATTGTAAATATATTATGTAGGAATGTTTCAAATTCTGATATTAAGGAGTGGTTTTTCTTTTTTTTGATTTACACTTTGTCGGTGTGCAAGCTCGACTTTGCAAACATTCAAACAATGACACAAGCTTCTTGCGTATATTCTGAGGGCTTTCCGGAAAGTAAATATCAAATATAATTTTATATATTAGTTAACAGTTAAATGTGAGGGTCTTTAATGAAACCGGAAAGAGTTAATGTTCGTCTCTCTGTGGTAGCTGAAATGACTCAATGGATTAACGAAAACGTCCAGCGAGGCATTCATGCTGCAGACGTAACAAAACAAAGTGGCTATACGCACTGGCATTTCCAGCGCCTTTTTCGCGAGGTAACAGGTTACACGCTGTCTGAATACATTCGTTTGTCACGTATTCTCAGCATTGCCTGCGTGCTGGCTACGTCAAATTTGAAAATCACGCATATTTGCTATGATTACGGCTTCCCAGGCCAGCAGGGGGTGGCACGACTGTTTCGAAAATACCTCAACTGCACACCGACAGATTTTCGGCGCTGTGTGCAGGAAAACCCTGATTTGCTCAGCATGATTACTGATACTCTGCTGGCTGAATACACTTACGTTAAAAAAGCTTCACGAAAGGATGAAAAAAAATTACATCTAAACGATGCAGCTCAAACAAACAGCAACATGTAAAATGAACGCTTACTGTATATTCTGATCCTTGCGGACACATAAGTATTGCGGCACTTTGCTATATCAATCTATTCAGCCATCAGCTAAACCTATCCTTTCGCTGAAAAAACAGCATGAAAAGATTGTAATATTCTGATTTTTAGTCATTTTAAGAACTCAGAAGAGCCTTCCTTTTCAGTACAAAATATAAGCGTATGCAGAGCGTACGGGCAGGCGCTCCTTGACGGCGTGATGCGGCTTGAATAAAACTAAAGATGTCGGGGGAGTCTCGCCGCAGAGACTGAGAGGCTGATAGCGCAACCGCGCGGTTCAGCGACCCTTTGAACCTGACCCAGTTGATACTGGCGTAGGAAGACTGAGGGCGCCCGACCGGTGCCGTCCTGGATGTTGCAGCAAACGGCTGTACCTCCCTATCTCCCTTCCTGTATCTACGGGTCTCAGTCAACACTGAGAGGCCGATGTGACCCTTCTTTTTTATCCGGAAACCGGACAATGAGCCGCTGGAGCGTGTTAGGCGCAGGCGTCAGCGGACTATGCGTGGCCACTCTGCTGGCGGAGCGTGGTGAATCCGTTGAAGTCATCGATGACGCGCAGCGTCCGCCTGCCTCGTGGTATGCCGGCGGCATGCTGGCACCCTGGTGTGAAGCAGAAAGCGCGCCCGCCGACGTTATTTCGCTCGGCCAGCATGCCGCCCGCTGGTGGCAGCAGCGCGTCAGCGGCGTTGAACATCAGGGTACGCTGGTGCTGGCTCCGCCACGCGACAGTCAGGAACTGAACCGTTTTGCGCGCCTCACCCACGCGCATCAGTGGGTCAATCCGGCAGAGGTAGAGCCGGCGCTGGAAGATCGTTTCGCACGGGGGCTGCTGTTTGCGGGCGAAGCACACCTTGATCCCCGGCTGGCACTCACCGAACTGCGTCAGAACCTTGAAGCTCAGGGTACAACGTTCCATCACGCTGCGCCTTCGGGCCAGATTATCGATTGTCGCGGCATTCATGCCCGCGCTGCGTTGCCATCATTACGGGCGGTGCGCGGTGAAATGATTATTTTACAGAGTCAGGAACTGCATTTTTCGCGACCGCTTCGCCTGCTGCATCCGCGCTTTCCCTGCTATCTGGTCCCGCGGCGCAACGGCTGTTTCATGCTGGGAGCCACCATGATCGAGAGCGATGATGACAGCGCGATCAGCGCCCGCGCCATGATGGAGCTGCTGAGCGCCGCGTGGACGATACATCCGGCGCTGGCTGAAGCGCGCATCATTGAGAGCGCCAGTGGCCTGCGGCCCGCCTGGCCGGACAACCTGCCCGAAATTCGTTATCAAAACGGTATTCATTATCTTAACGGCATGTATCGCCACGGCTTTCTGCTGGCGCCGATGCTGGCAGAGCAGCTGATGCAACAACTGACTCAGGAGACCCCTTATGCAAATCCAGCTTAACGGACAGACCATTGAAACGCAGGCGCAGACAGTGAGCGAACTGCTGCAGGAGCAGCAGATTGATGCCAGCTGTGTGGCGACGGCGCTGAATGGCAACTTCGTGCCCAGAAGCGCTTATCCGCACCAGTCGCTGGCGGCGGGCTGCCAGCTGGAAGTGCTGTCGCCGATGCAGGGAGGGTAAGGCATGTTTTATGATTTTGCAGGCACATCGCGCTTTCTGCTCGGGACCGCCGGGTATCCGTCACCGGCCATTCTGCAGCAGGCCATAGCGGCGGCAGGCAGTGAAATTATTACCGTAAGCTTGCGGCGGGAAGGCAGTGCGGGTGCCGCGTTTCGCGAACTGCTGACCAGCCTGAACGTCCGCATACTGCCAAATACTGCAGGCTGCCACACGGTGAAGGAAGCGGTCACCACGGCGCATATGGCGCGCGAACTGTTTAATACTGTCTGGATCAAACTTGAGGTGATCGGGCACGCTGATACGCTGCAGCCCGATCCGTTTGCGCTGGTGGAAGCCGCACGCATCCTGTGTGCCGAAGGCTTCAGCGTGTTTCCCTATACCACAGAAGATCTGATTGTTGGCGAGAAACTGCTGGCTGCCGGCTGTGAGTTATTAATGCCCTGGGGGGCGCCGATTGGCTCCGGGCAGGGGCTGCGTAACATTGACGGGCTGCGCGCCATGCGGGCGTGGTTCCCGGATACACCGCTGATTATCGATGCCGGCATCGGTGCGCCTTCACAGGCGGCGCAGGCGATGGAGCTGGGCTTTGATGGCATCCTGCTTAACACTGCCGTCGCGAAAGCGGGCGATCCCATCCGCATGGCAGCGGCGTTCAGCCAGGCGATTGCTGCGGGGCGCAGCGCCTGTGAGGCGGGGCTGATGGAAAAGCGCGACATGGCGATGGCGTCAACGCCGATATTTGGTCTGGCCACGCTGAGCTGAGGAGAACAGGATGGAACGCTATCAGCGACAAATGATGTTGCCGGAAATTGGTGAGTCAGGACAGCGTAAACTGATGCAGGCGCGCGTGCTGATAGCAGGCGCGGGGGGGCTGAGCGCAACGCTTCTGCCGCAGCTGGCGGGAGCAGGTGTGGGAACGCTGCGTATTTATGATGCCGATGAAGTGGCGCTGCATAATCTGCATCGCCAGACGCTGTTTACGCAGCAGGATATCGGGCAGTCAAAAGTGCTCAGTGCGCGTCAGGCGCTGGCGCAGCGTAATCCGGAGGTCAATATCGAAACCTGCGCGCAGGCGCTGACGGCAAGTAACATCGCGCAGGCTATCGCTGGCTGCACGCTGGTCATCGACGCGGCCGATAATTTTGCCGTGACCTGGCAACTTTCAGACGCCTGCTATGCGGCCGGTACGCCGTTTATCAGCGCTTCAGTGCTGGGCCGGCAGGGCTATGCGGGCGGATTTTGCGCTGGTGCTCCCAGCTACCGGGCGCTGTTTCCCCGGCTGCCGCGTACGGCCGCCAGCTGTAGCACGGCAGGCGTGATGGGACCGGCTGTGGCCGTGCTGGGTGCCATGCAGGCGCAGATGGCCCTGACGGTACTGCTTGAGCTGCAGCCGTCCCCGCTGGGATTGATGGTTAACTGCGATTTTGTGAACTGGCACTTTCGTGCGTTTCGCTTTGATGAAGCGCAGGAACCTGCTGTACCGGGCGTGCCCTTTATCGATCGCTCGCTGCTTACTCCGGCAGATTGTGTCGTCGAACTACGCAGCCGGGATGAAGCGCCCGCCAGCGTGGCCAGCCAGGCTGAACGCATTTTACCGGCAGACCTGTCTGCCTGGCAGCCCCCCGCCGGACGGCGCATTGTGCTGGTTTGCGCCAGCGGCCTGCGCGCTGCGCAGGCGGCCAGCGAGCTGGCGGAGCGGGGCTATACAGATCTGGCTATCCTGGCGGCAAACAACATCCCGGAGGCAGGCAGTTTTTCGGAAAATACTGGAATCCTGTGACTGTTATCACATGAGAAGCCACGCTAAACTAAACGCTTCTCATTTTGTTAAGGGGTGTTCGTCACAATGTTTTCACGTTTTACACTGGCTTCTTTAGCCGCTGCCTTGCTGCTTACCGGCTGCGCCCGTCATCATTCCGGTGAGGCTGCCAGCAGCACGCCAGCAGAAGTAAGTGCTGCCGCGCCGATTGAGAACAGCAACACCGACACGCCCTTTGCCAGCGGCCCCACGGTGATTAACGTTTCGCACCTGGTTACGCGCACTGATGACGGATCGGCAGTGTATGTCACCGTTGACGGTCAGGACGCAGGTATGCTGAAAAAAGGTGAGAATAAAGAGATCCGCGTTGCGGCAGGCAAGCATGAAATTGGCGGCTACGTCCAGACGCTGTTTGGTTTTGGCAAAGTCACTATTCCCGGGGTTGATATCACCACGGATGCGACTAACCCGAAACATGTGGTTTATTCGGTGACCCGTCAGCGTCCGCAGTTCAGCGAAAGCAGTACGCCTCCCGATAACTCCTGAGAAAGTGCGGTGCTGCAGCACCGCTCCATCACGCGACACTCTGCACTATTCAGGTGGCCGTCTGACATCAGCTCAGCAGCGCATGAATGACATCAATGACATTGATGACGACAATAAAAAACACAATGTGCGTAAGCGGCCTGCGCGACCGGGATCTGGAATAAGACATTACCCATCCTGAATAGTTGGCCTGACAAATATGTACTGTCACTTACTATTACCTATTCAGAATAAGAATACCATGCCAGGCCAGGCTAAACCGGAGGGGTGCCCGGGTTACACACCCGGAAAAGGCTGTCAGGATGCAATTTGCGGCATACATGCAGCAGAGAATAGAGAGCAATCCGAACCCGATTATCAGAAGTGCTGGCGCTAATAAGCAGAGCCCTGCGGTTAAAAACCAGGCTGATTGTTAATTTTTACCCGGCATCGCGATGCTGTTTTGCAGATGCTGACGTAAGTAATGATGAAGAGCGCGGATCGCCGGCGAGAACTGCCGGCGGTGCGGACAGATCAGGTGCAGCGGGGTCGGCTCGCCCGTTACTTCAGGCAGAATCCACTCCAGCCTCCCCAGGCGCACATCTTCAGCCACATCCAGCCAGGATTTATAGGCGATACCCATCCCCGCCAGCGCCCAGCGGCGTGCGACTTCAGCGTCATCGCACAGAAGGCGGCTTTTTACCGTGATGAGCTGCGTGCCATCGCCCTGCGGGAAGCTCCATTTGTCATACACGTGGCCTCCCATCATAAACGGCAGACAGTGATGGCGGGTCAGGTCGGTCAGCGCGGCCGGCCGGCCATGTTCGTTGAGATAATCAGGTGACGCGACCAGTACCCGGCGGTTATTTTCAGCCAGCGGCAGCGCAACGTAGCTGCTCTCCTCTAATTTGCCGTAGCGGATAGCAATATCTACCGGATCGCGGAAGACGTTACTGACCTGATCGGAGAGTGAAAGGCGCAGCTGTAATCCGGTATGCTGACGGCAGAAACGGGTCAGCAAGGGCAGCAGAATATGCCGCCCGATATCAGATGGCATCGCAATTTTCAGTTCACCGCGCAGTTCGTCGTCATGACGCTGCAGACTCTCTGCACCTGCCTGCATCAGCGCCAGCATCTCCTGTGCAAAAGGCAGATAGCGTTCACCCTCGGCGGTCAGTCGCAGACTGCGCGTTGAGCGCGCAAACAGGCGGCGATCGAGATCGCGCTCCAGCCGCTGAATAGCTGCGCTGACCTGACCCGGCAGCAGGTTTGCTTCGCGCGCGGCACGGGAGAAGCTGCCCAGCGCAGCCGATCGGACAAACAGCGTAATATCTTCGAGGCGAACCATAACGTTTTTACCTGATGAACTGGATTTTCACTCTACGAGTGAAAGTCTTCCCCTGCAACGTTGATTTTTCCGGGTGCTATTGCCCGCTATGCTTGATGGGTACACAAAAAACCTGTCAATCACCATGGAGATAAGGCATGAAAGCCATTGTTTATAATCAGAACGGCTTACCCATTTCGGATGAAAATGCGCTGTATGACGCTGAGGTTGACAACCCCCGGCCCGGCGCCCGTGATCTGCTGGTCAAAATCAATGCCATCGCGGTGAATCCGGTCGATACCAAAGTACGTAAAGGTGCCGCCACTGAGCAGCCGCGTATTCTGGGCTGGGATGCCGTTGGCGTGGTAGAAGCAGTGGGTGAAGCGGTTACGCTGTTCCGGCCGGGTGATGAAGTCTTTTATGCCGGCGATATCAGTCGGGCCGGCAGCTACGCAGAGTATGGTCTGGTGGATGAGCGCATTGCCGGCCATAAACCGCGCTCGCTGAGCGATGCCGATGCGGCTGCGCTGCCGCTGACGTCACTGACCGCGTGGGAGCTGCTGTTTGATCGCCTTGAGGTGCAGGCGGATGAGAACGCGGCGCTGCTGATCGTGGGCGCAGGCGGAGGCGTCGGTTCCATCCTTACTCAGCTGGCACGCAAGCTCACCGGTCTGACGATTATCGGCACGGCATCACGTCCGGAAACCGAAGCGTGGGTGCAGCAGCAGGGCGCACATCATGTCATCAATCATCACCAGCCGCTGGCGGAGCAACTGCGCGCACTCGGCATCGACACGGTGAAGTATGTTGCGTCGCTGACGCACACTGACAGCTACTATACGCAGCTGATTGAAGTGCTGGCGCCGCAGGGCAAGCTGGCGCTGATTGACGATCCGGAGACGCTGGATGCCATGCCGCTTAAGCGCAAGGCGATCTCATTACACTGGGAACTGATGTTTACGCGTTCGCTGTTTGAAACGCCGGATATGCAGCGGCAGCATGAGATTCTGCAGCGTATCAGCCAGCTGATTGATGAGGGCACGCTGAAGACCACCGCCGGTGAACACCTCGGCACCATTAATGCTGCCAGCCTGCGTAAAGCGCATGCGCTGATCGAAAGCGGACGCGCGCGCGGTAAGCTTGTGCTAAGCGGTTTCTGATAATGTTTTTACCGGGTGCGGAGCAGACGCTGCGTGCCCGTTTTCAGACCGAAACCATCATAACCCACCTTAAGATAATCTGACGTCCGTCGTAATTTTCTCTAACCCTTTAACTATTATAAGAATTTGCTCTGCAAATCTGGTCTGCGGCTATGGCCGAACCCGGCGGCTCATGATATGACTGGTCTCTGTGCTTTCAGCCTTCCGGAGAGAATTATGTACAAGCGAATTTCACTGGCTCTGCTGCTCTCATATTGCGCTATTCAGTCAGCCGCAGCGCAACAGACGCTGCGCTTTGGCGTCGATCCTACTTTTCCACCTTTTGAATCCAAAGCCAGCGATGGATCGCTGCAGGGGTTTGACATCGATCTCGGTAACGCCATTTGTGCCCAGGCCAAAGTGACCTGCAAATGGGTACAGATTGGCTTTGATGGCTCTATTCCGGCGCTGCAGGCGAAGAAGTTTGACGCGATTTTATCGGCGATGTCGATGACGGAGAAACGACGCGAGCAGGTTGCGTTCAGCGATATGCTCTATGTTACGCCCAGCGCGCTCATCACACCGGCTGACAGCGCGCTGACGGATGACATCGCCACGCTGCGCGGTAAAAACATCGGCGTGGCGCAGGGGACTATTCAGGAAACCTACGCACAGACTTACTGGGCACCCAAAGGCGTCAGCGTGGTTTCCTATCCTAACCAGATGGAAATTTACCCCGATCTGGTTGCCGGGCGACTGGATGGTACGCTGGCCAATGCGGTATCTGCCGATCAGGGCTTTCTGAATACCGCAGAAGGGAAAAAATATGTGAATAAAGTGACCCTGACGGATAAAGCGGTGCTGGGGAATGGCGTGGGGATCGGGCTGCGTAAAGATGACGAGGTGAATCGTAAGCTGATTAACACGGCACTGGCAGAGCTGCACCGTAACGGCACATATGATCGCCTGGCGCAGAAATATTTCAAATATAAAGTCTATCCCTGACCGATATCAGTGAACCCGCTATCTGCCCGCTGGAGGATTATGCATAACCTGACCGATTACCGTGCACAGCGCGCCCGGTTTCTTGCTGCCGTTGAGCAGAAAAAGGGCGTGGTGCACACCTGGCAACATCCGTTAACCGGTCCGACCGGTGAGGCACTGTTTACCGATCTTGCCGTCATCGGCAATCCGCACGCCCCGCGCGTCATGCTGGTTATCTCCGGCACGCATGGCGTAGAGGGGTATTACGGGTCAGATAATCAGATTGAGTGGCTGAACAGCCTCGATGCTGCCCGCTTACCGGCAGAGTGTGCCGTGATGCTGGTACACCTGCTGAACCCGTGGGGAGCGGCGCATCTGCGGCGCGTGAATGAAGACAATATCGACCTGAACCGCAATTTCATTACGTTCAGCGCGCCGGGGCCGGATAACGCTGACTATGCACGCTATCACGCGTTCTATCACGGTGAACGGGCAGAAGCGGATCGGCTGCTGGCTGCCGCGCTGCAGCGCGACGGCTGGCCGGCGATCAAGCGGGTGGTAGAGGCCGGACAGTATCAGCACGCCGATGGCCTCTTCTATGGCGGACAGCACGCCACCTGGTCGCAGCAGACGCTGCAGAAGATTGTGGACGGCCATCTGCGGCAGGCAGAACAGATCCTGAGCTTTGATCTGCATACCGGCGCCGGGGCCTGGGGACATCCGATGCTGCTGGGCATTGCGCAGCAGCGGGTTCCTGCGCATGCCTGGGGACGCGAACTGTATGGTGAATGGCTGACGCTAATCGGCACCGGCAGCGGGCAGGAGAGCGACACCGGCGTGACGGCAACCGCGACCGGTTACGTGTCTCAGTTTCTGCTGGATCAGCTACCGGACGGGGCCATACTGCCGCTGGTCGTCGAGTGTGGCACTTATGCGGGTGAAGAGATGCACCGGCGGGTGCGGGACGATCACTGGCTGCACTTACAGGGTGATGTGCAAAGCGCGGCCGGGCAGGCCCTCAAACAGCAGCTGGTTGAGGGGTTCTGGCCACAGGATAGCGACTGGCGCGCGCTGACGGCCTTCCGTACGCAGCAAATTTTCCGGCGCGGCTGGCAGGCGCTGCTGTCACAGACGACCATAAAACGTCAGGCGGGCGGTCTCTGACAGCGCGATCCCCGGCTGCGTATTATACGCCAGTACCGCCAGCATGCGGGTGATATCACCTTCGGTCGGCGTCACGCGATGAAGCGAATTGCGTCCGCGAAACAGCACCAGATCGCCCGCGTCAATCGCCAGCGCATCAGGTGTGTGGGTTTGATCCAGCACCGCGGCGACGCCGTCGTAGTTCATCTCGCCTGCGTCAGCATCGCGCAGATCGCGCACGTACTGAAACAGGCCGCCCGCCTGCGGCTTCTGCAGCAGCAGAGTAATGGCAAAGGAGGAGTTGTCGAAATGCCAGCCCAGCTCCTGCCCCTGTGCGGCATAGTGCAGGTTGATTGACGAGAGCGGATCGGCATAAGGATAGAGGGCGCTCTCGTTCAGCACTTCACAGAGAAACTGCTTAAACAGCGTGTCGTTGTACAGCTGACGCAGCGGTGAGTCGTGAGCGATCGCCTCATCAGTAATACAGCCTTTGGTGCTGATAACATCGCGGTTACGGGGATGATCTGCGCTTAATGTCTCGTCTGTTTTCAGCAGATAGACGTTATGGTTGCTGCGCGTATGCCAGGCAAGATGGCGCTGTGCGTTGCCTTCTGTAATGATGGCCTGCAGCGCTGCCGGCTGCAGAAACTGCCGCAGTACCAGTGCGCCGTGTTGTTCCAGCTGTGCGCGACACTGCGCGCGCCAGTCAGCGTCCGCCAGCGGATGCAGGTCAAAACGTATTAATTCAGACATAGTGCGGTTCCCGGTAGCAACAGTATGCTGAAAACTCTACGATGCTGCGGCGGGAATGCGTAGCGATAAATCATTACTGCCCTGCTAAGGAAACGTTAATGTCCGTCAGTGCTTCGCGTCTGCCAAAAATCAACCTTATTCTCGCGTTCAAAGCTGCTGCGGAGCTGGGCAGTCTTGCAAAAGCAGCCGCGCACCTGGCGCTGACGCCGGCGGCGATCAGCCAGCAGATCCGCCAGCTGGAGACGCTGCTGGGACACGCCCTGTTTGTGCGTACGCAAAGCGGTGTCATGCTGACAGAAAGTGGCAGAGCCTATCTGCGCTACGTCTCAGAAGCGTTTGATATCCTGCGCATGGGCCAACTCAACCTGCGTCAGGCCGCCATCCGACCCGCGCTGACTCTCTACGCGCTGCCGGCGCTGGCATCAAAGTGGCTGATGCCGCAGCTGAATCACTGGCGGGAGCGCTGCCCTGCGAGCGATCTCTGCCTGCATGGCACCCATGCGCAGGTCGATTTCAGCGCCACGCCGGCTGATTTCGCCATCGTGTTCGGCGAGGATCGCTATCCGCAGCTGGAGAAACAGCGCCTGTTTCATGATGAAGTGCTGCCGGTAGCCAGCCCGGCACTGCTGCAGCGCTACCCGCGCGATCGGTTATTTAACCAGGCACCGCTGATCCATCTCGACTGGGGTAATGAGGGGCGCTTTCTGCCGGACTGGCGAAGCTGGCTGCAGGCGCGCGGCACTGGCGAACCCGCGCCGCAGCCCGCTTTTACCTTTAACCTGACTTCGCTGGCGATAGATGCTGCGGTGGCTGGCGCCGGGCTGCTGCTGGGACAACGACGCCTGATTGCCGCTGAGCTGGCCCGGGGCGATCTGGTTATCGCAGACAGCTACAGCCTGCCGCTCAGCAAACCTTACTACCTTGTCTGGCCGCAGCGTACGCTGCAGCAGCCCGACGCCCGGGCGCTGATAGCGTGGCTCACTGCGCTTGCGGCCGCCTGATTTTATCCGCACGCTGTTGTCAGATGATCTCAGGCGCTGCAGGAATGGACCAGACTATGTCAGACAGTAAAGATTGGGTTGAGCTGCGGCGCGACCAGGAAACCGGCATTGAGAGTATCAATGCCCATTTTAGCGGTCACGCTTACGATGCACACGATCACGATGAGCTGCTGGTCGGGGTAACCCGGCAGGGCCTGCAGCGCTTTAACTGCCGCCGTGCCTTGCATACCAGTACGCCCGGCCGCGTCATACTTATTGAGCCGGGCGCAGTGCATGATGGCCACGCGCCGGAGGCTGCGGGTTTTACTTATGTCATGCTTTATCTGCCACAGCCGTGGGTGGCTGACATGATGCAGCAGCGCGGGCAGGGTGATATTGCCCGGATGGGCGGTGCATTTCGGCATACGCTGACCGATGACGTGCAGCTTGCCCGCGCCACGGAAGAGGCGTGGTATGCCCTTCACCAGCGCGAAGGGCGTCTGGCACGCGATCAGACGCTGGATCAGCTGATGAACCTTCTGTCCCGGCATCTTGAAGTGCGTCCGGACCGGCCTGAGACGGCGGCACAGCGTCAGATGCTGCTGCTGCGTGATTATCTGCATGACTTTATGGCACAGGATATCGGACTCGACGAACTCTCGCGTCTTGCCGGGCTCGATCGTTTTCGCCTGACGCGCCAGTTTCGGCAGGCATTTGGTCAGTCGCCGCACGCTTATCTGGTGCGCCTGCGGCTGCGTGCAGCGCGTGCGCTGCTGGCGCAGGGCATCGCGCCGGTGGAGGTTGCCGCCCGGACCGGGTTTGCCGATCAGAGCCATCTCGGCCGCTGGTTTCGGCGCGCCTGGCATATGACGCCGGCAACGTATCAGCGCGCGTGCACAAATCTTCTATACGGCGCCCCGCCACGTCAGGAATGATAGCCTTTTCCGTCTGAAAGAGAGCTGTGTTCTATGTCTGATACCAAAATTGCCCTGATCGTACGCGATGATTTAGCCACCTGGCAGCGTCTGAACGTGGTGGCGTTTATCGCGACCGGCCTGGCTGCAGGCGCGCCTGAGATGCTGGGAGAACCCTATATCGATGCGCAGGGGCGTCACTATGGCCGGATCGCCGGACAACCGATGCGCGTGTTTTCCGGCAATCTCTCTGGTCTGCAGCGTGCGCATCGCCAGGGGCTGGAGCGTGAACTGACGCTGATACCCTACGTGGAAGCGATGTTTTCTACCGGAAACGACGCGGCTAACCGCGAGGTGTTTCTGGCAGAAAATGCGGAAGAGATGAATCTGGTTGGCCTTGCGCTGTATGGTCCGAAAAAAGCGGTGGATAAAGCGATTAAAGGGCTGGTGCTGCATGAGTGACCGGCGCGCCTGACACGATATCATCCGCCGCGCACCGAGCCTCGCCAGATCACTTCTGCCTGATAAAGACGCGACGCAGGCGGCTGTTCATCAGCGCCGGATGCGTCGTTCTCGCCCGATTCCGTGGCGCTAAGCCAGGCCACGGCGTCACGGGCAAACTTTTCTACCGGCTGTGCAAAGGTCGTCAGGTTATAGGATGCCCAGCCCGCCTGCGCGATGTTGTCATAACCGAACAGGCAGAGATCGTCCGGCACCCGCAGCCGGAAACGGTGACGCGCTTCATCCATCACACCGCAGGCGATAAGATCGGTCACGCAGAATATTGCATCGGGCCGCTGCGCGCGCGTCAGCAGACGATGCGCCAGAATCTGTCCGCTTTCGTAAGAAGTAGTACCAAACCTCTCTACGGTAACGTGCAGGCCAGCGGCCTCCGCAACGGCCAGAAACGCCGCTTCACGTTTCTGCAGGCTGGGCGTGCCCGCCAGTGAGTTAGCGAATGCAAGGTGGCGGCAGCCCGCGCGCTGAAAGGCCATAACGGCGGTTTCAGCAGCACTTTGCGCGTCCAGATGAATGCTGAGCGAGCCTGGCAGCGCTTCATCGCGGTTAATCAGAATGATGCGCTGTCCGTGCCGGTAGCACTGGGCAGTGATGGCACGATCCGGCATGCCTGAAAGGATAATGGATGCGTCGGCGCGAAAATTAATCGCCTGCAGCAGCGCTGCCGACACGCTGTTGTCGGAGCGATCGGTGTTGATCACCATCGCCACTTTGCCCGCCTCCTGCAGAAACTGCGTCAGCCATCTCACCAGCGTAGCGCGATAAGGCGTGGCGATCTCTGAGACGATCAGACAGACAATGCCGCTGCGGTTACGCACCAGACCGCGAGCCAGATGATTCACGTGATAGCCCAGTTCCTCCGCGGCTTTCATCACCCGGGCCCGCGTTGCTGCAGAGACGCTGGCACCCGGGGTAAAAGCACGCGATACCGCCGACCGTGAGACACCTGCCCGCGCTGCCACATCCTGCGCGCTGACAACCGCTTTATCGTTTTGCATGATCACTTCCTCAACTCCCGTCGCTTAATGGAGTCTGCCGCAAATTGCAAAGGTGTGCAAATTATCTCTGAACTCAAATGTTGCAATTTTGTGACACAGGCAGTCAATTGCAGCTTACAGCGTTTGACAGCTTATTTTCTGTCCGTTACTAATTTGCACACACGTGCAAATAACAATGAATCAGCACACCTCTTCCCGACAGGAGACAACTATGCGAATTATTCCCCTGGCCGTTGCGCTTTCACTCTCAGCGGCCGGCCTGCCGCTTACCGCCTCAGCAGCGGGCAACCTGAATATGATCTGTTCAGCAGACGTCGTGGTATGCGAGCAGATGACGCGTATTTTCAGCCAGAGTCATCCCGATATCAAAGTCAGCATGGTGCGGCTGTCAGCCGGAGAGGCTTATGCCCGGCTGCGCAGCGAAGCACGTAACCCGCGTACCGATATCTGGTGGGCCGGCACCGGCGATCCGCATATGCAGGCGGCGGCAGAAGGGCTGACGCAGGTCTACAAATCAAAGCTGCTCGATCAGCAGCAGCCGTGGGCGCAGAAACAGGCGGAAAATGCCGGTTATCGCACCGTGGGGATTTATGCGGGTGCGCTGGGCTGGGGATACAACACGAAATTGCTGGCAGAGAAAAAACTGAAAGAACCCACCTGCTGGGCCGACCTGCTTGATCCGGCGTTTAAAGGCGAAATTCAGATCGCCAACCCGAATTCATCCGGCACGGCATACAACACGCTGGCCACGCTGGTGCAGATCATGGGTGAGGATAAGGCCTTTGATTATCTGAAAAAGCTCAATGCCAATATCTCACAATATACCAAGTCGGGTTCGGCACCGGTGAAAGCCGCAGCGCGAGGTGAAGCGACGGTCGGCATTGTGTTTATGCACGATGCAGTCGCCATGCAGGTTGATGGATTCCCGATAAAAACCGTCGCGCCGTGTGAAGGCACCGGCTACGAAATTGGCTCGATGTCAATTGTGAAAGGCGCCCGCAATCTGGCGAATGCCAAAGTCTGGTATGACTGGGCGCTCAGCGCGGAAGCGCAGTCGCATATGAAAGAGGCGAAATCATTCCAGCTGCCCTCTAACCGTAAAGCGGAAATCTCAGAATATGCGCCACGTTTTGAGAACATCAAACTGATCGATTATGACTTCAAAACCTATGGCGATACGGCCAAACGTAAAGCGCTGCTCGGTCGCTGGGATAAAGAGATCGGCTCTGGCGCGCAGTAAATCCACGTCTGCAGACAGACATCCCGGGCTGGTGCCGATTGCATCAGCCCGATCCCTCCCGTTCGAGGTGTTATATGAATGCACATAATCGTCGTCTGACAGGCGCACTGCTATTGGGGGCCGTAGCGCTGACGCTGCTGCCCTGGTACAGCCTGGAAGCGGGTTTTTTTGATACCGGCTGGATCCTGTCGCTCTGGCGCGATGAGGCCAGCGCCCCGGCGCTGTGGCAGCTCGGGGCACATCCGTGGCTGGGGGGAGCGCTGGCACTCTGGCTGTTGTGCGGTTTGAGCGGCCTGCTGCCGGGCAGACAGCGCAGCGCGCTGCTGCTGCTTTTCAGCGCACTGGGCGTACTGTTTTTGGTGATTGAGGGCCATGCCATTGGCTACAGCGGCTGGAGCTGGCTGTGGCTGGAGAATCAGTTTGGTACGCTGGCACAGGGGCAGCCTGCAATGGGAGCAGGCGCAATTCTTCTGCTGACCACTTTTCTGCTGCTTTTCGCCTTTGCGCTGGCGGAGCGCGGCGTGCTGAGAGGGGATGCGTTTGTCGTGGCGGCGCTGGTGCTGATCACCGCGCTGGTCAGCGTATTTGTGCTTTATCCGGTGCTGAGTATGTTTGTGGTCTCCGTACAGGACGTTGACGGCAGCTTTCAACCCGATGGCCTGTTAGCTAACCTGCAGGATCCCTCGATCTGGAGCCTCTCCTGTCTGGCAGGCGGTAGCTGCGGGACAGCCTGGCGCACGCTCTGGCTGGCGCTGATGACGGCGACCGGCTCCACGCTGCTGGGCCTCGCTTTTGCGCTCGCCGCCACGCGTACCCCGCTGCCCTGTAAAAAAGCGCTGCGTATGCTGACCATTCTGCCGATCATCACGCCGCCGTTTGTGATCGGACTGGCGCTGATCCTGCTGTTTGGTCGTTCGGGTGTGGTAACGGAACATCTGGCCGCGCTGTTTGGCATAGAGCCAGGGCGCTGGCTCTACGGCCTGACCGGGATCTGGATCGCGCAGGTGCTCTCCTTTACGCCGATCGCCTTTCTGGTGCTGATTGGCGTGGCCGAAGGCGTCAGCCCCTCGCTGGAAGAGGCGTCGCAGACGCTGCGTGCCGATCGCTGGCGCACCTTCAGCCGCGTTTCGCTGCCGCTGATGGCGCCAGGCCTGGCAAACGCCTTTCTGATCAGCTTTATCGAGAGCATGGCCGATTTCGGCAACCCGATGGTGCTGGGCGGCAGCCACGGCGTGCTCTCGACAGAAATTTTCTTTTCGGTCGTGGGGGCGCAGAACGATCCGAGCCGGGCGGCGGTGCTGGCGATGATCCTGCTCTGCTTCACGCTGGCGGCCTTTGTGCTGCAGCGTTTGTGGCTGGGCGGTAAAAACTTTGCCACCGTGACCGGCAAAGGGGATGGCGGTCAGCACAGCCAGCTGCCGTCGCTGCTGCGCGGCGGCGTCTATGGGCTGGTGATCCCGTGGGGCCTCTTTACTCTGGTGGTCTACGGCATGATTCTGGTCGGAGGCTTCGTGCAGTCGTGGGGCCTGAACAGTGCGCTGACGGTTGAGCACTATGTGCGTGCTTTCCGCGTCAGCATCAGCGATGGCCATCTGCTGTGGAGCGGGGTGGCGTGGAACTCCTTCTGGACCACGCTGGAAATTGCGCTGATCGCCGCGCCGCTCACCGCTATCGTCGGGCTGCTGACCGCCTGGCTGATTGTCCGCCAGAAGTTCGCCGGCCGGCAGACGTTTGAGTTTCTGCTCATGCTGAGCTTTGCCATTCCCGGTACGGTTATCGGCGTAAGCTATGTCATGGCTTATAACCTGCCGCCGCTGGAGATCACCGGTACGGCCATGATCCTGATCGCCTGTTTTGTCTTCCGTAATATGCCGGTGGGCGTGCGCGGCGGCATTGCCGCCATGAGCCAGCTCGACAAAAGCCTGGATGAAGCATCACTGACGCTGGGTGCCAGCAGCTTCCGCACGCTGCGCAAAGTGGTCCTGCCGCTGCTGAAACCGGCGATCAGCGCCGCGCTGGTCTACGCCTTCGTGCGCGCTATCACCTCCATCAGTGCAGTGATTTTCCTCGTCAGCGCGCAGTACAACATGGCGACGTCTTACATCGTGGGCCTGGTGGAAAACGGGGAGTATGGCGTGGCTATTGCGTACTCCACCGTACTGATCTTTGTCATGCTGCTGATTATCGGCCTGTTCCAGTGGCTGGTGGGTGAGCGCCGGCTGCGCCGTGCAGCGCGCCCGGTGGATGTCGCCGCGCCACCTATTACCCCATCCTTAACGCAGGAGAGTGCTGTATGAGTGCCATCAAAGCAGGTTCCGTTGTATTTGAACACGTCACTAAGCGCTTTGCCGGCTTTAACGCGCTGCCGGATCTCTCGCTCACCGTAGAGCCGGGTACACTGGTGACGCTGCTGGGCCCCTCCGGCTGTGGTAAAACCACCACGCTGCGCCTGCTCGCGGGGCTGGAGCATCCTACCTCCGGGCGGATCCTGATTGGCGGAAAAGATGTTACCCGTCTCCCCGCCAATGAACGTGACGTTGCAATGGTGTTTCAAAGTTACGCGCTGTTCCCCCATATGAGTGCGCTGGACAATATCATGTACGGGCTGCAGTCGTCCGGGATGGCGAAGCGTGAGGCGCAGGATCGCGCGCGTGAGGGTCTGAAGCTGGTGGGACTGGAGAGTCAGGGACAGCGTCTGCCTTCAGAGCTGTCGGGCGGCCAGCAGCAGCGCATTGCGGTGGCGCGCGCACTGGTACTGGAGCCACAGGTACTGCTGCTGGATGAACCGCTTTCTAACCTGGATGAACGGCTGCGTCGCCGGGTGCGAACCGATATCCGCGATTTACAGCAACGGCTTGGCTTTACAGCGGTTTATGTCACGCACGATCAGGAAGAGGCGCTGGCGGTGTCCGATAAAATCATTGTCATGAAAGAGGGTGACATTGCCCAGCAGGGCGCCCCGGAAACGCTCTACCGCTGTCCGGCCTCAGAATTTATTGCCGATTTTATGGGGGAGGCCAATATCCTGCCGTGTGAAGTTGAGCAGGTAGCGGGCAGTGAGGCACTGATCCGGCTGGGAAACCAGCGCTATCGCGTGCCGGATAATGGCGTACGTGCCGGTACTGCCCGCCTCTCCGTTCGCCCGCAGTTTATTACGCTCAGCTCGCACGGCACCGGCGCGCTGGCGGGTGAAGTCACGCACTGCACCTGGCTGGGGGACCATATTGAATATGAAGTGAGTACTGAGCTGGGCGCCTTGTTTATCGTCGATGCACAGATGGAGCAGCAGCTGCCGCTGGCTGCACGGGTAGGCGTCGATTTCAAACCACAGGGGCTGGCTCTGATTGCCGGCTGATAAGAGGAAGCGTCATGAGTGAGACATCAAGCAGTGCGCTACAGGCGCGACGGGAGCTGGCTGAACAGGTTGCGCGGGCGGGGGGTGAAAGTGCGCTGGCATGGTTCCGGCAGCGTGAATCGCTGGTGGTGGAAACAAAATATGATCTGCAGGATGTGGTGTCCCGTGCCGATCGTGAAGTTGAGCAGCTGATAGCCGACCAGATCCGCCACCGGTTTCCGCAGGATGGTTTCCTGGGAGAAGAGTATGGCCTGCAGCCCGGCTCATCTGGTTATACCTGGGTGGTGGATCCTATCGATGGCACCAGCCCGTTTCTTAACGGGATGCCTAACTGGTGCGTATCAGTGGCCGTGCTGCATGAGGGAATACCGGTGGTTGGCGTTATTTATGCGCCGGTTTACGAGGAGTGTTATGCCGCCTCTCTCGGCGCAGGCGCAACCCTGAATGGCACGTTACTGCAGGTTGATCCCGCGCGCACCCTGCAAAACCATGTCACCGGTTTTGGTGCCAACAGCCACGTCAGTCCGGAAGAGGTTGGCAGGCTGCTTGCGTCGCTGCTGGCGGCGGGCGGCAACTTTATTCGTATTGGCTCAGGCGCTCTGATGCTGGCATGGGTCGCCGCAGGGCGGGTGGTAGGCTATTTTGAACCCTATATGCACGCCTGGGATTGTCTGGCGGGGTATTGCCTGGTGAAAGAGGCGGGGGGCTGGTATCACCCGTTCAATACCGAAGGCGACCACCTGCTGAAAGGCGCGCAGGTGCTGGCAGTGGCGCCCGGTGCGGAAACCGAACTCAGGCAGATTGCCGGCGTGTGATAATAATTGACGGATGCGCATTATTGCATCCGTTTTTAACCTAACCGGAATCTGGTATGCCAGCATACAACAGCAGCAAATAGTCGTTTCATCAGGCTATATGTATTAATTAAAGCGTAAACAGGAAGCTATATTTTAAAAAGATTTGGATGGCGTGCAATATTAATTGTAATGGTAATGTATAAGATTGTCACCATAATCACCTGTTTATAATTTATTTAATATGGTTATTATTAAGATGATTTCTCTTACACGAAAAGGAGAATATCATGACTAAAATTGATTATAACAGCTACCGCTCTGTAAAAAGCTTTAACCGTCGTGTACGCTTTCTTATTATGCACTACACCGCATTGAATTTTAACGGCTCAGTGAATGCGCTAACGGGCGCTTCCGTCAGCGCTCACTATCTGGTACCTGATTTTACAGACAAAACTTATATTGGCGCCGGGTTTACTGATGAACGTATATTTAACCTGGTAGATGAGCATGAGCGCGCATGGCATGCCGGCGTCAGCACGTGGGCCGGAAGAACAAATATTAATGATTCATCCATTGGTATAGAAATTGTTAATGAGGCTAAAAGTAGCAGTGAGGGATTTATTTTCCCTCCTTATCCCGACAGTCAGATCGAAGCAATTATCTCACTGGCATCTAATATTCTGCAGCGCTATCCGGATATTACACCCACGCAGGTAGTAGGGCATAGCGATATCTCTCTGGGCCGCAAAAGCGATCCGGGCGCCAGCTTCCCGTGGCAGAGGTTATATGAAGCGGGAGTGGGGGCCTGGTACGATGAAAGCACGAAACAGATGTATATGCAGCGTTTTGCTGCCGGACTGCCGGATAAAAATGAAATTATCAGCAAATTTAAGACATATGGCTATAACACGCAGGAGGCCGCATCCGCTCACGGCTATCGCGTGCTGGTCAGGGCGTTTCAGCTGCATTTTCGTCAGCAGGATTATGCGGGCGTAATGGATGCAGAAACGGCGGCAATCCTCTATGCGCTGGTGGATAAATATTTTCAAGGCTAACAGGCTCTGCTCTGCCGCACAGATAGCGGCAGAGCACTCTTCAGGATATGACAAATTCCTGATAGCCTGACCAGATGACGTACACCGCGAAATAGCAGAAAATCAGCGCTGAGGCGAGATAAGAGAGCCTCAGCAGCTTCCCACCCAGCATTTTGCCGCCCAGCGCGCCTGTCAGGCAGATCACACCGCTCCAGAGTAAACCTGCAATAAAGAAGCCGCTCAGGAATTCCGCCGTGGTGCCTGCACCCTGGTTACCCATACGCGCAATCAGCGCGCCGCCAACGCTGGCAAACCAGAGAATGGCGGTTGGCGATGACATCGCCAGTACCACTCCGCGCCGGAATTCCCGTGACGGCGGCTGAGGGGGCGCGGCTTCAGCTGCCGGCATGGCAACAGACTTTATCAGCGCAGCGTAAAGCATACGCCCGGCAAACCAGATTAATAACAGGCCACCGCCAATCCATAATGCCCAGCGCACAGGCGCAAATTGCAGCACCATAGCCATGCCCGCCAGCGCCAGCAGGGCATAGATCAAATCGCCAATGCAGGTGCCGACACCCAGCCAGAAACCCTGCAGAAAACCGCGCTGCATCGCCAGGGTCAGCATGGCGATATTAGCAAGACCAATATCGAGGCATAAGGAGAGGCTAAGCAAAAATCCATTTGAAAACGGCAACATAGATCCGTCCCAGGCAGAGAAAAAGCTATTAAATCATCTCTGGCAGGCAGTGTTAATCGCAGAATCAGATTGTTGACTAACTCCTATAGACGGCTTGCAGGATCGTTGCCAGATTGCCCGTTTCCTGACTACGCTGTATCACACCTCTGGACTGCAGGATAACCATAACGATGCTTATACCGTTGAAATCCGCTACGCCTGGTGCATTGACGCGCCTTTCAGTAGCACTGTCACTGGCTCTTTTTACTTTTGGGGGAAATGTAATGGCACAAAACAGCGAAAATCAAATTGCTCTGGTGGGCACCTGGACCAGCGTGCCTGATGCACCAGCCGCTGAAAAACCGGCACAGCCGAGTGAAGGCCTGTACCGGCTGAAGATGAACAGTGACGGAACGCTTACCCCGCTGGACGTGGTAAAGATGAAGAGTCCGTCATGGCTGGTGAAGTCTGCCGACGGGCGCTTCCTGTATACCACTAACGAAGAGAAGGCGGGCAGCGTAACCGCACTGTCGGTTGCGGCTGATGGCACCGTGAAAGTGATCAACACGATAACCAGCCACGGTGATGAGCCAACACACGCCACGCTCAGCCCCGATGGCCGCTATCTGCTGGTCGCCAACTATTCGGGTGATAAAGGCGGTGCGGGCATTGCCGTACTACCGGTGAACCAGGATGGGTCGCTGAGTGCGCCGGTGCAGCACTTTCCGTTTGCTGAAGGCAGCGGCGTGGTGGATGAGCGTCAGGAGAGCGGACATGCTCACTCAGTCACGTTTACGCCGGATGGAAAAACGCTTTATGCCGCTGATCTGGGAGGTGACACGCTTTATGCTTATCGCTACGACGCGCATTCAGCCACACCGCTGCAGCCGGATCCGGCACGCGATATGACCTTTTCACCCGGTGCCGGGCCGCGCCATATGGTATTTTCAGCCGATGGTCACTACGCCTGGGTCATTGCAGAAATGGCGGCTGTGATCGAAACCTGGCGGTTTACGGGAGAGAAACCGGAACGTATCGCGAGTACGGACATAGCGCCCGATAACGCTACGGCGGATCAGAGAAGCGGCGGCGCAATCATGCTTAGCCCGCAGGGCAAATTTCTGATTGTGTCCAACCGCGGTTCGCACAACCATCTGCTGGTATTCCGGATTGGTCGTGACGGCAAACCGGAAGCGCCCGTACGTTACCCGGCAGGCGGCATTGAACCCCGGGCGATATCTTTCGACGCCACCGGTCGCTATCTGTACGTGACCAATGTCTTCACTAACGCTATTTCGCTGTTTTCTTTCGATGAAGAGAGCGGCGAGCTGAAGGCGAAAGGCGAGGCGGTAAAAATTGCCACGCCAACTGATATCAAATTTGTGACCACTGCACATTCGGATGCACGCTGAGTGGCTAACGGATAGGTAACTGTTCAAGCGCCGTCAGCAGCGCATCAACTTTCGGTAACAGCTGCTTGCGGCGCGGCCAGATCAGTGAAAGCGCAAAGCCGTCTGGCTGCTGCTGCGGCAGAATGATTTCGAGCTCGCCACGCTGCAGTGGCCCGGCGATCAGCCAGGAGGGCATCTGCGCCACGCCGAGTCCGGCGCAGACGGCCTGCACCTGTGCGTCAACATCGCCCAGCGCCATGCGGTGCGGTACATTACGCCAATAAGCGTGTCCTTCTGCCGTGGTCAGCAGCCAGGGTTTCGTCGTGCCATCAACCCGTTCATACATCACCGCCGGATGCAGCAGCAGCTCGCTTTCCGTTGCGGGGTAGCCGTGGCGTGCCAGATAGTCAGGTGCCGCGCAAAATACCATCCGTTCGCGCCCGAGATGACGATAGCCCAGCGACGCAGGGAGATCCGGCGAACCGCCAATGCGTACGGCCAGATCGATCCCTTCCTCAAACAGATCGATAAAACGATCGGAAAACGTCAGGTTTAGCTCTACCTCCGCATGCTGCTGGCAAAAAGCGATCAGCAGCGGCATCACCGCCAGCCGCCCATAGGTGCTGGGCAGGGCCAGTCGCAGGCGTCCGGATGGGATTGTCCGCTGCGCGGCCAGAACCGATTCCGCTTCGGCCAGCTCCTCCATCACCCGCAGACAGGTCTGATAGTAGGCGCTGCCGGCATCGGTTAATTTCAGACTGCGCGTGGTGCGCTCCAGCAGCCGCGAACCGAGACGCGTTTCAAGCCGGGTCACACTTTTACTGATCGCTGAACCGGTCAGATGCAGCCGCTGCGCTGCCGCAGCAAAGCTGCCGCATTCCACGCTGGCAACAAAGGGAACGATATCTTTCAGGCGGTGATCGTGCATCTATTCATGAACTCAATTCAGAAATGAAGTGAATTTTTACCAGAGATAAGAACTGATTTCTCTATTAGGCTGAATATTAATAAACTAACGGGAGAATCATGATGAAAAAAAACGCACTCATCGTAGGGATCAGCGGCGTTATCGGACGTGCACTGGCAGAACAGCTGCAGAAAGAGGGCTGGGACGTTACCGGGTTGTCACGCGGACGCGGTGCCGTACCGGACGGTTGTCGTAGCCTCACAGCCGATCTTACTGACAGCGATGCAGTACGCGATGCGCTGGCGCAGGAAAAACCCGATGCGCTGTTTTTCAGCGTCTGGGCACGTCAGGAAAATGAAAAAGAGAATATCCGCGTTAATGGCGGCATGGTACGCAACGTCATTGAGGCGCTGGGCGAACGGCTGCAGGGTGCCCACGTGGCGCTGGTCACCGGCCTTAAGCACTATCTGGGGCCTTTTGAAGCCTACGGTAAAGGTGCCGTGCCGGTTACGCCGTTTCGTGAAGAGCAGGGTCGTCAGCCGGTGGATAACTTCTACTATGCGCAGGAAGATGAGCTGTTTGCCGGTGCCGAAAAATATGACTATCGCTGGAGCGTGCACCGTCCGCACACCATCGTTGGCTTTGCACTCGGTAATGCGATGAATATGGGTCAGACGCTGGCCGTCTATGCCACCCTGTGTCGTGAAAAAGGCTGGCCGTTTGTCTTCCCCGGCTCGCCTGAGCAGTGGAATGGCCTGGTGGATGTGACGGATGCCGGTTTGCTGGCTGAACAGCTGGTCTGGGCGGCTACAGCAGAAGGCGCAGCGAATCAGGACTTCAATGCAGTTAACGGCGACGTTTTCCGCTGGAACTGGATGTGGCCGCAGCTGGCAGCTTATTTTGGGATTGAGCCTGCAGAATTACCGGCTCAGACGTCGCCGCTGGAAGAGAGAATGCAGGAGGCGGCTGAAATCTGGCAGGAGATCGCCGCGCGTTATCAGCTGCGGGAAGCGGATATCAGTAAGCTGGCGTCATGGTGGCATACCGATGCCGATCTTGGTCGTCCGATGGAGGTGTTTACAGACATGAGCAAAAGCCGCAAAGCCGGTTTTACCGGTTATCGTTCGTCCGTTGACTCTTTCATTCAGCTGTTTGATCGTCTTAAAGCGGAAAACATTATCCCGCAGTAAGCGCTCTGGTTCTGCCGCCGCCCCAGGCGAGCGGCAGACGTTACGTGTAAACGCTATTTTTTACCGCTCTGTTTTGAATCTGTAAAACTGATGTACCTGGTCTGTTTTCATCCTGTGAAGTTATGCGCAAAACGCACAAAAGCCTCAAATCAGCGGCAGATTTGTGCGGTCCGTTTATTTATTTTTAGTACCAGATCCTTACAATAACCCGCTGATACATTTCATCAGGTTATTGCGTTATGACAACACTTCTAAAAAACAACAACAGTGATACACAGCAACTTCTTGTCGCCATAGAACAGGCCGTCAGCGAACCCGTTCCGCTGGTGCGGTCCCTGTCCGAGAATTTCTGGCAGCAAATTGAGTCGCTGACTGCTATTGCTGCTGAAGAGTAATCATCAGGTCCCGGCTGGCTATCAGAGTTAACCGGGACATCTTCTTTATCCCTTCTTATGACTGCCTGAAATTTTTCTTTTCCCTGCTCCTCTTTCCTGAAACAGCAGCTAAAATTAGCTCGTTCAGTACGCGCGACCCACGGCACCTGTCAAAATCGCTTTTTATCCTGTTTTCTACGTATAAACATGATGTTACCTTTTTGTAAATTAAGGTAAATAACGGGGAGAGAGTGAGGATTTTCCCGCTGCGGGTTTAACTGTACTGCTTTTTTACGGTATAAATCTTTCACCAATAAGCCGGGCGAAATGACAACCCATGACTATCACCGCAAGCCGTACTCTTATCACTACTCTGCTGCTGTTTACACTGGCTGGATGTGCGAAAAAACATCATGAAGCGCCTCCGCCTGACAGTGCTGAAGTTGCGCTTTCTGGTGATAAACAGCCCGATCTGATCCCGGTTATTGCTGCACTGCACGATCAAATGCACTCCTGGCAGGGGACAAAATACCAGTGGGGAGGCACGCAGCTCTCCGGCGTTGACTGCTCAGGCTTTGTCTGGCGTACGCTGAAAGACCGCTTTAACATTCCGATGGAACGCGTGACAACACGAGAACTTATTGCGATGGGCAAGCCGGTGGATCAGGCCCATCTGCAGCCAGGCGATCTGGTTTTTTTCCGCATCAGGCATGAGTTGCACGTAGGCTTTTATGACACTGACCGGCAGTTCCTGCATGCGTCAGTCAGTCAGGGCGTGATGCGTTCGTCACTCAATAATCCTTACTGGAAATCTGTTTATCTGCAGGCGCGCCGGTTGCCGCGCGAACAAAGCTCACAGATCAGTTTCAACTATAAGAATAAAGTCTGAAGGTAATCTGTCTTTGTGAAGCAGAGAGAACCAGCGCTGAAACGCCAGCCTCCTTAAAGAAAACCGCCTTCAGGCGGTTTTTTTATGCCTGAATTTTATTCAAAAAATATGAACAAAAACGGCAAAATGCTTAGCTTTTAAACTCACCGCAATACGCTTATTCTCTCTTCATCGCAACAGAGTCCGCATCCGAAGCGTTAATCCAGTTAGATTTCATACGTTAATCTCAGTGAAATAAACTGTGTGACAGGCTGCTAGTTTTGATTAGCATGATCACAATAAACGCATTTATTATCAATATATGTATAGTTTCATTTGTTACTATATCTCTTATCGAAGGCGTGTGCCTTAAAACAGACATTAAGGAAAAAAGTATGAAAACCATGAAAGCTTTTTCAATTGCTGCCGTAACTGCCCTGACGCTGGTATCAGGTGCGAGCTTTGCACAGAGCATCTCTGTCACATCCGGTACGCTGGACGGTGCAGAAGCCAAAATAGCAGCGCAGGCTCAGGAGCAGGGCGCACAGTATAAAATTACTGAAGCCAATACGAATAACCGTGTGCATATGACGGCTGAACTCTACAAATAATTCAGCGTGATGAGTGTTAAGGCCGCCTGCGGGCGGCTTTGCTGCTTTAATCGCTCAAAAAATGAACAGTTGCTGGCAGCGTACCTGCCATGCGGGCTGCAGAAGGTTATCCACAGGTTTGCGCCTGCTCTTTTCACGCGGAATGTGGATAAACCAGGTGACCCTGCACCGTCGCTTCTGCCAGACCCTGCATATAAATCACTGCACTTCTCTGCATTATCTACCTGGCCATTATCTTTTTATTTGATGAAACTTTTAATAATATCGAATAAGAACAGCGACACGTCTTTTCGCTAATTTTAACCTTTAGTAACTTATTTCTGGTTACACATTAATAATACCCATCTCAGGCCTCTAATTCGATATTCCGGAATTTCATTACTATATTCAGCATGAATGCAATCTGCATTTATTTTCGGGGATACGAATATGCGTAAAATAGCATTTGCTTTATTCACTGCAGGGGTGTTGTTGTCAGCCACCGCGCAGGTTCAGGCTAAAGGCTGTCTGAAAGGGGCAGCGGTAGGGGGTGTGGCAGGGCATCTTAAGCATCACGGCGTAGCCGGTGCAGCAGCAGGATGTGCAGTAGGTCACCACATGGCGAATAAAAAAGAGAAAGAAGCGGATAAACATACGCAGTAACAGATTCACGGCAGGGTGGTATTGAGCCCTGCCTGATAATGCTTAATGATCCTGTTTATTGCCCTGCGTCCACGGATTAAATCCGGCATCAGCGCAATCTTTCTCAGGCTGTTCCGACAACATATCCCGATAGAGCGCTTCAACTTCTGCACGTGCCCAGGGGGTACGCCGCAAAAATTTAAGGCTCGACTTGATACTGGGATCGCTTTTAAAGCAGTTGATATTGATCTGTTTAGCCAGTTCTGCCCAGCCGTAACGCTCCACCAGTGCAGTCACTATCATTTCCAGCGTTACGCCGTGCAGAGGATCATTTGAATGCATGTCAGGTTACGTCTCGCGGGCAAAAAGGGGCGCCAAGGTTACCGTAAACCTGCGGTAACCGCAAACCACCCCGCGGTGAAAAGGGGTTATCAGGATTGATCGACCCAGATGAGTTTATCGGTAGCAAACCCCAGCTCCCTGGCAAGCTTAACGTAATCACGCTTAACCTGTTCCGGGATCTGCGGCTGACGCGACAGGATCCACAAGTAGCCCCGATTCGGGCCGCTGACCAGCGCATACTGATAATCATCATCCAGCGCGATAACGTTGTAACCGCCATAGAAAGGCCCAAAGAACGAGACCTTCAGGGCCGCGACGTCAGTGCGTCCGGTGAAATAAGCTTTACCCTCGCTTTCACTCCAGCTTTTCTTCACCGGATCGTAGCCGCGATTGATCACAACCAGGCCGCCATCACTGCGCTTTTTATACGTGGCGGTGACGTGATCTTTACCGCGTTCAAAACGGTGATCGAGACGGGCAATTTCATACCACTTACCCAGGTAGCGCTCTGCATCAAAACCGGAGACCGGCTTGACACCTTTTGGCGGGGTGGGCGATTTGCAGGCCACCAGCGTTAATGAAAGCGCGGTGACGGCAACCAGAGGCCAAATCTTCATTGTCACTCCTTACACAACATCATAAAAATTCCATGCTGAGTATAGTTAAGGATTGACGGGACGTATGGCGTGCGCGGGCGGGTGCACCTTACCCGCGCATCTGACCTGCCCGGCTTATGACGTTTTCTCGTCGTCCGACGGAATTAAAGGTTCATCAATGGCGATCGACTTGCCTGACTTCAGCAGCTGAATATCGAGCATGACGTAAGTCATGGTAGTGATAAACAGAGAAATCACGCTGCCAATGACGCCACTGGTGGTAAAGGTAAAGAAGTTATACATCACCACCCAGGTCACACAGATAAACAGCGCCAGCGCCACGCTGATAGCGGATTGTGAATAATTTGTCGCGCGCGCGCCCATTTCGTTGATTTGCATACTGAGGTTACAGCCTGTGTATTTCTCAAGTATCCAGATGCCCTGGTCCCAGCTGCGCAGACGACGCGCGCTGCCGCGCGTCACAAACAGAAACAGCAGCGAGATAAACAGGCCCGAGAAAGCGATCAGCACCGGCACCGCCTGCAGGGCATAAGCGATACTTTTATGCAGCGAATCCTGCGCCAGACCGGTGAGATCAAGCGTTAACGATGCGCCGAGGACGCCATACAAAAACAGAAACAGCACCAGGTAGAGCGCGTTACGTTTCCAGTCGAGATCGGCTTCATGGTTTTTCTGCTGACGAGCAATAACCAGAGCCTGCTGCAGTCGCTGCGCGTCAGCGGAGCTGGCTGCGATGCTTTCAGGCTCGCTGCCCAGCAGCCGGTGGATAAAAGGCCGATCGGCCTGATCAATAGTCACGTGCATAAACATCCCGCAAACAGAATATAAGTGGCGACAGTGTACCATTTGCCGGCGCAAATTGATTTTAAGGACATCGTTCATCAGCGGCTCACGTTATCCTGTACGGTGGCTGAACCTTCGTCCGGCGCATGAGTATCCATCAGGGCGTACAGCCGGTCATTGGCGATAATGAATTATTCGGGTAACGTGGAATAGAGACTATCACCTTCATCACGCCAGTCAGGACTGGCAGGAGCCTCTTCGATGTCAGTTTCTTCTTCACTGGTTGCGCTGGTTTGCCGCACACCTGAAAATGCGGCAACCGCCTGTCAGCTCAGCGCATTCAGCGCTCAGCTCACCAAACGTGGCCTGGTCAGCATCCTGATTCATGTGCAATCACGCAGTGAACTGCAGCAGGCGCTGCAGAATGCCGCGGCGTTGCCGGTCACGCATCTGCTGTTTCTCTCTTCTGTCTGTGACGATGAACAGAGCCTGGCAGCAGAGATATTGCCTGCGGTTGCGCAGCTTCATGCGGATGCACAGACGCTGGCCAGCGATCGCTACAGCGCAGGCGAAGCGCTCGCGCTGCTACTGCTTTCTCAGGGGCATCAGCGGACGGGCTTTATGCATGCCGGTGAAACGCCGGAGATAGCTCGTCAGCTGGCAGGCGTCAATGCCGTTTTGCAGACGCAGGAAAAAGAGGTGCAGCTTTTGCTGACAGCCGGCCGTGAGCGGCGCGAAGAGGCGTATCAATCGATGATGGCGTATCTGAAGAAAACCCGTGCCGCCGAACGTATCAACGCGCTGGTGTGCAGCAGCGATGAGCTGGCGTTTGGCGCGCTGCAGGCTGTGCGTGATTTTGGTCAGGGCGCACACGTTGCGGTAACGGGATACGGTAACGTGGCTGAAGCGGCGATGTCCACCTGGCATCTTACCCGCTGGGCCCCGCGCAGCGATTTGCGGGTGACAGAAACGTTAAACCGGTTACTGGAGCAGGGCGCTGACAACAACAGTGGCTGGCAGCAGGGTGAACTGGAAGTGCGGCACTCCCATCAGGGGAAATATATTCCCGGCGAAATGTCGCAATGCGGCTGTGCTATACGCCACTGAGTTGCGGCCCCGGATAGCGTGGTAATGCGTATCCGGGGCCATAGCCTCAACGCAGCACGCCGCTGCTGTCAGCCTGTGTGGCAACGGAAGGCTCAATCACCACCGGGATACTTTTATAGGCGGGAATACCGCTTTGCGTATCGTGGCTGTCGAGTGGCACCATAATATTCGCTTCCGGATAGTAAGCGGCTACCGATCCGGGGGCCATGTCATAAATCACGATTGTCAGGTTCTTCATACGGCGATGGGTGCGGTTACCCTGCGGATCGAGCGCGGTCATATCGACCGTATCCCCGGAGCGCAGCTGCCGGCTCTCCGCTTCATCAGCGGAAATAAACAGCACATCGCGCCGCCCGGTAATGCCCCGATACCGATCGTTTAGCCCGTATAGCGTGGTGTTGTATTGATCGTGACTGCGCAGCGTAGTCAGCACCAGATCGTGACACTTCAGCGAGCGCGGATCCTCATTGATCCCCTGCATCACTTTAAACTGCGCGCGTTTTGACGGCGTCAGCCAGACACGTTCAGACGCCGCATTATGCAGGCGGAAACCGCCCGGCTGCATAACGCGCTGGTTAAAGTTCTCAAAAGCGGGAAACACGGCTTCAATGGCATCACGAATGTTGCTGTAGTCGCTGACCATTTTGTCCCAGTTTACGCGGGAGGCCGGCAGCGTCGCTTTGGCCAGTCCGGCAACCAGCGCCGGTTCCGATTTAAGATGCGGGGATGCAGGCTCCAGCGTGCCGCGCGAGGCGTGAACCATTGACATAGAATCTTCCACGGTCACGCTCTGATCGCCCGAAGCCTGGCGATCCCTTTCCGTACGTCCCAGCACCGGCAGCAGGTAGCTGTGCTTAGCCATCAGCAGGTGAGAGCGGTTGAGCTTCGTCGCCATATGAACCACCAGATCGAGCTTGCGCATCGCCTCAAAGGTGATTTGCGGATCGGAGATGGCTTCGGCGAGGTTACCGCCCAGGCAAAGCAGCGCTTTTGAGCGCCCGTCGCGAATCGCCTGAATCGCCGCCACCGCACCGTGCCCGTGCTGCTGCGGGGGCGTGAAGCCAAAGACCTTCTGCAGACTGTCCAGCAGGGTCTGTGAGGGGATCTCTGTGATGCCAACCGTGCGATCGCCCTGAACATTTGAGTGCCCGCGCAGCGGACAAATGCCCGCGCCGCGGCGGCCGATATTGCCGCGCAGCAGCAGCAGATTCGCAATCTGCTGCACATTCTGCGTGCCGTACTGATGCTGCGTAATACCCATCCCGTAGCAGATAATGGTGTTTTCTGCGGCGGCGTAGAGGTGGGCAATGTTCTGGATCTCAGCGATATCCATCCCAGAAACTTTCAGAATATGATCCCAGCTGGTGTCGTCCAGATCGGCTTTCAGCGCCACAAAACCTTCAGTATGTTCACTGATAAAGGTTTCATCCAGAACCGGCGGTTCGCCGGCCGCCAGCGCCTTATCGTGCATAGCCAGCAGCGTTTTCATCACGCCTTTAAGCATGGCTGCATCACCGCCAACGCGCACCTTGTAGTAGGTTGAAGCCAGCTGCGTGGACCCCATTGAGAGCATTTCAATCGGACTTTGCGGTGAGGTAAAGCGTTCCAGCCCGCGCTCGCGCAATGGATTGATGGCAACAATCTTCGCGCCGCGTTTTGACACTTCCCGCAGTGTTCCCAGCATACGCGGATGGTTGGTGCCAGGGTTGTGTCCAATGCAGAGCACCAGATCGGCGTGATCAAAATCCTCCAGCTCTACTGTACCTTTGCCAACGCCAATCGACTCTGGCAGGCCTACGCTGGTGGGTTCGTGGCACATATTCGAGCAGTCGGGAAAGTTGTTTGTGCCATATTCACGGGCAAACAGCTGCCAGAGAAAGGCCGCTTCATTTGAAGCGCGGCCGGAGGTGTAAAATTCAACGCTATCAGGATCGTCATAACCGCGCAGCAGCGCGCCAATCTCCTGCAGCGCCGTGTCCCATTCAATCGGCTGATAAGTGTCGCTGGCTGCATCATATTTCATGGGATGGGTCAGGCGTCCTTCACCTTCCAGTTCAAAAGCGCTGCGCTCCCAGAGTTCGCTGACGGTATGCGCGGCGAAAAAGGCAGGCGTAGTGCGTTTACTGGTCGCTTCCCAGGAAACAGCTTTGGCACCGTTCTCGCAAAATTCAAATGAGGAGGCGTGACGTGGATCGGGCCAGGCGCAGCCCGGACAATCAAACCCTTCAGGCTGGTTGACTTTGAATAAGGCGATAACATCCTGTTTTACCGCCATCTGATGCCGGATCGCATCTGCTACCGCTTTCAGTGCTCCCCAGCCGCCCGCTGAGCCTCCATAAGGTTTAATGCCGACATCCCGGTTCTGCTCTTTCATGGCTGCTTATCTCGTGTAAAAAATTATCTCTTAAGCCTGGAATAAGCTGCGGCGTCCGCAAGGAAACTATATGAAACACGCTATTTTAATGTTTACAGAATATTGCAGCGCTGCGATTGCTAAAAACGTGTTAAAGCACCTCTGATTATCGTCCTGCGGTAATAATATGCTATATAAATGATAATTATTCTCAGTGAATTGATGCGGAACTGACAGAATGCAAAACGATAAATCTCTCTATGCTGACTGCTGTATTGCAGGCGGTGGCCCGGCAGGATTGATGCTGGGATACCTGCTGGCGCGCGCCGGCGTAAACGTTATTGTTATTGAAAAACATGCGGATTTTCTGCGTGATTTTCGTGGCGACACGATCCATCCTTCCACGCTGGAGATCATGTACCAGCTTGGATTACTGGATGAGCTGTTAACGCTGCCGCATCAGCGCACTGAGAAACTGCAGGCGGAAGTTGGCGGCGAAGAGATCACTATGGCGGACTTTTCCCGCCTGCCGGTGCGCTGCCGTTTTATCGCCTTTATGCCGCAGTGGGATTTTCTCGATTTTCTGGCCCGTAAAGCCCGCGCCTTTGATAATTTTACCCTGCTGCACGATACCGGCTTTGCTGACTTCATCAGAGAGGGAGATCGGATTACTGGCCTGACGACGTTACAGGGTCACACTATTCATGCGCCGCTTGTGGTCGGGGCAGATGGCCGTCATTCGCAGGTTCGTGCTAAAGCGGGATTAACCAGCCAGAATTTTGGCGCGCCGCGTGATGTGCTGTGGTTTTCACTCGCTAAACAGCCCGACGATCCGGCGCTCGGAATGGGTCATAAAGGGCCGAAACAGAATTTTATCGTGATCGATCGCGGTGACTACTGGCAGTGTGGCTATACCATCGAAAAAGGCGAGTTTGAGCGACTGAAAGAGACCGATATCGCAGCGTTTATTACACAGCTTGCTGAGGTTGCGCCGTTCAGTGAAGCGCGTATGCAGGCGCTGACCGGCTGGGAGATGTTCCACCTGCTGTCGATTCGGATCGATCGTCTCGATAGCTGGTGCCGGCCAGGCGTCCTCTGTATCGGTGATGCAGCGCATGCAATGTCGCCTATCGGGGGCGTAGGGGTCAATCTGGCGATTCAGGATGCAGTGGCCACCGCTAATCTGCTGACGCCCGCGCTGCTGAAAGGTGAGGTAAACCTTAAAACGCTGCAGAAAGTCCAGCGGCGGCGTCAGTTTCCCACGGTCGCCACGCAGTTTCTGCAGATCAAGATGAGCAGTAAAAAACGCACGCGCAGCGCGCCATCCAAAGTGCCACAGTTCATCAGCCGCTACCCGTTTCTGCGGCATCTGTTTGGACGCCTTATCGGACTGGGATTTCGCCCGGAACGTCCGCGCCTGGCAGATAAAGGCTGAACGGCAGGCAAAAAAAAGCCCGCGAGGCGGGCAGGCGAACGATAACCGGTAAACTTTCTCGTCAGCAACGCATTGCTGTTTAGCGTCACTATAGTAGCAACGATTACGCAGGCGTACGAATTTTGTTCGATGAGTTAATTTTGCTGAACAGATAAATAATTTAAAGATTACGGTAGCGTTCCTGGTTTAGTCTGCGCCCTGAGTAATAACGATCATCGCTTCAGCAATGTCAGCCCGCGCTGCCCGCGCCTGCTGATATTCTGGCGAATGGTAACACTCAACGGCCGTCTGATAATCGGGAAACGCGATTAATACATGGCGGGCATAGGTTTTACCTTCCAGCGTCAGCGCGTGCTCACTGCGTGCAAGAAAGGTCGCCTGATATTTATCAAAAGCTGCCGGTGCGAGATCCCGGTAACGCTGATAGCGCTCAGCATCATGCACCGTAACGTGAGCTATCCAGTAAGCAGTCATCGCTACTCCTCCGTCGTCAGAATTGTTTTCGCCAGCTGCGCCGCTTCCGTCAGATGCTGAATCACCGCTTCTCTGGCCTGCTGCGGATTGCTGGCTTCAACCGCAGCGTAAATACGCGACATACGTTCAAATCCGGCTACCTGACGCTCAGGACTACGCAGCGTCAGGGCGCGCAGACGGCTGATGCGGCTATTGAGCCGCTGCACAATTTCCCAGGCGATATGATGCTCTGCAATCGAAAACAGCGTTTCGTAAAACGCCTGCGACGCTTCAACCCGTTCAATATCGTCATGATGTTCAGAAGCGCTGGCAATCCGCATCAGCCGCGTGTGCAGCGCCTGCTTGTCTTCCGCTGTGGCTGTACGGGCGCAATCCTCTGCGGCTGCAGATTCAAGCAGCTGCCGTATGCTGTAGATCTGCTGCGCAACCTCCCAGGTGAGCCGCGCCACGATAGGCCCTTTTTTGGGCAGATTTTCAATCAGGCCTTCCGCTTCCAGATAACGGATCACTTCCCGCACCACGGTACGACTGACACCCAGCTCATCACACAGTGAGCGTTCAACCAGACGATCGCCCGCTTTAAAATAGCCCGAGATGATTGCCTGTCTTACTTTCACCAGCGCCAGTTCCCTGAGAGTCACCGGCGTGTTTTCAATCCTTAAGGAGTGAATCGCAATCATGATCTTCCCTATTGTCCTGCGTTAAGAATCGTTGCGCGCAGCCCTGCGCGCGCTCTTTTTTACTATTAGCACTGTTATGGCAATGAACGCAACGTTGCAGGTAGTACGGGCAACAGGGCCTGAAGCAACAAAGTGATAAACGGTGCTGCGGTTTATCCTGATGCGGTCGCGCCAGTAATTTGTCATTGCTCACATTTTTATCACCGATCGCTGACGCTTTTCGGTTCTCATCACGCCTTTTCCTGAAACCCCCTACTTATCAGCAACATAAATTTATCCTGTCGTACAGGCCTGCATCAGTTATTTGAGGCCAGTCACACTCCGGCAGCAGTATTGTTATCCGACGCGATGCACCTGAACAGAGAGTCAAAAGATGGCCGGAACCGCAGCTGGCGCACGCTGAAGCGGAAAAAGCAGCTAATTAATGTATGACTGTATGATGGTATACCAACTTTTGACATCCCAAAAGCGCCGATGTTATACCCCTTTCACCAGTAGTAATTAACAAACCGTTAACTTGAAAGGGGATTACATGCATCCGGACATTCGTAAAACCATCGTCACAACTGAAACGCTGTATACCGACGGCGGCAAAGCGGCAGGCACGCCGCTGGTGATGATTGCCGCTGCAGCCGTGGTCAAAAATCCGTGGGCTGGCAGAGGTTTTGTTGAAGATCTGGCACCGGAAATCCGTGAGATGGCGCCGGTATTGGGCGAATTGCTGACCGGACTCATCGTTAAAGAGGCGGGAGGCGGCGATCGCGTGGTCGCCTATGGCAAATGTGCCGTTACCGGACTGAACGGCGAGCTGGAGCACGCCTCAGCGCTGATCCATACGCTGCATTTTGGTAATCACTACCGTTCTGCAGTGCAGGGCAAAACCTATCTGGCATTCAATAATACGCGCGGCCCGGCCAACACGCCGATTCTGGTTCCGATGATGGGAACAGAAGATGAGGGCTCGCGCGAACACTATCTGACCATGCAGTTCAATATTAACGATGCGCCATTCAGTGACGAGATCGTGATTGCGCTGGGCGCTGCGCTGGGCGGACGGCCGCACCACCGTATCGGTAACCGTTATCTTGATCTTAAAGAGCTTGGCCATGATCAGAAAAATCCAGCGGCTGTCTGAGGCGTTATCACAGGTCAGCTATCTCGAAGCGGGAACAGGCACCCCCCTGGTGCTGATTCACGGTGTGGGCATGAATGCTGAAGCCTGGTTTCCCCAGATAGCGGTACTGAGCCGCCATTTCCGGGTGATCGCAGTGGATATGCCCGGACATGGCGAGAGCACGGGCTTCGGGCATCATGCGACGCTGACCGATTACGTCGACTGGCTGGCGGTCTTTCTCGCCACCCAGCCAGAACAACGCTTCGCTGTTGCCGGGCACTCAATGGGCGCTCTGATTACCGCCGGACTGGCGATTGATTATCCGCACTATGTCAGCCGGGCAATCGTGATGAGCGGCGTATTCAGGCGCTCAGCTGCTGCCCGGGCGGCGGTACTGCAGCGCGCTCACGAGCTGGCAAGCGGCAACGTACAGCTGGATGCGCCACTGGAGCGCTGGTTCAGCGCTACCCCTCAGGAGCAGCCGCTGCGACACAAAGTCGGTGAGTGGCTGCAGCAGGTCAGCCCGGCAGGCTATGCGCGTGCCTATCAGGCTTTCGCTGAGGGCGACTCGCTGTATGCCGATCGCTGGGCAGAGATGCGCTGTCCGGTGCTGGTAATGACGGGGGAACTGGACGCCAACTCCAGCCCGGACATGACCCGACAGATGGCCAGCGCCGCGCTTTACGGTGAGGCGGTGGTTATCGATAACGCCAGACACATGTTGAATCTGACCGATGCTGAACGGGTAACACGGGAGATGCTCTCTTTCCTCGAGCCGGTTGCAGCCCACGTCACGTCACAAGAGCCTATTCAGGAGTAACTTATGGACGCAGATAAACGCAGACAATTGCGCGACGCCTTTGGTGCCTTTATGACGGGCGTAACCGTGGTCACGACCCACGATGCGAATGGTGAGCCAATTGGTTTTACCGCTAACTCTTTTTCCTCGGTATCACTGGACCCGGCGCTGCTGCTGGTGAGCATCGACAAACGGTCGGCTAACTTTGAGCACTTTACGCAGTGCCGCCATTTTGCCGTCAATATTCTGGCAGAACAGCAGAAAGAGACGTCGAACGTGTTTGCGCAGAAGATTGCCGATCGCTTTGCGCGCGTCAGCTGGCGACGCGGAGAGCAGGGTACACCCCTGATTGATGAGAGTTCGGCCTGGTTTGAGTGTTCGCTGCATCAGGTGATTGACGCGGGCGACCACGCGATCCTGATCGGTAATGTGCTGCAATTCGCTTCCAGCGGCACCGCGGGTCTGGGCTACTATCGCGGCGCCTATTTCACACCTTACCAGCAGGCGGAGTCACTGATTAGCGGGCCGGATGTCGTGGTGAGTGCGCTTATCGAATCTGCTGGTCAGGTGCTGCTGGTCCGGCAGTCAGAAGGGTACAGTCTGCCGGCACAAACCATGCGCGGTCGCAGTGTTGATGAAACGCTGACGCAGGTGTTCAGTACGCTGCAGATTGCCGCCAGTCCGGGTTTTATCTATTCCATGTGGGAAGACAGGCAGAAAAAGCAGCAGCATATTGTCTTCTTATGTGCGCAGCCCACGGGCAGTACGCTGCCCGTTGTGGATCAGGGAGAGTGGCGGGATCTGCAGGACCTGGCCACCATGCCGGTCGCAGACAGTGCGCTGCAGGCGCTGCTGGGGCGCTATATGCGTGAATACGCGGCGGGCAATTATGGCCTTTATTACGGTGATGAAGCGCAAGGCTCTGTGCGCCAGTTCGTTACGCCAGCCCATCAGGAGGTGGTATGAAGCTTTCTCTGTTTCTGCATATGGAGCGCGTCTCAGCTGATGATGCACAGGATAAGCTCTACGAAGAGATGATGACGCTGTGCGAAATCGCCGATCGCGGTGGTCTGCACGCCATCTGGACCGGTGAACACCATGGTATGAATTTTACCATTGCCCCCAATCCTTTTATTAATCTGGTGGATATTGCGCACCGCACACAGCATGTGCGCCTCGGCACCGGCACCATTATTGCGCCGTTTACCCATCCGATTCGCCTTGCCGGTGAGGCGGCAATGACCGACATCATCACTAACGGACGGCTGGAGCTGGGTATTGCGCGCGGGGCCTATGCGTATGAGTATGAGCGTCTGCTGCCAGGGCTTGATGCCTGGGGGGCCGGCCAGCGCATGCGGGAACTGGTCCCGGCAGTAAAAGCGCTCTGGCGCGGTGATTATACTCATCAGGGCGAGTTCTGGCAGTTTCCTTCCACCACATCATCGCCGTTACCCAAACAGCAGCCGCATCCTCCCATCTGGGTTGCTGCCCGCGATCCCAACAGCCATGAGTTTGCCGTTAAACAGGGTTGTAACGTGCAGTGCACGCCGCTGCATCAGGGGGACGAGGAGATTGTCCGGCTGATCACCACGTTTAAAGAGGCGTGCCGGGAATACGCTCCGGAGCAACCGCTAAAAATTATGCTGCTGCAGCACGGTTTCGTGGCGGCGGATGAGGCGGATGCACAGCAGGCAGCAGAGGAGCTGAACCGCTTCTACCACTATTTCGGCGCCTGGTTTAAAAACGAGCGACCGGTGACGCAGGGGCTTATTGCCCCACTGAGTGAGGAAGAGATGGCCGCTAACACGTATTACAGCGCAGAAAAAATGCGCCAGAACCTGGCTATCGGTACGGCGGACGAAGTGATCGCACGGCTGAAAAACTATGAAGCACTGGGCTATGACGAATATGCGCTGTGGCTCGACAGCGGTATGACCTTTGAACGCAAAAAGGCCTCACTGATGCGCTTTATTGAACAGGTCGTTCCGGAATTCCACTAAGCGGAGAGAGAGATGGACGCGTTTAAACTCTACATTGACGGGCAGTTTGTAACCGGCGCTGCCTCGTTCACATCCCTTAATCCGGCGACAGCAGAACCCTGGGCCACGATCGCCGGCGCAGAGCAGCAGGAGACTGACCACGCGGTGGAGGCGGCTGCCCGCGCGTTTACGTCAGAGGCGTGGCGCGCTCTTACCGCCAGCGCGCGCGGTAAACTGCTGCTGCGGCTGGCCGATCTGATTGAGCGGGATGCGGCGCGGCTGGCGCGTATTGAAACGCTGGATACCGGCAAAATTATTCGTGAAACGCAGGCGCAGATTGCCTACGTCGCAGAGTATTACCGCTATTACGCGGGGCTGGCTGACAAAATGGAGGGGGCTACGCTCAGTATCGACAAGCCCGATATGGAAACGTGGGTCAGACGCGAACCGGTGGGTGTGGTCGCGGCAATCATTCCCTGGAACAGTCAGCTATTTCTCTCTGCGGTTAAAATCGGCCCGGCGATTGCCGCTGGCTGTACGCTGGTGGTGAAGGCAGCAGAGGTGGCACCGGCTCCTCTTCTGGCGCTGGCAGAGCTGATTGATGAAGCGGGCTTTCCGCCCGGCGTGATTAACGTTATCACCGGATTTGCTGAGCAGTGCGGGGCACGGCTCACTGCGCATCCGCTGATCGATCATATCGCCTTTACCGGCGGAGCAGAAACGGCGCGCCATATTATTCGCGGCAGCGCGGAGAATCTCGCCAGCACCTCACTGGAGCTGGGGGGCAAGTCCCCGTTCATCGTTTTTGCCGATGCCGATCTGGAGAGTGCGGCTAACGCTCAGGTGGCGGCGATCTTCTCAGCGTCGGGTCAGAGCTGCGTCGCGGGCTCGCGTCTTCTGGTAGAGGCCAGTATTAAAGAGGCGTTTATTGACAAGCTGGTGAGTAAAGTGCGCGACATTGTCATTGGCTGCCCGCAGCAGACCGATACTCAGTTTGGCCCGCTCTGCACACTGCGTCAGAAACAGAATATCGAGCAGGTTGTCAGTCGTTCGCTGGAGCAGGGCGCACAGCTGATTATCGGGCATGAGCCGGTCAGCCAGCCCGGTTTTTATTATCCGCCTACAATCCTTGATTGCAGCAGCGTGCCGGAAGCAGAGAGTGTCGTGCAGGAGCTGTTTGGTCCGGTGCTCTCAGTGCTGACCTTTAGCGGTGAGGCGGAGGCGCTGCGGCTGGCAAACGGCACTGAATATGGCCTTGCTGCAGGCGTCTTTACGCAAAATCTGACGCGGGCACACCGTATTACACGCCAGCTGCGCAGCGGCGTGGTCTGGCTGAACACCTATCGGGTTGTCTCACCGCTGGCCCCCTTCGGTGGCTACGGCAAGTCAGGTTTTGGGCGCGAAGGCGGCGTTGACGCAGCGCTGGAGTACACCACAACCAAAACCGTCTGGCTGCGTACCAGCGATGAACCCATCGACGATCCTTTTATCATGCGTTAATTCCCCTTCCGGCGCTGGCCATCCACACCATTGCCCGCCGGATCGTTAAGTATCAGGCGTCTTACCGCCAGCAGTTTCTCCTGAGAGAAGACGAGACGCACATCGTCGGGATGGCTATGGCATTTAAACGCCAGTGATGTATCTGCAACACATAATAATTCGGAGGGTAAGGTGGAAAAATCATCACGTCAGGGGCAGTTTATCGAGAACAAGTCGGTGGATTATGTGCCGGTGTCTGAGCGACACGGCAAGCCGCACAGCCTGTTCACGCTCTGGTTCTGCACCAATATTGCTCCGCTGGCAGTGGTCAGCGGGGCGATCGCAACCGAAACGTTTCATCTCAATGTGATTTCAGCGCTCTCTGCGATTGTCGCCGGTCATCTGTTTGGTGGCATTTTTCTTGCGCTGACCTCAGCGCAGGGACCTAAAACCGGCATTCCGCAGATGGTGCAGAGTCGCGCGCAGTTCGGGCGCTATGGCTCGCTGCTGGTGATCAGCTTCACTACCGTTATCTATCTTGGCTTTTTTATTTCCAACATTTCGCTTTCTGGCCGGGTAATTAACAATGTTATTCCGGTACTGCCGGTAGCCAGCGCAACGATTTTAGGTGCCGTGCTGGCAACAGCGATCGGCGTGATAGGCTACCGCTTTATCCACCGGATTAATAAAGTTGGCGCATGGATTATGGGAGCAGCCCTGCTGCTTGGACTGACGCTGATGTTATCGCAGCCGCTACCGGCAGATTTCTGGCAGCGCGGCTCGATGAGTGCAGCAGGCTGGTTCGGCACCTTTTGCATTGGGGCCGTGTGGCAAATCAGCTTTTCACCGTACACCTCAGATTATTCGCGCTATTTACCTGCAGATGTGGGTATCGCCCGCCCTTTCTGGGCCACTTATCTCGGCGCCTGTGGCGGGACGATTCTGGCATTTGTCTTTGGCATGATGGCCGTGAGTATTGCTCCTGCGGATGACGCCATGGTAGCAGTACGTCACGCCACCGGCTGGCTGGGACCGCTGCTGATGATCCTGTTTCTGGTAAATATCATCTGCCATAACTCGATGAATTTGTATGGTGCGGTGCTATCGCTGATAACGGCTGTGCAAACCTTTCGTCCGCACTGGACGCCGGGGGCGGCAGTACGGCTGGTGGTGTCGGCCCTGGTGCTGACAGGCAGCATTTTGATTGCCCTGGCGGCGTCGCAGAACTTTGTGGCTTTTTTCATCAACCTTATCCTGGCGCTGATTGCCGTACTGATCCCGTGGATTGTGATTAACCTGCTCGATTTCTACTACGTCAACAAACAGCACTACGATGTGGACGCTATATTTCAGGCCGACGGAGGACGCTACGGGCGGCTTAATCTGCAGGCACTGCTGGTCTATTTTGCCGGCATTCTGGTACAGATCCCCTTTATTGAAAATGCGTTTTTTTCCGGTCCGTATGCAAAACTGATCCCCGGTGTGGATATCTCGTGGATTATCAGTCTGGTTGTCACCAGCATTGCGTATCCGCTGTTTCACCGAAAGTATCAGCCGCGGTTAACCGTACTGCCTGAAAGCAAAGTGTAAAAACCGGGGCAGGGACGCCCCGTCCGGTTTACCCGACACGTTACCCTCCGTTCCCGCCATTAACGTCTGCTCTCTTCTTCAAACCGTGAAACAGCGCGCTGCAGGCGTGCGATTTGTATGAAATACCTGCTACCATAGCGCGCGGCAGCTGCGCGTTGTCGTCTGGTAAACCCTGTATAAATACTATGATTACGTCGTGTGAATAACACGCGGCGAATGGAGCTATGGCACTGATGTTGCAAGATTTAGGCATTATCGATTTATGGACATTTCTGGCAGGTGCGCTGGTGATTATTCTGTTACCTGGCCCGAACAGTCTGTATGTTTTACGCACCGGCATGGGGCGCGGCATCAAAGCAGCTTCTAAAGCGATTGCGGGTGTCATGGCAGGCGATCTGATCCTGATCTTTCTCGCCTGGGCGGGGGTGGCCACGCTGATACGCACCAGCCCGCATATTTTTATGATGGTGCGTTATCTGGGGGCGATGTTTTTACTCTATCTGGGTATCAAAATTATTATGGGCGCGCTGCGCCAGCGCGCGGACACGCAGCCTGCTGAACCGGTCAAAGCGGAAAACTACTTTCTGCGTGCGGTACTGCTGGGGGTGACTAACCCTAAAGCTATCCTGTTTTACGTCTCTTTCTTTATTCAGTTTATCGACCCGAAAGTCACGCATACCGCACCGGCATTCGCCACGCTGGGTGCGCTGATCCAGCTGATCAGCTTCAGCTACTATTCCGTGCTGCTGGTGGCGGGCGCGGTAATGGTCCGCTTTTTGCGCAGCCGCACGCGGCTGGTTAAATTTGCCAACATGCTGACCGGTATGCTGTTCTTTGGTTTTGCCGTCCGGCTGGTAAGCGCCCAGAGCTGATAGTGACCACGCACGCTGCGGAGAGATAAATGATAACCAAACAACGTCAGGCTGATGCCCTGCTGGTGAGTACTACGCTCATTGCGGCGTTTGGCTGGATTTGCTCGCGTGAGGCGATAGCCGGTATTCCCGCACTGGCATTTGTCGCGCTGCGCTTTCTCTCTGCCAGCGCGATACTGCTGCTGCTCTGCCGCGCCGCCGAACTGCACCATACGCTGCGGAATATCAGGCCGGTTCTGATGAGTGGTCTGCTGCAGTCTGCTTATATGCTGCTGTGGATCTATGCCGTTGCCACCACGCGTTCGCTGGGTGAGGGGGCATTTATCATGAGCCTCTCCATGCTGTTTGTGCCGCTTTTCGCCTGGCTCATACTGCGCAGTCGCCCGGCACGCGCGTTCTGGCTCTCTCTGCCGGTGGGCATAGCGGGACTGGCTCTGCTGACGCTCAGGCAGGATCTGCATTTTGAACTGAGTCAGCTGCTGTTTCTGGGCGCCGCGCTGATTCAGGCGGTCTACTTCTGTTTCACTACCCGCTTTGCCGCTACGGTTCCCGTCTGTCCGCTGGCTACGGTACAGCTCGCCTGCACGGGCGCAGTGGCAGGCGTACTGTCGCTGTTCACTGAAAGCTGGCCGCAGGAGGTTACGCTGGCATCATGGAGCTGGCTGGCGGCCAGCGCGCTGCTGGCAACCAGCCTGCGCTTCTGGCTGCAGCTGAAAGGACAGAGCATGACCAGCGCCGCGAATGCCGCACTGATCATGATTTTAGAGCCGCTGCTGACGGTACTGGCGGCGGCGCTCTGGTATGGCGAGGCGATGTCAGCACGGCAGATGCTCGGCTGCCTGCTGATATTACTGTCGCTGCTCTATTACCGGCTGCGGCAGGCGAAAGCGCTGACGTAACCGCTTAAGCCACACGATGCAGTGCATCACTTACCGCATTAAACAGCCTGTCGAGTTCGTCAGGCTGAGCAGCAAACATCGGACCAAACTGCAGCGTATCGCCGCCAAAGCGGACATAGAATCCCGCCTTCCATAACAGCATACCCGCCTCAAAAGGCCGCAGTGTGGCATCGCCCTCGCGGGGTGCCAGCTGAATCGCGCCGACCAGCCCGCAGTTGCGAATGTCTGCCACGTGCGGACAGCCGCGCAGCGCGTGCAGCTGCTGTTCAAATAGCGGAGCCAGCTCAGCCGACTGCGCGATCAGCGACTCCTTTTCCAGCAGGTCCAGCGTCGCGATGGCCGCTGCGCAGGCGACCGGATGCGCCGAGTAGGTATAGCCGTGTGCAAACTCCACCGCATGCTCTGGCAGCGGCTGTGACATATAGGTGTGGTAGATCTCGCTGCTGGCCGCCACGCCTCCCAGCGGAATGGCCCCGTTGGTGATCTGCTTGGCAAAGTTGAGCAGATCCGGCGTCACACCAAAATACTCTGCGCCGGTCCAGCGTCCCATGCGGCCAAAGCCGGTGATCACTTCATCAAAAATCAGCAGGATATTGTGCTGCGTACAGATCTCACGCAGGCGCTGCAGATAGCCCCGCGGCGGAATAATGGCGCCGGCGGAGCCGGAAAGCGGCTCAACAATCAGCGCGGCGATGTTTGACGCATCGTGCAGCTCAATCAGCTTCAGCATCTCATTCGCCAGCGCCTCGCCGCCGGTTTCAGCCTGGCCCGGTGTAAAGGCGAGATCGCTTTGCAGCGTATGCGGCAGGTGATCCACATCCATAAACTGCCCAAACATTTTGCGGTTACCGCCAATGCCGCCGAGGCTGGTACCGGCAATATTCACCCCGTGATAACCGCGGGCGCGGCCAATCAGTTTCGTTTTGGCCGGCTGACCTTTGGCCCGCCAGTAGCCGCGCGCCATTTTAACCGCGGTGTCTGCGGCTTCAGATCCGGAACCGGTAAAAAAGATATGATTGAGATCGCCTGGCATATGCTGCGCAATACGTTCTGCCAGCTGAAATGAGAGCGGATGGCCATACTGAAAACCGGGGGAGTAATCCAGTACCCCGAGCTGCCGGCTGACCGCCTGCTGGATCTCACTGCGCGTATGGCCTGCGCCGCAGGTCCACAGCCCTGACAAACTGTCATAAATGCGCCGCCCTTTATCATCGGTCAGCCAGTGTCCTTCCGCGGCCACGATAAAGCGCGGGTCGCGCTGGAAATTACGGTTGGCGCTGGAGGGCATCCAGTGCGACTGCAGGTTCAGGGATGCGGTATCAATACGTTCAGACATAGCAGTTTCTCCAGAGTGTATAGCCAGAGTTTGCAATCAGGCATCGGTTAAGTTAAATGCTAATTAACTTAAGTTTAGTCAGCGGAAAACTCACCTGAATGAAACCTAAAACGCTGGCGCAGGTTACTGATTTCGATCTGCGCCTGCTGCGGCTGTTTAAAACCGTCAGCGAATGCGGCAGCTTTACGGCCGCCGAAAGCAGGCTGGGCATTACCCGCTCGGCAATCAGCCTGCATATGAGCGATCTGGAAAAGCGTCTCGGGATGCGGCTCTGTCAGCGCGGAAGGGCGGGATTTGCCCTGACGGATGAGGGCCGTGAGATCCTGCGTCTCAGCGCCAGCCTGATGGTGGCCGTCGAGGACTTCCGCCAGCAGATCAACCAGATGCATAAGCAGCTGCGCGGCGAGCTGAACATCGGCATTATCAATAATCTGGTGACGCAGCCGCGAATGCAGATTACTCAGGCGCTGGAAGCATTACGCGAACAGGGGGCCGACGTCCGCATTAATATCAGTATGCTCACGGCCGCTGATATTGAACAGGGCCTGCTCGACGGTCGCCTGCACGTGGGCGCGCTACCCTATACCGCGCCGGTGTCGGGCCTGGCTTATACCCCGCTCTATGAAGAGATCTCCTGCCTTTACTGCAGCAGCACGCATCCGCTTTTCAGCCAGGCGCATGAAACGGATCTGTCGGTGCTGGCTCGCCATGAGGCGATAGCACCGGGTTACCGTCTGAGTGCGGAAGCCGCTGCGCTGCATCAGTCACTTAACTGCACGGCCACGGCCTCTGACCGGGAAGGGATTGCTTTTCTGATCCTGACCGGACGCTATATCGGCTTTCTGCCCGATCACTATGCAGCACGCTGGTGTGAGCTGGAGCAGATGCGTGCGATTGCGCCTGCCCGGCTGTGCTTCAGCAGCGAAATCGCGATTGTGACCCGACAGGGGCAGCGTAATAACGCCATCCTGCAGCGTTTTCTGACGGCAACGGGCGCAGAGAGTGAGGCTGATGCGCCTCTATAATTACAACATACTTTTAGTTGATCAACTACCTTGTTAAGCTATAGTGCAGGCCGTTCAATCAGGCAGTCATATCAGGCTTGTTTTACAACGGTGTGAGGAGCACATGAGGCAGGGCAGCTTTACGCTGCCCTGCAGAAAGACAGGAGATTATGCCCGCACAGGCTCACCGCGCACCGGGCGCTCGCCGGCAACATAGTAGTCGGCGGTGCTGCGTGGCAGCGGATCGCGACCGCGAATGTTATCTGCAATCTTCTCGCCAATCATAATGGTTGTCGCATTCAGGTTCCCGGTGATGATCAGCGGCATGATAGAAGCATCGACCACGCGCAGACCCTGCAGGCCATGCACGCGGCCCTCACCATCGACCACGGCCATCTCATCGCTGCCCATTTTACAGGTGCCGCAAGGGTGGTAAGCCGTTTCACCGTGGTTACGCACAAACTCATCCAGCTGCTCATCGGTCTGGCAGTCGATACCCGGACTGATTTCGCGACCGCGATAGTTATCCAGCGCCGGCTGGTTAATGATTTGACGCGTAATGCGGATCGCATCGCGAAACTCCTGCCAGTCCTGTTCATGTGACATGTAATTGAACAGAATGGCCGGATGACGGCGTGGATCGCGTGATTTAATCCGCACGTGACCCCGGCTTGGCGAGCGCATAGAGCCAACATGGCACTGGAATCCGTGCGCTTCAACCGCGTTAGAGCCGTTGTAGTTAATGGCAACCGGCAGGAAGTGATACTGAATGTTAGGCCAGTCAAACTCTTCCCGGCTGCGAATAAAGCCGCCGCCTTCAAACTGGTTGCTGGCTCCCACGCCGGTACCGTTAAACAGCCATTCGGCGCCAATTTTCGGCTGGTTCCACCACTTCAGCGCCGGGTAGAGCGAAACCGGCTCTTTGCACTCATACTGCAGATACATTTCCAGGTGATCCTGCAGATTCTCACCCACGCCAGGCAGGTCGTGCACGACCGGAATATCAAACTGCTGCAGCAGCTCTGCCGGACCCACACCTGAACGCTGGAGGATCTGCGGCGAGGCGATGGCGCCAGCGCACAGCAGTACCTCACGCCGTGCATAGACCGTTTTCGGCGCATTGCTGCCGCCTTCAAGGTACTCGACGCCGGTCGCGCGCGTGCCGTCAAACAGAATGCGATCGGTGGTCGCATGGGTAATGATCTTCAGGTTCGGACGCTTTTTCGCAGTATCAAGGTAGCCGCGCGCCGTGCTGGAACGACGGCCCTTTGGCGTAACAAAGCGGTCCATCGGGCCAAAGCCTTCCTGCTGATAACCGTTCAGATCGTCGGTACGCGGATAACCCGCCTGTACGCCTGCTTCAATCATCGCCGCAAACAGGACGTTGTTGTCCGGCTTACAGGTAGTGATGCTGACCGGACCTTCGCCGCCGTGATAGTCATTTGCGCCAATATCGCGCGTTTCTGACTTGCGATAGTAGGGCAGGCAGTCAAGATAGCTCCACTGCTCCAGACCGGGCGCTTTGGCCCAGTTGTCGAGATCCATCGCGTTGCCGCGGATATAGCACATGCCGTTGATCAGCGAAGAGCCGCCCAGTCCTTTACCGCGCCCGCACTCCATGCGGCGGTTATTCATATAGGGTTCCGGCTCGGTCTCATATGCCCAGTTGTAGCGCTTGCCCTGCAGCGGGTAAGCCAGGGCCGCGGGCATCTGGGTACGGAAGTCAAAGCGGTAATCGGGACCGCCCGCTTCCAGCAGCAGTACATTGACATTGCTGTCTTCGGTCAGACGGGTAGCCAGTACGTTTCCTGCGGATCCGGCTCCGATAATGACGTAATCAAATTCCATTAGTCGCTCCTCAGGTAAGCCTAATTAAAATACTGACTGAAAACGGGTCATTTCGATCTGCACCGATTTAACCTGTGTATAATTCTGCAGCGTCATCACGCCGTTCTCACGCCCGATCCCGGAGTGCTTGTAGCCGCCAACCGGCATTTCAGCTGCGGATTCGCCCCAGGTATTAATCCAGCAAATACCGGCTTCAATCTGGTGAATAACGCGGTGTGCACGATTAAGGTCCTGCGTGACCACGCCCGCAGCCAGACCATATTCGGTGGCATTCGCACGGCGCACGACCTCTTCTTCGCTCTCATAGGTAAGAATGGACATGACCGGACCGAAAATTTCTTCCTGCACGATAGTCATCTCGTCGCGGCAGTCGGTAAAGACGGTTGGCTCAACCCATGCACCTTTGTCAAAATCAGCGCCGCTCATGCGCTTACCGCCGCACAGCAGCGTGGCTCCTTCGCTGATGCCCGATTCGATATAGCGCATCACGTTGTCACGATGGGCAAAGCTCACCAGCGGGCCAAAGTTCGTGGCCGGATCGGTGAGATCGCCTGCTTTGATACGCGCAACCCGCTCGCTGATTCTGGCCTCAAATTCCGCTTTTACTGCAGCAGGAATAAAGACGCGGGTGCCGTTGGTGCAGACCTGACCGGAGCTGTAAAAATTCGCCATCATGGCGATGTCGGCGGCGAGATCGAGATCGGCATCCTCAAAAATGATCAGCGGAGATTTTCCGCCCAGCTCCATCGTGACATCTTTCAGCGTCGAGCCAGCGGCGTTTGCCATCACTTTCTTACCGCTGGCTACGCCGCCGGTGAAAGAGACTTTATCGATACCAGGATGGTCGGTCAGCAGCTGGCCGGTCACCGCGCCACGCCCGTTCAGGACGTTGAAAACACCATCCGGCACGCCCGCAGCAGTGTAAATCTCAGCCAGCTTCAGCGCGGTTAGCGGGGTAACTTCGCTGGGTTTAAAAATCATGGCGTTGCCTGCTGCCAGCGCCGGCGCCGATTTCCACAGCGCGATCTGGATGGGGTAGTTCCATGCGCCGATCCCGGCCACCACGCCCAGCGGTTCGCGGCGGGTATAGACAAAAGAGGTGTCGCGCAGCGGGATCTGCTGACCCTCCAGTGAAGGGATCAGACCGGCATAGTACTCCAGCACATCTGCACCGGTGACAATATCCACCGCCTGGGTTTCGCTGAAAGGTTTACCGGTGTCCAGCGTTTCCAGCTCCGCCAGTTCATCGTTACGTTCGCGCAGGATCTCCACCGCACGCCGTAAAATGCGTGAACGCTCCATCGCCGTCATCGCAGCCCAGATTTTCTGGCCTTTTTTTGCCGCTTCGACGGCGCGATCAACATCCGCGCGCTCAGCTTCATGGATATCTGCCAGCACGTCCCCATTCGCAGGGTTGATACTCTGGAAGGTATTGCCCGCTGCTGAAGGGACAAATTTGCCATCAATGTAAAGGTGCTGTTCGGTGAATCGGGACATGGGTTCTCCTTCCTCAGTGATTCGGTGAGCCAGCCAGTTGCTGACGAATGAATTGGGTGGTAAGCGTTCTGGCAATGGCTAAATCAAAAGGCTTGCCGCTTAATGCGGCACGCAGCCACAAGCCATCAATCATAGAAGCCAGACCGTAAGCTGCCAGGCGGGCCTGCTCACGTGGCATTTCGCGGCGAAATTCGGCGGCCAGGCTGGAGAACAGACGACGACTGCTGACCCGCTCTAACCGGCCCAGCTGCGGCTGATGCATGCTGCTTGCCCAGAAGTCGAGCCACGCTTTCATGGCAGCGCTATGGAGCTGGGTATCATCAAAGTTACCTTCCACAATGGCCAGCAGGCGTGCTTCAGTGCTGGCGTCTGCCAGCGGCTTAAGCCGCATGGCAACCGCTTCGCGCAGCTGACGCGTAACATCGCGCATGGTGGCTTCCAGCAGGCCATTTTTGTCTTTGAAATAATGACTGATGATGCCGGTGGAGACGCCAGCCCGTCGGGCGATCTGCGCAATGGTGGCGTAGTTTATGCCTACGTCATTAATGGTATCCAGCGTCGCATCAATCAGCTGCCGGCGACGTATCGGCTGCATTCCTACCTTTGGCATCACTACCGCTCCACCTCAAATTGAGACCCTATTAAAACTTTTTTTGATTGCACGTTCAATATAAAAAAGAAAGTTGTTAGGATGGTGTGCTTCGTTTGTTACAAAGCCAGACGGTACGCTACGCTGATAGCGATTTATCACCATTCTCAACTAATGGAGGAAAAGCAGGGAGTACAACTACAAGGTCAGCCACACTGATCGTATAAAATTTTTGAGTAATTACAGGAAATTAACCAGAGGTTATCGATGATTAATCCACCTGCCAGTGAAAAAGACAGAATTAATCCCGTGGTGTTCTTCACCTCAGCCGGACTGATTCTGACATTTTCACTTGTCACCATTCTCTACAGCGACCTTGCGGCCGCCTGGATCCAGACAGCGGTAAACTGGGTCTCAACCACGTTTGGCTGGTATTACATGCTGGCTGCCACGCTCTATATCGTCTTTGTGGTCTATATGGCCTGCTCGCGCTATGGCGCAATTAAGCTCGGGCCGGAGCAGTCTAAACCGGAGTTCAGCCTGCTAAGCTGGTCGGCGATGCTGTTTGCCGCCGGTATTGGCATCGACTTAATGTTTTTCTCTGTTGCGGAGCCGGTATCACAATATATGCAGCCGCCGGAGGGCGCCGGACAAACCATGGAGGCTGCGCGTCAGGCGATGGTCTGGACGCTGTTTCACTACGGGCTGACCGGCTGGTCAATGTACGCATTGATGGGGATTGCGCTCGGCTACTTCAGCTACCGCTATAACCTGCCGCTCACGATTCGCTCTGCGCTCTATCCGATTTTTGGTAAACGCATCAATGGGCCGATTGGGCATACCGTGGATATCGCTGCGGTCATTGGCACCATATTTGGTATCGCCACAACGCTGGGTATCGGCGTGGTGCAGCTGAATTACGGCCTTAAGGTGCTGTTTGACGTTCCTGAAGGACTGACCGCGCAGATGGCGCTGATTGTCCTGTCAGTGATCATTGCGACTATCTCCGTGACATCGGGCGTTGATAAGGGCATCCGGATCCTGTCTGAGCTCAACGTGGCGCTGGCGCTCGGCCTGATCCTGTTTGTGCTGTTTATGGGCAAGACAGACTTCCTGCTGAACGCGCTGGTGCTGAACGTTGGCGACTATATCAACCGCTTTATGGGGATGACGCTGAATACCTTTGCGTTCGATCGTCCGACCCAGTGGATGAACAGCTGGACGCTGTTTTTCTGGGCATGGTGGGTCGCCTGGTCGCCGTTTGTTGGCCTGTTCCTGGCGCGTATCTCACGCGGCCGCACCATTCGCCAGTTTGTGCTCGGCACGCTGATCATTCCCTTTACGTTTACGCTGCTGTGGCTCTCTGTATTCGGTAACGCCTCGCTGTATGAAATCATTCACGGCGATGCCGGCTTTGCGCAGGAAGTGATGGCGCATGCCGAACGCGGTTTCTACAGTCTGCTGGCGCAATATCCGGCGTTTAAACTCAGCGCGTCCGTTGCCACCATTACCGGGATGCTGTTCTACGTTACCTCAGCAGATTCCGGTTCACTGGTACTGGGCAATTTCACTTCAAAGCTCAAGGATATCAACAGCGATGCGCCTAACTGGCTGCGCATCTTCTGGTCAATTGCGATTGGGGTGCTGACCATGGGCATGCTGATGACTAACGGAATTTCTGCACTGCAGAACACCACGGTCATCATGGGGCTGCCGTTTAGCTTTGTGATCTTCTTTGTGATGGCCGGCCTGTGGAAATCGCTGAAGGTGGAAGATCATCGCCGGGCAAGTGCCGTGCGTGAAACCGCGCCCTATATTCCCTCAAGCAGCGATCGCCTGAGCTGGAAGAAGCGGCTGTCACGCCTGATGAACTATCCGGGTACGCGCTATACGCAGCGGATGATGGAAACGGTTATCTATCCGGCGATGGAAGATGTGGCGAAAGAGCTGGAGCTGCGCGGGGCGCACGTAATGCTGGAGAAAATGCCGGCTGAAGAGGGGCAGGCGCTGGGGCACCTTGAACTGCGCGTTGATCTGGGTGAAGAGCAGAGCTTTATGTATCAGGTCTGGCCACAGCAATATTCAATTCCCGGCTTTACCTACCGCGCCCGCAGCGGTAAATCGCACTACTACCGGCTGGAGACCTTTTTACTGGAAGGAAGCCAGGGCAACGATTTGATGGACTACAACAAGGAGCAGGTGATTATCGATATTCTCGATCACTATGAGCGTCACCTGAACTTTATCCATCTGCATCGTGAAGCACCGGGCAGTAATCTGACCTTCCCTGAGATGTAACTCCACGGGCAGCAGCGACAACGCGGCTGCCCGTTTTCTTTCTCGTCTGCCTCGCGCATTCCTGTCAGAGAGCTAGACTCACTAGCTGCTGTTAAGGGGAATTTTATGAAACTGGGTTTTGCGTGTAAGTATTTCGATCATGAGGCGAAGCAGCCTTTCCCATTCAAAAGCACCACCCGCACCCGCTTTCTGGGCATGGAGGGTGAGGCCGCCGCTACGCTGCTGATTGGGCTGGCCCGCACCAATCTCACCAACCTTTACGCGATGATCGGGCAGCTGGCCACGCTGCCCGATGCGCTGCGCATGATGCGTATCGGCAGCGATGTGCTGCCGCTCTATACCGTACCGCAGGCGACGCCGATTTATCGCGAGGCGATGTCGGAACTGGCACCGCTGTTTGCCCGCTGCGGCGAACTGGCGCGGGCCAGCAATGTCCGTCTCTCGTTTCACCCCGGGCAATATACGGTGCTGGCGTCGGATAATGAGGGCGTAGTGGAACGCGCAATTGAGGATGTCGAATATCACGCCATGTGCGCCGTCCTGATGGGCTATGGCCAGCATTTTCAGGATTTCAAAATCAATATTCATATGAATGGCAAAAATGGCTTTGCCGGCTTTCGCGACGCGTTTATGCGGCTCAGCCCTGAGGCGCGTAATATGCTGACGGTGGAGAATGATGAGGTTTCCTGCGCGCTGGATGATGTGCTGCAGGCGCGAGAGCTTTGTGCGGTGGTACTGGATATTCACCACCACTGGGTAAAAGAGAATGCCTTTATCAAGCCTGATGATAGCCGGATAGCACACATCATCGACTCCTGGCGCGGCGTCCGCCCGGTGCTGCACTACTCAATTGCGCAGGAAGGGTTGATCCCCGATCACGGTTTCCCCGATCAGAACGCGCTGGCGGCTTCTAAAATGAAGCTGCGTGCGCATTCTGATTACTTCTTCAATCAGACGCTAAATGACTGGGCGCTCTCGTTTGACCAGTTCGATATCATGTGCGAAGTCAAAATGAAAAACCTTGCCCGCGACCGGCTCTATTTCTATGCGCTGGAGCGCGGCGGCCACGCTACGGCGCCGTGATCACAATAGCGACGCGGCGGTTCTGCGCCCGTCCCTGCGAGGTACTGTTGCTGGCAACCGGTACCCGCATGCCCAGCCCGCGCGTCACAATGTTCTCGCGCGGGACGCCGCTGCTGGCGGCCCACTGCTGTGCGACAGCATCAGCCCGCCTGAGTGAAAGCTGCTGATTATAACCCGCTTCACCGTAGTTATCGGTATGACCATCAATGCGCAGATGCGTAATACCGGTGGCTGCCAGCGTGCCGGCCGTGGAGGCGATGCGCTGTTTACTGGCTGCGGTAAGTTCTGACTCATTAATGCCAAACAGAATACGGTTGGGTAACCCCAGCCCCCAGCCTTCGCTGTTCTGACTGAACCCCTCCTGCTGCAGCGCCGCAACCTGGGCACGGGTAAACCCGCCGGACTGGCAGCCCGCGCAGGTGAGTATCAGCGCCATCAGGCAACCATAGATTTTCACAGCCGATCCTTATTCAGTTTTTTGTTTTTATACATATGCAAATCTGCCCGTTCCAGCAGTGAGGCCACGCTGTCGCCAGACTGCGCCCAGGCATAGCCGATGGTGACCGAGGTGGTAATAGTGCGGTCTTCGCTGAGCGCGATAGGCTGGCGCACCGCGTGCTGTATGGCATCCTGAAGTTCCTGCAGCCGGGCAGGGGTGGTGCGGCTGGTCAGGACCATTGCGAACTCATCGCCCCCCATGCGTGCGACCAGATCGCCCTCTGAGACCAGGCCAGCCAGGCGTTCAGCGGTGGCTTTCAGCACTTCATCCCCGGCAGCGTGTCCCCAGCTGTCGTTAATGCATTTAAAGCGGTCACCATCCAGAAACAGCAGCGCAAAGCGCGGCGGCGTTAACGGACGATCGAGCAATTGCGCCAGCCGCGCCACAAAAGCAGAACGGTTCGCCAGACCCGTAAGCGGATCCGTCAGCGCTTTTTCTGCCAGCGAACGGTTATCACGCAGCAGCGATGCTTTCAGCGTCTGCATCTCACTCAGCAGCGCGTTCAGATCGCTGGAGAGCAGCTGAAACTCATTGATTGGCTCAGGCGGCACGCGCTGGGTAAAATCACCGGTGCGGATCACATAGTGAATGGCGCGCGTGATAGTGCGCATGGAGAGCAGAATGCCGCGATGGAGAAACTCGCTCAGCATAAAAGAGATCACCAGCACGCATAGCATGCCGCAGGTCAGGATCAGGATGGAGTAGTGGATAAACTCGCTGGCGCCATTCACCGTTCCGGCCAGCGACAGGCTGCCGGCCCGGGTACCCGCGTGCTGTATATCCACGGTGACCGGACTGGCGTAGATCCACTGCCGCAGCTGTTTTTCATAGAAGCCGCTGTGCTCGCGGCGGTTGACCCAGTCAACCAGTACAGTATGGCTGGCGGTAACCAGCTGCGCCGACGCAAACATCCCTTCATCACCCAGCATGGCAATCTTACTGTGCGCATCATAGCTGTCTTCAAACACCGTTGCCGCAGTAAGACTGGTGCTCAGCGTGGTGGCCGTCAGCGCCAGATTGCGGTTTTCATAACGTTTAATAAAGTAGAGAGAGGTCGAGGTCATCAGCAGCCAGCACAGCAGCAGGATCACCGCTGCATTTATGGTGCTGATGCGGCGCAGGCGACCGCGCAGTGATGAACCCTGACGTTTTCTCAGTAAAAATTTCATCTTATTGGTTCTCTTTACGCGACAGCATCAGCACATCGGGACTGACTTTGACGCCGCTGCGTGCCAGTGAATCGAGATTCACCGAAAAACGGGTACGTTCCTCACCAAAAATCATACAGAAAGTGGCGCCGGTTGCGCAGTCAGGGTTATTTTCCGCCATGCTAAGCACTGCTTTATCAGGCATTGCTGCCAGAGCCGCGTGCTGCTGAGCCGGGGTTTCCGTACCGAAATAAACTGCATCACAATGCAGCGCGGAGAGTCTGCCGGTGCTGTCAGCGCGCACGACGCTGAACGGCGTGGCAGGCGGTGCGTCGGCTGATGAAAGCGTAAGATGGCGGGCGGAGGTCAGGATACAGAGCTGCGGAACCTGCACCGGCGGTGGCCAGCGGGTAAAACTGAGGATGCCGCTGACAATGCGGTTAGCGCGATTGTCAGCAGCATGATCGGCGGCGTATGCCATCCGCCCGCTAAGCAGCACCAGCAGCGCAGGCAGTGCGCAGCAGAGCCAAAGGCAGGATCCTTTTGAATAGGGAGCAGGAAATCCTTTTATCTGCATGGCACTGTTCCGGGTCGGTAAAGCCGGGATAGTACCATTCTTCCGCACCAATACGCATCTGCGGCCCGTTGCAGTCGCTACAGAAGCGGCAAAATTTTACTCAAAACCAAGGTCGCGTCCGTTACTGGCGATGACTTTTTTATACCACCAGAATGATTTTTTACGCGTGCGCTGCAGGGTGCCGTTGCCCATGTCGTCCCGATCAACGTAGATCAGGCCGTAACGTTTACTCATTTCACCCGTGGAAGCGGCGACCAGATCGATACAGCCCCAGGTGGTATAGCCCATAACCGGTATACCGTCGGCGATAGCCTCTGCCATAGCTTCAATATGCTGCTGCAGATAGCTGATGCGGTAGTCATCATGGATCTCACCGGCGGCGGTAAGCTCATCGCGTGCGCCGAGGCCATTCTCCACCAGAAACAGCGGCTTCTGATAGCGGTCATACATCATATTCATGGTGATGCGCAGGCCCAGCGGATCAATTCCCCAGCCCCAGGCGCTGCGCGCGACGTGCGGGTTGTTCAGCGATTTGACAACGTTGGCGGCGCTGCTGTTCTGCTCATTCATCTCTGCCGAGGCGCAGCGGGAGGCGTAATAGCTGAAGGAAATAAAATCCACCGTGTGACGCAGAATGGCTGCATCTTCATCCGTTATTTCAAGGGTAACCCCTTTTTCGCGGAACAGCCGTGCGCTGTAGGCCGGATAGGCTCCGCGCGCCTGAACATCAATAAAGAACAGGTTTTCACGATCTTTCTGCAGGGCGGCCCAGACATCCTCTGGCTTGCACGACCATGGATAGAAGTTACCGCCCGCCAGCATGCAGCCCACCTGGTTCTGCGGATTAACCTCATGGGCGATCTTTGTGACCAGCGCGCTGGCCACCAGTTCATGGTGCGCCGCCTGATATTTCACCTGCTCATGATTTTCACCAGGCTCAAACACCAGACCTGCGCCTGAAAAGGGACTGTGCAGCAGGATATTAATTTCATTGAACGTCAGCCAGTATTTTACCAGACCATCAAACGCGTCAAAGCAGGCACGCGCGTACCGGGCAAAGAAATCGATCATTTTGCGATTGCGCCATGAGCCATATTCAATGACCAGATGCATCGGCACATCAAAATGACAGAGCGTAACCAGTGGCTCAATGCCGTATTTGCGGCATTCGGTAAAGACCTGACGATAAAAAGCGATGCCGTCTGCATTCGGCGTCAGTTCGTCACCGTTGGGAAACAGCCGGCTCCAGGCGATGGACGTGCGAAAGACGGTAAAGCCCATTTCTGCCATCAGCGCGATATCTTCTTTATAGCGATGATAGAAATCGATAGCGTCGTGGCTGGGATAGAATTCATCTTCGCGCAGCGTAAATCGCTTTTCCAGCCCCAGCTTGACCGCCATACGGTTAGCGCCATGCGGGATCATATCCACCGTGGTCAGCCCTTTACCACCGGCCAGATAACTTCCTTCAGACTGGTTGGCGGCTAACGCACCGCCCCACAAAAAACCGGCTGGAAATGGCGTGTCAGACATAAAAACCTCAATCATTAACGGGTAGGGATGGCAACGTTTCCGGTTGCCGGCTGCGGCTTCTCTGCTGGTGCGGCAACAGGAATATCCTCAAAGCCGAGCAGCAGCGTCAGCACAAATGAAACCACTACAGACAGCACCATGACGCCGCCAACCCAGACAATGCTCATGGGATTAGCAGGATCAAAAAACTGAACGCTGGTAAACAGGCCCGGTGAAGCCATAGAGTGGCTGGCGAGTCCGCCGATGCCGGCCACTGCACCGCAGATAAAGCCGCTGATCAGGCTGGCGATCAGCGGGCGGCGCAGCCGTACGGCCACACCGTACAGCGCTGGCTCGGAAATACCGGCCACAATTGCAGAAGCCGCGGCGGCAAAAGCGGTCTGTCGCAGCTCCGGATTTTTGGTTTTAAACGCGACCGCCAGCGACGCACCGCCGAGCGAGAGGTTGGCACCGATCTCTGACGGCATCACCATGCCCTCTTTGCCGGTTTCAGCGATGGTCTGAATAATGGTGGGAGTAAAGACGCGGTGCATACCGGTCATTACCAGCAGCGGCCATAGCGCACCCATAATGGCGACCGAAAGCCAGCCCAGATAGCCATGAATGGTATAGACCAGAGCAGAGATACCGCTGCCAATCCAGATCCCCAGCGGCCCGACAAGCAGAATCGCTACCGGTGCGGCCAGCAGCACAATCAGCATCGGCTTGAGAAAGTTTTTGGTGACGGCAGGGGTAATGCGATCAACCCCGCGTTCGATCCAGGAGAGGAGCCAGGTCATCACCAGTGCGGGGATCACCGTATAAGTATATTTCACCGCGGTTACCGGAATAAACGCGAACTCCACTGCCTGACCCTGCGCGGCTTTCGCCATCAGATCGATGAAGTTGGGGTGCACCAGCACACCGGCAATAGCGATCGCCAGCGACATATTGGTTCTGAATTTAAGAGCGGCTGATGCAGCGACCATCACCGGCAGGAAAAAGAAAGCGCCGTCGCCAATGACGTTGAGAATAATCAGCGTGGAGCTGCCTTTTTCCAGCACGCCGCCCATCTCCAGCATCATCGCCAGCAGCTTAACCATCGAGCCACCGATGATAGCCGGGATCAGCGGTGACATGGTGCCCACCAGCGCATCAAGAATACCGGCCCCGATACGGCGCAGCGTGATTTTACGGGCCGGCGCGGCTGCCGTGGCAGAAGCATCTGGCGTGCCGAGCTGCTGCACAGCCTGATAAGCGAGGTTCACGTCATTGCCAATGATCACCTGACACTGGGTATCGGTGTAGACCACGCCCATGACGCCCGGGATCGCTTTTAGCTCTGCGTCATTGATCTTCTCACGTGCGCTCACAACAAAACGCAGTCGCGTCATACAGTGGGTCACTGCCGTAATGTTCTCCAGACCGCCAAGCGCAGCGACAATAGAACGGGCGGCATCAGCGTACTTATTCGCCATGATGTCTGTCTCAGTTTTCAGGGTAAGAGTGTCCGGCAGCAGGCTGCCTGTTTTTTATTCATGAGAAACCGGTTTCACAAAATCATGAGGCGTGTAATGTGTTCGGGCAAGGTATTTAAAATTTAATGTTCTCAATTGTGACGCATATCAGATGCCTTCGGGCGGGGCAAAACATAATTTCTATGCGTTTCCTGATACTTAGGTAAACTCAGAGCAGGAGACCCTAAACAGGCAGATTATGACCACCATTACTGAAGTAGCAAAACGCGCGGGTGTATCAAAAGCGACAGTGTCACGCGTCTTGTCAGGCAACGGCTACGTCAGCCAGGATACGCGGGAAAAAGTGTATGCGGCCATTGCCGAAACCGGCTTCCGGCCTAATCTGCTGGCGCGCAATCTGGCGACGCGCTCCAGCCAGACAATTGGTCTGGTCATTACCAATACCCTCTACAGCGGCAGCTATTTTACCGAGATGATGCAGCATTCAGCACGCATGCTCGAGCAGCAGGGACGCCAGCTGTTGCTGGTCGACGGCAAACACAGTGCGGCAGAAGAGCGGGCAGCCATTGAATTTCTGCTCGATCTGCGCTGCGATGGCGTCATTATTTATCCGCGCTTTCTTTCCATTGAAGAGATGGACAGCATCATCGCTCAGCACCGCCATCCGATTCTGGTGATCAACCGTCGCCTGCGTCAGCACACCAGCTACTGCATCTTTGCCGATCAGCACGCCACCAGCGCGGCAGCAGTCGAGCAACTTATCCTGCTGGGGCATCGCGAGATCGCGTTTATTACCGGATCGCTGGATTCGCCTACCGGACGCGAGCGCCTGGCGGGTTATCAGGCGGCGCTGGCGAAGCATGGCATTGCGTTTGATCCCGCACGGGTGGTGGAAGGGCGCTGGCAGGCGGAACAGGGCGTCAGGGCTATTGAGCAGCTGGTAGCGCAGCAGATCCGCTTCAGCGCAGTGGTGGCAGGCAATGATGAAATGGCAATCGGCGCACTCAGGGCACTGGCCGCTCAGGGAATTGCCGTGCCGCAGCAAGTGGCGGTGGTGGGGTTTGATGATATTCCACTCGCGCCGTATACCATTCCGTCGTTGTCGAGCGTAAAAATGCCGGTGACAGAGATGATCCATGAAACCATTGCCCGTCTGGTTGCCATGCTTGACGGCGGCGATCTGAGGCCCGGTGCGCCGTACACCGGCACGCTTATCCGGCGCGAATCCCTGGCTGCAGGCCCCTGGTTTTCCCGCGATGATCAGTGATTAAGCAGCGCCTGCCGGAAGGAGAGAATATGCACCCGCGTCGCCGCTTCCGCCTGTTGTACATCACCCTGTTCCAGCGCAGCAATAATCGCTTCATGCTCGGCGATCACCTCTTCCATGTGCCGGACGCTGGAGAGCGTGGTGGCCCAGAAGCGCTGTGCCTGGGCATGAATAATGCTCAGAATATCGGTGAGACGCCGGTTTCCGGCGATCTCCGCCAGCCCCTGATGAAATTCCCGATCCAGCAGCATCATCGTCTCTCTTTCATGCGCCGCACCGGCATGTGCGATTTGCTGATTAAGCTGTCGCAGGGTGGCAATCTGCGCGTCACTGATACGTGCCACAGCCAGCCTGACGCATAACGCTTCATTTACCAGCCTGACTTCAATCAGTTCAAGTGCATCATCAATAGAGAGCGGCGAAACCATGACGCCTTTACGGGGAATGATCTGCAGCAAACCCTCTGTAGCCAGCCGGTGCACCGCCTGGTTGACCGGCGTGCGCCCCATCTGCAGATCTTCCATCACCTGGGCCGTATTCAGATAGTCGCCGGGTTTATAACGCAGCGTGATCAGGCGATGTTTAAATGCCAGATAGGCTCGCTCATTCAGTGAAAGCGTTTTTCCCTCCGCCTGCGGGTTCACATTTTCAGCCATTACGTCACTCATTACGCACATCCTTTTTTGGGTACTGAGACATATTACACAAAAACCTGGCATGAAATTGGCTACTTTGAAATCACAGTGAAATTTCACAGGCATTTCAAGCCAGGAGAAAAACCATGCAGCTACGTTTCACCACGCAGGATAACCCGCCTCTGGCGCTGGACGTTACCATCAGCCGACTGGTTATCGCGGGCTGGGCCGGCCGCGATCGTGAGGCCGTATTGCACCATATCCGTGAACTGGAGGCGCTGGGTGTGCCCGCTCCTGGTGCAGTGCCGCTGTTCTATCGCGCTACGCCGACGCTGCTGAGCCAGCAGGCGAACGTGGATGTGGTGGGAGAGCAGACGTCAGGGGAAGCTGAGCCGTTTGTCTTTTTTCACAAGGGGGAGTGCTGGGTTTCGCTTATCTCTGACCACACCGATCGCCATCTGGAAACCTTCAGCGTGGCGCTTTCAAAACAGGTATGCGTTAAACCGGTTGCGCAGCAGGCATGGCGCATGGCAGAGGTTGCCGCACACTGGGACCAGCTGGAGCTGCGTGCCTGGATAAAGGAAAACGGCGACTGGGTCATTTACCAGTGCGGCACGCTTGATGCACTGCTCTCTCCACAGGAGCTGATGACGCGGTTCTCCGGTAAGGCGAGTGAAGAAGAGGGATTTGCGCTCTCCTGCGGCACGCTGTCGGCAATCGGGGGGATCCGTCCCGCTGCAGCGTTTCGCATGGCGCTGCATGACCCGGTGCTGAATCGCACGCTGGAACACAGCTATTCGCTGTCCACTCTGCCGGTTATTGCCTGATGGAGACGCGCCTTATGACAACCTTATGGCAGGCAAGCCAGCAGCTGCAGGCCGGCGAAACCACATCGGTGGCGCTGACAGCACAGGCGCTGGCGGCAATTCAGGCGGAACAGGGCGAGGGCACGCGCGCGTTTACACAGGTGTGGGCAGAACAGGCGCAGCAGCAGGCGATCGCTGCCGATGCGCGCCGGGCGCGCGGTGCAGCACGCTCACCGCTCGATGGTGTGCCGGTCAGTATTAAAGATCTGTTTGACGTCGCAGGTATGCCCACGCTGGCCGGATCACGGCTGCCCGGTTTTTCTCCGGCGGCGGCAGACGCCACTGTTGTGCAGCGTCTGCTGCAGGCGGGCGCCGTGATCGTAGGGAAAACCACTATGACGGAATTTGCGTTTTCCGGTCTGGGTATTAATCCGCATTACGGCACGCCTGCCAACCCGTGGCGGCGGCAGGAAAAACGCATTCCGGGTGGCTCATCGTCCGGTGCGGCAGTGGCCGTTACTGATGGTATGTCAGCCGGTTCCGCAGGCACGGATACCGGCGGCTCGGTACGTATTCCGGCCGCACTCTGTGGTCTGACCGGCTTTAAGCCCAGCGCCAGCCGTATCGATCAGCAGGGCACGCTGCCGCTGGCACCGTCGCTCGACAGTATCGGCACGATTGCTCATGACGTCCGGAGCTGCTGGCTGCTGGATAGCGTTATTGCCGACGCGCCGCTGACGCCTGAGCCGCGCAGTCTGGCTGACGCCCGGTTCCTGATCCCCCAAACCCGCGTGCTCGACGGCCTGGATGAGAGCGTCAGCGCAGCCTGGCAGCGCGCGCTCAAAATACTGCGCGAAGCGGGTGCGACGCTGACAGAGCAGCCGATGCCTCTGCTGGACGAGCTGGATACCCTCAACGCGCGCGGCGGTATCACCGCGTATGAAGCCTGGCAATGGCACCAGGCGTGGGTGGAGAGCTATCCGGCAGCGTACGATCCGCAGGTGCTGCTACGGATCCGGCGCGGCAGCGCGCTGACACAGCAGGACGCCGCGCAGCTCTATCAGCAGCGCCGGGCGTGGCAACAGCAGGTCAGCGCGGCCCTGTTGCCTTTTGACGCGCTGCTGATGCCCACCGTGCCGCTGATCGCCCCCACCATTACCGAACTGGAGGATGAAGAGCGCTACCGCGAAGTCAACCTGCTGATGCTGCGCAACACCAGCGTGATCAACATGCTGGATGGCTGCGCCATTTCACTGCCCTGTCATACGCCCGGCGATGCGCCTGTCGGCCTGACGATCGCCTCAGTTCATAACCAGGATGCAGCGCTGCTTAGCTGGGCCGCTGCTGCCGAATCTGCCCTGCAACGGAGTTTATCCCATGAGTAATCCCCACGGTATGCTGTTTGTCGCCACCAATGTAGCACCCGAAGATGAGGCTGATTTTAACCAATGGTATGACCATGAACACGTTGAAGAGCGTGTCGCCATTGAAGGCTTTCTCAGCGGCACGCGCTATCGTGCCGTAGCCGCTGCGCGCCGCTATCTGGGCCTTTATGAAACCGCCTCCCAGGAGACTTTTACCAGCGCCGCTTATCACGCCGCCTTTACGCGCCAGACGGAATGGTCAGTCGCAAATCTTAACCGGATGATTGATCCGATGCGGCGGGTTTGCGCCGTGACGCACCGGCATGGCCGGGGTCAGGGCGCGCACCTTGCCATGTTGACCCTGCCTGCAGGTCCTGACGGCGCGGCGCTGCAGGCGTGGCAGCAGCATCTGCAGCAGGTACCGGGCTATATCTCCTCCTGCCTGCTGACGCCGGATGTGTCACTCAGCACGCCGTTGCCGCGCGAAACCCATGCCCATCGTCCGATGCAGTCCATGCTGCTGCTGCACTGTGCTGATGAAACCGCCTGCATCGCGCTGGCCGATCGGGCCGCCCAGGCATTTCATGCTGATGCCGAGCGCTACGCGCTGAGCTGGCAGCTTACCCGACAGGAGATCTCCTATGAGTAATAACGACTCCACTCTGCCACAGGTATCACAGCCTGACGTCACGCACTCTGCCGCTACAGGCGCAAGTAAAACCCGGCGGCTGGCCGCTGCCAGTTCCATCGGTACGGCGCTGGAATGGTACGACTTTACCGTTTACAACATCATGGCGGCGCTGGTGTTTAACCATGTCTTTTTCCCCAGCTTCGATCCGCTGGTCGGCACCATTCTGGCGTTCTCAACGTATGCCGTTGGCTATGTGTCCCGTCCGGTAGGCGGCTTTATCTTTGGGCATCTTGGCGACGTGGCCGGGCGTAAAGCGGTGCTGGTTACGACGCTGGTGATTATGGGCGTCACGACGGCTCTGATGGGGATGCTGCCCGGCTACGCCAGCTGGGGGATCTGGAGTCCGGTGCTGCTGGTCGCGCTGCGGTTTATTCAGGGCATTGCACTCGGCGGCGAATGGGCTGGCGCAGTACTGCTCTCGATGGAACACGGTGAAGCCACCAAGCGCGGGCGTAACGCCTCATTTGCGCAGGTAGGGCCGTCGTGCGGCACGCTGATTGGCACCGGGTTTATCACGCTTGTGACCCTGTCACTGAGCGGCGAGGCCTTTCAGGAATGGGGCTGGCGCATACCGTTTTTGCTGAGCCTGCTGCTGGTTATGTTTGGGCTGTGGCTGCGCCGTGGTGTTGATGAGACACCGACTTTCAGGGCAATGAAACAGGCTGATAAAACCACTCAGGCCCCGCTTAAAGAGGTGTTTACCCATCATCGACGTGCGCTGCTGATTGCCGGTGGTTCACGTATCGGCTCTGATGTGCTCTATGCGCTGGTGGTGGTCTTTACGCTGACCTACGTGACCACGGTGCTGCAGCTGCCGCGTCCGTTAGCGCTGCTGGCCACCATGCTTGGTGCCATCGGCAATGCGATTACGGTACCGATGTTCGGCGCCTTATCCGATCGTCTGGGCCGCCGTCCGGTCTATATTGGCGGTGCAGTGCTGGGCGTGATCTGGAGCTTTGTCTTTTTTGTCCTGCTCGACAGCTCTCAGCCGGTGCTGATTGTACTGGCGGTGATAGTCGGGCTACTGATCCATGCGATTATGTACGGTCCGCAGGCAGCTTTTGTGACCGAGCAGTTTCCCGGTCATGTGCGCTATGCCGGCTCCTCACTCGCCTACACGCTGGCCGGTATCATCGGCGGCGGCTTTGCGCCGCTGATTATCACTTCGCTATACCGTGAGTCGGGTAGCACTCTGTGGGTATCTCTTTATGTGTCCCTGGCGCTGCTGATCACGCTGCTTGCCCTGTGGAAAGCGAAAGAGACTGCGTACAAGCCACTATGAATGTCGCTGGCGAGGGACCGCCGCATTTTTTCGCATCGGGTTATCGTCCGGCACCGTCATCACAATTTGTGCCAGCGGACCCGGACGTCCAATGTAGTAACCCTGTACCGCGTCGCAGGCAAGCGCCTGCAGCTGCGCCATATGTCCGGGGGTTTCCACCCCTTCAGCCGTAACTGACAGCGAATAGGCTCTGCCCAGCCCAATCATATTCTCCACGACCTGACGCGCCTGCGGTGACTCACCCAGGGGGAAAATAAACGATTTGTCGATCTTAAGGCCATCAAACGGAAACGCGCGCAGATAACAGAGCGAAGCGTAACCGGTGCCAAAATCGTCAATCAGAAATTTTACGCCGAGAGCTTTAACTGCCTGCATGGTCGCCAGCGTTTTTTCAGGATCGCTCAGCAGTGCGTTCTCTGTGACTTCTATCTCCAGCCGGTGATTGGGCAGGCCGCTGAGCTGAAGCACCTGCGCAATACGTGACGGCAGCGCATCATTCTGGAGTTCCGTCGCTGAGATATTGACTGATACGGATAGCGCTGGCTCAAACTGAACAATATCGCTGCAGGCGCGCAGCAGCACCCAATCGCTTAGCGCGCTGATCAGGCCGGTCTCTTCCGCCAGCGGGATGAACTGATCGGGCATCAGCAGACCCAGTCGCGGATGCTGCCAGCGTACCAGCGCTTCTACTGCTGTGACCTCTCCGGCTGCCAGCGCATAACGTGCCTGGTAAACCAGTGCCAGCTGTTCACTGTTTATCGCATCGCGCAGTTCATGCTCCAGCTCGCGGCGCTGCACAATTTTTTCTTCCATATCGCGATCAAAAAAGACCCACTGATTGCGTCCGCTATTTTTCGCCTTATACAGAGCAATATCGGCATAACGCAGCAGATCGCTGGCGTTATCGGCATCCTGCGGCGCCAGTGCAATGCCCAGACTGGCCCCGATGTGCAGCGTGTTGTCACAGACCTCAAACGCGTCATTGATACGCGCTATCAGCTGCTGACACAGCGCGACAATACGATCGCGGCTGTTCATTTCAGGCAGGATTGCCACAAACTCATCGCCCCCCAGGCGCGCCACCAGTCCGTGACTGCCGAGGCAGGCGCGGATACGGCCCGATACTTCATGCAGAACCTTGTCGCCTGCAGTGTGACCATAGATATCATTGACCGGTTTAAACTTATCCAGATCGATCATGATAATCGCCAGGCGATGTTGCGGATCGGATGGCAGACTGAGTTTTCCCGTCAGGAATTCTTGCATCTGCACCCGATTAGCCAGCCCGGTCAGCTCATCAAAATGGGAGAGGTAGTGCGCCCGCGCCTGCGCCTCATACTCCAGCGTGATGTCCGTAGCGCTGCCGCGAAAACCGCTGACGCCCTGAGTCAGCATCACCTCTTTCAGCGTCAGGTTGCAGTAGCGCATGTGTCCCTGCGCAGAGCGATAGCGGCAACCGGTCAGGGTTAGCTGGCCGCCGGACTGCTGAAACAGCATCAGGCGGCTGCGATATTTCTCGTAATCAAGCAGAAAATCCGCCAGCGTCCGCTGTATCCACTCCTGGCTGCTGAAGCCGGTTACTACCGGAAAACGTCCTGAAATCCAGACCAGACGCAGCTGGCTGTCCATTTCCCAGATCCAGTCCGTAGTGGTTTCTGCAATGTCGCGAAAGCGCCGTTCGCTGGCGCTCAGGGCGAGCTGGCTCTGTCCCAGTAACCAGGTGCTTTCATCATTAAGCTGCGCTTTGCGCAGCGCGCTGCGCATCAGCATCAGTGCGGTAAACAGCGAGAGCAGCATAATCAGCACCAGCAGAGGCAGTAATTCTGTCAGCAGCGCACCGCCGGGATTCGCGCTGCGCCAGATCAGCGCAACCTGCTTATCACCCACAGCGATCAGCAGGTGCGGAGAGGCAGGCCGGGCAGCAGGTGATGCGTCCAGATGAAGGTTGTGAATGCCATACTCCTGACCCAGCGTAAGCAACTTCTGTGGCGTCAGGCGATCTGTGAAAACCATTAGCGAGGGCGGGCCAGGCAGCGTTGTTACGCTGCGGTCGCCACCTGGCGTAATCCATGCCGCGCTATACAGCGTAAGCTGCGCGTCCGCCAGCACGTAGTCACTGATCGCATTGCCCGCGCTCGCCTGCAGCTGTGTTTTAATGCGGCGCAGCGGATCGGTGCCCAGCCAGAGGGCAAGTGAGCGCGCTTCCGGCCGGCCACGGATCACACTGTAGCGCGTTTCATCCTGCGGCGAGATCACAAATACCCCCTCATAGGCGAAGGTATCAAACAGCGACGCGCCAAGATTCTGATTATCCCATGCCCAGCGGCGGTTCAGCGTGCGGTGCAGGTTCTGGTATGCCTCACCCCATCCGGCATTATCAGAGAGGTGAAACTGCATCACCGCTTGTCTCGTCTGAAGCGCCTTATCCAGCAGCAAAGATTGCTGGCGATCGGATTGCTGATTTAAATCGCTGGCGATAAACATCAGGCTGATAAACGCACCGGTAAAGGCCAGCAGGATCAGTAATACCATCATCATCATTGGCTGACGGATCAGTCCACGCATTTGCCCACGTGAGGGGGAGTCGACAAAAGAGGTCTTCGCTATCATAGGCTTAATACGCTGAGTAAAATGACATTACAAAAGTATGTTCAGGTTATCGGCACAGGTCAGTAAAACCTGATGCATAAGCGCGATTTTACGCCGTGATAACCCTGCCTGAGAGCCAGTGCGAAAAAATATGCAGGCTGTAAAACTGAATCTGACGGGGCATAGTTAATAACCGGCCCTGAATAAACGTGCGTTCCGGTTCTTCAGCACAAGTATAGTCAGCTCCGCAGACATGGCGGGGGAGCAAAATGACTGAAATGTGTGGCCATAAATTTTTATAACGCTTTTCTTTTTAGTTAAGATAATTTTAATCTTAATAGGAATAAGCCTTATTGATTGTAAATCTGCGTAAGTGATAATTTGACTTATGTCTACCTCTTACTTTTACTGAGAACATCATGCAGGCTCGTATTACTCACCTCGACGGGATGCGCGGTTTAGCTATTCTGATGGTTATCGCCTATCACGCCTGGGCGCGCTGGCCAGAACTGCTGCCTTATGTCGCCGCTACTCAGCATCTGCCGCTATTTTCTTTTGGCTGGGCTGGTGTGCAGCTCTTTTTTATGATCTCGGGCTTTGTTATTTTTATGACGCTTGATAAATCAGAGAGCTATATTAGCTTTCTGCAAAAGCGCTGGCTGCGGCTATTTCCGGCGATGTTAATTGCCAGCCTGCTGCTCTATATAGCCGGAGGATTTTTTCCGGAATGGTCGCTTATGACCCCCTATGCGAAAAACCTGCTGCCGGGGCTACTGTTTATTAATCCTGAGACGCTGACGCAGTTAACCGGCATTTCGTTTCACTCTATGGCGGGCTCATTCTGGTCGCTCTACGTTGAAGCGCTGTTTTATCTGATTATCGGCGCTGTCTATTTCACTGCGGGACGTAAATTTTGTCTGCCGGCGCTGATTCTGCCGATGCTGTTACTCTCTGCTGCTTCAGTGGTTAAGTCACTCGGTTATCCGCTGCTGGTGGATATTATCTCCAAACTGGGATTTATTCATTACGCCTGGTTTATGGTGGGTTGCCTGGTCTATGAACGCTTGCACGGACGCGACAGACGCTACCACTATCTGCTGGTTGCGCTCGCGCTGCTGATTAATTTTAGCTACTACGTTAAGAACAGCGGGGCAGTTGCGCTGATACCGCTGGTAGCGGTGTTGCTGTTTTTTATTGCCAGCTTCAGAATGACGCGGATCCAGCATGTCCTGTCACTGCGACTGTTTACCGCTACAGGTTTCATCAGTTATGCCCTCTATCTGATCCATGAAAATTTGATGATAGCGATGCTGATTAAGGTGAATCACATTATTAAAAGTGACACTGTCATGATGATATTGCCGCCGGTTATGGTTATTGTGCTGTCGGGTGTAGCTTACCTGATCACCCGGTACGCAGAGCCGGCGCTGCGCCGCGCGCTGCAGAAAAAACGGCTGCCGGCCACACCGGCCACGGGCAGCGACGTTTGACAGTGAGCGGGAAGCGACAGCCTCCCGCCCGTTTCAGACATCAAGGCGGTGAATAACGTTAACAAATTCGTGAACGCCGCTGTTAATCTCGCGCAGACTGCGTGACAGCATGCCAATTTTCTCCTGTTCCGCCATCACAAATTCCCGCACTTCGTTCAGCTGCTGATACATCTCTTTTATCAGCAAGCTGTTCTGTTGCACAACGTCGGTGATTTGCCGGGTAGCGCTGGCAGTGGAAGCGGCCAGCCGCCGCACTTCAGCAGCAACGACGCTGAAGCCGCGGCCTGCTTCACCTGCACGCGCTGACTCAATAGCGGCATTCAGCGCCAGAATATTCGTTTGCGATGCGATAAGATTAATGCTGTTAACCACCTCGCCAATGTTCCTGGCAGACGCATTAAGCTGCATGCCAATTTCGGTTGCTGCATTAACCCGCTGAGCCACCAGACCTGAATTGCGCACCGTTTCATCCAGCACGTCGTTGGCATTGTCGGTGATCTGTGAGGTTTCGCCTGATGTGGTCAGAGCGATATCCGCCACCCGCTTAGCCGCTTCCACGCGCGCAGTGATGTCAGAAGCGATTTTGATCACTTTATAGACCCGGGCATCCGCATCCACAACCGGGTTATAGCTCGCCTCCAGCCAGATGCGCTCACCGCTGGCGGTTTTACGCTCAAAACGGCCGACAAAATGTTGCCCGCGGGCAATTTTTTGCCAGAAATCGGGATGAAGATGATAAAAATCGTCATAGCAGAAGAGGCGGTGATGCTGGCCGATAATCTCTTCGCTGCCATACCCCATATGCTGCAGAAAATTGGCGTTGGCGCTGAGAATTTCACCTTCAGGCGTAAACTCAATCACCGCCATGGAGCGATCAAGTGCAGTGATGATCGCCTCTTTGTGTTCCAGTTCCTGATGGCGCGCGGTGATATCACTGGCGACTTTGATCACTTTATACACCCGGCCTTTATCATCGCTGACCGGAAAGTAGGTGGCGCTCAGATAAAAGCGCTGCTGCTGACGATTGAAGCGCTCAAAAATGCCGGTGATCGACTCTCCCTGCGCCAGCGTCTGCCAGAAACGGCGATAGCTTGCTGTCTGGCTGTAAACCGGCGAACAGAAGAGACGATGATGCTGGCCCTGGATCTCCTGCAGCTGATAACCCGTCAGTGTCAGAAATAACGCGTTAGCATCAACAATTTCACCGTCCGGCGTAAATTCAATCCAGGCAACATGCTGTCTGATAGCATTGATATCACGATGAACGCCAGCGCTGTGACTGAACGGCAGCGTCAGGCGTGAAGTGTTCACCCCAAACATAGATGACCTCTGTCAGATAGTGTGCAGTTAAGTAGCGCGACTGCTTCAAAAAGGGTCGCGTAATTTCATCCAGCAAAGAGCGTGTGTCGCGCTGTATGTTTTCCCCTCACTTTCCATGTTGTCCTGAGCACCGGCAGCCATTAAGCGAAAACGGGCATCAGTCAGGGGGCATTTTTAATCAGTTCAGGTTCCTGGTGCTGGCAATTAAGGTGATGCTGAATCTATGTTATCGACGGCAAAAAACAAAAAATGAGTAAAAATTCTAATTAAAATGCATTGAGGTAATTTTACCGGCAGACGCCTGAGGAGAGTGAGTATGCCGCTCTGTCAGGTGCTCCAGCGCTGCCGCAAAAAACGCCAGGCTTCTTGTTAAAGGGGTAATTTAAATATAGGTTACCTGTGCTGTACAAAATGGATAAGCCAGACTGGCTGCCACCAACGGAGAGCTTTGTGATGACGACACCGCTGTGTAAAAAACTCCCTCTGCGCTATCCGATTATTCAGGCTCCTATGGCAGGCGTTTCGACACCGGAACTGGCGGCTGCAGTCAGCAATGCCGGTGCGCTTGGTTCGCTGGGTCTGGGCGCCTCCTCTCCGGAAGAGGCCGCGCGTCTGATACGTCAGACCCAGGCGCTTACCCGCCAGCCTTTTAACGTCAATCTGTTCTGCCATTCGCCCGCTATACGCCATGAAGCGGTCGAACAGGCATGGATAGCACGTTTCGCCGATCGTTTTGCTGCCCTGGGCGCGCAGGCGCCTGTACACCTGGAGGAGATCTATCCCACTTTCTGCGGCCATGAAGCGATGCTGCAGGTGATTGAAGAAACGCGTCCGGCCGTAGTGAGTTTTCACTTTGGTTTACCGCCGGCGGATACCCTGCGCCGGCTGAAAGCATGCCGGATTGTTACGCTGGCAACGGCTACCAGCGTGGCGGAAGCGGAAGAGATAGCGCAGCAGGGGATCGATATGATTGTGGCGCAGGGTTATGAAGCCGGGGGTCATCGCGGCAGTTTTGCCGCGGAGGGAGACGATCATCAGCTCTCTACGCTGACGCTGATACAGGCAATAAACGCGCGGGTTGCGTTGCCGGTGATTGCAGCAGGCGGGATCATGAACGGTGCGGCAATCAGCGCGATGCTGGCCCTGGGGGCCAGCGGCGTGCAATCCGGCACCGCTTTTCTTCTCTGCCCTGAATCCGCTACCACGCCAGCCTGGCGTCAGGCGCTCCGGGATGCGGCTGTGACGGGCACCACCATGACTGCGGCGATTTCCGGTCGTGAGGCGCGCTGTCTGCGCAACACATTCTGCAAGATCGCGCACGCTATTCCCCGGACAGAGATCCCTGCTTATCCGCTGGCCTATTCACTGGGTAAAGCGCTGGCTAAGGCCGCGCTTGCGCAGGGTGAAACCGGATTTGGTGCCTACTGGGCGGGGGAAGGAGCGCCTCTGGCACGTGAACTACCGGCGGCAGATGTGATCCGGGAGCTGGTCACAGAGTGGCATGCGGCGTCTGGCCAGGGCAGCCTGACTGATGCTATACAACCATTCTCTTTATAACGTGGCAGGTATCGATAATGAACGCGATGACGTTACAGGAAGCGGCAAACGGACGCTGGCTTAATCCACCGCAGGCGTGTTTATTCAGTCAAAACAGATTACAGCTGACGACTGCCGCCCGCACCGATTTCTGGCAGCGCACCTGGTATGGTTTTGAGCGCCATAATGGTCACGCCTTTGGGTTTGACGTCACAGAGGATTTCACGCTGCAGGTGAGGGTGGAGGCAGATTTTACAACGCTTTACGATCAGGCTGGCATCTTTATAGGCGAAAATGAGCAGCAGTGGGTAAAAGCGGGCATTGAGTTTAATGACGAGCGTCCCGCTATCGGCTGTGTCGTAACACGGCAATTTTCCGACTGGTCAACCGGTCTCTTTCCGGGCGATGCCCGTAATTTCTGGCTGCGCGTCACGCTGCGCAATGAGGCGCTGCGCATTCAATACTCAGCAGATGGCAATGTCTGGCCGCTGCTGCGGCTATGCCACTGGCCTGCGGCACCCTCGCGTTTTGCAGGGATCATGGCCTGTACCCCGGAGCGGGGAGGGCTTGAGGTGACGTTCAGTGATTTCTGGCTGGGGCCGCCCGTTGATAAAGCGCTGCATGATTTACGCTGACGCCACCGGATAACCTGCTGCTTGCTATCAAATGACAATCGGGCTAGCCTGCTGATCGTTGAAATAATCACGTTACGTACAGGCACAGGCTAATGGCAGTTATTCCGAAAAATTACTCACGGCTGGAGAGCGGCTACCGTGAAAAAGCGCTTAAAATCTATCCGTGGGTATGCGGGCGCTGCGCCCGGGAGTTCGTCTACTCAAATTTGCGCGAGTTGACGGTTCACCATATCGATCACGATCACACCAATAATCCGGAAGATGGCAGTAACTGGGAGCTGCTTTGCCTTTACTGTCACGATCATGAGCACTCAAAATATACCGAAGCCGATCAGTATGGTACGCGGGTAGTGGCCGGAGAAGATGCGCAGGATGAGGTAGGTGCAGCGACCTATAATCCGTTCGCCGATCTGAAATCGCTTATCAGTAAGAAAAAGTAGCAGCGGGCTGCCATATACAGTTACAGGTAAGTAAAACGAGGCGGCAGGTAAGCTGTGTTATACTGGATCCGCGTACTTTTCTAAGTCGCGAATTTCACTGGCGCTTATGCCAACCCGATACGCCCAGCCGGGTGTCGGGCTCTTTTTTCACCCGGTTACGGGCACAAAAAAACCCGCACGCGGCGGGTTTTTTTATCAGCAGCATTTAACTGCTCAGACTACTGTCTTCATCGCTATCGTAAGCGCTGCCGATCGTCAGCGCAACTTACAGTGCGGTAACGTTAGCAGCAGCTGGACCTTTAGCACCATTCTCGATGGTGAAAGAGACCTTCTGGCCTTCGTCCAGGGTTTTGAAGTTATCACTCTGGATTGCAGAGAAGTGTACGAATACATCTTTGCTGCCATCTTCAGGAGTGATAAAGCCGAAACCTTTATCTGCGTTGAACCATTTTACTAAACCAGTCATTTTGTTAGACATAGATACTTCCTTAATTGATGAGCCATAAACTATGGCGATGGTGGCCTGTATCAGAGCGTTACTTATTGGGCACTTAGGAGGAGGCTCATGAAGAAGGGGTATCTGTGGATAACACTTGAACTGAGGACTGCTTTACTAAAACTGCTTCATAAGGTCTGTATTCCAAACCGATGACGCTATTAAGCCACACCTGATCCGGTTTAGCAACACTTATATTACATTGCCTTTAATACCTCGTTTAACACCTCGTTCAGCACTGCCCGCACTGGTTTTCACTGTCCGGACATAGCCGGAAGGGGTTAAAACCCACGCTTCATTCGCTCTTCTCTTAACGTGCCATCTTGATTTGTGATGAAGATCACAAATGCAATCTTCAGCAACGCTGATGTAAAACTAACTGAAAATAGACTATTGAATGATAATAATTATTATTTATAATCTCATTCAAATTTTAAGGCAGAGGAATAGAAGTCTGTCGTTACAGGTCGATGCAAGACATATGCGACTGATTTTAATGCTTTATATTTTTTATATTTTCGCTGGAGCAGCAGAGCCTATGACACCTGTTGACTGACTGATCAGCAGGCACTCAAGAATTTTAGTAACGGGAAAGGATTATGTTTACACATTCATCTGCGCAATCATTACCAAACATTACCTCTGAGCCGCAGTCTGGCGCGCCGGAGAGCTGGCTTTTTAACGATCGTCAGCTTGATGCATGGGCCGGACAGACGCAGGAGGTGCTTAAGCTCCTGACTCATACGGTGCAGGGCGTTGAAAAGCCGTTCAGCGGTATTCTGCCACACGAGCTGGCAAACGAGTTCCGCAGTGTGGATCTTGATTCGCCGCTGGGCAATAACGAAGCTGCACTGGCCGAGCTGGCTCAGCTTTATCTGCGCGATGCAGTCTGGTTTCATCATCCTAAATATGTTGCGCACCTGAATTGCCCGGTTGTCCTGCCGTCACTGATGGCAGAGCAGGTAATGGCCGCAGTGAACAGCTCGGTTGATACCTGGGATCAGAGCGCTGGCGGCACGCTGATTGAGCAAAAAGTTATCGACTGGACGCTGGGACGTATTGGCCTGCCCGCTACCGCTGACGGTATTTTTACCAGTGGCGGGACACAGTCTAATTTGATGGCGATGCTGCTGGCCCGCGACAGCTGGTGCGAAACGCATCATCCGGGGCATCTAATTAAATATCGTGGCCTGCCTGAGACCGCCGGAAAGTGGCGCGTATTTACCTCTAAATTAAGCCATTTCAGTATTCAGAAATCGATGGCAATCCTTGGCCTGGGCTACGATGCCGTTGTGCCGGTTGACCATGACGCAGATTATCGTATGGATGCCGATCTGCTGGAACAGGAAATTCAGCGCTGCCGTGAAGAGGGGCTGATCCCGATTGCAGTGGTGGCGACCAGCGGTACGACCGATTTTGGCAGCATCGATCCGCTAAAAGATATCGCCGCGCTGTGTCAGCGCAATGGACTGTGGATGCACGTTGATGCCGCTTATGGCTGCGGTCTGCTGGTTTCAGAACAGCATCGCCAGCGTCTGCGCGGTATTGAACAGGCAGATTCAGTCACCGTTGACTACCACAAATCGTTCTTTCAGACGGTGAGCTGTGGGGCATTCTTTGTGCGTAATAAAGATCATCTGAAGCATGTTACGCACCATGCTGACTATCTCAATCCGCTGAGCGCGCAGCAGGAAGGGACGCCAAACCTGGTTAATAAAAGTATTCAGACCACGCGTCGCTTTGATGCGCTGAAGATGTGGCTGACGCTGCGCGTCATGGGCCCGGCCGCACTGGGTGAAGCCTTTGATACGCTGATTGACCTTGCACAGCTCGCGCATCAGCTTCTGCGCGAACATCCGGCAATAGAAGTGCTGCACGCGCCTGAACTCACCACGCAAATATTTCGCTTTGTGCCGCGCCAGTCGCTCAGCGGCCCGCAGCTCGACGATATCAACGCCGCGATCCGCAAAGCGCTGTTCCGTTCCGGCAACGCCATTGTGGCAGGCACCAAAGTCGATGGCCACCAGTATCTGAAGTTCACCTTATTAAATCCTGCGACCACCGCTGCAGATCTGGAAGAGGTTATTAACCTGATTGCGCATTACGGGCGCGAGCAGCTGCGCACGACCGCGCTCCATGCGGTTAATCAGTGAGAGCTTTGTTATGAATAACACCGTTTACGATTTTATAGGCATCGGAATTGGCCCGTTCAACCTCGGCCTGGCCTGTCTCAGCGAACCGGTAGAGGGACTCAACGGCGTATTTCTCGATCAGAATGCGGGCTTTGACTGGCATACCGGCATGATGCTGGAGAGCGCCCACCTGCAGACGCCGTTTATGGCCGATCTGGTGACGCTGGCGGATCCTACCAGCCCTTATAGTTTGCTGAACTATATGAAAGAGAGAGGAAAGCTCTACTCATTTTACATCCGGGAAGACTTTTTCCTGATGCGTAAAGAGTATAACCAGTATTGCCAGTGGGCCTGTGAACGTCTCAGTAACCTGCGCTGGAATCGTCACGTTGAGTATGTGAGTTACGATGCTGAGCAGGCGGTTTACCGCGTACAGGCGGTGAATCGTCAGAGCGGCGCAACCGAAGAGTGGCTGACGCGTCATCTGATCCTCGGCACCGGCCCGGTGGCCTGGCTGCCGGAGTGCACTCAGCCGCATCGTCAGCGTATTACGCACTCCAGCGACTACCTGAAAAATAAAGCAGAGCTGCAGCAGAAACGCTCCATCACCGTGCTGGGCAGCGGTCAAAGCGCGGCTGAAATTTACTATGACCTGCTCAGCGATATCGATCGGTTTAATTATCAGCTGAACTGGATCACCCGGGCGCCGCGCTTCTATCCGCTGGAGTACACCAAGCTGACACTGGAGATGACGTCGCCGGAGTGGGTCGACTATTTCCATGCGCTGCCGCCGGCAAAGCGCGACCGGCTCAATGCAAATCATAAAAATCTCTATAAAGGCATCAACAGCAGCCTGATTAACGATATCTATGATCTGATGTACGTCAAACAGCTCGATGGCCCGCTTAACGTCAATCTCTTTACTCACTCAGCGCTGACCGATCTGCGCTGGCTGCCGGCAGGAGAGTTTGAACTTTCGCTCTGGCAGCAGGAGCAGGAGTGCGCCTTCACCCGCCGTACCGAAGGGCTGGTGATGGCGACCGGCTATCACTACCGGCCGCCGATGTTTATTGAAGGCATCAGTCAGCGGCTACGCTGGGACGAGCAGGGTCGTTACGATGTGCAGCGTAATTACAGCATCGATCATCACAACCAGATTTTTGTACAAAACGCAGAGCTGCATACGCACGGGTTTGTGACACCGGACCTCGGCATGGCCTGCTACCGCAACTCGGTTATTTTGCGCGAAATTACCGGACGCGAAGTCTATCCGGTAGAGCAGCAGATCGCGTTTCAGACTTTCCCGGCACAGACGGAGCGCTGACATGAGCACAGAAATAATTTACAGCGTTCAGCGACCGGCGGGTACCTTCAGCCTGCGCCCGATGCAGGCCGCCGATGCCGTCCTGATCCACAGCTGGGTAACGCGCGATTACGCCCGCTTCTGGGGCATGCAGAATGACACGCCGGAACAGGTTGCTGCTTTTTATAACGGGTTGATCGCAACTCACCCGCATGCAGCCCTGATTGGCTGCTGCGAAGGAACGCCGGTGTTTCTGATGGAGTGTTATCGCGCCAGCGAGGATGAAATCGGACGGTTTTATCCGGCCGCGCCTGATGATTACGGGATGCATATTCTGATTGCGCCCGCCAGCACGCCGATCCGGCAGTTCAGCTGGCAGGTCTTTACCGTCGCGATGGATTACCTGTTTAGTCTGCCGCAGGTCGGACGCGTGGTGGTGGAGCCTGACGTACGCAATGAGAAAATTCACCGGCTCAACAAACGGGCCGGCTTTCACTATCAGCACACACTCGATCTCGGACATAAAACCGCCTGGCTGGCCTTTTGCCAGCGCGAAGATTATCAACAGGCTCTTGAGCAGGATATTTTGACCATGAACACACCCTCTGCGCTGCTGACAGGATCCCACCTTACCGGCGATAACTGGGCACAGGCAAACCGGATGCTGATCCGCAAAGCGATCAGCGAGTTTGCCCACGAAAAGCTGGTTACGCCCGCTGAAAACGGCGACGGCTGCTATACGCTGGCCGTACCGGGCGGCGAAGCAACTTATCAGTTCCGCGCAGAACGTCTGGCGCTGGACCACTGGAATATTGACGCCGCATCGCTGCAGAAGCAGGAAAATGGCCGTCCGCTGACGCTGGATGCGCTGCAGTTTATCGTGGAGTTTAATCAGCAAATTGGTATTCCGCAGGCGCTGCTGGCGACCTATATGGAAGAGATCAGCAGCACGCTCAGCAGTAGCGTCTATAAGCTGCAGAAGCAGAACCCGGATGCGCAGGCCCTGGTGCACGCTGATTTTCAGACCACAGAAGCGGCAATGACCGAGGGGCATCCCTGTTTTGTCGCCAATAATGGCCGTATCGGTTTCGACGCCCGCGACTACCTCGCTTTTGCGCCAGAGGCCGCCGCCCCGGTACAGCTTATCTGGGTGGCGGTGCACCAGCGCAATGCCCATTTTTCCAGTCTGAGTACGCTGAGTTACGAGCAGCTGATGCGTGATGAGCTGGGTGCAGAGACCCTGGCCCGGTTTACAGAGCAGCTCAGCGCGCGCGGGCTGAATGCGGATGAGTATATCCTGATGCCGGTGCATCCGTGGCAGTGGCAAAACAAACTGCTGACGGTGTTCGCGGCCGATATTGCTCATCAGGATATTGTCTGGCTCGGCGAGGGCGACGATCGCTATCAGGCGCAGCAATCGATTCGCACCTTCTTTAACCGCAGTCAGCCCGCAAAGCGCTACGTCAAAACCGCGCTGTCGGTACTTAACATGGGCTTTATGCGCGGCCTGTCGCCCTATTATATGGCTACCACGCCCGCCATTAATGAATGGCTGGAACAGCTGGTCAGCGGCGACGCGTGGCTGCAGCGCTGCAATTTCCGCATTCTGCGGGAGGTTGCGGCGGTGGGCTACCATAATCGCTACTACGAACAGGCCATCAGCGGTGATTCTGCTTATAAGAAGATGTTTGCTGCCCTGTGGCGTGATAATCCGGCGGCCAGCCTGCAGCCGGGGCAGCGCCTGATGACCATGGCCGCTTTTCTGCACGTCGATCACCACCAGCAGGCGCTGCTGCCGGCGCTGATTGCAGACTCCGGTCTGCCGGCAAAAGAGTGGGTGGCGCGGTACCTGGACTGCTATCTCAGTCCGCTGCTGCACTGCTTCTACCAGTACGATTTAGCCTTTATGCCACACGGCGAAAACCTGATCATGCTGCTGGAAAACAATGTGCCGGTCAGCGCCTATATGAAAGACATTGGCGAAGAGATCGCCGTCATGAACCCGGACGCGCAGCTGCCGGAAAAGGTTACCCGGCTGGCGGTGGATGTGCCGGACGATCTCAAGTTGCTGTCGATTTTTACTGACGTATTTGACTGCATTTTCCGTTTTATCAGCGCCATTCTGCACGATTCCGGCACGCTGTCGCAGGATCAGTTCTGGCAGGCGGTGGCGCAGTGCGTGAAAGAGTATCAGCAGGCGCATCCGGAGCTGGCGGCTAAATTTGCACGTTTTGATATGTTTACCCCGGCGTTTACCCGCTCCTGCCTTAACCGGCTGCAGCTGGCAAATAATCAGCAGATGATCAACCTCACCGACCCGGCTGAAAATCTGAAGTTTGCCGGTACGCTAGATAATCCGATTGCCCGCTGGCGCTGACAGAGCGCTCACTGACTGACATCTGTGACGCGGTCGCGCCGGCGACCGCGTTTTTTAGTATTTTGAAACGGATAAGGATCGGTAATGGCCCTGTATGAACCGGTGTCGCAGCTTACGCGCCGCCGCATAATTTTTCCGCTCTCACTGGTACTGTTTGAATTCGCTACCTATATCGCGCATGACATGATCCAGCCCGGTATGCTGCTGGTCACAGAAGAGTTTGGAGCCGGGCCTGAATGGGTCTCCGCCTCACTGACCGCCTACCTTATCGGCGGCATGATGCTGCAGTGGCTGCTGGGGCCGCTTTCCGATCGCATCGGACGACGTCCGGTACTGCTCAGCGGCGTAGCCTTTTTTATGCTGACCTGCATTGCCACCCACTGGGTTCAGAGCATTGAGCAGTTTGTGCTGCTGCGTTTTCTGCAGGGGGTCAGTCTCTGTTTCATCGGCTCGGTAGGCTATGCCGCTATTCAGGAAGCGTTCAGTGAAGCGCTGAGCATAAAGATCATGGCGCTGATGGCAAACGTCGCTCTGCTGGCCCCCCTGGCGGGACCGCTGGCCGGCGCCGCTTTTCTGACCGTCAGCGACTGGCGTACCCTGTTCTGGCTGTTCGGCGGGGTGACGGCGCTGGCCCTGCTGGGTTTGTGGCGCACCATGCCGGAAACCGCAGGCGATCGTACCCGCTCTGTTTCACTCAGCGCGCTGGGCAGGGGCTACTATCAGCTGCTGCGCGATCGCCAGGTTATGCGCGGTTCACTGGCAATCGGCCTGGTGACTATTCCCTGTCTCGCCTGGGTAGCGCTGTCGCCGGTTATTCTGATGCATGATGCCGGTCTCAGCCGTATGGATTATGCGCTGCTGCAGCTGCCAGTGTTTCTGGCGATGATCGCGGGGAATGTTACGCTGGGTCGCCTCAGCAGCCGGCTGCCGATCCAGCGACCGCTGCAGCTGGGAGCCTGGCCGGTGGTCGCCGGTCTGGCGCTGGCGGCCGTAGCGACCATGGCCGATCGGCACAGCTATTTATGGCTGACCGCTGGCCTGAGCCTGTATGGCTTTGGCACCGGGCTGGTTAATGCCGGACTTTATCGTATGACGCTGTTTTCCAGTCAGGCGGGCAAGGGCAGCGTGGCAGCGATGGTGGGCATGGTGACCATTCTGATTTTCGCACTCGGCATTGAAGCCGCAAAATACGCCTATTTCAGTTTTTACAGTACCGGTTTTAGCCTGATTAATCTGATCTGCGGATTGCTCTGGCTGGGGCTGATCCGCGCATTCCTGCGTGAAAACCGGCGGCGGCAGCTGACTCTGCAGCAGGCCTGAGCCTCACCTCTGACGCGAGCTGCGGCTCGCTTTTCAGCCATTCCTCACTTTTCAGCTGGTTTCAGGCAGAAATTTTACCGCATACACATCTTGAAATGTTCCCGTCAAAAAGATAATAATTCTCATTAATATTAGCATTACCATTGCCTCTGGCGTCCATCGGCTCTCCGGCTGTACCGGAGAGAACTGCGTGTTTTTAAGGGAATTAACCATGCGAGTGCCTTTTACTCTGAAGCGTTCTGTACTGCTTTGCTCCGTCGCGTTAACTGCATCACCGCTGCTTTATGCGGCTGAAACCCTGGTTGTCACCGCTCAGCCGGCTGAAACGGCCACCACTCCCACCTCAGGCTATACGGCAAAAACCAGCCAGGGCGCGACTAAAACCGACCGCCCGCTGGTTACCACCGGGCAGGCAGTATCAGTGGTTACGCGTCAGCAGATGGAAGATCAGGGCGCGATGAACGTTAATCAGGCGCTGAATTACACCGCGGGTGCCTTTACAAACTTCGCCGGTGCGGCGTCGCGTTACGACACCGTTTCGCTGCGCGGCTTCCACGGTGGCGATGTTGATAATGTTTTTCTGGATGGCCTGCGGCTGATGAGCGATCCCGGCAGCTATAACGTGCTGCAGGTTGATCCCTGGTTCCTTGAGCGCATTGATGTGATTAAAGGCCCTTCTTCTGCCCTGTATGGTCAGACGGTGCCGGGCGGGCTGGTGATGGAGACGTCAAAACGTCCGCAGTTCCGGCAGGAAGGGCATTTCCGTCTCTCGGCGGGTAACAACAATACCAGCTCAGCCGCGTTTGACTACACCGATGCGCTGAACGATCAGCTGGCGTTCCGCCTTACCGGTATTACCCGCAACAGCGATACGCAGTACGATCACACGCGGGAAGAGAAATATGCGATTTCACCCTCGCTGCTCTGGCAGCCGTCGGAAGATACTTCGCTGCTGCTGCGCGCGTATCTGCAGAAAGATCCCTCAGGCGGCTACCACAGCGCGGTGCCGGGTGAGGGCAGCATCACCGAACACAACGGCTATAAGCTAAGCAACGGTTTCTACGACGGGCAGAGTTCACTCGACCAGTTCAAGCGCCGCGAGCAGATCTACAGCGCCGAATTTGCGCACCGCTTTAATGACACCTGGGCGTTCCGCTCTAATGCCAGCTACTCTCACTCAAACGTCGATCTCGATCAGGTGTATCAAATCGGCTGGACAGGGAATAATTCGGATCTGCTGAACCGCTACTACTCCGGTTCGCGTTCATCGCTGAAAGCGTACGCCATTGATAATCAGCTGGAGGCGGATTTTGCCACCGGCGCGGTAGAGCATAAAGTGGTGCTGGGCGCGGAGTATCACCAGTATAAAAACGATCTGCATGATGCAAGCGGTAACGCCAGCCAGCTGAATGCGCGGACCGGCGCCTCCGTGGGCGCCAACGACGTGTACACCTTCGAGCGCTCGCAGCGCTACTACTATCAGACCGGCGTTTATCTGCAGGATGAGATGCTCTGGGATAAGTGGCATCTTGATCTGTCGGGTCGCTACGATCGCATTGTGTCGCAGACCGAGAACTACGATCAGGCAACCAAAAACCGGCGTCAGGATGACCACGTGGGCGGGCGTGCAGCACTGCTTTATGCCTTCGATAACGGCATCTCACCTTATGTGAGTTACAGCCAGGCTATTACGCCGCAGTCGCTCTCGGGCCAGAACGGCAACCTGCTGAAACCCACTACCGCTGAGCAGTATGAAGCGGGCGTGAAATACCAGCCGCCGGGCACATCCGATCTCTACACCGCTGCGGTATACGATCTTACGCAGAAAGATGTCGGCAACCGTATCGTGCAGGGATCTTACTTTGTTCCTGCCGGTAAGGTGCATTCGCAGGGGCTGGAGCTGGAAGCGCACACTCAGCTGACGCCGCGCCTCAGCACCATCGCCAACTACACGCTCAGCCACGTGCGGTATAAAGATTCAGTGGATGGTAATGATGGCCATACGCCGTATGTTACCCCCAACGCTATGGCTTCGCTCTGGAGTAAATATCAGTTTGACTACGGCCTGAGCGTGGGTGCCGGCGTGCGCTATATCGGCAAGCAGTGGGCTGACAATGAAAACACCCGCCGGCTGCCTTCGGTTACCCTGTTTGACGCCTCGGTACGCGCCGATCTCGGTGCCTGGAACAGTCAGCTGAAAGGCGCTTATGTCCAGGTCAATGCCAATAACCTTACCGATCGCGAATATGTCTCCGCCTGTTACGGTACAGGCTACTGCTACTGGGGCGCCGAGCGCTCAATTGTGGCGACCGTGGGTTACGATTTCTGATCTAATCACATTCTGCCGGCGTTCCGGCTGACGCAGGCCAAAAATAAAGCCCGTAAGCTTTTCATCCGCTTACGGGCTTTTGTCTGCGCAGAGCCGATTAAAAGCTTTCCCAGCTGGCGTCGGCCGTGGCGACAGGTTTGGGTTTAACCATTGATGGTGCGAGGGCAGGCTTCGGTGCAACCCGCGCCGCATTTTCCTGTTCTGCTGACAAACGGAAGATAGCCACGGTTTTCTCCAGTTCAATCGCCTGAGATTCCAGCGAACTCGCGGCGGCCGAGGACTCTTCAACCAGAGCAGCATTCTGCTGAGTAGTGGTATCCATTTCCGACATCGCCTGCGCAATCTGCGAAATGCCCCGGTTTTGTTCGTCAGACGCGGCCGCAATCTCACCCATAATGTCGCGGACCTGCGTCACCGACTGCACAATATCGTTCATTGTGGTGCCGGCGCGATCCACCAGCGCGGAGCCGTCGTTAACGCGATCCAGTGATTCACGGATCAGCGTCTCAATCTCTTTTGCCGCCACGGAGCTGCGCTGCGCCAGATTCCTGACCTCGCCCGCCACCACCGCAAAGCCGCGTCCCTGTTCTCCGGCCCGCGCCGCCTCAACCGCCGCGTTCAGCGCCAGGATATTGGTCTGGAACGAGATGCTGTTAATGACATTGATGATTTCACCAATTTTACCGGAGCTCTGGCTGATGCCGCTCATGGTGGTGATCACGTCACGGATAATCTCGCCGCCGCGGCCCGCATTGCCGGAAGCGTCGGTCGCCAGCTGGCTGGCGTGATGGGCGTTTTCAGCATTCTGCTTCACGGTTGAGGTCAGCTGTTCCATACTCGCGGCAGTCTGCACCACGGCGGCACTCTGCTGTTCGGTACGGGACGAGAGATCGGTATTTCCGGCAGCAATCTCTGCGGAGGCGCGCGCCACGCTGCTGACGCCACTGCGCACGTTAGCAATAATGGTCTGCAGGCTATGGTTCATGGTGTCGACCGCCTGCATCAGCTGGCCCAGTTCGTCACCCCGGGTGGTATTCAGTGAGATGGTCAGATCGCCGGCGGCAATACGCTGTGCCGCGCTGAGCGTTTCACGCAGCGGGTGGGTAATGTTGCGCGTAATGCGCCAGGCAATCAGCAGGCTCAGCACCACACAGATCAGGGCAGCAATAGCGATACGCCACTCGGCGCCTTTAATAAACGAGGCAGAAAGCTGCGACTGATAACTGAACATCTCAGCCACGCCTGCGTTCAGTCGTTCCGCCGCTGCTGTCAGGCTCGTGGATTCGCTTTTTTCGGTGCTGAAGGCGTTCATATACGGTATCAGGGCGGGGCGCTGCTGATTAATGGTGGCCAGCACAGCCTGGGTTGCGGTCGTGATATCTCCCTGATTAAAACTCCCGAGCAGCTCGGTAAGGGTGGTGATGGTAATAAATTTATCCGTGATGGCATCTCTGCTGGTTTCACCCGGATTTTTCAGGAAGTTCTCTTCAATATTCGCGGTATCGTAGAGCGTGGCGGTGAGCTGCATAACCGGCGGCGCGGTCTCTGGCGTCAGGCCGCGGTTCAGCGATTCCAGCTGATGCGCCAGCTTGATCAGCGTGGCGGGCGTAATTGCACTGAAGGTGCCGGTGGTCTCTTTGGCGGCAGCGACAAATTTTTCGCGCTGGTCCCGATAGCTGCGCATTAGTTCGCCCAGCTGATTCACTTTCTGCAGACCCTCTGCGTCCCAGCTGAACGTACCCAGACGCTGGTAAAGTGAAGCGAGTTCTTTCAGCGCTTCAACGTTCCGCACGGCAAACTGCTCATCTTTTGTGTACTGATACAGGGTGCGATTCAGCCGCGCTTTGCTGAGCGTATTCACCATCTCAACCGTGACTGTACGCCGGGCTGAGTTATCTTTAATACTGCGAAAACAATCAAATGCTATAACAGTTATTGCCAGTGAGGCGGCAATCACAATAATAAAACCGGCTCCCAGTTTCTTTCCGATTTTAATATTTGAGAGGGAGTGAGCAAGGCCCATAACATTCACCTTTAGTGAGATATTGAAATGCTGGCCAGAGCCGTGCGGACTTCATGCTCTGCCGTCAATTTACTATCGTCACGGCTAACGGAAGCTTGATAGCTATTTTTAGCGTTGCTGTAATTATTTAGTTAGCGGGGTAGTATTTTATGAAGTGATTATAATTTTTTTACATTCAACGTTTTATAAGAATAAAAATATTGATCCAGAACAATACGAACCCGTTAAAAATAGTACTGCAGTCGATAAACAGATCATCTCCGGGAAAGAAAGAGGCAGCCCCTGAATAAAGCGGGCGCTGCCTGAGCAGGGCACGGTCAGAAGGGACCCCAGTCGATAGCCACACCAATCAGCAGCATCACTACACAGATCACAAACCAGATGGCGATGACCGGGGCAACAAAGCGCAGCCACTGACCGAAAGAGACGCCAGCTGTAGCCAGAACCGCCATCAGCACGCCGGAGGTCGGGCTCATACAGTTAACGATCCCTTCACCCAGCAGCACCGACTGCACCATTACCTGACGCGTCAGGCCAAGGTTATCGCCCAGCGGTGAGAAAATCGGGATCAAAAGCGCAGACTCCCCTGAACCGGATGAGATACCAAAGTGGATCAGCGCTGCGCTGATAAACATGCCAATGGTGGCCAGCCAGGCGGGCACCGGCTCCAGCAGGCCGGAAAGAAACCCGACAATGGGGTCGAGTACATTACCCTGCTGCAGCACCAGCGAAATAGCGGCTGCCATACCCACGATAAAGGCCCCTTTAACCAGCGTGGCGCAGCCTGCCAGAAAGATATTGGCAATGTCCGATCCGGACAGGCGGCCCAGCAGCCCGACCACTATGGTCAGCAGAATAAACATCGCTGACATCTCACGGGTGCCCCAGTGATAGCGCACCGTACCGGCAATAAAGAGCAGCAGCGCCAGCGCTGTTGTCGCCAGAATCAGCTTATGGCGCCCGGTCACCGGTGCACTACTCTCTGCTTCGGCACGCATCGCTGGCCGGTACTCACCGTTTTTACGCGCCCGGCGCACCGCGTGGATCAGGTAAAGCGCGGCGCTGACCACAAACAGCAGGCAGGTCAGGGCGCGCAGCAGCATGCCGGAGAACAGCGGCAGCTGCGCCAGATGCTGTGTCAGCCCGGTGGTGGCCGGATTTAAAATGGCAACATTGTAGCCAGCGGCGCAGGTCAGGTAGACCAGTGAGGCCCCAAGCATAGGGGAGAGTCCGAGTGAACGCCCCACCAGCAGTCCGATTGGCACAAAGGCGACCACCGCATTAACAACCACGCCGGTGGTGCCCAGCAGGGAGAAAATCGCGGCGAAAATAATGATGATGCGCGTATCGCTCAGCGTGCTGCTGCGCGACAGCGCCTGCAAAGCGGTGGCTATCGCACCGGTTTTCTCAATCACCGCCAGTACGCCGCCGGTAAACAGGATCAGAAAGATAATCGGTGCCTGTTTGACCATGCCTGCGGCAATCGCCATAAAGATCTCCAGCGGCAGCACGCCACTCTGCGGCACCGCATGCAGACTCTCTTTGACGGCAAACTTAATGCCGTCACGCGTTTCATAATCGTAGACGCCTGCCGGGATAAGCCAGGTCGACACGGCGGCCAGCACCAGAATAATAAACAGCAGCAGGTAGGGGCTGAGGCCCTCCCGCTGGCGCACAGCGGTGTCCGGTTTTTCCAGCGGTATCTGTGTCATGGCGTCTCTCCGCTCAGCAGGCCAGCCAGCAGCGCGGTACGCTGCACCACCTCCGCGACAATAATATGCTCATGACGTGCATGGATCCCGGCACCGGTTGCCCCCAGTCCATCCAGCGTGGGCAGCCCGAGCGCCGCGGTAAAGTTGCCGTCGCTGCCGCCGCCAACGGAGGCCCCCTCCAGCGTCAGTCCCAGCTGATGACCAATGTGCACCGCGCGGGTAAACAAGGTGCGTGATGCCGCGCTCTGGCGCATAGGCGGACGGCTTTGTTCACCGCTGATGTGCAGGGTCACACGCGGATCGTGCGACTGTAGCTGCATGATCGCCGCATGCAGGCGCGCCGCTTCCTCTTCTGAGGTGACGCGCGTATCCACTTCAAGACGGGCGCGATCCGCCACAACGTTCGCCCGGCTGCCGCCGCTGGCAACGCCGACATTGACCGTAGTGCCACGGTCAGGCGCGTTGAGCGCGTGCAGCGCCAGGATCTGCTGCGCCATCTCCTGAACCGCGCTGGCGCCTTCTTCCGGATTGTTGCCAGCGTGCGCGGCCAGGCCGGTCAGCGTAAGGTCATAGCGGCCGGTGCCTTTGCGGGCAACCTTCAGCGCGCCGCTGCCGGCCACTGCGGGCTCCACAACAAAGACCTGCGCGGAGCCCTGCGCATGCGTTTCAATCCACTGCTGTGAGCTGGGGCTGCCCAGCTCTTCATCACTGTTGCAGAGAAACACCACCTGCTGCCAGCCGGGCAGGTTAAGCTGCTGCAGCGCGCGTACCGCCCAAATCGCCTGTACCAGTCCCGCTTTCATATCAAGAATGCCGGGACCGTATAAGCGTCCCGCTTCTTCACGCAGCGTAAGTTCACCTGTATCCCAGACGGTATCGAAATGACCAATAATGGTGCTCTGCGGCGTTTGTCCGCCCAGCGAAAATTTCAGGTGATTGCCGTAGTGCTGCTGCGGTGTTATTTCAGCCCGTACGTTGAGACGCTGCTGAAACAGCTGCTGCAGCACCTCACCGCAGGCGTCGACGGCAGACTTATCGTCAGAGGGTGATTCAGCCGCTACCAGTTTTTTAATATCCGCCAGAATGTCTGCGGCGTGCTGTTCCAGATAAAGGGCGATCGCTTTCATTTTATATTTTTCCTGTCTGTCGGGTTTGCACTGGCAGTATGCGCAGAAAAAACACGGTAGAAAAATAAGCCGCGCTGGCTATTATTGTTGCTCTCAGGTCAACAGATAAGCGCAAAGTATGACGTTATCCAGCTATCCGGAAAAATCGATAAGCTACTTATATGAGGTCGGGATGCATGGCGGTATTCGCCGCGCTGCAGACGCACTGGGGGTAAACGCTTCTGCGATTAGCCGCCAGCTGGCGCAGCTTGAGCGCGCACTGCAGCTGCCGCTGCTGGAACGACGTGGCAGAAATGTCGTTCTGACCGACGCCGGTAAACTGCTGGCAGAGGATTATGCGCTGACCAGCCAGCGCCGCCGGCAGCTGGAGCGGCAGCTGCAGGATATGCGTCATATGCGCGGTGGCAGCGTCACGCTGCGCGTGGGCCAGGGAATGGCGGATGAAGTGATCCGCCATGTTATAGCCGAGTTTTCGCAGGCTTATCCGGCGGTGTTCGTCAATATTCAGTCGGGAGATATGCAAACCACGCTGACGCTGCTGGCCAAAGGGGAGGTGGATATGGCGGTCAGTTTTGGCCCCTCAGGTCCGCCCGGACTGCGCTGTAACAGCTTCAGGCGCGGCCCTATCTGTGCGGTAGTCCCGCCCTCGCATCCCCTGGCCACGCTGGAAAAGGTGACATTGTCACAGCTGGCCGCGCATCGTCTTATTGGTATGGATGAACAGTTTGGATTGCAGCGCTACCTCAATGCCATGTTCAGGAGTGAAGGACTGATTTTTACGCCTGCCTGCAGCTGTAACCTGTTTACCAGCGCAATTTCACTGGCGCTGGCCGGGCAGGGCGTGGCGTTTATGACGCCGCAAACGCTGAAAAGTATTCTCGATCACGATCGGCTGGTTGCAGTGCCGCTTGATCATCGCATCGCGCGCGACAGCCAGTGTCAGCTGCTGCACAGCGCCGATCACCGCATGACGCCTGCTGCACACTATCTCTGGCGGCTGCTGAACAGCTATTTTGCGCGCTCTGCTGACGGGTTACCGGCATAAAAAAAGCCGGACAGTGTCCGGCTTGCAGGTTCAGGGCTGGCCGCGATTACAGCGCCATATCCTGTTTAGCAGATTCTTCACGCGGCTTCGCCTGCATCGGCGCGGCCTGCGGCTCGCTCATAGTAATGACCGGTGGTTTGGTCAGCTGCAGTACAGAAGCGGTGTTATCCCATACCTGCTGCGTCAGCGCGGTATTACCATTCAGCTTCTGGCCAAAGCTCGGAACGATAGAACGGATTTTTTCCTGCCACTCCGGTGAAGCAAACTGCTGCGGGAACAGCGATTTCATCACGTTCAGGGTGATAGGCGCAGCGGTTGACGCACCCGGTGACGCACCCAGCAGGGCCGCAACGGTTTTCTGCTGATCGGTAACAATTTCCGTACCGAGTTTCAGCACGCCGCCTTTATCCGCATCTTTCTTGATGATCTGTACGCGCTGACCCGCCTGAATCAGTTTCCAGTCCTCTTTGCGCGCGTTCGGATAGTACTCTTTCAGCGCGGCAAAGCGATCATCATCCGTCAGCATCACCTGACCAATCAGATATTTCACCAGGTCAAAGTTATCGATACCCACGTGCGTCATCGGCATAACGTTGCTGGTGGTGGTTGCGCTCAGCAGATCAAACAGCGAACCATTTTTCAGGTACTTGGTTGAGAAGGTCGCGAACGGCCCGAACAGCACCACTTTTTTACCGTCAAGGTTACGCGCATCGATATGCGGAACCGACATCGGCGGTGCGCCCACGGAAGCCTGACCATACACTTTCTGCAGGTGACGGCTGGTGATCGCCGGGTTTTCGGTCATCAGGAATGAGCCACCTACCGGGAAGCCGCCGTAGTTGTCCGCTTCCGGAATGCCGGTTTTCTGCAGCAGCTTGATGGCCACGCCGCCGGCACCGATAAAGACATATTTCGCATCAACGCTGCGATCTTTACCGCTCTTCACATCTTTAATCGTGACGTGCCAGGAGTTATCACCGTTACGTTTGAAGTCGGTGACTTCAGACGAGGTCTCCAGCGTGAAGTTTTGATCTTTTTTCAGGCTGCCGATCAGCTGACGGGTAATTTCACCGTAGTTGACGTCAGTACCGACCGGCGTCCAGGTCGCAGCAACTTTCTGCGCCGGATCGCGGCCTTCCATCACCAGCGGTGCCCACTGCTCAATCTGCTTGTGATCGGTTGAGAATTTCATGCCCTGGAACAGGGTAGTTTTCTGCAGCGCCGCATAGCGTTTAGTCAGATACTCAACGTTTTCATCACCCCAGACGAAGCTCATATGTGGCGTAGAGTTGATGAAGGAACGCGGGTCGTGCAGCACACCGCGCTCAACCTGGCTGGTCAGGAACTGGCGGGTGATCATGAATGACTCATTGATTTCCAGCGCTTTGCTAACGTCGATTGAACCGTCTGCACGCTCTGGCGTGTAGTTCAGCTCCATGTTAGCAGAGTGACCGGTACCGGCATTGTTCCAGCCATTGGACGATTCCATCGCCACGCCGTCAAGACGCTCAACCATCAGCTGTTTCCAGCCCGGTTGCAGCTCCTGCAGCCAGGTGCCCAGAGAGGCACTCATGATCCCGCCGCCAATCAGCAGCACGTCGGTTTTTTCTGGTGCATTTTCAGCGTGAACCGCTGAAGAAACAAGCAGTGCGGTCAGCGAAAGCGCGGACACAATTTTTTTGGTCTGATTCATGCCAGTCCTGTTCTATATTCAGTGCAGATGAACGTTAAAAATTCGGATGGCAAATTAAAATATTGTTACGGAAAGATTAACCTGTTTTTAGTTATTTAAGTATTTACACCGGTTAATTAAGTTACATAACAATATTCAGGCTAAATAAGCAGCAAATAAGGCGGGAAGAGTAGGGTAAATATCAGCAGGATAACCGCTTCTGTTGCGCGGTTATTCTTTATAACCACAGGGTGAACGTAAAGCAAATAAAACTGCGGGTAATTTGCGTCAGGCGCCCGCCAGTTATTCAGCAGGCGCAGAGACGTCAGCGTTAGCCATTCAGCGCAATGTCATCACCGATATGATAGAGCGTTGCTTTCGCTGCCAGTACCGGATGCCCGTCATGTGCCGGTTCATGCGATTCCACATCGCTGATGTGATATCCCGCTGCGCCTGCTGCCAGCGTCTTTTTGACCACCGCATCGGTTAACTCATCCATTGAGGTTGCCCAGCTTACGCTGGTCACGCTGGTAGGGCGCAGTGAAGCGATCTGCTGGGGTGTCAGATCGGCACGAACCAGTACCGGCTGGACATCCTGCGGAGTGAAGATTGAGATAACATCATTGATTAACGCTTTCATAAGCCTGCTCCTGAGATAATTGCACGATGGGGATCCGTTATGCATTTTTCTGCCCGGTTTAAAAAAGCGCGGGCGACAAGGTGACTAAACACCCTGCCGCGCCGTCTGGTTTAGCTTTAATTGCTAATATCTTGTTAAGAAAAGTTCTGCCACAACTTTGTCACTTCAGCAGTAACCTGGTTGCATCTGCTTACAGGTTTACGCCGCATGCTAATGCGTTCACGGGTTAAAACTCGCGCTGTCCACCCAGCTCAATGACGCGGTTTGGCGGAATATGAAACTGTTCATACGCCCGCAGCGCGTTACGCTGGCAAAAGTGAAAGATACCGCCGCGCAGGCGCGCCAGACCATGACGCTGCTTCATCACCAGCGTATCGTGGGAGGTGAAAAACGACGCTTCATTAACCGAGCAGCCAAAACCCTCCAGTCCGCACAGATGCAGGATCTCTGTCATCGACGGCGTTTCACGCCAGCCATAGGCCGCAGTCACCTGCCAGAAGGAAGCAGAGAGCGGCGTCAGCGTAATACGCTGCTGATTATGCACGCGCGGCGTATCGATAGTGCGGATATGCAGCAGCACAACGCGCCGGTGCAGCACGCGGTTATGCTTAAGGTTATGCAGCAGCGCCTGCGGGATCTCAAACTCTTTACGCGCCAGAAACACGGCGGTACCCTCCACGCGGCTGGGCGGGCTTTTTTCCAGCGAGCTGACCAGCGCCAGCAGGCTGGCCTGACTGCTGTCGAGGCGCCGGATCAGCCGGTTGCGTTCGCTGCTCCAGGTCAGCATCAGCGCCATCATGGTCAACGCCAGCAGCGCCGGGATCCAGCCGCCGGAGAGCAGCTTCATCAGGTTGGCGATAAACAGCGGCACATCAATACTCAGCATGATGAGTAAGAACAGCCCGGCCAGCGGCAGCGGCCAGTGCCAGTTGCGCCGCGCCACCACACCTGCCAGTCCGGCGGTGATCACCATCGTTCCGGTTACGACAATGCCATAAGCAGAGGAGAGCGCCGACGACTCACGGAAGGTTATTACTATCAGCATCACTGCGGTAAACAGCAGCCAGTTCACTACCGGAATGTAGATCTGACCTGACTCGGTATGCGACGTGAAGATAATGCGCATCGGCGGCAGAAAACCCTGCCGTATCGCCTGATGCGTCAGCGTATAGACACCCGAGATAACTGCCTGCGCGGCGATAACCGTTGCCAGCGTAGAGAGCACGATCAGCGGGATTTGCCCCCACGCCGGTGCCAGCAGATAAAAGGGATTGCTGAGCGCGGTGCTATCCGCAATGACCAGTGCGCCCTGACCAAAATAGTTGATTACCAGCGCGGGCATGGCGACAACCAGCCAGGCGAGGCGGATAGGGGTTTTACCCAGATGCCCCATGTCAGCATAGAGCGCCTCGGCACCGGTGACGGCCAGCACTACCATGCCAAGCGCCGCCAGCGCCAGCGCAGGGTGGCTGAGCAGAAAACCGAGCGCATAGTGCGGGCTCAGCGCCTGGAGCACCTGCGGATGAAGCAAAATGCCGCGCACCCCGAGCAGCGCAATGGCGGCAAACCAGATAAACATCACCGGCCCGAATATGCGGCTGACCTTGTCGGTGCCCTGACGCTGAATGACAAACAGCAGCGTCAGAATAACCAGCGCCAGCGGTACAATAAACGGTTTCAGCGCCGGTGAGATGACCTCTATGCCCTCAATGGCGGAAAGCACCGAAATCGCCGGGGTGATCACGCCGTCGCCATAAAAGAACGCGCCGCCAATCAGGCCCGCCAGTATGACAACGTGTCCCGCTTTGCTGCTGACGCCGCGTCGGGCCAGCGCCATCAGCGTCAGGATGCCCCCCTCTCCGTCATCATCCGCGCGCATAACGAAACAGACATACTTCAGCGTAACGATCAACGTCAGCGCCCAGAAGATCAGCGATAAAAAGCCCATGACGGCAGCCGGTGAGACACTGCCGTCGGGCAGAATCGACAGACACTCTTTCAGGGTATAAAGCGGGCTGGTGCCGATATCACCAAAGACGATACCGGCAGCGGCCAGCATGCCGGCAGGCAGCGAGGCTTTGTGCGGGTGTTTCATGGGGTTCCTGCTCAGGTTAACAGAAGGGCGCTATATCTCTTCAGCGCCGGAGTAATACCGGCGAAGATAGCGGTTTTCTGCACAGGCAGGGAGAGGGTGGCGACTATTCACACACCATTTTTACACCGTGAGCGCAAATTTTTACGCGATTTTTATACCGCTGCGCGTTTATCAGCCAGAAAAACAGGCTTCAGACTGCGTCAGCCTGAAGCGCTGGCGGAGCACGTCATCTCTTTTATTACAACAGGTGCCGGAGCGTGCTTACACGGGACGGACTGTCCGGCGTCCCGTATATAGGGCTGGTTCAGAACTCCCAGCGCACGCCAGCGTTGTAGCGCCATCCTTTAGCGCCGTTACCCTCGATCGCTTTACGGTAATCGGCTTCAGCATAGAGCGAAACGTCGTTGTGCAGCGTTACCGTGCCGCCTGCACCCGCTTCCCACATCTGGCCAACATGCCCGCTGGTAAACGTGGCCCCCAGCGCCGGATTATCTGCAGCAGCGACCGAGGTAGTGGCTGCGCCGCCCCAGCCTTTGTAATAATTTGCGCGCAGATAAGGCGTATACTGGCGATGATTGTCATCACTCCAGGTGCGATTGAGACGCGCACCCAGCCGGCCAATCGTCTGGTCATAATCACCGTAGCGAACCTTGCTGCCATCCTTATCGGTGAATTCATTCATGTTAAGCTGCATATACAGCAGCTGCGCCTGCGGTTCCAGCTGATAGCCGTCACCCAGCGTAAACGGATAGCCGCTCTCCAGTGAGGCAGTCCAGCCGCGTCCTTTCAGCTTCGCCACCTGTTTTTGCCGCGCGATATCGGTTTCACCGCGGTGCCAGTCAAATGACAGCACGCCATCCAGATAGAAGCCGTTATCACGCTGCCAGGTGCTGTAGAGCGCCAGGCTATCACTGTCAAAAGTGGTGCTGCTATAGCCATCTGCCGCTTTAGGGCGGAGACGCGTATTGCCACGCGTATATGCCACGCCGCCGCGCAGGGAGTCGCTTGCGCCATCAAGCCGCAGCACATTGCCACCCAGCTGCACCGCACTGTAATTGAGATCAAAATCATAACCATAATCACGGAAGCTGCGATCGCTCTGGTATTTCAGGTTTGAGCCGATATAGCGCAGAAACATCTCGCCGCCATTGCCGTCAGCGCGCTGCTGTCCGTGGCGCAGCTCACCCAGACGTTTATGCAGGTCATCGATAATGCCGGTGGTGTAATAGGCGAGGCCGGTGGGCGCCGATACATAAGCAGGCACCTGTGGTACCACGGCCGGACGTGCGTTATAAGCTTGCTCGCTGCCAAAAGCATCGGTAATCAGCGCAGGCTGGCAGCTGCTGCTGTTCTCGCACACAAGATAGTTTGCCAGGCGATAATCCCAGTAGTTATTCCCGCTGCCGCTGACCAGGCGTTGCGCCGGATCGCTGCTGCCCGGCGCGAAAGTATACAACCGATACTGCCACGGCCCGGCCCCAAGATAGCCGTCCGCCAGTGCAAAACTGCCGGCAGCCGCGTTACCGCCCACCTGCGCCAGCGAAATACCTTCATTGCCCTCTACGCCACCGTTGCGATTAAGATCGGTCAGCGTACCGCTGCTGGCAGCATCCGGCTGTACATTCAGCAGCGTGGTGCCGCTGGCATTGCCGGTTACGCTGATGCGATCGGTAAACTGGTTACTCAGCGCACCACCCCGGTTCAGTCGGGTGATCAGGTTCGCCTGACCCCCCGCAGACGCCAGCGATCCGTTGATCGCCAGCGTATTACCCGGTGAACCAGCGCCGTTAGTAAGATCCAGCGTGCCGCTGTTATTAACCACCAGCGACCCTGCCGTACCGCCTGCCAGCAGCGGGTGTACATTGTTACCCGCATATAAGGTGGACGCCTTATCAATATTAATTGTGCTGCGCGCCAGCTGCAGATTATCGGTCAGCGTCCAGCGCGTATCTGCAAAGTTGATCGTGCTCCAGCCCGTGCCAAGGTTTACCCCTTTGCGGCGATCGTCGGCGCTAAAGCTACCGCCACGCCCGTCAATCTGGCTGAATGTCAGGCTGTTACCGCTTCCGCTGCCGCTGGTGAGATGGTAAGTGGTGCTGAGACTGACGCCGCTGATGTCCGCCAGGTTGTTGTTACCATTGCCCATCGTCAGACTGCCGTTAAGCCTGCCGCCGCTCCAGCGAAACGTGTCGGACCCGCCGCCGGGATTGATATCGCCGCGCACGTCGCCTTCTGTCAGCAAGATGACGTCGTCGGCATTGCTGCCGGCAACTGCCTGAGTTTGTGGCGTGGCGGTAATAATGGTGCCGACGTTTTCAAACACCGTTTTCCCCCCGCGGAGATCCACTACCGGCGCGCGCAGGCTGGCAGAGCGGAGCGTCCCGGTATTCACAATGGTGCCGGCCGTACCGGAGATCAGCGCCGATCCGCCAGCGGGATCATCAATGTTTACGCTGGCAGCGGTGAAAATATCACCCGTGGTATTGGCACGAATACCGCTACCGCCTGCGCCGCTGACGTTAAACACGTAGCCTGGACCCAGCGTCAGATCGCCGCGCGTAGTGCTGCCGTCGGCGTTAGCAATGTTAAGGCCGTTGCCGCTACCCCTGACGTTTGCCGTAACGGTGGAAGCGGGATCGAATGCCACACCGGTGCGAATGCCGCTGCCGTTGCCGACGTTAAGCGTCAGGTTGCTGAGGCTGACATTGCTGAGTTCTGCACGGTTCTCAATGCCATTGCCGCTGCCGGAAACGTTGATGCTGGCATCTGCGGCACTGAGTGCCGCGGCGCCCTGGTCAAGTAAAATCCCGTGTGCAGTGCCGCGCGCGGTAATCGCTGTAGTGCGACCGTTCAGCGCCAGCCGGGCGCCCTCGCTGATACGTACGCCAGCCACGCCGTTTTCAACATTGATGACGCCGCCCTGCGCCAGCGTGCTGCCGCGGCCGGAAACATCCAGACCGGTGCCGCTGGTCACTGTTACCACACCGTTATTGGTTAACGTACTGCCGGCACGGGAGCGGATGCCGATGCTGTTATTTCCGGTCAGACTAAGCGCACCGTTGTTGATCAGGGTCGCGCCGTTGGTAATGTCGACGCCGGTAGCGCCGCTGCCGGCCCCACGGATGCTGGCGTTGCTGGTTACCCGGGTCGCGGCAGCGCTGCCATCCAGCGCATTACTGAGGTCGCTGCGCAGCGTGTTCACCAGGATGCCGACGGCATTATTACCGCTCAGATTAAGCGTGCTGCTGCTGTCCAGCGTGGCTGCCGCACCCCCTTCAACGCGAGCCGCCGTGCTGCCCGTGCCGCTGGCGGTAAAACTGGCGTTAGTGCTGTTCAGGCTGCTGCCATTACCGGAAACAATGACGCCGGTGGCGTTTGCCGCACTGGCGGTGAGCGTACTGGCGGCGCTGAAACCGAGCGCAGCACCGTCGTCAATGCGGTAGCCGGTGGAGCCCGCAGTCGTGATGTCCAGCGTACGACTTGCCGAACTGATACGGGAGCCGCTACCCGCTGCGCGGTAAGCGATCTGATTGCTGTTATTGAAAACCGGCGTTGATCCCGCAGCGATATTAACCTGCGCACCGCTGAGCGCTTCAGCACCCATTGCACCAATACCATTAAGAGTAAGCGTGCCGGCGTCAAGATTTGCGACAGCCTGTGCGCCACTGGCCGTTACGCCGCGCGTACGGTTACGGATGCTGCCGCCATTTACCTCAATGTTACCGCTGTTGCTGACGGTGGTGGCAAAGGGGCTGCCCACGCTGTTGACCACAATGCCGCTGCCGCCTTCGCTGATACTGATATTGCCGCTGTTGCTGCCGCTGGCACCGCTCTCCACGCGTATCCCTGTGGTGCTGGCGCCGCTGAACGTGATATTGCCACTGTTGGTGAGCCGGGCGCGATTACGCGCCAGATAGCCTGTAATAGTGTTCTGCGCTGAATCCAGCTCTGCCGCTGAAATCAGCCGGGTGCCGGCAACCGGAGCGCGGCTGCTGGCACCGGTCAGCGTATGTTTTTGTCCGTCGGCGATCGCCCCGATAGCATTGCTGCCGGTGAGATTGATGGTGGTTGCGGCATCGATATTGCCCAGTGCACCGCCTTCGATGTTTACGCCAGCCGCACCGCTACCGCTGACGTTCAGCGTGGCATTGCGGGTGTTAACCGTGGTGCCATCAGCGCCGGTGCCGTTGATCGCCACGCTTCCCGCGCCGGAAGCAGTGAGCGTGGTATCTGAACCATCAAAACCGGCGCCCTGTTCGATACGAAACAGGGTGGAATTACGGGTGGTGACGTCAAAAGCATTATTATCCGCTACGTTGATCAGCGCATTCGGACCATAGGCAAAGAAGCCGATTTGCTGGCTGCCGGTGCTGAATACCGGGATCGCATCCTGCGTAACATTAATGGTGGCATTACCGCGTGCGTGTACGCCTATCGCCCCGTTGCCTGTCAGATTGATGCGACCATCCACGCTGGCCAGTGCTGTGCCGCTACCCTGTCCCTCTGCCCATACGCCAAAATTGCGTGTGCCGCTGGCGGGATCGGCACCGCCCGCCACATTGATTGTGCCGGCAGAGCTTGCCGCCGCCGTACTGCCATTGCCAGCCAGTACTTTAAGGCCGGTGCCGTTAACCCCGTTGAGATTGATGGTGCCACGATTCTCCAGCGTGCCGCTGCTGTTGCTGACCAGCATGCCGGTGTTTTCGCGCGGCACGCGCGCCGCGCTGCCGTTAATATCAATGGTGCCGCTGTTGATGAGCGTGGCGTTGTTCGCGCCGCTGACTGACATGCCGGCCGCATTCTGCACGCGTGAACCGAGCACGATGCGGCCTTCACTGATCGCGCTGCCGTTCGCCAGCAGGGCAATACCGCTGGTCAGACCGCTCTGATTCATCGCGGTTTCCGCTACGTTATCGCTCAGGCTGTTTTGCGGGCCGCGTCCGATGTAAAGGGTGCCCGCACTGGTGTTGGTAAAGCGGCTGCTGTCGGCTGTGAGCAGAACGCCAGAGGTGGTGCCGCGTGCGGCGGAACCATTAACGCCAACGTTAATATTCCCGCTGTTACTCGCCTGCGCGCTGGCATCCAGCCGGATACCTGCCACGCCACTGGTCAGATTGCTGCCGGTGGTGCCGAGGTTCAGCACGCCATTATTGATAAAGTTGCCGTTGTTTTGCACCGTGACCGCCGTCGCATTGCTGCTGGCCGCGCCCACGCCGGTGCCGTCGATCCGGTTAAGAAAGCCGCCGTTGATGACTCCGCTGCTGCTGTTAGTCGCGCTGGCATCGTCCAGCGCGAGCGCCGTACCCCGGCTGGCCAGTTTGCCATCCACGGTGGCGCTGGCACCGGACGCAACCCGCACGGCACCGCCGTTCGCGCCGGTCGCCTCCAGCGTTTTGTCTGCGGCAATCGTAATCTGTGAGCCAATACCCTCAGCGTTGATCACGACACGGTTACCCAGGGGCTGCGTGACCTCATCCGGCGGCGTGGCGCTGACGCTGTAAACTATTTCCTCATCGGTGAGGGTAACGGCTTTGTTAAATTCGCTAAGGTAACGGGCGGTGGCGAGGTTGCCACTCTGCAGCTGACTCACCAGCCAGGTGTTGTAGCGCTGCAGCTGGCTGGCATTGGTTACGCTAAAAGAGGTGGTTTTGCCATCCAGCGTTTGTACGCTGAAGCTGCCAGTGTAAGTGGCGAGGTTTTGCACGCTCAGACTGTCAGTTGCGCCACCACCGCCGACCTCTGCCGCTGAACCGGTGAATGCGACACGGTTGTTGCTGTTCCAGTTAATGGCCCCGCCATTACTCGCCTGAAACAGCGTGGTGCTTTTTGCCGCCATGGTCCAGGCATTGGTACTGGCACTGCTGCTGGCAGTGAGTTGCCCGATGCTGACATCCAGCACGCTGCCGCTGCCGGTCACATCCGCTACGCGCGCGTTGATATATTGATTGTTATTCACGTTTTGCAGATCCGGCACCACGGTACTGCTGCTAACGGGCGTCTGTGCTACAAGGCTGGCTGAATCAAACACCTGAAAGGTCGTATTGCCGCCGGTGGTGAGATCCGGCACGGTAATGGCAACGTTTTGCGGGCCGGTATCCAGTCTCGCCCGATCGATAAACGCTGCACCGGAGACAATGTTTACCTGCCCGAGCGTGGTATTTGTTGCGCCATCAGTGCCTGCTTCAAACGCCTGATTACCGGTCAGGGTCTGACTGCCGCTGTTAACAATCAGCGCGCCGGTTTGTTGATCGTTGTTGCGGGGATTGTAAGGAGTGAGCGTAACGGCCTGGCTGGCAAGTGGAACAGAGAGCGCGGTCTGTACAGCCACGATCCCCAACGCAATGGGATTCAGGGTGAATCGCATACATCCTCCGGTAAAAGTGTACCCGGCGACACAACGCGATCACCGTGTTAAGTGGATGAGAACTCACAGTCTGGGATAGTTTTAAATGTAAAATAAGGGTGCGTGGTTGTGACAAGAGAAGTCAGGAATGGCCACACTTAAGTCAAACTTAGCGGGTTTTACAGCAGTTGTGAATCGGATAACGAAAGTTACAATCGTAAATATTTAGCCAAATAAAAAAACAGAGAGGTTGATAATTAAGCGCGATAACCCTGCTGTTGATATTGTTAACCGGCCAGCACGCTGTTTCAGCTGCAGTTTAATTTCTGCACTCAATTAAAGCCTGGAACGGCTGTAAGTCATTGGTATCAATTTATGCGGCAGAGATGATTGCGGATAAATGTGAAATGATGCACAACGCCGGTAATACATTTTTATGCTTAAATCCGGAAAATCTGCAGCGGTAACCCGAACAGGTTGCCGCTGCAGACATAACGGATGGACCGGGTAATTGCGCATGCCGCTGCACCTCCGGCACACCCGGTCACTGTCCGGAGAGGTCCGGAGCGTGCAGGACGCTTACCAGCCTTTGATAATATCGCCTTTATAAATCTCGTTGGCTTTGTCCAGCACCGGCTGCGAGCGGAAGGCCTCTTTCAGTTTCTGCACGTTCGCACTCTCTTTATTATCTTCACGCGCCACGATGGCGTTTACGTATGGCGATGCTTTACCTTCCATAAACATGCCGTCGCGTGAGGCGGAGAGGTTCACCAGCGCCGCAAAGTTGTTATTGATGATGGAAAGATAAACCTGCGGATCGTCCAGCGTACGCGCCAGCTGCGGTGTATCCACCTCAACAAACTTCAGCTTTTTCGGATTGGCGGTGATATCCAGCGTGGTGGGCAGCAGACCCGCTTCAGGTTTAACCGTGATCAGCCCCTGCGCCTGCAGCAGCAGCAGGCTGCGACCCAGCGTGGTGGCTTCATTTGACAGGGTGATCGTCGCGCCATCCGGCAGTTCATTCAAACTTTTGATTTTGCGGGAATAGCCGGCAATCGGAAACACAAAGGTATTGGTGATGACGGCAAATTTATACCCGCGCTCTTTTGACTGCATCTCAAGGTAGGGCAGGCTCTGGAAGGCATTTGCATCCACATCTTTATTGTAAAGAGCTTCGTTGGGCTGCACGTAATCGTTAAACGCAATCACCTCAACGTCCAGCTTATATTTGTCATGCGCGACCTGCTTCACTGTCTGCCAGAGCTGTTCGTCCGGCCCACTGTTAATCGCAACTTTGATTTTTTCGTCGTTGTTGTTATCGCAGGCGCTCAGCAGCGTCACAGAAGCGGCCAGCAGCGCGGTCAGTAAACGTTTTTTCATGTTTGCAGCATCCTTATTCTTGTCAGCCCCGGACTATAATATACGTCCAGACGTCTGTACATCCATATTGGGCAGGGCGCTTATGCTTTTACAGCATAACTTATGCTCTACTTCAGGCAGCTGAGATAGCGCTGCGCAGAGCGCGCCACGATCGCATCGGCATCCTGCAGAATTTCGCGTCCGTCAAAAGCGCCGTAGAGCTGCGTGAAACTGCGATCCCGTAACGGCTGCATCATGTTGCGCACCGCCTGTGCGGAGAGCGGCAGCAGGTTGGGATAGCTCCACATAAACGAGACGGCATCCGCGCCTGGCGTTACCTGCAAAATATCGCCACTCAGCATTACCCCCGAATCACGCTGCCAGTGCAGCACCGTGCCACCGGCAAAATGGCCGCCAAGACGCAGCAGCGTGATGCCTGGCAGCAGGGCATGCTCCTCCTCCTGCCATAAACGGATCCACGGGCTGTCGCGCATAATCCACGCTTTGTCGCTGGCGTGCAGCCAGATCGGTGCGCTGAATGCGGCGGCCCAGTCCTGCATAGTGGTGTAGTAGTGGGGATGAGAGATGGCTATCGCCTGCAATCCTCCCAGCGCGCGGATCAGCGTTTCCGTGGCGTCATCCAGATGGGCGATGCAGTCCCAGAGAATATTGCCGTGCGGAGTGCAAAGCAGAAAGGCGCGCTGATTGATGCCAAATGCCGGCAGACTCTGCAGTGAAAGCAGGCCGGGCAGATGCTGCTGCCACCGGTTGGTGTGCGCGGCGCGCAAATCAGTCTGCGTTATCCACCGCTGTCCGCCTGGCGGAATAAACTGGCGTTCATCTTCGCAGATGGGGCAGTGCCGGGGGGCCGGCGCGGCATAAGAGGTGCCGCAGGCAGTACAGAGCGTAATCATGGTTTCTCCTCATCAGCTGACGGGATAAGGATAGCTACTCTGTTGCAGGCTGCAGCTGATAGACCCAGGCGGTGATCTGCTCACCCCGATCGGTGGTCACAGCGACCGGCACGCGATCATAGCCCTCTTCAAATGCATCGAGCATTGGCCAGTGCACGTCGAGATGGGGCGAGAAAAACAGATAGCCGGGTACGCGCGCGCCATCCTGGCACAGCACCACGCCAGGAAAGTCAGCGGCCGCGCCCCAGCCGCGCGCGTAATAGGTGCCATTAACGCTGCCGGCCAGCCACTCGCCACCTATCTGCTCCAGAATATGAGCATTATCGTGCCCGGGCTGCAGCGTGCCGTAGACAAACAGAGGTTTCATATCACTCCTGTGAGGGTTGCGTTTACGATCCCGCTATTGTGACGCAGCGAACCGGGACGGTAAATGTTACGGGCGGGAAAATTCCGGGCCGATTAGACGAAACGCCAAATGTGACATTTACTCATAGGGAGATTCAGATCCCTGCCAGTAAAAAAGGGACATTACAACGGAGCAATTCATGTATCACCTTGATGTGCAGGTTCTCGAAACCGCGCAGCACTGGGCAGAAGCACATCCGGTATGGCTTTGTACCGTACTGAGCACTTTTGGTTCTTCACCGCGGCCACCGGGCGCCATGATGGCGATCCGCGCCGACGGGCATTTTTGCGGTTCGCTCTCCGGCGGCTGTGTGGAGGAGGATTTCCGCCAGCGAATTGCGGAAAACGCCTTCAGAGAGGCGAGTGCCGTGGTGCGCTACGGTGACGGCGGGCTGACGCCCGATCGGGCACTGCCGTGCGGCGGCGTGCTGGATATTCTGGTAGAAAAGCTGCCGCAGGGCGCGGCATCCATTCACTATCTGCGTCAGATGCACGATGCGCTGGTACGGGCCGAAGCCATCAGTAAAACGCTGCAGCTGCCGCACGCCTGCGCCGGCGTGGAGACGCTGCCCTATACGCAGCAGACTGCCGCGCAGATCGCAGGCGACCGGGTTACGCTGACGCTCTCTGCGCCGCCGCGTCTGATTATCGCCGGTCTCTCCAGCGTAGGCGTTTACTGCGCCAACTTTGCGCAGGCGCTGGGGTTTGAGACGCTGGTCTGCGAGCATCGCGATGAGGTGCTGGAAAATATGGGCGCGGACTTACAGACAGGCGTGCGGATCATACGCTGTTTTCCGGCCCGCTATCTGGAACGGGAAGGGTGCCACAATGCAACGGCAATCCTGTCCCTGACCCACGATCCGCGCATTGATGACCTGACGATGATGGAGGCCGTGCTGCTGCCGGCATTTTATCTCGGCGCGATGGGATCGAAGCGCAACAGCAGCCGGCGGCTATCGCGTCTGGCGGAGATTGCCGGGCTGACGTCTGAGCAGCTGGCGCGCATTCACGCGCCGGTCGGGCTGGATATTGGCAGCAAAACACCGGCTGAAATCGCGCTATCAATTATGGCGGACATTGTGCGCCACAAAAACGGTCTCGCAGCGCGCCGTTAATCCCGTTCCGGAAGCCATAGCCCGTTGCGCTATGGCTTTTTTACGGTAATCCCCCACAAAGTTTGTTCTTTTTTTTGACAACGCCTTCCGAAATGCCCTCAGCGTCTAGACTTAGCGGGTGCGCACTCTACTACGACATCTTAAACGCGCATCCCGATCGATTCTTTCACTATTGGAAATGAGCTATGTCAGAAAACATACAACTGCATCTCGAGGTCAATGGGCAGCCCATTGACCTCAGCGTAGACCCGCGCGTGACGCTACTGGACGCGCTGCGTGAACACCTGACGCTGACCGGTACAAAAAAGGGCTGTGACCAGGGCCAGTGTGGCGCCTGCACCGTTCATATTAATGGCAAGCGGGTTCTGAGCTGCCTGACGCTGGCCGTTCAGGCTAACGGACAGCAGGTCACTACTATTGAGGGACTGGCGCGTCCTGATGGCACGCTTCATCCGGTTCAGGCGCGTTTTCTGGAACATGATGCTTTCCAGTGCGGCTACTGCACGCCGGGACAGATCATGTCTGCCGCCGCCTGCATTGCGGAGGGGCATGCCGGTTCTGCCGATGAGATCCGTGAATATATGAGCGGTAATCTTTGTCGCTGCGGAGCTTACCCTAATATCGTCGACGCCATTCAGCAGGCCGCCGCCGATCTCAGTTCGGAGGCGCGATGAATCCGTTTGACTACCTTGCGGCGAGCAGCCCGGAACAGGCGCTGCAGCAGAAGAAGGATGCCAGCAGCCGGTTTCTGGCGGGTGGCACCACGCAGATAGATTTAATGAAATGCGACGTTGAGCAGCCGGCCGCGCTGGTGGATATCAGCGGCCTGCAGGAGATGCGTGAAATTGCGTTCAGCCATGACAGCCTGCGTATCGGCGCGCTGACGCGCATGAGCGAACTGGAGCATCATGCAGAGTGTCAGCGTGATGCGCCGGCGATTTATCACAGTCTGTGGCAGGCGGCGTCGCCGCAGCTGCGGAACATGGCTACGATTGGCGGCAATCTGCTGCAGCGTACCCGCTGCGTTTATTTCCGCGATCCGCATACGTTCAGCGCCTGTAACAAGCGCAATCCGGGATCGGGCTGTGCCGCGCTCGAGGGCATCAACGGCAACCACGCTATTCTGGGTACCAGTGATAGCTGTATTGCGGTTTATCCGGGCGACCTGGCTGTTGCACTGACCGCTTTTGATGCCGTGGTCATCGTGCGCAATGCTGCGCAGCGCGAGCGTCGCATTCCGATTGACCAGTTCTATCTCCTGCCCGGTGATACGCCCCATCTGGAGCACGATCTCGCCAGCGATGAAATGATCATCGCGGTGGAACTGCCGCTTACTGCCGCGCTGAAACATTCGCATTACCTGAAGGTGCGCGATCGCAGCTCGTATGAATTTGCGGCTGCCAGCGCCGCCGTCGGCATTGAGCTGGAGGGTGACCGGATCCGCGACGTGCGCATTGCCGTCGGCGGCGTGGCGACGAAGCCCTGGCGGGCACAGCAGGTGGAAGGGGCGCTGCGCGGACAGCCGTTTGATGAACAAACGCTGCGTCGTGCCGCAGAGCGTATTGTGCAGGATGCGAAAACCCTGCCGCAGAATCAGCATAAAAAAGTGCTGACACCGCGCGTGATTGCACGTGCACTACTTCAGGCTGGCGGCAAGGCGTAACCGGGGACATTTTATGGATAAGCAGGAACAAAACTATCAGGCACTCGGTGCCGGACGCGATCGGGGCGATGGCGTGGTGAAAGTCACCGGCGCCGCCCGCTACGCAGCGGAATATCAGCCTGAGAATATGCTGTATGGCGTGGTGGTGCAGTCCACTATTGCCAGCGGCCGGATGACAGATATTGACACCGCAGAAGCGGAACGGCAGCCTGGCGTTGTCGCGATTTATACCCATCTGAATCCGCTGAAGATCAACAAGCCTACCGCCATTGCTGACGGCGGCGCGGCGCAGTCCACCTATACACCGCTGCAGGATGACAAAATCATTCATAACGGCCAGAACATCGGGCTGGTGGTGGCAGAAACGTTTGAACAGGCGACCTGGGCTGCCAGCCTGGTAAAAGTGCGCTATGAGGAAGAGAAGCCGCTGGTCTGGATGGATGATCCGGCAGCGGAGCGCCAGGAGAGCGCCACTGTTGAAATGGGCGATGCGCACCAGGCGATGGCGCAGGCAGAAGTGAAAATCAAAAGCTGCTACGCCACACCGCGTGAATACAACATGCCGATGGAACCGCATGCCTGCATCGCATCATGGCAGGATAATGCGCTCACGGTATGGGAGCCAAGCCAGTGGGTCATGGGAGCACAGACTGAAATAGCCGAGTGGCTGGGTATCGAACAGCAGCAGGTTAGGGTAATTTCACCCTATGTTGGCGGCGGCTTTGGATCTAAACCCGTGCCCTACACCCATGTAGCGCTGGCCTGCGTTGCCTCGCGCGCGCTGACGCGTCCGGTGAAAGTGGCGCTGTCGCGTCCGCAGACCTTTACCGGACTTGGCGGTCGTCCGGCTACGCAGCAGACTATAGAGATGGGCGCCGCACAGGACGGGAAACTACTGGCCATCCTGCATGAAGGTTTGAGCGATACCTCACTCATTGACACGTTCGCCGAAGGCACCAACAAAGTCACCGGGCGTATCTATGATGTGCCGAATGTCTATTCGCGTCATTACGTTGCTGCTATCAATACTGTCACGCCGGGCTGGATGCGTGCACCCGGTGAGAACCCGAGCGCGTTCGGGCTGGAGGTGGCGATGGATGAGATGGCCTACGCGCTGGGTATCGATCCGCTGGAGCTGCGCCTGCGCAACTATGCAGAACAGGATCCGCAGGAAAACCTGCCGTGGAGTACACGTCGTCTGAAAGAGGCTTACAGCGCGGCGGCTGAAGCGTTTGGCTGGAAAGATCGCACTATGGCACCGCGCTCAATGCGCGAAGGCCGTGAGCTGATTGGCTGGGGCATGGCAACGGCAACCTATCCGGTAAACAAAGCCCCGGCTGAGGCGCGCCTGATCCTCAACAGTCAGGGTGAGCTGGTGGTGCAGAGTGCAGGTGCTGATATCGGCACCGGAACCTACACCATTCTGGCGCAGACAGCGGCAGAAGTGCTCTGTCTTGACTCTACCCGCATTAAAGTTGAACTGGGTGATACCCGGCTGCCGCGTGCCGGCGTGGCGGGCGGTTCGCAGCTGGCCGGCAACCTGACCGGTGCCGTGCATAAGACGGCGGTGGCGCTGCGTGACCGGCTCTACGCGCTGGCAGGCGCTTCTTCAGATGCGCCGTTCCCGCAGACCGACGCTGAACAGCTGACGCTCTGCGCGGGAGGCGTGTGCCTGAAAGGTCAGCCGGAGCGTGCGGTGTCGCTGGGCGATCTGGTGCGGCTGAGCGGTGAAGAGACACTGGCGGTAACGGACGGCACCTTTAAGCCGGGCGAAAGCGCAGAAGAGCGGGATAAAGCGGTGCACTCGATGTCGCGGATGACCACACCGGAAGAGTTTTCTTCACACAGCTGGGGCGCGCAGTTTGTTGAAGTGCGCGTGGATGAAGATTTCGGTACGGTGCGCGTCAGGCGTATGGTGTCCGCCTTTGACAGCGGGCGGCTTTATAATCCGAAACTGGCGCGCAGCCAGTGGATTGGCGGAATGGTGATGGGGCTCGGTCAGGCGCTGCTGGAAGGCGGGGCGGTTGATCCGCGTAACGCCCGCATCGTGAACAATAATCTCGCCGATTATCTGATTGCGGTTAACGCTGACGTACCGGAGATTATCACTATCGACGTGGGCGAGCCGGATCACCACGCCACGCTGATGGGCGGAAAAGCCGTGGGCGAGCTGGGTATTGTGGGTATGGCTGCGGCTATCAGTAATGCTGTTTATCACGCAACCGGCAAGCGCATTCGCGATCTGCCGCTTTCCCTGGAGAAGTTGCTCGATTAATGCAGGCTGGCGGCGTCAGGAAGACGCCGCCGCTTCACTCTCTGAGCGTGATCATGACAATCCCTTATCTCAGGCCTGGTGAACAGGCAGTACTTTACGACGGCATGTGTAAACTCTGTAACGGCTGGGTGGCATTCCTGCTGCGGCACCAACTGGACCGGCGGGTACGCTTTGCCACCGTGCAAAGTGAGGAGGGTAAAACGTTACTGCGCCATGTCAGGATGCCGGTTGACGATATCCGGACGATCGTACTGATCGGTGAAAGCGGACACTGGCTGCGTGCTCAGGCAATCTGTCGCGTGATGAAAAGCCTTCACAGTCGCTGGCGTATCTTTGCGCTGCTGCGTTATTTTCCTGACCCGGTAAGTAACGCGATATATAATCTTATTGCCCGAAACCGCTATCGTCTCTTTGGCCGTTACGACGACGTTAAGCACCTCTCTCCCGATTTCCCAGAAAGGTTTATTGCACGCTAAAGCAGCGTTATTGCTTTGATAGCAGAAAATGAAAATCAGAGATGCAGGTAAATAAATTTCCTGCATCAATCCCTTTTGTGCACTACATCAGGCTGGTGCAGCAACATCTATTTATCTTATTGATTTTAAAATAAATTAATTAACTTTCTGTTTCATTAGACCGCAAATGTCTATTTTGCATACTCTTCTTTACATAAAGAATTACATTTTATGCCTGATTAAAAACAAATAATGTCCCGCTGAGGACGAAACTTTTTGCCAGTTGTTTCTCCTGAAGACCATCATGGTTTTGAATAATGGCACAATACAAATAGCGCCATATACTTTAAGCGTATTCTCTCCCGGAATATAACATTACCTTTTAATTTTCTATGGCAGCGCAGCGGGCGTGATAATGACGCCGCTGTACAGGAGCAATCAACATGGACCAGACTGCATTTCTCATTGGATTTTCAGTGATGGCGCTTGCATCACTGGCGATTTATGCCACCGGCAGTAAAACGTTTCCCTCCCGTCACCACACCCTGATGCATGCATCAGTGCCTTTTATTGCCGCTACGGCGTATCTGGCAATGGCGTTTGGCTATGGCAACCTCACCCTGGACAGCGGCACGACGGTCTATATGGCGCGTTATGCTGACTGGTCTGTGACCACGCCGATTCTGCTGGCGGGGCTGGTTATGCTGGCCTTTCATGAGCATGGCAAGCCAGGCGAGATGGGCGGCTTTCTGACCGCTATTATCGTGCTGGATGTGATGATGATTGTGACCGGTCTTGTCTCCTCGCTGGCGGAAACCGCAGCAGGAAAATGGGTCTGGTATCTCTGGTCCTGCGCTGCATTCCTCGGCGTGATCTATCTGCTGTGGGGACCGCTGCGTACGATGGCGGCGGAGCGGGGCAGCGCACTGGCAGGCGCCTACAACAAAAACGTGGCGCTGCTGACGGTGGTCTGGTTTATCTATCCGGTGGTATTTCTGATCGGGCCGGAAGGGCTGAAGATCATTTCTGACCCTGCTTCAATCTGGGCATTTCTGATCCTCGATATTATCGCTAAAGTTTTCTACGCCTTTTACGCGGCGGCGAATCTGGAAAAAGCGTTGCGCTACGCAAAACGCGATGGTGCCGTGCGGGTATGATCCTGCGGCAGCATACCGGCTGGCTGACACTCTGGGGGGCAGCTCTGGCTGCCTCTTTCAGCCCGCTGCCGGTTCAGCTGCTGTTTGCCGTCGTGGCCATTGGCATTATCGGCATGGCGCACGGTGCAAGCGATCTTGAGATTGTCAGGCGCGAACAGCAGTGCGCTTTTCTGGCGGGTTACGGCGTAGTGATTGTGCTGTGCCTGTTCTGGTGGCACTGGCGTCCGGCAATCGCGCTGCCGGGCTTTCTGCTGGCCTCTGCCATCCATTTTGCGCTGGAAGATGCGCCGCACGGCTCTCTGGCTGAACGGCTGGCGCGCGGCATCAGTCTGATTGCAACGCCTGCCGCGCTGCATCTGACAGCGTACAGAACGATTTTACATCAGGCCGGGCTGGCATCTGCCATGCCGGATAGCGTGACCGCGGGTCTGGCTATAGCGGGCGGCCTGACCGCCGCAGCGCTGTTGCTGACAGGCATTCTGCGGCGCGACAGGCGTCTGCTGGCCGGGACGCTGGCATTGCTGCTTCTGCCGCCTTTTGTTGGCTTTTCCGTGGGCTTTTTGATCCTGCATGCGCTACCGCAGACCCGCGAACGGCGCGATTTGCTGGGGTTCAGACATTACGCTGACTACCTGCGTGCCGTCTGGCCGGTGCTGACGGCGGCTATTTTGCTGGCGGTACTGATCATGTTTATGATGCATCCCACCGATACCGCCGGCGTGCGTTCACTGTTTGCCGCGCTGGCCGCGCTCGCTATCCCGCATTTACTGATCACGCCGTGGTTTGAGAAACCGCCGCGCAGTAAATAATGCGTGCCATTCATTACGCTATCCTGTATTCAAATATAAGAAAGAAAGTGGCAGGAGAGATAACGATAATTCCCTGCCAGAATAACTGTTTCAGTTAATAGCGTATCACCGTGCGACATTGTATTGCCATTTTGCGACATAACGCGGGTATATTAAAATTAATATCCGTATCTTTATGTAATTATTGATTTTTTCTGTATGGCTGCTTGTTGCATTCATGAAGCCAGTCACAACTCTGGCACGCATAATCCATTCCCTGTTTAATTACGCAGTATTGCGTATTAGATTTAACGCGTCATCACTCTTTATTATCTTACGGTTTCGTAAGTGTCCGGCAGTTAATACGTATATCAACATATAATGGAGATTTTATGGGCGCAAATTCCAACCGCGGTGTGGTGTATCAGGGGCCAGGTAAAGTCGAGGTACAGGATATTGCCGATCCGGTCTTTGCTAATCCGGCCGGAAAAAAGATTGGCCATGCCGTGATCCTGAAAGTGCTCTCCACCAATATCTGCGGCTCAGATCAGCATATGGTGCGCGGACGCACTACCGCGCCTGCGGGTATGGTGCTCGGCCATGAAATTACCGGTGAAATTATCGAAAAAGGCGCTGACGTTGAGATGCTTAACGTCGGTGACATTGTCTCGGTGCCGTTTAACGTTGCCTGCGGACGCTGCCGGTGCTGTCGTGAACTCGATACCGGTGTCTGCCTGACAGTGAATCCGGCGCGGGCGGGCGGCGCGTTCGGCTATGTTGATATGGGCGGCTGGGTAGGCGGTCAGGCGAAATATGTCATGGTGCCGTATGCGGACTTCAATCTGCTGAAATTCCCCGATCGCGATCAGGCGCTGGCGAAAATTCTGGATCTGACCATGCTGTCAGACATTTTACCGACCGGCTTTCACGGTGCGATCAACGCGGGTGTGGGCGTCGGCTCAACCACCTATGTCGCAGGCGCCGGTCCGGTCGGCCTGGCCGCAGCGGCATCAGCACAGATCCTCGGTGCGGCGGTAGTGATGGTGGGTGACTTCAACAAAGAGCGTCTGGAACACGCCAGGAAAATGGGCTTTGTGCCGATCGACCTGAGCCAGCATGACCGGCTGGGAGAGATGGTTGCCCAGATCACCGGCACGCCGGAAGTGGATTCGGCTATTGACGCCGTCGGGTTTGAAGCGCGCGGCCATTCCGGTAAAGAGCAGCCGGCGGTGGTGCTGAATCAGATGATGGAGATCACCCGCGTTGCCGGTAATATCGGTATTCCGGGCCTGTATGTGACGGAAGATCCGGGTGCGCACGATAAATCAGCACAGGAAGGCTCGCTAAGCCTGAAGTTCGGCCTCGGCTGGTCTAAAGCGCAGTCGTTCCATACCGGCCAGACGCCGGTGGTGCGTTACAACCGGCAGCTGATGAACGCCATCCTGCACGATCGTCTGCCGATTGCGAAAATCGTTAATGCCAAAGTGATCCCGCTTGAAGAAGCGGCGCAGGGATACGCTCAGTTTGACGCAGGCGTAGCCGCGAAGTATGTGCTGGATCCGCATGGCATGCTGACGGCAAAATAGTCTGGTGCAGATAAACTTATCCGGCAAGGTGTAAGGCGCACGCGAATATGCGCTGTGCCTTACACGCGTTTAAGTGCGCATAATCATGATTATGTTAAATAAGGCGTCTTCTGAATTATGAGGATTATCATTAATGACTATGCACAATCCCCCCCACGCGGGTGAAATCATTGCCGATATTATGGAAGATCTTAAGATCGGTATCAGAGAGCTGGCGCGTGCTTTAGCGGTAGCCCCCTCCACCGCTTCAAGAATAGTATCGGGAGCAACAGCGGTAACGCCAGAGATGGCGATCAAATTATCGGCCGTGATTGGCAGTACGCCTGCGATGTGGCTGCGCATTCAGGCCGCTTATGATTTAGAGCGGGCAGCCAAAACTGTTGACCTCTCGGTTCTGAATACCAGCTTCAAGCCTGACCCGCTGCAGGGCGTCAACTAAAGCCTGTGGGCAACGTGAGCAGCTGGTATCAATTGCTCACTACAATGCGCGCCGTTTCACTGAAGGCAAGAGCTTAAGCAGAAATGAGTGAAACACGATATCTTTCTTCTGCTGCAACCTGCCTGCGGATAAACGCTGCAGGGAAAATCATTCGCGCGCGGCGTGTGTGTCCCGATACCTTACCGATCACGTTTGAATACTCCCCCGCGTAGTGTTCAGCGAGAACAGCGCCTGTTATTGCACAATCATCTTATGCCACCATAACTTCATATAATGGGACTTATATGAAGCTAAAAAAAACCGGTGCCGGAATGATTGCAGACAGCGTGAATGGTGATGTCTAAAAAAGCGGCAACGCTACGTGAATTCTGCGTGTGCTGGCAGCACTGTGTCCCTGCAGAATTCACCCAGCGTTGCCGGTTTTATCAGCAAACAGCAGCGCCGGAGCGCTGCATAATCTGCTCTGTTACCAAAAGCGCACGCCGGTAAGGTGCAGCGTGCGGGCGATACCGCCTGCTGCAATCAGTGAAAGCGCGATGCCCAGCATCGCCATCGCGTCAAAGCCAAAGCGCCGGAACAGCAGATAGCCCGCCACGCACCCGGTCAGAAAAGAGAAAATCGTGACAAGGTGGGTATAAAGAAGTTTGCGATGCAGATGACGCTCGCCCGCTTCACTGCTGCTGAACGTTGCCCGCAGAAAAGAGCCCAGCGCAATACCGGCATCGGTCAGCGTACCGGTTACGTGCGTTGAGCGTACACGACCGGAAGAGAGCTGGGTTGACGTGGAATTATGGATCCCCATCAGCAGGCCAAGCGTCACCAGAATTTCACCGTTGTTCCGTTCTGAGTACCACAGGATCTCCACGACTGATGTCAGCAGCAGAAGCAGACCTTCAGTGAACAGTACCTGACAAAAAATGGTCCTGATATTGCGCCTGAGCCCCCAGGCAACCGTCAGGCGGGCGATCATTGAGCCGGTGACAAATGCCAGGATTAACCCGGCCAGAAACAGCAGATCCTGCAGATCGGAACCTGAAACTTCAGCAGATATTTGGGAGGTATTACCGGTCATATGGGAAGGGAAAAAGCCAAAAGCACCGAATGCCATGGCGTTAAGTATACCTGCAGTAGTCGCCAGCGTAAGCGCCAGCAGGCGATCTTCGCTGTGCGAACGTATCTTCTTTTTTCTCAGCAGCATCCTTCTCTTTCCTCGCAGCGTAAATGCAACACAATGTTAGCGTAGCGCACTATTCAGAATAGCGAAGTCTGGCGAGGATGCCTGTAACCAACTGCTTTTAATAGTTAATAATGTCAGAAAATGAAAATTTATATAGAAAACCGACATTGTCCGCGTCATGTGACGTTGTCACTTAAAGCGGTAATGTCGGTGCCTGGCGTTATTTGTTATCAAAGTAATCTGCCGGCATTTGCCCGGGTGCCATGTTAATGACGGCATCATTATCCGGCCCCTCATTTTTCATGTAAGTGACCTGCGCAAATTCCGGGATAATGATATAAGGATAAGCGGGACCTTCATCGCGAAAACGCTGCATATCTTCAATAAATTCATTCTGATAACAGATGGTTTTTTCCGGGTGCTGCCCTTCTCCGGCGATCCACTGCGGGAAAAAAATCGTACCGTGAATAAGTTGACGATCAAGGTCAAAGAGCAGGCTTACGCAGGTGCCGGTGGGTTCATGCCAGTCAACTTTATAAATGCCGGGTGCAAATTGCACCGCATGCATTTTTTGATGAGTAACCCAGCGTCCCCCTACCAGTCCCTGATGAATGCGATAGTCGCAGGTTGTTGCGTTGCGGGCATACCACTCATATTTCCAGCCGTTGTCATAGGTATAAACAAAGTGGGTTCCGATAAACGCGGAGAGACCGCCAGCCTGCTCTGTAGCGGATGCAACTGAACTCATGCTTCACCTCAGTATTGGTAAAAAAGCGTACTGATAAGGTATAGCGTGTAATGTGAGATTGCGTATTGCTTAATCGTTTTTACACATATCCCATCAGCCTGAGCATCGATCGCGCCTCGTGCATCGCTTCGTTGCGATGCGTAACACCCAGTTTCTGATAGAGGTTACGGATATGGGTTTTAATGGTGGTGGCTGCTACATCAAGTTCGCCGGCAATCTGCTCATTACTGTAGCCGGAATAGATCAGGCCCAGCACCTGCCATTCACGCTGCGTCAGTGGACTGGTGCGTACCAGCTCCGGGACATCAGGATGATTGAGTAACCGGCTGACAAAGCCTTCATCAAAATGAGCAAACTTATGACGGTGATATTTGTTAATTTCGTGCAGAATACGGCGGGCGCGATGTTCATCTATCTCTTCCAGCACCGAAAGCTGTAACAGCTGCCGCAGCTGCTGCGCCATTATTTCGCCCTCAATAACAAACTGGCTGATAAAGCCTGTACTGCGCGCCAGCTTCAGGGCGGCAATCAGCACCCGCTGGGCATCAGGTTTGCGGTGAGTCTGCCAGTAAAGCTGATTAAGCAGCAGCAGGTTGCTGTTAAAATCGCTGGTGAGCTGAAGCGCCTGCGCATTCTCATTGAGTTCATCCAGAATAACCTCCGCCTGAATCAGATCGCCCGCCAGCAGCTGCGCCCGTGCCACATTGCGCCACTGCTCCTGCAGAAAGTGATTGTTGGCGCTGGCTGGCCGCGAGGTGATGCGCAGCCACTGGCTGGCGCTGGCAGTATCACCGGTCAGCTGCCAGTAAAGGATACGCGCTTTGTCCGCGTTGGCGCTCCAGTCGATATGCAATATACCGTTATTGAGCAGGTTCTCCAGCCGGGTGATGTGTGTCCGGGCATTATCCAGATTGCCCCGCGCCAGTGAGCACTGGATCAGTAGCCCCAGACACTGGATCTGCTGCTGCGGCGGAAAGCCGCGCAGTACCTGCATCCCCTCACGCGCCGCCTGTTCAGCGTCATCAAGACGGCCCCATGCCCAGAATAACTGCGCCCGGATACGCAACAGAAATTCATGCAGCGGGAACTGGGCGAGATGCTGTTCCTGGACCAGACGAAACGCTTTTTCCTGTATCTCCCAGGCCGATTGTAAAAATCCCTGCGCAAACAAAATTTCACTCTGCTGGATCAGGCTCCATAACACGTAGTGCCAGGTCTCTTCATGCCGCGCCATCTGCTCTGTCTGACGCATCAGCGCCAGCGAATCAGCCAGCTCACCTTTGCAATGCATGACCTCACCGTGGACAGAGGTCGCGACAATGCGGCTATAGCTTTTCGAGGCCGGCAGCAGCTGCAGAGCGAGGCGGGCCAGCTGCGCGGCCTCCTCCGCATTGCCATCGTTAATCGCTACCTGAGCACGTATCGCATGCAGCTCACCCTGCAGGGACGCATCCATCTCGCTGCAGCGCTGCTGTTCAAACTGCGCCAGCAAACTGTTAACTTCAGAAAAACGATGCTGGCTCTGCATCAGCCACGCCTGCAGCAGCACCAGCTCTGGATTTTCCAGCAGTAGCGGCCACGGCATCACCCGCAGTGAAGACTCCAGCAGCGCCAGTTCACTTTGATTGAACAGCGTCCAGGCGTGCTCCAGCAGCACGTCGCGCAGCATCTCAGTATCACCCGACGCCAGGGCATGATGGATAGCCTCACCCGGAAAGCCCTGTATCATCCAGCCGCGCGCCGCAGCACGGTGCAGAGCCGGCAGCTCGGCGCTGAGTTCCCACTGACAGCGCTGGCGCAGAAAACTGCCGAACAGCGGATGGTAGCTGAACCACTCACCCGCATTATCCATGCGTTGCAAAAACAGCCCCTGCCGCTCAATCTCCTCCAGCCGCATGCGGCCATTATCTTCACCCGTGACACAGGTCACCAGGGCATCATTCATCGATCGCAGAAGCGCACTCTTCAGCAGGAACTGGCGGGTATCAGCATCGACAGTATCCAGAACCTCTTCTACCAGATAATCGGTGAGATGGCTGGCGTTGATACCTGATAAACGGCGTGCAGAGTCCTGAGCAGAGCCTGCTCCCTGCCGGGCTGAAATAGCAATAAGCTGCAGTGCGGTTGCCCAGCCTGCCACATCGTCACACAGCTGGCCGCTCTCTTCACTGGGCAGAGGAGCCTGCAGGCGGGTATCAAAAAATTGTTTCGCCTCATCATGCGTAAAGGCCAGCTGCTGACTGCTCAGCTCCAGCAGCTGTTCACGTACGCGCAGGTTGGCGATGCCCAGCTGTGGCAGACCGCGTGACAGTACAACCAGCGTCAGATTTTCTGGCTGATGCTTCAGAAAAAAGCGCATCGCCTCATGAATAACCGGATTCGTAATATGATGATAATCGTCAATCACCAGCCAGCCCGGGCGCTGATAGTCGGCCAGCTCAATAAACAGCTGTGAGAACAGCGCGTTCAGATTCACGTAGTGTCGCTTCTGCGCCAGTGATTCACTGCGACTGCAGCTGCCCTGAGTGGCCTGCTGCAGCGCTGCAATCAGGTAGTCAGCAAACCGTTCTGGCTGGTTATCCCCCTCATCCAGCGAATACCAGCCGAGATCGCGCTTTTCTGCCGCCCACTGCGAAATCAGCGTGGTTTTACCGTACCCTGCCGGACTGGTAATTAACACCAACCGGTAAACGGCAGCGGCGTTCAGTTTCTGCAGCAGACGGCTACGGATCACCATAGTGTCATGGCGCACAGGACGACTCAGTTTTGACGGGATCAACATCGACGCACGCTCCTCCGTTAACGTCTGCGCAGTATTATTTTACGCTTCGTAATTATTCGACATACACGTTATCCATACGCGCATCTAATGCAAGCGAACTCAGCAGCGCGGCTTAACAAAAGCGAGGAGTATCACACTCCTGTCACGCTTTCAGAGTTTCCTTACCCTCTCCTCCCTCCCACTCCTCCTGCCGGAATCGTGCCGGGGAGGAGGAGTGGCGCAACCGGCGCAGGCAAACTACATACTGACCTCTTCCCTTGACGGATGCTTAAGCCATGACCCAGTTACCTTTTGATTCCGACCGTTTTTCTGCTGCACTCACGCGACAGTGGCAGCGCTTTGGCCTGCAGAACGCGCAGGCCATGAGCCGGCAGCAGTGGTGGCACGCGCTGAGCGGTGCGCTGGCCGAACTGCTGGCCGAATTGCCGGCAAAACCGGCGACGGGACCGCAGCGCCACGTTAACTATATTTCGATGGAGTTTCTCACCGGCCGGCTGACCGGAAATAACCTGCTTAATCTCGGCTGGTATCCGGCGCTGAATGACCTGCTGCAGCAGCAGGGGCAGTCGCTAAGCGATGTGCTGGAACAGGAGACCGATCCGGCGCTGGGAAACGGAGGGCTGGGGCGTCTGGCTGCCTGTTTCCTTGATGCGATGGCAACCACCGGCCAGCCCGCTATCGGTTACGGCCTTAACTATCAATACGGGCTGTTTCGTCAGCATTTTACCGACGGCGCACAGCAGGAGCAGCCGGATGACTGGGGGCGAAATCGTTACCCCTGGTTTCGTCATAATGCAGCGCTGACGGTAACGGTCAATCTGGGCGGCAAGGTGGAAACCGGGCAGGAAAAAACCCGCTGGATCCCGGCGTTTCAGCTGCAGGGCGAAGCCTGGGATCTGCCGGTAGTCGGTTATCAGAACGGAGTGGTTCAGCCGCTGCGCCTGTGGCAGGCGAGCCATGCGCAGCCGTTTGATCTGCAGCGTTTCAATAACGGCGATTTTTTACGGGCGGAGAAGCAGGGCATCGATGCAGAGAAACTGACTAAAGTGCTCTACCCCAACGATAACCATCAGGCGGGTAAAAAACTGCGCCTGATGCAGCAATATTTCCAGTGCGCCTGTTCGCTGGCGGATATCCTGCGCCGCCATCAGCAGGCGGGTCACCCTATTGAAACGCTGGCCGGGCACGAAGTCATTCAGCTCAATGATACCCACCCCACGCTGGCGATTCCGGAACTGATGCGCCTGCTGCTGGATGAATACGACTTTAGCTGGGATCGCGCCTGGCAGCTGACGCAGCGCACTTTCGCCTATACCAACCACACGCTGATGCCGGAGGCGCTGGAGTGCTGGGACCTGACGCTGTTCCGTACCCTGCTGCCGCGCCACATGATGATCATCAATACGATCAATGCGGCGCTTAAGCAGCAGGTTGAGGCGCAGTGGCCCGGCAATGCCGCCCTCTGGGCCAGACTGGCGGTGGTGCATAATCATCAGGTGCGTATGGCCAATCTCTGTGTGGTGACCTGCTTTGCCGTTAACGGCGTGGCTGCCCTGCACTCGAAACTGGTAACAGAAGATCTCTTCCCGGAGTATCACGCACTCTGGCCGGCAAAATTCCACAATGTGACCAACGGCGTCACGCCGCGGCGCTGGATCAACCAGTGCAATCCGGCACTGGCTGCGCTTATCAACCGCAGGCTGGATACACCCTGGCTGACCGACCTTGACGCCCTGCGCGCGCTGGAGCCACTGGCAGAAGACGCGGCATTTCGTGCGGAATATCGCGCCATCAAACAGCAGAACAAGCGCGATCTGGCGCAGTGGGTACTGCAAAAAACCGGCATTGTGATCAATCCGGACGCGCTGTTTGATGTACAGATAAAACGGCTGCATGAGTACAAGCGTCAGCATCTGATGCTGCTGCATATCATTGCGCTGTGGCAAACGCTGGTGAGCGATCCGCAGGCCAATGTCACGCCACGCGTGATGCTGTTTGGTGCAAAAGCCGCCCCTGGTTACGCGCTGGCAAAAAATATTATCTATGCCATCAATAAAGTCGCCATGACGGTAAATGCCGATCCGCGTGTTGGCGACCGGCTCAAAGTGGTGTTCATCCCGGACTATAACGTCTCTGTAGCAGAGAGGCTGATCCCGGCGGCCGATCTCTCTGAGCAGATCTCTACGGCCGGTAAAGAAGCGTCAGGCACCGGCAATATGAAGCTGGCGCTGAACGGTGCCCTGACCATTGGTACGCTGGATGGCGCTAATGTGGAGATTGCCCGCGAGGTGGGTGAGGAAAATATCTTTATATTTGGCCATACCGTGGAACAGGTCAGCGCGCTGAAAAAAGCGGGCTACGCCCCGGCGGTGTGGCGCAGGAAAGATAAACAGCTGCATCAGGTGCTGACCGCGCTGGAAGATGGCACCTTTAGCAACGGCGATCGCACTGCGTTTGACGCGCTGGTAAAAAGTCTCGGGGCGGAGGGTGGCGATCCCTATCTGGTACTGGCCGATTTCCGTCACTATCTTAATGCACAGCAGGATGCAGAAAAACGCTGGGCTGACAGCGAAGCCTGGACCCGCGCGGCGATCCTGAATACCGCACGCTGCGGCATGTTCAGCGCCGATCGCGCTATCCGTGATTATCAGCAACGTATCTGGCAGGCGGCGCGCTAAACATGACAATGACAACCCTTAACCCGGATACGCTGATTGCGCCGGAATATATTGACGCTCACGGCAAACCGCGGCGTATTCCCGCAGCTACCGCACAATGGCTGCACTCAGTTATACAGCCGCCAGTTGCCACGCCGTCAGCGCTGCCCCCGGTCGCGATTTTTCATCACGGAGAAGCCGCCGTATTACAGCCGGTGCTGAGCACAGCGGCAACATGGGAGCTGACCAGTGAAGCGGGTGAGCGCTGGTCAGGTGAGTGTCAGCCTGATGAAACGCTGACGCTGCCGGCGCTGCCGGAAGGCTATCACCAGCTGACCCTGACGCAGCCGGTGCTGCTGTCGCGCTGCAGCCTGATTATTGCGCCGTCGCGCTGCTACGAGCCTCCTGCACTGCTGGCCGGTGACAAACTCTGGGGCTGCTGTGTGCAGCTCTATACGGTGCGATCGCAGCATAACTGGGGCATCGGCGATTTTGGCGATCTGCGCCGGATGGCAGCAGAGATCGCACAGCGCGGCGGTGCGTTTATCGGACTCAATCCGCTGCACGCTCTCTTTCCGGCCAATCCTGACGGTGCCAGCCCTTACAGCCCCTCTTCACGCCGCTGGCTGAACGTGCTCTATATCGATATCAATAGCGTGGAGGATTTCAGGCTCAGTGATGCGGCGCAGGCGTGGTGGCAGCAGTCTGATACGCAGCAGCGGCTTGCGGCCGCGCGTGACAGCGAGTGGGTGGATTATCCGGCTGTTACCGCGTTAAAGCTGGAGGGCTTACGTCTCGCCTGGCGGCAGTTCAGGCGACGTGCGCCGGATGAGCCGGTCATGCAGGAATTTGATGCGTTTGTGAAAGCGGGCGGGCAGAGCCTGCTGAGTCAGGCGCTGTTCGATGCCTTGCAGGCGCATCAGCGCGCTAAAAACCCCGCCCTCTTCGGCTGGAAAAGCTGGCCGGAAGCGTATCAGCACCCTGACAGCGCTGCCGTGCTGGCATTTCGCATTGAACACAGCGACGAGGTGCGTTTTTACCTCTGGCTGCAGTGGCTGGCCGCCTCTCAGTTCGCGGCGTGCTGGGCCGTATGCTGTGCGCAACAGATGCCGGTCGGCCTCTACCGCGATCTGGCGGTAGGGGTAGCTCAGGATGGTGCGGAGACCTGGCGCGAACGCGATCTCTATTGTCTTCAGGCCAGCGTCGGCGCGCCACCCGATATTCTGGGTCCGCTGGGACAAAACTGGGGGCTGCCGCCGATGGATCCGCAGATCCTGACGATGCGTGCGTTTACGCCGTGGATCGAGCTGCTGCGGGCCAACATGCGCGACTGTGGTGCGCTGCGTATCGATCACGTGATGGCGCTGCTGCGCCTCTGGTGGATCCCGCAGTATGAGAGTGCCGCTGAGGGCGCCTACGTGCATTATCCGGTGGATGCACTGCTGGCCATTCTCGCGCTGGAGAGCCAGCGCCATCGCTGTATGGTGATTGGTGAGGATCTGGGCACCGTGCCGGAAGCGATTGTCGCTAAGCTGCGCGACAGCGGCGTCTATTCCTACAAAGTGCTCTACTTTGAGCAGACCGGAAAGCGCGCATTTCGGATGCCTGAAGCCTGGCCACGGCAGGCAATGGCGGTGGTCACCACCCATGATATGCCCACGCTGCGCGGCTGGTGGCAGAGTGATGACTTAACCCTCGGCAGTAAGCTGGGACTCTATCCGGATAAAGCGATTCTGGCGGGTCTGTACCGCGAGCGCGCAGCGGCGAAAAAGGCGCTGCTGCATACGCTGCAGCAGCAGGGCGCGCTGGCGCACCGCTATCCGCGACAGCGCGGGCGGGCGCCCATGCGCCGCGCGATAAACCGGGCAGTTCACCGCCTGGTGGCCGCCAGCAACAGCGCGCTGCTTGGTCTGCAGCCGGAGGAGTGGCTCGATATGGAGCAGCCGGTCAACGTGCCCGGTACGGTTGATAGTTACCCGAACTGGCGTCGCAAGCTCAGGCTGTCACTGGAGGCGATGTTTGCGGATGAGGGGATTACACATCTGCTGCAGGAGGTCAGCCGCATACGTCAGCAGCGCCCTTAATCAGACGCCCCGGACCGGGGCGTTTTCTGCAATAAAAAAGGTGCGCCGTAGCGCACCAGGTGCTGCAACTCAGCACTGCGGGGCGGTTTCACCCCTTGCCTTTTACACTGCTGATAAACGTTTGCCGCGCGGAGGTTGATCCCAGACGCTCGGCCTCATTCAGAAGTTTCAGCGCTTTATCAATGTTGCCCTGGCTGACCGCCTGACGGATATTCTGATTGAAGTAACTTTCGGTGTCGTTTTCCAGCGGCACCGGTTTCACGGCAGAGGCGGGACGCACGGCAGCAGGCGCTGGCGGCTGGGTATTACCAACCATAACCGGCGCTGGCGCTGATGAACCAAACAGCGGGCCGACCAGAATTGAGGATGCGGAACTGGTGGAGACGTTCAGCTTCAGCCTGCCGGTCTGGCTGTGTGTGGCAACCGGATCGGGAATATCAGGAACCGCATGGCCGGTGCCTTTCGCGTAAGCTTTGGCCGGGTCGACCAGCGTGGTGGTCTGGGTCAGATCCCGGTCGGTGGTAAAGACCAGCAGATAAATTTTCTGCTGTCCTGGCACCGGCGTCAGTTTCATTACGCCTTCAAGACGATCGGCGCTCATGACGCCCGGCTGCTGGTAAGCAAAGAACTGCGACGGGAACCACGCTGCCGGACGCAGGTTTTCATCGAGCACCAGTACATTGGGCGCGAACACGCGATTGTCAGCGACCTCGCTGCTCAGCGTAACGGTCAGCTCACCCTGACTGGCTGGCAGGCTATACGCCGCAACCGGACCACGGATACCCGGCAGAGCATCTCCAGTGCCGCTGTCGCGCAGCTGAGTGGTTACCGCCCGCGACGTGTCAGCAGGTTGCCAGTTCAGGCGCTGCAGAGTTTCGGGTGAAACAGCGGGCGCGGTGGAGAGATCCTGCGGCACCAGATTAATATCAGCGACAGCGGGCAGCGTGGCGCCGGTCAGCAGCGCAGCGCTCAGGCAGAGCGCGGTAAGCGTTTTTTTCATCGTTTTATCTCTGATAGCTGGAGGCAGCGCCGGCACCAGGCAATGGCCAGCGCTGCCTAATCGGTGAGCCGCACCGGTTAGTGCGGCTATTTTGTTACAGGGTAACGCTGTGGCTTACCACCAGATTTCCATCTGTGCGCCAAAGCTCCACTCGTCATTGTCGCCCCGGCTATTGGTGAACAGGCCGTTACCGGTGCTGTCAGCAGCGGCCAGCGTGGTCAGGTTACCCTCCGCATTTTTGCTGTAGCCCCACTTCTCATCCCATTTGGCATAGGTGGCAAACAGACGCAGTGCCGGACGGGACCAGATGCTGTCGCCCGCCTGCCACTGCTGGGCCAGGGTAATTTTGTACTGCCCGTTGCGATCGCCGACCTGCTGCGACTTCACATTGTCGTAGCCCAGCTCAAGCAGCGTGCTCATGATAGGGGTCCATTTGTACATCGGGCGCACGCCCACGGTGTACCACTCGTTGCCGCGATTATTATCGAGGTCGGTGTTCTGATACATCGCGACGTACATCAGGTCCCAGCGCTCGGCCAGCGATATGGCACCGTGATCCAGCACGCGGTACATTTTGCCGTCGTTATTGATATTTGTGCCCTGCGGCAGCCCTTTGCCCTGCGAGGTCAGCGCGTCCGTTGCGTACTGCAGTACAAACTTGTTGTAGCCTTTCAGCATGCTCTGCGTATGTTCGGCGGTGAAGAGCCAGCCATCTTTGGACGCGCCATCCTCCAGACGATACCCGTCGCGCGCGTTAGCACGGCCATAGTCGACGCCGAGTTCCAGCACGCCATCCGGGTTGGTTTCCAGACCCGCCAGGCGCACATCAAAGACGTCGTTCGCGGTGCTGGTTGCGTAGTCGCGGATGCGATCGCTGGAGAAGGTGTAGGAGCCGCCCGCTTCTGATGAGCGCGTGGCGGCGAAAGAGAGTTTGCCGAAGCCGAGGTCAACATCTTCCAGGCCTGCGCCGGGACCGGAGATATCCCAGTAGTAGAAGTCGATCATATGCACGTCGTGACGCTGATAAAAGCGCTTACCGGCCCAGATAGTAGAGCCCGGCAAAGCATCAATCAGGTTTTTGCCTTTAACGTTGGCTTCGCGGAAGGCAGGTGAAGTTGCCTCCCAGTCATTCTGCTGCGATACGGAGTAGGCAACGTTGGTGTCAAAATAGAAACTCTTATCGCCCTCCTTCCAGACTTCCTGTCCCAGCTTAAGCTCGGCGTAGGTTTCACATTCGTTACCCAGACGGTACTTACTTTGTGCGCCGGTTGCCTGGAAGCACTGTTGTTCACCGCCGCTGCCGGTCCAGCCAATGCCGGAACGGGCGTAACCGGTGAAGTCCACCGCCATAGAGGAGGCGGACAGGGTACCCGCAGCGATAGCGATCGCCACGGGGAGTTTGCGCAGAGTTATCATTTATTTATCTCCTGAGATCATTGCTTTTATTGTTTTGCAGGGTACACACCAGGCTCCTGATGCAGCCTGCGACAGGCGCTGCCATCTTCACGAAACAGATGACAGCGTTCCGGCGGCAGGCCGATGCCCATCAGGGCGCCCTCTTCTGCCAGCACCACGTCCTCCTGGCGATAGACCAGGTTTTGACGGATGGCGGGGATTTGAATGTGGATTTGCGTTTCATTGCCGAGCTGTTCAACCACCTGCACTTCACCCTCCAGCGTGACATCGGCGATGTCGCTGGAGAGCAGATGTTCAGGCCGGATACCCAGTGACATGTTGCTGCCAATCTGCACACCGGTGCTTTCAACCGGCAGCCAGACCAGCTGATTATTGGGCAGCCGCACCTGAACCTGATCGATCGCAGTGGCGGTGACTTTTACCGGAAGAAAATTCATGCGCGGGGAACCGATAAATCCGGCGACAAAGCGATTGGCGGGGTAATGATAAAGTTCCAGCGGTTTGCCAACCTGTGCAATGCGCCCTGCTTCGAGCACCACAATTTTGTCAGCGAGCGTCATCGCCTCTACCTGATCGTGGGTAACGTAGATCATGGTGCGCTTCAGCCGCTTATGCAGCCGCGAAATCTCGATGCGCATCTGGACGCGCAGCGCGGCATCGAGGTTGGATAACGGCTCGTCCAGCAGGAAAACGCGCGGTTCAGCCACCAGTGTCCGGCCAATCGCCACGCGCTGACGCTGGCCACCGGAAAGCGCTTTAGGACGTCTGTCCAGCAGATGCGCCAGCTGCAGCACTTCGGCTACCTGATTTACACGCTGCTGGATCTCAGCACGCCTGACGCCGGCCAGCTTCAGGCCAAAGGACATGTTTTCGGCAACGTCCAGATGCGGATAGAGGGCATATGACTGAAACACCATGCCGATACCGCGTTCGGCTGGCGGCACCTCATTCATGCGCTTGCCGCCAATCAGCAGATCGCCTTTGGTAATGGTTTCAAGCCCGGCGATCATCCGCAGCAGGGTCGATTTACCACAGCCGGATGGCCCGACAAACACCACAAATTCACCTTCGGCAATCTCAAGATTGATATCTTTTGAAACTTCGGTTTCACCCCATGTTTTGGAGACATGACGTAACGCAACGCTCGCCATAATACTTTTCCTCTCAACGTACCCTGCTGGCTGCTATGGCCACTGGCCGATTCTGTGGCTCATCATGAAAGCCGCAAGCGTCGCTGACATCCTCCACCAGAACAGGAATGTAAGGGGGATGAGTCAGGAGGAGGAGAACGAATAAACTCTGACGCTCAGCTGCGCACTGAAGAAATTTTTGTGAAGTCTGACGCAGAAAAGTGCGTGGGAAAGTGTGCGCCAGCCCATAAAAACCGCGGTTTTTGCGGGCACGATCACGCACTTATGCCCGCAGGCGTAGAGAGCAGGAGGATGAAACACGACGGCAGAACCTGACAATAAACGGGACGCTACTTTCCGCTTTCGTTTACAGGATGGACTTATGACAATGAAAACCGTCTCGCGCTTATTCGCTCTCTCCGCGCTCTCCGCTGTGCTGTTCTCTGCTTCGGCAATGGCAAAAATCGAAGAGGGAAAACTGGTTATCTGGATCAACGGTGACAAGGGCTACAACGGACTGGCCGAGGTTGGCAAAAAATTTGAGCAGGAGACCGGCATCAAAGTCACCGTGGAACATCCGGATAAGATGGAGGAGAAGTATCCGCAGGTGGCCGCCACCGGTGATGGCCCCGATATCATTTTCTGGGCCCACGACCGTTTTGGCGGCTACGCACAGTCCGGCCTGCTGGCAGAAATTTCACCCGATAAAAATGTGCAGGATAAACTGTTTCCCTTTACCTGGGATGCGGTGCGCTACAACGGCAAGCTGATTGGTTACCCGGTATCCGTAGAATCGCTTTCGCTCATCTATAACAAAGATCTGGTCGCTGAGCCGCCAAAAAGCTGGGAAGCCATCGCCGATCTGGATAAGCAGCTGCGGGCCAAAGGCAAGAGCGCCATTATGTTTAACCTGCAGGAGCCCTACTTTACCTGGCCACTGCTGGCGGCAGGCGGTGCCTACGCCTTCAAACCTACCCAGAGTGGATTTGATATCAAAGATACCGGCGTGGATAACGCAGGGGCGAAAGCGGGCATGCAGTTCCTTGTGGATCAGGTCAAAGCCAACGTGCTGAATGCGGATACTGACTATTCGATAGCAGAGGCGGCGTTTAATAAAGGGCAGACGGCAATGACCGTTAATGGCCCGTGGGCGTGGAGCAACATCGACAAGAGCGGTATCAACTACGGGGTGATCACGCTGCCCACGCTAAATGGCAAGCCGTCTAAAACCTTTGTCGGTGTACTGAGCGCTGGTATTAATGCCGCCAGCCCTAACAAAGAGCTGGCAAAAGAGTTTCTGGAAAACTACCTGCTGACGGATAACGGACTCGAAGCGGTTAATAAAGATAAGCCGCTGGGTGCCGTGGCGCTGAAATCGTATCAGGCCATTCTGGAGAAAGATCCGCGTATCGCCGCCACCATGAGCAATGCGCAGAATGGCGATATCATGCCAAACATTCCGCAGATGTCCGCTTTCTGGTATGCCATGCGCACCGCCACACTCAATGCGCTGAAAGGACGTCAGAGCGTCGACGCCGCGCTGAAAGATGCGCAGGCCCGTCTGAACAAGTGAACCTTCTCTGAAGCCGGCGCTGGCCGGCTTTTTATCAGCTGTTGAGGAATTCCGAATCATGTCAGGAAAAACGGAACGGTACAGCCGGATGCTGAAAGGCGCACTGGTTGGCGGCTGCTGTCTGTTAGTCGGCTATCTGCTGGTGCTGATGTATGCGCAGGGGGAATACCTGTTTGCGCTCATGACACTGATCGTCAGTGCGACCGGCATCTGGATTTATGCTAACCGCCGCGCTTATGCCTGGCGCTATGTCTATCCGGGCCTGGCCGGCATGGCTATTTTTGTGCTGTTTCCGCTGGCCTGCACTATCGCTATCGCGTTCACCAATTACAGCAGTACCAATCAGCTGTCGCAGGAACGGGCGCAGCAGGTGCTGCTTGGCAGGCAGTATCAGGATGGCGCCGGGCTGAATTTTGCGCTCTACCCGGCCGATCGGCGCTGGCAGCTGGTGCTCAGCGACAGCAGCAGCGATGAACGCTACGTCTCCACGCCGTTCGACTTCGGCGGCGCGCAGACCCTGACGCTGCAGCAGGCGCCGCTGCCCGCTACTCAGCGCGCCATGCTGAAAGTCATCACCACGCATCGCCAGGCGCTGAGCCAGATCCGTGCCCGGTTGCCGGATGGGCGTGAACTGGTAATGAGCTCGTTACGCCAGTTCTCGGGTACCCGTCCGCTCTATGTTGCAGAGCGCCAGGGTGTGCTGAAAAATCAGCAAACCGGCGTACGCTATCGGGCTAATCCCGATACGGGTTTTTACCAGCAGATAGCTGCCGACGGCAGCTGGAACAGTGAACAACTTAGCCCGGGCTTTACGGTCAATGCAGGCTGGAAGAATTTTGCGCGCGTTTTTACCGATGAAGGGATCCAGAAACCGTTTCTCGCCATTTTCGGCTGGACGCTGATCTTCTCTCTGGTCACGGTGATCCTGACCGTTGCAGTGGGCATGGTGCTGGCCTGCCTGGTGCAGTGGGAGGCGCTGCGTGGTAAGGCTATCTACCGCGTGATGCTGATCTTGCCTTACGCCGTACCGGCTTTTATCTCCATCCTTATTTTTAAGGGCCTGTTTAACCAGAGTTTTGGCGAAGTTAACGTCATGCTCAATGCGCTGTTTGGCGTCCAGCCTGCCTGGTTCAGCGATCCAGCGCTGGCGCGTACCATGCTGGTGATTGTGAACACCTGGCTTGGCTATCCCTACATGATGATTTTGTGTATGGGGCTGCTGAAAGCCATTCCGGACGATCTCTATGAAGCATCGGCGATGGATGGCGCAGGTCCGCTGCAGAATTTTTTCCGCATTACGCTGCCGCTGCTGCTTAAGCCGCTTATGCCGCTGATGATCGCCAGCTTTGCCTTCAATTTTAATAACTTTGTTCTGGTGCAGCTGCTGACTAACGGCGGGCCGGATCGCATCGGTACTACTACGCCTGCTGGCTATACCGATCTGCTGGTTAACTATACCTGGCGTATTGCGTTTGAGGGCGGCGGCGGACAGGATTTTGGCCTGGCTGCGGCTATTGCGACGCTGATTTTTATGCTGGTCGGGGCGCTCGCCGTCATTAACCTGAAAGCTGTGCGCATGAAGTTTGACTGAGGAAAAATTATGGCAATGGTTCAACCCAAATCGCAAAAGCTTCGTTTGCTGCTGACGCATCTGCTGCTGCTGGTTTTTATTGCCGGCATCCTGTTTCCGCTGCTGATGGTGGTCGCTATTTCACTGCGTTCCGGCAATTTTGCAACCGGATCGCTGATCCCGGATCAGATCTCCTGGGAGCACTGGAAACTGGCGCTGGGCTTCAGCGTTACCCATGCAGATGGCAGCGTTACGCCGCCGCCCTTCCCGGTACTGCTTTGGCTGTGGAATTCAGTGAAAATCGCGGCGATTAGCGCGCTGGGTATCGTCACGTTATCCACCACCTGCGCCTACGCTTTTGCCCGCATGCGTTTTGCCGGCCGCGCAACCTTGCTGAAAGGGATGCTGATCTTTCAGATGTTCCCGGCGGTGCTGTCGCTGGTGGCGCTTTATGCGCTGTTTGACCGGCTGGGACAGTATGTCCCCTTCCTCGGACTCAATACGCACGGCGGCGTAATCTTTGCCTATCTGGGGGGCATTGCGCTGCATGTCTGGACCATTAAGGGCTATTTTGAAACGATTGACGGCTCGCTGGAAGAAGCGGCTGCGCTGGATGGTGCCACACCGTGGCAGGCGTTTCGTCTGGTGCTGCTGCCGCTGTCAGTGCCGATTCTGGCCGTGGTGTTTATTCTGGCCTTTATCGCCGCAGTGACCGAAGTGCCGGTTGCCTCGTTACTGTTACGGGACGTTAACAGCTATACGCTGGCTGTTGGCATGCAGCAATATTTAAACCCGCAGAATTACCTCTGGGGCGACTTTGCCGCCGCCGCGGTCTTGTCTGCCATTCCTATCACGCTGGTGTTCCTGCTGGCACAGCGCTGGCTGGTCAGCGGCCTGACAGCAGGCGGCGTCAAAGGCTAACCTCTTCATCATTGTGTGACCTCGCTGCCCCGGTGTTTAACCACCACTGGGGCGTTTGACGGCCTCCGGGCCGTCTTTTTTTGGTGAGAAAGGCAAAACAACAGATTTTATCCCAATATATTTTCCTGCATCAGACTTAGAGATGATTGATTTATGCAACTTAATCAGGAAACTTTTTAATAAAATATACGGATGCCAGCATAACTACAGCTTCTGATATTTCCTTAACTATCAACCAGTCAGAATACGTTTTTAAAAGAGATGGTTTGATTTTTCGGTAATCAGACAATTTCCGATCAATATATGCGCAAGAAACACTAATAAAATAGCAAAAACCTTCAATAAACATACTTTGATCTGGTGCACATTTCTATTATTTGCGATTTGAATTTAAAATTCTCATAAATTAAATATATTCATACCGCAATCGGCGGTTTATTAATAAAGGAATATGATTATGGGGTATTTAAACTCAGGCATCAGCAACAGCAATAGTGAAAATGCAAACAAAGCTGTACTCACTATTGAAGAACAGGAAGTGTTAGCATCCGTTTCACAGACGGATGATGAACGTAAATCTGAAGACTGACATTAAAGCGGCACATTTATGTGCCGCTTTAATAGGGATATTTTTCATGGCTATTTTACCTGAACGATCTGTCACCCTCTCGCGGTCAAAAAAGGCAATAGAAGATTATTTTACCCGGCAGGGCATACAGATAAAAAATGACAACTTTGGTGATACTCTCTCAGTGATGGTTACTCTGTTAAACAGAGGGGATGGCACAAAACCAGTGCCGGGGTGCGGTAAAGGCTATGCAGAGGAAGCCAGGGTGGGTGCACTCTATGAAGCTTATGAGCATTATCGAAGCTTTCCGGCGCTCAGAGAGGCAGGCAAATTATACCCATTTGAATCAATAATTCAGCAAGCGGAACTTCGTGGAATGTTGCCCTTAACGATTCTTGCGAAATCATCACCCGCCATGATTGCCGCGGTTGAATTTCCAGATAAAAACCGCCTTGCACCGTTACTCTGGCCGCTTTTCTTAACCGATTGCGACTATTTCAGCCATATTTTTCCGGGAGACAATACCCATTATAATGCAGCACGCCGTTATACCAGCAATGCAGGCATCGCTGCAGGGTATGGTTTTACTGAAGCAGCTATACACGCAATAGGCGAAGTAATAGAAAGGCATTGCACAGGCACTCTCCTGGCAAGAACATTTTTCTACGGCACACAAAAAGAAATTCGCACGGTTAATACTGACTCATTACCCCCTGCATTACAGGGTGTTTTATACGATGCTCAATCAGCTTTAGATGATGACGTGCAGATTATCGATGCCTCAGAGCCGGCACTGCCTCCGGTTTATATCGCGTACTGCAAGGGTAAGCCGCGTAACGGGATAACTATTTATGGAGCGGGCTGTTCAGTTTATGCCGATCACGCCGCTGCCCGGGCTATAAAAGAACTGGTACAGCTGCATAAACTGGCCGACAATTTTACGTCCTTTAATCAGGAGCTGGAAAAACACAAACAGCACCTGCAAACGCATGAAAAACTGTACCGATCTCTTATTGCCGATTTTAGCAGTCTCGCTGCTGAGGATGTTACGCTGCCTGAAAAGCGAGCTGAACTTGATTTGCAAGAACACCTGCACTTTCTGATAACCATGTGCGAAATGGCCGGGCTGCCTGTATGGCTTAAAGAGATAGACAGCGATCCTGCCGGCGTGTCACTGGCCTGCGCTGTCATGCCTGGTATGGAGCGATTCGCCCTGGTCACGTTGGGTAACGTCGTTATTCCCTGCCGGAATGATCAGGATCAGACATGCGTAAAATAATCTACATTCGGGTTCCGAATCGCGAGCGGCATGATATTTTTATCATGACAACAAAGGAATCACTTTTTGCCGGCATACGGACGCCATTTATTCACGACACTGCCTATAGCATCATTCTTCCCGGGATGATACGCGGCATACTCATGTCGCTGGATGAAACTAAAGATGAAATAACCCTTGGCATCAGAGTGCCGGACGATCCGGCGTGGCGTGAAAAATTACTCCCCGCCTGCCCGGATTATAATATTCACTTTCCGTGGCCGCCGCTGGATGGCCAGGGTAATGAGGCTATATGCCCGGAATCATTCTGGAACCAGATGGCTGATACGCCGGAGAAGCTGGACAGGCAGGAAGCGCATTTCCGGGTACATACTCTGAAATTGCTTCAGGATATCGCTTTTCCAGGGTGCCGTGTGTTTGACCCCGCCTGCTCTACCGGAGCATTTCTTGCCTCATTAAAAGAGCAACTTCCCCGGCTAAACTATTTTGCTGCAGATCGTGCTGAAAAAATGGTTATAAAAGCCAGGCAGCAGCTTCCGCATGTTGCACACAGCGACTTTATGCAAACCAGTGACCGTACCAGGTTCGACATCATTTTTTGCCGCTTTGCTAATCATGAAGTGATAAGACACGATCAGACAGCCCCTGTTATTGATAAGCTGATTACGCTGCTTAACACAAAAGGTTACTTAATTATCTTTGGCCATACCCCTGTAAATATTGATATTGCTGACTATGTAAGGGGCAAAAACATTGCTCTTAAGATGACAAGCGGTTATAGCGAACGCTTTGCCGGTTTTTTCCAATACTACTTATTGCAAGCAACATAAAAGACCGGATTGCTGTCAGGAGTAAACCAGCATTGCCCTGCCATCCGCGCCCGGTGTCATTATGGCAAGCGCTTCTGGCCGGATCCCCAGGATGCCGCTGTATATCGTTATCTCTGCTCGTTCAGATGTGAGCCTTCATTCAGCGCCCATCGGTGGTCCTGTCAGGTGATGCGACTGCTGTGGTCTCATGTAAAATAGTTAAATAGCATAAGCATGTTGTAACTAGAGTGTAGTTTTTCCCGCTTTAACGCTTAGAAACAGAATCCCTGCATCGCGTAACCTCCGTTTGCTGATGACCATCTACACTTACTTCACCTGAGATCCCCTGAAAACATGAGGTTAAGATGAGTCTGTTATTTAGCGCCACAAAACTGGGACAGCTCTCGCTGGAGAACCGCATTATTATTGCGCCGATGTGTCAGTACTCCGCTGAGGCGGGTAAAGCCACTGCCTGGCACCGTATCCATCTGGGGCAGCTCGCCCTCTCCGGTGCCGGCCTGCTGATTATCGAAGCAACAGCCGTTGAGGATATCGGCCGCATATCACCGGGCGATCTGGGATTATGGGACGATGAGACCGAAGCTGCGCTGGCCACCGTGCTGAAGGATATCCGTCCATGGGCTACATTGCCGATAGGTATTCAGCTGGGTCACGCAGGGCGCAAAGCCTCCTGTGCCGTACCCTGGGAAGGCGGCGAGCAGATCTCTGCGCAACAGGGAGGCTGGCAGACGGTGGCACCTTCCGCCGAGGCTTATCAGTCGGGTGAACAGGCGCCACATGCCCTGAGTAAAGAAGAACTGATGCGTCTGAAGCAGGCCTTTGTTGATAGCGCACAGCGCGCGGTGCGCATCGGAATTGAACTGGTTGAACTGCATGCCGCTCATGGTTATCTGCTGCATCAGTTTCTTTCACCGCTCAGTAATAAGCGCGATGATGAGTATGGCGGATCGCTGGAAAACCGCATGCGCTATCCGCTGGAGGTCTTTCAGGCGATACGTGATGCCCTGCCAGACTCAGTGCCGGTGGGCGTGCGTATTTCAGCCACTGACTGGGTAACCGGTGGCTGGGATAATGAGCAGTCTATTGCGTTCAGCCAGCAGCTGGCCGCCGCAGGCTGTGCGTATATTCATGTCTCAAGCGGCGGGCTGTCACCCGATCAGGAGATCGATATCGGCCCAGGCTACCAGCTCTCGTTTGCACGCGATATCCGTAAAGTAGTGGATATCCCGGTAATTGGCGTCGGACTGATAACCGATCCACAGCAGGCAGAACAGGCCCTGCATACCGGCGATACGGACCTGATCGCGCTGGCACGCGGTATGCTCTGGGATCCGCACTGGCCGTGGCACGCCGCCGCTGAACTGGGCGCCACCGTCAAAGCCCCGCCGCAATATTTGCGTTCAGAGCCGCACGGCCTGAAAGGCACCCTGGTACAGAACGGTAAATAATCCGTAGCGGCAGGCTGCCTGCCTGCCGCTGCTTTCTGGGAAATTTCACAGATTGCGGCCAGAGTAAGGCGCTCCGGCCTTTAACCTTTATGCTTCATTTCACGCATTCACATTAAAGGACGATGAAATGAAACCTCAACACCTTCTGCTTTCTGCTGTATTACTTTGCACTGCTGGCGTCGCCGCCGCTGATACCATGAAAAATCCGGTCAGCGTGCACGTGCTTAATCTGCAAACCGGTATCCCTACTGCGGGTGTAAAAGTGGAGCTGGATCAGAAAGCAGGCGATAACTGGACAAAGCTGGCAGAAGCCACCACGGATGCGCAGGGGCGGATCCCGGCACTTTATCCAAAAGATAAAATGGCGCAGTCAGGTATTTATCGTGTGGTGTTCAAAACCGGGGAGTACTATAAGTCGGTTAATCAGCAGACTTTCTTTCCGGAAATTCCGGTGATATTTAACCTGGAAAAAACCGATCAGCATTACCATATCCCGCTGTTGCTGAGCCAGTATGGTTACTCAACCTATCGCGGTAACTGATATTCAAAACGCGCTGGCTTCAGACCAGCGCGTTCTCATTTCAGCTCGCGCCAAATAACGGCAGCCAGTCCAGCCAGCTCAGCAGCCACGCGGCGATGTTCAGCACACCAAACAGCACCACCAGCGTAATCGCCAGCGGCGATTTTTCATGCGTGGTGAAGCGCTGCCCTGCCCGCCACGCCAGCAAGGCCGGGATCAGAACTGCCCACAGGGTTGCAAACAGACCGGCGTAACCAATAGCCGCCACGAACCCGTGTGGCCAGAGAATGGAGGCCAGCAGCGGCGGCAGAAACGTCAGCAGCGCCGTTTTTACCCGTGCTCCGGGTGTATCTCCCCATCCCATCCGGTCGGCAACAAAGTCGAACAATCCTGCCGTGACGCCAAGAAACGACGCGATAACCGCAAAATGAGAGAAGAGCGACAACATCAGGCTTAATGCCGGCACCTGCAGATGAGTACCTAAGGCCGCCATCAGCGCGGCGATGTCACCGCCCTGCGCAACAATAGCCGGAAACGCGCTGCGCGGCAGATTACCCATCGTACTGACGATCCAGAACAGGTAGAGCGCCAGCGATATCAGCGTCCCGAGCAGCAGGGCACGCGCGATCCTGCGACGGTCGCGCTGGTAATAGCTGACCAGACCGGTGATGTTACCGTGATACCCGAAAGACGCCAGGCAGAACGGCAGCACGCCAAACGCATAGGGCCAGTACGCGCTGCCTTCTGGCGCTGGCTGCAGCAGCGAGCCGCTGTCAACCTGCATCAGCAGTCCGCCAAATAACAAAATAAGCAGTGCAATTTTTGCCACCACGCAGAAGGTCATCAGCCGGCTCACGCCACGCGTACCAAGCAACACCACCACTGCAACCAGCAGCGTCAGCGCAATTTTTGCACCGGCCGTTGTGAGCGGTACGCCCAGCTGACTGAGGGAGTGCTGATAGACCGGACCGCTGGCGGAAATATAGGCGTAAGTCAGAATCCCCAGTACAAACAGGATGCTTAAACCGTTAAGTATCGCCCAGCCGCGTCCCAGCAGATCGCGTACAAGGGTGTCATAGCCTTCCCCGGCTGCATAATGCAGGCTGACCCGCATAAACAGCAGGCCGGAGAGCAGCATAGCGCCCCAGCTGATAAACAGCAGCAGCACGCCCCAGCCAAACCAGCTTCCTGCCATAACAACGGGTAGCGTAAACATGCCGGCACCCACGACGGTGCCACAGATGATCATAGCGCCCCACCAGACTGAGGGCTGGCGCGACGTGAGTTGAGGTACTGACATTCAAACGACTCAGAAAATTAGCAAAGGCGGGATGATACACATCATGTACTAGTATGTAGAGCACAAAGCGGAAAAAAGATTGCGGCGCCTGTAATCAGGCGATGACACTGACGCGCCCGTAAGCCAGGCGCGCAGATTAGGCGGGATTACTGATAAAAAGCCGGACGGGGCGGCATGGTAATCGGAACAATGTCACCACTCTTTTGCGCCGCGACGCAGGCGTCTGCTGCCACCGCCGCCGCATAACCATCCCAGGCAGAAGGCCCGGTCAGCTCGTCTGCAAGGACATTGTTAATGAACGCCTGCAGCTCCACATCGTAAGCATCAATAAAGCGCTTTTTCCAGTCGGTCAGAATGGCCACAGAGAGCGAGGCGTTACTGCGCGTCTGTACCGCCATCGGTTCCGGCAGCCGGGCAATGCCGCTTTCTCCCACCACTTCACACTGAATGTCATAGCCGTACTGGCAGTTAACAAAAATTTCAACGTCGATGCGTGTACCCTGCGCCGTTTCCAGCAGGACAATCTGCGGATCTTTCAGATGTGAACTGGCGTGGCGCGTTTTGCGTGGCCAGATCACCTGTGCGCTGACGTAATCGTCATTCAGTAACCAGCGCAGCACATCCAGCTCATGAATCAGCGTATCGGTAATCGCCATATCTGTTGTGTAACTGTCACCGACTTCCGGATTGCGATGTGCACAATGCAGCATCAGCGGCGCGCCAATTTCACCGCTCTCCAGCACCTGCTTTAACGCACGATACCCGCTGTCATACGGGCGCATAAAGCCGACCTGCACGCGTTTTTTACCGCCGGCCATCTCCGCTTCAACAATATTCATGCAGCCCTGCGCTGTGACCGCCAGCGGTTTTTCACAAAACACAGCCTTGCCTGCTTTGATTGCGGCCAGCACAAACTCTTCATGTGTCGGTCCCCAGGAGGTCACCAGCACGGCCTGTACGTCGGGCGCATTGATCAGGTCGTGCGCGCTGTCGTAGATCTCTGCCTGCAGCTGCAGCGCAGCTGCTACTTCTTCGCACTGACGGCGATCGATATCATTCAGCGCTACCACGCGCGCGTTCTGCAGCACCTGACTGCAGCGCCGGATATGTTCACGGCCGATTGCACCGGTACCAATTACGCCAATATTGAGTGTCATAGTCTGTTCCCTTAGCCGGTCGCGGTTAGCTGTTGAGGTAGTCGATGCTGCTGCGGATCTGCTGCTCAATCTCTGCAGCGCTCCAGTTCTCCATCACCGACGAGAAGGGTTCAAACGCATAGATACCGCGGTAACCCATCTCTTCAAGGCGGGCAACCTGCTGCTTTGTCTGCAGTCTGTCATCAGCGCTAAGCATGATGCGCTCTTCATCCGTCAGCTCTTCATCCGGACGGGTATCGGTCACGCCGGAAAGGTGAACCAGACCAATCTCATGAACATTGACGTGTCCGGCAAAGTCCGCTTCGGCGCCTTCATAGAGATGGTGATGAAAGGTATCCAGCACAATTTTGAACGGCACCCCGGCCTGTTTAATCAGCCGCTGCGCCTGCGCGGCTGAACGCAGCGAGCTCTGCGGAAAGCCCAGCGGCTCAACCAGTCCCTGAATGCCCTGCTCCGCAAACAGCGGCGCCAGGGTTTGCAGGGCGTCAATAGCCTGCGCGTCGCTGACCGGCGAACCATCGTTGAGCGGACAGAGCACCAGCGCTTTTGCACCGCTTTCCGCAGCGTCTTTCAGCAGGTTGCGGGTCTTTTCCAGCACCTCATCACTGAGCTGATTAAACGGATAAACGGCATTGATGGTTTCGATAGTCAGGGCATGCTCACGGGCCAGCGCGCTGACCTGTGCGCCGCCGAGATTGTCGGTCACGCTGCCGCCTTTCATATCGTTGCGGAGTTCAACCTTGTGCAGCCCCAGCTTTGCCACCAGCGCGAAAAATTCACTGATGCTCAGGGCGGGGGCAATTTTGCGATTAATACAGAGGCGGTCGCTGCTTAGTTTACCGGTCATATTCAGTCCTGATGCGTACGGGTTGGAAGGCAACTGAAGGGATACTAAAACATCAGGCTGACCGGCTCCGCTGCTTCTTTGAGTGATTTACATCAGCTTGTATCGTGCTGCCTGAGTGCATATCAGCAGCCCGGTTTTTTACTGCGCGGCAGCGATATCACCAGTAAGCCCACCACAATCAGCACCACGCCCGCCAGACTGCTCCAGCGAAAGGGCTCATGAAACCACGGCAGTACAACAGCAGCCAGCCAGACCAGTACATAGCTCAGACTGAGTAACGGATAGAGCCGGTTGAGCGGCTGGTAGCGCAGCGCCACAAGCCAGCACAGCATCGACACCCCGTAGGCGGCGAGGCCCGCGCAGAGCATTAACGCAGGACGCGCGCCGCCATGCAGCAGCGCGCTGAACGCAGTAAAGCTCATCATCGCGCCGCGCAGCATCAGCTGCGCCAGCGTCACCAGTACCACGCTGCAGAGTGCCAGACCGGTGCCTTTCATAGCTGGCTCCCCATCAAAGCCACCCCTGCAACAATCAGCAGCGTGCCCAGCCACTGCTGCAGCGTGTAGGCTTCGCGCCAGATCAGGCGTGCCGCTGCGGCAACCAGCACAAAGTTAAGGCTGAGCATCGGATACGCCTGGCTGACCGGCACACTGCGCAATACCTGCAACCAGAGCAGCATCGCCATTCCAGGCAGCAGCAGGCTGAGCGCGAGCCAGAGCACCATGCGCCTGCGCGGAGCGTCTGACGCCACCAGCGCTGCCTGCTTCTGACACAGCTGAGCTGCACAGCTGAGCAGGCTGACCAGAACAATCAGCAGCAGGTTCATGGCGCGTGGCGGTATCCGTACCAGACCAGCCGGCCCTGCTGCCAGATCTCATCCGGCACCGGCAGCGCCGCATCGGGCGTTTTCTGTCCGGCATCCAGCATCAGTACCAGCGCGACATCACCCTTTCTGCGATGAATCCGCAGCCAGTCGGCAAAATCTGCATCCGCAACGTAACGTTTCCGGGCATCGGCATAGCTGAGGCCATATTCCAGTTCGCCTTTGGACGTATAAAAAATCATATCGCTGCGCTTAAGCTGCCAGGCAATCGCAGAGGCGACGCCGGGGTTATCTGCCAGAATATAGCGACTGTGCGTAAGCTGATCCGCTATGTTACGGACAAAGTTCTGCGGCTGTTTGGCGTCCCGTATTCGATCGGGAATGGCGAATCCCACCAGCAGCGCCAGCGCCAGCGGGCAGAGCGCTGCCAGCTGCCAGCGCCGGGTATGCAGACTGACACCTGCCGCCAGCGCCCAGCCGGTAAACGCCAGCGCCGCCAGAGAGGCGCGCAGCTTCTCGTCGCTGCTGTAGAGCGGCCGGTGTGCCAGCCCCCAGGGCGCCAGTACGCTTATCACCGTCAGCGCGGTCAGCGCGCCAAACAGCAGGTTTATCCAGCCGTTGAGACGCAGCGCGGTGCTTAATCGCGCGCTGTTACCCAGCGCATAACGTGCCATCAGCAGACTCAGCGGGGCGAAACAGGGCAGGATATAGGTGGGCAGTTTGCCTTTAGCAATACTGAAAAACAGCAGCGGCACCACGACCCAGCACAGTAAATAGAGCATGCCTGCCTGCTGGCGGCGCTGCTGCCAGCCGCTTATCAGCGCGCCGGGCAGCAGCCCCAGCCAGGGCAGCGCGCCCGCAACCAGCACAGGCAGGTAATACCAGAAAGGCGCTTTGTGCTGCGCATTCTCTTCAGCAAAACGCTGAATATGCTCAACCCAGAAAAAGTAGTGCCAGAAATCTCCCGCCTGCTGCGCTATCGCCAGCGCCCACGGCAGGCTGAGCAGCACGGCGGTCAGCAGCGCCAGCGGCCCCCAGCGCAGCAGCTCCATAACGCGACGCTGCCACACCATCCACGGCACAATTGCCAGTGCCGGGACTGCAAGTGCCAGAAAGCCTTTTGTCATAAACCCCATGCCGCAGGCCGCCCCCAGCAGCAGATAGCCGGAGAAACGTTGCCGGAATGTGCGTGCCTGAGCTGCATACCAGAAGCTGCACATTGCCCCCGTCAGCCACAGCATCAGAATCGGGTCCAGCACGGCGTAAGTGCCAATGCCATAAACCAGCAGCGAGGTCATAAAAACGACACTGCCCAGCAGCGCGACGTTACGACTGGCAAACATCCGGCATCCAAGCCAGAAAATCAGCAGGCCGCTGCCAAAGGTGCTGAACAGCGCGCCGGCGCGCACGCCAAAATTAGTGTGGCCAAACACCAGCTGACCCAGATTGTTTATCCAGTAGCCGGCGATGGGTTTTTCAAAATAGCGCAACGTAAAAAAGTGCGGTACAACCCAGTTACCGCTGACAATCATTTCACGGCTTATTTCCGCGTAACGCAGCTCATCGGGCTGCCAGAGGTCGCGAAACGGCACCGGCAACAGATAGTAGAGCGCAAAGAGCATAAAAAGCAGTGTGGTTTTTGTTCCTGTACGCATCAGAACGCCCTGTTTAGTTTGCAGCCTGGCAGCCCAGCCACCCTTCCCGACCGGCGATACTGCCTCGTACCACAGGGGCACGTGGCAGCATGGAAAGGTCGGCAGGCAGCAGCTCACTGAGCGGACAGAAGTGAATACCGGCCTGCCGGGCGCGGTCGAGCAGATTGCTGAAAGCGTCGCGCGCAGCTATCCCTTCGACTTCGGCATGAATGGTATAGACCGGTGTACCTGCGGCATGCTGCATCCGCTCCAGAATAAAATCGTTGAAGCGTGCTGCGCTTACCTGATGCCCCACCACTTCATCCCAGGTGGGCAGCGTGACCGGGATCTGTACCGTGCCTTCCGTGCCGTCAGGCAGTAGCGGGATAAACGGACCGCTGCCGCGGCAGTCGCTGTTGTAGCGGAAATGAAAGGGCTCTTTTGCGGCGATAATCCGGCTGTCCGCACGCCAGCCGGCAACCGCCGAGCAGGTGACACTGTCACCTGTCACCGCGTCCAGCGCCTGCTTACCCCGGTTTATCTCCTGAGCCAGCCGCTGTTCTGACCAGACGCCCGCCCAGGTCTGCCAGGCAAAGTGATCCCAGGCGTGCAGGCCAACTTCATGATGATCGGCGGTGGCGCGAATAATGTCCGCCTGGCCGCGACCAATATGACGCCCTGGCCAGGCGGTACCCGCCAGCAGAATATCCCAGCCATAGAGCGACGCCGCGCGGGAGCGCACCATTTTCCAGAAAAAGCGCGGCTTGAGCAGGCGCCACACATGGCGCCCCATATTATCCGGCCCGACGCTGAAGAAAAAACTCGCCTGCAGCTGATGCAGGCTGAATTGCTCCAGCAGCGCCGGGACGCCCAGCCGGGTGCCGCGCCAGGTATCAACATCGACCCGCAGCCCCACTTTTTTCATGGCTTCTCCTGCAGTTCAACGGTGCGCAGAAAGAAATCCAGCGTGTTATCGATGGTGGTATCCATATCCACGTCGGGTGTCCAGTTCAGCAGCCGGCGCGCATTTTTTATCGACGGCTTGCGGTGCTCGACATCCTGATACCCTTTGCCGTAGTAGCTGCTGCTTTCCACTTCGCGAAATCCGGCAAACGGCGGGAAACGGTCGCGCAGCGGATGACGTTCAAAGCTGGTCAGCAGATGCTCCGCCAGCTCGCGGATACTGGCTTCATTTTCCGGATTACCGATATTGATGATCTGCCCGTCGCAGTTGTCGTTGCGGTTTTCAATGATGCGAAACAGCGCTTCAATCCCGTCGCGGATATCGGTGAAACAGCGCTTCTGCGCCCCGCCATCCACCAGCTTAATGGGCGATCCTTCTACCAGATTGAGGATCAGCTGGGTGATGGCGCGGGAGCTGCCAATGCGTGCAGCATTAAGGTTATCGAGCCGGGGTCCCATCCAGTTAAAGGGGCGGAACAGCGTAAAGCGCAGGCCCTCTTTTTCACCATAGGCCCATAGCACCCGATCGAGCAGCTGTTTGGAAACCGAGTAGATCCAGCGCTGTTTATTGATCGGGCCAACGACCAGGTTGGAGCTATCCTCGTCAAAATGCCGATCGGTACACATACCGTAAACTTCAGACGTAGAAGGGAAGATAATGCGCTTCTTATACCTGACGCAGTCGCGAATGATTTTCAGGTTCTCTTCAAAATCGAGTTCAAACACCCGCAGCGGGTTACGGGTGTACTCGATGGGCGTGGCGATCGCCACCAGCGGCAGCACCACGTCACACTTCTTGATGTGATACTCAATCCATTCAGAGTGGATACTGATGTCGCCCTCAACAAAGTGGAAACGTGGTTCGCTGAGAAAACGACTTATCGCATCAGAGCCGATATCCAGCCCATAGACCTCAAAGTTATCATCCTGCAGCAGACGTTCAGTCAGATGATTGCCGATAAAGCCGTTCACACCGAGGATCAGTACCCGCGTACGGCGTTTCACAGCGGCCACCGGCTCAGAGTAAAGCAGCGCGCCGGGCACCAGTCCCAGGCTTTGCGCCAGCTGACTGCCATTCATAAACACGCCGTTATCACACTGGCCGGTGACAATCTCCAGCGCACCCTCGCCGCAGGCGACCTGCAGCGGATCGACAGAGAGCACGGTCCCGGCTCTGGCAACAGGCGTGCCGGTGTGCACACGCCCTTTCCACACCATAAACTTTACCGTACCGGCAAAGGCAAATGCGCCGGGCCACGGCCAGGTGACCGCGCGCACCAGGTTATTCACCTGCCGTGCGCTCTGTTCCCACCGGATACGTCCATCTTCCGGCGTACGGCGTCCCACGCGGGTGGCCTGCCGCTCATCCTGCGGCCGGGCAACGACCTCACCCCGCTTCAGCGCCGGGAGCGCACCTTCCAGCAGCTGCGTGGCACAGGCGACCAGCTTACGGTGCAGCGTCAGCGCATCATCCTGTTCATCAATAGTGACCCGCTCCTGCGTGACAATGTCACCGGCATCGGCCCGGCTCACCATACGATGCAGCGTCACGCCGGTTTCCGTTTCGCCATTAACCAGTACCCAGTTAAGCGGTGCGCGACCGCGATAGGCAGGCAGCAGCGAGCCGTGCAGGTTGAACGCCCCCTGCGCCGCACATCCCAGGATAGCGTCGCTCAGCATCGCCCGGTAATAAAATGAGAAAATGTAATCAGGCTCCAGTGCCCGGATACGTTCAAGCCATAAAGGATGATTAACCTCTTCAGGCGCATGCACCGGAATGCCGCGCTCAGCGGCGAGGCGTGCGACGGAATCAAAAAAATGGCTCTCTGCAGCGGTGTCGGTGTGCGTAAAGATCGCTGTGATCTCAAAACCCGCTTTCAGCAGCGCATTGATTCCTGCGCAACCCATTTCCGCATAGGCAAAAACAACTGTTTTCATGATTTGATTTCCTGAACCTGAGAGGTTTCGTGCTGCGGGTGGATCACCCGCTGAATAAAATAGCGCGGCCGTGCGCGTACATCGTTGTAGATACGCCCGATGTACTCGCCCAGCAGGCCCATCCCGATAAACTGCGCACCGACAAAAATAAACAGCACCGCAAACAGCATAAACAGGCCGTCGCCGGCCCAGCTGGCGCCAAAAAACAGGCGTAAGATCACCAGCAGTATTGAAAAGGCAAAGCCCGCCAGCGCAATCAGACTGCCGATGATGCTGAGCAGGCGCAGCGGCGTCGTGGTCAGACAGGTCACCAGGTCATACATCAGATTGATGAGCTTCATGACGCTGTATTTGGAATCGCCAAATTCACGCTCAGCGTGTGCGACCGGGAGTTCGATAGTGCGGCGGGCAAAGGTATTGGCCAGAATGGGAATAAAGGTGCTGCGTTCATGGCAGTTGAGCATGGCGTCGACAATGTGCCGGCGATAGGCGCGCAGCATGCAGCCGTAATCGCCCATCGCTTTGCCGGTGACGCGCTGGATCAGCTGATTGATGGCGCGTGAGGCGCGTTTGCGAAACCAGCTATCCTGCCGGTTCTGGCGGACGGTGCCGACCACGTCATAGCCCTGCTGCGCCGCCTTCACCAGTGCCGGGATCTCTTCCGGCGGGTTCTGCAGATCGGCATCCAGTGTAATGATCAGATCGCCCGACACGTGTGCGAAGCCCGCCATTATCGCCGAGTGCTGACCATAGTTTCGGTTAAGCAGAACGCCCACTACGTGACTTCCTGGCATGTCAGCAGCATCGGCGATCATCTGCGCCGAGCGGTCGCTGCTGCCGTCATCCACCAGCAGGATCTCATAGTTCAGGCCCAGCGTGCTGCAGACCGCGCTGGTACGGCGTACCAGCTCGGGCAAACTCTCCTCTTCGTTATAAACCGGAATAACCACAGAGATTTTCTGAATCGGTTTTTCATCCAGCATGATGGCCTCCTGCCAGCGTGCGCAGCGCGTTGATTACCCGGCTCACATCCTCATCCTGCATATCGGGAAACAGCGGGAGCGAGCAGATACGTTCGCTGTTCCATTCCGTGTCAGGCAGGCTAAGATGCGGATAACGTTCCCGGTAATATTTATGCGTATGCGCCGCACGGAAATGAAGGCCGGTGCCGATCTGCTCTGCTTTCAATGCCTCCATCAGCGCATTGCGACTGATGCCGCAGGTGGCTTCATCGACGCGGATGATAAACAGATGCCAGGCATGCAGATGTGGCCAGTCAGGCTGTTTCAGGGGCAGAAAAGGCGTATCCGCCAGCGCCTGCAGGTAACGCTGCGCAATCGTCCGGCGACGGCGGTTGATATCGGCCAGTTTGCCGAGCTGGACCAGCGCAATAGCGGCGTTGATATCCGGCAGATTGTATTTAAAACCAGGCGCGATCACTTCTGCCTGCGGTTTTCGCCCGTGCGTATCGCGATCCCAGGCATCCACGCCCAGTCCGTGAAACTTCAGGCTGCGTATCCGGTCGGCCAGGTCACCATCATCCGTCACAACAATCCCGCCTTCGGCACAGGTAATATTTTTGATGGCGTGCAGTGAAAAGATTGCCGTGCCGCGCTGTCCGACATGCTGGCTGCCATAGTGGCAGCCGATTGCGTGTGCAGCGTCTTCGATTACCGGGATGCCATAGCGCTCGCCCAGCGCACAGATTGACGCAAGATCAACCGGCGCACCGGCGTAATGCACCGGAATAATCGCGCGGGTGCGTGGCGTGATCGCCGCGTCAATCTGTTCTGCTGTCACCATCAGCGTATGGCGATCAACATCGACCATGACCGGCGTGGCCCCCAGCAGCGTAATGATATTGAGTGTAGAGACCCAGGTCAGTGAAGGAGTAATGACCTCATCTCCGGGCTGAATGCCCAGCGCCAGCAGCGTGACGTGGAGGCCGGCGGTGGCTGAACTCACGGCAATGGCATGCTGATTTCCGGTCAGCTCACAGAAAGCCTGCTCCAGTTCGGCATTTTTCGGGCCAGTGGTAATCCAGCCAGAAGCAAATACCGCCCTGACGGCAGCCAGCTCTTCTTCGCCCAAAGCGGGGCGTGAAAAGGGTAAGAAAGACATAAATCCACCTTATCAATTATGCTCTGATACAGATGCAGGGCCAGAGCCTGCATCAGCTATCACGCGCAACCTCAACGTACTTTCAACGCATTCAGTCGAAAAACCTCATGACATTTTGTCTGCTGCCGGGTTTATCGCTTCCTGATGCGGCCTGCCAAATCATTAGCCAGCCTGCTATTTTTTCCTGCGTAATCACCATAAGCAGCAAAACTTAACGCAACATTAAATTTGCGGTGATTATGCAGCCAACTTCTTCAGCGTTGAGGATTGATTGATAATTGTGCCGGGCGCGATGCAGCAAAAAGCGCAGCGGTTATTCGGGTTTGATACGCTGTTTTTCTGAACCCGGCGCGCAACGATCGTTGCAAGTTACTGAAAATGAGTATTGTCACTCCCGTTACCCCAGAGGATGAGGTAGGTTGCTCGCAGGCTAATGACATGATGAGAGCAGGAAGACGATATGGTGATGTTGCTGGTTACCCTGCTGACGCTGGCCGTTGGCAGCTTTATTAATGTTGTCGTGTATCGGTTACCGCGGCATATCGCACAGGCGGCCACGCTCACCTCACTGCTGACGCCCTCATCCTGCTGCATACATTGTGAACGCGCCCTGCGCTGGTATGACATGATTCCGGTGCTGAGCTGGCTCTTGCTGCGCGGCCGGTGTCGCGATTGCCATAGTCCGATCGGCTGCCGTTATCCGGCTACTGAGATCGCGACACTCCTGCTCTCCCTGCTGCTGATCGTGCTGTTGCCCGCTGACAGCCGGCTCATTGCCGCACTGCTGCTGGCATGGGCACTGCTGGCGCTCTCCCTTATCGATATGACGCATCTGCTGCTGCCGGATGCGATTACGCTGCCGCTGCTCTGGCTCGGCCTGTTATTGCATAGCGCTGATGTATTACCAGGCACGCTCCATGATGCGGTGACAGGCGCTGCGGCCGGATATGGCGTGATGCGTTTTACTGGCTGGTGTTATCAGCTGCTGAGAAACCAGTCCGGTGTCGGACAGGGAGATGCCAAATTACTGGCGGCACTGGGTGCCTGGCTTGGTTTGACGTCACTGCCAGTGCTGCTGATTATGGCCAGTGGCAGCGCGCTGATTTTTGTGACCTTTGTCAGATTATGGCGTTTTCAGCAGCCTGGCCGCCTTATCCCGTTTGGTCCATGGCTTTCACTGGCGGGCATAAGTCTCTTTATTCATTCAATAATTTGAACCTGACCGTTTTAGCAGAGAAATAACAACGGCCAGTTTCTGTCCAACGTTATGATTCGTATATGAAAAGAATAAACAATTCTACACAAAATTAATCATTGTGATGTCAGTAAAAAGGCTCTATATTGGCCGCGCTTTTTACATTACTGATACTTTTTTGTTCAATTAGTCAATCGGCCAGCCACTGCGAGCCCCGGTTGAAGGAGAGATATGATGACGGATAAAGTCCGTATTGATAATTTTGGTGCCAGCTCATTCAACGGAAACAACGACGCATTCTTAGCCCGTCAGGCTGAGTTTGAATCAAACGTCAGGAGTTACCCGCGCAAATTGCCTTTAGCTATCGCTAAAGCCAGCGGCGTGTGGATTACGGATGTTGAGAATAAGCAATATCTTGACTGTCTGGCTGGCGCAGGGACGCTGGCACTTGGTCATAACCACCCTGATGTTCTGCAGAGCATCCAAAATGTCATTACCAGCGGCTTGCCGTTACATACTCTTGATCTGACCACACCGCTGAAAGATCAATTCTCTGAATCACTGCTTTCTCTGCTGCCTGGCCAGGGCAAAGAGTATTGCCTGCAGTTTACCGGCCCATCGGGGGCGGACGCCGTTGAGGCTGCACTGAAGCTGGCGAAAAAAGTTACCGGCCGCAGCGGTGTTATCAGTTTCTCAGGCGGCTATCACGGCATGACGCACGGTGCGCTCGCCGTAACCGGCAACCTGTCACCAAAAGAAGCGGTTAACGGCATGATGCCGGAAGTGCAGTTTATGCCTTACCCGCACCAGTATCGCTGCCCGCTGGGCATCGGTGGTGACGCAGGCGTGAAAGCGCTGACCTACTACTTCGACAACCTGATTAACGACGTAGAAAGCGGCGTGCGTAAGCCGGCAGCCGTTATTCTGGAAGCGGTTCAGGGTGAAGGCGGTGTGAACCCGGCTCCGGCTGAGTGGCTGCAGCGCATCCGCAAAGTCACGCAGGAGCACGGCATTCTGCTTATTCTGGACGAAGTTCAGGCAGGCTTTGCCCGCACCGGTAAATTCTTCGCCTTTGAACACGCCGGCATTGAACCAGACATCATCGTGATGTCAAAAGCGGTTGGCGGTGGCCTGCCACTCGCTGTGCTGGGCATTAAAAAGCAGTTCGATGCCTGGTCACCGGGCCACCATACCGGTACCTTCCGCGGCAATCAGCTGGCGATGGCAACCGGTCTGGCTACCCTGAAAGTGCTGACTGAGCAGAATATTGCTGCAAAAGTCGCTGAACAGGGTGAGTGGCTGAAAGCACAGCTGGCAGAGATGCAGCAGCGCTTCCCGGTTATCGGTCACATTCGCGGCATGGGCATGATGATTGGTATTGAAATCGTTAAGCCCGATGAGCCGGCTGACCACATGGGCAGCTTCCCGGCAGATGGCGAGCTTTCTGCGCTGCTGCAGAAGAAATGCTTCGAAGCGGGCCTGATTCTGGAGCGCGGCGGCCGTCACGGTTCTGTGCTGCGCCTGCTGCCGTCCCTGCTTATCACTAACGAAGAGCTGGCCGTATTCCTGGATAAATTTGAGCAGGCGCTGCTGGGCGCTGGCGTCAAACCTGTTTGACTGGAAAAGTAAATGAGTGAAGTGAATCCGATTCTGGCCGCCTCCGCGCAGAGCATTGAGGCGTATCAGCAGGCGATTGCCCAGAGCAGCGCCGCGGTTGTGCAGTGGCTGCAGCAGCCTGAGATGTATCAGGGCAAAACGGTTGCCGAACTGCGCGAGCGCATTGCGCTTGACTTCAATCCTGACGGCCTGGGTAACCAGGCCGCGATTGAGCGCGCGATTGAGTATTTCCTGAAAGACAGTCTGTCAGTGCACCATCCGCAGTGTGTGGCGCACCTGCACTGCCCGAGCCTGGTGGTAAGCCAGGCCGCCGAAGTTCTGATCAACGCCACGAACCAGAGCATGGATTCCTGGGATCAGAGCCCTTCAGCGACCATCATTGAGGTCAAACTCATTGAATGGCTGCGTGCTCAGGTGGGTTACGCTGCCGGAGACGCCGGCGTCTTTACCAGCGGCGGTACCCAGAGCAATCTGATGGGCCTGATGCTGGCTCGCGATGCGTTCTTTGCCCGTCAGGGCCACTCGGTGCAGCAGGATGGTATCACCGGCGATCTGCGTAAGATGAAAGTGTTCTGTTCTGAAAACGCGCACTTCTCGGTGCAGAAGAACATGGCGCTGCTGGGCCACGGCTATCAGTCAGTGGTTCAGGTAAAGTCCGATGACTTTGCGCGCATGGACGTCAACGATCTGCAGGCCAAACTGGCGCAGGCTGAAGCGAACGGCGAACAGGTACTGGCGATTGTTGCTACGGCGGGAACCACCGACGCAGGCGCTATCGATCCGCTGCGTGAAATCGCTGCCATCGCCGCTGAACGTAATATCTGGGTTCACGTGGATGCGGCCTGGGGCGGCGCGCTGCTGCTGTCAGAGAAGTATCGTCACTATCTGGATGGTCTGGATAGGGTGGACTCCGTTACCCTGGACTTCCATAAGCAATATTTCCAGACCATCAGCTGCGGCGCGTTTCTGCTGAAGGATGCGCGTCATTATGAACTGATGCGTTATCAGGCGGCCTACCTCAACTCCGAGTTTGATGAAGAAGCGGGCGTACCGAACCTGGTCTCTAAATCGCTGCAGACTACGCGCCGCTTTGACGCGCTGAAGCTGTGGATGGGTCTGGAAGCGCTGGGTCAGAAACAGTATGCGGCGATTATCGACCACGGCGTCACTCTGGCGCAGGAAGTGGCACGGTATGTTGAAGCCACCCCGCGTCTGGAACTGGTCATGCAGCCGCAGCTGGCAAGCGTGCTGTTCCGTTATCGTCCGCAGCAGCTCACTGACGTTGCGCAGATTGCGCTGTTTAACCAGCGCATCGGCGATGTTCTGCTGGAGTCGGGCCGCGCTAACGTAGGTGTGACCGAGAATCAGGGCGTCACCTGTCTGAAGCTGACGCTGCTGAATCCCACCGTCACGCTGGATGATATTAAGCTGCTACTGGCACTGGTGGAAAAAACGGCCGATCAGCTGCTGAGCGCCTGATTATCCCGCTGAAATCTGGCCGGCACCCTTCACGGGTGGCCGGCTTTTTTTATGCCGGATTTTCCGGGCCGCTTCCGCGCGTTATCACTCCCGCCTCCAGCAGACAGCCCTTCAGCGCGCCAAACGCATCCTGACACTGACGCTCATCAACGCAGGCATATCCCAGCAATAAACCGCGTTTCTCCTGCGGGTGCATATAATACTGCGACAGCGCACGCACCTTCACGCCGCGCTTTAGCGCCAGCGCAGCAATCGCGACGTCATCGCACCCCTGCGGCAGCGGCAGCACCAGATGCAGACCCGCCTGATGGTTCACCGCCGGCAGAAACGCTTCGCCAAGATAACGGGCAATAAGTCCGGTCAGGAACTGCCGCCGCTGGCTGTAGAGCTTCCGCATGCGGCGGATATGCGCCATGTAGTGTCCTTTCTGAATAAACTCTGCCAGCGCACGCTGGATCAGCAGATGACCGCCACGATAAAGCTCCGCCGCCGCCAGCCGCAACGGCTGAGCCAGCGCTTTAGGGACAACCAGATAGCCGAGCCGCAGCGCCGGATAGAGCGTTTTAGAAAAGGTGCCCATATAGATAACCGGTGCATCTGCCTCAAAGCCCTGCAGCGACGGAAACGGCTGGCCGGAAAAACGAAACTCACTGTCGTAGTCATCTTCGACCAGCCAGCTTTTATGTTTCCGCGCCAGATCAAGCAGCTGTCTGCGGCGCTCCAGGCTGAGATGCACGCCCAGCGGATATTGATGTGACGGCGTCACAAATATCATTTTTGGCGGCTTACTGCGCGAGGGCAGATCGGGAATAATGCCCTGTTCATCTACCGCTTTCGCCTGGATTTTAAGACCGTTAATCCGCAGCAGATTACGCGTTCCCCAGTAGCCCGGCTCCTCGATCCAGACCGGGTCGCCCGCGTCGCACAGCACGCGTGTCACCAGATCCACCGCCTGATGTACCCCCTCGGTAATAATAATCTGGTCGGCGTCTGCCCGCACCGAACGCGCCACGCTGAGATACTCCGCCAGCGCCTGACGCAGCTGCGGACAGCCTCCGCTGCTACTGTAAATCAGCCGTTCTATCTCCGGATCGCGGTTCAGTCGCGCCTGGATCTGACTGAACAGCTTATGCGGGAACTGACGCACATCGGGCGCGCCCGGTACAAACGCGCCCCACTGCCACGGCGAGGCGTTGGCATGTCCGAGCAGCGTTGCGCCTCGCCGCGACAGCGCAGCGGGTTTGGTCAGCACAGCGGCAGACTCAGGAACGCGCTGCGGGCTGTTCAGGCATCCCTCCGGCAGCGTCTCCGCAATCCAGGTACCGCTGCCGGTACGGGCCGTAACGTAACCCTGCGCAATGAGATTTTCATACACGTTTAGCACCGTATTGCGCGATACCGCCAGCTCGCGGGCCAGATCGCGCGTGGCGGGCAGGCGCGAGGCGCGCGGAAAAATACCTTCAGCAATCGCCTGCTGCATGCAAATAAGCAGCCGCTGCTGCAGCGTGCCTTCCGCGACAAACTGCAGGCGCTCCAATACATGATCGGCATACAAACTCCGCAATTGGCTCCATCCTTTTTCGTTGAATTGGCTCTGGCAACCTGTGCCGCTGCAGGCATAAATAAGCGTGTTTGTCGTGATTTGTAAAGAAGCTTATCGCTAAGGAAAGGTTATGGAAGGTAAAAACAGCCAGCTGCAACAACGTAAAGATGATGCTCTGCCACGCGGCACCGGCAATCTGTGTCCGTGGTTTGTTGAGCAGGCAGAGAACGCCACGCTGCATGACACTGAGGGTAATAGCTGGATCGACTTTGCCGGCGGAATCGCGGTTTTGAACACCGGTCATCGTCATCCGCGCGTCGTGCAGGCCATCAAAGACCAGTTAGAAAAATTTACCCATACCGCTTTCCAGGTCACGCCTTATGAGAACTATGTTGCGCTGGCGGAGCGCATCAACGATCTGGTGCCGATTACCGGAAAAGTGAAAACCGCGTTTTTCAGCACCGGCGCTGAAGCGGTAGAGAATGCCGTCAAAGTTGCACGCGCCGCCACCCGGCGCCACGGTATTATCACCTTCGGCAATGCGTTTCATGGCCGCACCTTTATGACCATGGCGATGACCGGCAAAGTGGCGCCGTATAAGCGCGACTTTGGTCCGATGCCTGCATCCGTGTTCCATGCCCGCTACCCAAACAGCGTTACCGGCATCAGCACGGAGGATGCGCTGGCAAGTCTGCATGACCTCTTTACGCAGGATATCGCTCCGCAGGATGTGGCCGCGATTGTGCTGGAGCCGGTCCAGGGCGAAGGTGGCTTTCATATCGCGCCACCTGAATTCATGACGCAGCTGCGCGCGCTGGCCGATCGGCACGGGATCCTGCTGATTGCTGATGAAGTACAAAGCGGATTTGGCCGTACCGGTAAAATCTTTGCCATGGAACACTATGGCGTTGAGCCTGACCTGATCACCATGGCAAAGAGCCTCGCAGGGGGAATGCCGCTCTCTGCCGTGAGTGGCCGCGCAGAAATTATGGATGCGCCCGGCCCTGGCGGCCTGGGGGGAACCTATGCCGGTAACCCTCTCTCTATTGCGGCAGCGCACGCGGTGCTGGATGTTATTGCCGAAGAGCAGCTCTGCGAACGCTCCGTACAGCTTGGTGCCGCACTGACTGAATTCCTGCAGGGCGCACGCGCCACGCAGCCGGCTATCACCGATATCCGCGCGCTGGGTTCGATGGTTGCCGTAGAGTTTGCTGATGCGCAGACTGCGCAGACGCTGCAGCAACAGGCGATGGCACAGGGGCTGCTGCTGCTGACCTGCGGACCGCTCGGTAACGTCATCCGCTTCCTCTATCCGCTGACCATTCCGGATGCGCAGTTTCGCCAGGCGCTCGATATCCTGGGCGGTTTGCTCACTCCGCAGCGTTAAGCCGCGCTGCACCTCTGGCCTGTCCGCTGCAGGCCAGACTGTCCACCTTCACGCCAGGCGGCGCGGTGCGTCGCCTGAGAGACGATTCGGAGAAAAAACTATGACCGCTCAGAATGCCGACGTACTGGCACCAGGCCTGAAGCCGCGCCACGTGAGGATGCTTTCTATTGCCGGCGTTATCGGTGCCGGCCTGTTTGTGGGCTCCGGGCACGCTATCGCCGAAGCGGGGCCGGCGGTGCTGCTCGCCTATATTGCCGCCGGTACGCTGGTGGTGCTGATTATGCGTATGCTGGCGGAGATGGCCGTTGCTTCGCCTGATTCCGGCTCTTTTTCCACCTATGCTGACAAATCGCTGGGGCGCTGGGCCGGTTTCACTATCGGCTGGCTCTACTGGTGGTTCTGGGTGCTGGTGATCCCGCTTGAAGCGAACGCCGCCGGCACTATTCTGCACGGCTGGTTTCCGCAGGTGGACGTCTGGGAATATACTCTGGCGATCACGGCGTTTCTTACCGTCAGCAATCTGTTCAGCGTGAAAAACTATGGCGAGTTTGAGTTCTGGTTTGCTCTGCTGAAGGTGGTCGCGATCGTCGGCTTTCTGGTGGCAGGTAGCCTGGCGGTATTTGGCCTGCTGCCCGGCAGCAACACGCAGGGGATCTCGCATCTCTGGGATACCAGAGGGTTTATGCCGAACGGTATCAGCGCCGTGCTGGCCGCCATTCTGACCACAATGTTCTCTTTTATGGGCACGGAAATTGTCACGATTGCCGCAGCGGAGTCGCGCGAACCGAAAAAGCAGATTACTCAGGCGACTAACTCCGTGATCTGGCGTATCGCCCTGTTTTATCTGCTGTCAATTTTCCTGGTGATTTCGCTGGTGCCCTGGAACAGTCCGGCGCTGATGAAGAATGGTTCTTATCAGACCGCGATGGAGATAATGAACATTCCTCATGCGCGTCTTATTGTCGATATTGTGGTACTGATTGCCGTATGCAGCTGCCTGAACTCAGCGCTTTATACCGCCTCGCGTATGCTGTTTTCGCTGTCGCGTCGTCAGGATGCACCTGCTGCCGCCTCGCGTACCACGCGCAGCGGTACACCGTGGGTTGCCGTATTACTTTCAACCGCAGCGGCGTTTCTGGCGGTGTTTGCTAATTATGTGGCACCCAGCGCCGTTTTTGAGTTCCTGCTGGCCAGCTCGGGCGCGATTGCGCTGCTGGTCTATCTGGTGATTGCGGCCTCTCACCTGGTATTGCGCAAAAAACGCGAGGCGCGTGGCGAGACCCTGAGCTATCGCATGTGGCTCTTTCCGGGGCTCACCTGGGCGACCATTGTATTTATCATCGGCGTGCTCGGCTCGATGCTGTTTAATCAGCAGCATCGCCCGGAGATCATCGCCACCGCTATTCTGACGCTGCTGGTGCTGGCTGCCAGCCGGCTGGTACACCGCAAACGCGCGGCGCGCCGCCACGCCAGAATGGTAGCCGTTCGTTCCTGAGTCACGGTTCCGGGCAGGGATGCCCGGTTTCAGTAAACGTCAATGCTGAGAGCCGACTCCGGCACATCAATTTTCACCACGCAGTGTGTCCAGACGGGCTGTCCTGGCGACAGCTCATGCTCAACGAAATAGTGCTGAAACGCTTTCAGTGCGTCAGTCAGATCGCTAATGGCTCGCGCATCAGGCTCAAACCAGTCAGGTTCACCCTGCTCATCCAGATAGTTAAACTGATACTGTCCTCCCTCCTCGTCAGCAAACAGCTCAGCCTGTACCGTCAGCTGTCGGGCGCCTTCCGGACCGCAGCTGTAGAGAATTTGTCCGATGCGGCGATAGAGATCTTCATATTGCATATTTTTTATTCTCACGCGTGGACGGTGGCACTTCACCATCCGTTAAGGTTGACTTTCTGACGCACGCCCTGAAAATGGCAGCGCCAGACTTAGCCGTTTATAAAGGGAGTTTACCATAGCCTGTTTATCGCGTTTTCATCTGACAGCGCTGCTGCGCACCGGCGCGCTGGCACTCCTGCTGGCAGGCTGTGCCGGCACACCGCCTAAGTCGCTGGTGACGCCGCTGCCACCCGTGGCAAAGCCACCGGTTACGCTCACCCCGGACGCGCCGCGCGAGCCGATGCGTGGCGTATGGCTCACGACTGTTTCACGCCTCGACTGGCCGCCGGTGACATCGGTGACGGCCGCGCCGGCTGAACGTATTCGTCTGCAGCAGGCGTCGCTTATCGCCAGACTGGACCAGTTAAAGCAGCTTGGGATCAACACGGTGTTTTTCCAGGTCAAGCCTGACGGCACCGCGCTCTGGTCCTCAAAAATCCTGCCCTGGTCCGATACGCTGACCGGCCATATCGGAGAAAACCCTGGCTACGATCCGCTGGCATTTCTGCTGAAAGAAGCGCATCAGCGGGGCATAAAAGTGCACGCGTGGTTTAACCCCTATCGCGTCTCGACCAACGTCAAACCCGGTACCCTGCGCGAACTGCAGCGCACGCTGACACAGCAGCCTGCCAGCGTCTATGTTCTGCATCCCGGCTGGATCCGCACCGCGAGCGACCGGCTGGTACTGGATCCGGGTATTCCCGACGTGCGCGACTGGATCACCAGTATTGTGGCTGAAGTGGTTTCGCACTACGCCGTGGATGGCGTGCAGTTTGACGACTATTTCTACACCGAAGCTGCGGCCTCTCCTCTGAATGACAACGCGACTTTTCGTCAATATGGCGCCGGTTTCGCCACTAAAGCTGACTGGCGGCGTAATAACACGCTACAGCTGATTGAGCAGGTCTCGCGCACGGTAAAAAAACTGCGGCCCGACGTGGCGTTTGGCGTCAGCCCGGCTGGCGTGTGGCGTAATCTCTCTCACGACCCGGCCGGTTCCGATACGCGCGGTGCCGCAGCTTACGATGAGGCTTACGCTGATACACGCCTCTGGGTACAGCGTGGTCTGCTGGATTATATCGCCCCTCAGCTTTACTGGCCGTTTGCCCGCGCAGCAGCACGCTATGACGTGCTGACCCGCTGGTGGGCAGACGTAGTTCGTCCAACACCAGTGCGACTCTACATTGGCGTTGCGCTCTATAAAGTGGGCGTGGCGTCTAAAATGGAGCCCGACTGGACGCGTCAGGGAGGCGTACCCGAACTGAAAAAGCAGATTGAGCTGAATGAGTCGCTGCCGGATGTTGATGGCACGATCCTCTTCCGCGAGGGATATCTGTCACAGCCGCAGACGCAGGAAGCAGTACGCTATCTGCAGCAGCGCTGGAAAAGCCGCGACTGATGCACACGGTTTCGCTATCATCAGCATCCGTTAGCCCAATACAGATGCGCTATGACTGCTGATTTTGACGCGTTTATCGCGCCGCCGTGCCATGAAAAGATTACTATTATCTGGCAGGATGAACACCTGCTGGTGATAGGTAAGCCCGCCGGTCTGCTGAGCCTCTCCGGTAAAAACCCACAAAACAGTGATTCAGTGCATTACCGGATGCTGCAGCGCTACCCGGGCTGCTCGCTGGTGCACCGGCTCGATTTCGGCACATCCGGCCTGATGATCATCGCCCGGAGCAAAGCCATCAACGCTGCGCTTTCCGCGCAGTTCAGTATGCGACAGGTTGAAAAAATCTATACCGCGCTATTGTGCGGGCATCTGCCCTGCGATGAAGGCGTGATTGATGCGCCGATTGCAAAAGATCCCGCGCACTTTCCGCTGATGTCAGTCTGTCCGGTTAAGGGTAAACCGGCGCGCTCGCGCTATCAGGTCACGGCACGCGTTTATCAGCCTGACGGGCTGCCGCTCACGCGTGTGATGCTGATGCCCGAAACCGGGCGTACCCACCAGCTGCGTCTTCACTGTCAGCTGCTGGGTTATCCGATTCTGGGCTGCGACTTTTATGGTGGCCGGCGATTACCGGGCACGGAAGAGGCGGCGCGCCTGATGCTGCACGCCAGTGCGATCCGGTTTGTTCATCCGGTCAGCCAGCAGCCGCTGCATCTGCAGCTGCCGGCTCCGTTCTGAACGCCAGACTGCTTACCACATCAGATCATCCGGCACTTTAAAGTCAGCGTACGGATCATCCTCATCCTGCGCTTCCTGACTCAGTGCGCTGTTCAGCACAATCGCGCTGGCATCGCGCTGTGCGATCTTATCCGCCACGCTGGCCGGAATAATCGCGTAATCGCTTTTCTCCGTAACCAGACGGGCAATGGCCAGACGGCCGTTGATAAGCTGCGCCTGCGTGGCTTTATCAACGGTGATTTTTTTGATCAGATTGTTATCGGTAAAGTTAAAATCGATATCACCCCGTCCAGTCGTAATACGGTTCATCTCAATGAGCTGCTTTACCTGCGCCTTATACTCTTTTTCCAGCACCGCCTGACGCTGCTGGTCATTAAGCTGCTTATCACGCTCAAGCTGCGCTTTTTTGTTCTCTTCAACGGCCTGCTTCGCTTCTCGCGCCTGCACGCGTGACTTTTTAGCCGTACGCTGCACCTTTTCCATTTTTTTGCTGGAGACTAATCCGGCTTTGAGCATCTGCTCCTGTAGCGTAAGTTTAGACATTTCCGATCCTGAATCTGTTGGCTAATCTGGCAGATTATACCTGTTATTCACCGGGCTGTACCGGACAGCCGCATCCGCTTTTGCGGATATCTGCGGCAGCCGGTGCCCTGTTCACCTTCAGAACGTGGCGTTAAGGCCTATATTCCATGTTATCTGCCGCCGATCGCTATTGCCGCTGATAGCAGAAACGCCGGTAAACGCGCTGACGGTCTCTGTCAGCGGCACAGAGACGCCCGCTGCCGCCTCCAGCCAGTTATTATCACCGCTGCTTACCGTGCGGGTGAAAGCCGTGCGGGTTGATTTCAGCCCACCGCGAACGCTGCTCTCAGCGTCACCAAACTGGCGATTATAGGTAACTTCCGCCCACGGATTGACCGGCCACTGCGAGGTGTCGATGCGCCAGCCAGCTGCGCCAGTCTGCGTGTGCCGGGTCTGATCAGAAAAACGCATGGCGGTGCTGCTGTCTCCGTTTTCACGGTAGCCACCGGCGCGCGTGTAATCGAGTGCATAGCGCACAACCGGACCGGTAGAGAGATGGGAAGTCAGCGGAAAATCCCAGCCGCTCTGCACACGAAAACCAAGCAGTTTGCCACTGCTGTTCCCCTGCTCTGTACGAGTGGCCGGCCCGATGTGAATACGGCGTTCAATACTGTCATAGCTGAGATCGCCGTAGTGCACATCTGCATTGATCCAGCCCTGGTCAAACAGCGTCAGCTGACTGTAGAGCGCCACCAGATTGCCGCGCAGCTTGTAGGTGTAACGCTCGTCAGGATGCTGGCGCTGATCGCTGCGTGACAGCAGCAGACCCGCCTGCCAGCTATCGGTCAGCTGATACCCTATCCCCAGCGTCAGGCTGGCACGGGTGGCATCGCCCGTCAGCCGATCGCCACCGCGATAGTCAGCGTGCTGTCCCGCATAGCCTCCAAACACGCTAAATTCAGCGGCATCCGGCGTCTGCTGACGCTGCTGCTGCAGATGTCCCTCCAGCGTATTTTGCATATCACGGGCCAGTCCCGTCGGGGCGGCGGTCAGTGACGAGACCAGCGCCGGCGCCTCAAGAATCGAGCGGATGTAATCCGCAATCATCGCATGTACCGCCGGTGAGGGGTGCAGCCGGTCAGCAAACAAAAAGCGCTGCGCCTCACTGAAGCCTGGCGTGGCAGAGGTACACTCCGCAGCGGATGTGCCTGGCGGACAGGCCATCCCAATGGTATTGGTCAAACCATAGCGCGCAGGATCGGCAATCACTTCACTGAGCAGGCCGGCAATATCAGCACGCACGATATTGCCTCTGAGCGCGGCCAGCCCCGCTTCCTCCTGCTGATTAAAGCCGTCAGAGAGTGCCGTCACCTGCTCACTCAATACCTGCCAGAGCGCAAACAGCTGCTGCGCCAGCGCCTCGCGTACGGCAGGGATCGCCGACACTTCACCCGCCGCCTGGCTGAATGCGGTCTGAATAGCCTGCTCGCGGGCAGCCGTACTCAGCACCGGCGTCGCGTTCAGTGACTGAAACGCTGCCTGCAGCGCTGAATCACCCAGCGGACTAATCAGCTGAATGACTGTCTCAACCATTAACGGCGTTGTGCCGATCTGGGGCACGTTGGGCACAATCACCGCGCCGGCTCCCGCATCCAGCAGCGTTCTGACCTGTGCCGTTGCCGCGCTGGCGCTGACAGCAACGGTCTGCGGCGCGGTCAGCGGATTTGCCAGCACCGCCGCCGCAATATCATTAGCCCCTGCCCAGTGAATATAAAGGCCATTGCTCTGCGCGCGACCGTTATTCAGTTGCAGCCAGCGCGCAAGCTGATCCTGGGTATTTAACGCCGGGTTAAGCGCCGGCACGGTGACTGCGCCGCCCTCTGCATAGTTACTGCCGCCCTGCGATGAAGGCCGCAGTGACTGGCCGAGGTCAGCTGCCAGAATGTCGTCATACAGGGGATGCCGTGCACCATCATATGTAAAGCGACCCACATTACCGCTGTCGCTCAGGCTATCGCCAAATACAGTCAGGCTATCCCAGGCGTAAGCAGGTGCTGCGGCAACGGCAGTCAGAGCAATGGCACCGGCAAGTGCCGAAGGTGTAAAACGGGAATGACGCATATCTGACTCCTGAAATACCCGATCGCCACGCTGGCGACTAAACAGGCGGAATGCGCATGCGGCTCATCCGCAGGCGGGGTGGTATTGCAGGAAAGGTGTAGACATTGAGAAAGGCATTTACCAGATTGTGACCGGGGTTTTGCGGTATACGTCAGAATAATGGGGTTCAGGGCGGGATAATACCGTACCCGCCAGCTGACGCGCTGGCGGGTGAAACGGATCACATGCGGGCTTCGAGCGGCACCGGCACTTTCTTCGCTTTTGGCTTCAGGCCAAACATCATAGAGGCCACGCGTGAGCGTTTGATAAACCAGTAGCAGACGGCGCTCAGCCCGATACCAATGGCACAATCAATCAGCACATACAGCACGGCATAGTTGGCAGGCAGCCAGTCATCAATGAGCCAGGAGAAGGCGATCACCACCGGATAGTGCAGCAGATAAATGATCAGGGCTGAATCCACGATAGCGGTCAGTATGCGGTTCTCTTTAACCTGAATTTTTTCAAAGGTGAATACCATCCAGTAAGAGAGCATGGCTGAAAGCACGCTGCCCATTATTACCGGCACATACTTGACCACACCGCTAATATGGTTATGCGCAATGTAGTAGCAGCCTGCCCAGACGGCAGCCACCAGCGCGGCAATCAGCCAGTTGTTCATCAGTTTGCTGTTCGCGTAATGAGCAATCTTTTCGCGATTGATATACAGCGCATAGCCCGCCGTGTAGTAGACCAGGAAACGTGCCGTAATCGGGATCAGCTCAACAAATTCACCGCGCCCTTTGACCAGGAATTTCAGCACAAAACAGGCGTTACCCAGCACAACCAGCAGCGCAATCAGCATGGGCAGCGAGAGTTTACCCAACTGGCGCGCGCTCCACTGATAAAAGCTGCCAGGTACAGCGAGTGACATGATGCTTAACGAAACCAGAAACCACAAATGGTGCATCATGGTGTAGCTGTTCAGCCAGCCTTCCAGCGAGTAAGGCCTGTCATTTATCTGACCAGTGATAAAATACATCAGCGGCGGAATAAACAAATAGGCTGAAATAAGCGGAACTAATACGCGTTTGCGACGATTCTCGGTAAAAAACTGCTGCCCTTTACGAAGAATAATGAGGGCGGAAAACATCCCCGATAAAAAGAAAAACACTTCCATCCTGAACGTATGAAACATACTTACCAGCGCAATAAATATCTCAGCAGGATCGCGCTGCGCCGTATAATACCAGGGGTTTTCACCGGGTAAACTTCTTGAAGCATGTAACAAGACACCTTCCAGAATTAACCCGGCACGCAGCAGATCCAGACCGATATTTCGGCTGGACAAAAAGGATTGTGTTTTCACATCGCATACCTTGATGAGGATTGTGAGCGGAATATAAGTTAATCGTGGGTCAGGTAATACCAGAAAATTCTGTATACATTCTTATGATTAACGATTAGGAATTTCGCTATTGTGTAAAAGTTGTAACATTTTTACGGACCTGTTCAGTAAAGCAGCGTTATCTGTTTGAAACTGTTAGAGAGTTAATGCGTTATGCGGGCTCCACGCTACGCCGTCAGCATCTTCTTTTAGCGAAGAGTCAGCGTGCTCCTGGCCTGAGCGCTTTTCCGGCGTCAGATTCTGACTGAGACGTCTGATGAAAAGGTTTAGCGTGGTTGTTCTGAATCAGCAGAATACGCTGCGCTTGCCGCTAAATATCAGGACCATGAATTATAACAGTACCCCTGCCTATCCTGCTGATTAGAAAAATCATTTCACAACGTTATTACCAGAGTTTAAGAATTAACCTGATTTTGGTTTTCTCCTCACGCTTTAAGATTGTATGACCTGTATCACAGCTGTTATGGTTACATTTCACTCTTTCATTAACCGATCCATTAAATATTGTTGAGCCTCACCAGGCGGGAAATTTGCTATGCCTTATTCACTGATTCGTTTTGCTTCATTATTGGTTACCGGATTTGTCCTGCAAAATAGCGCATGGGCGAACGCGCCTGATACCAGTAATAACTTTATTATTGAAGCTTACGGTGGTTCAAGCACGCTGGGGGCAATGGCTGTCAGAGAGAATGGCAAACAACATAACATCAACATCAAAGAAAATGAGATTGCCCTGATAAATAAATGGCTTGGCGAAAAGTATGGTCCGGGCATCCGTGTGGTAAATAAGGGAGCCGCTTCGGCTCAGGCGATGGATTTACTGCACCCGAAATACTTTTATAAAAAGAATAAAAGCTGGCGTGAAGAAATGCAGCGCTCGCCCGCTAAAATAATTTTGCTGAACTTCGCGACTAACGATGCGCGACACTTCCATTTTAAAGATACCGAAGCCAAATATATCGTCAGTCCGGACCAGTATACTAAGGTGATGACGGAGCTGATCGCTATTGCCCGCGAGGAGGGTAAACAGGTCGTGTTACAGGAACCGCATCCGATTTGCGGGGGGGCAAAGAAGTGGAACGTTGCGCCTTATGTCACCAAACTCGACGCGCTGGCACGCGCCGAGTCGCTGCCGCTGGCACGGCAGTATCAGCGTATTCTGCAGATGAAAGAGTGGCAGTCGCTGATGTCACCTGACTGTATTCATCCCTCTGAAAAGCTCTATCGCATGAAAGCTGAGGAGACCTACTCCGTTCTGACCGCCCGTTTCAATGATGAGCTTGCGGCAGCCGGTAAGTCCGGTAATGATGCACAGCAGGTTGCCCGGCGCTGAGTTTTAGCCTGCGGCACTGCAGTAATATCATTCAGGTCAGGATGACGCAGAAAGGGCATTTTTTTCACTCTGCTTTCGGCTATTGTAGCACTACCGCTTCGTACCGAATGGAATGGAATGATGAGCACAAAATATGCCCCTGCGCAGATTTTGCTTCACTGGCTGACCTTTATTTTAATTGTTCTCGCTTATTGCACCATGGAGTTCCGCGGCCTGGCGCCGCGCGGCTCCTGGCAGCGTCTCTTCATGGTGGTGACGCATTTCTCTGCCGGCAGCTGCGTGCTGCTGCTGATGCTGTCACGACTGGTCATGCGGTTTCGTCACCGTACGCCAGCTATTGTGCCAAAGCCTGCTCACTGGCAGACCGGACTGGCACATCTTACCCATCTGGCGATCTATCTGCTGTTTATTACCCTGCCGGTGCTGGGCATTCTTTCCCGATTCTGGCTTGGCCGCGACTGGTGGATTTTTGGCATTCCGATGCCGGTCAGCGCAGCGCCCGATCCGGACCTGGCTGATACGCTGATTGACTGGCATGAAACGCTGGTGCCGCTGGGTTACTGGTTGATCGGTCTTCACGCGCTGGCGGCGCTGGCGCATCACTATCTGTTTAAAGACAATACGCTGCTGCGTATGATGCCCGCGCGCAAACCGCGTTAATGGCTTTTCGCGCGCCCGGCACGCTGCCGGGCGCGTCGGCTAGCTTAATGTAAAGCGTGCGGCCGTATGCGCGAGCTGCGCCGCCTGATCCTCAAGGGAACTTGCTGCCGCCGACATCTGCTGAACCAGCGCCGCGTTTTGCTGCGTCGCGCCATCCATCTCATTCACCGCAATGGTGACCTGGCTGATGCCGCGTGCCTGTTCATCAGAGGCGATAACAATCTCATCAATGATACTGCGCACTGAGTTGACCGCCTGCGTCATTTCGGTCATGGTTTTACCCGCCCGCTGCACCAGTCCGACGCCGTTGCTGACATGCTGCCCGGACTCCTCGATTAACGCGGCAATCTCTTTTACCGCGCCGGCGCTGCGCTGTGCCAGGTTACGCACTTCAGAGGCTACTACGGCAAAACCGCGTCCTTGCTCACCTGCGCGGGCGGCTTCCACCGCCGCGTTCAGTGCCAGAATATTCGTCTGAAATGCAATGCTGTTGATAATGGCAGTGATGTCGCCAATCTTTTTCGCGCTGTTATCTATCTGCGCCATCGTCTGCACAACTTCTCCCACCAGCGTTTCACCGCGGCTGGCAATATGCGTGGCGTTTTCTGTCAGCGTGGTTGCCTGATGCGCGTTCGCTGCGTTGTGTTTCACTGTGGCGGTGATCTGCTCCATACTGGCCGCGGTCTGCTCCAGCGCAGCCGCCTGCTCTTCTGTACGCGACGCGAGATCGAGGTTGCCGCTGGCGATTTCACCTGCGCCTTGTCGCACTGACGCGCTGGCATCCTGAATCTGACCCGCCATATCCCGCAGCTGTGTCTGCATCGTATGCAGCGCATAGAACAGGCTGCTGCTATCCTGCGATGCCAGCGGAATAGTATTATTAAGCCTGCCTCCGGCAACCGCCAGCGCAATAGCCGTGGCTTCTGACGGCTCGCCGCCAACCGGCTTAAGGACTTTGCGGCTAAATACCCATCCCAGCAGCACGCTTACGGTAACGATGCTGATAAGCATCAGAATCAGCGCGTGTATCAGCTGACGATGTGCCGCCGCCATGACTTTGCTCACCGGAGCAACGATGCCCAGGTACCAGTGCTGGTCACTGCTGCCGATAGTAACGGGCTGCCAGGTTATCAGCGCTGCTTCACCCAGTATGGCGTCATACTGTTCAGTAACGGCCCGGCTGAACGCGTGCGTCTCTCCCTGCCAGCGTTTCGCGGTCTGTGTCTGGTCAGGATAGGAGACTACCTTGCCTCCGCTGGAGAGCAGCATCGCATAGCCACTGCCCTCCCAGGGCCTGATCTTATTAACGCGCGCCTGCAGCGCCGCCAGTGAGATATCAGAGGTCACTACGCCCCAGAGTTTGCCCTGGCTGATGATGGGAGTGGCCACAGATGTGAGCAACACAGGTACGCCATTGTAGGCGTAGCTGTAGGGTTCAATCAGCGTATCCTTACGGCTTTTCTGCGGCAGCAGATAGTAATCGCCCTGGCCCGGCGTCAGTATGGAGGCCAGAGGATGCAGCCTGAAGCTGCCGCTGCCGTCGCGATCGACAAAGTAGGCATAGCGCCCCTGAGGCGCCGCACCTGGCTGGCTGGCAAACTCCGCATCGCGGCCATCAAACGCATTTTGTTCAAATATGACTGAAACAGAGAGGTAGTCAGGATTATCACGCAGCGCGGAGATAAGAAGCTGGTCCGCCACTTTCCGGTCACTGATGCCTGCCGCCGGCAGCGCAATCAGGCTATGTCCGAGGTTGTGCGCAACATCGCGCGCATAGCTCAGCTCCTGCTGAATCTGCAACGCCTGACTCTGCGCAATCTGCTGCAGGTAGTTTTCAGCCAGCGACTTCTGTTCTCTGCTGGATTGCCAGCTGAGCACGCCAATGGTGATGGCAAAGCCACAGGTAATGGTGACGGCGCCCGTCAGCAGCATTTGAGTACGGGTACGCATTTTTTTCGTTATACGTGCGTGTGTGGCCATGATGGCGCTCCTGGGGTTAGCAAAGCAGTGCAATAGTTGCGCCACGTCCTGGGCCACCAGCGATCCTTTATCACTCTATCGGCCCGATCGTGCTGAACTTGATGGCATACCCGATAAGATTAAAAAACATTCAGAGACCAGTAACGTACAATGTGACCAGGGCGGCATAAATGCCGCCCCTGCAGATTATTATTCGTAGGGGTCGCATTAATGCGACCCTGGTTTCGGTGCGTGCCGCGGCCAGGGCGGCATAAATGCCGCCCCTACAGGGCTCGGTGCGTGACGCTCCTGCAGATATGCCCGTAGGGGTCGCATTCATGCGACCCTGGGTTCGGTGCGTGCCGCCCGTGCAGATTAATACCCGTAGGGGTCGCATTCATGCGACCCTGGGTTCGGTGCGTGCCGCGGCCAGGGCGGCATGAATGCCGCCCCTACAGGGCTCGGTGCGTGACGCTCCTGCAGATATGCCCGTAGGGGTCGCATTAATGCGACCCTGGTTTCGGTGCGTGCCGCCCGTGCAGATTAATACCCGTAGGGGTCGCATTCATGCGACCCTGGGTTCGGTGCGTGACGCGGCCAGGGCGGCATGAATGCCGCCCCTACAGGGTTCGGCGCGTGGCGCAGCCTGGGCGGCATAAATGCCGCCCCTACAGGGTTCGGTGCGTGCCGCACCTGCAGATTA